>Ga0181524_10000009_pt1 | contig 200521 bp, 194 predicted proteins | sample PEATcosm2014_Bin_34_FD_119761 | JGI IMG/M metagenome (GOLD analysis project Ga0181524, IMG submission 119761) | Peatland microbial communities from MTU Mesocosm Facility, Houghton, MI, USA - PEATcosm2014_Bin05_60_metaG | ecosystem: Environmental > Terrestrial > Soil > Wetlands > Peat | place... | reverse complement strand
AGCCGAAGACACAGTCAAATAATACTGCTCAGTCCAAGAGAACGTCAAAGTCTGAGCAGACTCAACATCAGCAATGCTCAAAGTAGACTGAGAAGTAACCCACTGAGACACGTCTGAAACAACGTCAGCCGGACTCGTTGCTGAAGTAGAGAAGCTACTGCCCGCGTTAACCCACTGAGAAGCCTCAGATGGACTACCATGAGCACTCACTACAGTGATGTACCATTGCTGAGTCCAGTCAAACTCCACAGAATGAGCAGCATCAACACTGCTGAAGGTTACGCTGTCACTCACCGTCTGAACTGAACTGTCAACCACCAAGCCGGTCAGGTTCCATCTATGACCCGTACCAACCACGTCAGGAGCCGTCACTGAAACAGTGAAGTCAGTATCCGCGTTAACCCACTGAGAACCTTCAGTCGGACTACCATAAGCACTGACAACGGTGATGTAGAACTGTTCAGTCCAAGAGAACGTCAAAGTCTGAGCAGACTCAACATCACTAATAGTCTGAGTGCTCGGACCGGAAACAACCCATTGATCCGCGCCTGACGTAACCACATCTGGACTCGTCACTGAAACACTGAAACTGGTGCCCGCGCCAACCCACTGAGAACCTTCAGTCGGACTACCATAAGCACTGACAACGGTGATGTAGTAGTTCTCAGTCCAGTCAAACTCCACAGAATGAGCAAGTTGAACATTGTCAAAAGTTACGCTGTCACTCACCGCCTGAGATGAGCCGTCAACCAACAGGCCAGTCAAGTTCCATTGATGAGTGCCATCGACCACAGCTGGAGCCGTCACCGAAACAATGAAGCTGCTGCCAGCCGTAACCCACTGAGAAGCCTCACTCGGACTACCATGAGCACTCGTAACAGAAATGTACCACTGAGTCACATACGTGCCAGTAACCGTGGTGGCTGCTGAAACAGTCAAAGACGAAGCAGTACTATTACCACTTACCCCTGTCAGAACGTATTGTTCATCAGAATTGACACCCAGAGGGCTTGCATACGTGAAGTTGTAAACATCGCCAGAATCAGCCCAGAAAGCCGCTCCATTTCTGTCATAGACCGTCCCATTGACAGTCACGACTGTCCCAGAGAAGTCGCTGCCAACACCAGACTGAGCAAACACCAAGTCATACTGAGTCTTGTAGGTCCCAGTAACCGTAGTCGCAGCACTAAGAGAGAACCCTGAGGCCGGAGAAGCATCGGGAGTCGTAAGAGCAAACTGCTCACCACTGTTAGAGCTGCCGACCGTAGAGGTGAAAACATACGTTACAGTCGTACCCGCGTCCACGTAGCCAAAGTCCATCGGAAGAGAACCATAGGCAACATCGACCGGTGAATTAGCTCCTATGGTGACGGAGACAATAGTTCCCTGAGCCGAGCTATCCAGACCAGACACAGCAAACACCAAGTCATACTGAGTCACATAGTTAGCCGTCACCGTCGTAGCGCTAGCAGGCATAGTCAACGAAGTAGAATAGGCCGAAGCATCATCAACCGTCGCTCCAGTCCAACCGTTAAAGCTGTACTGGGAACCAGAAGCTATAGCCTGAGTGGCAGGAGCAGAAATCGACGCTGTAGCCCCTGACTGATACCAGCCTGAACCCGTAGTCGAGTCAACAAGAGAAGGACTCGTCACCACCGTCAAGTAATACTCAGTCACATAGTTGCCAGTAACTGAACCCGCGCCAGAAACACTCAAAGTATCCGTCTGAACCGTATCAAGCCCACTTGTAGAACTCCAACTGTACCGAGTAGTAGATGGCGAAGCAGAACTGGCCACTGTACTCGAGAAACTGTAAGACACTGAACTGCCACTAGTAACCCATATGTCAATAGGCAATTCAGACTCGATATAGGGGACACTGTTAACCGTAACCACCGTGCCAGTAGCATCACTGTCCAAGCCCGTCTGAGCGAAAGTAACCTGCCACTGAGTCACATAGTTGCCAGTCACCGTGGTATTGCTAGAAACAGTAATTGGAGAAGTAGAGCCAGTAACACCGTCAAGCCGATATTGCTTACCAGTCACACTACTCGTAACCGGATTAACGAAGCTGTAGGTAACACTCGCACCGGAATCAACCCAGATGGAACCTCCAGACACGTCAATCGGACTTGTAGCACCAGAATATGAGCCGCCGGTAACGCTGAAAGTAACCAAGTTTCCAGTAGCATCATCACCAAGTCCAGAACTGCTGAAAGTCACCAGATACTGGTCAGGCGTTACCGTAAACGTTGCAGAAGCAGAATTTGAACTGGCGTCAGTGACAATAACTGTTTGGTTACCATCAGTGGAAGTAGGCACCGTAAACGTCACACCCGAGGGAATATTACCTGATCCATCAGTAGTCGTCGTACCACTCAACGTCACCGTTGAATCAGCAAAAGTTGCTGAAAACGTCGAGTCAGCGGCAAAACCACTGCCACTCAGAGTAACTGTATCACCTACATGGCCAGTCGCCAGAGTCAAAGTAATAGTAGGAAGGCCGATGGTGTTATTGTCTAATGTAACCGCGCCATTGATTGCCAAGACTCTGCCATTCACCGTGGCGCCGGTAGTCAACGTGATTGATGTCAAAGCCAGGATGTTTCCCACGAGAGTGGAGTCTGATCCAATAGTCGCTGAACTGCCAACTTGCCAGAAGACGTTGCAGGCCTGTGCGCCATTGATGAGGCTCACATCGCTACCTGATGCAGTGGTAAGCGTGCTTCCTGCCTGGAAGATAAAGACCGAATCAGGGTTCTCCTCGCCGTTGAGAGTGAGAGTCCCCGTTAGCCCAAGCGAAGAATCCAGTATCGCGGAGTCGTAGACGCCAGGCGTCAGAGTTTGCCCACCGAGGTCCGCGGTTACATTCTCTGTATCTGCTTGTCCGGCAACGTATTTATAAGCGGTAAGGAGGTCGGTCTGAGCGTTTTGCGCGGTCGCATCGCCGCCATAGTGCAGCGTTCCGTCCTTGATCGTTACTGGCGAGCCGGTAACGGAGCTGGCGAGACCCGGAGATATTCCTACATCACCGGTAATCGTGGTGGAGCCAGTGTTGGTGATCGCAGAGCCGGCCAAAACCGAGAAAGAGGCAGCCCTTCCAAGAGGTACGAGCGTTGTATATTGAGCTTTGGCTTGCATATTCGCGAATGCGCAAATTGATAACGAAATTAGAAAGACAATTATTAAGATTTGTAGTTTCTTCATGTTTTTTCATCCTGAGGTTTCTTGTTCGCTAAGATTTAGTTCGGTTGTCAATATATTGTATATTACGATATAAGTGTTATTCACGATTCCGAGTTCGAACAGGGCGCGCTGTTTTCTCGCGATATCCAATACCATTCCAAACTGGCTCTGCGCCATGAACCTCAATTTAATGCATTAAACTCTTCTACAGCGCGTGCGAAGAGAAAGAGCATTTTCTCTCTTGGATACCCAGACTTTAGCATTAAATGAAGCGTGCACACCAATCACTTGAACACTACTGACATTTGCTACACGCGCGCTCCTGACAACAGAAACGTGTTAGCCAATCTCTCCCTGAGATTTCAACTACGTTAGCATTCATTTGCGTTCAAGTTCTTGCCAACCAATTAAACTAGCCTGTTGCAATTAGCGAAGCTATATTCAAGCTTTTCTCATTAACTAGCGCGCACGATGATATTCGGAGTCGGAATCGTGAATAATGCTTAAGTCGTAAGACATGATATATAACTATTTGCGCTACTGGAGACGTGAAAAATGCGCGGAAGAGCTTTCCTTTCTCTCTTCGTTCCTGCCTTCTTATTCTTGTGGATGATTGGTTGGAGCTTGTATTGGATTGGAGAACAAGGAACAACCAACAAGAGCGTGTGCGACAACAAATCAGAGGGGGCTCCTCTCATTGCAGGCTTCGTAGGAGCACAAAGAAAGCCGCGGGTGACACGATCATGAACACGGTAGCCAAAATTGAGCTGAAAAGATCGCATGCGCGCGTTAAGTGTATTATTGAGGAAAGACCGAGTTGCTTTGGGATTCACCACCTTTCACCGCCTATACTTCAACGGAGCCTTGAGCCATGTTCCAGAGTCGAAAGGGCTTTCCTTTAAAAGTGATTAGAATGAAGAAAAAAATATTGATAGCAATACTAATGTTGTTCGTATTCTTCTTAGCAATGATGTCCACAGGAAACTTCTTTGCCAAATCTGGTCAATCACAAGTTGACGTTGGCTCTGCTGGAAACTTCGTTATTCTAGCAAAGACAGGAATCTCCACTACTGGAAATACTTCAATTACTGGGAATATTGGAGTGAGTCCAATCGACTCTACTGCCATTACTGGATTTGCATTAGTAATGGATTCCACAAATACATTTTCGACTTCATCTTTAGTCGATGGAAGAGTTTACGCATCCGACTATGCACTGCCAACTCCAAGCGTAATGACTACGGCCATAAGCGATATGGAAGCGGCATACACTGATGCGGCTGGACGAACCCCCGTTGACTATTCTAATGTTGGCTCTGGAAGTCTTGGTGGAAATGTACTCCTTGCGGGTGTTTACAAATGGAATAGTGGTGTGACAATAACAACAAACATTACATTATCTGGAAGTTCAAGTGATGTATGGATATTCCAAATAGCGGGAAACTTGGTGACAAGTTCTTCTACCACTATTAACTTGGCTGGCGGTGCACTTCCAAGCAATGTCTTCTGGCAAGTCGCTGGATACACAGAACTGGGAACATACTCTTACTTCAATGGAGTTATCCTTGACAAAACATATATTGCGATGGATACAGGTGCAACATTGAATGGTAGAGCATTTGCACAAACAGCAGTTACATTAGACTCTAATACTGTAGGTGCTTGTGGAGAGACAGTACCAGTAGTACCGACACCACCTGTATACTACACTCTAACAATAAAGACTGAACCTTGTTCTGGATCGTCTACTGACTATGGAACAACGACTCCACCAGTAGGTGTCTATACATATCAAAGTGGAACTAATGTAACAGTGACGGCACATCCAAGTGCAGGATGGTATTTTGACTCGTGGATATTAGACGATATGTATAACGTTACTACAAATTCAAACACAATCACATTTACAATGAATAGTGACCACGTTCTATGGGCAATATTCAATCCTATAGAGTATCCACAGAGGCCACCAACAACACCCCCACCAGTACCGTCACCACCAACAACACCCCCACCAGTAATACCGTCACCACCAACAACTAATGTTACTTTGACCGTGCTAAAGTTCTGCTTCAAACCAGTAACATGCCAATACGGAGACATAAGCCCAGATGTTGGAACATACACCGTGCCAGTAGGAACTAACATGACCTTCACAGCAATCGACGATGCACCACCATTCAAGTTCTATTCTTGGAACTTCAATGGGCAAGAACTCTTTGGAAACACTATAACTGTGACTGTAACCGCAAACTCTACCCTATATGCTATGTTCACAGCCAAATCTCCCCTGTATGTTATATCCCCACCGATATCCTATCGGACAGGGCTACGCCATGTGGGTATAGCGTAACTATTAAAACATCTCTCCCCTCTTTTTTTTTTCTGTTTTTAATCAAGCGCGCGCTGCTGTTGATGCCTGTTAATGGCATTTGACTACAGAATCGAAATATGATTAATATCGATTTAATAGCGAAATGAGCTGCAAATCATGCTCATATCAGCATAATGATGTGGTAGCCCGGGAGAGATTCGAACTCTCGTCGGCGGGTCCAAAGCCCGCTATGCTTGTCCACTACAGTCGGCGGAAAGGTGATCTTCCCTCCACCGGGCTTCTCCGGGCCACTTCTACAAAGCACGGTGCGCTGGCGACTTTACCGTCGGGCATTTGCGCACGTTTTTCTTGATCTAGGTCTAATAAGTGGTTTTATATTAGGCTTAAGCTTATTAAACAAGATTCGCGGTTCTTCAAAACAAAGAAGGACGCGTTGACTTACAGAGGGAATAGAAGCAATGTGGTTGACGCTCGCGGCAAATTCTAAAATCGCGTGTGCATGCTTTGGTGAAAAAAGATGACAAACTGGGCAAAACGCCAGGATTTGGCAAGAAGCTTGCTCATTGAAAGCTGATTGGCTATGTTCAGTCACGCGCTTTGACTTCTGTTTTGGGAGTCAAAGTGATTTCTTCAATTTTATTGACGACGAAATCAACTTCCTTTTCTTTCTTGCTGCGCTTCTTCTCTTCCGCCATTCTTTCAAACCGTTTCATATCATTACACATTGCTATACCTCTGAGATTTCAACCAGATTCAGAGTTTGAGCGTTGGTGGTTAAGCCGTTTGTGAATCTACAATAAGGATTGATAATAAGCGTGAAAAAGTGAACTCATCCTTGAAGGGTTCGGCATCTTGGCGCGCGTTTTTTGAGGATCTAATAGTGCCACTTGTAGACGAGACGTATACTGTGTTCTGCTGGGAATAGCCCGGCTCCCTTTTTCTGTTTTCCACTTCCAAGTCCTTTCTAGATTTCTTCTTTGAGTCTTTGCCTTTCTATCTCTGAGTATCTCATTTTCGCATGCAAGAGAGTTGACAACACACCAGTGAAGAACATCATACCAAGCATTAATTCAAAATAACGCGCGAGCTGCATAGTTGGGTGGTGTGATTCGGTTTTGGTTTGTGACCGTCGGCTACGTTTAACATGAAAAGAAATATGGAGATTAAAGCGCGCGCGAAATAATCTCTGATTAGGACACGGTGAAGTTGATTGTCACTGTATTGTTTGCGTCTACGCCGCTGAAGTTGTGTGTGTTGCCGTTTATCGTTATAGTGCCCGAGTAGGTGCCATAGCTTGGACCGCCAGTCTGTGTAACATCGAAGATCAAGTAATGCGCTCCGCCTCCTAAGCTCCATGTGAAGGTCATGGTGTCACCACTGTAATGATCCTGGTCAACGTCAGAGCCTACGTGGTCACCTCCATCCGCAAGTGGGGGCATAGCTCGGTCAAACACCACATCCCAAGTCCTAGGAAAGCCATCGTTTGGGTCGCTAGCATAGATTTGAACTGTAACGGTGTGTGGTATTTGAGCTTCCAATGAAGCTATGGTTGCGTTTAGTTGAGAAATTTGAGAGCCCAAGGAAGAAATCGTGCTATTCTGGATTGAAACTTCAGAGTTCAAGGAAGAAATCGTGCTATTCTGGATTGAAACTTCAGAGTTCAAGGAAGAAATCGTGCTATTCTGGATTGAAACTTCAGAGTTCAAGGAAGAAATCGTGCTATTAGCAGATTTTATCTGGTTATCTTTGTTATTGATTGTCATCGTGTAGTACGCGATAGCTCCACCTAAACCAGCAATCAAAAGAATGCAAACTATTCCGAGTGTAATAGCAACACTTCTACTAACCATTTTCTTTGGATTAGTTTCATTTGGTTTTGGTTCACTCATTTTTGAATCCCTGGTTTATCCTAATTTGTTGCGCAGATTTAAGATTTCTGTCCATGTCTATCTGCCTGTCTTTTTGTCTGTGTGTCTGTTGCTTGCGCGTTACTAAGGCGCGCGAGCTTTGCTTTATCGACAGAGAAAAACTCACTCTTGCTTATCTGACTCTTTCCATAGGTCTATGACATCTATGTTCTTGGGACCTTCCGAAATTAGAGCACGCACGTTAGGAAAGGGGGGTCAGGAGTAGTGTTGTCCGAAGTTTCTTGCTACTAGGGCGACGTCTTTCATGTTTACTATGCCGTCGCCGTTGACGTCTGCGTTGGGGTTCCACTTGCTGCTCCCCGGTGTGGAACCGAAACATCTCGCAACGAATGCAATGTCCAGCTTGTTAACCTGTCCATCGGGCCAGCCGTTTGGACCAGTGATGTCTCCAACCAGTGACACTATTACCCAGCTGCCTGTGAAGTTGTTGTTTGACGTGTTTGTTTCGCCTGGAACGGGCCAAGCGTAAGCGCTTATAGTGTAGTTGCCGTAGTCGAAGCCTGTCGTGTTCCAGGTGAAGGTGGAGTCTGTGGAAGTTCCGCCTGAAAGGGTGACGTTTTGTGAGGCAATAATGGTTGTGTTGGCGTAGAGCGTGACGTTGAAGGTTTCAGTGTAGTCGCCCACATCTGCTCCTATAACTGAAATGTCTACTCCGTATCCCTGCCCCACAACAGTTCGGGAAGAAGTGACGTCAGTGACGGCTACATCATGAACGTCGACTTCATAGTATGCCGTGTATGTTCCGCCAGACCAGACTGTTATTGCCGAGGTCGGTTCGAGCGTGCTCCATTGCTTGAATGGGTGACCGTCTGGATCCATGCTCGACACGGTAAACGTGTGCGTTCCGGTCAGGTTGGTGAAAGTGCATGGCGTCGTGTAAACCGTAGGCGAGCCATCAAATACTACGCTGACGTTGACGTCAGCACCCTCGGTGATGCAATGAGCGTTTATCGTCACATTGTAAGGGGGCGTGTCAATTTGCGAAAAATATATGTTGTTCGTCCGCAAATCGGAAACGTACGCCACGTTTGCTATCATATTCCAAGAGTTGCTGAAGGTCACTTGCCAGATTCCACTTTGATTGAAGCTGCAAGAAATAGGTGACACCCCATACTGGAACGTCATGGTTCCAGCATTATTCACTGGAATGGTTATTGTTTGGTTCGCCAGATTAAACTGGAACATTTCTGGGTTAATGTCTTGAATGTACTCATAGTTCAGCTGTTCCAACGGAAAAGCCACTGTCGTGGTGCCAGGAACCATTCCCATCATAAACAGGAGTATTTCTGCTTGAGCAGTCGCGTTAGCGTCGTCAGCAAACGTGCCATATCCGCTGCCTGCAGGCTGACCTTCACTGAACATGCCAGTTGCAGCATCGTACAGCCCTGCTCCGTACTGGCTCGCGACAGGATTGTACTGGCTCAGCAACAGGGCCCAAGCGGGTTGAAGGTTCTGGTTGCCAGAGAGCATGTCTGCTGTATTGCTCTGATATGCGCTGCCCAACTCCGAGTAAACTCCCTGCAGTGCTTGCCATGCTCCAAGAGTGTTCTCTAGCCTTCTCTGTGTGTTTCCCGGGTCTGCGTGGACGACGGCGTAAGTTGTGAGACTTGTGCTTGCGTCAACCCATTGTGGGCTGTTCCATTCCTCAGAAAGAAACCTATTATCTATGTCCTCCAGAACGTAAGTCCAGTTGTCGAGAGAAGGGTAATAATATTTCAGCATGCTTATGATTTTCAGGAAAAACCCTGCTTCGCATTCGTATATGCCTTGTGAAGTGTAGCCAAAATAACCAGGGCTAGGAGTCCAGTGAGTACGGACGAGGTAGTTCCACCAGTACACTGCTCTGTTCACAGCGTCAGACATGTTGAGAAGCCCGGCAAAAAGCAAGTAACATTCGATGGTGTCTGCAGATTCGTCGTAGTACCTGTGCGAATATGACATTCCAATCCCGTCTGCTTGAATCCATAACGGAAGACCGCTTGGAAACGGATTTGGTGGAGTATTCACTGAACAGTTGACTGAAGTGTCAAATTGACTGTATGCCGCTGTAATGTTCCACTTAGCTGTGATGGAAGGGTTGTACACTAATGCCCAAGATTGTGCAGCATAATAGTAGCCGTACAAAGCCCATTCATATTCCACGCAGAAGTCGTTTGCTCCAGAATAGGCATCGCCAGTCCACGGCAAGTAGTCAACCATTGTGGCATTTCCAAGGGCATAGTTGATGTCTGTTCTGACATCTTCTGGAATGTGGTTGTACCAGAGCTTGTTGCAGATGGCAGCCCATTCTAAAACTTTGAGCCACTGTTGTGTAGCGGCGTAGTTGTCTATCATTGTTTGCATGGATGTCTGATTTTGGCTTAGGGCGTATGCTACGTATGGGGAAACTTGCCCGAAGTTGTTTGCAGCTTGAACCGCCGTGATGGTTTGACTGAGAGAATTGAAATAGGATACAGTGGTTGCGCTGGTGTAATCGTAAACGTTGACGGTCCTGTTTCCTGTCGTTGCCCAGAGATTGTTAGAATCGGTTACCCAGAAGTCAAAACTAATCACGCTGTTACCGCTAGGATATGTTACCGTGTAGTTTGCCCACGCCTGAGTGCCAGAAAGTCTGAGGGTAGAATTTGTGGCTAAGCCTGTGATGTTAGTCTGTAATACTCCGACACCCAAGGCAACTGGGTCAATGCAATTAAATGAGAACTGCGTGGCCAAGCCAGAGTAGGCGTTGTTAATGTAAAAATCCTGAATCAGCGGAAAAACAGAACCGTTCACGTTGTTCTCAGGCTGAGCAAAGTTGGCAAGGCGAATGCATACTAGAAAACTGAGCAAAACCGACACGCACGCCAAGACTGAAAGAAACTTGCAGGCTCTCACGGCCACCTTCTCCATTGTACTGCATTATTTCAGCTAAAAAGTGTTTATTGAACATTCCTCTATCCTGTCATGGTCGTCCACTTCGCATGAGGAAAGCACCCGCCGCCCGCGCTTTTCTGTATTATTGGACGAGGAAGGGCGGAAGCAGAATCACATTTTCGAACGCGCACACTTCACGGTTTGAGTTCATCCTACGCCGTGTCGTAGCAGTTCCTAGCACAAGCTGAAACAAATTGTGGTGAGCAGCGTCAGCCCTAAAACGAAGAGGGAGGGGATTGTGCGGGAGAGACCCGTCATTTGCTATCCAAGTGGTTTTTGATAAAAAGTTTCCTGTCTCGTCGTATCCTAAGCATTGCATCTCGAGTCGCTTTATTTTCCTTTGCCGCAATGGTCTTGTCGATGTCGTTCAGATCCAGAATTGCTGTTATGTTTCTGTAGTTTGCGGAATCTCTTCCTTCCAAACCTTCTAACGTGAGGATCAGTGTCGTATAGTCTATCTTGACCCTTTGAACGAGAGATTTTAACCACGTATAGTTTTCAACAAGGTCTAGAACTATGTCGCCAAGGTAGTGTGCAGCTTCGACGGTTTTTTCGGCCTCGATCATGGCGCTTGCGCGTTTCACTACACCTTGAATAAAAGCTGGGTTCAAATAATAGTTCAGCCGCTTCCTAACCTTGAAATGGGCGGATTCGAGTGTTTGAGGATTCTTGTTTGCAACAGCGTAGACATCGTCCCAAACGTTTTTGAAGAGTCTCAGTTTGTCTTTGACCTGCGTCGGGTCAACCGTGCCGAGGCCTGTCATCTCTTTGTATTCGTCAAAAAGGTTGTGCATTCCCAGTTTCGCCGCGGCGCTTTCGGCTTTCTCTATGAATCGACTGTTCGAAAGAGGCTGCAGGGTTATTTCAATCAGAACCTTCAGAGCGTTCTCAAAGGCCACTGTGGCAAAGAGATGTGAGCTTCTGAAGTCATTCCTCGAAAGTGCCGAGGTCGCCCTGCTCAAGTATATGTCTGATTCCACGACGTGAGCATCTGTGCGAATGTCAACCCTCTCGGGTGAACTGTAAGACTTCGCCATCAAGAGTTTGGTGTTCGTCAAGGTCCAGTCTCTGTCGTAGAGTATCTGAGATTCGTAGAGTTTCTGATCTATCTCCGGAGGAATCTGGCCTCGAATCCACCGTCTCGTAACATGGTCTAGGTCGATTAGAAAACCGCCCCTCTCCACCCTTTCAACGAACTCGTACGCAAAGTCGTTCCTGTCAAGTATCAGCAAGTCAACATCGCTTGAGATTTCGGCGTCGCCTCGGCTCCAACTCCCGAAAAGCCCCACCCCACAAACATTCTCCTCCGCGGCCAGCTCTTTGACAGTTCTCTCCAACACTTTTCGCAGCTTCTCAGGGAGCATCATCAATTGAATCAACTTTACACTGGGACATCAATAGCACATGCGAAGTATTCAAGACTTGCGAACACTGCCTGTTCAATCTGGCCGACGAGTGGAAGCTTAAGAGGGCGAAAGCCATTTCAATCAATACAAGGGAACCGTAAACCTTATATATTAAAACATCGCACGTGCATAGTTACGCAGGACCGAACGTACTGCTTTCTGAAAAATGATGAAGTATCACGACGGTTCTACGAAAAATTAGTCGAGGCGAAAAGAGTTGAGCAAAAAAGAAGCCGGGGTTCGCCAACGTCTAGTCGACAAGTGCCCAGAATGTAGCAGTTCAAACCTTGTCCATGATTATGACACCGGCGAAACCGTTTGCGGCGACTGTGGACTCGTTTTGTACGAGCAGATGATGGATAAAGGCCCAGAATGGCGCGCTTTCACTCAAGAAGAGAAAGCCTCAAGAAGCCGCGTTGGAGTACCAACGTCTTATTCCGTTCACGATAAAGGCTTGTCAACAGCCATAAGCCAGGTTGACCGTGACGCCTTCGGAAGAAAACTTCCACTCTCAACACGTTTACAGATGTGGCGCCTGAGAAAATGGCAGATACGATCAAGAGTTCACTCTTCAATCGACAGAAACCTGGCCCAAGCAATGGCTGAACTCGACCGGTTGTCAGACAAAGTCTACATCCCACCTCCAATAAAAGAAAAAGCCGCGGTAACATACCGCAAAGCCCTGGACAAAGGCTTAGTCCGAGGCCGATCTATCGCCGCCATCGCAGCCGCGGCGCTTTATGCAGCCTGTCGCGGAAGTGGAACAGCAAGAACGCTGCGCGAAATCGCAGAAGCAAGCCTGGTCGACAAGAAAGACGTTGCGCGCTGCTACAGACTGCTTTTACGTGAACTTGAAGTGCACATGCCAATCGCGGATCCGCTCACGTACGTTTCAAAAATCGCTGAAAGAACAGGAATCTCGGGCAAAACGCAGGGACTCGCCATACAGATCCTGAGAGAAGCCAGAAGGAAAAGAGCAGCCGCCGGGAAAGACCCAATGGGGCTCGCAGCCGCAGCATTGTACATCGCATGCTTGCAGAACAACGAGAAGAAAACACAAAAAGACATAGCTGAAGCAGCAGGCGTTACCGAAGTCACCGTGAGAAACCGTTACAAAACCCTTAAGAAGCAACTGAAACTAGAACTCCCTGAATGACCAAAAGCACGACCGCTGCTAGCCTTCCTCTTTTTCAAGCTCCATAACTACAGGGCCAGAGTATCCACATTTTTTACACACGTACTTCAAAGGACCAAGCCCAAAGCTCGAACCACTCGACAAACGAATTTCAGGGCTTCCACACTTCGGACAGCATCTCATTGGCGATTTCCGCCGCGTGAACATCTTCAATATATCACGCGTGTCTTGCAGCACTTTCATCTTACGCCTTAAATGTTCCGCGGGGCAACTACTGAAGCTCTATGTTCTCATCTGGATATCCAAGCTTCACCAAAAACTGGCGCACTCTCTCACGATGGTCTCCCTGAAGCATTATTTGACCGTTCTTCGCCGTTCCACCACAAGCGCAGAACCCCTTCAGTTTTTGAGCGATACCCGCCAGATTCGTGTTCTTCTCATCAATACCATCCACTATTGTAGTAGGTTTGCCAAATTTCCGCGTTTCAAGCCGTATGCGAATCCGCTGTTGCTCCTTCTCTATCTCGCCACAAGCACATAAGTCCTTGGGAAGTCCGCATGTTGGACAGATCTCAGCCATGATACTCGACTGTACATCGCCAATCGAGGTATATAAAACTTTCAAATCGATTATCCGTAGCCAAACTCCACGTTCGGGATGGTTTCTCATCTTGGCAGATTCACCCTAGTTCCACGGTTCCTCAACCTGGTCTCCTCGACCGAGTCGTGGAAAAACCTTTAATTGAAATCCTCTGTGAATCATGGAACATGAGAACATTAGTGATGGGCTGCGGAAATATAGGCTCCGTTGCCGCGGAAGATTTGGCCATCAGCATGAGTTCGACTGAGGTCGTCGTTGCCGACGTGAACGAAGCAAGAGCGAAACTTGTCGCCAAAAAAATAGGAAAGAGCAACGTTTCATGGATCCAATCAGACGTGGCAAAACATGATGAACTGCTGGACACCCTGAAAGAGTTCGATCTAGTCATGGGCTTTCTGCCGGGAAACCTCGCATACCGTCTGGCGGAAACATGCGTTGCCGCCCACAGGAATCTCGTCGACGTCTCTTACATGTCTGAAAATCCTATCCGACTCAACGAAGCCGCTGCCCGTGCGGGTTCAATCCTCGTCCCCGACTGTGGGCTGGCCCCAGGAATCAGCAACGTGCTAGTCGGAAATTCTGTTTCAACGCTTGACAAGATCAAATCGGTTCACATAATGGTCGGCGGACTCCCCGAAAAGCCCGTTCCTCCCTTGGGCTACGTCGTAACGTGGTCTCCCGAGAGCCTAATCGACGAGTACACACGAAAAGCGTGGATAGTCAGAAGAGGCCGAACGGTTGCGGTTGAAGCGCTCAGCGGAGTGCAAGACGCCGAATTTCCAGGCGTTGGAAAGCTTGAGGCCTTTTACACAGACGGTCTCAGAACCTTGCCGCATACGGTGAAGCACGTCGAGGACATGTGGGAGAAGACGCTAAGATACCCTGGACACGCAGAGAAAGTGAAACTGCTCAGAACCCTAGGGTTCTTCAGCCAATCAAATGTCAACGTGGAAGGAGCCCAGATTCAACCCAGAAAGCTCACCGCCAAAATCCTTGAACAGAAACTTTCCGACAGAAACCCAAGAGACATTGTCGCATTGAGAACAGAGACCCACGGCACAAAAGACAAGAAGAGAACAAAACAGGTCTACACCATGTTAGACTTCTGCGACAAAAAACGAGGCATAACCGCCATGGCCAGAACAACGGCCTACCCAGCTTCAATCGTTGCACAACTGATCCTCAACAAACATCTAAAAGAAAAAGGCGTGGTCCCGCCTGAAAAAATAGGCATGGACAACAAACTTTTCAAACTGTTTTCAGAAGGTCTGAAGAGCCACGAAATAAACATCAAAGAAGAAAAAACAACAGCTTAACAGCTCCACACGTCGCGACATGATGAAAATACGCTGGACTAAGGGTTACTTCTTTTGGAAAAAACCCCAACACTTGTTACCAAACAACATTATCACCGTTGTTACCGACATAGGCTGGAGGCCCCAAAAACGTACCAGCCTCTCAAAGGCCGCTTTAATCAGTCCATCTTCTTTCAAACGCTGAACGTACTGAACACGGAAATGGAAAACGCTTAAATGGCTCATGATAAAGGGATACTTGCATACTAATGGTGTAACCTAATGCCGACCCGCCCCACGATAGTTGCTGTTGGAAGAACAAAATTCGGTGAACACTACGAAAAAGAGCCTGAAACACTTATTGAAGAGGCCTGGCTTAAAGCCTCCATGGAAGCCAACCTGGAACGCAGAGACCTGGAAGCCTGCTATCTCTCAGACTATTTTCTCCCCATCACCAACAAGCTAGGACTGGAGGAAGGTTTCCTCTCAGAACTAACGGAACTCCACGTTCCGATGGAAGTGACACGGTCGTTCAGCTCAGCCCTGTCAAACGCCTGCAACGCCATCCAAGCCGGAAGATACAACACCGTTCTCGTCGGCGGAATAGAAAAAATGACCGACAGATGGGACAAAATACGAGACGACCTCATGCTCCTCGAAGACCCATGGAGCTACTACGCCGGCTGCACACCAGAAGCAAACCACGAACTCATGCTCCGAGCCTACATCAAAAAACACGGCATAACCGGACAAAACCAGGACACACTCAACACGGCACTTGCACAAATCTCCGTCAAAAACCACCTACACGGAACAAAAAACGAGTACGCACAATACCAAAGAAAAATAACCGTCGAACAAGTCCTAAACGCAAGAAAAGAAGCACACCGCCCCCTCGGACTATACGACTACGCCCCAATATCAGACGGCGCAGCAATCCTCATACTAACCAGCGAAGAAGCCGCCAAAAAACTCGCCACCAAGCCCATATACGTCCTAGGCCTATCCTCAGCAACAGACTACCTAACCTACCCGGCAAGAGAAGACATGACCCACTTCCTAGTAACCCAAATCGCCATGAAAAACGCCCTCAAAATGGCCGCAAAAAAACTCTCGGACATCCAACTCGTCGAACTCTACGACCAGTCCACCGTCATGGAAATGATCTCGCTCGAAGACATGGGCTTCTGTAAACCAGGAACAGCATGGCAAACCATACACGAGAACTGCCTAGACTACAAGGGCTACTACGAGATAGACGGAAGAAAACTCTTCGTAAACATGAGCGGCGGACTAAAAGCAGACGGAAACCCACTGGGAGCAACGGGCGGCGCACAGATTTTCGAAATCGTCAAACAGTTGAGGAAAGAAGCCTGCGACCGCCAAGTCAACCCAGACGGAGAGCTCGACTGCGGGTGCGTACTCGAACTCGAAGGGTTCGGAACCAAAGGCTACGTGTACATCCTAGGGAGGAAATGAGGATGAGCAGCGAACCAATAGAGAGAAGAGTCTCCTACCTCGGCGACAGGCTCCGCGCCAACCGCTGCCTAATATGCGGAAAAGAGTACTTCGAAATAAGAGACTACTGCGGCAACTGTGGAAGAAAAAGCTTCGGAAAAATGGTCAACACAGACCTCTTCTACGAAAAGGGCAAACTGGAACTGTGCACCCTTGTCAACGAACCGACGAACAAGTTCACCAAGCTCGGCAGCTACATATACGGCACGGCATCCTTCCACGACTGCAAAATACGCGTCCCGGGCAGACTCACAGACAGAACGGCAATGTGCAACGAAGACGTTGACTTCTCAACCCTCGAAGGAAGAGAAGTCGTTCCCAGATTCCGAAGACGCTACTCCGTGGACAAAAACGATGTCATCCCAACAATCTCCCTAGCCTTCACTTTCGCAGACGAATACTACCCCCATCAAGAATACCAAATCATAAAGCCCAAGAAAGAGTACGACTCGCCCGGCATCGTCGGCTACGGAGTCTACACCTCAAGGTTCAGAATCAGAGAAGGAAACATCGAACGCTCCGTCCCCTTCATCGACGAAGACGCCATCACCGCCGCAGTCGAAGCCGGAAAACTCGCCCTAATACACTCCAGAGTAGACAACACCAGCATAGGAAAGATTTACGTCGGCTCAGAATCGAACCCCTACGCAGTCAAACCCATAGCATCGAAAGTCGCACAAGTCCTGAAACTCGGAGAAGAAAACGAAGACGTCCAAGGAGTCGACGCCATCGACATGGAATTCGCGTGCAAAGCAGCCACCAGCATGTTCAAAGACGCCGCAGCACTCGTCGACTATCCAAAATCAAACATCAAACACGCCATGGTCATCGGAACCGACAACTCACAAGCCGCCCCGAGAGACTGCCCCGGCGGAGAGCTAGACCTGTTCGTCGGCTACGGTGCCGCGGCCTTCATCTTCGGAAAACAGGACGTCATAGCAGAAATCGAAGGATGGTACTCGTGCACCTCCGACACGCCAGACTTCTGGAGAAGAGACGGCGAACCGCACCCCATGCACGGCGGACGCTTCACCGGCGACCCAGCATACTTCAAACACGTCAGAACATCAGCCAAGAAACTCATGGAAAGGCTCAACCTCCAAGTAGGAGACGTTGACTATTTCGTCGCTCATCAACCCAACGTTCAGTTTCCAATCCGAATCTCCAAGGAGCTCGGATTCAAAGAGGAACAGTACGCCCCCATGCTCCAAGTGGCAAAATTCGGAAACACCTACTCGGGCGCTTCACCAATCGGTCTGGCAGCAGTATTAGACATAGCAAAACCGGACAACCGAATACTGATAGCCAGCTACGGCTCAGGAGCCGGAAGCGACGCCTACTCACTAATCACGACGAACCAGATACTGGACAAACGGCAAAACCAAAAAATGACAATCGCCTATCAAGCGCAAAACCCGTTCCTAGAACACGTGGACTACACAACATACAGACGCCTGAAGCAGGGAATGTAGAAAACAATTAATAACCCAACACCAACTTAACAGCGGAGCCTGAATCATTGTACGCTTCCAACGTACTGAAAATTTTGTACTCACCCCTGAAAACGTTGACAGAAGTGATTCAGAACCCCAAGTACATCGGACCCCTCCTCGTCATGATTCTTTTCGTAGCAGGCAGCGTCGCATCCACATACGTTGTCTTCTCCAAACAATACTACGAACAACTTTCACCCAACGGGACAAACTTGGACGTTTGGACAGAAAACAGCACTTTTTGGACATCAAACGCCAACATCACATTAAGCAACGATGCCATCAACGGCACAATCTACGGAAACAACAGCATAGCCTTCTCAGCCCAAAACACTTCACAAGTTTCGATGAATTTAACCGACATAGGAACAGTGAACTGTACCTATCCAGACAACTTCTACCTCTTGTCCTTCAGAACAAAACTAATCAGCCCAGCGACACCACCTGAAAACGTGACGATTCAAGTTTTTTCACTCAACTCCACATCAGACTACTTCTACAACGACCTGACACAAGAATTCTCCAACACGACCTACAATAACATATGGAATAACATCACAATCCAGCTGGCTTCCTCAGATTGGAGTTCGTCGAACAGCAACGCGGACTGGGGCAGTGTTACAGGCTTGCAGCTAAACTTTACCTTTCCAACCAGTTCCAACGTCACGCTACTGGTTGACGGTCTGTTTTTCCACGGCCCCTTTAAGTCTCTGATCGAAGAGGCAGGCACATCCTACCTAGTTGAATACGCCGTTGGAGACGTCTTTCAATTCATAATAATGTGGATTCTGCTCACTGGCCTGATCTATCTGCTGGTTAAGGCTTTCAAGGGCAAGATCGTCTGGAAACCCGCCTTGATTGCAGTCGGATTCATTCTCGTGACAATGTTCATCGAGGGAGTGATAAACGCGGTAGCATTTTCAACCCTACCAGTGATTCATTACCCGTTTGCACTTATCGGTGGCGTGCAGGGAGAGGGCACAGCTGCCCTTAACCTAATTACAAGCCAAATCTCACTCGTCACCCTAACCAACACAGTCGTCGAATATCTAGTTTGGGCATGGACTGCAACGTTGGCTGCGATTGTCGTTCGAAAAGCAACCGAATTCTCATGGGCCAAGAGCGTTGCAATAGGCCTAATAGCCTATTTGATTACTCTTATCATCACATACTTCATTGCGTGACATAACATTTGCAAAAAGCCTACAGTAAGCTAATGGCAGGCGCGAAAACCCAGTAAAATTTATATTGGCCAAGAACTTTTCAGCATGTTAACTGGCCCAAACCCAGGCTCATATGTAAAAGCGTGCAACAGAAGGGATAAGTTGAAAATAAACGAGTTACGAGATGGAATGAAACGCATAAACTTGATCGCAAAGGTGACTGAAAAGTCTGAAACACGAGAAGTCACATCACGATTTAAAGATCAAACTTTCAAAGTTGCGAGTGCAACCATAGCTGACGAAACCGGCACGATAAAACTGACACTTTGGAACGAGCAGATAAACCAAGTTAACGTCAACGACACGGTTAAGATACAGAACGGCTACATCACAAGCTTCAAAGGCGAGATACAGCTAAACAGTGGAAGATATGGAACCTTGACGGTTGAATAAACTGGAAAAAACTGATCAATAGTTATTTTCGCGCGCAAACCGGCGGAGAGATGGAGAGAAGAAAGGCAGAACCTGAGCCTTTGAATCGGTCTTTAAATAGTTGTCGAATCAAATCTTGGTTGATCTTTTTGTCAGATTGATTTCATTTTTTCTTGAAGAAGAGCCAGTTCTTTTTGTCCTTGAACCTTACGAGAACATATGTACCTTTCAGTTTTTCACCGTTGATTTCCAAGATGAACTTGTCCTCTTTTCTGTCCAACGTTTTGTAGGTCCCCTTGTCCCAGATTTCCACGGTGCCGGCTCCATATTCGCCTTCTGAAATTGTCCCTTCAAAACTTGCATAAGCAATTGCGTGATCATCCACTTGAACAGCGAGTCGTCTGACCCCAGGTTCTATCGGCGGCTCTTTGGGAATTGCCCAGCTTTTTAACACGCCGTCCATTTCCAGCCGCAAATCGTAATGCAAGTGTGTGGCAGCATGTTTCTGAATAACGTAGATGCCCCCGTCATTTTCACCACTTTCATCCTTCGGCTCACTAGCCTTGGAGATTTCCTTGCTCTCACGCTTTTTAAGGCTCAATTTTCAGAGTCTCCTCACAGCCGCAATCGCCAAGCATTCACTTTCATGAAATCTCGGGGTTCTCTCGTCCCTTTGATTTGTTAACTTGTTCTGAGGTCGTCAAAGAATTCCGTCAGGTCGGCTGTGGAATCACCGTTTTCATCGCTGATTCTCTGTTTTGCGGGTGGATTGGTTCGATAGAAGGGTATCCTGTCGGTGATGCGATCTATGAAGGTTGGTTGAAGCTCATTTTTATAGAAGATGCCTATCGGGATTTTGTCTCCCCATTCGCGGGCCTTGGTCATGGCAGCGATCTGCTTCTGAAACTCTTCCGCTGGGCTGTGAACAATAGGATCGTATCCGGTTTCCTCCAACTTGTAGAGCCTAGGCTGAGGCTTTCCAGTTTTTGGATCTTTTCTGTCTTCGCCCGCGTACCACTCCTTCGTGTTTATGTCGTTGTACGTGGGGCACGGCTGCAAAGCGTCTATGAACGCGAGGCCTTTGTGTTGGATCGCCAGCTTAATCGTGTCTTTCAGATGTTTTACGTCATAGGCGTATGAACGTGCGACGAAGGTGTAGCCTGCAACAAGCGCCAGGGCAATCGGGTTCACCGCCTCGTTGATGTTCGGTTTCGGAATGGCCTTGGTTTTCAAGCCGAGCTTCAGAGTGGGCGAAGCCTGGCCCTTCGTCAATCCGTAAACCCCGTTGTTGTGTATTATGTACGTGATGTTCAAGTTTCTTCTTCCCAAGTTCACGAAGTGGCCAGCGCCTATTCCGAGACCGTCGCCGTCTCCTCCGATTGCTAGAACGACAAGTTCAGGGTTTGCCAGTTTTATGCCAGTTGCGAAGGGCAGGGTTCTGCCGTGAAGAGTGTGAACGCCATAGGTTTTGACGTTGTGAGGCTCTTTGCCCGAGCATCCTATTCCCGAAACCATCACGACTTGATGCGGCTCCAAACCGAGTTCTGCGAGGGCCATCTGCAATGCGGTCATAATGCCAAAGTCGCCGCAACCTGGACACCAATCAGCGAAAACGTCTGTCTTGAAATCCGTCAGTTTAAGAACCATAGGTCAACACCTGACTCTATATGTTTAGTAACGGGGACGGGTTTTAAGGTGTCGGTCATGCTGGTTCACCATTTGACTTTGTTTCGTCGGTAGGTGATTATTGGCCCGAAGGGTGTTGTTTTTACTGTTATGTTTGAGGCTTTGATGTGATTCTGTTTTGCGATTTGCTGGATTATGTCGCTCATTGTTTGTTGTTTTTCTTGGTGTCTAAATAGGTTCATTTTTCGGTTCTCCTATTTGAAATGTAGATAGGGGAGAGCTGGTTTTTGTAGGTTGTGACAGCTAAAGCATTTTTCGTATTTTGGTTCAATTGGTTTTCCGCATTGGTTACAATGTGCGGTTTTTGCTGCTTTCTTCTCTCCGTTACATTTTATACATATTTTGTATTTGGGTTTTATTGTTGCTCCGCATATGGGGCAACTATTTTCTATTTTTGATGTTTGCATATTTAGCACATCCCACTTTCCTTTTTGTGGTCGTTGTGGTTGTGAGCATGATGGACGGGCATGCCAATGCCCGAAAGGCTTAACCCTGAGATGGGAGCCTGTGGGGAGACTAAGGGATTATGCCTTTACATCCTCATGGATGTGTGTGTTGCTGAGTGAAGCGACTGATGCTTGGGGCCTGAGGGCAGATGAAGGAGCTTCCTATTGCTAGGTCATATAGCTCATGTTTTCTTTTGATGGTGTTTTGCTTTTTGTATGTGTGCGTTTTTGCATTACGTCTTTTTTTGTGGTTCTTTTTTGCTGTTGTTGTAGATTCTTAGTAGGGCTGTTGAGGTTCTGATTTGTCGTTTTGCTTGATTTATGTATAATTGGTTGATGTTGAAGTCATCTGTTATTTTGCGAGATGCTTCAATTAGTTTGATTGTGTATTTTTTGTAATTTGTCCAAAGGAAGCATTCTGCGAAGAACCAGATTTGTTGGTTGGTGATGTTTTTGTTTTGTTGAATTTGTTTTAGTAATTCTATGAAGTATAGTTGGCTGGATTCGTGGATTGCTTCTAAGAGTTGTAAGGGGTCTTTTGTTTTGTTTAATGCTGGTTCTAAGAGGTTGGCGGTTTCCTCTCTAGTTAAAACTGCTCTTATGTATGTTATGAGTTCAGGTGTTGCTTGGTAGAAGACGGGTATTGGATATTTTCCGCTTTCAGCGTCTTTTTTCTTTTCTATGATTTGAAGGCTTGTCATCTGGGTTAGATGTTTGGCTAGTATGCGCGGGCTTATTTTTGTTTTTTCTTTAAGTTCCATGTTGCGGTGCCACTGACCATCGGATAGGGCTTTAAAGATTGACCATCTTGAGTCGTATTCTTTGTCTGTATTGCTTTTGCCTAAGTTTAGTTTTTGAATTCTCGTTATTTGTCACCTTTTGGTGATGAGTTCACACGGGTGAACTTATATAAGGTTTTGGCCCATAATACGTGTGCGCGCTTCGTTGCGCGTAAGGAGAACAAATATGGAATCAGTAAACAACTCAAGTAAATCTGTTGAGAGTGTGCATAGACATATTTGCCGTTTTGATTTTAAGAAGTGGTGTTTGTATCCAGAGTTGAGTTCGTGCAGTTTTGTTGCTCAGAATGGGACGGTGGTTGTCTGTCGGCTTAGGCGTGGTGGTGATATGAATACGCCTAGAAAGACGGTGGTGTCTATTGAGTGAGTCTTCGGGGTGGGCTAACTTGTTTTCAGATTCCGTAGCTAGTTGTGGTGTTTTGTCTGTGGTTCGGTTTGGTGGGCTGAATTGCGGGGTTTTCGCCATGACTAGCTACGGGTGTGAGGTACATGGTAGAGTCGCTTGAAAGGTTTATTGATAAGCGTCGTCCTGATTTTTTGAGTTTGCCGAAGCTTGTTGTGAATTACGGCTATTCCAGTGGGGATGGCGGTGTTATTTCTGGTCGGTTGATTCCTTTTAATATTGCTTTTGGTGTTCCTGTGAGGACTCGTAAGAGTGTGGATAGGGTTAAGCAAGTTGGGGTTGATAGTAAGGATTTTAGTGATGATTTTTTGGCTCGTTGGCGTTTACGTGCTGCGATAATGGATAGTAATGCTTGCCAAAAATATTTCATGTCTGGTATAAGGGATGAGCCTGTTTTTGCTAATTGGTTACAGGCTGGTCGTTTGCCTCCAACTGTTCCGTCTGGGGTTTTTGCTTGTGGTTCGTATCGGCGTACTCGTGTTTGCAATGAGACTGCTCTCCATGCTGGTAAGTTCCTTAATGGTGTTGATGTTACGGGTAAGGCGGTGTTGAGGCTTGAGCATTATAACTGTAACATTATCGGCTGCTCTGTTTGCTTTTTGGACCATGCGGTTTTGGTGGCGGTGAAGGCGACTGCTCGTTTGGAAACGGCTATGGAGCGTTTCAAATTGGGTGAACCTAATCATGCGACTGTGAGCCCTGATAGGTGGCTTGTTTCTCGTTTTATGGAGAAGTACGGTCGGAATTGGGAAGAGAAATTGTGGGCTTATGAATTAAGATTTTTGCAGAAGTGGGGTGTTCTTGGCGGTGGTAGAGTGCGTCACATTCGTAGATACGATAAGTGGTTGCATGATTTGTATGCTTCTCCGCATAGTCATATCGTTTCATTTTTGGGTGCGAGTTGGGATGAGTGTGTTAAGTGTAATGTTACTCGTAGTTTACGGACGGGTATTGCTCCTGAGTGCCATAGTTGTTCGAAGGGTTTTATGGCGAAGGTGGTGGCGGATAATGCTGCTGGTAGCGGCTTGGTGCTTAAGGTGCATGAGGCGCGTAAGTCGGTTAAATCTACTTTTGCGTATTTGATGAGTCATGCAAGTCAAAATTTAGATGTTAAGCGCGACCATGTTCTCGTCTATTTTGGGTTGTGTGGGAATCGCAAGTTTAAGACGAAGCCTCTTGATAAGACGGTTCGTTGTGTGGTTTGTAAGTCTGAGATGAGGTCGGATTTGCATTATTGTGGTTCTGTTGAAATTGTGAAGGACGTTGGGAGGCCGTCGTATAAGCCTGTTGTTTTGGTTGATTCTGTGGATTCTGTGACGGGCTTTTCGAATTTCTTTGATGAGAATTTGGTTGATGAGGGAGGTGGTCAGAATGGTTAAACTTGGGCGTTTGGAGAGGCTGTGTGGTTTGAGTGCGGAGCAGTTTGCTGTTGTGGAGAAGTATGCCTGTGTTGGGTGTTCCCATTTTGGGTTTAGTATTCATACTCATTATTGGATGTGTGACTTGAGTTGTGAGCGTGCGGTTAAGTTGTGTGATAGTTTTTCTAAGAATGAGGGTTTGCTTTTGAGTTCGTGTTAGCTCTGCTTAATTTCCTTTTTTTTTCTTTGTTAATTGTTAGTATAGCACTGTGTGCGTCGTGTTGTTAGTACGTTGTTAGTATTGTGTTTGTTTAGCTTGTTCTGTTCTGTGTAGGTCGTTTTTGTTGATAGAGCCGCGCGCGCCTTTCCCCTTCCGTGCAAATGGGGGAAAGCCCTATGTCGCCCGACTTTCTTTGTGAGTCCTCACGTGTGTGGGGGATGTTGTGGTGTTGTGTTTTGTTTAGCGCGCGCTGTTTGTGTGCACGCGTTGTGCGAAGTTATTAAGAGTTCAGTTGATATCATGCTTAGCGTGTGAACTCAGGTGTCTATAGATGTCAATGGCGGACCAAATTCGGATTTTGTATGAGGAGATAAGGAAGCAATTTGAAATTCCCCAAGCGACATTTCCAAGGGGAGAATATCCAAAACTTTTAATTACCCAACGATATCTGACCTCAGAATTTGTGGATGGGCTAATTGAAGCTTGTATGAAATTATATAATCAGATAGATAGCGCAGTGGAAACGCTAAGACGGACTGTTCCCATTATACATAAAGAACTTTCGCCGCTCATTAAGGACAAACTTCTAGGTGGTCTTGACTTAAATTACATGACGGTTAACTTTCAACTTACAGGTTACAGCAGTGAAGGGAAAATCGTTTGTCCTGCAACAGAGCAGCTTCCTTTCGGCATAAAGAGTGTTATAGACCTATTGGTAAAGACCGTGGAAAACATGGAAGCAGGGGCGCGCCTGCGTTCTGATGAGCATTTTTTAACTGCCAGAGTCGCATATTTTGCACTAAAGGTTGCGTTAACTCAGTTTCTGACCAGATTTGATTATGTAATGATGTATCCGCATCGAATTGTTTTGGACCGAGCAATTCTAGAGACAGGATTAAGAAAGCACGGCATGGACAATATAGTTGGATATGTTCAGTCAGCTGAAGAACATTTCAATAACCAGAAATATGTTGAGTTCTGCGCCATGTCTCGGAATGCACTACAAGACACTGTGAAGGCCATTTGCCTGTCTATTGATGGAGAAGAACATGGATTTCCAAACAATTGCAATAAGCTGGAGGAAATTGGGTTTTTGAGGAGTACTATAATGAAGCAAATGAAGGAATTCAGCGGCTCTCTCAGTGCTTGTGGGAGCCATCCGCCAGAGAAAAGACTGTTAGTGGAAGAAGCGAAGTTTCTGCTTGATTCATTATATGGGTTTCTTGGATTACTAACTCTACGATTATCTACGTTTCAAGGCGAGAACAAGACGACGCTTTAAAAGTAATGCTGCTAGCACGTGCGCGCGCTATGCTGTGGCTTTGTTGATGGAGCGCGAACGAAAGTGAGCGCGACAACATGGGCTGAGCATGATTGACGGACAGAGAAAGAGGGGTGTTTGGTTTTTCTATTTGCGTTTTCTGTATAACATGAATCCGTCTGGCGTTGTGTTGATGTATTGGAATCCTGATTCTAGCGCGCGCAATAAATAGAAAGATTTTTGCCTATCCTTCTCTTAGAAAGAACCAGATTTAGGGGAAATGGTGATATGAGCTTATATGACAGCTACGAAAGTTGTCAACCACAATTATATACAAAATTCGGAGCAAATGCATGGTTTGAGACTTTGTATGGATATTTGGGGTTACGTTATTTTCCTATAGAACGCAGATTAATCGATACATCCAGATACGTCGAATTATCCCCGGAAAATAATGGGTCATATTCCTACGAATTTGCAAGCATCATAAGGGATGTGGGAAGTACATTTGGTTCTTTGTTAGATGTTCTAGTCAAAAACGTCGTTGGCAAGAAGGGAGACTTTGATATTAGGGATTATATCAAATTTATCGTTGATCAAGTGAAGGACGCGGACAAAATAGGGCTTCAACTTCGTGCATATTTTACCCATAGATATGTTTTCCCCTTTGAAAATGTCAGCCAAACTCCACCAACTTTAGAATGGTGGACTACCTACAACAACCTGAAACATTCTGATTTCGATAACTTTAGGCAGGGATGTCTAATCCATGCAGTTAATGGTTTGGCTTCACTAGCAACATTATGCGTCTTGATGGATAGAGATGGCGCATTTTCGTCCCGGACAGAACTATTCTATGAAGTTGGCTACTATTCACCATTGGATAAGGTTAAGGCTTACAGATTCTAAAGAGCGATATATTATTCTGAAATCTAACCAGAAGGAACGCGCGCGCTTTTGAGGAATAGGTTTTGTTATATGGAGCGTTAGCTGGAACGCTTGCCATCGGTTTAGATGGAGTCGTTTGGGATTGGGGGTGTTCCCCTGCGCCCGTCGTTTGCAAGTAGCTTGCGAGCTGCTCGGTGGTTTGCAAGTTGCTTTTGCTTGCTCGTGGGCGGGCGGTTTTTTGTTATAAGTGGATTCTAGTTTTCTAGTGCTAGTGACTGATTGTCAGTTTTCTGGTTCTCTCAAGTGTAGCACTTTTGTGCGTGTTGTTTCCTCATGCGTTATTCGTAGAATTGTTGTATCAAGTGTTTTCGATTTTTATTGTTATTTGATTTTTTGAGCATGGTTAGGTTGTTGGTTGTGCTTGAGTAGTCTGTTGGTCACTTCGGGTTTTTGGTTTGCTTGTAACAGTGAGGTAAGTTGTTGTTTGTTCGTTCCGATTGAGAGGGGTTATTTGCGTTTTCTGTATAGTGCTGTTGTGTCTCCGAGGTTATTGACGTATGTGAAGCCTTGTTCGATTAGTTCTATTGCTTCTTTTTCGGTGTGTGCTACTTTGCATGTCCATTCTCCTGTTTCGTCGTGGTAGATTGTTTCCACTATGTGTATGTATCTGTCTGTCATTGTTGCGGTGCGGTGTCCTAGTATGTGGCGTATCATTCGTTCATCTCTGGTTTTGTAGTAGTCGGTTGTTGCTTTCCAGTGTCGGAATGTGTGGAAGTGTATTTGTTTGAGTCTTGGGTTTGCTAGTCTTTGGGCTGTGCGTGTTCTTGCTTCGTCGAAGGTTACTTTTAGTCCTTTGAGTTGTACGTTTCGGGCGAAGGGTCGTAGTACGTCTTTGGGTATGGTTTTTATCATATCTACACATTTCTGACTTATTGGGAGTATTCTTGGTAGGCTTCCTTTTTCTGGATGGTTGACCGTTACGGTTTTGTGGTCTAGGTCTAGGTCTTTCCATTCTACGTTGTAGGCTTCGCCTATTCTCATGCCTGTTTCTTTGAGTGTTTGCAGTAGTGGGGCTAATACTCTGGAAGAGTTGATTAGCGCGTCTATTTCTTGTTCTGTTGGTATGAAATAGATTTTTTCTTGTCTTATGTAGTGTGGTGGTGTCCATGTTTTGCCGATTGTTTTGAGGTAAACGGTGTAGCTTGAAGTTGTTGTTTGTTTGGTTGAGTTTGACCATTTTATTCGGCTTAATCCGTCTTTGAATTGCTCAGGGTCATTGATGTCGGTGATTAGTTTTCCGACTTGGATAAAGCGGTCAATGTTGTCTGTTATGGTGGTTTCTTTTCTTCCGTTTTTTCTCATTTCATCGGCATAATGAATTAGGTCTGATGTTCTGTCATAAGGTAGGTGTAACGTTTTTATGACCCTTGGGTCAACACCTGCCTCTCAGCAGCTTTCCCGAGCAGAACATTCTTAATTGCAACATAGACTTCGGTGGTGGTTATGGGTCTTCCAGTGTACTTGAGGACGTAGAAGTTCACGTCCACGTCGGCCTCTTCCTTGAGCAGACCCCCAAGCTGCCCGAGATAGTTCCCTTCAACGTCAATAATTTTTTGGGCGGTCTTCAGTGTGTCGGTAACATACGATTTCGGAAGCGGATGCAACATTCGCAACTGCATAAAGCCCAAGCTGAAGCCCTCAGCCTTCAACATGTCCAAAGCCTCAAGTATTGCTCCTTTTGGAGATCCCCAGCTGACAATCATGTTTTCAGAGTCTTTGTCACCGAAAAAGTTGACTTTCTCCTCGATGGGGATTTCTCTATCAACCAGTTCGAGTTTTCTCATTCTTTTTTCAACCATCTTGATCCTGTTAAACGGTTCTTCGCTTATGTGGCCAAACTCATTGTGTTCGTCTCCGGTGTACCAGTGAACACCATTTTTAGTGCCTAAGAAGACTCTTGGAGACACTCCTGTTTCGGTGAAACTGAACCGCTTGAAGGTTCCCTCTTCCAGTTTGACAACGTCAAGGATTTCGCCTCTTTGAATCTTGAAGTGGCTGGTTTCAAATAGGGGATAAGTTTGAGAACAGTTTGCCATGGCCTTGTCAATCAAGTGAATTACTGGCAGCTGAAACAGGTCTGCGTAATTGAAAGCCAGCGCCGCATCGTAGAAGCATTCTCTGATATCTCCCGAACACAGGATTATGCGTGGGAATTCTCCGTGGCCGGCATGAACGGCAAATCTCAGGTCAGCCTGCCCGTGGCGCGTCGGCAAACCCGTAGCTGGAGCCCCTCGCTGATAATAAGTGATAACAAGGGGAACTTCGCAGTTTCCCGCCCAGCTCAACCCTTCGACCATGAGCGAAAACCCCGGTCCTGAGGTCGACGTCGCAGCTCTCGCGCCGGCCAGCGCAGCTCCCGAGGCGGAGTTCACCGCGGCGATTTCGTCTTCGGTTTGAACGACTATTATCCCTCCGTCTCCGCTTCTGGTCCTCAGAACCTCGTGCGCTTCAAGGTATTCGCTTTCGTCCGCGGCAGGTGTTATCGGATAGTAGGTCTGAATACGGCAGCCGCCAAGAACCTTGCCCATAGCAACGGCCTGGTTTCCTGAAACGAAGATTCTCTGCTCCTTTGCTTCGGAGCTCACCAGTTTGAAGGGGAGCCCTTCCTTGAACGTTCGCTGGGTATAATCGTACGCTTCTCTTAATGCCATTATGTTCATTTCTGCAACTTTCGGTTTGTCCGAAAAAACGGCGTTGATGGCCTTTTCAACCAATCCGCGGTCGTAATCGAGTAAAGCGAAAGAAACTCCCGTGGTAAGAACGTTTATCATGCGAGTGACCTTGCTTATCTGTTCTATTCCAAGTTTCGCCGCGATTATCTTCAGCAGATCCATGTATGGAATTTCGAAAACGCTTATCCCAGCTTTCTTGGCATCGTCAAGAAAGTCGCTCAACTTCTCACCTAAGCCCTTTTGGCTCATGTACTTGCGAACTTCATCCTTAAACTCAGGTGGAAGAGTCGGTATTCCCATGACGCTTGTACTTGTTTGGTCTCTGTCCACGATTATGCCGCCCCCAGAAACCACTTCGCCTACGTGTCTAACCACTGTCTCAGCGTCAAAAGCAACCAGTAAATCAACGTCATTGACATTGGCCAATACCTCCTTTTGGGAAACGCGAAGGTGGAAATAGCTGTGGAGACCCTTGATGTTTGAGTGGTACTCTCTTCTTCCGAAAACATAGAGGCCCCCGTAGCCGCAAGCTCTTCCAAAAATGTTTGCCGCAGAATCCACTCCCGCTCCTTGCGGCCCACCCGCCATCCAGTTGATTTCCTTCATCCTGATCCTCTTCACCAAATTTCATGAAATCGTCAGGAAACGGCTAGAGTATTCTTCAGCCGCCCGTAACCGCGTCCGAGCCAACGCAGCACTCGCAGCCAGCAGATTCACCACAGTATGGACAAACACACTTGCATTCGTCGATTGGCAAACCGCACTTTTCACAAAGAGGCAATTTCTCTTCAGACTTCATTTCCATCATCTCTTCATTCTAAATAATCGCTATGGAATTAAGCTTTCGGAAGTTGGAAACTCGAAAGAGAACGAACTCAAAAAAAGTCGATTGCTGGAAAATCTAATTCGCTTTTATCCCAGTCTTATATTTACTCCAAGAGAGTCCTGTAAGTGTCGTAATGGTCTTCTTCCTTCAATATCTCCATGAGCTTGAATGCCGTTGTGACGTCGCTTCCTTTCCGGGCTAATGCGATTAACTCTTTGTGCATGTCAACGGCTTTCTCTTCGTCATTCACGTCCTGTGCTACCATTTCCTTCAGGGTTTTTCCAACGTTTATCGGCCCCGGCGCGCGATACTGAAATGGGTCCCACGCTCGATTTACAGGCAATTCCTCAAAACCTTTAAACGTTCATCAAACACACACAATTGAATGGCGGGTAAGTGGACCTCCACCCGTTCCGCCATATGAAACCCCGGCGTCGGAGGAAAATAAATGAAATTCGACAGTAAAGACATAACCTTGACAGCTGTATTCGCAGCGCTCTACCCCGTAATCAACATTCTTCAAATGAGCCTAATTGGCAACCCAACTATCTATGGACCAATTCAATTACGAGTTGCTGACTCCCTGATCGCTTTGACCGTACTATTCGGCTGGCCAGTTGTCGGCGGCGTCACCTTTGGATGTCTGGTCACAAACGCCTACTATTTCCTCGGAGCTCAAGACGTCATATTCGGACCTATCGCCAACCTAATCGCTGCGACTGTGGTTCTCTTGCTCCGCAAACACAGATTCCCTGCTTGCGTCGCAGGGGCATTACCCATAGGGCTTATAGTTGGCGCTTATCTTTCGATATTCTTTCCCTTTCTGACACCGCCTCAGGTTCTCAACGCCCTACCAGCAGCAGCAGCGATGATTGTAAGCCTCACAATCAGCAGCATCATCGCAATCGCAGGAATCGGCTATTCCCTGCTCTTAGTGCTCAGCAGACCGGGAATCATAGGAGCCCTCAAATCCCAAGGCTTGAAAACCGGCGCGCGCGTACGTTCAGCCAAGCTAGAATGATCTAGGGTTAACTGTAAGCTTATATCTGCTGATCATGACATTTTGAAGAAAGAAGGCAAATGCAAAATGGAGAAAACGCTTGAAAACTTGAAGAGCGCTTTCGCCGGCGAGTCACAGGCGAACCGTCGCTACCTAGCCTTTGCTCAGAAGGCCGAGGAGGAAGGCTTTCCACAGGTTGCTAAACTGTTCAGGGCAGCCTCAGAGGCTGAGACCGTTCACGCATTGAACCATGCCAAGATAATGGGAGAAGTGAAAGCCACGGCTGACAACTTGGAAACCGCCATAACCGGCGAGACGTTCGAGTTCAAGAAGATGTATCCGGAATACCTGAAAACCGCCAAGAAGGAAGAAAACACGCAGGCGACTTGGAGCTTCAACGTGGCTAATCAGGTTGAACAGGTGCACGCCAACCTCTTCACAAAAGCCGCAAAAGCCTTGAAAGCCGGAAAAGAACTCCCAAAAGTCGACTACTACGTATGCAGTGTTTGCGGAAACACCGTTGAAAACGAACCGCCCGAAAAATGCCCCATCTGCGGAAACCCGAAATCAAAGTTCTTCAAAGTGACCTAGAGACGCTCCGGGGCCGGCCTTTTTCTCCCTTCGGTCCTCATAGTCTAACGAATTCTCTTTCTCGACGTTCTCGACTGCAACATTCAGCGCTCTTAGCGCGCGCACACACCTTAGAAATCAAGTTTTCGAGAAAATATCTGCCCTAAAATTTTCGATATAAAAAAAGGAAGGATTGGTTTTATTTAACGAAATCATCGAATGTCCAGAAGTGATCTTCTTCTTGAATTATTATGTCTTCGAACATGCGTCTTGTTGTTGTGTCGCCGCATTTGAGTGCTTCAGCGATGATTTGTCGGTACAGTGATATTGTGATGCTTTCCAATGCATGATCCAATTTTAGGAAATCCATAGGTGTGTCGCCGACCACTGGCAGTGGATCTGGTTTGTATGTTGCTTCGCCCTCAAGTAGGTAAATACGTTCGCTGATTTTTTCTAGGTGGTCCATTTCTGCCATAAAGATTCCTTTCAGTATTTTGCTTACCACGGCGGCTGTGTTAGTTTCAGTGACAGTTTCTAGCGGTGTGTCTTTCGTTCGGAGTTCAAGGAAAGCCATTTTCTCATGCTGATTCGTATATTGGATAATTGCGGTTATCTCTCCTGAGACAGCCTTGTTTAAGAGGGCAAAGTAGTCGTCTGTGTATATTTTGCGCCATTTAGGCAAAGGCACTTTGCTTGGCTCTTCTTTCTCGTCATGGAATTTCGTGTATTCTTGGAATTTGAACAAATGCCCTTCTTCTTCACCATAGATTTTCTCGAACACTTCACGTGTTTCCCAATCGCCCATTTTCCCAGAAGTCTCGATGATTTGCCGGTAAAGCGTTAACGCCTCTTCTTCAGCTTTTACGCCCAGTTTGGCAAATTCGCTTATGCTGTCGCCAATGTTAGGTTTGCCGGATTTAGTGGTTGCTTCCCCCCCAAGATAGTAAATGCGTTCTATCACCTTTGCGGCATGTTTCATTTCTTGGATGGCAATCTCTCTTAGGAATTTTCCAACTGCGTCATAGGTGGTCTTGTCCAGAAGGATGTTTTCAGGGATTTTTCTGCGCACGAGCTTTTCCATTTTTGCATGTTGAAGCATATACTGGAGTGAAACAGCAATTTCACGTTCAACGGCCTTGTTTAGCAAGTCTATATATGCCGGTGTTGTCTTGACAGCCATAAATAATCCCAACTTCTACTCCCAGAAAGGAATAATTACTTAGATATAAGATTTTTTAGCGCGCGCTTTCACTGTGCATATTTAAGACATTTTTTGACCATAAGACGGCTTGGACGTTGTTGTCGGACGTGACACGCGCGCTGAGACTCTCATGACTCTCCTAAGCCGATTAGCTCCATCATCTTGCCTGGATCTGTGGTTGGCGGATTACAGACCCGGTTGCAGCAGACGTATGCTGTGGCTTTTCCTCCTTCGCTTGTCAAACCTTGAGTGAACGCGTCTAGGTATCGTGTTCCTTGCCGTTGGACAAGTGACGAGTGGAAAAGAATCACTTTTCTGGGCGCAAACCTGCTTCTGAGAGCCTCTATCATCCTTTTGGTGTCGGCCTTATCTGGGTCGCCGACTAGGATTACTTCGCAGGAGGGGCCGATGGCGAAGTCGAGTGCGCTCATCAGTTGAGTGCAGGCGGAGGGGGCTCTTAAAACATCATTGGCGAATGAGCGTATCAGTTGTGCCGCCTTCTTTTCGTACTGAGTCTCACCTGTCATGTGCGCAAGGCGAACGAGGTTCATACATGCTACTGAGTTGCCCGAGGGCAGAGCGCCGTCATATATTTCTCTGTCTCTCACAAGAGTGAACTCGGCATCATCCGACGTGAGGTAGAAGCCGCCTTGCTGTTCGTCCCAGAACTGTTTCATCAACATCTCGGTCAGCTCGACTGCTTGCTCGAGGTATTTAGCGTCGAAGACTGTTTCGTAGAGTTCCACGAGTCCCCAGACAAAGAAGGCGTAGTCGGTCAGTAACCCGGTCACCTTGGCTTCTCCTTCACGGTAGCGATGGTACAGGCGGTTTTGGGAGCCCCGCATGTTCGTGAGTATGAAATTTACGGCTTTTTTCGCAGCGTTTGCGTATTCCGGTTCGTCGAAGACTTGAGATGCTTTCGACAACGCTGCGATCATCAGCCCGTTCCAATCCGCTAGGATTTTGTCGTCCCTGCTGGGATGGACACGTTTCTGTCTGGCGTCAAAGAGAGTGCTTCGAACCTGGTCTAGGCGCTCCTGGAATTCTTGTAGAGAAAGGTGCATTTCGAGTGCAATTTGGGCAGGCGATTTGTTCAGGTGGAGTATGTTCTTTCCGGTTCTTTCCCCGTTTAATACATCTTTGAAGTTGCCTTCTTTTTCAATGTCAAAAATCTTTACAGCCAAATCGGCCTCGTCTGCGGGTAGTTGTCGCCTGATTTCTTCTTCCGTCCAAGTGTAGAACTTTCCTTCTTCTCCCTCGGTGTCGGCGTCTTCTGCCGAGTAGAACCCGCCCGCTGGGTCGGTCATGTCTCTCAGGACGTAAGTGAGTATTTCTTTGGCTGTCTGCTTGAGCCTTTCATCTCTTGTAGCTTGGTACGCTTCTGTGTAAGCAATAGTGAGCATTGCTTGATCATAGAGCATCTTTTCAAAATGTGGTACCAGCCATCTTGCATCTGTGGAATACCTGTGAAAGCCGAAGCCCAACTGGTCGTATATTCCGCCCTGCTTCATTGCTTCCAACGTTTTCTGCACCATTTCGAGTGCTTTCCGGTCTGAGGTCCTTTTCCAGTAACGAAGAAGGAAGGTGAGGTTGTGAGGAGAGGGGAACTTGGGCGCGTTTCCGAAACCGCCGTTGTCCTCATCGAAACTTTGCGAGAGCTGAACATATGCCTCTTCCAGGGTCGAGGCCCCAAGCTCTTCAGCTGATCCTTCAGTTGAGGGTTTTTCAATTTGTCGAAGAGACTCGGTAACCTCGGCGGCAGATTCGAGCAGCGTGTTCCTGTGTGACGTCCACAGTTCTTTCACTTTCGGGATGAGCTCTTTCATGCCGGTCTGGCCGAACCTGCTTTCGTGGGGTATGTAGGTCGCTGCGAAAAAGGGTTTCTTGTCGGGAGTCATGATGATGTGAAGCGGCCATCCTCCGCTGCCGATTAATTGTTGGCAGACTTTCATGTAGACGCTGTCCAAGTCCGGCCTTTCTTCGCGGTCAACTTTGATGCAGACGAAGGCGTCGTTCAGCAGTTTTGCAACTTCGGCGTCTTCGAAGGATTCTCTCTCCATGACGTGGCACCAGTGGCACGTTGAGTAGCCGATGGAGAGGAAGACGGGTTTGCCCTCCTCCTGTGCCTTTTTGAAGGCTTCTGGGCTCCAGGGATACCAGTCCACGGGGTTGTAAGCGTGTTGCAGCAGGTAAGGACTCTTCTCCAATATCAGCCGGTTAGACTTCCTGGTTGAGCCTAACTGCATTCGTCGATCAGCTTCACAGATATTTTTTCGCGCAGGTTGAAACTTGTTTCGTGGTGAGGGTGGCCATAGGGCTATTGAATCCACACGCCCACTCATGAGCGTTGTATGAGATCGAACAAATTGCCGTAGAGGTCTTCAAAAACAACTTCCGTCCCGTAAGGTTGCTTCGTGGGTGTTCCGGCGAACTTTACACCCTTTGCTTTCATGCTTTCGTAGTCCCCGCGGCAATTATCGGTTTCCAAAGTTAGAAAAACGTGGTCGCCAGCCTGTTTTCCCAGTGACTTAAGCTTCTCCTTAGAGTCCGCTTTTACGAGAGTGATCTCTAAGTCCGGTTGATTCTTCGGCGCAACGGTGACCCAGCGCATTTCCTCACCGAACATCGTGTCTTGGCATTTCTTGAATCCGAACTTCTCTGTGTAGAATTTCATGGCCTCATCCTGATCTTTGACAAGAATCGTTATGTGGCCAATTTTCTTAATCATCTTCGCACCATCATGAGCATCTTTGATTAAACTGAAAGAGAGACGAGAGTGAGGGCATATAGAGTTTTCGACCTCGGAATTGTGGAGTTGTCTCAAGAGACAAGCAATGCTTAAGTGCGCGTGCGGTTTGCGGCTTGGAACGCTCTTCTCGCCCATATGTGTTTCACAATTCGGTATGCGTGTACGTGTGGTCTGATTCGTTTCTTCTAAAAAATGGCAGAAGAATGTTGCCAGACACATCTTGAATGTCTATTGTTGCTGTAGCCCTGCAGCAACACTCATTTAATTAGCTGGAAGGCATGCTGAAAAGAATAGAGATGGAAAGAATGGATCATACAGTTGTTCATTTCGAAATTCCGGCAAACGACACTGAGAAACTGAAGAAATTCTATTCGGGAGTTTTCGGGTGGAAGATTGAGAAGGGCAGCGAAGACATGAGTGGACCAATGGAATATTGGATGCTGGGCACGGTGCCAATGGACAAGCAGATGAGACCCATGCGACCTGGCGTCAATGGAGGTCTGTACAAGAAGACAAATAAGGAGATGAAGCCCGTCGTCTACATTTCGGTCGAATCCGCTGATGAATACATCGAAAAAATCAAGAAGCTCGGCGGAAAAATCATTTCTCCGAAACAAGAAGTCCCACACGTAGGCTGGACAGCCATAGCCGTTGACCCCGAAGGCAACCAATTCGCTATAATGCAGCCAATAAACCCATAACTGCGCATCCCTTTTTTCTTTCTCTCAACCGCGAGTGCAAATGGTAAAACGGGGCAAATAATGGTACACATGGGTGTCTCCAAATTCGTTAGTGTGAGTAGCGCGTAAGAGCAAATCCTGGAACGAGCTGGCACGCCTGAAAATGTTCCCAAAGACTTTAAATCCAATGCAACACGTGGATGATTATAGGTGAGGAGCAACGCAGGAAACCCGGAAAAAATACCTGCAAAGATTCAACCGAATTCTTGTTTGGCCAACGTTGGTCTTGTTTATACTTTTGGCAATTTCAGGATACGGAATCTTGAACCCTGGGTTGGTAGGTGAACTGACTGGCGGGCTCCTTAATCATCCCTTTTCATTGAAGCTTCACATGGATTTGATACTGCCCACTTTGACGTTGCTCATGGTTCACATCCTGATTGCACTCAGGTCAGTGCTGACTCGTTGGGGCATAAGAGAGGGCAAACTTTTGGATGCTTTTCTGGTTCTTCTAGGAATTTTCGCTTTTACTCTGATGGTGTTGATGCAGTATCTAATGATAGGGAGTTGAAAGCATGCACAAAACCCTGACGATGGTTTCTCTGGCTCTGCTGTTAGTCCTAGCTCTGCTCACCTTTATGCCTCAGCCGAAGACGGCAAGTGCCCAGACATATGGCACGTTAGAGATAGATGGGGACGTTAACATGCCTATGAACCTGACTTACGCCGAGTTGTCTTCCTTACCGATGGTTTCGGAAGTGGCCAAGCTGCAGTGCGTAGAGGGCTGGTACGTCACTTACAACTGGACTGGGGTACCGCTTTTCTATCTTTTGACTTTGGCTGAAATTAGACCCGATGCCTATAAAGTCGTCACAAGTTGTTCAGACGGGTACACTTCAGACCTTCTCGTGCAAGACGCCTTGAACCCTACGACAATTCTGGCTCTTGAAGCAAACGGAACAAGCCTGCCGCAACTCACTTACGGCCCAGAAGGTCCTTACAGACTGGTTGTCCCGGGCAAGTACGGGTACAAATGGTCAAGTGGTATTGAAGAAATAACAGTTGTCACGACTGATTACAAGGGAACATGGGAGAGTTCGGGATTCAACGACGTGGCCGACGTGTCAAACTATGGACCGATGCCGACGCCGAGCCCTCCGGTACAGACCTTAAACGTAACCTATGGAAATAGAACGTTTGAAGTCGGAGCGTTCACAGACGCGTCATTAACGGTCTCTTCGTTTGATGCTTCCTTGAAAACTTTGAACATGGATGTTACTGTTCCTCTTGGAACATTGGGTTTCGCAGACTTGATCCTGCAACAGAACTTTCTCAACAGACCGTACAACGTCACACTGGACGGAAAGCCGGTCAGCCCGATTGAAGCTGATACCAACACAAGCTCGTACCTGTACTTGGCCTTTCAGGAAGGCTCTCACACAATGAGCATATCAGCCGCAGAATTTCAAGACATTCCGGAAGCCATCGTGTACTATCCCGCATCGGTTGGTGTGGGACAAAACGCGACGTTTGACGCAAGTAAATCCGTTGACGTTGGCAGAATAGTCTCGTATGAATGGGGCTTCGGCGACGGCACAAACGGAACGGGACCGATCGTGACACACTCCTACAGCAAGGCTGGAACGTACCAGGTGACGGTCAACGTCACCAACAATCAAGGCATAAGTGATTTGCAAACGTTCACCATAACGGTTGGAAGCGGAATAAACATCCTTCTACTCTCGAAGGTCCTCTTGGCAGCAATGCTGGTCGCGCTCATCTTGATTTTTGTCCTTCTTCTAGCAAAAAGGAGAAAATTGAATCGGCCAGACAAAGAAAACTCGCATGACGTTCTGAGTGAAAAGAAACAGGTTCTTTCATGCACAACTTACTATGGGGCATGTGGTTTGTTGCCATTCGATAGAAAACGGGTCAGCGCTAGGACGCGATAGTTGCCTTAATGTTCATGATTAAGAAATCGAAATTTTGGGTCAAGACAGCGTGCATCAGAACCTTTATAATAACGTTTAATTTCTGCGGCGCAGGAAAGTCCGCAGCAAAGTGCAAGGATGAAGAGTGTCGAGTTGAGGCTGATTTCTGATGATGAAAAATAGTCGAAGGAGCGACAGAGAACTGGCAAAGCCATCGGTGTGTCTCAACCAATCTTGAGCGAGCTAATCAAGAAGTTCGAAGATCAAGGGGTCATTAAAGAGTCGCTAGGGTTTAATGGCGGTCATTAATTTTTCGATGATTGTTAGGAAACGGTTCATCAAACCCCCGAGTGGACCGAGGGCGGTCATGATTTCTCGAAGAGTGTAGATGTCATTTCTGGTGATTCCCCCGGTGAGTATGATGGCAAACAGGAACACGAAGAGAAACACGATCGCGCCTACGACAAGTGCGATCGAATTCCTAGAGATCACTCGAGTGACGAGTTCGTAAGTGATTACCGAGGCCGTGCCTCCGGACAGGAGTATTTTGGCGGAGGATTTCCAGTCTACGGTTACACCGTATCGTTTTTTTAGCCATCGCAGCGCGACTGTGAGGCTGGGAAGGCCCGCCGTCAGACTGGTGGCTATTAGGCCGAGGATGCCGAACTTGGAAATGAGGACGATGCTCAGGGGAAAGCCGATGGCAAAAGTGAGAAGAGATAGTCTTAGGCTGAACTTTGTTTGACCTTGACTGTTTATCAGGTTGCTGACGGCCAGGCTTCCGAAAGCTACGTAGAGGTAGTTTATGGCTAACAGAGAAAGAAACAGCGGCGCCGCCGTAAACTTCGGGAACAGAATGGAAATGCCGGGTTTCGCCAGAGCTATCACCATAGCCGAGACGGGCACAACGAGGAGCGAAGCAAATTTTATGGAGTACTGGAAGACGCTCTTTAGCGTTTCACGGTCCTCTTCTGGGTCAAGTTTGCTGAAGGCGGGGAACAGCATTGTGCTTACCGGCGTGGCAAAGAAGCCTATCAGGACTACGAAGGTGTTGGCAATGCCGTAGTTGCCAATTAGATCAGATGCGACGAAAATAGGCAGTATAAAATTGTAGAATGCGACTTGGAACGTACCTACGATGGACGCGATTGAGAGCGGAAACCCGTAGTTAAACATGGTTCTTATGGTCGCCTTAATCTCAAGCGTGCCACTGGCCAACTTGGGCAGTTTTTTGTAGAGTGACCACACGAAGAGCATTGCGATGAGGCCCCCGATTAGAGAGGCGACCGTGAATCCAGTGACAGCGCCAAGGGGGCCGAGGCCCAAAATAACGAGTGAGGGAACCAAGATGGTTTTGATGATTGATTGCACAATGATGGCTATGCTGTTCAGCTCCATCCTTTCCATTCCTGTAAAGGCTGCTTGGCCTGTGCTCAACAATGCACCGGTCAGAATTACAAAAGAGGCCACCTCGATGAGTGGCGTTATTTTTGGTCGCGAATATAGGTGGGCCAGAACTCCAGAAAGCAGAAAGGCTGCCACTGCGAGAATGAGGCCCAAGACGGTTTCGAAGAGTATGCCACTGGCGAAGATGTTCCGAATGTCGGCTTCTTTGTCTTCAGCCCTGTATTGAGCAGTGTACCGTATCATGGCTGAGCTGATGCCCCAATCTCTGAAAACGGAGATCAGGCTGGGAGCTGCTAGGGCAATAGTGTACAGACCGTAGTTGGTCTGGCCCAAAAGGTTAGCGAAAATAATCGAGCCCACTGACGAAATGACTGTGGAAATTACCAACCCCCACATCACGTTAAAGCCTCCCTTCACCGAAACCTTAGCCATCTTCGTAGCTTCAGTCATCCGTCTTTTCCTCAACGTTTTCTCCGAGTTGGCAAATTAACAGAGGTTAACTGTAAGACTGTTTATTATTTTTGGTTGCTCGAGCCTCTCTCCTCGATTTAGTTGAGCGACCTAGCGATTAACCGAAGTTTTCTCGAATTATGTTGAATCATTCGGTGGAACAGGTCCCTCAGCATGAGCTAAGGTTTGCGGGCATTCTGAATGCATTAGCAAAAGGGTAGCGAATTGGAATAGCTAATTCAGGTTGCGCAAACGTATGTTTGGTGAGGAACAAGGGAAACAAACATTATAAGATGCGTTTGAGGCGTTTCTCTGAACATGCATGTCGTACGTTCCTGTTTCAAGGGGAGCTGGGGTTAAGTGACGATAGTTGTTGATGACGCTGGTACGGGTGACCTGCTTTTCGGCGTGGTCATTGCTGCCTTTCGTTGCGAGACTCAGGAATTCAGATATGACGTGTTAGATGTCAAGTATTTCAGGTATCCGCGGTTCCGATCAAAAGAATATCTGAAGGAAGCTTCGACCATCGTACTTCGCCTGTTGGGCAAACTCGGAGTCAACAAGGATGAACGAATTCAAATTTGTAGAGGCTACATATTCGATGAAGCAGTTAACGGTTTAAAAGAGGCTTATAGCGACAATCAAATTGAGAGAATCAAAGTGACGGGTGAACCCCAGAGACTGACGGAAATAGCGTACCTGGACGAGATCAGAAACTTGGGGTATGAACCCGTGAAGGAGAGAGATGAGAAAAAGGCGAAAAGTTTCTTCCACATGATGAACTGGTTGAGGAACAATCCGGAAAAACTAATTTATGCAAAGACTGGCTGGCCACGCCTGCAAAGATACAATCTTTTCAGATCTTACTGTCAAAAGCAGCCGACAGAAAATACAGCGCGGACGGAACCCTAGAAATTCCATCTGTTCCGAAAATAGTCAAAAACGGTTCTTATTCTTCTTTCTACAGTTTGATACTCATGACGCCTGTTCGAAAGACTAAACTTCCTTCTAAAATGCGGGAAAAAAAGCTTTACGGTCTACGTCGAGCCCAACAAAAATCGCCCCCCCAAACCGCCCACCAAATCCCAAGACAGGAATCGACGCCATTTTTAACCCTTTTTCGGAACACTGCGCACTCAACATGGAAATTTACGCTTACACATTACAAAGCAACATTACAATAGACGTAAAGAAAAAAAAGGGAGGGGCACCTTTCATCGTCGAAACCACATAACGTCAACCGGCAAACTCGAACAAAAGAGGCGATCAACACGCGCAAAGCGCCAGAACCAAATTTACCGTCTTTTTCGGAACACTGCACACGCAACATGGAAACACACACGGCACCATTACACGGCAACATTACAACGGATGTAAAGAAAAAAAAGGGAGGGGGGCGACACCGCGCAGGTTCAGCTTTCTCCGAATCGGCCCGTTCGAACTGGGGCCACAAACCCCAAGCGAACATCGAGGCAGAACATCACACATTCAGAAAAAAGTGTAGCGTTCATTTCAAAGCTTAGACAGGAGTTAACCATTCTTTGTGTTTCTCTGTTTTTCCTGCCAAAATGTTCGCGTAGTATTCTGCTATGCGCCTCGTCAAGGGCCCTGGATAGTCTTTTCCTAAGGGCAAGTCATCTATGCTGGTTAGGGGAGTGATCTCTCCCCCAGTTCCGCAGAGGAAGACTTCGTCGGAAGCGTAAAGCTCAACACGCGCAATATCACTCACATCAACTGGAATGTTCAGATCCTCTGCTATTACTTTGAGAAGCGTTTCTCGGGTGACACTCTCCAGAATTGAAGCAGTTACCGGCGGAGTTGTCACTTTCCCATTTCTCACCGCCATTACACAGGCGCCAGTGCCTTCGCTGATAAACCCTCTGTTATCCAAGAATATTGCGCCATCACACCCCAGCCTCTGGGCCTCTCGCAGGGCCAGTGCGGAATTGCCGTAGTTGGCCCAGCTCTTCGCCTGTGCAGGAAGCGCGTCTGAAGCGATTCGTCTCCAACTGCTAATCATGAACCTGCGATTCTTAGAAAACTGCGGATTGTCTCTACCCAACACGGTTTCGAACGTCCAAGCTGGAACGACGACATGAACGTCTTGAGGTGCTCCTGCCTTTGGCCAAATTCTGGGTTGTATGTAAACGTTCGTGTCGAAACGATTGGCCCTAATAGTCTTTCTTGTTGCTTCAAGAAGCTCCTCATCGGTGTAAGGTATTCTCATTCCGCAAACTGCCGCAGACCGCCTGAGACGTTCAACGTGAGGCCTCCATCGAAAAATGTTCAAATTCCCACTGCTTTGAACATCATTCTCTACGTAAGCCTTTATTCCTTCGAAAATTCCCAGATGGATAGGTTCCATAGCGGACACAAGCGCCTTTCCAGTCTCGATGACATCACCGTTCATCCAACAGAATTCTGCACCATGAAACGCGATAGACATAAACGAAAGCACCCTTAACGAAGCCTATGCTCCCATCGGTCTATATTTATGATTTTTGATCCAAGCCACAGTCTATCTAACTTTGAGCACCGGCGCATATTCACGTTCCTGAACTCGGAAGCTAGGCGGCTTCTTGTTTCGCAGTCTAATTAGTTCATCGGGTGTCAACGTGAAGAACCTGAAAACTTAATCGAACAAAGATCTTGCGCTTTACCGCTTAGATATCCTAGAATAACTTTTTGTGCGGAAGCTGCCACATTCCAGCCTGATAAGTCCAATCAAACGTGACGAACGTGTCGTTTGTTTGCTCTAGATTAGATTGTTGTGGTTTGGGAAGCTAATCCAGCTGAAGACTGAAAGGGTTTCCGCGTTTTCATAGTTCATCGTTGCGCCAGTTTGCGAATGCCCTTCAGGGTTTTGGTTAAACAGGTACTTCCCGAAGCGTTTTGTCCAATCCACTTTAAACAGGGCAATTGCAAACGCTATTCCTATGCTTGTGCTTATTATTACGGATGTCAGGTCGCCTCCCACTCCGAATACCTCCCTGATGATGCCTATTGAAAATCTACCGCCATAAGCCACTGCTAGGCACAAGAGTAATTTCCCCGTTAGGGCTGGTGCGAAGGCTTTGACGGGATTGTAGCGAGAAGAGCCGAGCGGAATGAAGACCATGTCATCGGGCAATGGTGTCAGGGCAAAGGCAAATATTGCAATGGCACCGAACTTGTTGAAGAACTTGGACAGGAAATCCACGTTCTTCTGGTACTTTCCCCTTATGACTTTCTTGCTGCTACGACCGAGCAAATATCCAGACACTTGTCCAATTGCTCCGCCAAGTGTTGCGGCTAACGCAATTAGTAGAGGCGCAAAAACCCAATTGCCTCCGGTCTGAAGTCCGGCAAGAGTGAAAATCATAACCATATCTGGAACTGGGACAATTATGGACATGGCACCGGCTAAGCTGATCGCGAATATTCCCAAATAGCCGTACTGCACGCAGAAGTTGTACATCCAAGTGAAAATGCCTTGAAACTGCAATGCCATTCCTCTTATATCTATAGCCTCAATTGAGGAGACCTCTGCATTATTAACTGTTTTCCAAAATTGAACATGATTTGCTCACAATTGGACATTGAGCTTTGAAGAATGCAACAAAGAAACGCCCGCCATCGTTCACCTTTGTTCAGGAAGACCTTGTCCAGTTCTGTCGATGTCAAAGACAGCCTGAAAATCGGTTGACATCTGAAGCAAGCAATGGAGGATATTCACACGGGATTGCCAGGGATTCGGGTTGGGATTGACAAGTATTGCTCAAATGTTAAGCGCGCGCTCCGGGATTAATTTCTGTTCCCGAGTTGCGTTCCGTTCTGATAGCAATGTATGAAACTTTCGATGATTCTGTGCGTGAGTCCCCAAATTACCTTGTTTCCTACGATGAAAGCGGGAACTTTTCCGAAACTGAATTTTGCGTATGTCCTGTCTCTGACAAGCTCATCAAAAGGGATCCAAAAATACTCTTCAAGTTCTTTTTCGTTCAATCTTATCGATGGTGCGTCTTTGATGAGAATGACGAAGGGAAGGACTTTGATTTCAGGTCGCGGTTTCGATTGAAGCGCTGACATTACTCCCAGGAAGCGGCAGTTGTCATGTAGGTTTATCATTGTCTCTTCCAGTGTTTCTCTGATCACGGTTTCTTTCAGGTCTTTATCTTTTGACTCTCGTTTTCCTCCAGGCAAAGCTATCTGTCCAGACCATGGATCGCTGGAGTCTTGGACGCGTCTCACGAACAGAATGCATAGTCTTCCGCCTTCAAGCTTCAGAAGCAACGCCACTGCAGCATTCGCGTCTTGCTCATCCGACACCGATCTCAGGTTGGCAGAAAGTTCTTCGATTGAAAGAACCAATTCGAATCAGCACACACTTTTTGTGACTCTGAAACCCAACATAAAAACAATTCTGTTTGCAGATTCGGGCAAAACGCGAAATGGTCGGTAGAAGCAGCTCTCTTGAATAGTTCCCAGAATCTGACGTCCACGGGGCAAAGCTCATAACCCGAAACGAAAAAGTATGCTTGACTCGAACCATCCCCTGCTCAGGCAAAAGAATTGGCAAACCCCAAAAATCTTGTCGTACTCTGCGACTTCGATGGAACAATCACTACAATCGATACGGCGGAGTGGGTTCTGTCCAAGTTCGCTCAGGGAGACTGGCGACGGTTTGACAGAAAGTTCGAGAAGGGCGAGATAACACTTGAAGAATGCTTGAACAGACAGTTTTCCCTCGTGAGGGCATCGAAGAAACAGATTCTCCAAGAGCTGAATGACATCGTTGTGTTCCGTTCGAACTTCAAAGGGTCAGCCGAGTACTGCAAGAAAAGCCATGTTCCTCTGATCGTGGTGAGCGCGGGACTCGATTTCGTCATAGAGCACTTCCTTGAACTCTACGATTGCTTAGACTTTGTCGAAGTCTGCGCTGCGAAGACTTCGTTCACAGACAACGGGATTAAACTCGTTTTTCCAACGCTGTTGGACGTGGCATCGGAAAACATCAAAGACGACGCGGTCAGACGCTACAGGAGCTACAACAGGGACGTCATCTACATCGGGGATGGGTTGGCAGACTGCACCGCAGCCAAGATTGCCGACTACTCCTTCGCAATCGAAGGATCTAGGCTAGCAAAGCTGTGTGCAAAACAAGGCATACAATGCAGAACCATGACAGATTTCCAAGAAATAATCGAAATAATCCGCAAAACCAATGCCGTATAGCGGGCTAGAACTCAATCAGTGAAAAACGAAGAACAAGAAAATGCAGCAAAATTTTGTTCTATGCCGCATCGATAGCCAGGAGCCAATCGATCCTCTCATTACAGGGGCCACGATTTAGACTTCGATTCGATGACTTGTCTTTCCTTTTTGTTTTTCCCATTGTAAATTTCTCCAAGCGTTACTACGGTAGAAACTCGGTTCAAATGTGGATGATGTACCACGGCTCTTCAGGCGTCGTTGCTTGCCTTTTCTTCTTGGATTTGTTCTTCATTTCAAACCACTACACAAGACCATTGAAATCAAACATATGTAGGATATCCAAATAATTTACGAACAAGCATCTAATCTATATAGAGAAAAGTTCTGGCCACGCGAATCTGATGCTTGAGAAAATGCCTTTTGACCAAATTAGCATGATTTTTGTGGGACCTCAGACGTTAGCGACGGCCAAGACGTTAATCGAGACTTCTTTCAACTATTACCCTAGTCAAACCAAACCTCATATCGGAGAAATCCACTTAAAAAGTCTTTTTAGCCCTATTTACTTCCAATTTACAGAAAATGCCTTGAAACGAGCTTAGAATGAGTTCGTTTTTTTGCAATTTTGTTGAGCGCGCGTTTGTGGAGCGGCTTCCAGCATAATTCATTTAAGTCAAAGACTGTTTTCTTTCGAGTCTATGGAAGAGATAGAAGTAAAAATTTTAAATGTTGATAGACGCCAAGTCGAAAAAAAACTGATTCGTCTGGGCGCTAAGAAAATGTTTGACGGTGAGATTGAATCGTTATTTTTCGACTTCAGGAATCACGCTATTATCAAAGCGAGGAACCTCGTTAGATTGAGAAGAGAGGGCGACGTCACCATTCTAACATTCAAGAAATTCCTGAGCAATAAAGCTGTAAAAGACGTTGAAGAGGTCGAAGTCGTTGTTTCAGACATGGCAAAAATGAAAAGGATTCTAGAGTTTTTGGGCTTGTCCAAGACTTCGAGCATGCAGAAGCACAGAGTGAGTTATAATCTCGGCCAAGTGCACTTTGACATAGACAAGTACAAGAGGCAGTATGCCTACATTCCTGAGTTCCTAGAAATAGAAGCTGAAGACGCAGATACTATTCACAAGCATGCCAAGCTTTTGGGCTTCACTACCGAAGATTGCCTGCCGTGGTCCACAGAAGAGTTAGTCAACTATTATTCTAGAAAAGCGTCGAAATGAGTAGTCGACACGAGTTATTCGTCTTGTTTTTAAGAAGGGGCTTTGCGAGGTAGGTGAACTGCCGGTTTTGCGCGCATGCGCACGGTTCTTTCTTGCGGTTTCTTCTTTACATTCCAGCTTGGAAATTCACCGTGTTCTTTGCTGAACTTGCTCAACAGTTCTTTCTGCATGGCCTTGGGATTATCGCTTAAGATCCAGCTAATTGCCGTCTTATCCATGTATCCTTCCTTGAACAATTTAGTGTTAATCTTCTTGCTGCTTTTTCCTCCATAGCCTGAGAAGTAACCACCCAAGATTTTTTTGGTTGGTTTCTTAGAACGTCCGATGTACATTACGTCGGAGACAGTTTTTCCAGACAGAGTCTTGTCTATTATCACAAAAACGCTGCCTTTGTTGTACGGAAGGTTAGAGAACGAGAGACTTTTAAACGGATACCATTCAGTGAATCCCATTTCTTTCATAGTTGTAGAGTTCATGGATAAATGATTCTTTCCGTCAAATAAAACTCTTGCTATATCGCCTCACGGCACATCTATATAGCTTACGCGCGACTATAGCTTCTGTTTTGGGAGCCCTTAAGCATGTTCTCCTCTGCGATAATGAGAGGGAGAATGCACGATGAACAAGAAACGACCCCTCTTCGAATACGAGGTATTGCCTGTTCACGTATCAAAACCCATCATGGACATCCCGAGGAAGCGACACCGCTGAGCAGGAACCCTCATAACGTTTATAGGTCGTTTTCAGTCCACAGAATAAACGATATATCTATGTTATTGAAATTCCCAAAGGACAACCAGTTTATTTGCCGAATTGTTGAAAACTTCATCAAGATGAAGAGCAATTGTTGAAAACTACCGGCAATGACGAAAATACAAAAAGAGACATTTCAAGTCAGAAAATATCACTAGATAGCCCGAGTCTCTTTTTGAACAGAGAGCTAAGTTGGATAAGATTCAACGCGCGCATACTGGAGGAAGCGCAGGACCCGTGGCACCCTTTACTTGAAAGGGTCAAGTTTCTCGCGATATGCGGAAGCAACCTTGACGAGTTCTTTATGACAAGGATTCCCAAGCTCCTAAAAAGAGTCAACAAGGGTTCGGTTGAAAAATCCACAGACGGGATGACATCATACGATCAGATTGAAGCCACCAGAAGAGAAATAATCCCACTAATCAAGAAACACGCTGACTGCTGGAAGCAGGAATTGGTTCCAGCCTTGTCCAAAGAGGACATTCACATCCGAAAAGTCGGAGATTTGACCGATAATCAGAAGCACTCTCTGCGTGAGTTCTTTAAGAGCAAGGTTCTTCCAAACTTGAAAACACCCGTCCCGGACATAGCTCAAACTTTCATTGAAAATCTCCGCATCAACCTTCTTGTTGTTGCAAAAGATGCGACCGCCAATCGGTCTTATCACGTGCTGGAAGTCCCGACAGACCAGTTTGGAAGACTAGTAAAAATCCCGAAGCATGGATACGAAGCAACATCTTTCAACGAAACCCAATCACACGAGATTGAGTTTGTCTTCATGGAAGACTTGATAGAAAACAACAGGGACTTAGTGTTTTCGAACGTAGAAATCGTGTCGTGCCCATTCAGAATAACGCGCAACGCCGAAATAGACATTGCCATGGATGAATCCTCAGATTTCCTGGTTTCAGTAAAGAATAGTCTTCAAAACAGGAAAACAGGATCCGCCAGCAGATTAGAATTCGATAAAAGCATGCCCGACGAGTTGAGAGAAACCTTGGCCAACATGGCTGCGCTGCCAAGCTATCTGCTTTACGAGTCCGACGGTCCGCTTGGGCTTGTGGACCTTTGGCAACTGTTAGAAATAAACAGGCCTGATCTGAAAGACAAAACATTTCTTCCCAGCATTTCACCCTTGCTGACGAAGGGCACTAGTCTCTTTGAAACCATCGCTAAGAGAGACATCATCCTCTATCATCCCTATGACAGTTTTGAAGTCATAATCAACCTGTTGAAAGAAGCCGCCAATGATCAAAATGTTTTGGAAATATACATCACGCTCTATAGGATGGATTCAAAATCGCCGATTGTGGATGCTCTAATAGAGGCAGCAAAAAAAGGAAAAAAAGTTACAGCCATTATAGAGCTTAAGGCCAAGTTTGATGAGGAGAATAACATAAAGCTGACTTGGAGACTGTCCGCTGCCGGGGTGCAAACCGTTTATAACTTCCCGAACTTCAAGGTCCACGCAAAACTTTGCCTTATCGTGAGGCGAGAGAAAACAGGCATAAAGAGATATTCACACATTGGTTCAGGAAACTACAACGCGGTGACGACAAAGATATACGGCGATATAGGTTATCTGACGGCCAGACCTGAAGTGGGTGCAGAACTTTCAGATCTTTTCAGCGTCTTAATGCATGGATTGCAGAAAGAGGACTTCAAGTACTTGCTCGTGGCGCCGAGGACTTTGAAAACTGAGATCCTAAGACGCATCGATAGAGAAATAGCCTCTCACCGCGAATTAGGTGGCGGCTACTTGGCGTTCAAACTAAACAACCTCGAAGAAACTGACGTAATTAAAGCCTTGTACAAAGCATCAATGGCAGGTGTGAAGATTGACCTCAACGTTAGAGCCCTGTGCTGCCTGAGACCTGGTGTAAAAGGAATAAGCGACAATATTTCTGTAATATCAATAGTGGGACGTTTTCTCGAGCACGCGCGCATCTACTATTTCAGAAATGGGGGTGCAGATGAGGTGTTGATCGGAAGCTCAGATATGATGTTCCGAAACCTTAACGAAAGAGTAGAAGTGCTCTTTTCAGTTCCTGATCCGCTAATTAAGCATGCTATTCTGGAAAACATCCTGAAAGTTCATCTCAGTGACAACGTGAAAGCCAGAAAACTCCTGTCTGACGGAACGTACGTTAGAGTAGAACCTAAGGAAGGCGAGAGAAGAATCAACTCTCAATCTTGGCTTATCGAGAACAGAGGCATATGGCATGGATACGCGCGTTGAGCCTTGCAACTGTAAGAAAAGCTCGAGCTATTGCCAATTTGGAGCAGAGGCTCTCACGAGACTTCTAGGGGCTTTCGAGAGTCAGATGGACGGAGTGCAAAACAGCGAAGACAAAGAGTACGTCCATAAGATGCGAGTCACGTCGCGCAGAATAAGGGCCGCGCTTCCTCTTTTCCGAAAGTGTTTCCGAAAGAAGAGTTACAGAGAGTGGATCAAAGAAATAAAGAAAGTGACGAGATTCCTAGGAGCAGCACGAGATCTTGACGTGCAGATTATCTTCATCGAGAATTATGCAAAGAAATTCGATGCCGGCAATGCAAGCACAGGTTTGGACCTCTTGCTTACTCGCCAAAGAGACCGCAGAGTCGACGCGCAAGCGAAGGTTATAATCGGACTTCAACAACTAGAGGATTCAGGCGTTATAAAGAACATCGGAGAACACTACGATCAAGTGCTCAAAGAAACCACGACTAGGCAATTGGATTCATCATGTGTGCAAGAAAAAGCTTGCTTGCACGTTTCGGCGAAAGTAGATGACTTCCTAGCAATGGAAGACTGCGTTTATCGAGAGAACGAAGTCCTCAGGCATCATGAGATGAGGATTTGTGCGAAGTGGCTACGTTATACTATGGAAGTCTTCTCTCATCTGTATAAAGATGAGCTTTCAGAACAGATAGGCATCGTAAAGAAATTCCAAGACACGCTTGGCGAAATGCACGACTGCGACGTCTGGATTGAGTACATTCCAAGATTTGCTGCCGAAGTGAAGAATGAACTCCTGTCCAAAGGCGAGGACAGAGAGAACATCAACAAGGCAGAGCAAGAGCTCTCGAAGTTTGTGGAGCACGTAAGAGAAAGGAGAAAAACCCATTATAGAAGTTTTGTTCGGCTTTGGGAGGAGACGAAAGGAAAGAATTTTTTTGAAAAACTTATGCAGGAAATGAACCTGGGATTCATGACTGCTGAAAAAAAGGTTAGGGAGGCTCTGGCAAGCCCTGACGCGAAGATTGCAGTTTTGGCCGATGTCCACGGCAACCTTCACGCGTTGGAAGCGGTCATTCAAGATGCCGAGAGAAGAGGTGTAGACGCATTCCTGAACGCAGGCGATGTCCTCGGTTACGGTGCGTTCCCCAATAAAGTCGTCGAGCTCCTTCGTGCCAAGAATGTAGTCAGCGTTCTCGGCAATTTCGACTCTGAGGTGATGAAGAAGGATGACAAGAAGAAAGGCGAAAAGAAGCTTGCTTTGCGGGTTGCCAAGAAAGAGCTCGCGAAATCACGCGAAACATATCTTCATTCCCTGCCCCGCAGCATCACGCTTGATATGGCCGGCAAGAAGCTGCTCATGGTCCATGGAAGCCCTGATTCTATTGACGAGCACATCTACCCTGATACTCCTGAAAAGCGGCTGAAAGAGCTCGCCAGAACCGTGAACGCCGACGTGGTCATCATGGGTCATTCGCACCTACAGTTTGCGAGGGAAGTTGACGGCGTCTCATTCATCAATCCTGGAAGCGTTGGAAGACCCGACGACGGGAACCCCCAGACCGCATATGCAGTTGTCAACTCTAACCCTTTTTCAGTACAGCTAGTCAGACTGAACTATGACGCGGAGGCCGCAGCAGAGGCTCTGAGGAAAAAAAAGCTGCCCGAAAGCTTTGCACAGATGTTGCTTCGCGGCGTATCGGTTGATGCCATTGTATCGGAAGACAGGGCGAAAAACCGTCGCAGTGAACTCAGCTGCGGGGAAATCGTGAAAATCACCAGAGAAATCGCCAAGAAGTACTGGCAGGACATGGAACATCCAGAGCAGGTCAGAAAACTGGCTTTGACACTATTTGATAGTCTGGGTCGATTGCACAGGATGAAAGCACAAGAACGGTGTTGGCTTGAATGCGCCGCAATCCTTCACGATGTCGGCCTATCCCAAGGCACGCGAGGTCACCATAAGACCTCGCTTAGACTGATACTTAATGACACTCAGTTGCCGTTTACGTCTTTGGAAAGACGCGTAGTTGGAAGCATCGCTAGATATCACCGGAAGGGCTTTCCCAAGGAAAACCATTATAACCTTGCCCCGCTGAACGCAGCCGCTAAGCGAAAAATCACCTTGCTTTCTTCCATTCTGCGAGTGACTGATGCCCTAGACTTCACGCATCAATCGATCGTCGAGAGAATCGAAGTCGACGCAGGCCTAAAGAAGGTCAAACTCAAGTGCACAGTGCGGTGTGATCCAGGGCTGGAAGAGCAGGCAGTCAACAAGAAGAAAGACTTGTTTGAAGAGGCCTTCAAAAGAAACCTAATTGTGGAATGGGAGAAGCCTTGAATACGACAGGTCAAGTTGTTGGGTTTGTCGATATAGGAACAAACTCTGTTCGCCTTCTAGTCGTAAGGATTAACTCGAATCTTTCCACAACAGTAATCAGCCAAGAGAAAGAAGTTGTCAGACTCGGTGAACAAGAGTTTAAGGAGGGCACTTTAAAACCGGAAGCCATCAGACGCACAATCCTTGTCTGCAGGAAGTTCGCTGAACTCGCCAAGACTTATGGTGCTTCTGAAATCATTGCTGTCGGTACATCTGCGATTCGCGAAGCACGAAATCAGACAGAATTTCTTCAGCAGCTACTGACTGAAGCGGGACTCAACGTTCATGTTATTTCAGGCCGAGAAGAAGCCCGCCTGATCTATCTCGGTGTGTCAAATGGAGTGGACATTGGGGAAGAAAAAGCGATATTCATCGACCTAGGCGGCGGCAGCACAGAGATTGCCATAGGAAATCAGTACAAATGGTGCTATCTTGACAGCCTTAAATTTGGATCCATAAGACTTACCGCGAATTTTATCGGCGAAGGATGGACTGGGCCCGTACCTAGGCATGTCTACGAACACATTAAACGTTACGTAAGGAGCAACATGTTCAGAACCACATCACGAGTCAAGCAAGTCAAAGCAAAGCTTGCGTTCGGAAGCTCTGGCACAATCATCAACCTAGCTGAAATCACAAACAGAATGTTCAAGAATACCGAAAACGGCCGCAGTTTAGTGCTGTCAAATAAGAATTTGAAGAAGCTGGTTCCGATTCTTTGCTCCTCATCGCTCAAAGAGAGGAGAAAGATTCATGGTATCAACCCAGAAAGAGCTGACATTATAATAGCTGGAGCAGCCATTATTGAAACTATCATGGAAGAATTCGATCTCGACGAAATCACCGTGAGCTACAAAGGTCTGCGAGACGGACTACTTGTCGATTATCTATCCAGATTTGAAGGCTTTCTGGACTTTCAGAAAACTCCATTGCGGAACAGAACCGTGTTACAACTCGGGAGGTCTTTCAATTTCGATGAAAGGCACTCGGAAGTTGTCGCGTCCCTAGCGTTACAACTCTTTGACAGTGGCAGAAAAGCAGGATTGCACGATCTTGGAAACGAAGAGAGAGAACTTCTGAAATACGGTGCGATGTTGCACGACATAGGCGACTTTCTTTCTTTCAACGATCATCACCTTCACGCCCATTACATTATTGGCAACGCCGAGCTTCTTGGCTTCGACCAGAGAGAAATAGCGATAATGGCCAATCTAGCACGGTTTCACAGGAAAAAATTTGCCACAATGAAAGCTCTCAAAGGCACAGGGTTGGACGACCGCACAAAGGAGATCATCATCATCCTCTCAGTTTTCCTGAGGCTTGCAGAGAAACTTGACAGAAGCCACCGTGGCCTAGTGAAGAAAGTGGAGTTTAAAGAAGCTGAAAAAGACAGAATTCTTCTTTCACTCTATGGAGACGAAGACTGCAGCCTAGAAGAGTGGAGCGTGGCCCAGAACGCACAGGCTTTTCACGCGGCCTTCACGAAGAAACTCGATGTTTCCAAGGTAAAGTGCACTTGTGAGACCGCCGCCAGATAGTTTCAAAGAACCGCTTGGAACGAGAAATCAGATTCGACAAACGCTTTCCAAAAAAGGAAAGCATTTACTAAACTCGCAGCTTGTTTCCATCTGCATAATGTCCGTTGAACTGCTCTTGGTATAGTGAGCGCTTTAATTTAATGTCGACGCCCACAAAGACTTGTCAGCATTGCAAAATCAGATATTATCAAGAGTTCCTTGGGCAGCTTGGATTGCTGCTGTGTCGCCGCCCCGCCCTCGGAGGATGAAAGCAAAGCCTACGGCAATTAGTCCGCCGATGATTGGTCCGACGACGTAAACCCAGTAATGGGCGAAGTTGAAAAGTAATAGGTCTGGGCCAAACGATCGCGCGGGGTTCATCGAGGCGTCGCTTATCGGACTTGCCCACAGGCCTGTGAGTGCGATGTACCCGCCTACGCCGATAGCGGAGAGAGGTCCAACGTTCTGCGCTTGGGATGCCGTGCCGAGAATCGTGCTTACCAAACCCACCGTAAGCACGAGCTCTATCAGCATCGCTTGCAGGTCGCTGATGCCTGTTCCAGGTTCGGTAGCGCCGAACATTGGTACGTTTCCCAATATAGACCTTAGAAACAGACATGCCAGAATGGATCCTACCAATTGCGCAACGATATAGCCTGGAACACGCCGCCAAGGAAAATCACCGCGTGCGGCGAAGGAGATGCTGACAGTCGGATTCAGGTGCGCCCCAGAGACTTTTCCCATGAACAAGATAATTACCATCACCATCAAACCCGGTGCTACAGTCACTCCTGCTGGACTGATGGCTACCTTGTCCAATACGCTAACAATGCTGCCTCCCACGGCCACGAGCACTAGAAAGAATGTTCCCAGAGTCTCCGCGAACAACCGCCGCCATTCGCGCCTAACATCGTCGAAATCCTTTTTCCAAGGCGTTTGAAGTTTGGGGAGGACTTCTGGCCGCTCTCTTCTTGGGCGCCTATTTTGTTTCATCTCGGATTGGCGTTGCTCAAGTTTCGCCATGTTCTTTCTTCCAAGGTTTTGGATTCGTTTAGCGGTCGATTTCAAGTTTTGCTTTTGCCTTTCTGAAAGCAGTAGTTTGCTCCTCGTTCAGAACGGGATACTTCAGGCCGAGGTCCTCAATTTGTGAAGCGACGATCTCGGAGACTGATGCCCATGTGACCCATTTCTTGTCTGCAGGAATAACATACCACGGCGCCCATTTGGTGCTTGTTTCATTGAGAACCTCTTCGTATGTTTTCATGTATTCATCCCATCTTTCTCTTTCCGAAAGATCAGTGAAAGAGAATTTCCAATATTTGTTTGGCTCTTCGAGTCGCTTGAGCAGACGCTGCCTCTGTCGTTCCTTTGAGACGTTCAGGAAGAATTTCAGAACTATCGTTCCGTTCCGCACGAGATGGCGTTCGAACGCGTTTATGTCTTCGTACCGCTGGCTCCAGAAAGATTGGTCTCTAGGCCCAGGCGGCAGCTTCTGTGTTTCCAGCACTTCAGGGCGGACTTTGACTATTAGAACATCCTCATAGTATGACCGATTGAAGATGCCGATGCGCCCCCTCTCAGGGAGAACTTTCACGTATCGCCACAGGAAATCGTGATTCAATTCCTCCTCACAAGGTGTCTTGAATCCAAAGACTTGGCATCCTTGGGGGTTGACGCCCGCCATCACATGACTGATCACCCCGTCTTTACCCGCCGCATCCATCGCCTGAAGGATTATAAGCATTGAATAGGTGTCGCTTGCCCAAAGCAATTCTTGCTTACTTGCAAGCTTTTGCTTGTTCATCTCAAGGATATCTAAAGCCTGCTTCTTCACGGCTTTTTTCCCCTCTTTGTCCTCCTTGGACTTGGCCCATTTTGGAACCCAACGAGGATCATAATCTTTCAAGTCTATCTCTTTACCTGCAGACACTTTGAAATGTTCAATTGCACCGATAGACATATGCAGAACAGCCTCAATAGGGTAATTACTTTCGCCGTCCTAATAATAGCTCCTGTATGCTGGAGACAGAGCCTACAATTGGGGCTTCTAATTTCTTATTAATACCGAAAAAGCGAGTGATATCAGACTCTCAAATAAGGCGAAAGTATCCTTCTGCCATATGAATTGGTGTGTCCCAGGCCTTGCTTGTTCTGAGAAATGCGCGCCAGCTTGCTGCAAAAATCCAAGTATGCATGCCACTGCTTGAGAGTGTTCGCGCCTGCTTAATACGGGCGCCCGGTGGTTTAACTCTCGGCGGGTTTACCCTACAATTGATTCCACTGTCATGTTGAGAACAATTTCTGCGATGTCGCTGGCATACTCTGCCGTTCTTCTCAGACTTTCAATAACCAGCCTCAAATTGGCCACTTCTTCTGTTCCAATCCTCTTTGATGAAAGCAGTGCCTCCTTCATGGGGAACCTGACGTCTTTTGTCTTTTGGATTACGCTCTCTGCGAGGTTGAAGTCCAGTCGGAACAGAGATTCTATTGCTGTTTCAAACAGCGAAACTGCTAGGTTGCTCATTTCCTCAAGATTTTTCAGAATCTCTTCGTCTATGGGCTTTTTCAATAGCAGAACGTTCTCCGCGATGCTGGCTGCGTGATCTGCTACCCTTTCCACGGACTTTGTTACTTGGCGATAGCCAAGGCAGTCCCTCGCGTTTTTTAAGCCTATTTCTCTTATGATTCGTGGGTTCTGTATCGCCACTTTGAGCTGACGTACCACGTATAGATTGAATCGGTCAACTTCATCGTCCGTTGCTACAACGCTCTTTGCCAGCTGCGAGTCAAGACCTTTCAATGCGGTCAAGGCATCTTTGTGCATAGAGGAAGTTATGATGCACATTCTTCTCAGGGCACTTTGGATTGAGAGTTCCGGATAGCTTAGCAAGACCTGTAATATGAGTTCCGTCGGAGTGTCGGTGACGATTTCTGTTCCAACGAGTAAGCGACGTGCGAAGTCTTTTATCGTGTTTCTTTGTTTGGAGGTCATTTGCTGATGTTCTTGGATCTTGACGCGAATCATATTGTAGCCTACCAAGTAGGCTGAAACAACTTTTCTAACTATCGTATTTGGGTTATCGTTCGAAGAGACTTTGATAAGTGCGTCGCCAGACCTCTTCTCTGTCGTCAAAGCGTTTTGTGATGAGACTGCAAGGGAACCGTTTTCTTCTTCAGAGATTAGCAGTAAGCTGCCTTTCTTAAGCTGGTTTTTTGTGACCCATTTCTTGGGCAAAGAGAGTATGTAAGTGGATCCGCCAGTTACTTGAAGTCTTCTAATTTCTCCTTCTTGTTTTCTGGAAATGGGAGACAATCTAATCATCTTTATAGTCAAACTGCCATCTATTTATTAAATCTTTTTCTATATAGTATATAAAGAATACATAAGCAACCTATATAATTCCGCTCAACCACCCTAGACTCGAAAATTGAATGCAAAAAGAAGAGATGTCAAAATGAATTCCAAGATTGTTATCGCAATAGCCGCAATCGTAGTCATCGTGGCAGGCGTAGTCGGTTACGTATATCTGTCATCGTCAGCTCAGCAAACATCATCGCCAACCCGAACAACGATAACACTGAACGGTGCGGGGGCAACATTCCCGTATCCGCTGTTGTCCGTGATGATTTCGCACTATCACGAACAAAACTCCAGTGTCCAAGTTAACTATCAATCGATAGGTAGCGGAGGAGGTATCTCAGATCTCGAAAGCAAACTGGTCGACTTCGCTGCCTCAGACGCACCGCTAGGGCCAGCTGACATGGCTAAAGCACCAGGCGCACTTCACATCCCAGAGACAATCGGCGCCGTCACAATCGCGTACAATTTGCCAGGAATCTCAACTGGGCTTCACCTAACTGGCAAGGTCATCGCCGACATCTTCGCTGGCAACGTTACAATGTGGAACGACCAGGAGATACAAAACCTTAATACAAACACAACGTTGCCCGCCAAGAGTATAACCACAATTCATCGGTCGGACGGTTCCGGTACCACTTTCATCTTCACTGGTTACTTAAGCGTATCTAGTCCTGCGTGGAACGAGACCATCGGACAGGGCAAAACGGTTTCCTGGCCTGTAGGTCTCGGCGCAAGTGGCAATACGGGAGTGGCAGAGGACGTCAACAACACCCTATACACCATCGGATACGTCGAGTTGGCTTACGCGCTACAGAATGCTATGACGGTGGCAGCAGTTCAGAACCCGACGGGCAACTGGATTCTGCCGTCCCTCAACACCATCCAATTAGCCGTACAGGTAGCTGCTTCAAGCGGCTTACCAGCGGGCAATCAGAGTTGGACGAACGTAAGCCTTGTAAACGCCAATGACCCGCAAGCCTATCCCATAGTCAGCTTCACGTACCTACTAGTGTACCAAGAACTCAACGTAGTGCCTGGAATGACGCAGCCTAAGGCAACAGCTCTTGTTCAGTTCCTCTGGTGGGTTGTGCAATCAAACGGCGGCCAACAGTATTCTTCGAGTCTAGAGTATGTTCCACTTCCGACAAACATAGTACAAATAGACGAAGCCACCATCCAATCGATAACCTTCAACGGACAACATCTGCCCACGAGCTAACAGAGTGTCAAGAATTGGACACACTTCCCAAAATCCTTTTTTTGATCCTGATTTCAGTAAGGGTGAGGACCGATTGACATGAGCCCAAGATTGTCTGGGGACAATCTGTTCAAGACATTGACGGCTCTACTCGCAGTTTCAGCTGCCTTCATCCTCATGATTACTGCATACGAACTCTTTGTAGGCTCTTTACCGGTGTTGCAGAAATTCGGCATATACTTCTTCACGGGCACGAAATGGAACCCTGTTCAAACAATAGTCAACCCGGAGATATATGGAGCTCTTCCTTACCTGCTTGGAACGCTCGTCACTTCAGCCATTGCACTCCTTATTGGCGTGCCCCTCAGTCTTGGAATAGCGATTTTTCTCGTAGAGATGGCTCCTAGAACGCTGAGAGTACCAGTTTCGTACCTCGTGGACATGCTCGCAGCAGTCCCAAGCGTAATATACGGACTATGGGGGTACTTTGTGCTCCGGTTCTGGCTTCTAGACTACGTCGAGATCCCCCTGTCTCGTTACTTAGGTTGGATCCCGATATTCGGCGGAACTCCTCAGGGTCTAGACGTGCTCAACGGCGGAGTAATCCTAGCGATTATGATAATACCAACAGTGTCATCAATCTCTAGGGAAGTCATTCAAGCAGTTCCCAACTCGATCCGAGAAGGAGCATACAGCATCGGCGCAACTAAGTGGGAAGTAATCAGAAACTGGGTGCTAAGCTATGGCCGTTCAGGAATCTTTGGGGCAGTAATCCTCGGCCTCGGCAGAGCAGTGGGCGAAACAATGGCAGTCACAATGGTCATAGGAAATACCATCGGCCCTTCCGCAATCCCCAATTCGCTTTTCAAACCCAGCCAAACGATGGCATCACTCATAGCCAACAACTTCTTGGAAGCAACGCCTGGAACCTTGGAATTATCAGCATACATAGGCGTCGGGTTGTTCTTACTCTTGCTCAGTCTTTCGATAAACGTGATTGCCCAAGTCATGGTGACCCGAGTCCTAAAAGTCAAGGGAGGCGCCGTCGAATAGATGACAAGCTACGCCTACAGGAAGTTCAAAAATATACTCTTCTTAGCGCTCAGCTTAGGATGCGTCATCATCGCCGCCGTTCCTTTGCTGAGCATCCTCATTGAAGTTATCTTGAAGGGAGCACCGGAGCTCAGCATCAAGTTCCTGACACAAACTGGGGGAGTCATTGGATCCTCGGACGCAGGCGGCATAGGTCCCGCAATTCAGGGAACCTTAATCCTGATAGGACTTACTTGCCTCATCAGCATGCCCCTCGGAGTGATGTCAGGAATATTCCTGGCCGAACACGGCAACAACGAGTATGCAGGCGCGTATGCTGCTTGGATGAGAATTTTCAACAACGCGCTGACAGGAGTTCCCTCGATAGTCATTGGGATCACAGTCTTCGCCGTTGTGGTCCTCACTCTTGGTCACTATTCGCCTCTAGCAGGCGCTGTTGCACTTTCTTTCATCGCGATTCCCATAGTTGCCAGAACCACGGAGGAATCGTTGAAGTTAGTTCCAAACTCCGTTCGTGAAGCGTCGCTTGCCCTCGGTGTGCGCAATTGGAGAACCACAGTCAGCGTTGTGTTGCCTGATGCCAGAAAAGGCTTGGTGACTGGTGCTCTTCTCGCCACGGCCAGGATCGCTGGTGAAACTGCACCCCTACTTATGACAATTCTCGGAGGGCAATATTTCTTCCAAGGCTTTGGTCAACCTATGGACGCTCTTCCGCTGAGAATCTACAGAGATGCTTTCCTACCTTACTCGAACTTTCAGGCGCAAGCTTGGGGAGCCGCTTTGGTCTTGATTTTAATAGTCCTAAGCCTTAACATCGGCGTCAGAGCAGCCACCAGTGGCCGGCTTGCAAAGTGAGAACGCAGAAATGAACGAAAACACAGACAATGCAAAGACTTCGAACGGGCAAAACTCAGTGCCCACTGGCATAAAGATACAAACCATCAACCTAAACGCATGGTTCGCTGCCAAACAAGCCTTGAAAGACATAAATCTCTCCATCAAAGCTAACGCAGTTACTGCCATAATAGGGCCGTCCGGCTGCGGAAAATCAACATTTGTTCGATGTCTCAACAGGATGCACGAGCTGGTTCCCGGCTCCAGATCGTCTGGAAAAGTGCTTTTAGACGGACAGGACATTTACTCGAAGGAAGTTGACCCTGTCTTAATCCGTAGGAGAGTGGGGATGGTTTTCCAGAAGCCGAACCCGTTTCCCACAATGTCCATACACGATAACGTTGCCGCAGGCTTGAGACTTACAGGACTGAAGAAAGGCAAAAACCTTGATGACGTGATAAGGCACAGTCTCGAACAGGCGACCCTATGGGATGAAGTGAAGGATGACCTGAAGAAGCCTGGCACGAGCATTTCAGGAGGACAGCAGCAACGACTGTGCATCGCGCGCGCCATTGCTCTGCAGCCAGAAGTCATACTCATGGATGAGCCATGCTCAGCCCTTGATCCTGCTGCTACAGCCAAGATTGAGGAGCTAATAGTTACACTCAAGGAGGACTACACGGTGGTGGTCGTCACACACAACATGCAACAGGCGGCCAGGGTTTCAGATTTCACAGCTTTCCTCTACGTGGGAGAACTCATAGAATACGGCTCCACATGGAGCATTTTCGAGAATCCGAAAAGTGAACTTACCGAGAAGTATATAACAGGAAGGTTCGGTTAAGGGTGAAAACATGAGCAGGTTGTTGGACACGGGTTTGGAGCAGCTCACAGCTGTTTTGTTCAAAATGGGAGAAGTTGCAAACAGAGCCATCAACGTCGCAGTGCAAGGTTTCCTTGAAGGCGAAGATGTGGGCGATGAAGTTCATGAGCTTTCAGAGCTTCTGGTCGCGATGACTGTGACGGCCGAAGACAAAGCTTTTGAGCTGATAGTCAAGTACCAACCAGTTGCTTCTGATCTGAGAATAATCAACTCTTACATGAAAATTGCTTACGACATGGAAAGATACGGCCGATACGCCTGGGACATTTCTTTCACCCATAGAAAACTTGCCCACTGCAAAGAGTGCGTGCAATCAAGCGAACTCATGAACAAGATTACGGAGAAAACCCTGCAGATGGTCGGCACAAGTATCAAAGCGCTCAGTGACAACGACGCAGACACGGCAAGAACCCTGGCCAAAACCGAGAACGAAGTAGACGAAATATACTCAGCCTACCTGGACCTACTCTCGAAAACGCCCCCAAAAACAAAATGCCTAGTCTGCAACCTTCTCGTTGTAAGATACCTTGAAAGAATAGCAGATCACGCGACCTACATCGGCGAATCAATAGTCTACATAGCCACTGGAGAAAAGCTAAGCCTCAGATAGAAGCCCGCTCCATGAATTGGAGACCCTGAGGAAACATTCATGGGCAAATTACGCTCAGAACTGGACACTGAAACTGCGGAAAAGAAAATCAGATCCAGGCACTTTCAGCTCGAATGGATTTCTCCTAAGGTCTGGGGTGCCTTCTTCTCGCCATGATAGCTCCGTAAGCAGCGGCAACGATGATTATCACGCCAAAAGAGAAAAAGAACAACGCTAACGATATCTGCGAGCTGTAACCTCCCGCAATTGTCAAGTAGAAAAAGGCACCGAATACTATCAACACCAACCCGCCGATGAGTGGCCCCATGAAGAGGTACTCATGCTTTTCGGTTTTTTCCCATTTCTCTTCTTTCTCACTTCTCGCGGCCTGCCGCCTCTGATTCCTGAGCCTCCGTCTCTCTTCCCTCCATTCCCTTCGCCTCGCCCTCAGCTCATCTCTCCAATCAGCTCCAGATTTTGCCCTCAAAGAAGCACCACACCTTCGGGCAAAAAACCATTTTCTCATCAACTTCTGAACCACATTTTGGACAGTTGGGCATAAACCTCACTCACCCGAGAATCGATAATAATCTTCACCTCTCTTTAAACTTCCGAAGTCTCAAGTTAGGAAGGGCATCACGAACGTGCGTCGATGTAAAATACTTCACTGGATTGTAGGCTTTTACACAACGTTAATAAAACTTCCCGTCTTAACGTCCACTTTACGGGGAAACAATGATGATGAGAGTAACCAACCGGGCCAAAGATATCGCGCGATGTCTAGAGCTGGCCATCCTGTTAGAAGCCAGCGCTCCTAAACCTGGGAACGTGAGCGTAACAACCAATTTCGAGAAGACCTCTTATACCGACTTTCTCGCTTCGGCAGTTGCTACCGCCTCCTCCTTCGAAACTGCCGCAAAACGAGGAATCTCGGTCTCTCAGGGCAAGATAGGATTGGCCGATGTGGGAGTTGGGCGTTTAATAAGAAAGTGCATAAGCGACATCAACGCTTGGCAACACGGTGGCAACACCCTTCTGGGCACCATCATACTGCTCTTCCCCATTGCGGTGGCTTCCGGAATGGCAACGACAACCAATAACCTTGAAATGTTGAGAAAAAACCTGAAGCTCATCGTAAAATCAACCACACCGAGAGACGCTGTCAACATGTATGCAGCGATAGATCTCGCGAACCCCGGTGGACTCGGAAAGGCTCCAAACTTGGATATCAACGACCCAGACTCGGTAAACATAATACTTCACGACCAAATATCGTTGTACAAAGTTTTCGAGATAGCAGAAAAATATGACAGCGTCTGCTCAGAATGGGTAAACAACTACCCAATAACCTTCGACCTTGCCTACCCAAGCCTCACCAAAAAACTGCAAAACAAGAACGACCCCAACACCGCCACAGTCCAAACCTTCCTAGAAGTCCTAGCAAAAGTTCCCGACACCTTCATAACCAGAAAGGCAGGCATCGAAAAATCAAGAGAGATTTCAACAAAAGCCAAACGGATCTTGAACCTCGGCGGAACTGAAACTCCTCAGGGCAAGAAAAGCCTGAACGATTTTGATCAAGAACTCAGAAGATCCAGCAACCTCCTGAATCCAGGGACGACAGCAGACATAATCGCAGCGGCCTTGGCACTGTGCGTCCTCAACGGATACAGACCATAACCCGGCAAAAATGCCAAATCCAAATAAGAAAAGCGCGCGCCATTCCTCGTACTACCACTATTCACGACTGACACTGGTGGCACTCAAAATCTACAGAAGTGAGAGGCCTGAACCATTCTAACGTGCTAACTATAGTCCCTTGTTTCAAAACTTGTTCCAGTGTGTAAAGTCTTCGATATCGCGGCGCACTCTGAGGTATTTTGTAGATCCTACAGGGTATCCGATGCGGCATGTGTACGCGATTTTCATGTATTCGGGAACGCTGAGAAGCTGTTTTATCTCTCTTTCTACGTGGGGAGCCGCAAAGGAGCTTAGAATCTGGAGGCTAATACCCAAAGCTTGTGCCATCAGCCACATGTTCTCCATGACGCAGCCCAGGCTCATGAATCCCAAAACGTCCCCTGGTGAAGCGGGCGCCCTCTTCCTAGAATCATACGTGACGAGCAGGAGCATTGGGCTACCTCGCATGGACTGAGTCAAAGGGCCAGGCGCGGTTTCGCGGGCAATTTGAGCCATTTTTGAGGGGTCGACCCATGCTGGCGGAAACATCGTTCCCAAAATTCCCGTTTTCTTCTTCAACAACTCCTCTTTTGAGAATGAGAGTTGTTCATAGTTTTCGCGGAGGAACTCTTCGGAGATGCGTGATTTGATGTTTCCAATTTTTTCGAGAACGGTCTTGTCATCGATGACTATCACGTCGAAGTTCTGCATGTTGTGCGCCGTCGGCGCCCAACGTGCCGCTTCCAAAACCTGTTTTAAGTTCTCTTTTGACACTTGGCGGTTCGGGTCGAAGGGTACTCTTGCGGATTGTCTTTGTTGGATGATTATCAATATTTCACTCATGTTTGGCATCCTCGCTTATTTTGAGGACTGCTCGGAAATGAACTTTTGCACTCATCATTTTCTCAAAGGCCACAGCGGCTTGCTCGAGCGGAAACACTTCTACCATGGGAAGAACGTGTGTGAGAACGCTGAAGTTTAAGGTGTCTGCAGCGTTTCCTCCAATCCAGCCGCTCACGGATCTTACGCCGCGCATCAGCTGGACTGGCGAAATCTGCATCGGTTCATTAACGAAAGTGATTATTATCAATTGGCCGTAACGGGCGAGCCCGACTACAAGTTCCGCGATGGCTTTACTGTTCGGCGCCGTACAGAATATGGCACGTGCTCCACCAAGCTTCATCAATTCTTCCGCCGCATTCGAGGTGTTTGTGTCGATGTAGACTTGAGCGCCAAGCATGCGTGCCAGGGCTTCTTTTTCTTTGCCTCGAGACATGACCACGGTCTTTAGACCAAGCCTGATAGCGAACTGCAATGCCAAGTGGCCCAGTCCGCCGAAGCCGTGGATTGCGATTAAGTCGCCGCCTTTTGCATTGCTACTCTTCAAAGCGCCGAGCGTGGTTGCGCCAGCACATAGGAGCGGTGCGGCTTCCACAGAACTGAGTTCTTCTGGGATAGCAGTGAGTACCTCCATCCGGGCAATCATGTACTCGGCGTATCCACCATCCGTTGAGATGCCCGTCGCTAAGGGACTTTCGCAAGCCCAATATTCGCCCTTCAAACAGGACCTGCAACTGTGACAGTGTCCGCCACGCCATCCCACTCCGACTCTTTGCCCGACATTCCAATAATGTGACTCCGAACCAAGTTTGGCGATGGTTCCAACAACCTCATGGCCAGGCGTTCTCGGATACTGCAGCCCGGGATAATGTCCTTGTTTTACGATTGCGTCTCCGTGACAGACTCCGCAAGCTTCAACCTTAAGAAGCACTTCATGCTCTTCTGGATCAGGAACTTCTTTTTGAACCAGCTCAAAATCTGCTCCAGGAGCACTGACTTGGACTGCTTTCATAAACGGCACAAAACTTCCTCCCCCTTTCTAAACTATCTATTAAATATAAGCCTAGCGCCCATGAGTGTTCCTAAATTCCGTTTTTAACTGTAATATAGCGCGGATGCTTGATTTCAAATTTTCCTCTTGGGCAGGACTAGGCTTATGTGTGCGCTGACGGCCCCTCCCCCCGGTCCACGATATGATCCAAATATGATTCAAATATGCTCATAGCCCTTGGGTTCGTTCAACCTCTCGCTCAGCCTAGCGTCGACCTAGGTTGCGGACGTGAAAACACAATAGTACACTTTCCACTAGCTTCCAGAAGTTGTTTTTGTCAGTATTTTTGGTTCTGTCCACTCTTCTCTGAGGATGCTGTAGAGGACTCCGTCTTTCCAGTCTCCCTTGTTGAACAAAGCTTTTCTCATGACTCCTTCTCTTTTGAAACCAGCCTTTTCTAAGACTCTTTGGGAAGCTCTGTTATCTATATGCGTGCTTGCCTGAATTCTCTCTGCGCTTCTTGAGAGAAACAGATAATCAAGTACAAGGGTGACTGCCTCCGTGCAATAGCCTTTGCCTCTCTCGTTTGGAGCTATCACGTAACCTATTTCCAACAGTTTCCCAAGTGGATGCAGCATGTTAAAGTGACTCACGTAACCGATTATGGTTCCATCCTTCTTCTCAATCATAAGATACTCGGGCTCAAACAGATTGTCATCAATAACTCGCTCTATCTCCAACCTAGACCTCTGCAGTGGAAAATAGTCCCAAAACTCACCCATGAAATCTGGATTGTTCGACCAGTTCACAATGAGTGCCAAATCCTCTTTCTCCATAATCCTCAAGTTCACCGTCTTTCCTTCAAGCAATCATCGTCACCGCAACAGGTTGAGAGGTGATTTGGCTATAACGTTTCCGCAATACCCAAAATTGGTCAATTGTTTCTTTTCCAGTCCGCGTGGTCCCGTAGTCGAAAAAAAAGCACTATCCAAGAAATAGAAGAACTCGTCTGCGAAAGCAAAAAGCTTGCAGCGATGCGCAGAGTTTAGGATTTCATTTCTTGGGCAGGAGTTGGCAACATCGCCAAAACAACAGCGCACGCGCCATGTTGATTACTATTTCCGGCGAAGCCCAAAAGGACCACGTAAAAGTTCATGGGTTCGTGTTGCATCGTCGAATGTGAAGAAGGAAGATAGAGTATCAGGACTATTGCGCTGTCAAATGACGCGGGCTCGTTGCCGACAGGTTCGACCCCAAAGTTGGTTCTCTGTACCGGCTTGGGGAGAAATGTGGACGGCCACAAAGAGGTGTATGTTGCCGACATTTGAGATTGACAGAAGAGTGACCCGTATGATTTTGAATTGCCCAAACTTGGTTCAGGAGAATTCACGGAGTAGTCTGGCGTTGCTTTTACTTGCCAAGATCCTATATATGCGGCTGTAAGTCCATTTTCGCTCGCATCAGCTGTTTCAGGTGTTGCTTGTACAACTGTGCGAGGCAGAAACTTTTCTGCGAGTTCGGTAGCTGTCCCTAATACATCGACGCCGATACAGTCCCGCGTTGAACCCGCGGTGTACGACTCGTTTAGGAGAAGAGTCGTCATGTTTGGCTGTTTCTCTCCGAGGGCAAACTCTGGAAGCCACGTGCCAACAAATTTAACGGGTGCAACGAGTTTGTTAGATTGAAGCCTTATCGTTTCTACGCAGGGAATGAGTTCGAGTTTTGAGCCTTCACTCGACATCACTGAAATTAAGCTCGGCTGACCCTGTACAAATGACGTTTGAATCTTGACTATCGGATAGCCTGCCATCAACCCTCCCAGAAGTATCAAGAATGACAAGGCAACCGTGATTGTCATGTTTCGCCTTGTTTTCACAGTTTTTGTCGCCAGTCTTGCGATGTTATCTATTCTTTGGTTCACTCTCGGGTGTGTGGCGAGTATTTCAGGTCTTCGAGCAATGGGGGATACCAAGAACAGGCCCGAGGTCAAACGGACCGTGAGGTCTTCCTCTGGAAAACTTCGCAGCGCTTTATAGGTTTTTGATAATGCCCTAGCCAGCATTCCCGGCTGCCCCAACAGTTTTGCGCCATCCTCGTCGGCGAGCATCTCTCTTTCTCTTTGTGCCGCTGAGGCCGCAAAAAACGCGAAGGGGTTGAAGAACGAAACCATCATCAATGCGTATGAAAAGGTCTTGAAGAAGAAATCATGTTTTTTAATGTGCGACAGCTCATGAGCCGCAACTGCCGTCAACTCCTTTTCATCCAGGACGTTCAACATTCCAACTGAAAAGACGAGCATCGTTTTGTTTCCATACCCTGCGACGAAAGCGTTCGGTCTCAAGTCTTCCATAATTCCTATTGTTGGAGGTCTTATCATCAGTTTTTGTGATAACTCATCAACGTTCCTTTGCAATTGGGCGTACTCTTCTTGCTTAAGTGGGATAATATGGAACACCTTCGCAACTATTTTGTCATCAAAGACTGTCATTAGAACGAAATAACATGATGCTACGACGAGGCCGATCAAACATAGTATCCCCGTCACTGAGAGCATCTCAGTCGTTCCCGGAAGAAATGCTAAAACGATGGAGGGCTGAGGAGAGATGCTCGGAAAGCTCCCCAGCTGGCCGAGGAGAGACTGAAATGGCGAGGCGTTTGCAGAGCTGAGGTTTGTTGACATTATGAATATTCCTGTAGCGCTGCTTCCGTTCACTGTGCTCGTCGTTGTTGCTGGATGAAAGACCGCGAATACCAGAAGGGGAATCATTAGTGGGAGAATGTATGCGACGCTTCTTGTTCTTCTGCTCAGTGAGTGATCATACTTGAGGAACGCTTTGACGCAGATGAACGAGATTGCGAGCAGAATCATGGAATAGTAAAAGTATGGTTGAAAAACCTGCGCCAGAACGTTGTCGAGACCCGTTGGGAACATTATGTTCACTTCTGTTTTTCTTTAATGATGTTTTCGACTTGTTCTTTCAGGGCTTTCAGCTCTTGCTCATCTGAGGCCGCCTCTTCAACCAGGTAGTTGGTGACGATTTCGCCGAAGTTTTCGACGAGACTGTTGATGACTTCTCGCACTGCGGATTTCTTGAAGTTTTGTTCCTCAAGTCTAGGCCAGTAAACGTAGAAGAGGCCGCCCTTTCCTTTTTCTATTCGCCTGTCGAGCAGGCTTTTGTCGTAGAGTCTGTCCATGGTGGACATGACTGTAGTGTAGGCGATGTTCTTCTTCTTTTTGAGTTTCTCGTAGACTTCTCTTACTCTTAGAGGTTTCTTTTCTGAATTCCATATAACTCCAATTATGCTTGCTTCTAACGGGCCCAAGAAGGCCTCCATTTCTTTTCCTCTGAGGTTGTATTGAGAAATCCTTGATTTATCATTGTCAGGCATGATAGTCAATTCACTACTATTGCCAGTAGTAGCTATTTAATGTTTCGCAGACACGCTACTATCGGCGGTCGTAACGTTTATAAAGTTCGCTACTATAGCACATAGTAACACTAAAGGTGAAAAGATGAGAAAAATAACCATATGCATGAAAAATGACATCAAACGCGGCATGGAAAATTCCCCACGTGCTAAATTGACAAGCCTTAGGAGTCGATTATGATGCAACCACAACCTGAAAAACCAAAAACGCGCAGTCTGACGGCGATTCTGATAGGAATAGCCCTCCTATGCTTGCTGATGGGCGGCGTTCTTGGCTACGCGATAAGCAACTTTGCCACTTCAGACCAAATCAACAACCTCCAGAGTCAAGTTTCAAGCCTGAAGCAGGATCTCCAGTCAAATTCGAGCCAAATCAGCAGTCTCCAAACTCAAGTTTCAGATCTAGAACAGGAACTTCAGTCGACGCAAAATTCATCCGCTAGTAACATCACTGTTTCGGGAGAAAATGTTTCGCTGTCTCAGTTGTACGATCAGGTCAATAACTCTATAGTCATGGTTGAAGGAACAGTGCTGGAAGGAACCGGTTTCTTCGGCAGCCCCATTTACGATGGAGTTGAAGGTTCGGGGTTCGTCACTAACCTGACGGGACAGTTTGCAATTGTTACAAACTTCCACGTTGTCCAAGACGCAGTCAACGTTACCGTCACCTTCACAGACGGAAACACCTACCCGGCCAACGTGACGGGCACAGACCTCTACTCGGATCTGGCCACGCTCTCAACGACGGCGCCGGACAGCGAGTATCACCCCCTCACAATCGTAAGCTCATCGACGCTGCAGGTTGGCGACCCTGTCTTTGCGGTTGGCAATCCTCTCGGGTTGACTGGGTCGATGACTTCGGGAATAGTCAGCGCTCTCCACAGGTCGGTTACGGTTGACTGGACCACCTACGCCATTGCCGATTGCATACAGACGTCGGCGCCGATAAACCCCGGTAACTCGGGAGGACCACTGTTGAATTATGCGGGCGAAGTTGTCGGAATAACCTCCTACACTGCTACTTACGAGGGCGTGGCCGCTCAGGGGCTCGGTCTGGCGATTCCTTCCAGTACGATACTGCGAGAAGTCCCGTCTCTCATCACAAGCGGTTCGTACAACAGTCATCCCTATCTGGGAGCAAGCGGAACCGACATGGACTATGAGCTTGCGCAGGCGATGAACACGAACGTGACCTACGGTTGGCTGATCGCCCAAGTCGCGAGCGGAGGACCTGCAGCCACGGCTGGCCTGAGGGCTGGCGCGGCGCAGTTTACCGACGTTCTCGGGAACACGTATACAATCGGAGGCGACATAATAGTAGCCTTCAACGGCACGAGGATCGCGAACGGAGATGCCCTCTCAAGCTACATGGAAGAGCACACTCAACCGGGCCAGACGATAAACGTCACGGTCGTCCGAAACAACGAGACGATTAACGTCCCAGTGAAGCTGGGAACTCGACCCGCGCCAACGTAGCATGCACTGGATCATTTGCTTATCAACGTCGATACTAGCCGCGCGTTGAAAATGTCCGTAGAGATGGTTTGAGGCGAGGCAGAAAGGGCCGATAGCCTCTACCCATTCTTTATGTATTGAACTTTGTTGTGGCGCAAAAGCGTTGAGGGTTTTGAGAGTGTGGTTTGGTTTGGGTCGTTTGGGGTCTGTAGAAGAGTTGCTGGGCGTGACGTGTGGTTTTGTTTGCAAATAAAAAAAGAAGAGGATTGTTGATGGTGTTGTGGTTATGGCCAGAAGGTTATGAGTGCGCCTATGGAGGTGGTGACGTAGTAGACTTGGAAGGTCGCGTAGTTTGGGTATTGGTAGATGGTTGGAATTGTGAGGAAGCCAGTGGCGTTGGGGGTGTAGTACGGTAGTGTGTTGTTGAACTCGACTCTTACGAAGGGATACATGGCGGAGTATGGTGTGTACACGCCTGTGTTGCCAAACTCTCTGGCGACTATGGTTAGGTCGTTCATGTTTATTGATGGTTGTCCTGTGGTGGCGTTTAGGTCTGGGACGACGTCTGCCATGTAGTTCCAGTTGGGTGAGCCTGGCGTGGAGCCGAATGCTTTGGCGATGATTGTCATGTCATGCAGGTCTATCTTTCCGTCAGGCCAGTTTGTTATTGTGCTGTAGGGGGATATTCCTCCGCTTTGGTCTCCGATGAGGTAGGGGGTGGTGAAGATCAGGTCGATGTTGAGTCCGGTTGGTTGCAGGCTGTAGGGGACGTAGAATTCTCCGGCTATAAGGGTTTTCATGGCGCACAGTGGCTGCGTTGGCGGTGTGGGGGCGTACGCGTTCAGTGTCATTCCAAACATTGCGCTTAACGTGGCGACCATTGCGAGTGCGATCAATAATTTGCGGGTGGGCTTTAATTTCATTTTGTCACCTCCTCTCCCTTCTGGGGGGTTTTTGTTTTCTGTTCGGTTTTGAATCTCTTGAAGGGGTGAGAGGCCTTGTTAGGCCGTTGCGAGTCTGCTGGTTACCCTTCTCCCTTCGAAATTGTTTTTTTATCATATGATGTTATTTAAGAATTGTGTAACATTATTACATTCTCAAAAACCGGCGTTGATTAACAGACTTCGGGTCCCGAAGCTCATCAGAACCCTTTTTTTCTTGGCCTGTCCATGCGGCAGTCTTGCGGTCGGCCCCCATAGGGTTTTGTTTTTGCATCCGACGTAATCTTGGGTTGTAAGGTTTCATGCATTCACGCTTTTGCACACCCGAGGAGGGCTGAACAGTTCAGCTCGCGCGTTCAAGTCGTCCCGCGTGCGTGAGTTCGGGTCTGAATTCATTTTGGATTGTGATGTGCGAATCTTTGGGGGTGCCCCCTCCCCTTTTTTTCTTTACATCCGTTGTAATGGTGCCGTGTAATGGACACACACATGTTTCCATGTTGCGTGCACAGTGTTCCGAAAAAAGGGGCGAAAATGGCCTTAGCAGTGCGTTTAAGTCGGCCTCTCTGTGTGAGTTTAGGTTGAGTTCACGTTGGATTTCGATTTCACCGAATGAGCGTGCCCCCTCCCCTTTTTTTCTTTACATCCGTTGTAATGTTGCCGTGTAATGTTGCAGCGTAAATCGCCATGTTGCTTTTCGCCTTTCTGCTGAGCGTTTGTGAGGTTAGCTGTAATGTTACATTGTAGTGGTCCACTCGAACTTTCCTCTCTTTTTCTAGGTTTGCCGTGAGAGATGCGGATAGGTTTTGTTGAGTCCGCCCAGTGAGCGAATCTCAGAGGAGGCTTTGCCGATGGCTAGGCTGGGTTTTCGGGATGACACCATGCTTCTATGACGTTCCTGACGGCTTTTGCCCTTGCGGATTCTTTGATCTTGTAATAGCGAATCCTCTTTCCGAAGTTGGAGTGAGTGAGGACGTCGCCGTTTTCGAGAGCTTCGAGGTGTGCGCGCACCACGATATAGTTGACCCCTACTTTGGCCGCAATCTGGGCGGGGGTGAGTTTCTGAGAGTCAATCAGTAGCTTCACTATTCTGAGTCGAACCCTTGAACACAGCGTGTCCTCAAGTGTCGATTGTGGAGGTTTCTTCGTGGTTAATCGTGATGAAAGCATGGTACGCCACTGTGAGAAAGTCGAGTTTGATGCCGTATAAGCCGTTTGTCAGTGCGACATTCTTGAAGGGTGGAGAGACTGAGGTTAAAGTGAAGCAATGTAAACTTTGGAATGGGACAGGGTTGTAACCCGTCACCGTTAAGGTGCACTTTAAAGCTCTTTGCACACGGCAATTAACGTGGAGGCGGCGGTGAACAGTATCGCGCGTTTTGATGGACTTGAAATTCTGCGTTCGCTGGTTTGCTGAAAGCCAGCGGATGCGTCCAACCTGCGAACTGGTTGAGACGGCCGACGACTAGACGGGTCATTATTGTACAGAACACCTATCTCCGGTGACCACTCTTCTATTGGTTTAAGGTGGAAAATAAATGAAGTTTGAATATTTGCAAGTCGCTCAAAAGAGGAATGTTGTGTCTGTCTCTGTGGCGGAGGAAAGTTCAAGTTCACCCAGAATAAAGAAGGCAGCCACTCGTCGGTTGACCGAACAGATCAGTGTGGATTCGGGGTTCTACGGGGGCTGTTTCGAACAGGGTTCGTCTGAATCTGCTGTGAAGAGATTTGGGAGATGAAAAACATGGTGGATAGTGAAAGAAAGAACAGAAACTTGGAGCCGGAAAACATCAATAAGGTAATGGTGAATCCGGTGATTGAAGCCATAAGAAAAAGAGAGTCGATCAGGGCCTATGAGCCGAAACCAGTTCCGAGGGGTATCATTAATGCGATCATCGAGGCTGGCAATCTGGCTCCTTCACAGGGAAGGGAGGAGAAAGGAAGTGCAGAGGCCCTTTTTCAGCCTTGGCGGTTTGTCGTTGTCGAGGACCCGGAGTTCAAGCGGAAACTCGTTGAGGCCACGCTTCCGATCTGGAAGGGAATGTGTGATGAAATCAAGGGGACGCACCCTGAATATTACATGAAAGTGACGAGGCTCCACGAGGTGATGGATGAACCTAAAGACATGGTTTACTATTCTGCACCCGTCATTCTCTTTGTGATTGGTCCGGCTGAACACGCTATAAGTTGTGCGTTAGCCTGCGAGAACATCATGCTTGCCGCTTGCTCTTTTGGTCTTGGAAGCTGCTATGTGGGGTTCGGTTCAATGGTCAAGGGCGATGCTGAGATCGTGCAAGCACTCGAGCTGAAGGATGATGAACAAATATACGGACCTATCGTGCTCGGCTATCCAAGGGATATCCCTGAAGCTCGCGCGATACGGCCGAAGAAGAAAGAACCCATCATCAAATGGATCTAGAGAGAGGGTGGGTGTTCGGCAATAATGATTTTCCCAAAGAAATAGAACGCGCGCAAGTATTCAGAAAGTGCAGATATCCATTCTTTTTTCTTTTTAGCTCATCTCAATCGTTCAAGCCCTTATTCGTGCTCGCATCACGCTCGCGCTCGAACTCACAAAAACTCGAAACAACAACTGGCGCGCGTTGATGAGAACACCGAAAGACTTATGGGCTCAAAAGAACCACTTCTATTTGGAGTGTCTGAGTTATGAAAAAAACAATTTTTGCTATATTGTTGATTCTTTTCGCATCAATCGCCGTCGTATACGTATCAAAAGGAAACTTTAGCTCGCCCACTGGCAAGATACAGTCTGCTCCGAAAACCACAAGCAAGACCACGAGCGATCCGCAGCTTTCACCCTCATTGACGCTTCTCGGAGCCGGAGCGCAATGGGCTGCTTTCAACGGCACCAATGCCCTTTACGTCGACTTTTACGATAACATAATGGCCTATCCCAACCCGAATGCTCCAAACTCCACCGTCTTTCAACTGCAAAGGGCCGACGTTTCAGCCGCTCTCGAACAGTACGGGTTCAACATAACTTACTCCCCAGACATCCCGAGTAACCTCAGCGCATACAATGTCGTAGTAATCGACGCTTACTGGGCCTGTGAACCATCCAATGAACCTATCGTCCGCGCGTACATTTCTGGAGGCGGAGGCGTGGTTCTCATCGCAGGTGTTCCAGTGTACCTATCAACCTACTGCACAAACTGGTGGGCCGGAGGCGACCTGAGCCTCGTGCAAGACTGGTTTGGCGCTAGCTACTATCTTAACGCAGGAATGGAATCTGTGACCGTGATGGTAAACAACCCGTTCGGTACTTCGCTGTCCGCTGGAAGCAGCCTAGGCCAGTATGACGCAGGCAGTTCTTACGCTGCCGTGGGAGGCCCGCTGAACGATTCCACGGTCATTGCACAATGGGCAGATGGAAGCATCTTCAGCATGACACACGAGTATGGTCAAGGACGCGTCTACTATCAAGCAAGCTACTCTGACACGTTACCGCCACAGATCACCGCAATTAACATATCTCCTTCACAACCAACGAGCAACGACACGGTGCAAATCGACGTAAGCACAAACGAACCCCAAATAGCAAGCGCTTCATTGACGCTTCAGTTCTCTTACACCGACAACTTCGGGCAGCTATGGAACACCAAGATGAACTACAATGAAACAAACAATGTCTGGCAAGTAATACTTCCTCAACAGCCAAGCGGCACAAACGTCCAGTTCTCCGTCACCGTCAGCGACAACAACGGAAACCAAGCTTACATGGAAAGTAACTACACCGTTTCCTAAGACCACGTTCTTACCCAAATAGCAAAAAACGAGCGGCTGCTTTGAGTCGGCCTAAGCTAGGAGCCCCTGGTGGCAACCGATGCTTCAGCTCAGGCCGAGGAGAAAGCCTTCTCTAACGCGCGGGCTTCTTTTTTATTTAAACGTTTCGAAACTTTTAATAGCTGTCGTGACAGTTCTTGTTAACCATACTTTTGGCAGATTTAATGGTGTTAATGTTGGTTGCCCATCGAAGAAGTCAGGTCGAAATTATCTGCGATATCCTAGAAACTTGTCTGGACGGTTCTGCGAAGACTAGCGTCGTCTACAGAGCGAATTTGAATTTCACGCGGCTGAACAGGTACGTGAGCATGCTTCTAGGCATGCGATACATCTCCATGAGCGTCGTGTACGGGGGAGGAAACGTGAACGAGATGAAGATTGTTTACACGACGACAGATCAAGGAAGGGATTTTCTGGCAAACTTTGTGAACATGGAAAAGATGAGCCGCAAGAATGAGGCTAGATCGTTGATATCACGATTTTAGCGGGCTTAGTGGCACTGATATTTTGATGTGCAAAAATTTTTGCTGCTCTCATGCCTATTTAAAGTGTTAAGAACGAGCAGGTTCTAACCTAACGGTTCTTGCTGCCTTAAATCAGCATGGATGGAGAGCAAATAGCGGAGAATGATTGAAGGTCGCAGTGCCTGATCAGGAATTTAAGAGCAAGCGCTGGAAAACTTGCAGTTGCCAATAAAAGCACTGCAAAGCGCAATGATGATGAAGCGCGTGGCGCGCCGGAGTTGTCTTGTTCATGATTGAGAAAACACATGGTTTCCCGCCAATATTGGTGATAGTTGCCGCTCTGAACGAAGAGAGAGGAGTGGGCCCGACGCTTGCCGATATCAAGACTTGCTTGGATAAGCCCTTTTGCCTGGTTGTCGATGGACGAAGCACGGATTGTACGACGAAGATCGCCGAGAGCATGGGAGCTGTAGTTGTCACCCAGAAAGGTTCAGGGAAAGGCGATGCGATCGCAACCGCAATAGCTCATGCACAGTTAATCGATGCTAGGTATGTGGTGTTCATTGACGCGGACTATACTTACCCAGCGGAACATTTGCTCAAGATGGTCAGAATACTTGAGGAGAATCCACAAACAGGCATGGTCTGTGGGGACAGGTTCGCTGGCAGTCTCGATTTCGAATCAATGCATAACATGTTCTACGTTGGAAACAGATTGTTAGCCTTCGCTCACAACCTCTTGAACGGCGTCCACCTAGAGGATCCGCTGACTGGCCTACGCCTCGTGAGATGGGATATCATGAAGGATTGGAAGCCGAGGTCCAAAGGTTTCGATGTCGAGGCCGAACTGAACCATTATGTGGAGAGAAAGGGTTATGGCATCGTTGAAGTTCCGATTCGGTACAGGAAACGATTGGGCGAAAAAAAGCTAAAGCTGAGACATGGGTTGACCATTTTAAAGAGGATACTGTCTGAAACCGCATGAACAGCGCGCGCAATGTAAATTTGGGTTCACATCGAATTTTCACAACGCTGAAAGAGAGAGCGCTCTCATGAGACACATCCAACGAATGTAGAAAAAACAAAGGCACAACAATACAACGCCAGCTTGCGATTCTGCAAACAACAATTGACTATTCACTGAACTGCACTTAACAAAAAGGCGTATGAAACATTTCGTCACTAGTAATGTTTGGGTAAGCCAAATTGAAAAAACCCCTACGCAATTTGTCTGTGCGGGCATTCAGGACATTGGAATGGTTTGTAGGTTGGAGCATTGTCTGGACTGAGAAGCGAAAAAGGTCAACAGCACGCGCACACTCAACCCCCTCAACCCGATGATAACATCGCTCGAAGCACGCGCCCAAAATTATATCTGCTCGGCCAAGCACTTTTCAGCGCGCGCGCTCGAATCGAAGATGACTGGGGAGATATCCTACTTCATCTCCTAGAGTTAGCGAACGCCTACGATATCGAACTTGCAGAAGCGTTCAGAAAAATCCTCATCAGCAACAAGAAAAGGTTTGGAATGCAGTAGTTTGGGTTTGGGGGCAAACTTTACCCCCACACACATGTTATTATAACAAAAGTGCTAATAAATGTACTAACAAAAGTACTAACAAATATACTAACAAATGTACTAACAAAAAATACACCTGTGCTCATAAAACGAGTCTAATACAAACCTAAATTCATAAAAAGTTTCAGTTAATAATTTGAGAAAGTTTTGCTGTAAGGAAATCTTATAATGGCGTGTATCATCTAATAAGGGTAAGGAGTGCGTCATGCGAAGTTTTGTTTCCTTTCCCCAATTAATTTGCAACCAGAATTTTTCTGCGCATGACGCATCTCCTCTCTCCAAAACTCAAGAGACGATTTTCACATGACCCTAAATCCGCCGAAAAGTTTACGGAACCTTTAGTGACTTGATGTAGCGCGCGACGGATAATCGACTTTGTTCTTTCACTGTTTCTCTCGGGGGGGGCAAACTTTACCCTTCCCAGAATCTTTCCGTTAATATATTTCCACACTTTTTGTGTTTAGCAATAACAACTTCCGTAATAGTTCGTGTAATGAATGAGGCAACTAATTCAAATTTCTCATCAGCATCAATATTTGAGACATATGCTTTACAGTGTTCACAGTAGTAGTGTCTTTGTCTAGGAGCAACACAATTCATATTAGTAAAAACTGATGAAAATTGTGTTACTTCTAGGAATTCCTTTACTTCAGCGGCGTCATCTGCTGCTTTGGATTGCCTCTTATTGGACATATCTGACTTCCTATTACTTTCTTTGGAGATCTTCTCAAGTACATCTTTTCAGGTATTTATGTTTGGACATCATCATTAACCATGTGTGCAAGATTAAGCTTTACCCTCAAGTCCCCGCGCGCCCGTTATGTGCTTACTTCATGAGTTTGTGTCTTATGATGTTCATGGAAATCTTCGCGTGCTAGTTATGTGATTTGAGACTGATTAGTTGAGGAATTGCTGTCGATTTTCTAAATTCGAGTATTCGTTACATCTAAGGTTTCACATTCGTTGCAGTTGGGGCATCGTATGTACCGGTCAGTCGGTGCGTATAGCCAACGGCTGAGATATGTTAACATTCGTAACAGAACTTTCATAGCACGCGCTTGTTTGTTTCATTTGAAGTTTTGGAGATGTGAATTTTTTGTGGAAACTTATAAAGCCGTTTCAATCTGTTTCAGTTTGCGACAGAGATATAAGTTGTATCTCTCTATATCCTTCAGTGGGGTCAGGTTATGTTGTACCTTGGTGTATCCAGAATAGCTTGTCTCGCCGTATTCGTTTTTCTACTGCTAGGCGTCGCCTTGATAGGTTTGTTTGTTTCAGCGACAGGTTCGATTCCGACGACTCAGACGACGCCGCCGATGAGCTCATTGCCAATGACTGGGGTGACACAGGTTATTAACTCGACGCCAGCGACTCAATCAACGCGGACGACAGGCTCAGTTTCGACGACGCAATCGACGTCAGACATGGTTTTGCCCAACGCTGCCAATGAAACAACTTTTATGGTGCTTCCTCAAGAAGTCAGTGTGATTGTCGGTGACACGTTTTCCGTTTCCGTCTTTGCTGAGAACGTCACAAACATGTATGCTTGGCAGGTCAATTTCACTTTCGACTCGACGATTGTAGAGTGCCTTAATGTTTCAGTTCCAAACCAGCAAGTGTTTTCAGGCAAATACCCAGTGTCTCAGGCTCTTATAGACTTCAACAGCACAGAATTTACTGAGAGACCGTTACAATCTATTCAAAACGATAAAGGATACGTGCTCGCCGGCGATTGTCTGTTAGGGCAAAACCAACCGACGTTTTACGGTTCAGGATTTCTATGCCAAGTAACGTTCAAGGCACTCGTTTCAGGCTCATCAACTCTCGCTTTATCCCTGGGTAACGACCTGTTGCTGGGGACATATTATCTTGACGAAGAATTAAATCTGACAACACCCTCGTTGTCCAACAGTACTGTCACCGTGCTCCCTAAATAGCGCACCCGTGATGTAGGCAGAGGCAAGAGCGGCAGGATTGACTTGAGAGCGCATGTCCGTAGATAGAATAGACCTTAGTTAACAGCTCCTTGGCGTTTCAACTTTCCAGTCCGTGTTCGCGCTGATCGAAAAACTCAAATCCCAGATAGGGCGCGCGACGACATTATCCGTATGCGATGGTTCAATGTGCAAAGTAATAGGTGGAAAGACGTATTGAATCAAGAACGCGCGCTCGGTTTAGGTGGAAACTATTGATTTCTTGGGTGTAGGAAAGGAACATTATTGAACAAATAGACTAGTGGAGTTCCTACTAAAACTGCGGAGGTTATTAGAATCAGTCTTTCCACAGGATAAACGAAGAACACGGTTGTCCAGATTCCAGGGTATGCAACGGCAGGAATAGATTTTGTGACTTGACCTAGAACAACTTCAAACAAAATGTTTCCCGTGAGGTGCTGGATCATTGTGCCAATGAAAGCGAAAATTGTTACACCAAACGCTGTTTTCCTGTAGTCTACCGTTTGCAGCCATTTGGCCGCCGTGAAACTGAGCGGAGTTAGGAGCACGACGAATGCCGTGATGTGCATCCATGCGAAGGGAAATGAGAAGACAAAGACGCTGGTTAACGGATTCAAGAAGAATATCATCAGTAGCGCTGCGTTGAGTGCGACAACAACTGTCCATGTTGATCGCTTATGCTGGTACAGAAATCCCGCGGAGATGGCTGCCATGAAGTCTGGGAGGAAATCTAAGCCGAAGAACGACGTGGTTCTACCCATGCCTATGGCTGCGAAGTTTCCGAAAATAACGCTTAATCCTCCGAGGTACGGTCCAAGCAGTATTCCATAGATTGGGGCGAGGAAGTCTGAGACTGAAAGGAATCCTCCAGTTGTTCCTATGATCGTACTGAATGGCACAAATCTTAGCACTATGTATAGGGCTGTAAACATAACTAGCATTGCAGTTTGTTTAGTTCTTCGGCTACCTTCGCTCGGAGCCACCATTTCTTTGCATCTTCATGAAGCGCACGGCTTTCGCACGGTTCTGTGTAGAATCTTTCCCCCTATCTATTAAAAATCTCACAATGTTGACTTTCATATAAAGGTTAGCTGCCACGGCTCCGCAAAGAGCGCGCGCTAGAAAGAATTATCGGAAGAGGATAAGGAGTGTTTGCTTTTGCGCACGCGCTGTTTTTGTTCGTTCATCCTAACGATGTTTCTGCTTCTTGTTTCTTCCGGCGCTATTTCGCATCTGCCAGATATTTCAGGTTGAATGATTTTCTAATAGTTATTGGGCTGATGTCTGCGATGAAGCTTGAGCTTTCAATCAAAGTGTCTGAAAGTTCACTGTCGTGCTCTCTCATGAACTCTGCATAAGCTGAATAGTTCTTGTGGAATGAAACGAAGATTGCATCCCACCCCATTCCTTGTCCGTCTATGGTTAAGACTACATTGGGGTGGTTCATCATCCACTCCTCCACTCTCTTGAAGCCTGCTTTCCTTACTTCAGGCTTGGCATACTTGAGGTTGGTTTTTACCAATGTGAACGCAACTAATTCAAAACCGACTTTTTCCCATTTTGGTATCGCCGTATATCCATCAATGAAGTCCTTTTCAAGGGCTGTCCTTCTCCTGGTGACAGTGGGTTGAGAAACTCCGAGAACCCTGGCCAATTCTCTGTCACTCCTGCGGCTGTTCTTCAATAGCTCAGACAAAAGTTTGTAATCGATAGTTTTCATTTTCTCCATAGCACATCATTAACTAGTCATTCTCATAGTTCTTATCATTTGTGGAAGAAATCTTCAATTGAAATCGTGACTATGAGAAAGCAAATGCACGCGCTGTTTTTATCTTCTAGGTATAAGCTTCTAAATGTTTACGATAGCTCCTTTAGTGGCTTTAGCGTTTCTTGCCCTTGGCAGGAAGTTGCTGTCTCAACTGTTTCTTTTTCGCTTCTTTATCCCGTTCTATCTTTTTCTGTTGTGCGATTTGAGCATTCTTTTGTTTACGTTTCGTTACACTCGACATAATCTCAGCTACAAATCAACTATAACTAAACAAGCTAAAACATATTTCTTTCGCATTAATGGAGGAAGCTAACAATATCCAAAACTGACGCGTCTTTCTTTCATTTCATTAAAGAGGCCAACTTTATGGTAAAAAGAGAAAAAGAGTTTTGCAAAGCTCTTTCTTTGGGCTTAAGAAGTCTGTGTTTTGCTTTGCTTTTCCTTATGTTTTTTCCTTTTCTCGTCTCGCTCTTTCTTAGTTAACGGTTTTTCTTTTTTCGGCATTTATGTTCCCAGAAGGTATGATATGCGTAATAGTGCTTTAATAATTTTCGAAGTCTAGAAGCGCGCGCTGTTTTTTGGCGTGTCGTCTGGAACGTGTGAGTGAGCCGAAAGGCTTACGAGCCAAGGTGATTTTTGTGGGAAAAAAAGGTTGTCGTTGTTTGCGCCCGATAGAGCATAAGCTTTAAACTCTCCAAAAAGCGAGCTGTTTGGGCAAGGGCAAGAACTTGAACGAAAACATTGCAGAAGTCATCTTCGATCCTGAAGCTAAACGAATTGTGAAGATGACTTTTTATCATGATGATCTTCGTTTCAGGTGTATACGATGTGCAGTCTTCTGCTGCAAACTTGGGGGACCAATACTCACCAAGAGCGATATCGAGCGTGCAAAGCTGGCAGGACATAGTTTGGAAGACTTTTTGGAGACAACAGCGGATCCGAAGTTCAAGCGCTTGCCTATGATGGTTGGAAACTTGAAAAACAATAAAGATGGATCGTGTATTCTCCTAAGATCCAACCCAAGGAGAGGAGTTTACGAGTGTCCGATCTACGATTCTAGGCCAGCTCGCTGCAGATTGTACCCGTTCGATTTCGAAAGAATTGGTCCAAACTCCTTCACGCTTAAGCTAATTCCTTCCTGTAACGGCCTAAACGCTGAAGATGGCGAGTTGGTGAATGAAACCTTCATTACGAAACATTTGCGTACCCCCTTGTTGGACCTGTTAGGATGATAAAACAGCGCACGAAGTTTTCTCCAACCAACCTAAGAAGGATTGTAAGAGTTTTTGATGGGTTAAAGAAAAAAGAGGGTTATTTGCGTTTTTTGAATAGTTGTATTCCTTCGATTGTTGTTACGTAGGGCGCGCTGCCTTGTCCCTTTATGTTGTATTGAAGAATGTTGAGGAGACTGCTTTGTCTGGTCGTTCGATGTTTTCTGCTGCTAGAAACATGAACATGAATATCATGCTCAAAACAAAAGCAATAATTCCAAGTCTGATAAACGTGAAAAACGGTCCTTGATTAATGAACAAGCTGTCTAAGGCAACTTGATCGATGACTATTCTTGCAACAATATATAACCAAAGAAGAAAAGTGTATAACCAGAGTGTAAAGAACAACGCTTTCTTTTTTCTAATAATCTAACCTCCAACGATAGCAATCGTAAACAAGACCTACTTCAAATTCACCCACATTAAAGAACATTCACCCAATTTTTATCCTCATCGGAAGGTTTTCAGATGGCAAGTTCTTGATCAACTTTTCAATTTCGGGACAAACCAGCGCGCTATTAGCCGCGCACGCTCAATCTGAAAAGCAAAGCGTGCGAGTTTTCAGTAGGCGAATAACAGTATCGCCTAAGGAAAATGGCTAACAGTCAAAGCTCCTGAACCAAACAAAAAATTGTTAAATACTCATTGACAAGATATGGTGCATCGACAATTGAGGAATAGAGTATGACTGAAGAAAAAGAGTATTTCATCGATTACATCGCTATCGGAATAATAGGATTTGCCATCGGACAGGCAATCGCAAGCGTCGGTGGATCTCAACGCTTTTTCGGAGAAGTATTTGGGACATTTGGCGGTATCGATTGGGGCAGAACGGTGGGAAGCGACGTTGTCACGGCCATCTTCGCTTTTCTTCCAGCAGGCTTTGTGGCTGGATACCTCTGTTACAAGATGCTTAAAGCAAAAGGAAACATGGCAGGCTTTACGGGCGGTTTCATGTCTTTCTTGGCTTACTTCATAATCACGCTGATAATAGCGCTCGTTCAGACTGGCATTCAAGGAGGCGACGAAGGAACAGCAATGGAGCTTTGGGTTGTGCTCATGGTGTTCGCGCTGATATTCTTCCCAATAGGAGGATTCTTGGCTGGAATGACACATGAGATGAAGGCGCCGATGCCTTCTTTCCTAAAGTTCCAGTTCCAGCGCGGCCCCGCGGCTCCTCCGCCCCCTCCCGGCTCTGCAAACATGTGCCCCACATGTGGTAGCCCTTTGAGATACATAGAACAGTACAAAAGATGGTACTGCGACAAAGAACAAAAATACGTTTAGCAAACAACCCATCCTTTTTTTTGTTGATACGCGCTGATCGACTATTCAGGTTGTGCGCGCGAAAAACATTTGATTTCCTTTCTTACCGACATACGTTATTGTTCCGATTTTTCTAAGCGAATAAGTCATTTTAGCACGCGCGCGCTATTCTGCCACTCTTCATGATGGCAACATTGCCGACGGCGTTCGTCTTCTTAAGACGGAAGCGAAACGTAACAACATAACGCGCGCTAGTTGTTGTTTTGAGTTTTTGTGGGTTGGAGCGCGAGCGTTATGCGAGCGCGACATGGTAGAATTGCATTGTCAATGAAAAAAGGGTTCTGGTTTATCGTCGGGTGATAGTCTTCGTGGTGTAAGTCGGGTGATGATTTGATTTTTTGCGGTATTGTTTTTTGAGGTTATGTGGGGTCTGCGTCGGATGTTTTTTCCTGTGGAATTTCGTCTGATGGTTTCAGATATGAAGATGGTTTGGAGACATATTGACATAGACTGGATAATCTTCGCTGTATCTCTTGGATACGTTCTTTCATGGTCATGATAGGCATTTTGACACCGAGTGTTTCCCAAGTGTGGGAGTAGTCATTTAGATTTCCATTGACAAGTTTGGTTAAACAAGTGAAAGCAGCAGTTTCATTTCCTGTTAGAGATATTGCTCTGATATCGGCAGCTATTTCTTGCTCTTCAGTGATGGCAGTCAATGGGGGAGGGATATTGAGTAGATACAGAAACACTTTTACCCCCTTTAGGAAGGCGTGAACATCGCTTTTGCAGTTTCTTATGAGTTCATCGATGAATCCATCAATAGCACGAGGTGCAACATGATTAAGATAGATGTGGGAAGTTTCGTGTGCCAACATGAACTTTTGTTCATCGTAGGTTAGAGTTCTGTTCAAATAATCCTTGTTTACGGACACGTTTCCGAAGGCTACGTTGACTTTCAGATTCGCGACGGGAATCGTGTCGTTAATATATAGTCCGATAGCCTTTGCTATGTCGTCCCGACAATTGGTGACAATTATAACTTGCATGTCAACATTCAAAGACTTTAAAAACTGATTGACTTCAATTTGCATTTCTTGTATCTGCATTGAGACCTCTGGTAGTTACATTGTAAACTTGATAAACCTTCTGATAGATCAGGCTCTAGCTCACAGCGCGCGCGGTAGCTCTGTTTGGTGCTGTGTTGAGGGTTCTCGGTTTGTGAGCATGCGCTAGTAGTGAGAATTAGATTTATCAGTGTTTATGTTCTAGATATGGTGTGATTTGGATGAGTGATGTTGAGAAATGTTTTAAGTGTCGTTGGTGCCCGTGTGTGTTTTCAACCGAGGCAGATTTGGCTTTGCATTTGAAGGCGTTTGGTGATAGGGATCATTTCGAGGTTTGGAGTGATTTGCATGGGCGATATGATAGGTCTCGGAACGATTAGGCTTAGCGCGCGCTGAAAGCAAACTGTACCATTCGAATTGTTATGAAAGACTGTTCATTCGATAAACGCGGGGCGCCAAGTCCTTTTCTTCAGAAAATTGCGTGTTGGGGGGGGAAGACCAATTCGAAGCGTGGAGTTTATGTTGAAAGGCCAATCGTAATTCGTGGCTTCGTCCGTGTGTTTCTTGTCTTTGGCAACCCATGTTGGTATGGATTCTTCGACGGCTTTTGATAGGTCGCTTGTTTTGCCGCCGAATCTTTCGATGGTTTTGAATCTGAGCTTCTTTTCAAGCTCATCTGGAGGCCCCACGCAAATTCGCCCCATTTGAATTACCAACTTTTTTGTGTGACTTCAAAAGATGTGCACGATTCGCACGTGTCAGCTGTTCTTCCAATAAGCAAATTGCCAAATACCCAGCATCGTTCTTATTTCTGTTATCATTGTACATCCATCCTTTTTGCTTATCCGCATAAGATGATACATGCACACATGCTTATAAGAGTATCTGTTTAAGCGTATAAGTGGCTATTGTGCGCGTGCTTTGCGACATAGCAGTTTCTTCACTTTGAATAGAAAAAAGGGAGCTATTTGCGTTTTCTGAATAGTTGGATTCCTTCTATCGTTGTGACGTATTGGAAGCCTGCTTCTATTAGTTCTTGGTCTTCTTTGATGTTAGTGGCGGTTTTGCATGTCCATTCGTCTTCTGATAGGTTAGGAGTTGTGTGTAGATTAGCGTGGTTTCGATTTTTTTGTGACCCATTTGTTGCTTGACTAGAAGTATATCTCTTGTCTTAGCGTATAATGTCGTGGCGCGCGTGTTTGTTATGGGATTATTTGGGCGTCTGCGCAACCGCTGGTCAGATTTGTTATTTTTATTTTTAGGTGTTCGTTGGGTTTTGCGTCGCTGATGAAAATTGGAAAACCTTTGATTCTGGCGATGCCCTGGCCGTTTGGACTCATATCTACAATGTCTACTTCGTATTCTTCCCCAATCTTGATAGGGTAATTTATGCCTTTGCCGCGTTTGTTTTTTGCGTTTCTTGGAGCTCTTTTGGGACTAAAAACACATTCCTCGCTTTCAACATTAAATACCAAGAAATGCAGTCTAGAGACATAAGCGTTTTGTAGAGCGCTGCCGTATAGTAAATAGGGCGTGATGCCATGGTAACTAAAACAAAGAGAGATAGAATGAAAGAAGAAAAAAGAAGAAAGAAGCAATGAAGCAGAAATGATGCTCATTGCGCGCGCTTAATGCATTTTGGTACTGCGTCTAGATAGCGCGCGTGTATTTACGTTGCTATTAGCGTGCGCGCCATAGTAATGAGGATTAGATTTATCAGTGTTTATGTGTTAGGTCCGCTGTGATTTGGATGAGTGAAGTTGAGAAGTGTTTTAAGTGTCGTTGGTGCCCGTGTGTGTTTTCAACCGAGGCAGATTTGGCTTCGCATTTGAAGGCTTTTGGTGATTATGAGCATCATGAAGCGTGGTTTCGTGCGCATGGGCGTTGGGAGCAAGGTCGCGTGTAGTAGCGCGCGTCTTTGAAAAATTCCTATAGAATAAGCATAAGTGGGTCGCTTGTTGCAGGTGTAGCCTTCCAAAGTTTCGACTTTCGGAGTCCAAATGTCATACACTGTATTCCATCCATTTATTAGAGGAAGGTCTGTATGTCCGCTGTAGAGTTAGCGCGCGCAGACTGAGTTTTCTTTCGGTTACAGGAGTGTTGTTCGTTTGAAGAATAGGAGTTGTTGCCATTTTAGGTGTTTGTCACGAAGCGATTTGAGCGCGCGAAAAGCATTTGATTTCCTTTCTTACCGACATTCGTTATTGTTCCCATTTTCTTGAGCGAATAAGTCATTTTTCGCGATTGATTAACCGGTATACCGAGGCTTTGGGCCAGATTTCTGTTCGAAAAGGGATCGGGCAGATCGTTGGGAAGGATTTTGAGGAAGTCTGTTTTGTGTTCAAAGATTTGTCTTTCAAATACGCGAATAAGTTGTCTATCTTCTATGCTCGCGCCTTTCCTTCTCCAGCTTCCTCTTCCATCGTTACACCATGTTTCTTCTACTTCGATCATCAAAACCTCGATGCTGAAATTGCCTTTGGAAAAGAGGGTTGGTATTCTGATTAATTCGCTGAAAAGGTCAGGCAGACGACCTTTCTTCGGAGATCTTCTTCTTCCAAATGTCTCTCCGGTGGCCGTCGATTTATGGACTATCCATTTTCTTCTTGGTATAGGGTAGACTAGGCGAACCTTATGCTCATTGAGCAGACGTAGGAGCTTTGATTTTATTGCTGAAAAGTTGGCAGTCTGTATTTCTATCAACAGGTCCCCTCGTACTATATCCACTACAAAACCGTCTACCTTGACTTCCAGTTTGTCTCCTTCAAGGAAGTACCATTTCTTTATCGCAGAATGAAGCGAGCTTTCCCTTCCTGACCTGAATGCATTATCCATAAAGTCTGAGATCTGCCGCAATTTCGGTATGAAATGGCTTCACACGATAAGAACGTTGTGCGCGCGCACGATGAATAGACTAGTAAGCGCGCGGGGAATCCAATTTTCCTTTTCATTTCTAAGGTATTGAGCAAGCAGCAAAGCTTCTTCGTTAATGAGAGTTTCAATTTCCTGACGCTTACCCATCCTCACTCTTGAAACGCGCGCGCTTTTTAGGTATATATTTGTATTTGGAAACTGTCTCAACGAGCGCGCTCAGGGTTCAAGAAATCTTATATTCAGGCACCTCAAACAGAATATTGGTCGATGGAAGTGGAATTCACAGAAAGCGAATTCAATTTTCTAATCAAGGTTTTCTCGGAATTGCAAGCAGGGAATCCCGATGGCGATTTTGGAAATTATGTCAAAATAATTGAGTATGCGAAACTGAACAAGAGACCTGAGTTGCTTTACTACTACTTCTATCATTATTTTGAGCCTTTGCTTACTAATGATACGGATGATTTTGAAAAATCCTTCTCGGATGAAGAAAGACCTCTGATGAAGAGTATATGGAGGAAATTTGAGGTCCTAAAGGGCTCTTATGGAGAACTCACGGGAGATGATCTTCTGGCGAAGTTCGGTATTGATTTGAACAGGTTATTCCTGGATTTAGGGATACATTGGAAACACCAGAGTCATGCTCACTAAAGCGCGCGGAACATTGTGTATGTCTTACACCTGCAGCGCGCGGTATGACAGAGGGAGCTCATATTCTGGCTAGGTTCGGCAAACGGCCTATAATCGCATCGTTGGGAGTTTGGCGAAGACAAACGACCTGTCGTCGGTTCAGCCCTGACAGACACATTCCTGATGTTGAAGAGAGATTGCAATGATGGCGAGCGTAGCGAGCGAGCGGAGGGGCGTCCTAGTCCAATGTCGGGGAGGCTCCGCCCCTACCCCCTGGTCGTCGCACTTCACTTAATAGTTAGTTACAAAACTGTACGCTGATTTTGTTCAATTCAAGATGTGCAAATGGAATGCTTTTGACAAAGAAAATGGGGTGGATTTCCGTTTTCGTGAGTGATTTTCAGTTCTTACTTCTTTGGGGGCTTCTTGCTCTTTCCTTTAGTTTTTTTGGCACTATTGTTGCCTCAAATTGTAATTGTCGCGTTTTTCTATTTAAATTTATAGTTATATCCAAAACTGTACGCTGGATTTTGATCGCTTGGTTCTCTGGGGTGGCGTGTTTGCGCGGGCGCGCGCGCTTTGGATTAGGACGTTCAGAATTTTCGGGTTTTTTGTGGTTTTGAGGAAGCTAAAGGTGGTGTTCTGGGAATTAAGGGCGGTGTGCGGTAAATTAAGGCTGGCGTGTTGGCCGTAACCCGTCTTATATCCTTAGTAGTTCTTTTATCCTGTTCTTCTGACTTGGGTTGGCCCTTTTTTGTGCTCATTGTGGTTTCTCTCCCAGAATTTTGGATTACGTTTTCATTTGCCATTTCGGTTTGCCTCCTGATTTGGGTTTCGGTTTCACACTTTACACCTTTACACATATGCATCGACCTTTCACTTGGTTGACGTTTCGGGACGAAAAAACAATAAATTTTTTGGGACGGTGGGCGCTCCCGAAAAGTTTATGTTTTTGAGGACATGGTGCTTTGTGCTTGATTGAGCAACTTTTTAGGACTGCGAAGTTCGTGAAGGGCTTTCTGTCTCAGTAAAAAGTTGCGAAGTTCATTGTATCCGTGGTTTCAACCTTTATCTTCAATTAGTGCTTTGACTAGCGCACGCTTCAACCGTTCAGGGTTGGGTGCGACCTTTTCAGATTCTTAATCAGGCGTTTCAAGTTGAATTTTGATGTTTGCTCATCGGCTTGCTGAATTAGGTTTACCATTTTCTGTAGGTCTAGGTCATCGACATTTTTTCCTTTAATCTTGATTGTTCTTGTTTCCTTGAGTTTTTGAAGGGGAATTCTGTACATTTCTGCTAAGTCTGGAAAATGGTGATCTTCACAGTCTCTAGCCATCATTTCCACGAGCGCGACTTGTCGCCATTCGTCTTTCGGCATGGGAAGCTCTATGGTAATCTCTTTTTCTGAGGATTTGGTCTGTTCTCCAGTCACACGCCATAGTCCATGTTGACTTTCGACTCTTCCAATCAGTTCAAGAGTATTGAGGTTGCGATGAACCATGGTCTTATGCATACCGATTTTTTTTGAAATTTCAGCGGCACTAATGCCCCCCTTTGTGCTACTTAGTAGCACCGCATCGTAGCATCTGTCCAAATTCCTCATTAATTCATGGTGTTTTTGGCTCGACATAGTAGCTACTCAGATTCAAAATACAGTGTAGTAGCTCCTTATACTTTGTGGTAAAATGAAGACAAGCGGATTTGATAGGGTCAGGTCAACGCTGGGTTATAGCCTTTCAGATGGCGCGTCGGGGGGTTACTGATTGGTCACGAAACGTTCTCTGGAAGCGCAGATGAGAGGTTATTTGGCGCGCCTCCTGTTGAATAGTGCTCTGTCTAAGAATCTGTATTGGAGGCTTCCCTTCGATGATGAAGGCCACGAGAATTTTGTTCCTGTTGGGCGGGGACTTAGGAGTTCAGAATTGTGCGGGAGATGGCTAAGCCATTTGATTTGCCGCCGTACAGATTTGCACAATGGTTTTGTACTAAATGGCTTGGATTATTCGGGTAAAGTGGTTGTTCGTCACCAACATTTGTGGTGTAATAAGTCGTCTTGTCCGATTTGCTTTGTTCGGGGCTGGAGTTCGCGAATTGCACGAAGTATCTTGGGTCGTCTGAATGAAGGGGTTAACCGTGGTTTTGGTAGGATTGAACACATTATTTCGTCCGTTCCCCCTGCGGATTACGGGTTGACGGAGGAGGTTATGCGGGATAGGTGCAGAGTTGCTGCATTAGATCGGGGTGTTATCGGTGCCTGCATGATTTTTCATGGCTACCGTCCTGACAGGGAGAATAAAATCTTGGTTTGGTCGCCACACTACCATCTACTCGGTTTTGTCGGTCATGGCGGTTTTGACGTTTGCCGAAACTGTACAAAAAGCGGTGTAGGTAAGTGCGAGGATTGCGATGGGTTCAAGGGGAGAGAAATGCGGGGTTTTGCGAAGGACAAGTATTTTGTATCGGTTCTTCCTGAACGCAAGACTGTATTGGGTACTGCATGGTATCAGCTTAATCATGCCACACTTCGGGTTGGTTTGAAACGTTTTCAGGTTGTTACGTGGTTCGGGGTTCTGGGATATAATAGGCTGAAATCCTTGAAGGCGAAGCCTGAGGTTTTGTGTCCTGCATGTGGATATGATATGGAGAAAGCTGTCCATGTGGGCAAGAAGCGTATTCCAAAGGAAGTCAGTGACGAAGCTTACGCTAGTCTGTTCTTAGACGATGAGTTCGATGATGCTGGCGACCCAAATTACATTTGCAAAGGAGGTGGTAAGTTTGACTGAACAGAGTGCAACCATTGACCTTGATAATGTTATGCGTCACTTTGACAGAATCATGTCGTTGTTGAGCCGTAAGTGCAAAGGACGTTGCTCTTTGAAGCGTGTTCTTGAGGAATACTGCGCTTTTCGGCTCGGAGCACTTTACTTTGAAAAGCATTATAGGGTCGGCTTTGATGATGAGGCTAGACTTGTCGAGGAGTTAAAGCGCGTTGCAGAGAGCTTCGAGGTTGAGAATTCTGGAGCGCGCTAGGAACCTATCGAAGCATTTTCTTCGGAATTCTCAGCTTCGTATGTCTCAATGAATTGCCTAGCCATTTTGGCGACTAATTGTCTTGTTTTCTTGTCCCCCTCAGGCAAAAACATCAGAACTTTGTTTTGATACTCTATGCGGATCATTCCATTAGGAATTAGGACATAGTTTTCCCCAGCTTTGCCCTCAGCATGTTTACGTTCGTCCCTTTTCGGTTCCTTAGGTTTTCCTTCCTTTTTTTGCTCTCTTTCTATGTTCATTCTTTCTGGAGCCACAGACAAATCGCTAACAATTTCCTGTGACAATGGGATTCCTGCTTTCTGAGCCAAAAAGACAAAAATCTTCGTTGCCTCTCTAGCCATGTTTGGGGACAGTGAATACGGATCTCCCCTAAAGCAATTAATTATATCTTGGGGCTTGGCTTTCTCGAGATCTTTAACGGCATCGAATAGACCTTTATATGCTTCACGAATGATATTGTCAAGGGCTTTTTGAAATGGTTCTCCTTCAACGTTTAGATTCTTCATCTTTCCTGTGACAGTGCCATCTTCATTTAATAGCCCTAGAAACTTAAGCCCAAGTACAGCCTTGTATTCATTCCCCTCTGATGAGATATTATGCGTCCTGAGAAATTCAGTGTCTACTTTTTCAATTTTTAGCCTTTCACAAAGGTCAAAAAAGTCAGAAAACGACTTCACGGGTCCATAGGGCGGTTTCAACTTTTGCGTTTGAGGTGGTTCAACTTCTGGATTTGACAACTGTAATCCTCATCTTAGTCTACTCAGTTGAGACTTAAAATTCTTGTTTTTTTTCTCTCCAATACAAATAGATACTTCTTATTGTCGCAGGGACGATAAGGGAGGTTATGATGGCTCCTTGAGGAGTGAAGACCCAAGGATTAGTTGTTTCCTTGTCTGGGTCGTGATGAGCCATAAGTCTCAGTCCACCGATGCCGTAACAGATGTGCTTGTGTTTTACTAAAAAGTCACCACTTCTTTCAGCTTGTATTATGTCTGCGTACTGAATTATTCCGTTTCCTTTTGTGATACTTGCCCCAACGTCTTCTCCGAATTTGAAAAGAAAATGCTCGAAGACTTGACTCGCTTTGTTGGCTGAAGCCTTAGGGTCGTTTTCATAATTAACCAATGCATCTGATAAGTCGTCTATTTCGATACCGCTTTCAGTGAGATACTTGTAAGCAGAGGGGCTCATAGTTTCAATGAGGAAAATCTTGGCTTGCAAATCCGCCCTCAGAGCCTTCATCAAGCTTTCGATGTATTCATTGGGCAATCCTTTCTCAGCTTCTGGGATGGAGAGTTTTCCAGATGTATCAGTAACTATTAAACCCGTTTGAAGTCCCCAATTCCTAAACATTTTTTCAACCCTTTCTTTCGGAGATTCTATTCTGAACATTCCAGCGGTCATCCTTGCCGATTGTTCTGAGGAATAGCCTTTGCTTATAAAATCGAGATAAACAAGACAAGGTGGATAGCTTTGCAACGCTTGCCATAATACCATATGCAGTTGAGACCTGTCTGACCGTTTGAGCAAATCTCTATACTTATCGGCTGGTACATATTCCCCATTTTTTTCTGTGAAAAGACCTAGTTGGATGCATTCAGCGATGGCGTTCGATATGTAAGCCTGATTCTTGTCAAAGCTGTCCAACAAAATCTTCTTGTCAAGTGGATGAGGAGAGGAGGCGACTTCCTTGGCAACATCCATCAGAAATTCAGCGGATACTTCAAATACGACAAATTTCGTCAGCATGATTAGATAACAGCTTGAAGTGTGATAAAAAACCTGTGACCTTGCCCGCTTGGTCCTGAGGATGTCGGTTTTTTGGCATATCGTCTGGAACGGGCGAGTGAGCCGAAAGGCTCACGAGCCAAAAAGTGAGCGTGATATTAGGGATTTTTTCATTTGAAATTATCACTAATCTGTTTGACTATCTTAAAGAAGTCTGTTCTAACTACATCTCTCTCATGCTCTTGTAGATAACTATGATGAGCTACTTGGTTTCTACAGTCAGCAATCTCGCTAATATTCACAGTTATCCAATCAAGCCTTGGGAAATAATCTTTGAAGATACTCCAGTTATTTCCAATTATCCAACCTAAGTCTTCCATATCTAGGTAAAAAATGTCGGAAGTTCCTCTAGCACTTAACCATTTCTTTTTCTCCTGAAGCTGTTTTCTTTCCTTTATTTTTTCTTGCATTTCTGTATTCAATTTTAGCTTAGAGAGGTACTCTGGTCCAAAATTCTTGATTGATACACCTTCGATGAAAGCTCTGAGTGCATTCTCAGCACAGTATGTGTAAAGGTACACCTCTGACATAGCTCTAGCTTTTGCTCTGATATCATCAGGCATAATTGCGGTTCTAACTTTCTCTGGTATTTCATCCGTCATCTTTCTTAGGTCTTCGATTGGGTCAACATTCTGTAAAATATCCTCTAACGAAATCGACACGGTTACATCCATAACATCGAATCCTGCTTTCGCTGGCATTACCTCATTACAGATACGTATGATGGTCTCCTTGGTTTCGGGGTCAATCTTTGTTGAGACTTCATCATACCTGTTTGGAGGAAATGCAAAATCTACAATTGTATAATAAGCATCCCAACGCTTTTCGGAATAGCTACTCGAAGTTATGATACTACATTTGCTCCGTGACAACAAGGAAGCAAGTTCCTCATTTCCACTTTTTCTAATCAGCACTAGAACAGCTGAATGGAAGGTCTGCTCGTTGGGAATTTTATAGGTAAAATCGGTTATGTTTGGCCCTCTCCTGTTGTTTGTCTTCTCTACTGTTTTAACACGAACTGAACCCATAAAAAAGGTATCCCTAGGCGAAAGCGCGCGCTCTCATATCTTGGGTCAAACCAGCGAGGATTATGTGTTTTGTTGTTTGGTTAAAAAAAAGAGGGGTGCATTTGCGCGCGTTTATTTGCGTTTTTTGAATAGTTGAATTCCTTCGATGGTTGTGACGTATTGGAATCCGTTCTCTATGAGTTTGGTTGCTTCTTTGGCTGTCGTTGCTCCTGTGCATGTCCATTCGTCGTCGTTGAGGTTTAGTAGGTGCATGTATCGTTGGGTTGTTGTGAGTTTTGTATGTCCCATTAGTACCATTACGGTGTATGGGTTTCCGATGTCGTTGAGTTTTTTCGTGCAGAAATAGTGTCTGAGGTCGTAGAGCCTGATGTTTCGGATTGATGGGTCGTGTAATTCGTTGGCTAGTTTGTTTCTGATTTGGCGGTATTGCTTTCCGTAGTGGTCTGAGTCTGTCCCTTTGAAAAGCAGGTCATTTGTTTGGTTTTCTCGTATTATGTGTTCTTGAAGTCTTTGAGTTAGGGCTTGAGGCATTGGTAAAGTTCGGGGGTTTCCTCTCTTGGCTGTTGTTGGGTTCACGGTTCTGTGTTCGAGGTCTAGGTCTTTGACTTTGAGTCTTGTGAGCTCTACGGGTCTTAATCCTGTTTCCTTGCTTAATTGAAGCTTTATCGATAGGAGTTGCCCAGCTCTGGCTATGAGCATTTGTATCTTTTCGTTGGTTGGTAGTGCGATGTTTTTAGCTGGTTCTCGGTACTTTGGCATGTCCCAAGCGATGTTGTAGAACTTCGCGTATTTGTTGTATGCTATGCATAGGTTTCTCTTGTATCCGTCTGAGGACTTGTGTTCGGCGATGAGCATTTTCACGGCTTCGGGTTCTGCTAGGCTTGTATGTTTGCCTAGGAAGGTTAGGGCTTTTCTTGCGAAGTTTATGGTGTAGTCGCTCTTGTTATCTTTCTTCATCTGAATTAGTACGTTTAGGATTTTCGAGTCTGTGCGTTGCGTTGTGGTATTCGGAAAAAAGCATGGTCTTTGGGCTGGCGTGTTGGCCGTAACCCGCCTTTTGTTTTTTGTGGCATTCGGCTAATCGGGCTACCCGCGCTTCCGGTAGATTCTTCATCAGCGTCTGTTTGCCCTTTCCACTTGCAGGACGGCCGTTTCACCGTTTCACGCTCGGCATTCTCGACAACTTAGCATGTGTCATCGGCATTTGCCCAGCGGACGTTTCGTTTCTGCTCCGTAGCCAAGGCTCTCGCCTTACGCCCTTTCGAGCGTTGCAATTCTACACGTGGGCGGAGTTTCCTCAAGCCTTCCATTGTCAGGCTCGAAAGCCACACACCAACTCGCCAGCCCAAGATAGAGTGCACACAGGTGCGCAATAAGAATTTTGGAAACCCTTTTTTGCCCCACGCCTCATAGAACGAGCAAGGTCTGCTCGATCATGTCCAAACGCGTCATCCTGATAACTGGAACGCCGTGTGTCGGAAAAACTTCAGCGGCACGTTTGCTCGAAGCCAAGCTTGACGCCTTATACATCAACCTGACCGACTTGGCCCTGCGAGAACACTTGACCCAAGGAAGAGACGAGAGCCGAGACACCGTCATAGTGAACGAATCGAAAATGAGAAAAAGAATTCGCGAACTAATCGAAAAAACAGACAAGGAAAACGTTGTAGTTGATGGGCACTACGCCGTCAACGTTGTCCCAAAGAATCTTATGACGCTCGTATTCGTGCTCAGGCGTGATCCCGTTGAGCTGCGGGAGTTTATGAAACGACGCGGCTTTTCTGAATCCAAGATTATGGAGAACCTGGCCTCTGAAATCCTAGACGTGTGTCTGGTAGATGCCATAAACGCGGTAGGAGACGGAAGAATATGCGAATTGGACGTCACTGGAAAGAGCGAAGAAGAGATCGTACGAGCGATGCTGGAAACGATTTCTGATTCCAACAAGTGCCGTGTCGGCGTTGTGGATTGGCTGGGCAAACTTGAGAAAGAAGGTCGGCTCGACGAGTTCCTGAGAATCTAGCCTGTTCACCTCAGGCTCTGAGTTATCTGCCTTTTCGTAAGCAGCGTGATCTTTCTTCGGTTAGCATAAGATTTCGCGTGATCGCTGAATTTTTCACCCACAATGATGGGAACCGCCAGCCCCACATCCTCAGAGGCCTTGTCAATGTTTATTATCACATTGACCCCTATGGTCCTGTTCCAATCTCTCACCCACACGCCCTGCTCAACACGGCCCTTCTGAACAATCAAATCAAAACCTCTCGAAACCCCGCTGAAACCCTCAAGCGTCGTGGCGTCCAGCTCAACCTTGTAACCCTCCTTCTTGAAATAATGCACCGCCGCCTGAACCAGACCCGACGCCGATTTCGGCTTGCCTTCCTCCTCGTCGCTCATACAACCTCTCCTTTTAGCACTAAGCGTTATCTAGTCGGACGTGGAAAAGGCTTTCGATAGGTGAGGTCGATGACTACAACACTGGTAGTTGTTTGCAGCAGGTGCGGAGGCCTTCTGCTCGCCAAAGCTGACCAGAAGACAAGGGCCTGTCCCCACTGTGGCTTCACAATCCTACTTCAGAAGGCAATGACACTAGCTACAGCCAGCACCGCCAACGAGGCATCGGTCATGCTACGCAAACTGAAAACCGAAGCCGCAAAGAAGGAGAGAGGCCTTCAGACATCGTAGTGCAGCTAGGCGCGCCTTCGAATCACTTCATAAGTTTCCGCAGTTGACATGTTCTGCAGATTTTTTCCGTTGTCGGTTCTCCGCATTCGATGCATTCGCCGAGTCCTTCTTTCTTCGCGGTTTCTTCGATTGCCGGTCTGATCTTCTCTATCGACTTGAAAATTGTGAATTTTATCCCAGGATGCTTTTCTTCCATCCCGTTAAGCATCGCTCGCGCATCGTTTCTCAAAGCCTCTGAAGCGTACGGACAGGGCGTGCTCTGGAATCTTATTCCTTTAACGTACGCGTACAGAGCCGTTTCTTTCTCAGGAATCTCGCAGAAAGGCTTTATCCTGGGCACGAACTTCGGATGCACCTCATCCGTAACAGGCTTTTCCTTTGCTATTCGCAAAACGTCTCCGTGAAGAATGTTCAGAAGAATCGTCTGCACCTCATCATCGAGAGTGTGGGCAGTTGCAAGCTTGTCAGCGCCGATTTTCCTCGCGGCTGTGTTCAGGGCTTTTCTTCGCAGGACACCGCAGTACGCGCACGGCGTAAGCTTCACACCCTCCTTGCCCTTCATGCGTTTCACCATCTGGTCGAAGGTGTAGCCGAAGAGTTCTTTGAAAGACACCACACGATGTTCCACGTCCAGCTTTTCACAGTTTTCTGCGGCTATCTTCAACGCTTCGTCTCTGTATCCCCTGATTCCCTCGTCAACCGTGACGGCGACGAGCCGAGCCTTCGGATGTCTCAGCTCTATCTTCGCCAAGACTTGCAGCAGGCTAACGCTGTCTTTTCCTCCTGAAACAGCCACTGCTATCGTATCGTCGAACCTGAACATCCGATACTTCGCAATCGTTGCCCTCGCCTTTTCCTCAATGGAATCGGTGAAGCAACTTTTGCAGAGACTCGTCCCAGAGTAGGACCTGAAGAAAAATGCCTCCCGGCGACTGCACACGCTGCAAACGGTAGTGCTAACGGTCAACGCCACCCATATCCTGACATGCCCCTTTGAAACCACTAAAACACAACAAAACTAAAGTACATTTTGTTCAAAACGCCCGAACCGTACAAGAGACTTAAACGTTGAAACAGAAGGCGGATGAGCCTCCAAATCTAGTAAAGCTCGAATTTGGAGGATGGATTATTCGATTCTAGGCGGCTTTCTCTTCTGGGTAGAAGATGAGTTCTTGTTCTTCTAGTAATGCTTGGAGCTTTCCAACGGCTTCGTAGACGTCTTGTTCTTTCTTGGCGCCCACGCACACCAGTTTTCCAGCTGAGAATATGAGAAACACGACCTTCGGCACGTCCATTCTGTAGACCGCTCCTGGAAATTGTTCAGGTTCGTACATCACTCTCTTCAGCTTGTAAACGACGTTCTCCAAATCTATTTCCCCGTTCAGCTCCGCCGAGGCAACAATGTTCTGAATGGTGATAGCCGGTTTATTGTCGATTGGTATACCATGAGTTTTCAGCTCCTTAGTCACCTTGTTCACAGCTTGAATCGCCTCCTTCTCCGACTTCGCCCCCGTGCAAACCATCTTACCCGTTTCAAAAATCAACGTGGCCGTCTTAGGCTTCTTCAGCCGGAAAACGAGTCCCGGAAACACTTTCGGACTGTACTCAGCGTGCGGAAACTTTTCAACAATCTTTTTCAGGCTGATCCTCTGATTGAGCGCTGCCGAAGCAACAATGTTCTGAATTTTTATGGTCGGTTTTCTCTTGCTCATTTCAATCTCAGACCTGTACCTCAACAATAGGTTAAGGCTTTATATAACACCTTTTAAACAACCAAACCAGTTTTCACGGTACTTAACAACCGCGCAGCAATTATAAAACGCTTATCTTAGCGAGCGCGCTCTGCGGGATAAGTTGTAAGTAGTGATGCAAGAAGTACATCATTCTGTTAATCGTGCGCTGAGCCGCGCGCAATGCGAAGGAGGCCCGCTTGGTTTTCACTCACTTCTCTATTATGAATAGTTCATGGGCCGGTTTTTTCAAAAGTTCGAGTGCCACTTTCTCGAAATCCTTTTCCGAAGAAGCGTTTCGAATGATATCCAAGATTTCCCTTCTCAATTCTAGCTTGAGTTTTCTGCCTTCCTTCAAAAAAAGCACGTAGATATTCTTGCTTCTTTTAAATTTGATATTGCCTTTTCCCATCGTGCAGCCAGTGACGAATTGGACACCGTCAATGAGACAAGAGTGTGGAGGATTAGGGTCAGTTGCCACGACGGCCGTCGTCTTGAAACAGTCCTTTCCAAGCAACGAATTCGCCAGTAGACCAGCCTTCAAACCAAGGACGAAAAAAGGACCCAAGTGCCCATGAAACTCAACTGCACGTTTGAGTAAGTCATCAGATATCGCAGCGTCTTCTCGCGTTTGCTTCAACGTGTTTCTCCTGGCACAAGACGAACTATTTCCAGTTCACCTCTTCTTTATGTCTTTCTATAAGAGTCGTATTGACTGAATGATCCGCGAGATTTTTCACGTTAGTCTATAAATCGGCCGCACGCGTTCTTAAACAAGCGGCTATTAGCCCAATTTGGCTATGCTCAAGCAGGATATCACAAGATATTCGGAGGAGTTCTTCAGCATGTATTTTTTCGAATGATGAATTGGCGGATAATTCTTCTCTTCATATTCTTTAAGAAAAGACTGAAATAGACACGGAATATTCGGCTCATCAGTCTTCGGCCTTATCTTTCCTGTTGCTAGCGCATCGAGCAATTTGTTCAAGAGATCCTGGTATTCGCCCAGTTGACCGTGCTTCATCCCCTTGGCTTCCGCAAACAACTCATAGATTCTTTGATAGTCATTTCCAAACGTCTTCTTGTAGGGTCCGAAATTGAGTCTGACCCATTTTTTTCCATACAGTTTCTCCGTAAGCGGCCCATCAGAAGGTCTTGCATCTTCAAGGTTCTTTCTTATCCATTCTTTCAGTTGAGTTTCGTCCATCATTTCAAAAAGATGAAAAGGCCCTAAAGTCGATTGATACAGAAATTTCAGCAAGTCCACTATGGTCACACCTTCGTGAAGCTTCATCTGCTCCTTCAAAGCACTTTCAAAAGCGTCTTCAGCCCTTCCAGCAAAGCACAGTTCAGTAGAAGCAAGAAGTTTGTCTTCCCTCATCTCAATTCTCTCTGATGAACAATTCAAATCAATCCAGTTTTGATAAATCTTGTCATGCAGCGAGAAATTGGGGCATTTCTCGAGTGCCTCTCGGTAGTGCACGCGCTGAACTCAAATAACATATGCTATACGGAGAAAACCATTACTTTGAATAGTTTTACTCCTTTTTTTGTAGCCAACTGATTTCGTAGTTCTAGGATTTCGGCAGCTTTGCCCTTTACGGCTATTGCTTCCAAGCAGTCTGTTTCGTTCAGGTGGATGTGCATTGAAGAGCAGATGACGTTTGCAAAATGGTGTTGCACATGCGTAAGTGCGCTTTCAAGTCCCCTAGCTTCATGATCGTACAGCATCATCATAAGCCCAGCTTGATCCTTGGTTTCGTTTTGAAGCGACTTCCTCTCCGCTACGAACATTCTGATTGCGTCCTGAACAGCCTTAGATCGATTTCTATAACCCATGATTTTGACGGTTTCGTCAAAATCTTTCAGCAGGTCTGGAGGGAACGTTACACCTGCACGCTTGATTTTCGCCATTCTCTCACAACCAACTCTTCCGCGGGCAGAGCCAAAGTTTTTATGCACTAACGTGTCACTATTGCACATAAAAGTGTTACTGAATGAGCAGAACTGGAAACAACTATCACTTTACAAGCGTGGATGTCGCGTTGACAGGCATGTTCTGTGCACTCTGGATCGTAGTGAATTTGACTTTGGGGCCGCTCAGTTTCAGTCTTACCGGACTTCCGGTACTGCATGCTTTTGGAATTTTCTTCACGTTGCTCCTTGTGGCATGGGTGACTGGAACGTTCGGCACTAGCTCGATGGCCGGCGGAATAGGCACTATATTTGCCATACTCTTAGGAGCCCCTTACTTGATACTCTGCTTTTTAGCCTCAGCAGTCGTCTTTGACTTGCTGATGCTTTCAAATCATCACAGAATCCGGATTACACGAAACAGTTTGGCAATCACGGCAATTGTAACGATGGTGTCTTCCTACCTTGCGGGCGTACTGATCATAATTTTCTTCATGGGAGGAGGACTGCTGTATGGGCTCACCTTTTGGGGGGTATGGACGCTTATCGGTGGAATACTGGCACTTGCAATAACACTGCCCATAATAACAGCGTTAGAAAAGGCGAATGTGAGGAAGATTAAAGGCGACACAGATTAATGAGATTCATTGCTCATTGAAAAGGCCGCGAATCTTCGGAGCCACTTGCGTCGCATTCCTTTCTTTCAGAGTATGCTTCGCGCCTGTCAACCTCAACATCACTCTGGATGCAATGGGAAACGTAGGAGTGCGGCTATGCCGCCGAGCCCGCTGAGCTGGGTGCCTGCCTCGTGCCCCGTGCTTACAACGGTTATTGCGCCGCCCTTCTTCTCAGCCGTTTCCATCACTTCTTCTATCAGCACACGTTTCTCGTCGTCGGACTCGCGGAGCATCTTGTCCGTTAACAGGATTTTCTCAACGGCGCCGAGCCCCGCTGCACGCTTGACTTCCTCAAAGCCGTAGGTTACTGTTGCCTCGCTCTTTCCAAGTCTCTTCAAAACTTCCTCGACAAGCATCGTTTCTTCGGCGACTCGCAAGTTTCTCACGGTTTTCAACAACACCCCAGAACGGAGCGCTTCATGAATCCCAGCCATGCCTCCATTGTTAACGCTCTTCACATCCGCCACCGAAGCCGCAACGTCTGGCGCCTCGGTTTCCACATACTTCGCAAAATCGTTCTTGACGAAACCTACTCCTATGATTGCTATTGGACTGTGAAGGGGCGTCCACACTTGCCGCAGACCGTTCAAAACTTTTTTGAAATACGCGTTCGTGGCCTCGCTTCTCCTCTCCGCTTCAAGTTTTCCAGGAAGTTTTATCCTCTCAGCAATCCTTTCCTCGATTCCGTACTGAGCAGTCGTCGCTATAAGGTAGCCTTCATCGTCTATCGAAACCACGATTATCGGTTTCTCCGAGGTTCTGCTGGCTCCCTTCAACCTCTCAATCTCATGCCTTGCCCAAGACTTCTTAACAATGGTAATCGGCGTGTTCAACGTGACGTTCAGCGTGTGATGCGCACCAGTCGGCACAGTTTCCGGCGCTTCGCAGATTACGCCGTGTATTCTAAGCCTGCCCAAAAACTTGTCCCAACCCACATCCTCCACGGTGACTCCGAGGAAAACTGGGATTCTTTCCCCCCGCTTTGGTCTACCGTACTTTTCATCCAGCTTGATCTCTCTCGTCGTACCAGCGTAGACCTCGTCGTTCCTGTAAATAACGTTGTACAGGTGCCAAAAATCATCAATCGTCTCAGGCACAACCTTCACGAAACCCTTCTTCGCGTTAATCTCAAGAATCTTCAAAGCTCTTTGCCCCCCGATGTTAGGCGGTTGACACTCAATAATCTGCCTCCGATATTAAAGCCATAGATTCTCAACGACAAAGCAAACGTGCTTCCAGCCAACCGCTTGGCATTCAAGCGTTTATTGCTTGCCTATGATGTTTTGGTTTTTCCCGAAGCTGTCGAAAAACCTATCAGTACGCCCTGAGTAGCTTCTGGTTCTGACGTCGAGCGGGTGTAAACTTTGGCGATTGTCGAATTCAAATACGAGCTGGGCAAGGTTGAGAGGGGCTACAACAACAGAACCTTGTACATAGATCTTTCTAACATGCGCGTCGCCGGCAAACCTGTAAGCAAAGAGATGAGAGAAACCTTCACGGGCGGCCGCGGCTTCGACCTTTGGCTACTGTGGAACGCACTGCCGAAAGATCGCATAGTCAAATGGGACGATCCCGAGAACGAAGTGTGCATCGCCTGCGGCCCGCTGGGCGGTACTCCAGTGTATCCCGGCAGCGGAAAAAGCATCGCGGTTTCAATCTCCCCACTGACCGGCAGCGTGGTCGACTCAAACGTGGGCGGCTATTTTGGCCCGTACTTGAAGTTTGCCGGCTGGGACGCCCTTGAGATTCAGGGAAGGGCGAAGCACGAAGTGGTCATTCTCATTGATGGTGACCAAGGCCTCGTTCGAGTTGAAGATGCATCTTCAATGCCTTCGGAAGCTCATCTCATAACAGACTTTTTGGCCAAGAAATACGCGCCAGATAGCGGACAGTGCATCTCAGTCGTATCATCAGGACCGGGAGCTGAACACACGTTTTTCGGCTGCCTGAACTTTTCATGGTTTGATGCCGGACGGAAGATTCACAGGTTTAAGCAGGCGGGAAGAGGCGGAATCGGCACGGTGTTCCGCGACAAGAGAGTGAAAGCCATTGCGGTGAAGTATTCTGGCAGAATATCAGTGGAGACCAACGGGCCAGCAAACGCCGAGATGGTAAAGCAGGTGGGCACAGCCCACGGGCAAGAGATACGAAGCCTCGACGCGAAACAGAACGAGATGGCAACGATTGGAACGACACATCTCGTCACCATAATGAACGACTTTGACCTTCTTCCCGTGAACAATTTCAGGTTCGGCAGCGACTCAAGGGCCGGAGAACTGGGCAAGGAAGTCTACAGAAAAAAGTTCCACAAGGGCTTCGACGGCTGCTGGATGGGCTGCGCGCTGGCCTGCGCTCACGGCGTCAAAGACTTCGAGCCCAAGACGGGCCCCTACCAGGGACAAAAAGTCTTCGTGAGCGGCCCAGAGTACGAAACAATCGCCGGAGTGGGCAGCAACTGCGGAATATACGACCCCGACTACGTCATCGAAATGAACTATTACTGCGACGTGTACGGCCTTGACACTATTTCAGTCGGCACAGCGACGGCTTTCGCAATGGAGTGCTACGAGATGGGCCTGATAGACAAGAAAGCAACCGGCGGCCTGGACCTGAGGTTCGGAAACAAAGAGGCATCCTTGGAACTCGTGCACCAGATGGCAAGAGGCGAGGGCTTCGGCACAGTTGTCGGCAAGGGCATCAGGCGGATGAAGAAGCTCTTCGCAGAGGAATACGGCGCCGACCCGCAAGTGCTGCAGGACATCGGCATGGAAGCAAAGGGGCTAGAGTTCTCCGAGTACGTCACGAAAGAATCGCTCGCGCAGCAGGGCGGCTACGGACTTGCACTGAAAGGCCCACAACACGACGAGGCGTGGCTGATATTCCTGGACATGGTTCACAACCTCATGCCCACCTTTGAACAGAAGGCTGAAAACCTGCACTGGTTCCCCATGTTCCGCACTTGGTTCGGCCTCAACGGACTGTGCAAACTCCCATGGAACGATGTCGTCCCCGTCGACAACAAGAACACGAAAGAACCCGCCAAAGTCATGGCCCACGTAGACAATTACGCGCGATTCTTCTCAGCCGTCACCGGCAAGAAAATCACGGTGGAAGACATAATCTTCATGAGCGAAAAAGTGTACAACCTCCAACGCATCTTCAACCTCAGGATGGGCTTCGGCACAAGAGAACACGACGCGCTACCCTACCGCTCAGTCGGACCCGTCACAAAGGACGAGTACGAAAGCCGAGCAGAACGCTACGACAAACAACTGAAAGAAAAAATCGGCTACGACCCAGACGGCAAGTCAACGGAAGAGAAAATGGCAGCGCTACGGAAATACCGCGAGGCAGAGTACGAAAAACTGAAGGACGCAGTCTACGCAAGACGAGGATGGAACAAAAACGGAGTCCCAACCATACAAAAAGCAAAAGCACTGGGCATAGACTTCCCCGAAGTCGTGGACCTACTGAAAAAACACCAATAATGCAGAAAATCGAAGAAGAACATGCCATGTGTCGTTGTGTTGTTCTAGTTTTAGACAAGCTTTTTATCCACTAGGCTGCTTGCCTGATCCATAGGGCCTATTGCACCTCATCGAAGTGAACGGCCCGAGGGCTGCAGGGATCAGCTGACTAGGCGACCTTGCAGCCTTGCTCCTTATTCGAAAGCACGCGCCAAGCCTTAAAAGCTGTTTCCGTTTAGTATCGATTATTTGAAACGAGGAGCTCATCATGAAGGTAACTTTTTGGCTCCTAGACATCAACTACGAAATCAAGGATGAATCCTCAGAAATCTGGCTGTGGGGCATAACCAACGACGGCAAGAGAGTGCTCATCATCGACAAGAGCTTCGTACCGTACTTTTATGCAGTCGTAGCGGATGATGCTGACCCCGCGAAGGTTGTCGAAAACATAACCATGAGCCCTTGTGTTCTGGCTGGCAACCCCGAGGCTGTTGAGCGCAGGTTTTTCGGGAAGCCGGTTAAGGCGGTGAAGGTTCCCTGCAAGACCGGAGAGGAATTGACAAGATGTGCAAGGCAGCTTCGAAAGCTCGAAGGCGTCAAAGACTGCTTCGAAGACGACATTCGTGTTGCTATGCGGTATCTCATCGACAACAACGTTGCCCCGTGCGGATGGCACGAAATAGAAGCCACGGAGGAAGAAAACAAGCTGGGCGTTCGAGTGGACAAGGTATACCTGGCAAAATCGTTCCCCAAGCCCGTCGAGAAAATGGAGGCTCCGCAGTTGCGAGTGCTGGGTTTTTCGACAATATGCTACAGCGAAGAAGGCTCTCCCAAACCCGACAGAAACCCCGTAGTCATAATTTCAACCGCTTCGAACCACCACGAACAGAAACAGTTCTTGGCAAACGAAGACAGGAACGACAAACCCGTCATGGAGTCCTTCATCAATTACGTGGAAAGCATCGATCCCGACGTCATCGTGGGCTACGACGTAAACGGACAGGACTGGCAGTACCTCACCGCGAGATGCAAGAAGCTAGGCTTGCGTCTGCGCATAGACAGAGCGAAAACGGAACCCCACGGAAGCGTCTACGGCCACGTGTCACTCAACGGCAGAATAACCCTGGACCTGGCCGATTACGCGGGTGAATTTCCCGAGGTCAAAGTCAAAACTCTCGCAAACCTGGCCGACTTCCTGGGCATAATGAAGATTGAAAACCGCACCGTGGTGGAAGACATCGACTTCGCAGACTATTGGAACACCCAAGCCAAGCGCGAGAGTCTGAAACAGTTTTCCATGGACAACGCTCGCTGCATCATGGGGATAACTGAGGCAATCCTGGATTTTGCCATGCAACTCTCCAGCCTCGTGAGCCTTCCCCTGGATAATGTCGGGACGGCAGCGGCGGGCTTCCGAGTTGAGTGGTTTCTCATAAAACGAACTCACAAGCTAGGCGAACTCGTGCCCAGAAGAGTCGAGCAGCCTTACAGGCCGTACGCGGGCGGTCTCGTCCTCAAGCCCAAGCCAGGACTGCACGAAAACATCGCCGTCTTAGACTTCAAGTCAATGTATCCGAACATTATGATCGCTTACAATCTGTCTCCAGACACTTACGTGCCACCCAAGGAACCGGAACCGCCAGGCGGAGTGTACACAGCACCCGAAGTGAATCACAAGTTTCGCAAGCAGCCTCCCGGCTTCTACAAGGAGGTGCTCTCCTATCTCATCGGCGTCCGCGACGAAGTTCGCACGGAAATGAAGAAGCTCAAGCCCGATAGTGTCGAGTACCGTGTCTTGGACGCGCGGCAGAAGGCCGTGAAGGTGATCACCAACGCCTCTTATGGTTATGCCGGGTGGACGGGCGCTAGGTGGTACATGAAGCCGGTGGCCGAGGCGGCGGCTGCCTGGGGAAGACACACGATACTCACGGCGATTCAGATGGCCGAGAAGGACACTCTGAAAGTGGTGTACGGCGACACGGACAGCATATTCATCGAGAATGATCCTGACCGAATCGAAAAACTCACGATGGACGTTGGGAAAAAATTGGGGTTGGAGATAAAGCCGGACAAGGTCTACGTGAGAATATTCTTCACCGAAGCCAAGAAACGCTACGCGGGGCTTCTGCCAGACGGCAGATTGGACATAGTGGGCATGGAGGTTGTTCGGGAAGACTGGGCGGGCATAGCTAAAACTGTTCAGGAGAAGGTCTTGGAAAGCATTCTGAAGGATAATTCGCCTAAGAAGGCTGTGGATTTTGTGCAGCAGTTCATCTACGAGCTTCAGCAGAAGCGTGTGCCATACCGCGATCTCGTCATCTGGAAAACTCTGAGCAAGCCTGCCGAAGAGTACGAGGTCAGAGCTTCTCATGTCGAAGCTGCAAAGATGCTCAGGGCAAAGGGCTGGGAACTAGGCGTAGGAGACAAGATAGGCTACGTGGTGGTCGGCGGCAAGGGCCGCCTGTACGAGAGAGTTAAGCCTTACAATCTTGCTTCCTTCGACGATGTTGACATGGAATACTACGTGTCCAAACAGGTCGTGCCCGCAGCGGCGAGAATTCTCGAGTCTTTCGGCGTGACCGAAGAACAACTCTTGAAGTCGAAGACCATTGGAAAAGAGACCAGGAAGCTGACCGACTTCTTCGGCGGTTAGCCCTCGGCGACTTCTCCAAACGTTAGAAGCTGAACGGTTAATGAAGGCTTAACCGCGTCAGACACGCGTGAAGCTATGATTCTTTTTATGTTTTTCTCGCTCGCCACGTCAACTATTCTCTGTGTTATTATGCCGTCGAAAACTATGGTGTCCACGCCTTCGGCCTGCTGGAGCTTTTCGGCAAGCTGGCTGACCGGCATCCGCTCCGTCTGTTCCGATTTTTCGTTCAACAGCACGGCCTCCAAAGTTCCTTCCAGCGATTTCATCATCTCAACGATTTCCTTTGGAACTTCCACTTTCAGCTTTTCCCGCTTCACCAGTTTAGGCGCTTCCGGCTTCACTGGCTCTTGAATGGCAATTTTGGCGTCGAGGGCTTCGAATATTTCCTTGCAGTTCAGTTCCTCAACTTCCTTGCCCCTCGGCGCTCTTGCAATGTACTTTATGTCGGTAACCTGCAAGAGTTCTTTGAAGATTAAGTCTCCCCCTCTGTCTCCGTCGAGAAGGGCCGTTGCTTCCCTTTCCTTGCACAGCGTCTTCACCGCCTCCGGAACCTTCGCGCCCTCCAGAGCCACCGTGTTCAACAGGCCGCAGCGCATGAGGTTAATGATGTCCGCTCTTCCTTCAACGACGATTATTTCTTTTGCGGTTTCAAGCTCAGGCCCAACGGGCAGCTCTTCAGAACCATACTTTCCAACTTTTCCCGTTTTAAGCGTCTCAGAAACTTCTTTGAACACCTCATCCACGGAAGGCATCGATTCAATCGTCCATTTGTGAAGAATGTCCTTGGCCCTGTCAATGATTACCTTTCTTCTGGCCTCCCTGACATCTTCGACCTTTTCAAGAGTCACCTTTGAAGCGCACGGACCAACCCTGTTTATGCTCTCTATGCTCGCAGCAATCAATGCCGTGGAAACCCGATCCAAGCTCGTTGGAATCGTTATCGTGCCAGTCGTCTTGTCGTTCTTTGAGTGCAACTCGATTTCTATTCTACCGATTCTGCCGGATTTTTGCAGTTCTCGCAGGTCAAGCTCGGGTCCGAAAAGGCCTTCCGTCTGCCCGAAAACTGCTCCTATCACATCTGGTTTTTCAACTACTCCTTCAATATCGAACTTCGCACTTACAACATACTTTATGGTAAACGTCTGGGATGAACCCATGTTAGGGCACCTCCGAGTGATTCGTTAATGATCAGCGTTAATCGCGCGACCCGAGGATTGCACCCCTCGAATCACGAGATTGTGTCTTAATATCGGCTATATATTACGTTTATGAATTATTGATCATCCTCTTTAAGCTTTTTATCCCTATCCAGATTTTTCCCGGCTATTTGGCGACTGAGTGCTCCTGCTTCGAAGCCTTGAGGGCATGCATGCCCAAGATTGAGTGTGAAAAGGATTTCGTACATGAGCGGAAACGAGTCGAGGTTCATCTTTCGCCGAGTTTCTTGCTCAAAGTCTGCAGGTAAGCTGCCAGGCCTTCGATGTCCTTCAGTTCCTTGCCTGCTGACCTCAAGAGTTCTCTCCTAAACGTAACGTTGACTTTTATACTTGCCTTTTCCAGGTTTTGCCTCAGGATCGCCGTCCACTCTTTCCCTCGCCTGTCAAAATCCAACAGCAGAATGACTTCTCGGTACCCGATTTTCTCTATTTCTGTCAGAAGATCTAAACGGGATTTTCCGCCGGTCTTCGCGGTCACTATGAGTCCCTGAACGCCCAGCGTTCTCAGGGTTTCCAGGTCTTTCTTGCCTTCAACAATTATGGGCGTTCCTCTGGCTGATTCTGCAACTAGGCATTGCAGCGTCTGCTGGATGTTTTCGTGTCTTTCTCTAAGGTGTGCCGACGAGGTTTTCACCTTGTCACTTTGCAGTTTCTTACCGCGTTGAGGCATTCTCTTGCTTCTTTGTTGTTTTCAAAGTATCTTCTGACGGGTTCAAGCATTCGCGCGAGCTCTTCTGCCACACCGTTCTTGAGATCCTGCGGATGCAGTTTACCCTCCGCGTATGCTTTCTGGAGTTCCTTGAGGTTTTCGAAGGCTATTGGCCCTCCGAATTTGGGCGGTCTTTGTATGGTAAAGCTCTTGTTTTCTCTGAATATTATGAACTTGCATATTTCCAAGATTGGATTGTACTCCACGGTTTTTTCTGGGCAGAAGGCTTGTGAAATTTTCTGTTTGATTTCTTCGGGCGAGTCGTAGATGAATATGCAGGTTTCCGGCTTGCTCTTTGACATTTTTATCGATGAGAGTATTTCTCTTTCTTTCTCTTTCGGAATAGGCCAAATGGGCGGCTTCGCTAGACCTTGTAGATAACTGTGATGGACACAGACGGGTTTCCAGAACCCGAGTCTTTCGCCGAGTTCTCTGGCCACGACGTTCGCTTTGCGTTGATCCATGCCGAGTTGACAAATTTTTACTTCCATGTGGAATATGTCAGCCACCTGCATGGGCGTGTACAGATAGTCCGAGACGTGTTTGGCTTCAGACTCTTGTCTTCCCGCAACCTCGAGCGTGCGTGTTACCCTCGCTATTGAGAGGTTTTTGGCCACCATGACCGTTTTTTCCCAGTATTTCAAATCGTCGTAAAGCTCGTCTGAGTAGATGAATTCGACCTTGTCTTCTGGAACGCCCAGAGCTATCCATGAGTGTCTGAAGAGGTCAGCGGCCTTTCTTATGAGTCTCAAGTCGCCACCCATCTTGTTGTTCAGCCAAGCATGCCACGTTGAAAGATAAGCCTTGTACCGTATTCCCGCATCTAGGAAATCCTTCATCTTGTAAGCGCATACAACGCCTGTTCCAAGGTGAACCAGACCTGACGGTTCCCAGCCGTTGTAGGCTATGGGATGCTGCTCAATCTCCAAGAGTTTCCGCAAGTCTTCAGGCGTTATGACTTCTTCAGTCGGCGGTCTGCTTACAAGCTCGATTTTTGTTTCTAAGTCCAAATTTTGCTCTGCCTGCTTCGGGTTTTACCTATGTGTATGCACATGACAAACTTAAGAGTTGTTTTCGCGGGCCATCTTGTTCCCTACGTAACCTAACACTTAACTTCACTGTGGGGCGTTGCGCTCCTCTAAGTTAAGCTCTCTCCGTCGTAGGCGTTAGGCCCGCGCCCGCCGTGTCCCACGTTTGGGTAAACTCGCCATCACAAGAACCGGCAAGCGAAGCTTGCCCTCTTCCGTTGAGTCCGTCTGCGTGGATGTGCCAGCGGGATTATCAAGGGCTCAATTTCCTGTCATCGCCAGAAGAGAAAGGAGCAGCTGAAAAGTTAAGGGTTACTGTCTCCCACTCCACTTGTCCAAACAGGTTGAATTTCAAGCCCTTCAAAACTCCTAGATGAGTAGCCGTTTCGATAATATCATAGCGCGCGCGGAACGGTGAGCTCAGCTGCGGCAACCTCACGGGTTTTTTTGCTCGATTTTGATTATCTTTTCAACGTCTAGCTCAAAGGCTGCCGTCGGGTTTTCTAGTTTCCATGCTTCGAGGACTTTCGGGTTGATTTCGCCGAGAACCCCAACTTCTGTTCCTTCGACGATGATCTTTCCCGCTCTGCCGCTTATGAAGCTTGGATGTTCCGTTTCTCTTATTTGCCATTCGAGCCCCAAGTTCGCCATGAAAGCTTCGACGGTTGATTTGGCTTCTGTGAAGCTGGCGTTTGCGTCGTAAATGATTGCGGCAAGTCTGTCTTCGTCCCTGCTTCTCGTTTCTCTCTTCTCATCCATGAGGGTGACTTTGCCGAGTTCGAAGATTTTCTGGGGGCATTCAACGTGCAGGTTGTTGCTAACAAATTCGATGAGGCTGGGCAGCAACCAGTTTCTCAAGCATGTCAACGTTATGACTTTAGGGTTGGAGAGTTCAACTATTCTCTCTTTCTTGCGGTTCATTTTCTTGAACAGGCTATCAGGGTTCGTCAGCGTGAACGTGAGGACTTCCTGAAACCCCAGCCCAATCATCAACTCTCTCGCCACGTCAATCATGCCCTGTTCAGGTCTCACCCCGCCGGTCGTAGGCATTTCGCGCCACAACGGCTGGATATTATTGTAATCGTAGGCAATCGCAACATCCTCGACGAGGTCTACGGGATGCATCACGTCGACTCTGTAACACGGAATCTCCACCTGCACACTATTCCTCCCAGTTTCTACAGCGCCGTGACGTGCCTTGCGAAGCATTTGCGCAATCTGCTTGGCCTTTAGCTGCAAGCCCAAGACAGTGTTAGTGTAATCGACATTCAAGTCCATTTGGCCAGTTTCGAAACTGGGTGTCAAGACGTCCAAGTGCCTGTGCGGATAGTGGATCTTGGCTGCATAAGCTTTACCTCCACGGTCGATCAGAGAGAGAGTGATTATTTTCAGAGTGTTGAGCAGTGTCTCTTCCATTGTTCCGGTAACCTCGACGAGAACGTTTCTCGTGTCTTCCGTGATTCTTCCAAGGTCGTTCGAGTTGATTATTGGAGGGAAAGAGAGCGGCTTATTCTCTGCGTCCAGAAGGATGGGGTAGAACTCGTGTTTGCTGACGATGTGGCCGTACTCGAGGCCTTTCGGATGATGCGCAAGCATTTCTTTCAGGCTCATCTTTTCCGTGAAGCCCAGTGGCGCGAAGCTGATTTCATTCGGCTTTGCGACCGTATACTGCAACGGCAGTTTGATTAAATCCAAGTTGTAAAGCCCGATTGAAGTTCGCCGCCTGTTCCTCCCATAAGTCTGATCGAGCTTGTCCTGCATGTGCATGAAGCCGCGGATTATAGTGTCATTCAGTTTTAGATTCTTGATTATGGAGCAGCCGATGTAGGGACGTATGCTTTCCAGTCTCTGATCAACGTGAACCTCGGCTGACTGTTTGCCAACCGAGTACTGCCTCAAGCCCTCTTCGATGCCCAGAAACCCTCGTAAAGCTCTGACCAAGCCCTCGATGTTCCAGATGTCCGGACGATTTGTATCCTTTATCTCGACGCTCATAGTTCCTTCTTTCTCGTCGAACAGGTTCGCCTCTCCCTTGACAAACGCCAGCGCTTCGTTGATCTCGTCCAAGTCTTTGTGCAGCTGTTTTCCGAGCAGCCTTTCGAACTCGGCATAGTCTATGTCTATCGTCGGCATCTAGACCACCGCCTTCCTTCTGAGCCAGTCTAGGTCCTGGGTGAAAATGTACCGTATCTCCTCGACCTTGGCCCTCATCATGAACAGTCGGTCGATGCCTAAGCCCCAAGCGATAACTGGCTCCTTGATGCCCAGGGGCATTGTAACTTCAGGCCTGAAGATTCCTGAGCCGCCGAACTCTATCCATCCAACATCTTTCCTGTAAGCGGCAAGTTCAACGCTCGGCTCCGTGAAGGGAAAGTAGTCCGGTCTGAACCTGACCTTGTCTGCCCCTGCGATTTCGGTGGCAAATTTTCCCAGCACACCGAGCAGATCTCTCAGCGTCAAATCCTTGTCGATGATTATGCCTTCAACCTGATTGAACTCTGTCAGGTGCAGCTTGTCCACTATTTCCGGTCTGTAGCATCGCGCAAACGAGAAGTATCTGCCCGGAACCTGCAGGTCTCTGCTCAGCAGCGTTCTGGCACTGAGGCAGGTTCCGTGTCCTCGCAAAATGAGTCGTTTGGCTTCTTTCGCCGAGTACTTGTCTCTCCAGCCTGTGGAGCCTGTTTTCCAGCCGTTTTCATGAGTCTGTCTCACGTTGTCAAGGATTTTCCCGGAGACGTCTATGCTTCCTTCTTTTGGCGATTTGACGAAGTAAATGCCCGATGCTTCTCGGGCCGGATGGTCCTGAGGCGTGTAGAGAGCGTCGAAGTTGAAGAAGGACGTTTCAACAGCCGTGCCGACCATTTCCCTAAATCCTAGAGTAACCAGCCTGTCTCTCACTTCTTCCAAGAATTGCGTGTAGGGATGCTTCTTGCCAGGCCATGTCTCAGCCACCGCCGCCTCCACATTGTATCTTTGAAGCTTCACATTCTTCCATTTTCCGCCGACGATAAGCTCCTGCGTCAACTGAGTCACTTCAGGAGCCTCACTTTTTTCTTCCCTCAACCCTTGCCTTCCGGCCGCCGTCAACTCGAAAACGCGCCTTATCTTTCCCTCGACGTCAAGAAGCTTCCTTCCTTTAAGAACCTGCACAGCACCTTGAAGCTTAGGATCTAACTCTTCAGCCGTCAAGTTTTCCTTTTCAGCAAGAACCTTGAGCAGCCTCTCATCGTCGCCCACTGCCGGTTTAACGACCGCCCGTAACACGTCAGCTTTCGAGTCAAGCATCGTCCATTTTTTCTTCTGAGCCCACCCCAGCGCTATCGGCATGAATTGCTTTTCCAAACCTGCTCCCTCAAAGGCGTCGTTGCGAGCAGCTTTTCCGCCGAGGTTCTCCAAAGCGTCCATGAGACGCCGTTCCGGCAGGCCCTTTCTTGCGTGAAGCTTCCCTTCTGCGCTGAGCTTCAGCAGCGTCTCCATGCGTTCATGAATTGTTACAAGTCCTTTTTCCTGCAGTGCCAAGGCGGCACGCATTACAGCCGAATCTGACAGCCCGCTCTCCTGAATGAGTTGCTCAACGTTCGCTTCCCCAGTGAACTTGCTCAACGCTGACAGCGTCCGGCGTTCGTGTTCTCTCAAGTCAACCATGCTGTTCCGCACCTTTTGAGCGAGATATATTGGATTTTATAATGTAGATGCTCATATTTCAATAAAAGCCTGACTCTGGAGCGCGTACAATTCACACCTTGCCTCATTTGAAAGACATGAGCGCATGTCCGCACAAGACTTAATACTTTTCTTTGAAATGTATAGGGAACCGTAGTAGGCGTCAAATTTGACGGATGAGAAGAAGAATGAGATGGTCGTCACCCCGTGGGAAGTTCGGGGTGAAGTTGATTACGACCGTTTGATACGTGAGTTTGGAACCCAACCATTGACCGAGGAACTGCTTCAGAGGTTGGCACAGTACACGGGCGAAATTCATCTCCAGCTGCGGAGAAAACTGTTCTTTTCTCACCGTGACCTGGACACGGTCTTGGACTTGTACGACAAGGGAACAAAATTCGTGTTGTACACTGGGCGAGGCCCATCTGGTCCTGTTCACATAGGACATCTTGTCCCGTGGATTTTCACGAAACACTTGCAGGATGCGTTTGACACCAGGCTTTATTTTCAAATGACCGATGACGAGAAGTTTGTTGTGGACGACGATCGCAAACTCGCGGAAACCACGCGATTGGGCTATGATAACGCACTGGACTTGGTGGCGTTGGGCTTTGAACCGGAGAAGACGTTCATAATCTACGACGTTCAAGACATCGACCTGCTCTACGATATTGCGCTGGAGGTTGCTAAACGGATAACCTACTCAACAGCCAAGGCCACTTTCGGGTTCCAGGAGAGCACGAACCTCGGCTGGGTGTTCTGGCCCGCCGTGCAAGCGGTTCCCTGCTTCATACACAAGAAACTGACTGGAGAGAACGTTCCTGCCCTCATCCCAGCCGCCATCGATCAAGATCCTTACTGGAGAATCACCCGAGACATCGCATCAAAACTCGGCTACTACAAACCCGCGCAAATTCACAATCGCTTCCTGCCGGGGCTGGGAATAGGAGGAAAAATGAGCGCTTCTGAGCCGGACACGGCGATATTCACCGTCGACCCGCCCGATGTCGTGAAAAGAAAGGTCTGGAACGCCTTCACGGGTGGAAAGGGAACCGTGGCGGAGCAGAGAAAGGAAGGCGCGAACCCGGACGTTTGCTCGGTATACCAATACTTCCTCTACCTCTTCGAGGAAGACGACAAAAAACTCAGCGAAAGAGAGAGACGGTGCAGGACCGGCGAAATACTGTGCGGCGAATGCAAAAAAGATCTGACCGAACGGATCAACCGTTTTCTCGCCGAGCACCAGAAGAGACGGGAAAAAGCAAAAGACAAAATAGAGAAGTATCACGTCAAACGTTGAGGTGCGTTTGGCACATGCGCGAGAAAGAAAAAGTGGAAGTCAACATCAGTTCAGGCTACAGGCTTCTTCATCCAATGCACACGATGCTCGTCACGAGCGTAGGAAAAAACGGAAAACCCAACATTATAACCTTGGCTTGGGCAATGCCCGCCTCGGCAAGCCCGCCCCTCGTGGCCATAAGCGTCTCACCTCGAAGACACTCACACGCGCTCATCGAGGAAACTAGAGTTTGTTGTTAACATACCTACGATGGACCTGCTTGGCAAGACCGTAATCTGCGGAACAACTAGCGGCAGAAACCATGACAAATTCAAAGAAACAGGCTTAACGGCGTTCCCGGGAAAGAAAGTCAAGGCGCCGCTGATACGAGAGTGCGTGGGTCATCTTGAATGTAAACTTCACAGTCAATTCACTGCAGGAGATCACACGATATTCCTAGGAGAAATAGTCAACGCCCAGGTTGACAAAGGTGCCTTCGGAGACTCTTATGACTTGGGAAAAACACAAATGATTTTTCATCTTGGAGGAGACAAATACGCGACTCTTGAGCCAAAAGTCTCCGAATCCAAGGGCTAGGCGGAGGACACGTCAGTTCGGTGCTTTCAAATAGTCGCCGATTAAACATTTAAGCCAGCCTCGTGTAAGAAAAGGATACTGTGATAAAGTTCAGTCTTTGCTCTACCCTAGCAGGTTGGGAATTCAATGGGTGAATTTGACAAGGAAGCCGTCGAGAAGTTTAAGCTATCCGGAAGGATTCTTCGGGAAGCACGGGAGGAGATCAAGAGCTACGTCCGCGAAGGCATGATGATAATCGACATCTGCGAGAAGGCAGAGGAACTGATAAAGAAAAAGGGTGCAAAGCTGGCTTTTCCATGCAACGTTTCAATCAACGAGGTGGCAGCACACTACACTTCTCCACCAGGCGACAAGAAGCGGATCCCCGAGAACTCGGTTGTCAAGGTGGACATTGGCGCACACGTGGACGGTTATGTGACTGACACGGCAGTGACCGTTTGTTTAAACCGTGAATATGAAGATCTCGTGGCAACCGCCGAGTCCGCATTAAAAGCTGCTACAGACAACATTAGGCCGGGAATTTCAGCCTCAACACTCGGCACGTTGATCGAGAACACGATAAAATCCCGAGGCTTCAAACCCATATCAAACCTCACAGGGCACCAGGTCGGCCGGTACGTGCTGCACACTGGAACTTCAATACCGAACGTCTCCCAACTGTCTTTCACGAAACTCAAACTCGGCGGAGTCTACGCTATTGAACCGTTCGTGACGATGCCCGATGCGGTTGGAAGAGTTGAAGACGGAGACGAGTCTACAATTTTCAGGTTCATCAAGTCGAGATCGTCAAGAGATCCCTATGCTAAACGGCTTCTGAAATTCATTGAAGAAAACTTCAGGACTCTGCCCTTTGCCGAGCGGTGGTTGCAGGGCGTAGTACCAGAAGAACAACACAAGCAGGCATTCGATGAGCTTTTAGCTTCGAAGGCCCTCATGCACTACCCTGTGTTCGTCGAAGCGAGTCGAAAAACCGTAGCTCAGGCTGAGCACACGGTCATGATAGTTGACGGTGGTTGTCACGTGTTGACCTAGACCGGAAAACGTTCCTTTTCCTTTTCTTTAACTTCCTTGTAGATTGCCGTTATCAACATTTTGTCGTTGCATTTCTGGCAGGGACCGGTTTCCTTGAAAATGTAGTCGCCGCGTTGGAATTCTCTGACGTTCTTAACACCGCACTTTCTGCACTCGAGGGTAGTCATGACTGGAGAAACTGCAACCTTCAGTTTTAACAGTCTTCTTCTCGCCTCAACAACCACGTATGCAGATAAGGCTATTCCCAGGATGCCGAGGGCCAGCAGAATGTACGCGCTTGTCAGGTCGCTTCCGATGTTGAAGTATCCAGCCAGAACGGTTGCCCCGAAAATCAGTGCCACTAGCGACAATGCCAGGGTTAGGAAAACAACAAGAAGCACGAATGAAGAGACCCTGTTCGTTCTTTGATCCTGGTTTCCGCTCATTCCGTTTGCCTCCTATTGTCCGATGCCGATGGTGTTTCCGATTCCGGCGATTATCACTTTGTCTCCTTCCTTCGTCTTTTCCACGACGACCTGCTTCACCCTTTCGAGCGCTTTGTCAGTCGCGTCAAACTCTTCCTTGCGGAGAGGCGACACAGCATCGCCAACATCCTCTTTTATTATCACAGCGTTGATAGGAATGTGATACTTCACCAGCGAGTCTTCAATCTTGTACTGGTCGACGCCTGGTCCGCCTATGGCTGCGCCCACTCCTTCGGCCACTTCTCCCAACTCCTCTCCCTCAAGTTTGAGCGCCGCGTCAATCATTATCACCATGGCGATTTTTCCTTCATTCTCTTCAATCACCGCCTTAATCGCGTCTCCAGGCTTGCCCACGTTTCCCCCCGGCCCTTCTGCCTTTATCACGAACGCAGTGCGTCCTTCATAGGGAACGGTGGCGACAACGCAGTCTTTGTCCACTTTTCTCGTTTCGTAACCGTGCATTAGTTTTGCCGCAACGAGGGCGCCCGCCCCGTCGCCTATGGGCTGACCGTACGCAAACGCTTTTAGAGCACTTGCATAAGCTTCTGCTTCCCGCATGACGAGCGGCAGAATCATCTGTATCTGCATTATCACGTAGAGGTTCTTCGTCTTCTTACCAAGCAGGTAATAGTGGCGAACAATTTTGTAGATGAAGTTGAGCGCGCTGGCGGCCTCAAGCGTGTTCTCCAAGTTGTTCACTTGGGTCTCATCCGAAGCCGGCGCCATCAGCTTCACCTCATCCTTCAAACGCGTGTCCCTAACGTCGAGTATGTGTTCGAGCTTCCAAACTACACCCGCCGGATCAAGGTTCTGCGGCCCAATCGTGAAGTACTCCAAGAATCTGTCAATCTTATCGGTGGGGTCCGCCTGGGGCTTCCCAATCTCCTTTACGGTTTCAACAGCGATTTTTCGCCCTTCTTCCTTGATATACTTTAGCCTGAACAATGACCCTCCGACCTCGTTGAGCATCACGTACATCTGGATCCTTTGACCATAAAATATGAAACCCACGAAGACCGCATAGAATGCAACGTTCAGAACCCACGTCCAATCCGAGGTATTGAACAACTGGGCAACCTTGACCTGAACCCCCATCAATGCTACGTTTATACTCAAGGACTCACCTTTTGCAAAAACACTATCAGCACTTAGTTATAAGCCTTAGCTAATTCTCCTCCAAATCAGCAGGATTGATTAAGTGGGGCTACCAGCTTTCCCGGGTTCACATGGCCGAAGACCACACTATAACCGGAAACGGAACGTGGTTTAACTTCTGAGTTCGGTATGGGATCAGGTGGGACCCACGCCCTATGACCGGCAAACCCCAACATACACGCCAATCTTGTACTCATAAGCTTATCGCTTCCTCTTTGAACTCCATACCCGACGTTATCCTTCTGCACAATCTGAGCGATGAAGGAACAACGCATATATTCAAAGTCTCTTAAGAAATTCTCGGGGGTCGTAGTCTAGGCAGACGAACGACCAAAGGGTCGAACGGCTAAAGTATGACGACGGGCTCCAGAATGTAGAAACGGGTTTGCTGACCAGAACACTGGAATGACGAAGTTCTGGAGCTGTCCCGAAGAAACCCGTAGGTCTGCGGTTCAAATCCGCACGACCCCACCAAACATTCTAAACGTACTAATCCATGTGGAAGTCGATGCAACACGAAAAGTAACAATCGAAAACACATGCAAACGCTACAAAACCGAAATAAAAGGTGAGCACGCGCGCTATCAAACCTATAAGAAACAATAGACATAGATACAGTCGGTAAGAAGATGCCAAAGAAAAGAGCACATGCAGGACTCAAGAAGAAGAAGAAACCTCAAGAAGCATAATCAATGCGCTTGCGCCAATAGTGCGCGCGCGAATACGTAACAGAACAAGACGGAATCAAACTATATAGAAAACGCAAATAAGAGGAAAAGAACAGCGCGCGCGAACCCCTTTTTTCTATTCGGCACCATGCTTCACCATTATGTCGCGCGCAGCTTCGCTTCGCGCTCCTACTACACAGGCAACTCATAAGCGCACCCGCGCGCTAGCCTCAGTCTTGAGTCGTCTCAGCTTACCCCTCTGTACATAAGCGATTTGATTTAACGCGGCGCTAGAAGTTTGTTCCAGAAAGGTAGATAAGCGCCCAAATCGAAATACTCATGTAGCGTTGCTCGGGGAGAAGGGCAGTTTGAAGAGAACAGTTTCTGGGATAATGCTCTTGCTGCTTTTGATAGGCATGTTTACATTGGCATTTAACATCAGACCCGCCTCGGCGCAGCAACCAGTGCTTGTTGCAGAGATAACATCCAACACCCCATGGGTTTACGAGGGAAAAGTGGTCAACGTCAACGTAACGGTCAGCAACATCGTAGGCCCTACCGAAAATGTTTGGGTCACCCTGTACTACAACTTAACAACCGGCCTAACCATAGGTGCATATACCTACGGGATCTACCTGGATAAGGGGCAAAACTACACATTTCCGTTCACATGGAACACGGTGGGCATACCGTGCCTCAACTACACGCTGACAGCAGTCGCAACAACAACCACAGGCTTGAGCGCGCTATCCAACACGAACCTAACGATAAGACTTCTGGGCGATGTCAATGGCGACGGAAGAGTTGACCTGAGAGATTTAGCGTTGGTTGCCAGAGCATTCGGCTCTACTCCAACAAGTCCAAACTGGAACCCGGCCGCAGACATCAACGGCGACGGTACAGTCAACATGAAAGACATCGCACTAGTAGTCAGAAACTTCGGACAACAAACCATAACCAACCCATAGCCATCACCTTCTTCTGAAATAGGTGCCCGCGCTGGATTTGAAAAAAAACCGTAATTGAAGGTTGGAAAGGTTATAGCTTGATGGACACGCTTGCCCTATTGTCATGAATACGCACTTTCAGTAACTATCTGGAAACGGTTGATGAGCGAGGGGCTGCCATTGACTTGCTTCCGATGTGGCAAAACCCTCCGAGTAGGCGAACCAGTTGTAAGCAAGAGAGGGCACAGTCGCGTCAGAAGCAAACTTTACCATTCAAGTTGTTATGAAATGCTCTTTATCCAATGAACGCGCGCGCCCTATATTCAACCTAGCGCGCCTAAACCATGCCGTACGCGCGGTGCTCGTCCCTGTGCCCGCGCCTCTACCGAACGCGCACATTCTTTGTTTCAAGTCACTTATCCATGTAGGGTTGAAGTAGTTGCGCATGAGCACGCTTGAACTTACACGTCTATAACGTGTGCAGTGAACCCTAATATGGATTTCAAATTCACAAATCAGTTATTCTGGAGATGTTCTCATGTTCCTCAGTGACTAGAAATGAGTTTGCCCAAGGACATTTTGGAACTAAGAGACAGGAGAGCAAATTTAGAGGCTGAAAGGCGCTTGTTAACAGAGGAAAAGAAAAAGAAGAAAGAGAAATTGAAAGCGCTTGAACAAATGATGATCGTTGAACTCGCAAATGGTAACGAGAAAATGCGGCAGGACCTGTCTCAGCTTGACTCCAATATCAATAATCTTGAGAATAGATTAGAGCAGGCCAGACAAGAAGCAGAGACCCAGAATAGTGAATTGAACCAGGCAAGCGAGGCAAACGTGCAGACCTGGGTTGCTGCACTCGAAGAATCACCGATACAGGTGGAAGAGGCCCCAACAGAGACAACTTCCGAGAGTTCTGTTCCGTCATCGGAAAACAAGGATGAAATAACGAGTCAAGAAAGCCAAAAGAAGAAACGCTAAGTCTTATAGTTGCCAAAGCGCACGGGTTAGGTTCGCTGCGCACGCGACTGTGTCATTAGTGCGCGCGCGAGACACACTCCATCTCTGGCCGTCCCTCCTTCTACGACAAGTTCCCAGAGAGAACGCTCGCCGAAAAGATTCCTTGTCGCCCATTCAAACACGGAGATATCGGTTAGTGTCGGTGGCTCTCTTGTCGCAATTTCCAGTTTTTTTAGTCCAGCTCTTTGGCGCGCGCTTGCATTTGCCGAAGAAGTGCACGAATGTTGGAAGCCGGTCTTAGCTTGCCTGTGCGTAATAACGGAACAGCAGCATTCCAGTGAGGGGTACCAGAAATGATGGAAGAACATAGTATAAGATTGACTTTGATAGAAGGGCCAGCGGAGCAATTAACGAAGTGATGGATAAGGCTGCCCCTGAAATGACGCATATGATTCCAATTATCAACGTTGCAGTTGAGTTTCTTTTTGAAAACATGAAGCCCGCACCGAGGAATCCGAACAGCAGCCCAAGAAAAGTAAAGACTGCGAACAGCTCGTCGTAGATGAACCAGCTTTGCGCAACGAATTGCGGATACCAACTGTAAATCCCTTGCAAAGCCTGAACTGATACTACAAACATGATTAGGAACCATACTGAACTGATAATCATCAACACTGCCGACAAGAACAAGAAATTGGTCCTAGAAAACGAATTGCCGTCCAAGCTCGTGGTCAATGGAGTGTTTTGATCGGTTGTTCGTGTGGTGTTTGTCGAGGCAGGAGACATGCGATCAAGTCTGGCAAAAATGAAAATAAGTTTTGCGCAATGGTTTTATTATATATGTTCCATAGTTTCACATCAGAGAATCTATGCAGCGCAGAACCGTTGTTCTTGTATCAGTTTTCATCGCGCTTTTTATGGCAGAGGCAGTACCTTTTTCGCTATCCGAAAGTTACAGTGCGCCAACGTTCGTTGCTACAGATAGACATCACGTTGTGCAGCTCAATTCAAACATGCCGTACGTAGCAGGGTTTCATGTTGATGCTGATGATTTGAGCGAATACGAAACAGTTAATGCCACTGCTGTCACAGTGAGTTTCGGTTCAACCACACTTGGATATTTTCCAGCTGACAGTTGGTTAGGGTGCGGCATGTTTGTTCAGGGGCAGGACCACTTTTTCGACAATGTGGATTACGGTTTTTACATGATGCTCGTCGTCGACTCTTCAGGAACGTTGTTTATTGACGCAGGGCTTCACCAAACCGAAGAGGCATCGAGTCCGATTCAGGCTGCAAATTCAAGCTTGGTGTACTCCTACACGTGGCTCGTCAACAATGTCGAAAGGTCAACCGAAGTTGAACTGTTCCAGACGTGGATAAACAGCGACTCAGTCCGCTATTCAGTTTTAGTTTCAGGGTTCAGCCAGATACTGGCGGATATCAATGTTCGAGCCATGCCCAACTGTAACAATATTCTTCCGCAATTCTATGTAGGAAACGTCGTTGTAGGCGAGTTTCCGTCCAGCCGTTGCGTTAACTATTTTCAGTTCGGCATAGTAAGCAACAAGGTAATTGACAACTCACACTGGCAAGCACACATCGAGAACCCCATGATGCTAAGGACCAAAGGCTGGGCTCTGGTTGACAAAGCTTGGCTGCTTGAAGGAGACTATTCTTTCATTGATCAAGATTTGATGTGGGGCGGAGAAGCCTATCCAGGCATAAGCATAACGCCAAACGTTGAACAGTCTCAAAACATCTATCAACTCAGCTTCGAATACACGGGAAAGCAATACTCTGGTTCTCGGACCCTATGGAACGTTCAGTCAGTCAACACAGCCTTATCCTTCGGAACAGAAAACCAAGATTTGACTTTAACATGTCGACGATTAATGCCAATAATTGTGGCCTTATTCGCAGGGATTATCATAGTTCCATTAGTTTTGATAAGCCGGAGAACTTACGGACATCGCGTTAGACGTTGACAAACATCGTCCGACCAAGTCCATTTGTCATGACGAAAACATAGCAAACACCATGCTTTAACCTTACAACAGAGAGACATCGAAAGTCAAATTTGTTAAACAAAACTTTAATGCACTAAGACTGCTTAGCGTGCGCTGATTGATAAATCGTTAATTCTCTGGGAAAAGCTGAAGAGCTCATCCAGCAGCCCATGGTTAACACTCTGGAGAAAGCTGACCCTGAACATTGCAAGAGAACGAGAAGAGCGCTAAAATTCTAGAGGCCACTCATCAAAAACCTTATTTTTCATTTTTCTGAATCTTAGCGTGCGCACTAGTGTTTTTTGTGGCTCTGAGTCCAAGCCAGTAGCATGCAACAGCTATAGCCCAGCATATCACGGCGCTAACTGGTGCAAACGGATCAAATGAATCGTAGCCCAGCATGTTGGACTCGCCTATCGGGAAGGGCACCAGAGTTAATATCCCGACGGCAACAAACACAACCACGAGCACCCACCAATACCATCTCATCCCTCAAGCCCCAGACCCCTCACTGTTTAACGTTTGAAACTTAAAACTTTAGGCGCGCTCATTCCCAGTTGAAGAGAAGCACCTCATAGAAAGCATTTCCGAGGCAGTGCCAAGCAAGACTGTCGAACAAAACTTGAAAGCCTTCGATATGGGCATGAAAAACCGCCTGAGACTCACTGTGCAGCCTGATTCCATGCAGACTCTAGGTTTGACCATTAACCGACGGCCAGGAGATGGACAATCTCTTCTCAGACAATGACATGTAAAATAGTCGAGTTTTGAGAAAATCCGACGCGTCGCTTTTTCAGCTTCATATCCTCAGGATTTTTCCATTAATTATGAAGATGCGTCAGCCTTTTCTTACTAGGGTCTTGCGCAGGAACTTGATTTGGTGACTAACTTCGAAGCCTATGTTTCTCAACAAGGTCACAGACGGAATGTTGAGCTCTGACGTGTGCAGGATCACAGTGTCCATTCCTTTTTCAAGTAAGAAGTTCATTGCTCGGACCGTGAGAGCAGATGCTAGTTTTTTAGAACGAAACTCGGGAATCGTTGCCGCTGGACCGAGATAACATCGCCTTCCCCCGAAGAACCTATTGTATTTGACCGCGGGCCATGCAACGACAACTGAGAGTATTCTGTCTTGGAGAGTGGCAATTTGAACCCACTCTTCGTCGAATGGAGGAGAATCAACCTTGCCCCTTTCAATAAAGTCATCTTTCAGCCTTTGCCACCCGAACACGGAGTTAACCGTTTCAACAACATTTTTTTCTTCGCCAGCTCTTGAGCTGCGGATGGTTATGCTCTCTGGAACGTTCGGAAGTGGCCGAGCGGTGTGGAGTTTTGCATTCATCTGGTACAGACCGCCGTCGAGCTTGTATCCCCTATCCATCCAATCACTGGTCTGTGGGCTTCCGGCGTCTACTGAGGTGAAAACTGTTTCTCCATGAACAGATTTCTCAGCCACTGATACCAGCTCATCTTCTACGAGTTTTCGGTCGGGTCTTTGTCGAACCGCAAGCCATCTGATCTCTTCGCCCCAAAACCCTTCGTGGTACGTGGCGGTGCCCACAATTTCACCGTTTTCCTCTGCCATCAAGGTACGAGACTTCTCTTCCTGAATTCTAACTCCCCACTCATCTTCCCCGAGGGGAACATACTCATATGATCCATTGTTTACCTCATTGAAAAGTCTTACAAGCGCTGACAAATCCTTGTAAGCGAAGTCACGAATCTGAACATTCATAGTTTGTCGCGAGTAGAGACGTTTGAAAATGTAATAAAGGTTGGACAACTTACTCTCGCGCGCTAGTCTCGGTGTTCGTGGGATTCTTCTTCAGATTCTTCTTCGTTTTCCTCTTCTTCCTCTTCGGCTTCTTCTCCGGTAGCCCTTGCTTGTTCTTCAGCTTCACCTGGTGGCGGATATGCTTCATCCAGCCAAACTCTGAACTGTTCTCTGTCTTCATCATCGGATAAGGCCCATTCGAACAGCTCACTTATTGTGACGTTGAGATCAATTTCGTGCTCGTCCGCCAGATGTTGTAGAAACTGGGTCCACTTTGCAGGGAGAGAAAATGTAGGTTCGACCATTTCGAATTTTCACCGTCATCTCTTAACGTCCAAGTCATATTTAAGCGTCGACCTAACGCCAACTTGTTGCGTTTGCTTTCATTGCTTCAGTAGATTTATTTGAACCAGTGCGCATGATGAAAAAGAAAGGAATAATACTTGCAGGATTCAAACGACCGAGACAAGAAGATAAAGGCGATCATCCTAACCGGCATCGCCAGCGTTTTGTGGGGCACTTCTTTTCCAGCGATAAAAATCGGGCTGCGGTACGTGGACGCTTACATGTTCGTTTTCTTGAGGTTTCTCCTAGCTTCAATCGTAATGCTGTTTCTACTATTGATAAGGAGAAATTTCGGGTTCGAATTCGCGAAGAACAGAGTTGTGTGGTTCCTTGGCATCGCCAACGGAGTTGCCTATCTGTTCCAGTACGTTGGAATGAACTCTACCTCGGCCTCAAAATCTTCGCTGCTCGTCAATCTGAGCGCGATATGGGTTGCCATACTGAGCTGGCTAATACTGAAAGAACGTCTGGGAAACAGGAGAGCACTGGGAATAATATTAGGAGTCGTCGGGGTTTTCTTAATAACGACGAACCTCGATTTCCAAATGCTGGGCCAAGGCGCTATTGTCGGCGATTTGCTTGTTCTCTTGTCTGGAGTCGTTTGGGCGTTCTTTACGGTTTACAACAAACGGTTGGTCTCAGGTGTAAGAGACATAATTCAGCCGACAACGTGGGTGATTTTCATAACCCTGCTTCCCCTAATACCCTGCCTCCTCTTCTCGACCAGTTCCCCTTCCCATCTGCCGGCTGACGCGTGGCTTGCAATAGCTTACACCGCGATATTCTGCTGGGTGATTCCTTACTACCTCTGGTCTGAAGGGTTGAAATACATCTCCGCCGTGAACTCCACCATCATTCTTCTGGCGGAAGTATTGGTCGCCTTGGCAATCTCTTCAATCTTCTTGAACGAGATGTTAACGTTGATTTCCGGCATAGGAGCTTTCCTAATAATTTCAGCTATTATCTTCGTATCGTGAAACCCCTGAAAATAGACTGTTTTTGAGAATTGAACGGGAAAACACAGTTGAAATGGACTTAATATTCACCTGAGCGGACGCCCAATGCAAATTCAGATTGGAATCAGAACTAAAAACATCAAGGATAAAACTGGCGCGTTAGTCACTTCCGCGGCACTGATTTTTTGAACGGCGTGATGAAGACAAACGTTTTAGAATTTAGCTGCCGTGATTTGTTGTTCTCGCTTATGTATGTCAGAGCTTGTTCGTTATCAAGTATGAGACTACAGCGAAAGGAGCTGCTATAGCGTATGAGATGATGGTTCCGAGCCAGATGCCGAGACTCGGATACGAGTATCTTACTGCGATGCTGTATGGAATACACGTGAGGATAGCGGTCATTACCATGGGTTTAGTCATTGAGCGGGAATACTCTGTTCCTTTACTGTTGTTAAGAATTATCAAGGTTGAAGTGAAAACTGCTGGAAACGCAGAAGCAATTCCGCCCAGACGGGGACCGCCGATCTGGCTCAATAGAACGGCCAGTAAAACAAGAGATCCAGCGCCGGTTCCGCGCTCCAGAATCTCAATGGGGGTGTATTTTTTCTCCCCTCCTGGAAAGTTTTTGAGTCTTAGCCTCTTATCAAAAGCGTAAAAGGTCGCCGCTGAGACCAAAATGCCGCAAACCAAAGAAAGCGTGAAATTCTTTAGGCCCGAAAGGACGATTACACCTGAGACTGTCAACCACATCAATAGTGAGATGGAAAGGCCGATGGCGAATCCTTTCTTCGCGAAGACTGCGTAAAACAGAACGTAAGCGCAGGTGAAACTGATCACTAACGGAAAGACCGTTGTTGCTTGAACCGCCGCTGCCGAAGACTGATTAATTCCGATAAATAAAAAAGCGAGAGCCGACGTGGATGGAATTCCTGCTAAAACCCCGCCGAATCTGCTGCCTTTCTTTTCAGACAAGACCGTAACAAGAATAACCCAGAGACTTCCAACCGCAAACGCAAGAGCAAGGTGCAACAGCAAAGAGTCAGAAAGCACTTCTCCAACCTTACCTATGTGTGCGCAATACAGCTCTCAGCATCCTTTTTCTTGGGCGAGTGCTGCATCGTTAGTTTTCACCGTGTAGCATGCCCAGCAAGCGACCCAGCACTTTCTCACCATCGGCCCGCAGGCCATTGTGCTCGTATTCGCTGGTGACCCACAGCTTGATGCCGCGAATATTCTTTGCAGTTTCCTCTGAAAGCGTTCGCTCCACGTACATGTCGTTGTAGTAAACTGCGGCTACGCACGGAACTGCGTTGGATTGCAGAACCGACTTGTCGTACAGCATTGGCCAGCCGTCGTACGTCGCTAAAATCTCAGCTGCCTCTCTTAAGGGTCTAAGGTACTTATACTCGCCAAACATCCATGGATAAACCATCTCGCCCGTGAAATATACAGGTTGATCAGGTGTGATGTCAAATTCTGGACGGTCTCGTCGGAGACGATCAGCTGACCAGTTGGAGCCAATTTCCTCGCAGTAGATTGATTCATGCAGAATCGCGTAGATAGGGTTGGTTTCAAACGAGAGCGAGTTTTCGAACCCGCGCAAGAAAGCATAGCTCATCTGTCGACCAGCGATGTCGCGAAGGAAAGCTTTTTCGAGCAGGTAGTGGACTTGTTCGAACCCGTTACTCATCCCGAAAGCTATACCGAGTTGCTGAAACCGTCTCGGTGACAGTCTGTCGCCTCCTGGCAAGTTCACCTCGTGCGAATCCAGATAATCAACGATTTCTCTTACGCGATCGACGTCTTCAGGATAACGTTCAAAGTAAAGTTTGTTCTTTTCGATGACGCGCTGATATGTGGCACGGTAAACATCGTCGGGCGGACGATTTATCGGCGGCAGTCCGCCGGTCATGATCGCTTCCTTCAATCCGTGCGGCGCGGCAGACAGATAATGCGTCACGCAGAAGCCCCCATAGCTCTGCCCCAGCACACTCCAGCGGCCACTCTCTCCGAGCAGTTCGCGTCGAATTGATTCAGCATCTCGCACGATTGAATCTGCCCGAAAATTCTTCAGGTAGTCAACCTGTTCTCTAGCAGTGACGAACCGCGCCAACGTCTGATAGTTTACAGGCGTACTGCAGCCTGTCCCGCGTTGGTCGAGCAGGAACACGCGATATTCCTGCAGTGCTCTTTTCAGCCAGCCGCTGCTGCTTTCAGGACGCAGTGCTTCCATGCCGGGACCGCCTTGAAAGAATACGAGCCAAGGCAAATCGGTCTTTTCCTTGTTGCCAGCGACAACTTCGCGTCCAAAGACGCTAATCATCTCACCGTCAGGCTGCCTATGATTCAGGGGCACGGTGAATTCATGGTCAGTTAAGACTATTCCTGGCAGACTATGGACGTGCTTGCGCATGTTCAACCTTCCTTCAGATAACCAACGGCCTATTGGTTACCCACGATTGATATAATAAAGCTTGCACAGACGGGAGTTACGCGCGCTAATGCAGAAAGACGTTTGTCGTTTCAGGTCGAATACTAGTCAGTAAGAGTCAGTAGGGGCGCGCAAGCAAGGACAGTGTCTCGGTACTTGTCTAGAATCATCACGGCGTGTTTTTCTGCTTGGTGTTCCCACATTGGTTTCTTATCTATCCATTGTCTGAGGTGCATTCCTTCGTGTGCAGTGACTTTCACGAGTGCTTCCTTCCAGTCGTTCAGCATTACCGCGTATTTTTGGCAACGCTTGTGGTCTGGATAGACGGAAAGGTATGGAAAGTGCTTTGCCTTGCCTATCCTAACTACGATTAGAAAGCGTCGGCTGTTGCAGCCGCACGTGTAATCCTCTGCGCTCGCGAAGATTCGTCCATAAAACGCATGTTTGCTATTTTTCACATGCACTTCCAACTCTTCGGAATGTGGAACGTTCTTCAAAGCGAATTTCACGAGGTCTTCAACCTGATCGGAAGGATATTTTGAGCTGTTCTTGACAATCACTTTAATGTCCTCTTGCCTGTTGCTGTTACAAACTGGTCTCGCACCGAAGCGCGAGAGCTTGTGCTCTAATGCTGGCTCTTTTGATAAAGCGCTTATGAAGCCAGAATCAATACTGAGAGTCAATTGTGCAAGCCTCCTTCCAGTCCAGTAGCTCAACAGGCAAGACTTATCGCCAGTGCACACGCGCCGGTCGGACATATAGATTTCCGAGATTTCAGGGCGAATTACTTGTTAAATTATCGAACGCAAATCGTACAGGCACAGGCTGAGCGCAGGTTTAGCGTTCAACAATCATATTTATTACTTTTTTACTCTTAATCTTAAGACCAGCTCATGGTGATTGAAGTGAAGGAATACGATGTCATCGTCTTAGGCTCGGGATCTGCCATGGAAATCGTGAATGCGATGGAACAGGAAACCCCTGACATTAGAGTCGCGGTGATAGACAAGGACGAGCCTGGCGGAATATGCTTGACGCGAGGTTGTATTCCTTCCAAGATCCTATTGTACCCGGCCGAGATGGTGAGGACCGTTGAAAGGGCCAATGAGTTTGGAATATCCGTCGACTTGAAAAACGTGGATTTCCATGCAGTTATGGAGCGAATGAGAAAACTGATTCAATTAGACATAGACGCGATGAAACACGGGCTCACTCACACCAAAAACGTGGATTACTACAACTGTGTCGCGGAATTCATCGCACCCTACACTATGAAGGTTGGAGAGGAAACCATTAAATCGCAAATGATTTTTCTGTGCACTGGATCAAAACCGCTAATTCCAGCAATAAAAGGTCTGGAAAGAATCAAATATCATACGAGCGATACAGTTCTTAAAATGGACAGCCTTCCTCGGAGCATAGCTGTCGTCGGCGGAGGGTACATCGCAGCAGAATACGGCCATTTCTTTTCAGCTATGGGGTCAAAAGTTACTGTTATCGGGAGAAATCGGCAGTTCATTCCGGAAGAAGAACCCGAAGTGTCGGCCCTGGCAAAGAGAGAACTGCAAAAGCATATCACGATATTGTCCAACCATGAAGTTCGCAGCGTCGAGAACACTTCAGCTGAAGGGAAAAGACTGGTTGCCGTCAACAGAGAGAGTGGGAAAGAAGTGGAAGTGGCCGCTGAAGAAATATTGATCGCTTCAGGAAGGGCATCGAACACGGACATACTTCATCCGGAGAGGGCTGGAATAAGAACAGACGAAAAGGGATGGATAGTCGTCGATGAATTTTTGGAAACGTCACAGCCGAACGTTTGGGCGTTTGGGGATGCCGACGGCAGATACCTCTTCAAGCACGTGGCGAACTACGAGGCATTGCTCGTGTACTATAATGCCGTGCAGAAGAAACGAGTCAAGGTCGACTATCACGCGGTTCCGCACGCCGTCTTCACCTATCCGGAAATAGCCAGCGTCGGACTCAGAGAGGCAGAAGCGATAGAAAAGTATGGCAAGAGCAACCTTCTGATTGGAATCCAACGCTACGAAGACACTGCAAAGGGATTGGCCATGGGCGTGAAAGACTTTTTCGTCAAGGTCATAACAGAGTCAACCACAACGAAGATCTTGGGTGCGCACATCATCGGACCGTACGCCTCCGTCCTCATCCAGGAGATTATAGACCTCATGTACACGTCCACGCAGAGTGCACAACCGATACTGGAAGGAATGCACATTCACCCCTCCCTGAGCGAAGTTGTGCAAAGAGCGGTCGCTTCCAGCGTGCCGGTAGATCAGTACCATCACATGATCGAAGAACACTATGGCCTTTCTGCTGAGTGAAACATAGGACGGGGACTGTTGGCTTTAGCCGAATCTTGAATTTTTGTTAACCTTTTGGGCAGTATTTCAGCAGTTCCTCGAAGAGCTTTGTCAGTTTAGGCTCTTCTCTGGCAATATCCATGCTTGTGATTATTCCGACGAGTTTGCCGTCCTGGACAACTATCAACTTCTTGAAGCTCTTTTTGACCATGATTCTTGCTGCCTCTTCCAGACTGGCGTCTTCTCCTATGGTCACAAGGCTGGCCGACATCACGTTTCTCGCTGTCAAAGCGGCTGGAAGAAGCTCCGGCTGGAGCACTCTTTCCAGTATGTCCTTGTGGGTTATCAGTCCGATAGGCCTATCCTTCCTGACAACAACCACGCTGCTTATGTCAAACTTCAACATGGTTGCAACTACTTCTTGCATGCTCGTGTCTTCTCTGACAACTTTGACATCGCGCGTCATCGCGTCTCTAACTGACAACATTCCTGCCATCGAAATCCCTTCGTAACGTTTCGGAACTATTACGCGCACTGCTTATATAAAAGAGAATCCGTCAGCCAAAACGCAGGTGGAGACGAACTACTCCATCGTCCGATTGTTCAAGAATCGAACAAATTGAGAACCGCCGGAAAACAGTAATTCTTAAATCGTCTTCTCCTTCAACTGTAATGAGTGACTTCTATGAAGGCTTTCGTCTCAGTTGATCTGGAGGGTATGCCTTACATCGTCATCCCGGGTCACTTGAACCTGAAGGGCCCGTTGTATGAAGAGGCAAGAAGAATCGCCACCAAAATAGCGTTGATTACAGCGGATGAGTTGAACAAAAACGATTTTGACAAGGTCATCATCGCAGACAGTCACGGGCCGATGGTTAACCTGCTAATCGACGATCTGCCCGAGTGCGTAGAGATAGTGAGAGGCTTTCCTCGCCCGCTCAGCATGGTCTCAGGAATAGAAGGCTGCAAAATAGCGATGTTTCTCGGGTACCACGCCAAATTTGGCACCGCAAAATCAACGTTTGACCACACTTACAGTAGCGCGAGCATAAACCGCGTGGAAGTAAACGGAGTGGCCGCCAGCGAATTCCTCCTCAACGCCTACGTCGCTGGAGAGTTGGGCGTTCCAGTTGCCCTCGTTGCGGGAGAAGCCCGGCTCTTGGAGGATGATGTCAGGAAAAACGCGCCGTGGGCTGAGACCGTTGCGTTGAAAACCTCTATGAGCCGGCTTTCAGCAAAGAGCGCGAGCATGATTAGCATCGAGAAGGAACTGCGGAATGCCGTCAAGAAGGCAGTCGCCAGTCAGAAGAGGGACAAAGCTGAGCTGTTAGTCGCCAAAAAGCCTGTGAAGATGGCGATCAACTTTTTGTCAAGTCAGTTCGCGGATACTGCCGAACTGTTGCCCAGCATCGAGAGAGTCGATGGGCTAAGAGTCGAGTACACGGCCAAAAGCATGACGGACGCATACAAAACCCTGGAACTACTGACTCTTGCGTCAAGCGGCGTGCAGGCGCTTATGGAAGGTATGAGATAGGAGCGCACTTTGCGAGCAGCACGTTTGAGGACAAATGACGATATTCTGAACGAGGAATTGGGCTGAGGAAGGTGGGCGCATGAAGTTCTCTTTTGTCAATGCTGGTCCGAACGCGGATCTGGACGACCGTGAGGGGAAAAAATCCATCGGCGCCTGGCCTCCCCTTGGAATACTGTACATGGCCGCAGTGCTGCGGCAAAAGGGCGTTGAGGTGTCAGTGCTCGATCAGGCGGCGAAAGGCCTCACTGTGAAAGAGACGGCGAAGTGGGTGAAGGCCCAGAACCCTGACATCTTGGGTTTTTCAACTTTCGCAACCTCCGGTCGTACGGCCGCGGCGATAAGTGCCGAGGTGAAGAAGGAAAACCCGAACGTTACGGTGGTTTTCGGAAACTACTACGCCACTTTCAACTCGGAAAGGGTTCTCAGAAAGTATCCTTCAGTGGACATCATTGTGCGTGGAGAAGGAGAACGTACTGTCGTTGATTTGGTGGATTGTCTGAAAAAAAGGGGGCGGTTGAAGGATGTTCTTGGAATCAGCTTCAGGAGCGAGGGTGGGGTGGTCTCCACGGCTGACAGTCCTCTCATAAAGGATTTGGACAGTCTTCCGTTTCCGGATCGTTCGCTAGTCGATGATGAATACCATTCTGTCATGGCCGGAGCCAACGTGGCTCCGAAAAAGTTCACGAGCATCGTTTCTTCGCGCGGCTGCGTTTATAGGTGTCGATTCTGTTGCTGTACACAGTTTGCGCACAGTAGGTGGAGATCCAGATCGGTCCAGAATACCATGGAGGAACTGCGTTTTCTTGTTTCGGAGGGGTATAAGCAGTTCATTTTTGTCGATGACAATTTCACGGGTAACCCGAAGAACGTCATCCGGCTTTGTAGAGAGATGAGGAGGGAAAAGCTGGATATTGAGTGGATATGTGAGGGGAGAGTTGACACGGGCTCCTACGAGATGTTCTGGGAAGTTGCCCATGCGGGATGCAGGATTCTGTATTTCGGCATTGAGAGCGCCAATCAGAGAATATTGGATTACTACAACAAACGGATAACGCCTGAGCAAACCAGGGCCGCTGTGAAGACGGCGAGAAGGGCAGGGGCTGATGCGATAGTTGGATCTTTCATTGTGGGGGCGCCTGACGAGACTAGGGAAGAAATTCGGAACACGATAGAGTTCGCAAAGAAGATTCCGATAGACCTGCCTCAGTTTAACATTCTGGGGGTTTATCCGGGGACGGACATCTGGGACGAGTGTGAGGCCAAGGGCTTTCTGAAGGGCGGCGAATACTGGGAGACGGGCGTGGCCGTGTCGGAGATATGTCCCACTGCGGTGCCCTACAGGGAGATACGGTGGATGATTCATGAGGGCTTCTATCGCTTTTTCCGTCGGCCAGCCTTCGTTTCGGAGCAGTTGGCCAGGCTGATTAAGAGCTCCTACCGTATCAGGACCGCGGTGAGCAATGCTGCCCGTTTAAGCAGTGTCTTAGAGAACGTCCGCAGAGTGACCTAGGCGAGGCCAGCGTCGAGCGGGTCAGGGGACAAGCTTTGAACTCGTTTTAAATCAGTTTTTCTAAAGTTGTGTTCCGTGATGTGGGGCTCCGCGCGGATGCCTGTTCCCATGTTTGGGGCGCGATATTTTTTGAATTGCTTGGATTACAAGATTTCAACGGTGAACGGCTGGTCCCCCCTCCCCTTTTTTTCTTTACATCAGATGTAATGTTGCCGTGTAATGTTGTAGCGTAAACCGCCATGTTGCGCGTGCATGTTCCGGAAAAATGGGATAAAATGTTAGTCGGGTTCCATGTGGAGAGTGACGACTGTTTCGGGAAAGCGTTCTCTGAGCTGCTCTTCGATCTGTGACGCGATTTTGTGGGCGTCTTCGATGGAGATGTGCTTTGCGAAACTGCAGTCTATGTTTATGTGCAGTTTCTTCCTTGCCATGTAGGTTACTATTCCTTTGATGTGAATGGCTTGCTGATGGTTCTCTGCTATGCTCTCGGCTGTGCGTCTGATTTCTTTTTCGTCAATCGCCTGACCCTTTCGTGTCTTGGGGCTGAAGGGTTCCATGTGCACGGCAACGTTTTCCACTTCGGGTATTCTTTTTTCAATCGTATTTTCGATGTCTTGAGCAATTTCATGGGCGGCTTCTACAGAGATCTTCGGATCCACGTTGGCGTGCAAGGTGACGTACAGTTTTCCCTCAGCGTGCACGACGCTTACTTCGTGCACTTCCTTCACGCCTTGAATCTTCGTGGCAATATTCTCCACGAGCTTTTCAGTTGGAATTCCCTTTTCGTATGGCTCGGTGTGTATTGCAACGTCACAATTTCCACACATGTTTTTTATGTTTGATTCTATCTTAGAAGTCAATTCGTGAGCTTCCACGAAATCAAGGTAGTCAGGCACCTGGACCGTTGCCTCGACGTAGGTCTTTTCTCCAGCTTTTCTCATTTTAAGGGATTCGAGTTTGCACACACCCTGTGTTCCCATTATTTCATGCCTGACCATGTCGGCCAAATCCTTCGATATTGCGTCCGTCAACTCCATCCCGCTGCTCCAAACCAGCTTGACACTTAGGTAGATTAACAGGCTGCCGAGAACCATCGAGGAGATAGAGTCTCCATAGTAGAACCCAAAAGCCGCTAGTCCGAACCCAGCCAACGCTACTAGGGTTGAGCTCATGTCCGCGATGGCATCATAATACCCGACTCGCATGACGGGGCTATCGCTGTTGCGCGTTTTGCTGAATGTTCTCACCCTGAAAAAGTCTATGCAGAGGGTGTAGCCAATCGCTACGAAGCCGGCAGATTCTAGTCCAAGGTTGATGCTTTGCCCGTGGATTATCTTCAATACGGCCTCATATATCAACAGCAGCGCTATCATCGCAAGTGTGAATCCTCCCACGAACCCCCCTATCGATTCGAATTTCTCATGTCCATACATGTGTTCCTCGTCAGCAGGTTTTGCAGATTCGCGCACCGCTAAAAAGAGGACCACAGTGGTTAGAGCATCGAACAGTGCATGCAACCCATCACTGATAATCGCAAGGCTGTTCACTGTCACACCGATGATCATTTCAACGAAAACAACGCTTGTTATGGCAATTGCCGAGAGCTTAAGCATCCTTAGTTTGAAGCCACTTTCCAATATTTCAAGCACTGCTCGAGTTTACTTCGATGCCCCAGCGATTTAAGAATTATGGGTTTCCAACCTCTTTGCACACCCCGGACGTACCCCACGCGCCTTTTCAAAGCTTGAGTCTAAATCAAAATAAACCAAAATAAACCAAAATATCCAGCGCCTAACCATAATTCGAGTGATGGGGTTGATTAACCAGTTCGCGACGGATAGAGAATCTTCATAGACGAAGTTTTAATATGTTACAGCTTTGACATTCTAAATGGTCGAAAATGGTCACCTTAACGGATTGGGCCGCGATTCTTTCGGCAGTGGCCGGCGTTTCTGCAACAGTCTTCATTTTGCTTCAGCTTAGACATATGGAGAAGCACAGGGATCTGGAGATTTCATTGAAGCTTTTCGATTGGGCCGAGAGCGACCGACTTCATAAGGCTTTCAGATGGGTTGAGGACAAGTTCCAGTTTGAAGACTATGAGCAATACAAGAAACAAATGGCAGAGGACTACGAGGCGAGCGACTATCCTTACGAGGTTACCGCCTTCTTTGAGGAGGTAGGTTTCCTGATTGAGAAGAAATTCATAGACATCGACGTAATAGCTGACCACCTCGATACGCACATAATCTCAAACTGGAAGAAACTGGAACCCTGGATCCTGGCTTTAAGAAAGGAGAAAGGAGACAAAACCTTTGGAGAACACTTCCAGAAGCTCTATGAAAAAACGATTGCATACATGAAAAGAAAATGAGAGATGACTTCGCTCACATAGCTTCGCGAACGACACCGGTGACTTTCTAATCAACAGGGAAAGAGATATTTGAAAACGTTACTGCAGCAAAGCTCTGAGACAAATGATGGGGAAAAGGGCACGTTCCAATAATGGAAGAGCTGCTGCTTCATTCTGAGGCAAGCTTCTGTATTATGTTCACTGCCTGAAAAGTGTTTTCAAAGGTTGAGATGCCGAGATCTGCACGAGCGAAGCCTCCGTTTGCGTTCTGACATGTGCGCACAAAATCAACTGTTTGCGATGTAAACTTACAGTTTTCCCCGAGCGCGTCAAGAGCCATCACTCCATAGTAGGTGTGTTCCATGTAGGGTGTGAAAGAATCAGGGACGACCGTGAAACCTCCATAAAACCTTTCACACGTTCTGAGAAATGTTACGGTGTTCTTCAGGCTCTTCATATCAAAACCCAGCAGATTAAGAGACGTTGCAGCATAGTACGTTGAGTTGACGTTGGAATGGCAGTGTACTCCGAACCCTCCGTCTCCATTCATGTACTGAAGCAACCATTTCGCAACGTCGGTGCCTGGGTCGACGTCCAGCAAGTCGGCGAGTTCCAGAATCATAAGCGTAGCCCTAAACTCGGAAGCCACTTCGAAATAGACGTCCACAGATCCGAAATGTCTCTTCGCGGCGATTGTCGCGGTAACGAATTTCCGGAAACCACCGTCTAATTCTTCACCGCACAGCGACAAGGCCTTACCAACATAGTAGTGAGAGTAGATGCTGCCCAGCCCAAATTCACGCAACCATTCCACCGTCTTGGCGACGCGGGGATAGGGCGAATCCAGCAGTTTCAACACTGCCAACCCATAATAAGTGTCCTGCGCATTGGAATCATTCTCTTCTACAAAAGTATAGCCGCCATCCGTGTTTTGGCGAGACACGACATAGTCGATAATGTTCTTCGTTAAAGATGCATCATTAGCCAGTATCCTCATGTAAGTAACTCCCGGATAGTTGACGGACTCCAATTTTCGAACTTTTGCCTCGCCTCGGAGGCCTTTCAACCCGCCTCAGACGAAGCAGCCAGAGCCCAAACGCCTCGCAAACAGTCTGACTTCACATTAAATTCTGATTAATATATTTTATCGAAACATCGCATGCGCCGACTTTAGCGCCGCTTCAAATTCGGCTTCATGTGAATAATTCGTCAGATAGTTAGCGCGCGCTAAATAAGAAGAGTTTTTTATCTTGAGGGTATTGAACAGCAGATTAGGTGAGTGAAATGAGCGATTTCGCTGTTCACGTTGATTATGATGAGATATTGAGGGGAATCCAGCAGCTTCAGAAGGTCGACGAGGGTTTTCGGAATAAGCTCACAGCGTTTGTCAGGGCTCTGATGGAAGTCGGTCGTCAGATTACGCGGACTATGGGCACCGAGGCGCTTGAACAGAACGAGGCAGAACTTTGGAGAACCTACCAGCTACTCCAAAAAGAAAGGTTGAGGATACTGGATCTGTCCCACGAATGGAACGCTTTGAGTGAAGTGCTTGGCAGGTTCAGCAGCGAACTTGTTTTTCTCATTCAGGACGCGCTTGATGAATCGGTCGACCATGTCACTGTTCTAGTCGACACTCTGAGGGCTCACATAGACATTCTTGAAATAAAGAATTCACGCAGGCTAACCCTAATCACGCTCGCAGTGTCCATAACCATTTCCTACCTAGCCCTTTGGGAGTTCTTCGCCCGTGACTTCATACTGACTTACCAGTTTAAAAACGGCCTAAGCCCAACGCTGAACTATGCCCTCATCGTCATATCGCTTGCCCCGATGTTCTGGGCCTTGGTGATGGCTTGGCGCTACAGAGTACCCAAATAGAATGATCCACGCTCGATTTGCGCGCCGCACACCTTTTGTCTAGAACCTGAGCCTGTGACTCTTCCGGACGGTCTCGTCGAATTCTTTGGCCAGCTCTTCCAGCAGTGTTTTCTGATTCGATGTGAGTTTTTCGGGCACTTTGATATCAACCCTCAATAAAAGATCGCCTCTTCCGTATCCTCTGAACCTTGGCATGCCCTTGCCCTTCAGTCTGATCACCTCTCCAGGCTGAGTTCCCTCATGAACATCCACGTCAACGTTTCCATCGAACGTGGGCACTGAGACTTTTGCGCCGAGGGCAGCCTGAGGAAAACCTATCTTCAAGCCGTAAAGCAGGTCATCCTCGTCCCTCTTGAAGTACGGATGGGGCGCTATATGAATCAAAACATAGAGGTCTCCAGGAGAATCGCTTTCCGGCGACATCTCTCCTTGACCTTGGAGTCTAAGCTGGTATCCTTCGTCGATGCCGGGGGGCACCTTCACCGTTATGTTCCTTTGCTTTCGCAGCAAGCCCGTGCCCCGGCACGTTGGGCATGGCGAATCGATGATTTTCCCTTTTCCCCTGCAAGTAGGGCATGGTACGACCTGCACGAAAGTTCCAAAACTGCTCCTGTTGGCCCTCTGAACCCTCCCAGCGCCCCTGCAAGTGGGACAAACCCTTTGAGACGTTCCCGGAGCGGCCCCAGTGCCGCCGCAGACGTCGCACTTCTCGATTCTCTTGAAATTGATCTCTTTCTCCGTTCCGTGTGCTGCTTCTTCCAAGGTTATTTCCAAATCGTAGCCAAGATCTCTGCCTCTAGTAACTCTCTCTTCGAAATCCCGTTGGCCAAAAATGCTGCCTAACAAGTCTCCGAAGCCGAAGTTGAAACCCATGTCCCTGAATATCGACTCGAAGTCTGCGCCCCTGAAAATGTCTTCGGTCGTGTAGCGCTCATCAAATCCAGCGTGGCCTAACGTGTCGTATTGTCTTCTTTTCTCCTGGTCTGACAAAACAGCGTAAGCTTCGGAAATCTCTTTGAACTTTTCTTCAGCTTCAGGCGCCTTGTTCCGGTCTGGATGATACTGCATCGCCAGCTTTCTGTAAGAATCTTTGATCTCATCTGGAGAGGCGGTTCTTGCGACGCCTAGGACTTCGTAGTAATCTCTCTTGCTCGCCATCGTTCTACCATCAGATCAAGATTTCGAGAACCTAAAACAATATCGTCTGGAGCGCTCATTTCACCTTGTAATCCTCAGAGTCGACTACTTTTCCCTCGCCAGTTGGAGGCTGCCCACTTGTTGGCTGTTCCCCGCCAGATGGCGGGGCTTGTTGCTTCGCCTGTTGCGCACTTGCCTGTTGATAAACGGCTGTTCCGACCTCCTGAAGCACTTTGGTTAATTCGTCAGATGCGGATTTGATTTTGTCCATATCGCTACCAGCCAGCGCATCTCTCAACGCGGAAACAGCTACGTCTATCTTGCTCTTCTGATCTTGCCCTATTTTATCTCCAAGATCTTTCTTGGTCTTTTCAGCCGTGTACATGAGGTTGTCCGCATTGTTTCTCAACTCGGCCTCCTCACGCTTTCTCTTGTCCTGTTCAGAATATTGCTCAGAGTCTTTAATCAGTCTCTCTTTCTCCTCTTTCGACAGCTTCGTTGAAGCCGTTATCGTTATTTTCGCCTCTTTTGCCGTGCCCAAGTCTTTGGCGGTGACGTTAAGTATTCCGTTTGCGTCAATGTCAAAGGTCACTTCGATCTGCGGAACGCCTCTAGGAGACGGTGGTATACCTTCTAGGTTGAACATGCCCAGGGACACGTTGTCCGTCGCCATTGCCCGTTCTCCTTGAAGCACGTGAATCGTGACAGCTGTTTGGAAATCAGCCGCGGTCGTGAATACCTGACTTCTCCGCGTGGGAATGGTGGTGTTCTTCTCGAGTATCTTGGTGAATATGTGGCCGAGCGTCTCAACACCGAGAGACAAGGGCGTAACGTCAAGCAGAAGCAGATCCTTCACTTCTCCGGTGAGCACGGCCGCTTGAATTGCGGCGCCAACTGCGACGCATTCCATTGGATCTATGCCTCTTTCAGCCGGCTTACCCATAATCTGTTCCACAAATCTTTGCACAAGAGGCATTCTGGTCATGCCACCTATGAGAATTATTTTGTCTATTTCTTTCGGCGCCAGCTTCGCCTCCTCAAGCGCCTTGACTATTGTACCTTGTGTTTTCTGTACTATGGGCTGTGCCATCCCTTCGAGTTTTGCTCTGGTAAGAGTGAGGTGCAAGTGTTTCGGCCCCGAAGCGTCGGAGTATAGGAACGGCAAGTCAATGTCGGTAGCCATCAACGTCGAGAGTTCTATCTTTGCCTTTTCTGCAGCCTCCTTAAGTCTCCCCATGGCACTTTTGTCTGCTGCCAGGTTGACGCCTGTCTGTCTTTTGAATTCGTCAAGAAGATAATCCATGACTGCTTTGTCCAAGTCCGTGCCGCCGATTTGTGTGTCGCCGCTGGTTGACAGTACTTGGAAGACTCCTTTTCCGAAATCCATAACGGTCACGTCGTGCGTACCTCCGCCGAAGCTGAAGACAAGTATCTTCATCTCTTTCTCGATCTTGTCAACTCCGTACGCGAGGCAAGCTGCAGTCGGTTCGTTAATTATTCTTGCAACTTCGAAGCCTGCTATCTCTCCAGCGTCCTTCGTTGCTTGGCGCTGGTTGTCGTTGAAGTGAGCAGGCACTGTGATTACCGCTTTCCTTAATGGAACCGCCAGATAGGTTTCCGCATCCTTCTTGATTTTTTGCAGAATGAAGGACGAAATCTGCTGTGGCGTGTACTCTTTTCCGTAAATATTCACTTTATAATCAGTTCCCATCTTCCTTTTTATTTCATAAACAGTTCCTTCAGGGTTGGCAGTTGCCTGCCTCTTAGCCGATTCGCCCACCAACAGTTGGCCATCTTTAGTGAAGGCCACGACTGAAGGAAACATTTTTCCCGCCATGGTAGGCCCTTCGGCACTCGGTATGACCGTGGCGCGTCCGTTCTCATAAATGGCCGCAGCCGAGTTTGTCGTTCCCAAGTCTATACCAAGTATTTTTTCTCCCGCTTTAACATTACTCATCTTAACTCATCTCCTTTTGTGACTTTGAAGGTTTCACCACAACCTTAACAATGCTCGGTCTAATCACTTTTTCCCTCAAGGTATAACCCTTTCGGACTTCCTCAGAGATTGTGCATGCTTCCCCATCTTCACTTTCCGTCGTCGCGATAGCGTGATGTTTCGTCGGATCGAAGGGCTTACCCAAACAGTCTATGGGAGAGACCCCCTCACTTTCAAGCACTTTCTTCATTTTCTTCAGGGTCATTTCAACGCCCTGAATTAAGGCTTCCGCAGAGTTGGTGGAGCGACCAGACTTGACAGCCAATTCCAACTCGTCTACAACATCCAATAGCTCCATGATGAGGGGTTCCGTACAGTATTTCTTAACCTCCTCCATCTGTCTTTCACATCTTTTCTTCAGATTCTCAGCATCTGCCTGAGCGTACTTCAACCTAGTGAGATACTCTTCAGAACGCCTCTTCTCCACGTCCAAAGCTTTCGTCAAGGCCTCGACTTGGTCAGCATTTTCCTGCGGTTCTTTTTGCTCTTCACCCATTAAAGGCTCTCCGAATAGTTTGCAAACCTTTAGCGTGTCAAACAAAAATATATACTTCACTCTTTTGGACATTATTCATTCTTGTAAATGGTGTGATAAAATGTTTGAACACTTCAGATTCGAGCCTTGCGCCCGTTTAATGTTTTGCTGTCAAGGTCAGGGCAATCAGGCTTTCAATGAGGTCCGCAATCAACTTCTTTGCTTTCTCGTCTTTCAGCTTGCCATCTGCATCGAATTTTTCTCGTGCATAGCTCACCATTACTTCTGGCCTGTTGACAGCGTGCATGTTTAGGAATACGAAGCATTGTCGCAGGTGATACTGTGCTCTTGCTGTTCCCAGCATTCCTGTGGATGCGCCCATTATCGCCACTGGCTTCTCGTTGAAGACATTGTCAGTCGGCGGCCTTGAGGCCCAGTCGATTGCGTTCTTGAGCACTCCCGGGATAGAATAGTTGTATTCGGGCGTCGCTATCAGTATTGCATCGGACGCTCTGATTCCGTTCTTGAAGTCCACAACTTTCTCAGTTGGTTGAGTTTCCATATCCTGGTTGTACGGAGGGATTCCCTCAAGATTAAAAACCGTGAAAACTACATTCTTCGGCATCAGCTCAGCAGCCGTTTCCAGCAAGGCCTTGTTGTATGAACCTTTCCTCAAACTTCCAGCAAAACCAAAAATGTGAACTGGTTCGACCATGGCCAACCTGTATGGCACTTTTCGTTAAATAGATTTTTGCCTGGCCAAAAATTGTCCTCGATACGAGCTCCCCTGATACGTTGAAGTCTCGCCTGTTAGGCTTGCTCCCCCGAGCCCACAGAATTGAGCCTTCAAGAAGAAACAAGTTCGGGTTTTCAAAAGCATCCATTTGAATATCAACGTAAAATCCGAAGTTGTCAACGCGCTAACACCAGACTCGCAAACGTCATTTGCCTTGTTTTGGCGTTACAGAGAATTGTTGTTCACAAGCCCAGGGAGTCCGTTACGTTTTTTATGGTGGCGGCTGACTTTTGAAAATCAGCAACTTCTCTTTCATCGAGCGGAAGCTTATGGTTTCCTTTATGCCTGTTCGGTTGAGGATGACTGGAACGCTCAGACAAACGTCACTTACACCGTAATAGTCCTCGAGCAGACAGGACACGGTTGACACGGCGTTTTCGTTTCGAATGATGCTTTCCACGATCTTTGTCATTCCCATGGCAACTGCGTAGAAAGTTCTGCCCTTGCGTTTTATTATTTCGTACCCAACGTTCTTCACCCTTTGGAACAGGTTGTCTAGCTCAACTGGGTCGTAGGGTACGTTGGCCAGCGGGTAGTAGTCCCTCAGCCTGATGCCCGCGACGTTAGCGAGGCTCCAGACGGGCACTTCGCTGTCACCGTGTTCTCCGATGATGTAGGCGTGGACGTTTCTCGGGTCAACTTGAAGACGCTCGCCCAGCAGGTATCGAAGTCTGGCAGTGTCCAAGATGGTTCCAGATCCGATTACTCTATTCTTGGGAAAATGGCTGAGCCTCAAAGCTGCGTAGGTCATGACGTCCAGCGGGTTGGTGACGACCACCAGGATGCATTCTTCATTGTACTCCGTGACGCTTGGAACTATCTGCTTCAACAACTCGAAGTCTCCCTGAGCAAGCTCCAGCCGCGACTGTTCAATTTTCTGACCCTTGTCCACGCTGATGACAACGATATCTGCGTCGCGACAGTCAGAATAGTCGCCTGCCCATATCCTGACAGGCTGAGCAAACGGCATCCCATGGTTCAGATCCATGACCTCACCTTCAGCCCTTTCCCTGTTGACATCAATGATTGCAATCTGAGACCCCAACCCACGAATGAGAAGAGAATACGCAAAGGTCGTTCCGACGCTGCCCGCGCCCACAATTACTATCTTCGGGCCATCCACTTTCTGTCCAGACAAGCTAATCCCGAACAGCCTATTAGCCTCACCGAAAATTATGTCTTTCTAAAATGTTTCTCTTGGACAAGATCACTCGAAACCCGTTTTCGCATTACTTAGGCCCAGCTTCTCAGTCGAAAGAGAAGGCCGAGGGGCATATCTTGTTCAGAACACAAACTCCGCACTTGGGCTTCTTTGCCACGCAGACGTTTCTGCCGAGGAATATGAGCAAGTCAGTGATTCTCATCCACTCGTTTTTCTGGACGATTTCCATCAGATCCTTTTCTATCTTGTCCGGGTCTTCGTTCTCTGTAAGTCCCAGCCGTTTGGACAATCTGCGGACGTGTGTGTCCACGGCTATTCCGTCAATAACGCCGTAAGCGTTCTGCAGAACGATGTTCGCGGTTTTTCTAGCGACTCCGGGCAACTGCAGCAGTTCTTCCATCGTTCTCGGAACTCGAGAGTTAAACCTGTCCACAAGGATGTTGCTGGTCTGTTTGATGTTCTTGGCTTTGTTCCGGAAGAAACCGGTGGGCTTTATGTCGAGTTCAAGCTCGGCCAAATCTGCTTTGGCGTAGTCCTCTGCATTTCTGTATTTCTGGAAGAGGTTTTCCGTCACCTTGTTTACTCTTTCATCCGTGCATTGAGCAGAGAGAATAGTGGCGACCAGAAGCTCAAGCGGATTACTGTATTTCAAGGCTATCTTGGCCTGAGGATATTTTTTTTCCAATAGTCTAATAGTTGTTGACGCTCTGGCTTTTCTGTCTGTTTCCGCAGTCCTGCTCATTCAGGTCACTGTTCTCTCATGCATTGTTTGGCTAGAAAAAGCTTACAGAAGCTTTTTACCCTCAGAGAATACATTTTGCTAGAGGCGATATTGTTTGAACACTAGATTGTTGGTTGACGGCGAAGTGATCGACATGAACGAATTCGTTGAAAAAATCCTCGGCGGCACAATCGCCGGAGCGGTGACTTCGCTGCGAGATATAAAGAAAGACTGGAAGAAAATCGAGATACAAGTAACAAAATAGAGCACATGTTTTGTTGTTGCATTAGCCCTGCGCCGTTATCTTTATTTCCAGTTGGGTGAACATTTCTCTTTTTGCTTTGCATATTGGACAGACGTAGGGTGGATCTTCGCGGTATACGACGTAGCCGCATTGTTTGCAGTACCAGAGTTTCTTCTTGACCAAGTCGGGCTGTGCAGTAGGCACCGGTTTGGCTTCAGGTGCTTGTTGACCTACTGGCTTGGGTGCCGCTGCCTCCGTGGGGCCGTAGGCTCTGGCCTGCTTTTCCGGGGGTCTGCGTTCGGGAATTGGGTTTATCGGCGTCTTGCCTTCATACAGGTCTTTTCGCATGTATAATGCGCAGTAACAGGCTCCGTATTCGGCGACATCTGGGTCTCGATAGTCGCACGGGCAGATTATGTCTCGGTCGAGCTCGAGGTTTCCCGTGGCAAGTCTGCAGGGGCATGAAGGATAGCCGTAACGTTCCTCGTTCTTTTTCAAACCTTCGAGTAGGTCTTGCAGAAATTTGGGGTCGGGATGTAAGTAGTACCCGTTGGTTTTTGCGTCACTCTCGGCTCTTTGGCGGACCTTTTCGAGCGATATCAAATATCGAGGGCCTCTTTTATCTTGTCTTTACGGAAGCCCGTGATGACGGTTTTTCCGTCGACAATTAAAGTTGGGTAGGAGGGTGGAGCCCCTAGGCGTGTGATTTCGTTTCTGATTTTTTCATGGTCTTCGTCATTTGCCAAGTCAACGTCCACATATTCATATTCGATATCGTTTTCTTTCAGGAACTCCTTCGTCATTTTGCACCATGCACATGTACTTATCGCGTACATCAGAACTTTATGTGTCTTGTTTTTGCCGTTAACTCTGATTTTCTCCATTCTTTTCACACCACTTTCTTAATCAGTCTACAATCAGCCTAGCCTATATCAGTGTAGGATATAATAATTTAGCTCGGGTTTGACTTGGCGAAATATTGCACGTGAGTATTTCTCTTTGGGGTTTCTGGCGCAAAGGCGTTTGTTTTGACTACTTGATTCTTGGCTTTTAGTTTCATTTTTTGTGTAATGTAAGGAAAAGATGGGGGTTGTGAGTTTGGTTTGTTTTTTGTTCAAGCTTGCTTTTGGAATTCTTGGAGTCTTTCGTTAGGTTTGGCCCAGTTGACGATGTTCCAGAACGCTTCTATGTATTTGGCTCTGTCGTTTTTGTAGTCGACGTAGTATGCGTGCTCCCAGACGTCTAGGACCATGAGGATGTGGAAGCCTGGGTAGACGTTGGTGTTGTGTTTTTCAATTTGCATTATTAGAGGTCTTTTTGTTTGTTTGTCCATGGTCAATGCGGCCCATCCTGAGCCTTCAACGCTCTGGGCTGCCTGAGAGAATTCTTTCTTGAATCTGTCGAAGCTTCCGAACTCCTTGTCTAATGCGTCAGCAAGCGCACCTGCTGGTTTTCCTCCTGCCTTTTTCGGGGGTGCAAGGTTGTTCCAGAATAGTGAGTGGAGAAGGTTTCCGCCTATGTTGAAGGAGAGTTCTTTCAGGGTAGATTTAACATCCAAGTCAGCTCCTTCCTTTCTGGCCTTGTCCAACTTTTGAAGTATGGCGTTTGCACCGTTGACATATGCCTGATGGTGCTTGTCATGATGTAGCGTCAATTGCTCTTTAGACATGTACGGCTGTAAGTCTCCGTAATCGTACGGCAGCTTCGGCAGAACGTAGAGTTTGCTTGTTTCCATTATACATTCCTTCTGCAACTAATACCTTGCAACTTGTGCAGCTTTAAACTTTCCTTACTACCATGCTGCAGTACCGCCAACTTCGGTGTGAGGTTGCGATCTGCAAGGATATGAGGGTACATCTTCTTAGCGCGCGCGTCGAGGAAGACAATATGTTTAAGCTTGAGCGCAGCCAAGACTTCAGAAAGCTCAGGAGGATGGTTCAATGGAGATACTAACGATGGTTATCAGCAGTTCTCCGTATGGAGATGAGAGAATCTGGAATGCTTTGCGGTTGGCAGAAGCGCTGTCGTGTTCGAATGCAGGGGTGAAAGTCAACATTTTCCTAATCGGGGACGCGGTGAACGCCGCCAAGAAGGGACAGAAACCTGCCAAGGGATTTTACAACATAGAAAGAATGCTTGCAGACCTTGTCAAAGTGGGTGTCTGCGTCAATGTTTGTCATACGAGTATGAACCTGAGAGGGTTAACGGAGCAGGACCTGGTCGAAGGAACAGAAATGGGCACTATAACGGGGCTTTCAAAATGGATAGGAGAAAGCCAGAAAGTTCTATCTTTCTAGAAGCTATTCACATTCATCGCGGGCTTTGCTGGTTTATGTGAAAACCTTTGAACTGCGTGCATGCCTTTTCATAAATTTTCGCGGTTCGGTTCGCAGTTTCAGAAACGAAAGGGTTAATATTTCCAAGCTTTCCATCTAGGATGGGTGAATCAGTTTGCCGATAGATCCTGATTTCCAGAAGAAGCGCACAATTGCGGGACAGCACAATGGGCACAATGTCTGGGGACCTGTTGAACCACCTAAGAAACTGGGCATTCATGGGACCGACGTGGCTGTCGACTGGGACGTTTGCACCGGAGACGGCATTTGCATCGACGTTTGCCCCGTGACATTGTTTGATTGGGGTGATTCTCCCGGCCATCCGAATTCGGAGAAGAAATCTGACCCGGCAAGAGAGAAAGATTGCATAAAATGCCTCGCATGCGAAACTCAATGCCCAGCCCAAGCTATTAAAATATCACAAACCTGAATTGATGCACTGTAGACCCAAAAGAAATTTATTCCCCTTTTTTAGCTCTTGAATTCAGAGGTTGTGTTTATGAAGGTCAAACCTGACAGAACGCTGGACTGCTTGGGACTTTATTGTCCTGAACCGGTTTTCAAGACGAGACTAGAACTGGACGAGTTGAAGGTTGGCGAGACTCTTGAGGTTCTGGCAGACGATCCAGCTGCCGAGTCTGACATACGGAGTCTAGTGAAGAATCTGGAAGAGGAACTGGTGAGCGTGAACAAGGAAGGCGATGCGGTTCGTATATTAATAAGGAAAGTTAAATGAGAAGTATCGAGAAGTGAACTGAAAATGAGCGTTAAGAAGAAAAAAATACTGTACGTCCAAACCAGCGGTACCGACAATCCTGAACGCGCCTATGCACCTTTCATTTTGGCAACCACTGCCGCAATGATGAACGTTGACGCAACGGTCTATTTCGTGATAAAAGGCGTCACTCTCGTCAAGAAGGGTGAAGCTGAGAAAATCAAGATGGGCAGTTTCCCATCGCTCAAAGAGGTCATGGATCAGGCAGTCAAAGCAGGCGTCAAACTCTCCGTATGCGAACAGAGCTGCGGACTACTCGGAATTCCCAAGGGCGAGTTCACGAAAGACGCACAAGTTGTGGGCGCTGCAACCCTAAATGACCTAGCTCTCACCGCTGACGCTATTCTATGCTTCTGAGTGAAAACACATTGTCAGCAGCGAGACGCGTCTACCTAGATCTTGCAGCGGGCCGACCCGTGGAACCGCTCGCGATAGAGGCGATGCTACCCTACTTGAAATCGTCGTGCGGAAACCCATCATCCCTGCACGACTTCGGCCAACAAGCAAAGCGCGCAGTCGAAGAAGCAAGGTCGAAAATTGCGGCACTGATAAACGCGGAGAAAAAGGAATCGATACTCTTCACTTCGGGCGCCACTGAAAGCAACAACTTGGCCATCAAAGGCGTGGCCAACCGTAACAAGGACCGAGGACCCCGGATTCTCACCTCCAGCGTCGAGCACATGTCCGTGGTCAACCCATGCAAGTTCCTCACCACAAAAGGATTTGAGACAATCTTCCTTCCGGTTGACAAGTACGGCTTCTTGAATCTTGATAGCCTCCAGAAAGAACTGACGGAAAAAACAGTTCTGGTTTCTGTAGTATACGCAAACAGCGAAATAGGAACAATCGAACCTATAAAAGAAATCAGCAAGATCGTGCACAGCAAGAACGCTTATCTGCACGTTGACGCCACAGCCGCCTGTGGCCACGTCCCGATTGACGTAAAGACCGAAGGCATAGACCTGCTCACCATCTCTTCAAACGACCTGTACGGGCCCAAGGGTGTAGGGGCTCTCTACGTGAAAGAAGGAGTGCGCCTTGAACCATTGTTCCACGGCGGCGGCCAAGAGAAGGGTCTGAGATCCGGCACGGAGAACGTTGCAGGCATCGTAGGGTTTGGAAAGGCTGCAGAAATAGCTAAAGCGGAAATGCAAACAGAAATCGTGCGGCTCACAAAACTCAGAGACAGGTTCATCGACGGTTTGCTCAAGCCGATTCCATACTCTTTCTTGAATGGGCACCCCACGACGCGTTTGCCCGATAACGTCTCCGTCAGATACAGCTTCATAGAAGGAGAATCCATGCTTCTCAGCCTAGATCTGAAGGGCGTGTACGCGTCATCAGGCTCAGCCTGCGCGGCCAAAACGCTAGAACCGTCTCACGTGCTGTTGGCAATTGGGTTGAAGCACGAGGAGGCTCACGGTTCCCTGATGTTCACTCTGGGCAGACACAGCACTGAAGAAGATGTTGACTACGCAGCAAGCTTAATGCCAGACATCGTTAAAAGATTAAGAGATATGTCACCTCTGACTCCGAAGGAGCTGAAAACGTAATGTATACCGAAAAAGTCATGGAACACTTCAAAAACCCCCGAAACGTCGGAGAAATCCCGGACGCAGACGGCGTCGGCACGGTGGGAAACCCTGTCTGTGGTGACTTGATGACCATCTACATCAAAGTGAAAGACAACCGTCTTGTGGACATCAAGTTCAAAACATTTGGGTGTGGCTCAGCGATTGCGACGAGCAGCATGATTACCGAATTGGCCAAGGGAAAAACGTTGGAAGAAGGATTGAAAATCACGCGGGCAAACGTGGCTGATGAGCTTGGCGGGCTTCCAGCCATTAAAATGCACTGTTCGAACCTTGCCGCGGACGCGTTGCACGCCGCTATCGAAGATTATTACAAGAAGCAGGGAAAAGGTGGAGAGGTTAAGAAATGAAACCGCAATTTGTCCGATGCGAATTCTGCAAGGCAGAAGTGCCGCAGGAAGCGTGCAAACTCGCAGCTCACCGCACAGTTATCGACGGCAAAGAGTACGTTTTCTGCTGCGCAAAATGCGCCCAAACATACCAACAGAAAAAGAAAAAGTAGGCCAGGCATTCAAAAAACTCCCGCTTTTTTTTCTGTTCGTCATGGTGCGTGAATTTAGGATCTTTATAAGACAAACAGAAAAAGGGCGTATTGGCTGATTAAGAATGACATGTTGGAAATGGTTTGAGCGAATGTTAAAAGAAGCTGGAATAGAGGTCACCGACAAGAACAGAGACAAAATCGACAAGATAATCCATCGCTACGTCGGCGAGCAATCGAGATACGGCCACTGCTCAGCACAGTGGCGCAAGGCCCTAGAAGAGATTGAAGAAGATGAAGCGTTGAAAAAGGAACTCATCGAGCAGCTTCGGACCCCGATGTAGCCTTCCCTTCAACCCGATTTGGCCAAAGAGACTTTCTGAAACGTCAAGCCGCACAGTAGACTTTAAATGTCGTAAAGCACCTGTTTTTCGCAAGCACGAGGAATGACCTTGGAAAAATGGGAATGCGCAGTTTGCGGCTACATTTACGACCCTGCAGTAGGGGACCCTGAACACGGCATAAAGGCTGGGACGCCGTTCGAGGCTCTGCCCGACGACTGGGTCTGTCCGGTCTGTGGAGTTCCGAAGGACCAGTTTGTCAAGAAAGAATGAAAAAACTCAGCTTTTTTGTGGCAGAATTGTTTCTTGCAAACCTTATATTCTTAGGGTTAGCAAGTTTTGGTTGAAGTTTGAGTTGATAAAGCATGCCCATTTCGAAGATTATTAAGAGGGACGGAAGAGTCGTTGATTTTGACTCGCGGAGGATCAGAGATGCTATCTACAAGGCCTTCATAGCCGTGGAACTTGAGGATGGCGAGAAAGCTGAAGCCGTCTCGAGAGAGGTCGTGAGCCTCTTAGAACAGAAGTTCGATGGAAAGGTTCCCTCCGTCGAGGACGCGCAAGACGCCGTCGTGACTGTTTTAAAGGAAAAAGGCTTCTCGAAAGTTGCCGAAAGCTATCAAGCCTACCGAGAGAAGAAGCAGGAAATCAGGAAGCTAAGACAGAAACTCGAAATCGAAGAGCCCAAACTGACCGTGAACGCTCTTGAAGTCTTAAGACAGAGGTACCTTCTCAGGGACGAAGATGAAAAAATCGTGGAGTCTCCGGCTGAGCTGTTCAAAAGGGTGGCACGGGCTGTGGCGGCTGCAGACAGTAACTACGGCGGGAATCCGAACGAAACTGAAAATGTATTCTACGGAATGATGTCAAGGCTTGAGTTCCTGCCAAACACTCCGACTCTCTTCAACGCTGGAACGCGGCTGGGCCAACTGTCAGCGTGCTTTGTCCTGCCGGTTGAAGATTCGCTGGAAGGCATCTTCACGTCAGCAAAGAACATGGCATTGATAGAGCAGAGCGGGGGAGGAGTTGGTTTTGACTTTTCCAGGCTCAGACCCAAGGGAGACATAGTCAAGTCGACAAAGGGAGTAGCGTCTGGACCCGTGAGTTTCATGCGAATCTTCGACACGGGAACGGAAATCATAAAGGCCGGTGGGAAACGCAGGGGCGCGATGATGGCAGTGCTGAGAGTTGACCACCCGGACATTATCGAGTTTATAACGTCCAAACAGCAGCCCGGGTTCTTGTCAAACTTCAACATTTCAGTCGCCGTGACCGATGACTTCATGAAGGCGGTTGAGGAGAACGGCGAGTACTGGCTCGTCAACCCGCGAAACAAGGAGAAGACGAAGAAGCTCAGGGCGAAAGAGGTTTGGGACTTGATGGCGAAATCGGCCTGGATGAGCGGCGACCCCGGTGTCATATTCATCGACGAAGTCAACCGGCAAAACCCTACTCCAAAAGTTGGAAGAATAGAGTCCACGAACCCTTGCGGCGAGCAGCCGTTACTTCCCTACGAGTCCTGCAACTTGGGTTCCATCAACTTGTCCCACATGGTCGTGGAAGGAAAGATAGATTGGGAGAAGCTCAGGGAAACTGTTAGGAAAGCCGTGGATTTTCTTGACAACGTGATTGACGCGAACCGCTATCCATTGAAGGAAATCGAGGAAATTACACTCGCAAACAGAAAGATAGGTCTGGGCGTGATGGGTTTCGCGGACATGCTCGTCAAGCTTGGGATTCCTTACGATTCCGAACAGGCCCTGAAGATGGGCAACGACATCATGAAGTTCATCGAGGAAGAAGGGCACAAACGGTCCGAGGAGCTGGGCCAAAAGAGAGGATCTTTCCGAAACTTCGAGGGCAGCATCTGGCGAGACAAGCATTCAGCACTCAGAAACTCCACAGTCACAACCATCGCCCCCACAGGAACCATAAGCATAATAGCAGGCTGTTCCTCAGGCATCGAACCGATTTTCGCAATCTCATTCATAAGAAACGTGCTGAACGGGACAAGACTATTTGAAACCAATCCCCTTTTTGAGGCGATGGCCAAGGAAAAGGGTTTCTACAACGCAAAATTGCTCGAAGAAATAGCACAGACAGGCTCAGTTCAAAAAATTGCAGGAGTGCCTGAGGACGTGAAGAGACTCTTTCGCACGGCACTAGACATATCACCTGAGTGGCACGTAAAGATGCAGGCTGTCTTTCAGAAATACACCGACAACGCCGTGTCGAAGACAGTCAACCTTCCCTCAGAAGCGACGGTTGAAGATGTTAGGAAAATCTACGAGTTGGCTTGGAAGCTGAAATGCAAGGGAGTTACCGTCTTCAGGTACGGCAGCAAACCCGAACAAGTGCTCTACATCGGAGAGATAAAGACGGACAAGGGCAAGTTCCTGTCTTTGGAGCCGGAATATTCAGGAGGATGTCCGACGAAGAACTGCCCATTCCCAAGTTGAGCTCCCCTTCTGAGGTCGCATGCTAAATCAGCAGGAACGATCCAAACGTTTGGGTGAAAGAATGATCAGGAAGACCAGACGCACGCACATCGGCGAGAACCAAAGAAAGATTCTGGACATATTGACTAAATATCAGGAGTTAACAGCGAAGGACATAGCAGAGATTCTGTGGGCGAGAGACATAAACTACAAGACGCCAGAGTACACTTCAACTCACCGTAGCCTTGCAGCCCTCTGCGAAAAAGGTCTCGTCGAGAAAGTCGGAGGCCAACTGAAGTGGCGGAAGGCTAAACACGAGTCAAGAAAGACGGACTGAGCCAAAGCCGCAATTTCTAGCGCGCGCTTCGGTCGCTACTGTCTTTCTATTTTTATCGTGTAGGTTGTTTTGACTCCGGCCTTTTCGAAGAGTTTCCCAACAGGGCAACCTTTTACCGTCAACTCGTGTAGTCTGTGCACTCTGTCTTCCGCCAAATCTGTTTTTGTCGTGATATCGAATTTTGTCTCTGTGACAGTTCCTGCTTTTTCGGACTTGACCGCTTCCACTTTTATCTCCAAGTCTCTTATGGTCGCTCGCATCTTGTTTGCCGTCAACATGAATATTGTTGCGTAGCATCCCGCGAAGCTCATTAGCGCTAGCTCAAGCGCTGAGGGACCCATGTTTGTTCCGCCGCTCTCCTCTTCAAGATCGAGGCAAACGGCATGGCCTCTATCGTCGTCAACGTCTATCCTATAGTTCTTGACCAGCTTTGCGTTTGCATAAAACTTCATCGAAATCTGTCACCTCCTACCCAAGCCATTTAGTGAATAGTGTTCCCGTGAATTTCTCCTTTTTGCATAAGACCCATAGTGGGCATGATTATCCGCATTCCTTGTTCCGTCTTGCATCTCTTTTGGAGAAAAGACTCTTATTTTGGTAGTGTTTTCATCTTTTGCATATCAGCAAGTGCAGAAAAACGCACCGAAGAGTGCTAAACAAGGCGATCATGAACGTTGCAATTCGATGAAAAAGACAAGCGCATCATACAAATGTTGAAGTTGCCCTGGCTTGCTCTTGGTGAAGCTGAAAGAATTCGAGATTGGTGAAATGTGATGAGTTTGATTCCTGAAGATCAGAGGGAACGGGTCCGGAGCGAGCTTGCGGAGAAGTTAGTGAGTCCCGTTCGAGTTATCATGTTCACGCAGGCGATGGAATGCAAGTTCTGCGCGGACACAAAGCAACTGATTTATGAACTGGCAGAATTGAACGATAAGATTCAGGCTGAAGTTCACGACTTTGTTGCTGACACTCAATTGGCCCGAGAATACGGCGTTGATAAGATCCCGGCAATAGTCGTTAGAACCGAAAAAGACTACGGCATAAGATTCTATGGGTTTCCGTATGGCTACGAGTTTCAGACACTGATGGAGGCGCTGGACTCAACTTCAAGAGGCCAAACCAACCTCTCAGAACAGACAAAACAGAAACTTCGAGAAATCAAGATCCCAATCGTCATCAAGGTCTTCACGACCCTGACCTGTCCGCACTGCCCCACTGCCGCAGCCATGGCCCACAAATTTGCCATCGAGAACAGCCTCATAAGGGCTGAAGCAATCGACGCCAACGAGTTTCCGGATCTCGCAATCAAATATGGAGTTATGGGTGTTCCCAAGGTCGTGATAAACGAAAAAGTCGAATTCGTAGGAGCGCTTCCCGAAGAATTGTTTCTGGAGCAAGTTTTGAAGGCCACTCAGTGAGCAATGTGAACCCTGACTGCATAGTTGACATGTGATGAGAGAACGAGAAGTCATCCTTCAGATTCTAGGAATGAGTTGTCCCTCCTGTTCAGAGGGAATTCAGACTGGCCTAGCCAGGCTGGAAGGCATAATAGACGCCAAAGTGAATTTTGCCTCAAAAGAAGCCATCATCAAGTTTGACGAGGACATGATCAGCCTAGACAAGATCAAGGCTGCGATAAAGAGAGGCGGTTACGAAGCCGCAGAGCAGCTGGAGGACACAACTGAAAAACGCCGCAAACAAGTCTGGAACAGCACCCTGCTTTTTTTCTTGGGCCTCGTCCTCACAATCCCGATATTGTTGATTTCTTATCTTTTCTCTTTTTCTGATAAAAACTATGTCCTGTTAGCCCTCGCGACTCCTGTCCAATTCATAGTGGGTTGGCACTTCTACAGGGGCGCGTACAACTCGATTAGAAACAGGTATGCGGACATGAACGTTTTGGTGGCTCTGAGCGCCACGGCCGCCTTCGTCTACTCGGTCTACTCGACCTTCATTTCGCAAGGCGCAGTTTTCTACGATGCCTCAGCGGTGGTAATTACGACTATAACATTGGGCATGCTGCTGGAAGAAATGGCGGTGGAACGGACAGGTACAACAATAAAGAAGCTCATAGCATTGCAGCCCAGAACTGCAACCGTCGTTCGTGACGGCCGAGAAAAGGAGATATCAGTTGATGAAGTTCAGGTCGGCGACACTGTTGTCGTCAGGCCTGGAGAAAGAGTTCCTGTTGATGGCGCGGTCACCGAGGGCCGCACGTTCATAGATGAGTCAATGATCACTGGCGAATCTGTTCCAGTTGAAAAGAGCGTCGGGGATACGGTTTTCGGCGGAACGATAAACAAGACTGGCACTTTGAAGTTCACGGCAGAAAAGATAGGCCTTGAAACTACCTTGGCACAAATAGTAAGGCTGACTCGAGAAGTTCAGGCGAGCAAAGCGCCAATCCAGAGAATCGCAGACAGGGTCGTGAACATATTCGTCCCAGTTGTGGTGGCTGTTGCCGCATCAGTGTTTGTCACATGGCATTTTCTCATGAATGACTCTTTGGCTTTGACGACCATGGTCTCTGTCCTCGCAATCTCGTGTCCCTGCGCACTGGGAATAGCCACGCCAGTGGCTATCATGATTGGAGTTGGCAACGGCGCAGAAAACGGGATACTCATCAAGAATAACGCCATCTTGGAGATTGCAGGAAAGCTCGATACTGTCGTTTTTGACAAGACTGGCACGTTGACGAAAGGCAAGTTGGAAGTCACTGACATAGTCGGCGAAAACAGAAACTCCGTCTTGCAGATTGCGGCTGCCGCGGAAAAATGGTCTGAACATCCGATAGGCCAAGCTATCGTCAGGAAAGCTGAGAGTGAAAGAATCAGGTTCGGCGAGCCAGACTCTTTCGAGGCCTTACCCGGCTTCGGCGTGGCCGTCGAGGCCGAGGGTGAGAAGATTCTGATAGGAAACCGTGCCCTGATGAAGAACAACGGTGTCTCCTTCGAACGCTTCGAAAGCGAGATTCAAAGGTTGGAAAGCGAGGGGAAAACGGTTCTGAACGTCGCCGTAGGCAACGAGCTCGCGGGCTTAGTAGCCGTTTCTGATACTCTCAACGAGCATTCGAAGGAGGCTGTGGAGACTCTGCAAAAGAGGGGGTTGAGAGTTGTTATGCTCAGTGGCGACACCATGAGAACGGCGGGAGCCATAGCAAGTCAACTGGGCATAACTGAAGTGCTGGCAGAAGTTGTACCGGCCCAGAAGGTTGAAGAGATAAAGAAGCTTCAAAGCCAAGGACGCTTCGTCGCCATGGTTGGAGACGGAATAAACGACGCCCCGGCAATAACGCAGGCTAACGTGGGAATAGCGATTGGAAGCGGAACAGACATAGCCATTGAAGCCGGAGACATAGTTCTAATCAAGGACGACCCCCGAGATGTGGCGACGAGCATCGACCTTAGCAAGAAGACACTACGCAAGATCAAACAGAACCTGTTCTGGGCCTTCTTCTACAATGCGATAATGATCCCCCTGGCCGCAGGTGTGCTCTACTTGCCGTTCGGCATCCTGATTCCGCCTGAGGCAGCGGCGACTTCAATGATACTCAGCGATCTCACAGTCGTTGGAAACTCAATGCTCCTGAGAAGATGGAAACCCCAGTGAAAAACGTAGGGCTGAATGCAAGCTTTTTTCTTCGACCTAGCGATGCATGGCGTCGCTGGAAGGCTGCATTTGGCCGCTTGCACACTTGGCTGGATTCTTGTCAAAAGCCGTCTTGCACATCTGGCTGCAGAAATAGTACGTTTTTCCTCTGTATTCCGTCTTGTGCTTGGCAATCTTCTCGTTCACTTCCATTCCGCAAATCGGATCTTTCGCCAATTTCAACCTCCTCCAGAGTCACACTTCAATTCTTTTTAGTCAAGCAGCTATGTAAACATATCTTGTAAGGACGGGGTAACACGTCCTGATTGGATATGCAAAAGCTCTAAATATCCGCCAGTAGACGCAGCTTTAAGATCGTGGATTGACATGAAGTTCAAGGCGTTTATCATGATGAATGTGAACCTGGGCTGCGAAACTGAGGTCTTGAAAGCTCTGAATAAGGTTCAAGGTTTTGACGACGCGTTTTATGTTCTTGGAGATTACGACATAAATAGCAAACGTGAGCGCGAACACGCTCGATGAGCTTAACCAGATTGTGTCTCATGTTAGGAAAATCGGAAACGTCAAGTCGACAACGACTATGATCACACGGGAAGTATAGCACAAGCGCGCAGGATCACAAGTTTCAAAATTCATTTGCAAAACATAGTTAAGCAGGACGTGTATTTCGAATTTTGACCATTGGCCGGAGGAGGGTTCTAGTGTGCGTCAACGGCCCCTCCCCCCGGTCTACGATATGATCCAAATATGAATAACTGTAAAGTTATTAGGCTTTGCATCTGATACTATTAACTGTTGATTATCATGGTAATTGAAATTCAGTAACAAAATTAAGAAGAATAACAGTATGGTGTTTAAGAGTTTCTGTGAAAAAAAGAAAGGGGTCTTTGTGTCCAAGTTTACCACCAGTGATATAGAGGCTCTGAGGCTCTAGGACCACCCACCAAAACTATACTAAAGCCTAGAATCAACTAAAGCTTGAAACTCAAGCATACTAAAGAACTCAAAATGGAAAAGTACAGACTTGCATGAAAAAAGGTTGGGTTCTTACTTTCAAGGCTTAATGCTTGGTTTATGGGACAGAGTTCCATATATCTATCGAATATGAGCCAGCCACTATAAGACTTGCCCACTCTGGATAAAGTTTCGTCATGAAGTCTGATTTCATTATCTTATTGTACCACTTTTCACATTCCGCTAGGCTCTCGAACTCCGTCATCATAACATACGTGCCCCATTTGCCACCAAGCATATGGCTGAAGACTTTGTACGATTTTATCTCTTTGAACTCTGGTGCATGCTTTTTTATCCATGTTTCATATTTCTTGAGCCATGCCATGTTCTCGCCTAGTTTATCTGGTTTTATAGTGCATGTTTCCACCGAAAAAACGGTCATTCTATCACCTCTCTTATAGTTGTATTTTGGGATGTTTGTTATAACTTCTATTTAAAATCATAGGACAACGGCATTTTCAACTACTTATTGACTGTTTCATTGAATAGAAATACCACTAAAGACCAAACTAAAGAAAGGGGAAGAACGACTAGTCATTGTCTAAACGAAAAATCCTTTTCCCTCTACATCTTCCACAAAGTCTGCTTCTACCCAACCTTTTCCATTACATTCTGGACAAAGAACTCTTGCACTTCCCGCTCCTTGAGGATATTTTGGCATTACAATCTTTCCGCTTCCATTGCATTTGGGACAGAGAACTTTAACCTTACCTTTACTCACTTTTCTCACACCACTTTTCTTGAGGTTTGATTTGTCCCAAGTGCCCAATAAGTCTAACCAATAATCTAAGTACAGAAAAAGAGGGAAAGAAGAGTTATGTCGAAAGTGCAGAACAGAAAAAACGATTAACGCCTTCAAGCTATGCTGTAATATGTAATAGAAGGTCGTTCCGCAAGTGTTAATTCTCTGAATTGCCCCGTATTTGTTGAACGGAGAAAGGGTTTTGAAAAGAATAATTCACGGAATTATGCTCGCACTGCTCTTGTTAGGCTTTTTGATGATGGCATATAGGGTTCAATCGCTAAATGCTGAAAGTCCAAGAACAGAAACACATGGTATATGCAGACTAAACTCCCCTGAAGACTCAAACACCACCGAAAGAATAGACCTAAGCCCTTACGTTAGCATGAGTTGGGAATATGATGCAGATTACGTGCGCCTAGTAGTATCCACGCGCAATCCATTTAGCTATACAGTCTATAATGTTACTGAGGACTTTGACGTTACTCTTAACGACTCCATAACCCACGTGAACGAAACTACTCAAATAGACTCCATAGACCCAAGTGCCACAAACATCAGAAAATACTTGAGTGCTTGGACCTACATCCAATATTTCGATAACATGACACTAATAGATGCTTACGGCTACGAGAACCTGCTCTCCCTCTCCCTTTCTGTATCCACGACAACTGTTGTGATTGGGCAAAGCACCAGTGTCAATGGGTCGATAACTCCAGTTCTGGCAGGAGTAAACGTTACACTTTGGTACATGCCCAACTATCCTTCCTATTGGGAGCCTCTTGCAAACGTCACAACCGACGAAAATGGCAACTACTCATACGAATGGACCCCTGCACTTGGAAGTTATCAACTCAAAGCAAACAATACAGGTGATGAAAATGATTTTCCCACCGAGTCTTCAACGATAGCCTTGAACTGCGTCGAAATAGCGACATCAATTTCGATATCCACGAGTTCTTCATCAACAGTATTGGGATACAGTGTGAGCATTTCAGGCACATTGTCAGACCAATATGGCAATGGGCTAGCAGATGAACCAGTCATTCTGTATTACACTTCTTACGGAGTCAATAGTTGGACACTGATAACCTCAGTTGCTTCCGATGAATTTGGTAACTATTCGGCAATGTGGATTCCCAGTGCTACTGGGACGTTCACTATTGAAGCAGCATGGAACGGCAATGCGACAGACGCTGCAGCAAGCAGCAATGTTACTCTAAGTTCCTTGCCATACTTGAACCAATATGTCTTCAGTGTAGAATCTAACAGCACTGTCTCAGATTTAGCGTTCAACACGACAAATTCGGAACTAAGCTTCACTGTTAGCGGACCTTCTGGGACGGTCGGATACGTAAAAATGGCAGTGGCGAAAAGCTTAGTGCCTAACGTTACAGACCTAAGCGTCTACATAGATGGAAACCAAACAGATTTTACAGCATCCTCAACAGATGACTCATGGATTCTGTACTTTACGTACACACACAGCACTCACATGGTTACAGTAGCTTTGGGCAATAGCACTGTACCAGAATTCCCTACACTCCTTATCTTGCCACTCTTTTTGATAACGACACTAATAGCGGTGGTACTTTGCAAAGAGAAGATTATCGCCCAGAAGGCTTTATGTAGGCTGAAATATCAAAGACAGAAATCTTAAATCTGCACAGCAACAGAAGACAAACTAGGTCGAAATTGCAGAACAGAAAAACGAGAAGATGAATATTAACAAGATAAACTTTAATCCTCTGCAAGTCACGTTGCTATATAGCGAGCATAAAAGGACCCTTTTGGACGCCGAGGGATGCTAGTGCCTTTACCGATACGCTTCATGGATAATTATCTTCGGTGGAGCTTTCGAAGGTCGCTGGTTTACGGCGCCATCATGATTCTTCTTGGCGCTACGATTTTCTACTTTGCATACTTCAATCCTGTTGTCAAAAACGCACTTGGCTTTGATGCGTATGGAAGAACCGCGATGCTTGGTCTGTTTCTGGTAGGAATTGGTGCAGCAACTCCATTTTTGACCTTATATGGAGACTTCTCAAAAAAGAAAAAGAAGAAGCGTAAGCAAAAACCCCTGCCAGAATCCGCAAGATTGAGACTCATTGATAAACACCTGACTAAGGCTAATGTGCGGCTTACCGCAAATCATTTTGAGGGGGCAAGTGACGAGTATCATTCTGTAGCTCAGATTTATCTTAGGTCTGAAAACTGGGCTGATTCTGCAAAATATTACTGGACGGGAGCGGAGACTCTTGCAAAGGATTCTGAGTCTTTGAGTTATGGCGTGGCTTCGCTCTATGCGAATGCGGCGTTTGCGTATTTGCTGACCAGCGATTTGGCGAAATCCAAAGAATCAGAAATGCTTGCTAGAATGGCATATGAGAAACTTAAAGGACGGGCTAAAGAAAGAGTTTCATTTGTTCTGAAGATTCTCGACAGCGTCCAAAATGGCGAAACCAAACAGCTCAGGGATAACTGGTCAAGTGTTGCTCAGAAATTAGAAGGCAACCACGGACCATATGCGGAAGAATTAGTTACTCTTGTAAAGAAAAATCTGGATGTGGTCAAGAACTAGCAAATCCAGTAATTCTCCAGACTCCGACTGAAGGACAAAGGAAGAACACCAAAACTCAGACTCTAGTCAAGCTGAAAGAGGAATATGAGAAAGAAGGACGCTAATTAATCAACTGATTAAGAAGAGGGTGAAAGAAGGGTTTTCTAGGAGTTGCAAATCGTTTCCGTTTGTTTCTATTACTCAGTTGAATTAAAATTAGCTGGGTTGTGCGGCTGACTTGTGCGCAGGTGCGGGAAAAGCCTTTCTGGCAAAAAGGCAGTTACAACAGTAGCTATGACTGATGCCCATCCAAGACAGTAAAGAGGAATTACCCAACCTGCATATGGAGTTCCAACATCAAGGAAATCATTAGAATAAGTCACCTTATAATTCATTGCGAAAGCCATTGCAGTGAAAAAAACAATACTCATTAAGCCAAAACCAGCTATAAAAACCAACTTGACCTTGCTCATATCGCCTATCCCCTAGTTTGTTATCACATCGCAAATAGTTAAAGTTTTCAAGGTGTCAAACTGACTATTTTAGTCGGGTCACTTTAACTTAACAGTATCTCACAAGACGCTACGCGTCACTCTCAGTTCCTGTGAACCAGCTAGTATTCGTCAGGGCCAAAGGAGCAGACGACTTTGTAACATGGACCGCAATAGGCGGCGCGAGCGGTGCTCTACTGGGTCCATCGCTGACGGCGCTTCAAGCGAATTTTTCGACGCAGGTGATGCGTGGAAGAATAATGGCCATGTTCAGCGTGTTCTCGCTAATCACAGCCGTTCCAGCGCAAATAGTCGGAGGTTACCTTTTCCAGACTCTGGGTCCGCTTTCTCCCTTTATTGCTTCGGCACCAATCTTTGCATTGGCGACGGTGATACTCATTCGAATAAGGGAGCCGGAGCTACGACCCATCCAGAAAGAATGAAAACTTCTAGTCCGTTTGCAATGTTTCTCTTTTGCATCAACGTAAGCTGAATGCAGAAATGGGCTTGAAGAGGAACAAGCGCGGAAAATCGTCCACCAGTGCTCAAGATGACAACCGTTTGATTTGTTCATAGCGGAAGCAGTGGACCAGATGATCGTTCACCATGCCCACGGCCTGCATGAAAGCATAACAGATGGTAGGCCCGACGAACTTGAACCCCCTCTTCTTCAATTCCTTGCTCATCGCCTTCGACTCCTCGGTCTCTGCTGGTAGACTTGAGAAATTCTTGAGCGCATGGTTGATCGTTTTTCCGTGAACGAACTTCCAGATGAACGCGTCGAATGAGCCGAATTCTCTCTTAACTTCTTTGAATCGTCCTGCATTGTTGATGGTGGCCAGAATCTTCGCCCTGTTCCGAATCACGCCTGGGTCTTTCATCAAACGCTCCACGTCTTCATCCGTGTATCTGGCTATCTTGTCTGGGTTGAAATTGTCGAAGGCTTTTCTGAGAGCCACTCTTCTTTTCAGTATGAGCTCCCACGTTAATCCTGCCTGGAATCCCTCAAGCGTCAAAAACTCGAACAGTACCCTATCATCATGAACCGGGGTTCCCCACTCTTCATCATGGTACTTGACATAAAGCTGGTTATCCGTGTTCCAGCATCTAATCAGCTTCTTTTCCATAGCGTAAACTGTTAGGCTGGAGATTTAAATCAGCGCGTTCTTCCATTCCTAATCTGAGCAATTTCTCAGAGCCATCCATGCGTGATAGTTGCGGGTGGGGGAGAATGCTTCTTCTTTTTCTCAGTCTTCTTCCCTTTGAACTTGTGGATTTTAACGGAGCTACCTTCGAGCGAGACCCAATATCTGTTGTTCAGACGTTGATGGTAGATGAACTTGTTCACCAGCCCCTTCAATTCTTCTGCGGAGATTTTCTCAGAATCTACCAACAGATTATGATCCTCAGAAGCAACCTCCCCAGTAAGGCTCCTGCGCAGAAAATTGGAAAGCGGATCCTTTTCGCCCTCCAACTCGCCGCAATCCACTTTCAACTTCTTCCGACTCGAGAACAAGCCGCTTACTCTCCACTGGATATGAGTAAATCTCGAAGAATGTATATGTTTTTTTCTCTAGAGGGCGCATTCGAGTTCCTAAAACGGTCAAGAATGGCCACGCTTCCCTTTTGCACGCTTTTCCCCGCGCTTGAGAAAAACAGAAAAAAATCAGAGCGCACAGGAGCGATTTACCCTATGATGCAGAATACAGGAAATATGGAAAATTACAGATCGAAAAAGCACGGCGGAGTTCCCAAACCTGATTAATTTAATGTCTAGATAGATTCATGTTCGCCCAGAGTGTGGTGTCCCACATCTAAGCCTTCTTTCTCACAGAATTCCAAGATTTTTGAGACTGCTCTCATGTCAATTTCCTTTATCTTTTCTTCCTCGGGCCCAACCACTTCAACTATTAGGCCCAGTCCTCCAACTCCACAACATGTGTAGACATTCTTGTAGATTCTCACATCATATTCTGGTGGGAGCTTCATTCCTTTGACAGCTTCTTTGACCTTGTCTATCAAGAAATCGACTTGGCTCGGCTGTGTTGCCTTGATGAAGTGGACCTCTCTGCAGCCCATCTTGGGCATCTATATCCCCTTGAAAGCTATCAAGGTTGCAGTTTCCTTTATCCCGGGGATTCTGCGGATTTGTTCAAAGATGAACTTGTCAAGCTCTTCCATCTTTTCAAAAGACACTTCGACATGCAAGTCATACAAACCGTAAGTCGGAGTTGCCTGCTTAACTCCTTCAATTTTTTTGACCTCTTTCAGAACGTGTTGATCTTGTCCTGCTTCGACTTTTGCCAGAACATATGCGATCGTCAAGTTAACCCCTTTTCTACTTTACGTTTCTGGTTAATCAACTTTTCGAGAAAGCAAACGCAATAAATCGGCGGCTTCATTGGTCAGCGAGATTCTGGATAAATTTCATTTCTTCAACGCGTTCTTAAAGCAATTCTCCTTTGTAATGAACAGTGGCAGGACAGCCCAGACACCTGTCACTTGCGTACAACGTGCAACTTCCACAATCCGCACCGCAAGGCGTGGTTTTCTGCTTGTCGACACTAGGTCTTATCGGTATCACGAAAGGCCGAATAGGCGTAACTATCAAGTCGAGTTCCGTATCCTTCACGAGAGGATTCTGTCTCAAGTGCGAGTCCACACAAGACATTATGGATCTGATGTTTTCACCTACGAGCATGACGGTTAAGTTATTTTTTCCGGAAGTCAAGAAACTGTTAAGATAAATGGGGCACCCTTCAAGAGAATTCAGAAATTGTTCAACGTGGTTCGTCGCAACATCAAGATTGGCTAGGAAGAGTTGAGCTTTCTTAACGTCAGTTCCCACTATGTAGGCCAGCGCTCCTTTTTCCCCGAGCTTACGTATTCTGGAACTCACTGCAGGTTGCGAAACGTTCAGCTGTTTCGCAAGTTCAACTTGAGAAACCTCTGGGTTCTGAGACAGTAAAGACATAATCTTCCTATCTACATCATCCAACTTGCCCGTCAACATCTTTTCCCTCGCAGGTGGACCAACACTCCTAATGAAGTACAGTCCAACATATATCACTTGCTCTAAAAAATAATCAATTAGCCATGAATACCTTTGAAATATAAGAGAAAGACTTATAACGTATTTCGACAATATCCTATTTGTAGCTTCTTAAGGGGTTGTAATGAAATGAACGAGAATGAGTCTTGGGAAAGCAAGTGCTGCCGTTGTGAAGGAGATACTAACTTGAATCTAACCCCGGGAAAAAGAGCGTGTCATCTCACATGTGGTCCTTGCCTTTACCCAGAGGATTGGGGCAAGTGCGCCTCATGCGAAATCGTAGGACACTGCGCGTATGCATTGGCTCATCTGAAAAGCCTGAAGGGTAACGGCATCAAGAAGGGCTGCTTTTTTGACCAGCAGCTTACGGGAGAAGAATCAATCTATCACACGATGAACTTTGTAAATGGGCAGCAGCAAATCATGAAAACTACTGGTGAAAAAGCGTATCTAGAGAACTTGAAAAAAGCAAACGCCAAGAGCACATGTCTGCAAGCACCCTGACCTCACCTTTTCCGGCGTCCCCATCTTAGCGCGCTTTACCTTTTTAGTAGCCGGGCCTCCTATTGGTCCCCTAATGGATATTCTTTTGGAACTTCTGCCCAGAAGATCTATTGCGCCTTATCTTCTCTCGATTAGTTCTATCAGAGTTCCATCCGGGTCCTCGATGAAGGCTATGAGCGGGCCAGCGGGTCCAAGCGTGTAGGGCTCATCGGTAACCGTGACTTTCTCGCTTCGCAACTTCGAGATGGTCCTGTCCATGTCCTTAATTTCGAATGCGATATGGTCAAACAGTCGATCCTCGTAGTCTGCTTGGATAAACTTCTTCTGGTCGCGATAGTGAGTCAGCTCGAGTTTGACGCTTTTTCCCTCAGGATCCTGCAGAAAAGCTATTTCAGAGTTTGTCTGCTTTATCTCACGTCGACTCAGGAGCTTTAACCCCATCAACCGGCTGTAGAAGTCAATCGACCTGTCCATATTCGATACCCTAATACTCGTGTGTGCAAACATTCTCGGCAATCCTTCCACTTGTTTATTGGCATTCTCAGAATAAAGGATTAACCCTTCGCAAATGAGCAAAATCGTCGGCAATGCTCCTCTCTATGATGTTCGCGGGGCTGAAGAGCTAAGCGTGTGACGTGGCTCCCATTCTTCTAGGAGGAAAAGGTTAGTGTCAATACATAAACCTTTAATTTTTCCATCAGTAGACAAGAAGGGTGAAAGAAGGTTGCAGCGTTGGTTACCTTGAATCTTGACAAGATTTTCAACCCAAAAAGCGTGGCCGTTATAGGGGCAAGTGATGAAGAAGGGTCAGTCGGCTACGCTTTGATGAAAAACTTCACAGAATCAGGTTTTGCAGGCCATGTTTTTCCAGTCAATCTCAAGAAAACTGAGGTTTTAGGTCTGAAGGCTTACCAAAGCGTTGAACAGGTTCCTGAACCCGTGGACCTTGCGGTGATCGCTACGCCAGCCAGAACGGTGCCGGATGTGCTTGAACAGTGTGGAAAAGCCGGCATAAACGGCATTATCATAATCTCGGCCGGCTTCAAGGAAATAGGACCCGAGGGCAGGGCGCTTGAAGAGAAGATAACTGAGATCAAAAAGAAATACAAGATGCGCATCGTTGGACCAAACTGTTTGGGCGTGATTCGCCCGATGTTGCACTTGAACGCAACGTTCATCAGCAAGATGCCGAAGCCAGGAAACATAGCGTTCATTTCTCAAAGCGGCGCTCTGGGCTCCGCAATCCTCGACTGGGCGATGCATGAAAACATAGGCTTCAGCAACTTCATATCCCTAGGCTCCATGATAGACGTGGATTTTGGAGATCTCATAGACTATTTTGGCACTGATCCCAAGACAAAAAGCATCCTCATGTACATTGAAGGAATAACAGACGCGAGAAAGTTCATGAGTGCCGCAAGACACTTTGCCAGGACAAAGCCGATAATCGTTGTTAAGGCTGGAAAATTCAGCGAGAGCGCGAAAGCCGCGGCTTCGCACACCGGTTCGCTCACGGGCGAAGACATGATTTACGACAAGGCGTTCAAACGGGCGGGCATGGTTAGAGTAGAAGAAATCGCCGACCTTTTCAACTGCGCCGCAGTCCTGGGAATGCAGCCTATCCCCCGCGGTCCCAACCTTGCCATAATCACAAACGCCGGTGGCCCAGGAGTCATGGCAACGGACGCCCTAATCGCTCAAGGAGGAACACTTGCAAAACTCAGCGACAAGACAATGGAGACCCTCAACAGCATTTTGCCTCACTTCTGGAGCAGAGGAAACCCGATAGACATCCTCGGAGACGCCAAGGCCGACAGATACAGGGCAGTGGTTGAAGCTTGTCTGAACGATGACAATGTGGATGGAATAGTAATAATATACACAGCCCAAGCCGTGGCAGAACCAGTAGAAGTGGCCAAGAGTCTCGTAGAGCTGATTCGAAACAGGACTTATCAAAACAAGACAATACTGACTTCCTTCATGGGCTTCGGAGCTGTGGAAGAAGCCAACCGCGTCTTCGTCGATAACAACATTCCAACATATTCCACGCCCGAGCAGGCAATCAAGACATACCAATACATGCACCAGTACAAGCGCAACCTTGAACTGCTCTATGAAACGCCGGAAGAACTCCCAACGGACGTTGTGCCGCCAAAACGACCGCTTCTGACCGTTTTGAGAAACGTTGCAGCTGAGAACCGCGAGATACTCACCGAAGCCGAAGCCAAAACCTTCTTGGAATACTACAACTTCCCAGTTGTAAGAACAAGAACTGCAACGACAGAAAACGACGCGGCCCTGTTGGCTTCCCAGCTTGGCTATCCGGTCGTTTTGAAGATTCTTTCTCCTCAGATAACCCACAAGAGCGATGCAGGCGGCGTCGCGTTGGACTTAACAAACGAAAACGAAGTTCGAGAAGCCTTCAAAGAAGTAATGCAGAGAGCAAAACAGTACAACCCAGATGCTGATATTTTAGGTGTGACCGTTCAGCCGATGATTAAGAGGCAGGGCTACGAAGTGATAATTGGAGCCAAGGCCGACCCGTTGTTCGGCCCGGTCATACTTTTCGGGATGGGAGGAGTCGGCGTGGAACTCTTCAAGGACTTTGCCATAGGAATTCCTCCTTTGAATGAGACTCTCGTGAGAAGAATGATGGAAGAAACCAAGGTTTATCAGCTTCTGAAAGGATTCAGAAACGAGCCTCCAGCCAACATCAAGCTCCTAGAGGAGATTTTGGTTCGGTTCAGCCAGATGCTCGTAGACTTTCCGCAGCTCAAAGAAGTTGACATCAACCCATTGTTCATAAACGAAAAAGAAGCCTTCGCTTTCGACGCTCGTATCGTTATTGATCCCGATAAGGTGTTCAAGAAGTTTGAACCTCACCAGCACCTAGTCGTAACACCGTACCCGACGAAGTACGAAACCCTATGGAGGCTTCGAGACGGAAGAACCGTCATACTCAGGCCGATAAAACCCGAGGACGAATCGATGTGGCTGGAAATGTTCCAGAACTTTTCAGAGGAATCAATACGCTACAGGTTCTTCCAGATACTCAAAGATACGCCGCATGAGACCAGAGTCCGCTACTGCAACATAGACTACGACCGTGAAATAGCCATAGTCGCAGAACTGACCGAGGAAGGACGAAAGAGAATCCTCGGCGTGGCACGAGTAAGCATTGAACCTGATGGAAAAACAGGAGAAATCGCCTTTATCGTTGCTGATCCGTGGCAGGGTCTGGGACTGGGAACGAAGCTGGTGGATTACGTGCTGGAAATCTGCGCAGACATGAAACTCGAAACAATCTACGCAATAATGCTCGCTGACAACTACAGAGCAATGGGCCTCATGAAAAAAATGGGCTTCACCGTCAAGTACATGGACGACGGAACCGTAAAAGGGACGCTGGACCTAAGAGAAGAAGAGGCCAAATGCGCAGATTCAAAAATGGCCGAAGAAAACAGGATTCAGAACCAAGTAGAGGCACAATTGGAATCAAAAGAACACAAGGAAACAGAAGTAATGCCTAGCTAATTGACGACGCTGACGCTTTTGCAAGGCTCCGTCTAACAGTGTTTCAGATGCACTCAGCGTCGATATTGATCCGTTTTCGCCGCATCTTCGCCTGGAAGCGTCCAGTCTGCCCGTTTTTATTAGCGTCCAAAACATGGACGGTTCCTCCAGGGGTCAAGGAAAACCCTAAATAACTCAGGCTTAATGCACATTTAACTCAAAACCTAGGGAAGGGGGGCCTGGCGAATGTCTGAGTGGAAAACGATCAGCATTAGACAGGAGCTGATAAAGGAAATCGAAAAGATCATTAAGACAGGCCGTTACCGAAGCATCTCAGAATTTGTGTCAGAAGCCATTCGCCTGCGCTTGGAAGAGCTGACTCGCGCAGAAGGATTCTCCTCAGGTAAAGCTCAAGAAACGCCTTCCGCACCCGACCAGTTGTTGTACACGCCGAAGCATACCTGGGCTCAAACGACGACGGACGGAAACGTGCGCGTCGGCATATCCGACTATGCGCAGAGGCGATTGAGAGGTTTGGCTCAAGTTCGAACAGAGTCGGTTGGAAAAGAACTTGCCAAAATGGAGCCATTCGGAGTAGCTGAAACATGGGTGCTGATTTTTGACCTCTACTCGCCAGTTAGTGGGCAAATTGTCAAAGTCAACGAGAAACTAAGGGAAAAACCTGCGATGGTCAATGAAGATCCGTACGGACAAGGATGGATTGCGGAAATCAAACCGAATAACTCGCTAACCCTGAAGCAGGAGCTTGACAGCCTGATGGGTGCGCGCGAATACAACAAATGGGTTGACAAATTGGAGGAAAGATCACATGAGTGAAGAATTCAGTATCGTGGAACAGCAGGTCCACACTGTCGATTTATGCCACCCTTATGCCAAACTTGGCTTAGATGCTTTAATAAGTTCGTTTTTGGAACGATACATGATGAGTGAAGCGAGGTTCGATAATGACGATTGAAACCGTGACTGCCGTGAAGAGAAAGCTGCCGCCATGCCGTTATGCGTGTCCGGCGCACGTTAACGTTCAAGCATACGTGTCCCTGATTCAAAGAGGAAAGTACAAGGAAGCAGTTGAAATTATTCGAAACGACATGCCCTTCCCGGCAATCTGTGGAAGAGTGTGTTTCAGCCCATGTGAGGACGCCTGCGCGAGAACTGACGTGGATCAGGCTGTAGCTATACGCGCGTTGAAGAAGTTCGTCGCCGACATCGAACGCCAGCAGAGAAAGGTCAAGCCCAAACCCATACCTAAGAGGCATGCAGAGAAAGTCGCTGTTGTCGGAGCGGGTCCAGCAGGCTTAACTGCGGCATACGAACTCGCGAAACTGGGTTATCCCGTGACAGTTTATGAGCGCATGGCAGAGCCCGGAGGCATGATGCGTTATTGTATACCTGATTTCCGCCTTGAGAGATTCGTCGTTGAGAACGAGGCGAACTACATCAAAGATCTTGGCGTGGTGATCAAGACAGGCGTGGAATTTGGACAAGACATCACAATTGAGAGCCTTCAGCAGGAAGGCTGCAAGGCTGTTTTTTTGGCAATCGGCACGCAGAAAGGCATGATGCTTAATGTTCCCGGCGAAGACCTGAAGGGCGTAGTGAACGCCGTTGACTTCTTGAGAGACATGGCTCTCGGAAAGAACGTTGAAGTCGGACAGAAAGTAGCGGTCGTGGGAGGCGGGAACAGCGCGATAGATGCTGCAAGAACGGCCAAGAGACTTGGCGCAAAAGAAGTCACACTTCTGTATAGACGTTCCCGCGAAGAAATGCCTGCCTTACCCAGCGAAGTGGAAGAGGCCGAAAAAGACGGCGTCAAGATAGAGATTCTAGCCGCACCCAAACAGATCATCGGCGAGAACGGCAGAGTCGCGTCGATAGAGTGTTTGCGAATGAAGCTGGGTGAACCTGACGAAAGCGGCAGAAGACGTCCAGTGCCGATAGCTGGTTCTGAACACAAATACGATGTGGACACGGTCATCCCAGCCTTGGGCCAGCTGGCGGAAGCACAATGCATACCGAAGCCTCTGCAGGATGAAAAGGCAAGGATTCCAACCGTAGCCACGGATCCGTTGACGCTTGAGACTAAGATTCCAGGAGTCTTCGCTGGCGGCGACGTAGTAACGGGGCCAGCGAGCATAATCGAGGCGGTAGGACAGGGAAAACGAGCAGCCGCATCGATTCACCTCTACTTGACCGGACAGGACGTGCACAAGGACAGAGAAGAAAACATTGAGGAAACAACCTGGGCCAAAGACGCGAAGCAGATAAAGAAGAAAGAACGACGATACAACCCCCTTCCAGAGAAGTCCCACAGCACTTTCGAAGAAGTCCAAGACTATCTCGAAAAGCTGGAAAGAGATGCCAAGTTCGAAGCTTGCCGTTGTCTAGGCTGCGGACCCTGCGCAGAATGTCTCGGAACGACGGAACTGTGCGAGGGCGACAAAGCTATCGTCGACGAAGCCCTCTGCATAGGCTGCAACGTCTGCGCGGTCGTTTGCCCGTTCGGAGCGGCTGAGAAGGACGAGAACAACATCGCGCAAATAAGCGAAGACCTGTGCAAAGGATGCGGACTCTGCGCGGCAAGATGCCCCGTAAGGGCGATAACGATGAAGAAAGTGACGAACGAGCGCATATTGAGCTTCGCCATGCCAACTGCCAAGGAGTAGATGAACATGACAGATGAAGAGCCCAAAATAGTTTGTTTGATGTGCAATTTCGCGTTCTGCGGGAGCGAGAATCCAGTCCCTTCCAACATTAATCTGGCACGCGTAAACTGCGTCGGAGAAATAGATCCAACAGTCGTTCTGGAAATGTTCGAGAGAGGCGCCGATGCAGTCTTGCTGGCAGGATGCAAACCGCCAGACTGCCACTTCGTTGAAGGAAACCTGCAAACAGAGCGCGCTGTCAAGATGCTGAAGAAGCTGCTAAAGTTGACAGGCTTGGAGCCTGAACGTTTAAGCCTGCTCTGGTACTCGCCCTTGGAAGCGACGAGCTTCACGCGATCAGCGAAAGAGTTCTCTAGGGAAATCGAGAAACTGGGCGCGTCCCCACTGAAGAATGCAAAGCGCGAATCCATGCCGATGGTGAATATTTTAGCAGCCAAGAACGCTGCCGGCGAGTTTCGCCTGAGAGTCTTGCTGGGAAGAGAGAAAGAACTCACCGAAGGCGTGAACGTCTACGGTGACAAGCTCACACCTGAAGAATTCGAGACGCTGATGGACGACGTTGTTGAAGACGAATTCATCAGGTACAAGATTCACGTTCTCACTAAAACCAAACCGTTATCAGTCAAAGCCTTGGCAGAAGTGACGGAAATGAAACCAGCGGCGGTTCTTAAACAGATAGTGAACATGCGCAGAAAAAACATGATAGCTCTTGACAGCATCGAGGGAACGACACCTATTTACAAGGCCCTGGAGATTGAATGAAATGAAAACCCAAAAAATCGGAGCAGTAATGGTTGTCGGCGGAGGAGTCGCCGGCATACAAGCATCCTTGGATTTGGCCGACTCCGGATTCAAAGTGTACCTTTTGGACAAAGGACCAAGCATAGGCGGAGTGATGGCTAAGCTTGACAAAACATTTCCAACAAACGACTGTTCAATGTGCATCCTGTCACCCAAGCTTGTTGCAACCGGAAGACACCCGAACATCACGATTCTGACTAACGCAAACATTACAGGACTGTGCGGCGAAGCTGGAAACTTCGAAGTGAAGATTCGAAGAAACAGCCGCTACATAATCGAGGACCTGTGCAACGGCTGCGGAATATGCGCGCAAAAGTGTCCAATCGAAGCCGTTGACACGTTCAACGAATGCCTAGCGAACAGAGGCGCAGTCTACGTGGAGTATCCACAGGCAGTGCCGCTGAAGTATAAGATTGACCGCGAAAAATGCATAGGATGCGGAACGTGCTACGAAATCTGCAAAGCACGAGCAATCGCGTACGATCAGAAAGAAAGCGAAACAACCCTGAAGGTCGGCTCAATAATCTTATCCCCCGGGTTCGAACCTTTTGATGCAACACTCAAGACCGAGTACGGGTACGGACGCTTCAAAAACGTCGTCACAAGCATCGAATTTGAACGTATCCTGAGCGCTTCGGGTCCATACGGCGGACTTGTCCTACGGCCTTCAGACGGTGACATACCGAAAAGAATAGCCTTCATCCAGTGTGTCGGTTCAAGAGACTTTCAACTTGGAAACAACTACTGCTCTGCAGCCTGCTGCATGTACGGCATGAAAGAAGCCGTCATAGCCAAAGAGCACACGCCCATTCAAATGGACGTGTCAATCTTCTACATGGACATGCGTTCATTCGGAAAAGAGTTCGACTCCTATCGCATCCGTGCAGAAGAAGAGTACGGCATAAGATTCACACGGTCGCGCGTGGCAGGTGTGACTGAAGACCCGTTGACCGGTAACCTGTTCGTTCACTACGTGCAAGACGAAACTCCCATGACGGAGGAGTTCGACATGGTGGTTCTTTCAATCGGAATGAAACCACCCAAGGACGTTGAGGAACTGGCCAAAAACTTGGGAATCAAGCTCAACAAGTACAACTTTTGCGAAACAAAGACCTTCTCTCCGATGGACACTTCGAAGCCAGGCATCTTCGTCTGCGGTGCTTTCTCAGCGCCGAAAGACATACCTGAAAGCGTAGCTCAGGCAAGCGGCGCAGCGGCAAGAGCCATGGGAATAATCGCAGAGGCAAGGGGGACACAGGTTGCTGTCAGAGAGTACCCGCCTGAACGAGACGTGAGTAAAGAAGAGCCACGCATCGGCGTCTTTGTCTGCCACTGCGGAATCAACATCGGCGGAGTCGTGAACGTGCCCGCAGTTGTGGAGTACGCAAAAGCCTTGCCGAACGTGGTCTATGCAGAAGCAAATGTTTACACGTGCTCACAAGACACGCAGAAACTTATCCGAGAAAAAATCCAACAGAACAAGTTGAACCGCGTCATCGTTGCTTCGTGCACACCCAGAACACACGAACCACTATTCAAAGAAACAGTCCAAGAAGCCGGATTAAACCCATACCTCTTCGAAATGACGAACATCCGAGACCAGTGCAGCTGGGTGCACATGCACGAGCCGAAGGAAGCTACAAAAAAAGCAAAAGACCTCGTCAGGTCGATAGTGGCCAAATCCGCCTTGCTGAAACCCCTAAAGAAACCCGTGATAAACGTCACACAGGTTGGTCTCGTCATAGGAGGCGGCGTTTCCGGAATGACCGCAGCCTTGGAACTGGCAAAACAAGGGTTTGAAGTGCACCTAGTCGAAAAAGAGAAAGAACTGGGTGGCCATCTTCGCACCATCTATTATTTGCTCGGAGAAAAAGACGACCCGAAAGAGAAACTGAACGCCCTCGTCAACGAGGTCATGAAATGCGACAAGATACACGTATACACGGGGGCAGAAGTCGCTGACGTCTACGGCTTCGTGGGGAACTACAAGTCAAAGATACGCCAGCAGACCGGTGACGTTAAAGAAGTTGAACACGGCATAGTGGTAGTCGCCACTGGCGCCGTGGAGTATCGTCCCACAGAATACTTCTACGACAGGGATCCGAGGGTGGTGACGCAGCATGAGCTGGAGGAAGACCTTGCCAAAGGCGAGTTTAAGGCTAAAAACGTCGTTATGGTTCAATGCATCGGCGCGAGGACGAAAGAGCGGCCAAACTGCTCAAGAATATGCTGCGGACAAGCAATCAAGAACGCATTAAAAATCAAAGAAGTGAGCCCAGACACAGAAGTCTACGTTCTCTTCAAAGACATCAGATCCTACGGGTTCAAGGAAGACTACTACCGCGACGCTGCAATGAAAGGAGTACTGTTCGTGAACTACGATGATGAACGCAAGCCGGAACTCACCAAGGAAGGAAACACGCTAAAGATGGCTTTTTGGGAGCCTGTGCTGAAACAGCAGATCGAAATCGAACCGGATCTAGTGGTTTTAAGTGCGGCAACGATTCCGAACCCTGAGAACAAGCGCATAGCTGAACTTCTCAAAGTGCCGCTGACAAAAGACGGTTCATTCTTGGAAGCACACATGAAGCTCCGGCCAGTCGACTTTGCAACGGACGGCGTCTTCCTCTGTGGAATGGCTCACTCGCCAAAATACGTGGAAGAAAGCATCGCACAGGCGTGTGCAGTCGCTTCAAGAGCTGCGACAATACTCTCCAAAAGCACGCTCCAGATGGAAGGAATCGTCGCCAACGTTGACGAAGATTTATGTAGTGCTTGCCGGGTGTGTGAGTATTTGTGTCCTTACGGGGCAGTCGAAATGAAGGACAAAGATGGAAAACCAATCGCACACGTACTTGAGGCATTGTGCAAGGGCTGCGGCGCGTGCGGTACGGCATGTCCGACCAAAGCTATCACCATGGGACACTTTACCACGCAGGAAATACTTGCCCAGGTTAAAGCAGCCTTAGTGGAGGCGGAATGATGAGCAATAACGACGGGTTTGAACCAAAAATAATCGGTTTTCTGTGCAACTGGTGCAGCTATGCTGGCGCAGACCTAGCTGGCGTCAGCAGAATTCAGTACCCTCCCAACATCAGAATCATACGCGTGATGTGCAGCGGCAGGATAGACCCCGCGTTCGTGCTTGAAGCGTTCAAAGACGGCGCCGACGGAGTGCTGGTTGCTGGTTGTCACTTGCCATCTGACTGTCACTACATTAGCGGCAACTTCAAGGCTATGAGAAGAATCAACCTGTTGAGGAGAGTCTTGAAAGACTTCGGGATAGAACCTGAACGTTTGCGGCTGGAATGGGTCTCCGCAAGTGAGGGAGACAAATGGGCAGCCGTGGTCAAAAGCATGGTGGACGACCTGAAGAAGCTTGGTCCGAGCCAAGTGCTGGCTATGGAAGCTGAAGTTGAATGACGGAAACAGCTGAAAAGCCGATAAAGGCTTCAGAAATCGATTCCAAGTTTAAGTATGAGATATCGAAGATGCACGGCGGAGAAAAGGTGATGCGCTGCTTCCAATGCGGGACATGCACATCAGACTGTCCGGTTGCGAGGTTCAGCGAGACCTACAGGCCCAGACAGATAATCCGCATGGCACAGCTCGGCCTCAGAGACAGAGTGCTGAACAGCGACACCCTGTGGCTTTGTGCAGCCTGCTTCACGTGCACAGACAGGTGTCCGCAAGATGTTGAAGTTGCCAGTGTCATACGCGTCCTCAGAAACTTGGCAGCTGAGAAGGGCATCGTGCCACAAGTGTTCAAAGAAGAAGCTTCAAGCATACTCGAATCAGGATACGCTTACCGAATTCCAGAGTTAAGGCTAAAGAAGAGAGAAACCTCGGGCCTACCGCCCCTGCCGAAGGGCAACCCTCAAAGCGTAGGCAAAACACTTCGAGAAATAAGCTTCCTTAAGTGCGTCGAGAAGAAGGGAGGCTAGAATGACCGAACACAAGTACCTCATGTTCTTGGGATGCGCAATTCCCTACCGTGTAGCCGCCTACGAAATTTCGGCGCGCAAAATCCTGCAGAGACTAGGCGTGGAAATAGTTGAGATGCCAGAGTTTAACTGTTGCGGGCTTCCGTTAGATCCTGTGAGCCACGAAACGATGCTCATTCTCGCAGCCAGAAATCTAGCCATTGCCGAACAGAAGGGACTGGACATCGTCGCCTTGTGCCCAGGCTGTGCTGGGACTCTGAAAAAAGTCAGCAAGATGTTGAGAGAAGATAAGCACCTGTGTGAAGAGATAAACGGGCGTTTGAAGGAAGCCGGACTGGAGTATAAGGGAACAGTCACTTCGAAGCACCTGTTGCAGGTACTGGTTGAAGACGTAGGGTTAGAGAAGATAAAAGAAATGATCGTCAGGCCGCTTACGAACATGAAAGTCGCTGAACACAACGGTTGCCACATTTTGCGGCCCAAGGAATACATCGGTTTTGATGATCCGGAGGATCCGAAAACGCTGAAGACCTTGATTGAGGCTACCGGGGCAACTTGTTTAGATTACATGGATGAGACGGAATGCTGCGGCGCACCGAGCGTCGGTGTGAACGACAAAATCGCCCTGCAGCTCGCAAGGGACAAGCTGAATCATATTAAAACTGTGGATGCGCAGGCGTTGATAACTATATGTCCGTTCTGTCACATCATGTATGACACGAACGAGCTGCGCATTGAAAAAATGTTCAACGAGGTTTACGGCATTCCAATCTTGCACTATCCCCAACTGCTGGGTTTGGCAATGGGGATGTCGCCTGAAGAGCTGGCTTTCAATGAACTCCGAGTTGATTGTTCAAAAATATTGGGACAAGTATGTGAAGGTGGAAAGTAAATGGCTGAAAAATTGAAACTGGGTTTCTACTGGGCAGCAAGTTGCGGCGGATGCGAAATCGCAGTGCTGGACTTAAACGAGAAAATACTGGACGTAGTGAAAATCGCGGACATAGTGTTCTGGCCTGTTGCGATGGACGTCAAGTACAAAGACGTGGAAGCCATGCCTGACAAGTACATGGACATCTGCTTCTTCAACGGCTCAGTCAGAACCGAAGAACAGGAGCACATGGCCAAACTCCTGAGACAAAAATCCAAGACGCTCGTAGCGTTCGGCTCCTGCGCTCAAGAAGGATGCATACCGGGCCTAGCGAACCTTCATGACCGAAAAGAAATCTTTGACAAAGTCTACTTGGAAAGCAAATCCATAGCGAACCCGAAAAGAATCGTTCCCAAAACCGAGACTGAGGTAAAAGAAGGCAAGCTAAAGCTGCCGAAGTTCTACGATACCGTGAAAACCCTTGATCAAACCGTTGACGTAGATTATTACCTGCCCGGCTGCCCGCCTCCGGTAAAGCTAATAGCAACGGCCGTGGAAGCCATCGCAAATAACCAGCTGCCCCCAAAGGGCTCAGTGCTCGCACCATTGAAATCTGTCTGCGACGAATGCCCACGCAAGAAGGACAACAAGAAAATCTCAAAAATATATCGTGTCTACGAGAAGATACCTGAACCGGAGAAGTGCTTGCTCGAACAAGGCATAATATGCATGGGGCCAGCGACTCGTAGCGGTTGCGGGGCTCAGTGCCTCACGGTTGACATGCCATGCACAGGATGCGGTGGACCATGCCCAAACTCTCCAGAACAGGGAGCAGCTATGATGAGCGCAGTAGCTTCGATACTCGGGCTTGAAGGCGAGACGGAGCATTACAGTCAGGAGGATGTTGACAACTTGATGAATCAGATCAAAGATCCTCTTGGAACATTCTACATGTACTCTTTGCCATCGTCTATTCTTAGGAGGAAAGTGATGGAAAAATGAAGGAAATAGTAATAGATCCGATAACTAGACTGGAAGGCCACGGCAACGTGTCGATATTCCTCAACAACGAAGGCGAAGTTGATAACGCCTACCTCAAGATACCTGAACTCAGAGGGTTCGAACAATTCTGCGTCGGCAGAAGAGCCGAGTTGATGCCGATTCTGACGACCAGAATCTGCGGCGTCTGCCCAGTAGCGCATCATTTTGCGGCAACAAAAGCCTTGGATGCAGCTTTCAACGTTGAACCTCCATCAGCCGCCAAGAAGCTCAGAGAACTCATGTACGCCGGTTACATCATTTATGACCACACTCTGCACTTCTACTTTCTCGGAGGACCAGACTTCATCGTCGGACCAGATGCACCGCCCGAAAAGAGGAACATTCTAGGAGTCATCGAGAAGGCCGGGATGGACGTAGCAAAAGAAGTCATTAAACACAGAGCGTACGGGCAGAAAATAACTGCCATTCTCGGCGGAAAGGCGACACATCCAGTGTGCGGGTTGCCCGGCGGCATCTCTAAGCCGTTGAGCGAAGAGAACAGGCAGGAAATTGAGATGATGGCCGCGTCATCTTTAGAGTTCGCGAAGCTCACCTTGAAGATATTCCATGACATTGTCCTCGGAAACCCGAAATACGTTGACATGATAAAGAGCGACGCGTACACGATGAACACTTATTACATGGGCATGGTAGATGAACACAACAAAGTCAACTTTTACGACGGCAAAATCAGAGTCGTCTACCCCAGCGGCGGCGAATTCCTTAAGTTTGAACCGAAAGATTACTTGTCAAACGTGGGCGAACACGTGGAAGAATGGACGTATGCAAAGTTCCCCTTCTTGAAGAAGGTGGGCTGGAAAGGCTTGGTTTATGGCCCCGACAGCGGCGTCTACCGAGTTGGGCCGCTTGCAAGACTCAACGCTTCGGATGGAATGGCAACGCCGCTTGCACAGGAAGAGTACGACGTGATGTACAAGACCCTAGGCGGAAAACCGGTGCACGGAACCCTAGCTTTCCACTGGGCAAGATTGATTGAGCTACTCTACGCAACTGAACGGGCACTTGAACTCGTCAAGGATCCAGAGATAACCAGCACGAACGTGCGGAACAAGCCGGGTGAGCCTGGAGAAGGCGTCGGTGTAGTCGAGGCAGCGAGGGGCACCCTATTCCACCACTACGTGTTGGACAAGGACGCGCTCATCAAAGACGTGAACATGATCGTGGCGACAACCAACAACTATCCCGCAATCTGCATGTCCATCCGCGACGCGGCAAAAGGCCTTATACACAAGGGCAAAGTGGACCAAGGCATGCTCAACATGGTCGAAATGGCTTTCAGAGCATACGACCCCTGCTTCGGATGCGCCACGCACTATGCCGTAGGACAAATGCCCCTAACCGTAAAAATCTACGACGCAAACAAAAACCTGATCCAGAAACTGGAAAGATAAAACCTTTTTCTTTCCTTCCTATTTCTTATACACTGGCTGGCGATTTCTAGTGGTCATCCTTGAATCTAACTTCAAGAAGGAGCTTGGTGATTGGCTTTCAAAGGCCAACAGGGTCGTTCTGGCCGGTATCGGAAACCCCATTAGAATGGACGATTATGTCGGAGTGAGAATAGTCCAGGATTTACGTGACAAGCTTTCTGACAGAGTTCTCCTCTTAGAATGCGAAACGGTTCCTGAGGGTTTCATGCAGCAGATCATGGATTTCAACCCAACTCACGTTCTTCTTGTAGACGCAGCAGTTCTGGGCCTGAAGCCAGGTGCCTGCAGGCTCGTTGAACCTGAGCGATTGGCGGTGTCTCCTGCCTTCTCAACGCACATGCTTCCGTTGCGAATTTTCTGTGACCAAGTCAAGGAGACGACGCGAGCCAAGATCGCCCTTTTGCTTGTTGAGCCTGAGAAAGATGATTTTGGGGAGGGTTTGACGCCCCATGTCCAAACTTCTGCAAAGGAAATTGCAAGGATCCTGCTTGAACTACTCCCACGGTAGGTTCAACGGTTTCGAAAGGTATATGGGCACAGCTTCGATCGCGCACCGGCAACGGTAGGTTCGCACAAGGTTCTTGCTTAAAACTTATATTTAGGGTCGAGTATCGAGTTCGATGTGTGATTATCATGTCGGACAAGAAAGCGGATCTTGCTGGTCCAGGGATCGGCAACTACGATGAGCTGGAGAAGATTCTGCCGAAAGACTACCACTCTATTTTGAACCCGAAAGACACGCAGAGAGCGATCTTTGCGGTGAAGAACTACATCGAAGAAAACCTGTGCAAAGAGCTCAATTTGATAATGGTGCAGGTTCCACTCATCGTGGACGTTGAGAGCGGCGTGAACGACCTTTTGGATCGTGATGGCTCGCGTACACCCATTCAATTTCACATTTCAAACGATTATGACAAGCATCCTGTTAACGCTCAAGTTGTTCAGGCTGCAACCAAGTGGAAGCGGCTCGCCCTGAAAGAGTTCGGGATGAAGCCAGGTGAAGGCATCTGCACTGACATGCGCGCCGTTCGCAAGGACTACTTCCTCGATCATGACCACAGCGCCTACGTAGACCAGTGGGACTGGGAAAAGGCGATAACTGAGAAGGAGCGCAACCTCAAATATCTCACCGAGACAGTGGAGAAAATCTGGAAGGTCATAAAAGGCGCTGAGAAACACGTCCAGAAACTCTATCCCCAATTGAAAACGGACAAATATCCAGACCTGCCTGAAAAGCTCACTTTCCTACACGCTGAAGATATCCTAGACAAGTACCCCGACCTTCCGCGCAAACAGCGCGAAACGAGGATTCTGCAGGACTATCCGGGAATCTTCATCTACGGAATCGGCTGGCCGCTCAGAGACGGTTACCCCCATGAAATGAGGGCGGCAGATTATGACGACTGGGTAACCGAGACAAAGTCTAAGGACGGAAGACCGATGCACGGCCTCAACGGCGACATCCTCGTATGGAACCCCGTTACTAAACGACGCCACGAACTGACATCGATGGGAATAAGGGTAAACGCCGAAACACTCAAGAAGCAACTGGAGATGTCCGGTCAGCTTGACTTTCTCAAGTACCCGTACCACCAGGGCATAATGAAAAACGAGATTCCGCTCAGCATCGGCGGAGGCATCGGCCAGTCCCGTACGCAGATGGCAATACTCAAGAAAGCACACCTCGGCGAAGTAAGCGTTACGGTGTGGCCGAAAATACTCAAAGACATGTGCCGCAAGAAAAACATTTTCGTACTTGAATAGTGTGCTATAAGCCGTCAAATCCCGCATTCTCTCATTTCTTCTTGAGACATCAAGAATTACGGCGCGGACTTCGATTCAGAACTGGCGTGAGAACATTAAGAATGAGCGTCGCTAGTCGATTGCGCGTGCCATGGAAATTAAGTTGCAGTCGTGTTGGGAAAAAGAGGTTTAGGTGGCTTTCTGGGTTTCTTTCACAGCTTCTTGGAAAAGTTTCTTAACAGCTGTTATTCTTGCTTTCTGGGCTAATACGTCGCTTGTTGTCACTTCGAGGGCTTCTTCTGGGCACCATTTGACGCATTGTGGTTCTCCTTTCTCTTTGCACAGGTCACAGACGTAGACAACCTTGTTCTCGGGGTGCAGCATGATTGCTCCGTAGTCGCAGGCTTCGATGCACCATCCGCAGCCGTTGCACTTGTCTTTGTCCACGCTTATCAGACCTGTTTCTTCAGACTGGGTTAGGCTTTCTCTGGGGCATGCGGCAACGCACGGTGGGTCTTCGCAGAGCCTGCATGTGACGGCGAGGTTTATGAGCTGGTTTATTCTGACGACTCTTATCCTGGATTTCAGCGGGTTGAACGCCTTCTCCTTTGTCAAGGAGCAAATGTATTCGCACACCTGGCATCCTACGCATTTGTCAGGGTCTGCGGAAACGAATTTTCTTTCATGAATCTTCACCATTTTCTCTTCCTCCGTTATTGGTAGATGATGTGAATCAGGTCGTCCATGCCCAGTTCCTTGAGCTTTTCCAGGGTGGGCACTCCTTCTTTTGTCCAGCCTCGGGACTCATAGTAATCGTCTAATAGCAGGTCCAGTTCTTCTTGTGTTACGAAAGCTCCTTTGGACGGGCCCTCGTCTGGGATTGGGTCATGCATCACCTTGTACGGTAGTGTGTCGTCTTTTCTGCTCAGTCCCTCTCTGAGGTTGATGATTTTGGCGAGGTTTTCTATTCTTTCGCCTGCTTTCTTCAGTTCCTCAGGCGTCGTGACGAATCCTGTCACCAGAGTGTAGAGTTTCGCCATGTCTGGCAGTTCTTTGTAGTATGTTCCTCTTGAGAACTTGCAGACGATAAATGAGTCGATTAAGTTGTAAACGTCTTCCATGTCTCTGACAAGCTTGCCCCGGCCTTTTTCGGCTATGAGCCTGTTGACTTTGCCCTTCACGTCAAAAGCGTAGGCTCCGTGTCTGTTGTGATCGGCCCCACGGAAAGAGACGGCAAAACCCAGTGCGGCTGTCTTGAGGCATCTCAGGTCATAGCCTGTCGTTTCAACGCCTTTTATGGTTGCTGCCAACTTGTAGGAGTCTTTTCCTATGCGGTCAGCGGCAAATTTCGCGCCGTCCGCCAGTAAATCGCCGACGCCTTCGCGTTTGCCGATTTTCTCGACCAGTTGAACCATTGCTTCGGCGTTGCCAAACTTGGCGTCTAATCCATCGAGTTCTTTCTGGCTCAGTATGCCTCTCTCATAACAGTCCATGGCGAAGCCGATGGTTACGCCTGCGCTTATAGAATCCATTCCGTAGTAGTCCGTCAATTCCATTCCCTTAATTATTGCGTCGAGCCGATCTACCCCGCAATAAGGACCCAGAGCCCAGAGAGTCTCGTATTCCATCCGTGTCATAGTGCCCTTGTATGGACCCTCTGGAACCACACAGGTGTGCTCACATCGCATCGCGCAAGAGCTGCATCCTATTATCTTGGCGAGATACTTCTCGTTGAGACATTCCCCGCTGACTTTCTCAGCGCCTTCAAATCGTGAGTTGTTGAAATTTCTGGTAGGCATGCAGGATAGTGAATTGTGAACAAGAACGTTTTCCGGCGTTCCAAGGGTTCTGTATTTCTGGGTGGCAGGGCCTTTCATTCTTTCATGGAATTCTTTCACGTATTCCATGAACTCATCCAGTTTTGCAACCGTGACGTCGTGCGTTCCACGTACGGCAATCGCCTTCAGGTTTTTTGAACCCATGACCGCGCCCAGGCCGGTTCTTCCCGCTGCCCTGGTCCTGTCGTTGATGATGCAAGCCATTCGGGACAGCTTCTCCCCCGCGACGCCTATAGCTGCGACTCGTATGTAATAGTCGCCCAGCTCCTCTCTTATGGCATCTTCAGTGTCGCCCGGCGATTTTCCCATCAAGCCTGAAGCATCCAGAAGCTGGACTGAATCGTCGTCAATCCAGACGTAAACAGGCTTTTCGGCCTTGCCCCTGAAGATCACAGCATCGTATCCAGCTCTTTTTAATTCGGTTCCAAAGGTGCCGTGAGCCTTGGCTTCGCCTAGCCCGAAACTCTGCGGGGATTTGGAGACGAATGTGTGCCCGTTTCCGCCTGTCGGCCACATCGTGCCCGATATGGGGCCGTTCGCGACGACCAGCGGGTTTTCGGGGTCGAATGGGTCTATCTTGGGCTTAGAGTTTTCCAGCCACAGTCGCATACCCAGGCCCATTCCGCCGATGTACTTTTTGGCGAATTCTTCGTTAAGAGGTTCAGTGTAAGTTTTTCCTGTTGTTAAATCAACATGAAGAACGCGCCCTGCATAACCAAACAATACTTTTCCCTCTCGACCTTGCCTGATTCTTTATGAACGTTCATGCTTGATATTAATTTATCGTTACAAAATTCGAGTTTTGAAAGGTGCGAATCTATGCTGCTGAGAGAGGCATATTTTGAAAGAGTGTGTGGATTGGCGTTTTTTGCTGGTTACATCGCTTCTTTGACGAGTTCTAGAATGTCTTTCACTGAAATTTTGTTCTCGACGTCTAGAACTTTCACCGCATCTTCCAAAGTTGTTACGCAATATGGGCAAGCAACGGCAACAGTGTCGACGTTGAGGCTGAGTGCTTCTCGGAGTCGGTTAGTGCTGGGTCTTTTTTCGGGCAGTGCATCCTCCGTCCAGACTCTTCCAGCCCCTCCACCGCAGCAGAAGCTGCTCTGTCGCGTCCTCTTCATCTCGACGAGGTCCACGCCTTTCAACGAGCGTAAGATCTTTCGCGGTGCGTCAAACACGTCGTTCCTCTTGCCCAGGAAGCATGGGTCGTGGTAGGCTATCCTTTTCTTCAAGGGTTTCGAGAGGTTCAGGCTGCCTTTTTCAATGGCCTCGGTCAGGAATTGGGTGTAGTGTTGGACGTTCAGGCCTGCGTCGCTGTAAGGCTTGTCGTTCTTGAAAGTGTTGTAGCAGTGTGGCGACAGTGTCACGATTTTCTCTGCGTCAAACTTCTTGAACATGGAGACGTTGTGTTCGGCCAACTCTTCAAATAGACCCTTTTCACCGAGCCTAAGCATGTGGTCTCCGCAGCACCATTCTTCAGTGCCCAATGTCGCAAACGTGAGGTGCATGCTGTTAAACACTGAGGCCATGGTTCTTGCGGCCTCTTGGTTTCTCAGGTCGTAAGTGTTTGAGCAGCAGGTGAAGAACAGGATGTCGGCTTTTGTGGTTGTCGGAAATGTTTTGACGTTGAGGTCTTTTGCCCAGTCCATCCTTTTTGCCTGTGGTGTTCCCATGGGATTGTGGTATTTGTACACGCTTTCAAGCACGTCTTTGACGGTTTTTGGGATGTCTCCAGCTTCTACTAGTAGGCTGTGGTCGTCTACTATGGCGTTTGCGCAGGTTAGTTTCTTGGGACAGAACATCGTGCACGAGTTGCACTGGGTGCACAGCCAAATGTTGTCGGCCATCGGTTTTAGGCGTTGGTCCGAGCCTTGATCCCTCGAGTCTGTGACGAAGCGATACGTGGCTGTCAGAGCTGAGGGTCCGAGGAATTTTTCGTCGATGATGGCTGGGCAGGCTGAGTTGCAAATCGAGCATTTTATGCACAGTGTGAGGTCCCAGTATTTCTGAAGTTCTGCTGGGCTTTGTGGGAATTCGTTGGGTTTCTTGAGTTCTTCTTGGGGCTTGATGAGTGTCGGTTTGATTCTCTTGTAGGTTTCGAAGAACGGTTGCATGTCGACGACGAGGTCTTTTATCACTGGGGCATTGGAGAGGGGCTCAACGGTCAGAGAGTCTGATTCGAGGTCAAGCACCTGTGTGTAGCAGGCCAGTATAGGCTTGCCGTTAACGTTGATTGCGCAGTCGCCGCATATGCCCATTCTGCAGGACTGTCTGAATGTTAGCGAATCGTCAAAGTGGTCTTTGATGTAGAGCAGAGCGTCGAGGAGGGTTGTTCCTCGGCGAATCGGAACTTTGAAGGTTGAAGTGTAGCTTTTTTTCTGTTCCGGGTTGTACCTGCTTATGTTGAATTCGACGGTTTTCTCAACTTTGGTGCTCACGTCACTTCACCTCTTAGTATGTTCGGGCCACTGGCGGCCACCTTGTTATCGTCACTGGGCCGTACTCCAGTCTCGGCCCGTCCTTGGTGTAGTATGCGAGGGTGTGTTTTAGCCAGTTTTGGTCGTCGCGTTTCGGATAGTCTGTTCTGGAGTGCGCTCCGCGCGATTCGTTCCTTGGGAGAGCGCAGACCATCGTTATTTCCGCCAGGTCTAGCATGAAGTCGAGTTGTATTGCATTCAGCAGTCCAGTGTTGAAGGGTCTTCCTTTGTCCTGAACCTTCATCTTTTTGAACCTTTGTTTGAGCTGTCTGATTTCTCTGAGGCCGGCTTCGAGTTGGTCTCCTCTTCTGTATATCCAGGCCTTCTCGTTCATTATTCGTCTCATTTCGTCCCTGATGTCCGGGACTCTTTCGGAGCCTTCGCTTCCCAGTATCTGGTCAAAGACTCGTTTTTCTTCTGCTACCAATCTCTGCTGCGGCAGTTCGTGCAAGCCCGCGGATAACGCGTGTTTGGCGGCTTGTTCGCCTGACACTGCGCCGAAGACCAGGCATTCTGCCGTGGAGTTTGTTCCGAGTCTGTTTGCCCCGTGAAGGCTCAGGCATGAGCATTCTCCTGCAGCGTACAGGCCTGAAATGGGCGTCTCAGTTTTTATGTTGGCCTTTATTCCTCCCATCGAGTAATGTGCTGCCGGTCTGATGGGTATAGGCTCTTTTACGGGGTCCACTCCGCCGAGTTTTATCGCGACGTCTCTGATGAGCGGCAGTCGTAAGTTTATTTTCTCTTCGCCCAGGTGCCGGAGGTCTATGGCTATGTACGGCCCGTAGGGGCCTTGCAGACCTCTTCCTTCCAGTATTTCTGTCTGTTCGGCTCGCGAAACCACGTCGCGTGGGGCTAGTTCCATTTTTTCAGGTGCGTACTTTTTCATGAAGCGCTCACCGTTGGCGTTTATCAGGTAACCTCCTTCTCCTCGTGCGCCTTCGGTTATCAGCACTCCAGAAGGAACCATGCCCGTTGGGTGAAACTGCACGAACTCCATGTCTTCCATTGCTGCCCCCGCGCGATAGGCCATGGCCATGCCATCGCCGGTTGTAGTGTGTGAAAAGGTTGTGAACTCGTAGATGCGTTCGTGCCCTCCCGTAGCCATCACTACTGATTTGGCTTGGAACGCGTACATCCGACCCGTCTTCATTTCCAACGCCGTGAGACCCGCGGCCACCGCGTTTTCCACGATTAGGGAAGTCGCGAACCATTCGTCGTAGAATTTTATGTTGCTGTACGAGGTTGCTTTTCCGTACAGGGCTTGCATCTCATGAAAGCCCGTCATGTCGGCGGCAAAGCATGCCCGTGCGAAGCTGTGTCCACCGAACGCTCTTTGATCTATTTTTCCATCGGCAGTTCTGCTCCACGGGCATCCCCAGTGTTCTGTGAGAACTATTTCTTTAGGCGCTCCTCTGACAAATTGTTCTACAACGTCTTGGTCTGCGAGAAAATCCGCGCCCTTAACCGTGTCATAGGCATGAAGGTCGTACGAGTCTTTTTCGTTTGTAACTGCTCCCGTTCCACCCTGCGCACAAACGGAGTGCGATCGCAAAGGATGGTGTTTCGAGACGACGGCGATGTCCAGTTTGTTGTCGACATCGGCCGCAGCTACGGCGGCCCTCAGGCCAGCCAGGCCGGCGCCGACGATTATTACGTCGTGAGTGAATTTCTCCACGGATTCCACCTGTTCTTTATTATTGGTTGGAGATTAGGTAAGTCATTGACCGTTGTTTTATAGTTTTCCAGTTTTCCTTGCGAGAACGATGGTTGGTGTCGCAGAGTGTATCCTGAAACTTGTTTACAAGACTTTTATAGGTGCCCCATTCAATCCTACCGTGTGGTAGCCGCATGTTCAATGCTGCGAAGTTCATAGATGAGACGGTTACGCAATTGAGTGAAAGGATTAAGGGTGTGGCTATCATGGGTGTTTCTGGCGGTGTTGACTCGACTACTGCGGCGATTCTCGTGAACAGGGCTATCGGGCCGAACTTGCGCTGCGTCCTGGTGGATACTGGTTACATGAGGAAGAACGAAGTCGAGAACAATGAAAGAATGCTGAAAAAACTGGGGTTGAACATCACTGTCGTGGATGCCACGGAACGGTTCTATGACAAACTCAAGGGCATAGTTGATCCAGAGCAGAAGAGGAAAATCATCGGTGAATTGTTCATCAGAGTGTTTGAGGAAGTCGCCAGAAAGGAAAACGCGAAGTTTTTTGTTCAAGGGACAATCGCTCCGGACTGGATAGAGAGTGGGGGCGGACTCAGGGACAGGATAAAGTCCCATCACAACGTCGGCGGTTTGCCTGGGAAGATAGAATTCGAAATCGTCGAGCCGCTCAGAGATTTGTACAAGGATGAGGTTAGAATTGTCGGGAAGGAGCTGGGCCTTCCTGAGGAACTGTATGGGCGCCAGCCTTTTCCAGGTCCGGGCTTAGCAGTGAGGATACTCGGAGAAGCTGATCCTGTCAGCGTGAAAATTGTTAGAGAAGCCTGTGCGATTGCAGAGGAGGAGATTGAGAGGGCTTCGGCCAACGGAGAGATGAGTAGGCCGTGGCAGTACTTCGCCGTGTTGTTGCCTTGCAAGACGGTTGGGGTTCATGGCGACGTGAGATTTTACGGGAATATTATTGCAGTGCGATCGGTTGAAAGTTTGGACGGAATGAGCGCTGCCTATTCGAAGATTCCGCAGGCCGTGTTGGAGAGAATATCGGTGAGAATAACTAACACTCTGAAAGATTCTGTCAGCAGGGTCGTTTACGACGTGACGAACAAGCCGCCGGGGACGATTGAGTATGAGTGAACCAACAAGAATCTACGTTGTGGACAACGGTGGCCAATGGACTCACAGAATCTGGAGAGTTTTGAGGGAAATCGGTTGCGATTCCAAGATTATCGCCAACACCACACCAGTGGAAGAGATAGAGGCTAACGCTTTGGTTCTCAGCGGAGGAGCGCCTCGAATCACTTGGGAATCTCCCAAACTGGGCAAGTGCACCGATTATTTGCAACAATTCGCGGGGCCTATCCTGGGCATCTGCGTGGGGCTTCAACTGATGGCTCTGCACTGCGGCGGGAAGGTCGGACCTTCCGACATCCCTGAATACGGCCTAGCAAAGATAAGAATCATCGAGGAAGACGATCTGTTCAAAGGATTGCCCAAGGAGTTCCACGTATGGGAGTCGCACAACGACGAGGTGAAATCTGCAAACGGGTTCACCGTGCTAGCCATGTCAGACAATTGCAGCGTGCAGGCCGCGAAGCATTTGGAGAAGCAATACTACGGAGTCCAGTTCCATCCCGAAGTCAACAACACTGAACATGGAGAAGAAATCCTCAGAAACTTCGCCGCCGTCGTAAAACATCACTAACAGTGAGAAACTCTCAGTTCGTGACCACCTCTGCCGACGCAGTGTCGGTTGGGTTCACTCGAGTCTCTTGATTATGTGGTACCCGAATTTTGTCTTCACTATGGCCGAGGTTTGTCCTTTCTGAAGCGTGAACGCGCACGTTTCGAATTCCTTGACCATCTTCCCTCTTGTGAACGTTCCAAGATCTCCGCCATGCTTTCCAGATGGGCAGAGTGAGAGTTCCTTAGCAATGTTCGCGAATTTCTCGCCTTTGTTGAGTCGGTCTAGGACAGCCTTGGCTTCTGGCTCGGTTTTCACGAGAATGTGAGCACAGTGAACCTTATCTGGCATGGATAATGATATTTTGGCGACGGTTTAAAAACGTTTGCAACCGTGCTATTCTAGCGGACCTTAAACGTGCGTCCAGAAACTCTTTATAGCATGTTCAAACATGCTTTCTGGCATCACTTGAAAGAGTTGATGAGCGTGTCTGGAAGAAAGTTGGATCACATCGGAGTAGCCGTGAAGGATCTAGACGGAGCGATTAGCCTGTATCGCGATGTTTTAGGCTTGAAACTTGAAGGCACTCACGTCCTCGCCGAACGAGGAGTCAAAGTGGCCTTTTTTTCAATCGGTGACGAGGCGCACATCGAGCTTTTGGAGCCGCTCAGCAATGAAAGCACCATCGCAAAGTTCCTCTTATCCCATGGCGAAGGATTACACCACGTCGCCTTGAAGGTTGAAGACATCGAAGCCGTGCTTCAAGAGTTCAAAGAGAAGGGTATGACATTGATTGACGAGAAGCCAAAGGCGGGAGCAGAGGGAAAGAAAATAGCCTTTGTCCATCCAAAAAGCACTAGGGGCGTCCTCCTAGAACTCTGCGAGGGGCCATAACGGCGGACCCTAGGTGCCAGCAGACATAAACCTTGAAAAGTTCCAAGAGAGTTTGCACACCAAACGCTTCGGAAGAAGTGTCTTTTTCAGTCGCAAAGTCAAATCGACGAGCGATTGGGCCAAGAAACTCGCCAAAATGGGTGCAGAAGAAGGAACCGTCACAGTGGCCGAGACTCAGACCGCTGGAAGAGGAAGACTGGGGAGAGAATGGGCTTCGCCCAGAGGAGGATTGTGGTTCTCAATAGTCCTTCAGCCTAAACTGAAAGCCAGTGAAGCCGCAAAGCTGGTGTTCGTGGCCAGTTTAGCTGTAGCCGAAGTTTTGCACAAGAAGTTCGGGCTGAGAACCGAGACAAAGTGGCCTAATGACGTGCAGGTGAACGGCAAGAAGATCTGTGGGATATTGGCTGAGATGAACACGAAAGGCCAAAGAGTCAACAGCATTATCTTGGGCATTGGAGTGAACGCAAACTTTGCGGATGACGTTTTGCCGGAATCGGTGAAAGCACACGCAACTTCAATCGAGAAGGAGCTTGGCAAAAAGATCCGTTTGGAAAGCCTGCTCAAGGAGTTGCTTGAGAAGATGGAGACGATATATGACGCGTATCTAGAACGTGGCTTTGCTCCACTGCTGGAACAGTGGAAAAAGTATGCTGAATTTCTGGGCCGCATTGTAGTGATTGCGGATCAAGAAGAAACGTTGAACGGGTTGGCGCTGGATGTTGATCTTGAAGGCGCGCTGATGCTGAAGCTTGAAGACGGGACAAGAAGACGAATTCTTGTAGGAGACCTTGTCTTCGCGGAGCCTTAGCTCCGGAAAAGAGTGAATTGTCACGCATCTACCGCCCTTGGAGTTGGCGCCCGTTAAATGAGACTCGAAGATGCCATTTTGCAGAAGGCTTTTTGACGCCTGATTGCGAGAACCTGTATACGTCTAAATACTTAATAGGACAATATTACAGCCAAAATTGAGGGAATCTCGTATGACTATGCCGAAGGAACCTCCAGTCGAGGAGAAGATTAAGAAACTGAAGAATATGAGGGAGCAGGCTAGGCTGGGAGGTGGGCAGAAACGAATTGAAGAGCAGCATGCTAAAGGCAAGTTAACGGCCAGAGAGCGCATTGACCTCTTACTGGATGAAGGCAGCTTCAACGAGATTGACCAGTTTGTCGTTCACCAATGCACCGAATTTGGAGTGTCCGACCGAAAGTTTCTCGGGGACGGTGTAGTCACGGGTTATGGCACGATAGATGGTAGACTCGTCTACGTCTTCTCGCAGGATTTCACGGTTTTCGGAGGATCGCTTGGCGAGATGTTTGCTAAGAAAGTGTGCAAGCTCATGGATTTGGCTTTGAAAACTGGCGCACCCGTAATCGGTTTGAATGATTCTGGTGGTGCCAGGATTCAGGAGGGTGTGGCGAGCCTGGCGGGTTACGGTGACATCTTCTTCAGGAACGTGATAAGCTCGGGAGTTGTGCCGCAGATTTCGGCTGTGATGGGACCCTGCGCGGGTGGAGCTGTTTATTCGCCGGCCTTGACCGACTTTATAATCATGGTGGACAAGACGAGCCACATGTTCATAACAGGCCCAGACGTCGTGAAGACGGTACTTGGGCAGGAGGTGTCTTTCGAGGATCTTGGCGGGGCTATGGTTCATAGTCAAACGAGCGGCGTTGCCCACTTCATCGCAAAAGACGAAGAACAGTGCGTACAAATCGTGAAGAAGATTTTGAGCTATTTGCCCAGCAACTACTTGGAGGATCCGCCAGTTGTGGACACTGGCGATGACCCGAACCGCACTGACGAAAGCTTGGCCAAGGTGCTTCCAGACGATTCTGACAAGCCCTATGACGCGAAAGAAATCATTGTTCGAGTGGTGGATAACGGTGAGTTCTTTGAAATTCAGCCTCTGTGGGCGCAGAACATAGTAATCGGCTTCGCACGGTTGAACGGAAAACCCATAGGAATAGTGGCTAACCAACCGACGCACTATGGTGGAGCGTTAGACATTAACAGTTCGATGAAGGCAGGCAGGTTCGTGCGTTTCTGCGACGCCTTTAACATTCCGATAGTAACGTTCGTAGACGTGCCTGGTTTCCTGCCCGGCATCGAACAGGAACACGGCGGGATAATTAAGCACGGCTCCAAACTGTTGTACGCCTATTGTGAGGCCACAGTGCCGAAAGTGACTGTCATCGTCAGAAAAGATTACGGTGGAGCCTATGACGTCATGGGAAGCAAACACTCTGGCGCTGACATCAACTATGCGTGGCCAACGGCTGAAATCGCCGTCATGGGTCCCCATGGTGCCATTAACATAATCTTCAGGAAGGAAATCTCTGAAGCCAAAGATTCTCAGCAAAAACACAACGAGCTCGTCGCTGAGTACCGCCAGAAATTTGCAAGTCCATACATCGCCGCGCAGAAAGGATACATAGACGAGGTCATCGAACCATCAGAGACGCGGCCGAAGCTCATTAGCGCCCTCGAAAGCTTGGCCACGAAACGCGAAACTCGCCCACTCAGAAAACACTCCAACGTGCCATTATGAAATAGAGTCTAATTGATTTGCACAGAAGTGGCGTCAAGTCTGCGATCTTATCCGCCAGTTTAGGCTAAGTGAATATCTTGACACGGTCGCATCGGTGCGAAGCCTTTAAGAATCGTCGAGTTGCCTGTTTTTTGTTTCAGGTTTGAAAGCATGAGCGAGTCCGCTGGGCAAGGATTGTTTTCTGGCAACTGGTCTCGAAATTACGCTTTGCTTTTGGCAATCGTGTTTCTTGCGAATTTTGCAAGTTCGATGGTTTCGGGTTCAGCCGTGTTTTTTCTAGTAAAGTCTTTGGCAGTGACACAAGAGGCTACGACCGAATTCATTGGAGTCATGATTTCCGTGAGCAGTCTAGCGATGATTTCAGGGAGTTTCGCTGGAGGTTTTCTGGCGGATAGAGTCGGCAAAAAACTGACGATTGGCTTGGCCTGCGTGGTCCTAGCCCCAAGCTTGTTTTTCTATTCGGTCGTCAACAGCGTGTTCCTGGTCGTAATCGGATATTTCGCGCACATGTTTGCGATGGCCTTGTTTCAGCCGGCTTTCACTGCTTTCGTAGCTGACTTGAGCAGGTTGAGTTCGAGGGGGAAAGCCTTCGGCGGGTTCAACTTGTTTTGGATGATTAGTACGGTGCCGGCGCCCTTGATAGGTGGGGTATTGGTTGACCGTGTGGGGCTGCGTTTTCCCTTCATGATTGGTTCAGCGGTTGCCGTTGCAGGTTTGGTGGCTTCTTTCGGCCTTGTGAACATCTCTGGCAGGCTTGTTCCCTTTGGCGAAGTTTCGGATGGTCAGGCTGCTGAAAAGGCTCCGATGCCGTTGGCTAAGGTTCTGTGGCTTTTCGGGGCAATCTCTCTTTTCACGGGCTTGGCTAACGGGTTGGGTGGACCTTTGCTCAGAGATTTCCCAATATACAAGTTGGGTGTAGATGCCACACAGTTAGGCCTGATTTTCTCATTGGGTTCTGGTTTGTCGACCGCGCTTGTTCAGGTTCCCGGCGGATTCTTGACGGACAGGTTCGGCAGGAAGCCATTGATGCTCATAAGCCTGCTGGGGGCGCCTTTTGTCGTCGGTTTGGCATTCACTGGGTCACTCTCCCAGTTTATCCTGGTCTGCGTGGGTTTGTATGCTTTTGGCAACATCGGTTCTCCTGCATATCAGGCTTGGATGATGGAGCTTGTGCACGACGTCCGCAGAGCAAGAGTTTGGGGATTAATGAACGCGATTATGGGTGCTGGATCGTTTTTTGGACCTTTCCTCGCCACATGGCTCTTCCAGACTCAAGCGTGGGTCGCTATCCCGTTCATAGTGGCGGCTGTTCCATGGTTTGTGCAAGTTCCGCCCATCTTGAAATTGGCAGAGACCAAAACAAGAGAAAAACCGTCTCCTCCCATTCGCTCCGCACGCCTTCGAGTGCGCAGCGTTCCTCACATTACAGAGGTGTCCAAACGGGCCATCAGAATGTTCCAAGAGAACCGCCAGAAATTAATAGTGCTTCGCCGCATTTTTGCACGTTTGAGGCAAGACAGTTAAGGGAAGCTAACCAGATTGGCTTCGAAACCCGTCAAAATCACGGATACCACTTTTCGAGATGCACACCAGAGCCTACTCGCCACCAGAATGCGAACCGAGACGATGCTTCCAATAGCTGAGAAGATGGATGAAGTCGGTTTCTTCTCATTGGAGGCTTGGGGCGGGGCGACGTTCGACGTTGCAATTCGTTTTCTAAACGAGGATCCTTGGGAACGTATCAGAGAACTGAAGCGGCATGTCAAACGGACACCGTTGCAGATGCTTCTGCGAGGACAGAACGTGGTCGGTTATCACAACTACCCGGATGATGTCGTCATAGAGTTCGTAAAAAAAGCCGCTGAAAACGGTGTCGACATTTTCAGGATATTCGACGCGTTAAACGACGTTAGAAACATGGAAGTCGCCATCAGAACAGTCAAGAAAGTCGGGAAGCACGCTCAGGGGACAATCAGTTACACTATAAGCCCCGTCCACACTGTTGGACATTTCGTGGAATTTGCGAAGCAACTCGCAGACTTGGATTGTGACTCTATCTGCATAAAGGACATGGCCGGCATGCTCGCACCGCAGCCCGCGTACGACTTGATCAGGGCTCTGAAGAAGGAAGTGAAGTTGCCAGTGCATCTGCACACTCACAGCACCAGTGGAATGGCGATGATGACCTATCTACGCTCTTGCGAAGCGGGTGTCGACATCTTAGACACAGCATTCTCCCCCTTGGCATGGGGCACGTCTCAGCCGCCCGTGGAGTCTGTTGTCGCAGGGCTCAGAGGAACGCCGTATGACACGGGTCTGAACAGCGAGCTTCTGGATGAAATTGCACAATATTTCAGAGAACTGCGAGAAAAATACTACGATCCATTAAAGCTCATCGACCCGAAGGCCGAAAGAGTTGATGCCTCGATAATCGTTCATCAGATTCCCGGCGGGATGTTTTCCAACCTGTTAGAGCAGCTTCGCGAGCAGAAAGCACTGGACCGGCTGAACGAGGTTCTCGAAGAAGTCCCCAAAGTCAGAAAAGAGCTAGGATATCCACCTCTGGTGACACCTACCAGCCAGCTTGTGGGAATACAGGCCGTTCTAAACGTTATTTCAGGAAAACGGTACGGCATCGTGCCGAAAGAGATAAAGGACTATGTTCGAGGACTCTATGGAAAACCCCCAGGGCCGATAGACCCGAAAATCAAGAAGAAAATCATCGGCGACGAAGAACCTATAACAGGCCGTCCAGCCGATAAGCTGGAATCGGCACTGGACAAGATACCAGAAGATGTTAAGCCTTATCTGGAGACTGAAGAGGACAAGATTACCTACGTACTCTTCCCTCAGACGGCTTTAGAATACTTCAAAAAGAGAAAAGCCAAGCACGAGGAGACGAAAACGATAATCCCGCCTGAAAGGCTTGCTGAACTCGAAGAAGTCGCGGCATTATCAGCCACACTTGCCACCCTCACTACATACAATTCGAACATACAAGCACTCATCCAGCGCCGCCCCAAGGGAACGATATCGCCTTGGGTTCTTGCAGGCCGCCAGAACGTGACAGAAAGAGGCGGCTAGAATTGCCTACCTACGAAGCCATAATTAATGGCAAACCACGAAAAATCGAACTGACCAGAACCTCGCCAGACTCTTTCACGGCCAAGGTGGATGGCAAACTGCGGCAAATCAAACTTCAAAGAGGCGGAATCGCATCGGAAGAAGCCTCTGTTATAGAAATAGACGGCAAAACCTACAAAGTTGAACTGTCCAAGACCGAGCGGGGAAAGAAGATTCCTGTCAAAGTGGAAGGAGCCAAGTTTGAAGTGGAAGTCCAGACTGCAAACAGGGGACAGGCGCTTACGAGTTTCGAGCCGACGCTTCAAGTTGCCGCGAAAAAAACGGGAACGAACAGGAAGGCTGCTGTCGAGGGTGCGGTGACCGCTCCCATGACCGGCAAAATAGTCAAGGTCAAGGTGAATAAGGGAGACCAAATCAAGGCCGGTCAGGTCCTGTGCGTGATTGAAGCGATGAAGATGGAGAATGAAATCTCAGCTCCCCGAGCTGGGACGATTCAAGAGGTAAATGTTGCCGATGGAACGCCTGTGAACGAAGGGGAAACGCTCTTCGTGATAGGTTAGAAAATGGAAGGCGGTTTGTACTCTCCGAATACATCGCGCAAGGTTCCGCAGATCTCGCCCAGCGTTGCATATTCCTTCACGGCTTCGAACATGAGCGGCATTAGGTTCACGTTTTCCTGTTCAGCCGCCCCACGGAGCTTGTGCAAGCTTTCTCTGGTTTTGGCTTCGTCTCTTCGCTGCTTAACCATTTTCAACTGTTCGACAAGTCTCTTCTCAATGGTTGGGTCTATCTGTAACAGTTTCATCGGAACCTGTTCTTCGCTCAGGAAGTCGTTCACGCCTACCACGGTTCGCCTCTTGGTTTCAACGTCCTTCTGGAAACTGTAAGCGCTTTCCGTGATTTCCCGCTGCATGAACCCCTTCTCGATGGCTGCGACTGCTCCGCCCATGCCTTCGATGTGTTCAATGTATTTCTGAGCTCTCTCCTCAATCTCGTTCGTGAGGGACTCGATGTAGTACGCGCCTCCCAAGGGATCAGCAGTTTCTGTCACTCCACTCTCGTGGGCGATTATCTGCTGTGTTCTCAGGGCAACGGTGACTGCCTGTTCGCTCGGCAGCGCGTAGGCTTCGTCGAAAGAGTTCGTGTGCAAAGACTGTGTCCCCCCGAAGACGGCTGACAATGCTTGTAGCGCGACTCGTACGATGTTGTTGTAGGGTTGTTGAGCCGTTAATGAAACACCGGAAGTCTGAGTGTGGAACCGTAGCATCCAGGAGTTCGGGTTCTTGGCTCCGAAGCGTTCCCTCATGATTCGCGCCCACATACGCCTTGCAGCTCTGAACTTTGCAATTTCTTCCAAGAAGTTGCTGTGTGCCGCGAAGAAGAATGACAACCTGCTTGCGAACTTGTCCAGGTCCAATCCTCTGTCGATCGCGGCTTGGACGTACGCGATGGCGTTGGCGAGTGTGAACGCGATTTCTTGAACTGCTGTGGAACCGGCTTCTCGGATGTGGTATCCGCTTATGCTGATGGTGTTCCATTGGGGCATGTTTCGGCTGCAATATTCGAAGATGTCTGTTATCATGCGCATCGACGGCGTGGGCGGGAAAATGTACATGCCTCTAGCGACGTATTCTTTCAGAACGTCGTTTTGCACGGTGCCCCCAAGCTTGGGTTGCTCGACGCCCTGCTTTTGTCCCACGACGGCGTACATTGCGAGCAGAACGTTTGCCGGAGCGTTAATGGTCATGGAAGTGGTGACTTTGTCGAGAGGAATTCCGTCAAAGAGGACTTCCATGTCTCGCAGCGTGCTTGCGCTTACACCTACTTTGCCTACCTCGCCGAGGGCAATCGGATCGTCGCAGTCATAGCCCACCTGCGTTGGAAAGTCGAACGCCACGCTTAAGCCTGTTTGGCCATGGCCGAGCAGGTATTTGAAGCGTTGGTTCGTCTGCTCCGCGGTTCCGAAGCCTGCATACTGGCGCATGGTCCAATTTCTCGCTCGGTACATCGTCGGATAGACGCCTCGGGTGAAAGGAAAATCTCCTGGAAAACCCAAATCACGCAAGTAATCGACGTTTGCGGTTTCGATAGGCGTGTAAACTCGGCTAACCGGAATGCGCGAAGTTGTTGAAAACTCGCCCCTCTCTGGAAGCTTGTCGAAGCTTTTCAAGACTGTCCCCGCTTCCCATTTTTGCTTGCGCTGAACGATTTCATCCAGCTTTTGCTTGTCGGTTGGCAAGAGATGGCACCTCAAGGCTAGACTGTCTGAGAAGCATAAAAGAATTGTCGGAAAGCTGTACCCTCCGAAAGCTGGATGGGCACTGAAACAGATATATAGCGACCTCAAATCTACATAACATTGGCGCTCGGGTGCCTCGTTTGAGAGTTAAAGTTGAATATTTGGGCCACATCAAGAACATGCTGGGCAACCGCCGAGAGGAAGAGATTGACGTAGATGACGACGCGTCAATCCGAGACTTGCTCACGGTGCTTTCTGAGAAGCACGGGAAGTCGTTCAAGGAGGCCCTTTATGAGGCCGGTGGAAAGGACATAAAGTCAAATTTCATTGCGACGGTTAACGGTTACCTGCTTAATCAGTTGAACGGGGTCGAGACAAAACTCAAGAGCGGAGACCACGTGGTGCTGATGCCCATCGTGAGCGGCGGCTGAGCAAAGGGAAAAAGCATTTTAGCCTAGAATTCTAAACGGGTCCTTTGATAACGGGTGAAGAGCTTTGGACAGGATACATGCCCTAAGGAAATTGGCTTTTGAGGAGAGGAGTTTCGACGCGTTTCTGGTTGGTAACGAAAAGAACCTGTTTTATCTTACTGGAACTCCGGGCGCGTTCTGCTTGCTAATTCCAAAGATAGGCGAAAACACCCTCTTCGTGTACGGTACCAATTACGAACAGACAAAAGCGGAGGCAAAAGGCTTCAAAGTTGAGCTTCTCAAGCGAGGGGAAGAACTTTCTGACAGATTCGCCCCATTGCTCAGAGCATCTAAGGTTGAGAAAATTGCGGTGGACGGCCTGAGCCATGATTTCTACCGATTGCTTGCCAAAGGTTTCCGCGGACGCGCAAGAATGAAAGCGCAGAGTGGACTCATCTGGAAGCTGCGCAGAGTGAAAGATGAAGAAGAAATCCGACTCATGCGAAAAGCCGGAACAATTACAAGTGCAGGTATGCAGGCAGCTTATGAGACTATCAGACCAGGAGTCACCGAAATAGAGGTTGCAGCGGAAATCGAGTATGCGATGCGCAGGAAGGGCGGTTGGGGAACAGGGTTCGAGACCATAGTAGCGTCTGGCGTCCGGTCGGCCTACCCCCACGGCGGCTGCGCCGACAGAAAAATCCGCGCAGGAGACCTTGTAGTCGTTGACATCGGCTCCAGCTATGAGTACTACCTTTCAGATATGACGAGGACAATCGTGGCTGGAAAATCCTCTGAAAAGCAGGCGAAAATGTATGAAATTGTTAAAACAGCCCAAGAAAAGGCTCATCAAGCCATAAAGGCAGGAGCAAGAGGCAAGGACATAGATCTAGCGGCCCGCAAGACACTAGAGGACGCTGGGTTTGGGCCGTATTTCGTCCACTCTCTGGGCCACGGTGTAGGCTTGGACATTCATGAACCTCCCGGCTTAGGCGCGGCCAGCAAAGATGTATTGGTCGCCTGCAACGTTGTGACAAACGAGCCGGGCATTTACGTTCCTGACTTCGGAGGCGTTCGCATCGAAGACACCGTCCTAGTGGGAGAAGGCAAAGCCGAGAAACTTACGAAGGGTCTGTACACGCTGGAAACCGAAAAATAGTTGACCATAAACTTTTTTTTATTCTTTGCTCATGAATTTACGGAGGAGCTGAGTTCTTGGACAATAAGGCTGTGATTGTTCTGGACATGTTGAATGACTTCGTCACTGGAGGTTTGAAGTGTGAGAGGTGCATGCACATAATTCCCAACCTGAAAAGGCTGGTGGTCGCAGCCCGCAAACAGGAAGTGCCCGTCATCTACGCCAACGACGCGCATCTTCCCGTCGATGAAGAGGTCGTTGAAAGATGGGGAAAACACGCGATAAAGGGCACCAAGGGAGCAGAGGTCATCCCTGAGCTCAAACCTCAGAAAACGGATTACATCGTTGAAAAACGGACGTACAGCGGATTCCACGAAACAGGCCTGGACATGCTTCTAAGAAGCCTGTACCACGGCGAAGGCGTCAAAACAGTCATTCTCACGGGGTTACACACCAACATATGCGTCAGACACACAGCTGCTGATGCCTTCTTCAGGGGCTACAAGATAATAATAGCAAAAGACGGCGTTGAAGCTTTCACCAAAGAAGACCACGAGAAAGGATTGGAATACTTAAAAAACATCTACAGCGCAAAGATTAAGACCGTTGACGAAATCATTACTGATTTCAGTTAAGTTTTTTTTTCTTTCTTTTGTTCTCACAGGCCGAAGGGAACGGAACTTATCAGAATCGAAACCAGAAATCATAATCTGTGTTGCGGATATGTTTTTCATTAAAATTGAGAAATCTGAATAAGAAATCGGCTTTTCATTGGTTTTAGAGGACTTTCTGTCTTGTTTTTTGGCAAATTCGATTCAAAAACGGAGGAAAAACTTAAAAGCAACATGTGCATGCATAGTGGGAATTGAATGAGGGAAATGGTAGTTATGTTTTTATCCCTTCTCTCCTTTCTCCCCTCGTAAGTAAAACTACCATCTCCCTCATCTTCAATTTAAGGCGATCCTTAAACACTTATAGGTTGTGGAACAAAGTTCTATTGTTATCAAAAACATGCGTTTGGGCAAGATGACTCAAGATTTAAAATGGCATCATGGCATAAGAATTTCGGAGCGTGGCGTGACATGGGAAAAGTTTTGATTGTGTATGATTCCGAGACTGGGAATACGGAGAAAATGGCGTTGACGGTTGCCGAGGGTGTCAGAGAGGTTAAGAGCGTCGAAGTGACCGTGAAGAAAGTTGAACAGACAAGCCTCGATGACCTTTGCCGGGCTGATGGTATCATAATGGGTTCACCAACCTATTATGGACAAATGTCGGGTAAACTCAAGATGTTCATTGACAGCTCGGAGAAGATACATGGGAAGCTCGAAGGGAAAGTCGGAGGGGCTTTCACAAGCTCAGGCGGGGCGGCAACGGGTGCTAAAATAACACTTCTCTCGATTCTCCAAACAATGCCTGGTGCACGGCATGATTATTAGGGGCAGATCGGATGACAAACACTTCGGCGCGGCGGCCCTTGGAGCACCTCAAGCAAAAGATATTGAATACTGCAAGGAACTCGGAAGAAGAGTTGCGCATCTCGTCCTCAAGCTAGAAGAATGAATTGATTCAGCGCGCGAGGCGACGCTTTCTCTGGTTTTGGGCGCTCAGAAACCTCGCGCTCGGATTGATGGACGCGTTAGCAGTTTGAATGTTCTAAGTTAGTTGAGAATCAATACTTAGGAAAGAAATGTATCAATGCTTCTAAGCATGGAGTTGCAGCGACAATATGAAATCGTATGACACAGTATTTATTATAGGCTATGCAGTAGTCAAGGCTAGTGAAGGATGCAAAGCGCTGACAATATTGGATTAATGAAGGGGGTGAAAGATGTCATGATCAAACTCCGTATGAATAAGAGGGCCTTAAGCCAGGTTGTAACCACGTTAATTATACTTGTGGTGGCAGTGCTTCTTGCTAGTGTCGTGGTTTTTTACGCTATCAATGTAGTGAGTACGAGAGTCCAGGACGAAAGCCTCAGCTTGACAGTTGAACATATATGGGTCAATTCAAGCGCAACGATAGGGACTCCAAGCTACACTGTTGCGGGTTTAATGGTATCGAATACAGGAGGCAGAGATGTTGTCTTACAAAATATCGCGGTTCGTGGCCAGCAATGCCCATGGAACTCAACCACAGATCCTACAAACCAAAAATTCGTTCTATACTGCACATTAAATGCTTCCATACAATCAGATTTGGTCTATGTTCCAAATTTCAACTACAACAGCGGGACGAACGACGTGGTCATTTCAGGAACACAATACAACTTTACAGTAGCTAACAACGACTTAGTGTTGAAGTCTGGCAACACCATGCTAGTTTACATTGTCAACCCCGACAGCATCAGAGTCAACGACGTTGGAATCACAACGAGCATTGCAGTACATACCGCGGACGCAGTGTACTACACAGAAGTTAACATCGAAGCAGTGGCTTCGTCCTAGCTTTGTCTTTTTCTTAGCGCGCGCCATTTATGACGTGCGGACCACTTGAGAAATCAAGTCAAGAAAAAGAAAAGGGAAAAAAAGAAAAAAAGGGTGTTGTCGTCTAGCTAGATGCTTGGACGTTGGTTTCTTTGTAGTACGTCGCTTGCGCCGTGAAGATTGATATTGCGATTGTTGTGCCCACGT
>Ga0181524_10000005_pt1 | contig 223651 bp, 222 predicted proteins | sample PEATcosm2014_Bin_34_FD_119761 | JGI IMG/M metagenome (GOLD analysis project Ga0181524, IMG submission 119761) | Peatland microbial communities from MTU Mesocosm Facility, Houghton, MI, USA - PEATcosm2014_Bin05_60_metaG | ecosystem: Environmental > Terrestrial > Soil > Wetlands > Peat | place... | reverse complement strand
CAATGTCTGAGGTATTCCCGGAAACAATTGCAGCCCAATTCTCGAAAAATATCAAAAATGTATTTGATACTGGCAAGAGCATGTATACGGATGAAAAAATGGTTGTCGAAGATCGTGAATTGTATAACAGTACCAGCCTAAATCCTGTCAGAGATGATAGTGGAAGAGTAATAGCAGTCACCGGGATTGTTAGGGACATCACTGAACGCAAGAAAACAGAAAAGATGCTGCAGGAGAGCGAAGAAAGATTTAGAGCAATCTTTGAGGGAGCAAACGATGGCATTCTTGCTGCCGATACTAAAACAGGGAGATTCTCTTTTGCTAATCCCAGAATTTGTGAAATAACAGGCTATCCATTAGAAGAATTGCTCAAATTAGGTGTAGGTGACATTAATCCCAAGAAAGATTTGCCTTATGTAATTGACAGTTTTGAAAAGCAAAGGCAGGGGAAAGTGGCTCTTTCGAAGGACATTCCTGTTCTGAGAAAAGATGGAAGAGTGGTCTATTGCGATGTTAGTTCTAAATCCCTGAGAATTGGAAGCCAAGAATACTTGGTAGGCATATTCAGAGACGTCACTGAAAGCAAAAAAGCGGAGGAGAAGTTAAGACAGAATAGCGATAGAATTGAGCTGATGAATGAAAAGTTACGTGTGGTTGGAGGCTTGTCTAGGCATGATGTTAATAACAAGCTTTCAGCGGTGACTGGATATGCGTATTTGCTGAAGAAGAAGCATGCTGATCAGGCCGACATCGTAGAGGGATTGGGCAAGATGGAGCAGGCCGTTAAAGAGGTTGGAAAGATTTTTGATTTCGCCAAAATATACGAGCAGTTGGGCGTTGAAGAGTTGACTCATGTTGATGTGGAGAAGACCTTAGATGAGGCTGTAGCTCTTTTTTCTGGCTTAACCATTAGAGTAGTTAATGGATGTCATGGATTAACCGTGTTGGCGGATTCGTTTCTTAGGCAACTATTCTACAATTTCATTGACAACACTAAAAAATACGGCGGGAAAGCCACGACGGTAAGGGTGTATTATGAGAAAGCAGAGTCGGGTGACTTGCGGCTGGTTTATGAGGATGACGGCGGGGGCATCTCCGCAGAGAACAAATTGAAACTCTTCACTGAGGGCTTTAGCACTGGGGGTAGCACAGGCTTTGGCTTGTTCTTGATCAGGAAGATGATGGATGTTTACGGCTGGCAAATCCAAGAAACAGGTGAACTGGGGAAAGGAGCCAAATTCGTCATAACGATACCAAACCAAACCTAAATGGAAAAGAAAACTATCAGCTCTCCTGATCTACCAATCAAGTTTCTGGAGTGCGCTGGATGTCCTTCTCTTTTTTTCACAATTCTGCTAGCCCGCGCTTCTCTTGCTCTGACGTGATCAACAACGTTTTCTTATGGTGCTGACGACAATTCATTTCTGAACAGTAAACTATGGCAGAAAGTAAAAGCCTTGCTGGCCGTCTTAACTCTTTGTCTTTGAAGTCCGTTTAGATTCAAGCATTGTCAGAAACTTCTCAAAGCCGTCCACAGCTGCGTGATCAGCAGTGGTCTTGAGAACGATGATATCGTAGACTTTTCCAAGAGTGGTCTGGACGTCAGAACCGGACAAGTCGATAATTGCTGCCCGCGTTGGGTTGACATCGACCTTCTTTGCCAAGAGGCCAATAATGTCATTCTTGTCTCCCGTCATAGAAATGTCAATGACCAGGCGGACATCATCCTTATCTGCCACAACGTCAAACACAGATTCAGCACCCGAGACTCCCTTCACCTTAGCATGTGTTTGGACCCTGAAGCCTCTGTCAGTGAGAGTCTTCTTGAGGTTCTTGAGAGCGGGCAGCTCTCTTTGAAGTTCCTTGGCAATCTCGTCTTGGATCGTGTACTTGAAGACCTTATCGTACTTCGCAGTCTGATGCGTTGATGTTGCCCCACAATTCATGCAGATGTGAACCACATCAGGTCTGTCAAACCGATACCCACACTTTTCGCACTGGTAGAAGTTCCCAATCACCCGACTGTCTGAACTGTTCTCAGTCAATACGTTTTGGCATCGAGGGCATACTAGGAAAGCGCCTTTCACGAACGTGTCCTTCGGGCTAATGTTTCCGCATTTTATGTGCTCAAGAAGCTCAGTGAACCCCACATTGTCAGACTTGCACCTCGGACAAGCATACTTGGAATGCATATCCGGTGAACCACAATGTGGGCACGTTAAAACTCGGTCCAAAGGTTCCGACTTGAGAAGGTTTCTTTTCATCAAATCATCGAGCATAATCTTGACCTGAGATGAATCGGCATTCCAAGCCTCCTCAGCCTCAACGTAACGAACAGCTGCTTTGTCCAGAGTAGGCATCAGCTGTAGAACACCCTTCTTGATAAGCTTACGAAGAAGCTCTTCGCTTTCATTTTCGCCTGCCTCGCCAGCTATTGCAACCTTTTCAATTGTTTCCATTTCTTATCTTCCTCAGACTCCGAAAATGTTGAAGCATACAAGTGTAATAACCATAAGAATCAGTGAGTGACGTAACCCAGCGGCAAGATCTCTATCCACAATCTTTCCGATCGTAATGCCCCCAAAAATCGACTCAAGAAGGGACGCCCAGAAGAGCAAGGAAGCGTAATAGTTGATGTTGTAGACACCTGCCAGTAGGCCAGACTGCGACCCCGCAGCACTGCCTTTAGAAGCATACAAGGGAGCAAGAAACAGATGCAACATGATGAAGGCTATTATCAGAAAAGTCAACGTAGCCATGTAGATGGTCATCATGTAGGGCTTCATGTTTGAGTATTGTTCCTCTTTGTACGCGTTCAAGCTTGAAAACAGGTTCACGCTTGTGGTGAGAACTTCCAGAAGCTTGCCTCCGGTTTGTTGGGCCTCGACTAAAACCGTGCACATCCTTATAGCGACAGGACGCCTCAGACGCTTAGCAAGAAACATTAGCGAGTCCTCAAACTTTGCGCCTAAGACAAACATGGAAACTGCACGTTCAAGCTCCTTTGAAACTGGGCCATAGTCCCTTTGGGACGCTTCTTCTAAAGCCCTCGGCAACGTCATGCCTGACCGTACAGATTCCGTAACATCCCTGAGAAGCCGGGGAACGTTTCGTTCTACCTGTTTCTTCCAACTGTAGTTGTTGAATTCAAGAATAGCTGGAAAGCCCAAGATTATCATTACGCTCAAAGCAATCGCGTTATTCACCCTCTGGCTGAGCGGTAAGAAATAGGGTTCACTGGGAACATAGAAGCCAGTGAAAACCAAGATTAGCATGATCGAAAGCCCTACTGAAATCGAGACAGCCCAGACAGCGACACTGTATTTGCGTTCTATGTACATTTGCTATTCCTCCTGTGGTAGCGCGCTGTTCAAAATGACGATGAAAGCCAGACATATCATCGGGATCCCGAGGAAGACTATGAGATTCAACTGCATGATTGGAGATATGCCGAAGGCCACGGTTCCCATGACCGACAGTATGGTTATCATAATGATGAAAGTGACTGGCCCCATAACAACTCCGGCGATGTAGACCTCTCCAAGTCCTAACAACGAGTTCAAAGTCTTCTTCATCTGTTCCTTCTTCAAGCTCAGAAGTCTCTCCGTCTCAAATGTGAAAAGACCCTGTAAGTCTCCGCTCGTCTTGAGCGTGTTTATGATTCCGACAAGTAGTTTTGAGAAGACTTCTGATGGGCTGTGCTTTATGACGTCGTTTAAGGAGGAGACCACGTCTAACCCGAACACCTTGACATCCGTTATGAGTCTCTTTGCTGAATCCCTAATTGCGGGATGGCGCTCAACCTGAATCACTCGGTCGAAAATTCGTTCGATTGGGATGCCGCCCGCCGACAGGACTTCCATGTAGCCTGTCGTGTAGACCAGGTTCAAATCTATCTCCGCTCCCATCTGTTTTCGGCGATAAAGTGGGTACGCGACAAACATGGCAATAACGGTGATTGAGGCTACTGTTGAAAGCGCGAAAACAGCCAGGAAAAGTTGCGTGATAGTCAAATTGAAAAGAAAATGGTGCAGTAAAGCACCTGTCACAAAAACAACAAAAAACGTGATTACAGCCGAAAAAAGCATAAGGGCTACGTATGATTCGTATAGCCTTGAAATTCCACTTTGCACGTAGACTTGCTTGAGACGTTTGAACCGTGAGGCTGCTTTTCCAAATAGTCTGTAGCTTAGCGTCGTAAGTAAGGAGTCTTTCTGTGAAGTATCGCTCAAGTTTCGAACCTCGCTCTGTTGTAGATCTCCTCGGGGTTGAGGTAGTATTTCCTGATAACGTCAGCTACATCCTCGTAGTTTCTGATTTTCTCACGAACCATCCATGTCACGATTTGCTGCCTTCTTTCAAAGTCGCTCAAAAGGTCATCCATAGAGACATGTTTTAGCTGAGTGATCTTTTTGAAGACAAAGCTGTCGCTTGCAGATTTGAGACAGAAAACGAGTGAATCGCGTTCATGATCCCACTCGTAAACTTTCAGGAACTTTGCTCGTCCAGTTGTGTCGTCCAATCCAGTGATTTCTGAGACGTCTGAGACGCGACGGACTGTGATGTCCCGTATCTTTGTTCGTTCGATCAGGGCGATAACGTTCATCATGGGAATGAGCATCGGGGGGATGTCCATAGGCTTTGTCAGCAACCGCTTTTCCACCGTTTCAACATCCTCAGCGTGGATTGTGCAAAGTCCGCCGTGGCCGACTGAGATACTCTGGAAGAGTGTGTATGCCTCCTCGCCCCTGATTTCGCCCACCACGATGTAGTCTGGCCGTTGTCTCAGAGAGGATTTTAGGAGGTCAAAAAGGGTGACTTCTTCGACTCCCGCTTGAAATGATGGACGCGTCACCATCGGTATCCAGTTCTCATGAAAAACGAGTTCGCGAACTTCTTCTATGGTAACGGCTTTCATTTCGGGTTTTATGAACATGGAGATCGAGTTTAGCAGAGAGGTTTTCCCAGATGCCGTTGCGCCAGCAACTATGATGGATCTCAAATTGTCGATGAGAGTCCAGAAATAGGCTGCCATGTGAGGCGAGACGGTGCCGAAGTTTATCAAATCAACGACTGTGAAGGGGATGGCCCTGGTCTTTCTTATTGTGAAAGTGTCTCCCCGTTTTGACACCTCATCCAATGTGACATGCACCCTGAATCCTTCAGGGAGGGTGCCTTCAAGAATCGGCCTCGAAACTGAGACCTGGTGACCCACCTTGTAGGCCAATCGCGTAACGAAAGCGTCTAACTCTTCCTTCGAAGGATACGACACGTTAGTTGGGATGGACTCGTAGTATCTGTGCCAAACATAGATTGGAATCGCTGTACCATTACAACTGACGTCTTCTATGTTTATGTCTCTCATTATAACGTCGAGAATCCCATAGCCGAGGAGATCTCTCTTGACATAGTAGACGAACTTGTCAACGGAGTCGCCAGTAACTTTAAGGTTGAAAACTCGTATGGCTCGCTTAATCTGACTCGCTAAATACTCCTCTGCCAGTGCTTCATCTCTGAGAACGGATAGTGGAATATTGGCTTCTTCCATCAAAATTGTCTTGAGCCTGGCAAGTGCTTCTTTCTCTTCAGCCGTCATCGTTGGCTCAATGGTCAGATACTGAAGCTTCCCAGTTTTCGTGTCAACCTGTATTCCCACATACCCAAATGGAGGATTAACGGGGTAGAATTCCTTGAAAGTGAGTGCTGATCCTTCCTTGGTTTCAGCCCCCTTTGATGGTTCCTGCAGAGGCTCAGCTTCTTTCTGAATCTTCCTATGAATCAGCTTAGCCCAGCTCATTTAGGCACCTCCTGTGCTCGCGCGCGCAAGTTGCGGAGTTTGCCCGTCTCCCTTTCAATGCTGATCCAAACGTAGCCAAAGGGCTCATGGACAGGATAAAACTCCTTAAAATTTGGCTTCTCTTCCTTGCCGATTTCTAGGTAGGCTGCTTGGTCGATTTTCTGCGGAGTCTCATGCGTTTCGCTCATTGTTGTGCCGCCTGGGTTATCGTTTTTTGTTGGACAACTGCTCCTACAGCTACGTACAGAACGAAGGTTTCGCCGGAGCTGGTTGTCGATCCCACCTGAAGCTGAAAAGTCCCATTGACGTCCAGTTGCAGCCAAGCCGGGTTCGGGATTGATGTGCCCGATGTGGCGTTTTGGAAAGTCACCGTTGTCCCGTTTGCGTAAAGAGAAGCATAGGTGAATGGGATAGGGTTGCCGTTTGTTGCGGTAGCCTGTATCGTGTACCATACCAAAGACTTGTATGGTATTGAATCATTAACATACGCGTAACTATCCCTGAGTTCTATCCAGTTGACGTTCATTTGGAACTGGGTCGATGCGACACCGGTGATTTCGACTTCCCACCAGCCTGTTGAATTCCTAAAGTTGGTCGGATTGGAGGTTACTGTTTGGTTTGTAGATTGATCCGTGTATGAAGATGCCGCTGAAGTGTAAGAGACGTAACCGTCACCACTTGTAGGATAGTTGTTGATTGCAAAGTTGAAGAGCTGGACGGTTACATTGACTGAGCTTACACTCCAACTGCTGTCGGTCAGCCAGACAAATTGCGTCCAATTCTGCAGATCTGCAAAATCTGCGAATTCAACCTGTGCCAAGTATTGATTTGTCCACAAATGTAAGAGGGCCACGTCTACGTTCCAGCTACTTTGAACGGTGTTCTGGGAGTATATGCCTGCCTCGAATCTAATCGTGAAATTCGAACTTGTCAAGGCGACGGAGACGTTATTCCAAGCCGAGGCCCCCAAATTGCTGATTAGATTAATCCAGCTTGAACCGTTCCAATAGTCTACACCGAGAGCGTTGCTTCCCATGCTGCCGGTGTAGATACATAGCTGCGCGTTCTGTTGGCTATACTCCACGTTGACCCATTGCGCCTCGAGAGCAAGCTGATAGTTGGCGGGAGTGTAGGTGGCGTTTACAGCTTGAACTTCATATAAACTGACAGTGGCGCTGGCACTGCCGCCAGAACGATAGAATTGAAGTTCCATTGCAGTATAGCTCATGGTGCTTGGGAACGTCAAGTTATAGTAGGTTGTGCTAGCATAGACGGGGGTACTATTGTAAACGTTTGTCCATGATCCGGTTTGGTTGGCAACGTTGACTGTCATAGTCGTCCAAAGATTCGTCGTGTTGGTGCTTCTTCCCACCATATATTGAATTTTAGTTCCTACAGTAGTTGCAGTCAGGTTTATGACAAGATAGCCTGACCATGAACCGGAAGTTGAGGAGGCTTTGGTCGCAGCCGTTGTGGTCGTGTTGTCGTAAGCGTATGTTGGGTTTGACCACGACCCTGGGTTCTGGTTGCCGCTGCCATAAACGTATGTTTCGGGAACTGCGGATGCAGTGTTGACTTCGGTTAGAGTGTCATAGATCTGATCCGGCCCGTACTGTAGCGCTGTGAAATTGGTGCCAGTTCCCACGTTGCCTTTGCCATCTACGTTTGATGAATTGTTGTTTACAAAATGGTTAATGTTTGAGCTCATGCCGTTATAGTAAGAGTTGAAAACTGCGTAGTTTGTGTCGTTGGTTGAAAGGCTGGAGATTGAGCCACTAACATTTTGGGTCGACCCTAGCAGGATCCATGTTGACGGGTTTTGAAAGGCGGTGCAGTTAACTCCCGTGATGGTTACGTTTCCTTGTCCTCCCTGCTGAGCAGGGCTGATAATCTGCACAGTTGACAAGGCATACGTTCCAGCGGGAGCCTGCAGGTACGAAGCATTGAAGCTTACGGTGCCAGTGCCTACTGCGTTGTAGACCCACCAGAAAAAGGCGCTTGTTCCCTGCGTTAAGCCGGTTACGAAAAGTGGCGAGTTGCTCACCAACTGCACCAGACCGGTCGGTGTTGCGTTGATGGTTGCGGTTAAGTTTTGGATTGAGTCCACTGAGGTGTCATTAACGGTCACTGTGAGCAGCACGGTAACGTTGTTACCTTGGTAAACAGTTGGCGACCCCGTTACTAGTGTCAGCGCGCAGTTGACGTAGTTTGCTGGATAGAAGTTGCAATCTACCGTGTTTCCAAGTTCGGTTATGAGCTGTATGAGATATCGGTCTCCCAATGTGACAGTGACGTTAGAAACTATGTTGGCCGTTTGACTAGGTCCAACGAATTGGTTCAACGCTCGGTACGTTTGGTTCTCTGGAGTTGCTGTCTCGTTGAATATTCCCAACCAGATCAATTGGGATTGAATCGGCCCATCGTTTTCTACGGTTACGTTGAGCTGGTTTGTGGTTGTTATTGCTATTTGCTTAATCACGACGTGTTCTTGATTGCGGTTCCAATCCATAGCGCTCATGGAGCTGATCGTGTTGTTATACTGTTGTGTACTGTTCACAATAGCAGCGTAGAAGGCAAAAGCAGACAGGATAATTAGAACTACGAATACGGCTCCAATTATGGAACCGACTCCGCGACCATGTTGGCTACGCCTTCCATTAATCGCATTCTCGCTTGCTCTTTTGCTAGCTGCTATTATGTTACATGTGGATTTAGACTGGATTAAAATGGCGCGCGCCTGTGTCTCACTCATAGTTGTGGCACCTGGGTTATCGTTTTCTGTTGCTCAACGATTCCTACTGCTACGTACAGGACAAAGGTCTCGCCCAAGCTGGTTGTGGATTCTATTTGCAGCTGGAAAGTTCCGTTAGCGTCTAGTTGCATCCAAGCTGGATCTGAGATAGGGCTTGTAGCATTTTGAAAGGCCACTGTTGTTCCGTTTGCGTACAAAGAAACGTATGTATATGGGAGAGGGTTGCCGTTTGCCCCTGTAGCTTGTATCGTGTACCAAATCCAGGCTTTGTAGGGTATTGAGTCATTAACATACGCATAACTGTCCCGAAGTTCAATCCAATTGATGTTCATCTGAAACTGGGTCGATGCGACCCCGGTAATCTCGACTTTCCAGTAGCCTGTTGAATTCCTGAAGTCGGTCGCTCTTGAGGTTATTGTTTGATTTATGCACTGGTCAGTGTTAATTGTTGAACTTGAGCTGTAGGAAACGTATCCGTTTCCGCTTGACGGGTAGCCACCGAACGTATAGTTATAGAGCTGAACTGTCACGTTAACTGAACTCGTATTCCAACTGCTGTCGGCTAGCCAAACGAGTTGTGTCCAGTTTTGCAGGTCTGCATAGTCCGTGAATTCAACTTGTGCCGTGTATTGGTTGTTCCATAGGTGCAGCAGCGTTGCGTCTATGCTCCACGAGTTCTGAACCGTGTCGCCTGCCGGATTGCCATTTTTGAACCTAATTGTGAAATTCGAGGTTAACAGTCCTGTCGGAAGCGTGATGTTGTTCCACGCGTTTGTAACTAGGCTACTGTTGAGCACAACCCAATTGCTTGACGTGGTGTTCCATCCGTCAACTTCGAGAGCCGCCGCTGTCGTCCAGTTGCCAGCGAAGATGCAGAGCCACTGATTTGCCGTGTAGGTTACGTTTGTCCAATGCTCTTCAATGTTAAGCTGATAATTGTCTGTGGAGTTTGATGTGTATAGTAGCACTGAGTCGATTTGCCATGTTGATTGTGTAAGGGCGCCTCTTGCTGCATCCATGAATCTTATCGCGAAGCTTGCGGAGGTCAGATATGTGGTTACTGACATGTTGTTCCAACTGTTGGCAGCTAAGCTGTTGTTCAACACTGTCCATGCCCCGTTCCACACGTCAACTTCCAATGCTTCACTGCCGCTGAAGGCTCCAGTTTTTATGCAAAGGAGTTTCGACGCGTTCGCAGTGTACGATGCAGTCGTCCATTGCCGCTCCAAATCAAGCCTGTAGTTTGGCAAAGTTACGCTGCCAAAAGAGATTGAAGGCATAACGTTGCTTGGAGGACTTTGCCTTACCCTAAACCAGTAGGTGATGTACTTGTTTCCGCTGGTTGCACCTACTGCCAGTGCAACTTGAGTCATAGTGGAAAGACTGTAGGTAGTATCGGTGGTGGATGCTGAATGGCCATTAGTTAAATCAGCCATAGTTAGAGTGCTACTTTGCCACAGAAGGCTGCTTTCGTAGTTGCCGCCCGCTGTCAAAGCGTCTGTAGAGGAGACGAGGTCAGTCTGGGTTCCAGACACCATTTTGCTCAGTTTAAGGGTGTTCTGGCCAACCGCTTGAAGGATGCCTATATACCCATTCTGTTCTGCGGTTGATGTGCTTGTCATGCCGTATCCGTCAAAAACCCTGTATCCCGCCGTGGGGGTTGCGGCATTGAGGTATGTTTCTGTGACTATTCCCGTTGTTGGCGGCGTGTATGACGCAAATATTCCTACGGATAGAGTCGAAGAAGACGATGTGATGGTGACACCGTTGCTGACTGATACCGTTCCTTGTGACGAACCGAATACAGTCCACTGGGGGTTAAGGCTTGTCCCAGCAAAGTTGTCGTAGAAGTTGAATACTTTCGCCCCATTATCGTTTTGACCATAGGGGCTTGACAGGTTGGGCGCGTCTCCCCAGTAATTACCGTCAAAATCAGTGCTTGTGGATAGGAAGACCATATATACTGTGAGCGTGCCTCCGTTCGCAGCTATTGGGCTCGTCAGTTTGATCCACGCTGTGGCGCTGGTTGCGGTGTTAGAGAGTGATGGGGTGCAGGATTCAAGCCACGCGTAAAGGGGTGTCGTGAGGGCGTTGTCTGAATAGAAACGGATGTTGCCCAAGTCGGATGCTTCGTAACTCGTGTAGCTGGAAGGGTTCCAGGTTATCTTCTCTTGAAACGGGCTCGGAGTGGCTGTTGTCTGGTTGTTAGTGAATGTAATGGGGATATAAGGGGTGTTGGCTTCGGTTAGTGTGTCGTAGATGTTGTCTGTTGCCTGTTCGGCGGAGAAATTGCTTGATGTTCCAATGTCGATGTCATACAGTGTGCTGTTGGTTTGTACGTACTGGGTGTTTCCTGAAATGATTGGGATGTCGGCTTCGGTTAGTGTGTCATTAACTTTGTCTGGTCCAGCCTGCTGCGCGGTGAAGTTGCTCTGCGTTCCAATGTTGGTAATATTATCTACCTTTGCTGAAGTGGTGTTTACAAATTGGTTAATGTTTGCGCCGCTAGAGTATGAGCTGAAAGAAAAGTAGTTTGTGTCATTGCTTGCAAGACTGGAGATCGAGCCACTCACATTTTGAGTTGATCCAACCGGATTCCACCCTGATGGGTTTTGCAGTGCAGTGCAGTTGACGCCGGTGATTGAGATATTCCCTTGTGCCGATGGTTGAGAAGCCGCAATTATCTGTGCTGTTGACAGGACGTATGTTCCGGTGGAAGCTGGCAGATAGGTAGCGTTGAAAGTCACGGTGCCAGTGTACCCAGCGTTGTAGACCCACCAGAAAAAGGCGCTTGTTCCTTGTGCTAGCCCAGTTACGGAAAGTGGTGAATTGCTCACTAGTTGCACCAGATTGGCAGGTGTTGCGTTGAGAATCGCTGTCAGGTTTTGCACAAAATCTACTGTTGTGTCGTTGGGGGTCACTGTGAACAGTACTGTAATGTTGTTGCCTTGGTAAACGGTAGGCGGTGTCGTCATTAGGGTTAACGCACATTGGGCGTTGTTGGCTGGGTAGAAGCTGCTTTCTACAGTGTTTCCTAATTCGGTTGTCAGCTGTACGAGGTAAATGTTTCCTGCCGTAATTGTGGAGCTAGAAACTATGTAGGCCATTTTACCCGGTTCGATAAACACGTTTAACGCTTGGTACGTCTGGTTCTGCGGGGTCGCTGTGGTATTGAATATTCCCAGCCAGATAATGTGGGACTGAATCGATCCGTAGTTTTCTGCTGTCACGTTCAGCTGGTTTGTGCCCGTTATTGCTATCTGCTTAATCTCGATGTTTTCTTGGTTGCGGTTCCAATCTGTGGCACTCATGGAGCTGATTGTGTTGTTGTACTGTTGAGTGGTGTTCAAGGTAACCGCGTAGAAGGCAAAAGCAGACAGGATAATTAGAGCTATGAATACGGCTACGATTATGGAACCGACTCCCCGATTACGTTGTCTAAGCCATCCAATTAATCGCATTCTCGCTTCCTCTTGTGCTAACTGCTATTATCTGGTACGTAGATCCAGACTGGATTGAAATGGGTGAAGTGAAGTTCACAGCGATAAGCGCCCCCGTTCCGACAGTTGTCCCCAGTCCAGCCGAATAGTTTGTAACCGCTGTCCAGTTAACGTAAACCGTAGCGATGGTAAGGCCTATTTGCCCATAGTTCAGCACTGTCAGGTTCAACTGATTTGGCGGATTTGACCACACGGCTATTATCGCAAATCTTTCTTGGGCCTGCTGTTCCTTTAGGTTTGTATCTAATTGGAAAAAACTGGTGGAAGAGGAAAATGCACCTATACTGTACGAGTAGACGACTATCCCCGCCGATGATGCGATGAGTATCAATATTACGCTGGAGATGATCTCGCTTACGGCATGCCTGTTACGAACCAAGGAGCTACGCATCATCTCACCCGCCTTTTCTCCATAGGTATAGATGCAGAAAGGGGGAGCAGTTATTGGGCCATAACTGCTTGGCTGACCTGTGTGCCATCTTTGCACGCAACTTCCACGGTGTAGTAAGTGCCTGTTGACAAGAAGCCAGTATAGCCAGTAGAGTTTATAGTTAGGTCCACTACTTGCTGCACCAGCAGAGTATAACCTGTGCCATTGAGAATGGCAGTATTGTTAGCCCCGGCACCCGGTATACTGCAGAGAGTCGTGCGGTCGATTCCTGAAACGTATACGTTGGAAAGCACAAGATTTGTTCCGCCCACATCTCTAAGGGCAAGAGTTATAGTGTTTCCAGTGACGTTTGCGTACATCGAGTCAAATGACAAGTGACCTGCCATTTTCGGGTTGGTTGTTGCGCCTCCTATCCATCCCATAAGATAGCCATACACTACGACACCAGCAGCAACGGCGAGCAGCATCAGAATCAAAGACGCGACTATGTCAGAAAACCCTCTTTTCGATCTGAATTGACGTTTCTTTTTCATTTTTGGGTCACCTCTATATTGTTTAGTGCGATATGCGATATTCGACAATATAACACTTCCGAAGACTAGCTGGGGATTACTGAAATTTGCAATTCAGATTCCGAATAAGACGCAGCATACACCAACCATTTGATGTCTATTACCCAACAGCGAGTTGAACGTCACAGACGTCGAAAAGTTCGCAATTCTGATTGAGATGCTAGCGAGCACTAGATGTGGATGTTCTCTTCGAGTTTCTGCATTATGATGTAAGGGGGTCCGGGTTCAGCGCTCACAACCACAAAGCTCTCCCCCATCTTAAAGAGCAAAAGCGTTCCTTTATCATATCTAACGCCACAACAGATCAGCTTTCCTGCTTTGTCTGTGAATCTGGACAGAGTCCCAAGGATTACTGGAGACGCTAGGGCAACCATTTGATGATCAAGGTTTTCTTTTTCCCACGTCAGATTTTCCCTAGCCTTCGAGGACACGGTCTTGAGATCCTTATCCAAGATGCCTGCATATCTTATGCGACTGTCAGTAGCCAAAATCTCATCCAGAATTTGAACACTCATCTGTGATCCCTATTTGTTGACTGAACGCCAATTGCTTCCCGCGCGCGCGAGCTATCTTCGGTGTCGCGATCTGGAGTGGCAGCGCATTCATCTGGAATCGAGACCCCAGCCCTGCTCTCAATCAGCACAGACTGGCTACAATGCGCCTTCACAGACCGAGTCTGGCAGGGGCTCCGCCACGCATCAGGATTCTCATGCCTAACCGCAGGCGATGTATCCGCCTTCTTCATCTGCTGCCCAACCACACACTTCTTCATCTTCGCTAAGAGCTCCAAGTGGGTCTTCTCATCCCTGATAATCGTCTCAAAAGCAATCCTCAAGTATTCCAAATCCACATTATAACTCTCACGAATCAACGCGGTCAACTGCTGAAGCGTCTTCATCTGAACAAGTGCAGAATACTCCTCACCCATGGTACTCTCTAACGCTGAAAGCTTCTTCACTAAAGAAGACAGACTGTCAACCGGCGCCTTCTTCTCATTGGCAATTTCATGTGAAATGTCATCAATCACCATCCAAGACGCGCCTAGCCTCTTCTCACAATCCTTTGTCTTCACCCTCGACCCTCCGATGCTCTGACTTATACCCTTAAGAATCGCCGAGTGCTTCTGAGAATCATAAGCTATGTGAAGCAAGAGAGACTTGACGAAAGGAAGTTTCACCCTATCAGCCAATCTCTTGTAAAGCAGATAGGTCCTCTCCTCAAAAACACTGTCACACCAGATAGAATCCGCGATGTCATCCCTCTTGTTCTTCTTCAAGTCACCCACCCGTGAAGCATAGCGGGACGGCAAGCAAATATACGCATTATGAATTAGCGATATTTCGAGCACAGAACAGCATGAACTCATTTTAGCGCGCGAAGCGAACGTTGAACAATTGGGCGTTAGAGCGTCTTTCGGGTTTCGAATAGTTATGCGTCATAGCGCGCGCAAGGAAATAGAACAAGAGAAAAATTGAGGTCACCCGAGAATCTCAACGGGACTGACACGTGCATTTGTCGTCTCCAGCCTGAGAGATGCGCGCGGTAAGTCGTTTTTGACAAATTTCGGGACACACATGTGCGCTAAATCAACGTTTCCAAAGGACCAGTTTATGCTGATAATACTTCTTAATCCTGAGTCTGTAGGCTATTCCAAGAATATCTAGGGCCATGTGCCAGATGTCCAAAACTCTAAACCTGTCAACTATTTTCAGTTTAACAGGTAACTCTACAACCTTTAGCCCGCAACCAATAGCCAAAGCCAGTAGTTCAACGTCAAAGGCATAGCGTTTAACGCGTAAACACTTGAAAATCTCAAAGAACGCATCACGACGAATAGCCTTGATGCCGGCCTGTGTGTCTCTGGCTCTGACACCTGTTAGTAATCTGGACAGCAGGTTGAAACCAGTACTCAGGAACCGCCTCAACAAAGATATCTCAACGATAGATTCAGGATGATACTTGGAGCCAATCGCGATATCTCCAAATCCTAATGCTTGGATAAACCGCTCAGCTTGAGTAGCATCAATATCCAAGTCGCTATCCAGAAGAATGATTATATCACCAACCGCCTGAAAGAAACCTGTCTTGACCGCAAATCCTTTCCCCATGTTCCTACGATATGAAATGATCCTGACGTGTCCATTCTTTCTGGCGTAGTACGACGTTCTACAACGCGTGTCATCTATGCTTCCATCATCAACTACGACAATTTCATGGCTCAGAGGGCCACTGCGGAAACTTGAGTCCAAACGTCTTAGACTCTCTTCGATGTGCTTGCCCTCGTTGAATGCTGGCAATACAAAAGAGACAACAGGTCTCGTTTCCAACTCAGTCACGATCTCCGTGCGCGCAACATCGTATGTGTCCCTCTCAGCGCCCGTGCTGGATTGGATCTGATTGACTATATCGTTTGTGAATTGCAAGCGTTTCGAATTCAGATTCAGAAAAGACTAGCGCGCATGCGTACCCCTAAAATGTCTGTATGAAAGACATCTAGTACGTATTCGTGGGCTGGCTAATCCTTCTTTGGCCATAGCCCTTGCGACCGGTAAAATGACTGGACGATGCCCGTGAGCTGCTAAAGAATTGGGCTTTGCGCCCGGATGAGCGGTTGCGCGCGCTTCTTTTGTCTATTGGAGCTTGATTTGGGCTTGGTTCATAGGCAAATCTTCGCCGCGTTGAAAGATGGCATATCACGGGGTTAGCGCGTGCTGAAAGTGCAAATGCTTCAGAGTTAGAATTGGAAACATCTTTGAGGTAAAGATGGCGTCGACGAAAGGGGCGGCGCGCGGGCAACGCTAGCGCGTTTCAAGATTGATGCTCTTTCCGGGAGCGCTACGACAGGAGAATGGCCAACCGGTAGGGGTGAAGTCCCGGTCTTGATTGCGCGTTCCCTTCAAGAGCGGTGATTGATTGGGTTTGGCGCGGTATATCGTTTATGAAGCGCTGGCATTTCCAAGTCAGACTCAGAAGAGTCTTTACACTCAGAAGCGTGCGCTGAGGTTCATGATTTGGCGCGCGTCTCGGAACAGAATCACTATAAGAAAAAAGAGATACTCTGTCCGGCTAAAGGCGGCGGAGGAGCGTGCGTGTGATGAGGCTGTTTTGTCCTGCGTCTTCATGAGTAGCTCAGTCCGTGCATAATGGTCCGGATATTTCCAATTCCGGATTTGGGTTTGTAGATGATCGTTCTATATTTTTGTTCCAAAAAGCAAATTAGACAGAACCGCCCATCACCAAAACTTCGGTGACAGAATGGGCAGGAAAGCCACGATCGTCATTTCACTCGTGGACGAGAGTTGCGAAAGTTCGAGTGAGGAGATACAAAAAGAGATATTTCGGGAGCTTTCAAAAGGAACTGCCAGAATTCCGTGGTGCAAAAGAATCGAAGAAGTTAGAGTCACATGACTTGAGTGGGGATGGACTCTTTTTTTTCTAGCAAACGTGCCAAGAAACTCTCGAGGACCTCGCTTGATTCTTGGATGGCCTTGATTGTGGCTTCGCCCTTGGTGGTTAAAGTATAGATTCTCTTTTTTTCAACACCTTGTGCCTTGATCAACCCCTTCCTTTCCATGGAATACAACACAGAGTACACCGTGCCTGGGCTAACTAGAAGGTCAAACTTTCCATGAAAGTACGTAAGTATGTCGTAGCCACTTACTTCTCCTTCTCTCATCTTAACCATTATCAATATGTCCATGAACTCCTTCAAGAACCGTTCATATACCTTGTTCACGACTTCTCTTTCCAAATATTTCACCAGCTTTTGTGCTATCTGTAGGCAGTCCCAGAAATAGTTTAGTGTGAACTCAGATTCGGAATAGTGAAGAGCACGCGCTACCGTGATGTAGAAATCACGAAGCAGGTTCAAAATAAGAGAGAATGAAGAAGCAAATAAAAAAGCTCGAACTCCGACCTCGAACCTGCAGCATAGACCCCCAGCCTCCATTCACAAACTATCTGCATTAGGGCACGTGCCGATTGAGAAACGAACGAAGAAACAACGCGAAGATATCAAGTGTGATGAGAAGAAAGCGAAAGAGTACGTTGAAACACGGGTTGAGAGTCTTAGCCGAAGCCTTAAGCTAGCCGCAAGCTCGATCAAAGTGCTTTTTGCTCATCCACGACTGAATTCAGGCTACCGTCGATTCCTTCCGATTCTAGCCACAGGTTCTCGAAAGCCATTTTCAAGATGGCAATTTGTGTTAAGTCGTTTGTCCACAGAATCCTTCGGTTCGCGTCTGCGGGTTGGAATTCTCCCCATATTGCTTGTTCATTATCAACCATCAACAAATTGAAAGGTAGCGCTCGCACTCTTCTCAAGTCTATCTTTTTCTCTCCTATCTGCGGCAGCCTGAAGATCCTCAAAGTATGCACATCATCAAGCTCTCGCGGGTGCCCAGGTTCCGGCCCCCCAATTATGATACGCATCATAATTTGATTTGTGGCTGTCCGAGCGATTTTTATTATCTTTCTCAGAAACATCGTTTCCAGCTGGTCGAAGGAGCTTGCCAGCACGATTTGTTGCTTGGCTTTTTTTGTCATTTCAGTGATTTTGGCCAGCACATTGTCTTGTTGAGACAGCGCTTCGATGGACTCTTCTTCTTGGTGAATTCCATATGTGGTCTTTTCCAATTGAGATATCAATTCATCCTTCTTGTTCTTGAGTTTGCTCGCCTCTTCTTTCATATCTTTGATTCTTGTTTTGACCAGAATTTTCAGCGCTATGCTTGGTTTGATTGCAGTGAACCTTCTGGGTGATCCAAACCTTCTTGTTATCAAGCCTCGTTTTTCGAGTTCAGGCATTGTTCTGTAGACCTCTTCTCTGCGGATTCCTGTCAGAGAAGCAATTTCAGAGGCTGAGGCCACGCCTAAAGCGTTTAGTCCAACGTAGATTCTGGCCTGCGTTTTGCTCATATCGAAAGAAGCAAGCGTGGCAGCGCTTCTTTCTAAAAACTCTTCAAACTCGGATGACTGGGTCTTGCGCAAACGTAGTTTGACCCATTCTGTCAGCCTTTTTCCCGTGATTCTTTCTTGTTGGTCATGTTCTGTTAGCTTTCTTTCTATTGTCTTTAGGAGAAGGTCGGGGTCAATTGGTTTTGTTAAGTATGAATTTGCTCCGATGTTGAGTGCTTCGGTGGCTGTTCTTAGGGAAGGGTTGCCGGTGATTATGATTTTCAGTGTTTCTGGAGCGATGTTTTGGAAGTGTAACAATAGTTGTGTGCCTTCCATGTCTGGCAGCTTTATATCGAGCAGAATGAGATCAAAGAATTGTGCCCTTACTTTTTTCACAGCTTCGTTAGCGTTTGCAGCGTTTGCTACTTGATATCCCTGTGATTGCAGTATTGCCGATAGAGTCTGGCGTACCTCCTCGTCATCATCCACTATCAATATGGCACGCGCTGCGGGGCTCATTTCAGTTTGCATCTTCACTTTCTTTGGCAGTTTTGAACGAACTGCCCAGGCATGGCTGTGTGACTGTGCTGTCACATACACATAAGCATTATATGGTTATCATATAATACTTTCTACACGGTGTCGAATTCGAACTCCGAAATGAGAACCGACCTCGATGTTAGGCTGATACAAGATTTTATGGACGTTGTAATTCTCAGGTTACTCAAAGGGAATCTTTGTACAAGTGGGTATGAACTTATCAAGTATTTTCATCGCAAGTTTCATATGCTCGTTAGCTCCGGCACGGTGTACTCCATGTTATATTCACTGGAGAGGAATGGTCTTATTGAAGGAAGTTTTGACGGCAGAAGAAGAGTCTACAAGCTTACAGAGCATGGCGAAGAATTCTTCAATGAAATATGCACTGCCGGGCAGCGCAATCACTCCGTCTTCCTGTCAATCTTTTCCAGTACTTAAGGTCAGAGGCGAAGATATTCAAACCTGTGATCATTAGCGGGTGGGAGCAGGTTATGTCGGGTTCTGACTCTAAATCCCAGAGGCCTATGATACGTACGTCAGCTTCAGAAGTCTTAACTTTCGGCAGAGGCAGAAGGAAGATCCAGCGCTACCGTTCGGCAAATGCTCAGGCAAAGTGCAGGAAGCTTGTTTGAATGAGAGAATCAGTTTCCGAATCTTCCGCAATTCTTTCAGACCTAGTTATTAAGGAATCTATGAAGATTTTACATGTTGACGATGACCCGAGCTTTCTGAAAGTTGCCAAACAGATACTGGAACTGCAAGGACAGTTTGAAGTCGAGACAGCGTGCAGCGTTGAAGAAGCTGTCGAAAAAATGAAAGAAGCAAGTTATGACGCGGTTGTCGCAGACTACCAGATGCCAGGGAAAGACGGTTTGCAGTTCTTGAAGGAATTAAGAGAGAAAAACAACCGGATTCCGTTCATCATGTTTACCGGCAGGAGCAGAGAGGAAGTGGCTATTGAAGCATTGAAATTGGGCGCTGACAATTATGTCAACAAACATGATGATACCGAAACGGCGTACGCTGAGCTGGTCCATGATATCCGCGATGCTGTAGACAGGAAGAGAGCAGAGGAAGCTTTGAGAAAAAGTGAAGAGAGCCTTAGACTGTCGCTGAGGGCAGCTGGAGCGGGAATGTGGGATTATGATTTTCGAGAAAAAAAGCTGACTTGGTCCCCCGAACTGTATGCAGTATACGGTCTCAGACCAAACAATGTCGAGCCTTCCCGTGGTAGCTGGCTCAAATACGTTCACCCTGGAGATCGCGATAGAGTCAACAAAGAAGTGTCGAATGCCATTGAGGGCAAGCGCGATTATCTCACTGATTATCGAACAGTCTGGCCTGACGGCACTATCCATTGGATAAGTGAGAAAGGAAGAGCTTTCTATGACGGAAAGGGCCTGCCGCTTCGAATGACAGGCATTTCCATCGACGTGACCAGAAACAAACAGAGAGAAGAGGAGTTCAACCGTCTAGCGTTGATAGTTGAGTCTTCGGACGATGCCATAATCGGCAAAACCCTTGATGATACGATTATCAGCTGGAACCTAGCTGCACAGAAGATCTACGGCTACACGCCTGAAGAGGTCAAGGGCAAACATATCTCAATAATAGTGCCCCCCGAACTACAGAATGAGACAACTGTGATTCTCGAGAAAATCAAGCGCGGAGAGCATATGAGACACTACATAACGGTGCGAAAGTCGAAAGATGGCAAGCGAATAGATGTTTCACTTACAATATCGCCGATCAGGGACGCAAACGGCACGATTATTGGGGCCTCGACGATCGCTCACGATATCACTGATAACATGAGAGCCAGGAAAGCACTTAAGGAAAGTGAACAGAAATACCGCCAGCTTGTCGAAAGCGCGCCTGTCGGGATTTCTGTGATTCAAGGGGACAGAGTCGCCTTATGTAATTCAAAGGAACTCGAACTCTTCGGTCTAGAAAGGGAGTCCAGTTTGGTTGGTCGTTCTATTTCAGAGTTTATGCCAAAAGAATACCTCCCGAAATTTCGCGAATTGTCGCAAGAAGTCACTCGTTCGAAAACTGTGAGTCAGCCAGTCCAGTTTGAAACGACTCGCCCAGACGGTTCTAAACTATGGATTGAATCTCGAGTTTTTCCTTCCTCCTACAGAGGAGAAGAGTGCACTGTGGTCTTTCAGACAGACATCACTGAACGCAAAAAAACAGAAAGAGCGCTTCGCGAGAGCGAGGAACGTTACCATTCACTTTTTGAACAATCTCCTTTCGGGATTGGCTTGGCAACTGTTGATTCAACATTAATCGATGCTAACAAAGCCTTTGAAGACCTCCTCGAATACTCTGAAGAGGAACTCAAGAAAATCCGTGTTTCCGATCTATATGAAAACCCAGAACAGAGGAAGCAACTGCTTAAGACAATCGAACAATATGGCGCAGTGACTGATTTTCAAGCGCGCTTGAAACGCAAAGATGGTGCATCATTTGAAGCCCTTATGAATGTATCTCGAATTTGTATCAATGGTCATAGTCTTCTCCAGACGACAATTCAGGACATAACGGAACCCAAGAAGCAGACTGAGGAACTCAAGTCTTCGGAAGAACGACTAAAGATTTTGTTTGAATTTGCGCCCGACGGTTACTATTTGTGTGATTTGAAGGGCAACTTCGTAGAAGGGAACAAAACTGCAGAAGAAATAACGGGTTACACTAAAGGCGAACTGATTGGCAAATCCTTCCTGAAGCTCAACCTACTTCCGCGAAGTCAAATCCCCAAGGCGGCAAAACTCTTAGCATTAAACGTCATTGGAAAACCCACAGGCCCTGACGAGCTAATCCTAAATCGGAAAGACGGAACTCAGATAACAGTAGAGATAAGGACATTTCCAACGGATATCCGCGGTCAAAAACTGGTCTTGAGCATTGCGCGTGATATTACCGAACGCAAGAAGACAGAAAAACTGGCTATAGAAAGCCAACAAAGGTTTGCAGCGTTGTTCGAAGGCAATCCAGAGGCCACAGTGTACACAGACCCCAAATTCCACATAGTTGAAATCAATCCACGCTTCACAAGCCTGTTCAAATATCAGCCGGGTGAAGTGAAAGGCAAACACCTCGATGATGCTGTAGTGCCTGAAACGTTAATTGAAGAGTCAAAGATGCTGGAAGGAAAGGCGGCGAAGGGATATGTTTCCCACGATACTATCAGAAAGAGGAAAGATGGATCACTAGTTCCTGTCTCAATCTCCGTCGCACCGATCTTCATCCAGGACAAGCTAGCAGGTTACGTTAGCGTCTACAAAGACATCTCAGAACTGATAAATGCGCAGAAAAAGCTGACAATGATGAATGAGAAGCTTCAGGTAGTGGGTGGCTTAACTAGGCACGATGTGCGAAACAAGCTGTCTGCAGTTGTAGGAAACGCGTATTTAGCAAAGAAGGAATCCGCCGCCAACAGTAGAGTTCTTGAATGTCTGGGAGAAATAGAGAAAGCCGTCCAACAATCGGCGAGAATCTTCGATTTCGCCAAGACCTATGAGATGCTGGGTGTTGAAGAGTTGACTTACGTTGATGTTGAGAATGCAATAGAGCAGGCTGTTTCACTCATTGCCGACTTGAGAGGTACAAAAGTGGTCGATGATTGCCATGGCTTGACTGTCTTGGCAGATTCACTGCTTCAACAGCTTTTCTATAACCTAATCGACAACTCACTCAAGTATGGCCAAAAGACAACGAGAATAAGGGTACACTACGAAAAAAGCAGCAAAAATGAGCTTGTACTTGTTTACGAGGATGATGGTGTCGGCATACCTGCCGTTGAAAAACCGAAGCTTTTCACTGAAGGCTACAGCACGGGTGGAAGCACTGGCTATGGACTATACCTAATCAAGAAAATGATAGAAGTCTACGGCTGGACGATACAAGAGGAAGGTGAGCCTGGAAAAGGAGCAAGATTCCTCATAAAGATACCTAATACAGGTACAAGTAGAAAGGAAAACTATCAAATTATCTGATCAAGCGCAGACCACGGCAGTATAGTCAGAGTCAGATTTGCCTTGGCGCACGCGCGCAGACAGTCATGTTCGTCGTTTCTTTCTCAGGTCTGATTTATCTTCATGTGATTCGATACACGCGTTGTATAATGCTCGAAAATGGGCTTTGATTTGCTCCTTCGAATACTCATCCCACCCGAGATAGTCAGTAATAACTGAAGGCAATGTAACATCTTGCCGAACGAGCCACTCAAGGAATTCGGATGTTTCGTTCGCAAGTCTGAGGGTTTTCATTGTTAAAGACCCGATAAGGATTGTATTGTATATTACGATATTAGTCCATTGTTCTTTTTGCCGATATAATATGTGTTCAGAGTCCGAATCAGAACGACGCGCGCGCTGTAAAAACACATGCAAATCTCATGGCTAAAGACAGGTTCCACGCCCCGGTTTTTTGAACAAATCAACATGGGCACGCGTGTATAGTGCTATCAGTGCAATGCAACTACTTTTTTCTTTTATCTCTTTTTTGCACTGTATAGCTCTGGTTACTGTGCGCGCGGCGTATATTGCACTGGAGTTTGGATGCCAGCCTTGATAGCTTTTGAAGAGAAAAACGATAACTTAGCGCGCGCTGTTGCGTGCGCGTATTGTAAACTGCGTATTCGGTATTGTCATGACGAATCTTGCTCCTTTTCCAGATTCACCTTCCTCTTCTATTGTCCAACCATAGATTTCCATCATGCTCTTTATGAGGGGCAATCCGTGCCCCGAACCTTTGCCCGTAGTGAAGCCCCAGTCGAAAAGCTTTGGCTTGTTAGCCTTGGGTATGCCAACCCCATTATCTTCATAGAACAGTTTCAGTCTGTCTTTTCCTTCTTCATAGTAGATTTTGATCTGACTAACATTTTTGCCATGCTCCAACGAATTCTCAATTAAGTTGAAGAAAAGCTGTCTCAGCGCTGAATCTGCCATTACGGTCAATCCTTGGCAGATATTCACTACATTTACCCCTTTCGATTCTGCAATCAGGGAAACTGCCTCCTCAACAGCTTTGCTCACGTCCATAAGAGTGAGTCCTTCAGCACCCAAGCTTTCATACGCTGCTGCGAAATCAAGAACCCTCGTTGTCTGTTCGCAAGCTAATTCAATTTTCTTCAGATATGTCAATGCCATGTGGTCGTTAGGCAACGTCTTCTTAGTCAGATACGTGTTGCCTATGACTGTAGAGAGCTTGTTTCTAACGTCATGCCTGGTCAGCTTTCCAACAACACCCAACTTTTCGTTAACAATGCTCATCCTCTCCAAAGCTTTCTTGCGTTCGGTGATGTCTTGTGCGAAGCCTATAATGCCATTTGGAAAGCCATTTTCGCCAAAAATCGGAACTTTATCTGTTTGCACCCATCTCAATCCGCTTGCAGATTCGTACTGTTCTATTATGCCAAGCTTAGGGCATCCCGATTCCAACACCTCTGAGTCGTCGTTTGTCATGCTTTGCGCAATCTCGGCCGGGAATAAGTCAAAAACTGTTTTTCCCAAGAAGTCTTCCTGAGACATTTGAAGCACTTCAGCGAACGCTCTATTGGCACGCAGGAATTTCCCCTCTTTATCTTTATAGAAAACAATGATTGGCGAAGAATTGATAATGAGGTCCAGTTCTTGCCGTTCTTTTCCCGAAACTTCCTCTGCTTTCTTGCGTTCTGTAACGTCTATGAATGTGGCTTGGACTGCGGGGTGTCCGTCGTATTCTATGAGGGTCGCAGATTGCTCTAACCAAATGACAGTTCCGTCCTTTTTGATTCCTCGGAACTCGTAGCGCGATAGTGGTGTCTTTCCTTCCAGCCGATCTCTGAAACAGCGAAAGAAGATATCTTGATCTTCAGGATGTACGAGGCGCGATGTTTCTTGAGGCGAAAGGGTGGTCAGTTCCTCAGGCGTGTACCCCCAGATTCTGGATAAAGCTGCATTAACGAATATCAGATGAGGCGCAGGCCCTATGGCGACCGCTATTCCCTCCAACGATTGCTCAACCAATCTTCGGTACTTTGCTTCGCTTCTTGCAAGCTCCTTTTCAGCCTTCTTTCTTTCTGTTATGTCCCTTCCCACGACTAACAGACCTGTGGACTTATCGTTCAGTTTGAAAGGAGAGGCTGAGCATTCAAGCAGAATAGTCTGTCCTTTCTTGTTCTTGATGCTGGCGTCAAGGCTTGGTTTTCCATTTGCGAGACCTGCTGCAAATCCTTTTTCAACTTTGGATAGTTGTGTAGGGGACATTGTGCCTAGGATTCCCTGTGTGAAGTGCTTCCCCACCAATTCCATTTTTGACCCACCAGAAGCTTCAACTGCTTTTTGGTTGACATCGAGAATTCTTCCTGCTGCATCAATCAGCACCATGACATCGGTGGCACTTTCAAAGATGCTCTTGAATTTCTGTTCTGATCCCTTCAGTTCCTCTTCTCTTTTCTTGCGTCCCGTCACATCCCGAATGATCGATACAAATCCATAGTGTTTGCCTTTGTTGTCTCTCAACGCTGTGGTGGTCAGTTCGATGAACAGTATGCTGCCTGATGACGCGTTGATGCAGTATTCATGGGAGTGGATAAATCCTTTCTTTGTAGCTTCTTTCATTCTTTCCGAAACCAAGTGTCGCTCTCGAGGATCCACCAATTCCACAGTATTCTTTCCTACCAACTCATCTTTCGAAATTGCACTGTAGAATCTTGTAGCAGCATCATTTGCCTCAATGATTCTTCCCTTCAAATCAGTTATCACAACACCTTCCGATGACATCTTCACGGCACTTGAAAAGTGCTGCAATTCCTCTTCCATTCGTACCTGTTCAGAAATGTCCATGATAATGCCTCTAGCGCCAACGATTTTGCCTTCATGAACAACGGGATTGGTACTTATAAGAACAGGAAACGGCCTACCATCTTTTCTCTGAAATGTGTATTCATTTGTTCCAGTCTTTTCCCCACTAAATGCTCTCTTCAGTTTTTCTTGTGCTCTTCTTCGGTGTTCTGGAATGGGAAAATCCAACGCGTTCAAGCCTTTAGCAAAGTCCTCTGCAAGATAACCGGTGATGGCGTAGGCTCTTTCGTTTACAAATGTGAGCTTTCCTTGTGTATCAGCTTCAAAAACAATCTCCGGCAATGAATTGGCAAGCGTTCTGTATTTCGCCTCGCTTTCCTTCAATGCCTTTTCCGCTTTCTTGCGGTCTGTGATGTCCATTACGCTTGCAAGTGCCCCGTTGTAATTTTCGTTATCATCGGTGATTGGCGATGTCTCCATTATCGCATAGATGCGTTTCCCATCTTTTCCAAGAAACTCGAATTCATGCTGTTCCTTGATGCCCTGCTTACGTCTTTCCAGAAGGCGCTTGGCAATTTCCACACCGCGTTCATCCATGAATGAGAACAAATGTCTTCCTTTCATTTCCTCCATGTTGTATCCCAGTATCTCTGCCATACGAGGATTGACAAAGGTGGTATAGGCATCTTTATCGATAGCCCAAATACCTTCATGCGCATTCTGTACGAGATGTCGATATTTTTTCTCACTTTTCTTCAATCTGACTTCCATTTTCTTGTTTTCAGTGATGTCGACAGAGAAGTTGATTGTGCCAATGATGTTGCCATTTTTATCTCTGCAGGGTACTTTGCCAGTTGAGAACCATCTGACTCCCTGCGCAGACTCGTAGCGATCGAGAATATCGTTTTTCGGCTGCCCCGTCGTGATTACTTCTTTGTCTTCTTCCCAGCATTTCTGCGCAACGTCAGGAGGGAAAACGTCACATAACGACTTACCCTCCAAGTTCTCCTTAGAAACACCCATATACTCGGCAAACGCCTTATTGACTCTAACCAATCGGTTGTCCCTGTCCTTATACCAGATTTTTGCCGGCATGGAATCGAGAATAACCTGCAACTCTTCTCTTTGAATCCGCAGGCCTTGTTCGGCGCGTCTAGTTCTAACTGCGTTAGTTATGTCATGCGACAGCTCGGAGTATACCGTTTCTGGATTACCATTCTTGTTTTCGTAATGGTCAGCGCCCAGGTTCAATGCTTTGATCGCAACTTCTTCTCGACCTTTTCCCGTGAAGATAATAAAGGGAATGTTGTTACCTTTCTGTCTTAGTTCCTTGAGAAATTGTAAACCGTCTTTTCCAGGCATTTGATAGTCGCTGACGACCGCATCATATTCTTCTTTCTTCATCTTTTCGACTGCTTCTTCTACCGACAAGGCGGTCTCCACTTGAAACGCTCCTTGCATTTCCAAAATTGGTTTTGCGGTCTCCAAGAAACAAGCGTCATCATCGACATGCAAAATACGTATAGTTTCTCCCTCAGACAGGTAGCGTGCGCGCTCGATCATCTGGTTTCCTCCAACAGCCACCCTATTTGTAAACCTTTGGATTAACCATTTGTGCAACTTTAAGAAAGATAGCCAGTTCTTTAGGGTTCGCGATTCCAACTGATTGGTGGGCAAATTCTGATTTGGGTGGTGAAGCGCGCACCCTAGTCACTCTGTACAACCTCCATGGCGCGCGCAAAACTCGAATTGGCGTCTTTTTGGCCATCTCCTCAACTATCGTTCTTGAGACCTCAACAGGTGAATGTGCCATCTAAAATCCTCCCCCTTGCTGCTTCTACAAAGCTACCTATAGGACTTCTAGTTAATTAAACAGTTGAAACTCACAATACTAACGGGTAGGGATAGTTCAGCTTAGAACTCACACATCGCCACGTCGAAAGTCTTTTTCTCAACATTCTTCAAGCACGTTCTGTCATGTCAATCACTTGCCAGCTCCAGTCTCAGCAACAACTGTTCCGCAGATGCCACGCGCGCGAATTCTGACGCAGTAGCACTGCGTGTTTTAGATGTGAACGATAGTGTCATAGCCCGCCTTCTTCCATCTGAAAGTTGCGCGGTACGCACTGCTGGAATAGCGAGGGAAAAGAGACAGCATCGTCGTGTCGGGCATTCATATTCGGAATCGTGAATAACACTTATATCGCAAGATATCATATATCAACAATCGATATGTCTGCAAAAAGACGTATCGCATACCTGTAGAACAGACAAACAATTGAACAAGGATGTTAAAAAATGTTAGAAGAATTGGTTTGTGGAGTTTGGCTCGCGTTGGGAGCTTACATCTTCTGGTACGTCGTTAAAGCCAAGGATTTCCAACCACTTTCTGTAGACAGCCTTGCGCTGACTTGGAAGCTGCACAAGCGTCAAACCGGGTGCAAATCCTCTTGTATTCATGATCTGTTGGTTAGGAACGGCGAGGTTGTTGGGTTCAAATGCTCATGCGGCTATGAGTTTCTTCAAAGGCGTCTTATAACGCAAAAACCCATCATTGCCCCGTTGCCCGCCAGATTGGAATCATTCAAAGACACTGGTAGAATGGTGCAGAGCTTGGGGTTAGCTTATGAAAACATCAAGAGAATTTAGCCCGGCGAAGCGCAAAGCCTCCACGACACAGAATGGTGTTATCATAATATGAGCGCAGTAGTGGTTGTTGAAATTAAGAGGTACCATTGGAGCGAGAAAGTCGTCAAGAAATCCTTCACAATAATAGGTAAGTCTCCCTATGCCGCCGCCCTCAAGTTGCGCGACACTTCGGAGAGGGTTTCGCTCCACGAAAAAGGCTCTCGCGCATGGAGAATCTCCAAGTGCTTTGTTGTGACAAAACAAGCTCAGAATCTTTCAACGGTTTGTGATCAGTCCGAGTGACTCTCAGAGCGCGCGCTTGGCAAGACGCGGGTAAATTTGATTCAAAAATCGGAGACAAATTTAAAAGTGACATTCGTGTGCGTAATCGAAATTGAATGAGGGAAATGGTGGTAAGTTTTTCTCCCTTCACTCCTTTCCCCTAGTGGAGAAAGCCACCATCTTCCCTCATATCATTTAAAAGGAACTTTTTTGGGGGTTGTTTAGGCTCTTAGTTTGGTTTGTTTCTAGTTGGTGTTTGGCGAGGGTTGAGAAGGCTAAGGCTCGATTGTGGATTCCGTCTTCAAGGTTGACAATGAAGCGTTCCATCTTAGTCGAAGTGACATATTTACTCTTTTTTATTTCATTCATTAACTGTTCCCTATCAAGCGGTCGCTTCTTTGAGATCCGTACCCAAAAGGGCGCTGGCCTCTATGTATTTGCACCTGATTGGGAGTGGACCGGTGGGGATTTGCACTCAAGAAATCAGGACGAAATTCTCCCGCATTTCCCCCTTTTTTAGAGGAGAACTTTAAGACAGAGTCGGTCTATCCGGAGGAGGTGAAATTGATGGAAGTTGAAGAAGTAGTTCAATGTCCTCAGTGTGGAGGTCGACGAGTTTACAAAGATGGGATTTGATACACTCGATCAAAAGAAGTTCAACGGTACTTATGCAGGAACTGCTACTATCGGTTTTCAGGCTAAAATGATATCTTCTTCCATTCAACTATTCTTTTTTTCTTTTCTTGATTTGTCTGAGTGTCCATAATACTGCTGGATACTTTGCTATTTGTTCGTTGAAGAGTCCGGCGTCGATGATGTTAGGATTGTAGATTCCCTTCCCATAAAAATCGTTTATGACTTTTATCTCGTCATTTTTCAGTTTGGAAAGGTGTCTCTTGGTGAATTCTTTAACTTCCGCGGTCATCTTGATGAAATCATATTGCGGGAGCTTCTCTGTTTGTAGGAGGTTTCTCAGGTGGGAGTCTGCTGGAATATGCCCTATTAGGGCAGGGTTGATTTCGTTCATTCTTGGTTCTTCATGAGTCAGACTTTCGATGATTGCGCATTTGCGGAACACCTCGCGGTCGAATATCATTTTGCTTATCTGGTATGTGTCAAAGAGATCTCGAGGTGTCATTCTATAGAGTAGGGTGCACCATTTGCTGGCGAACAGTTCTTCTTTTATTGGGGTTATCGTCTTGAAGGTTCTTTGCGTGCCTATGTGTCGGAAATCTGCTGAAGTGTCGGTTTTGAGGATTGGTGTTCGCCGGAGTATCCTATTTCTATTTTGAAGTTGTCTTCGGAGCCTTGGGCATTTACGTATTTGACTGTGAATCTGGTCAGAGGGTAGCTGGCGTTTATGGCAACGTCTGTCTCTTTGTAGCCATTCCTGTAGATTAGATCCTTGAGTCGTTTGTCTATTTCCTTTCGGATCTCTCCCCAGTCGACGTTGCCAACATGTCGATAGTTGAAGTCGAGGTCTATTGATAGTCGCACTATTTCGGGTGAGTCAATGAATGTGAGAGCTGTTCCTCCGTAGAGCGAAAGTCGGTCAGATAGAAATTTGACGGCTGAAATGTCCTCAAGAATATCTGAGATTCGACATGCTTTTTCTGTTTCTTTGGCGCTGAACCCATGCTGCAGGCTCAATGCAGTGAAGTCGTATTCTCTTTTCATTCAGATCTCTCGCAGTTGCTCCTCGAAATACCTGGGGACGTACAGGTTCCACCTCCTGTTAAGAGTGCCCGTGCTTCCTCTAACCAGGTATTGTGGAGGTCCTTCGGTTTCGATTTCCATCTTGCTCAGAGAACTGTCGCTGATGTGTTCGTAGAATGGTGATCTTTTCCTGAGAAGATCCAGCGTGAAGCCAACCCGTCTCGGAAGGGCTTTCTTTTGTTGATGAATTGTTAGGCTGATCAGTTTCTCAAAATCGACGCCGCTGAGATTTTCCAAGCTCTTTACACATTCTTCCCACCCCCCGGCATAACGGACTCTGTCGACGCATTCAATGAAGGTTCTTTCTTTGCTGCTGATTCTCAAGAAGCCGCTTCCATAAGGTTGCTCACTGATCTGTGATAGAGTGTCCTTGACGAAGACTGGTCTGAAGCTGAAGCGTCTGTAAGTGAAATGGTCAAACCTGTTTTTCGAATTGATGCACACGTAGGCTTCGTTGAAGGTGGAATAGGCGCAGCCGTAATATTCCAAAGCTGTGTGAAAACCCAGGTAATACTCTTCCCTGATTTTGGATGCTAATAGGAGTTTGTCTGGTTCATATTTTTCTGGTTTTTCGAGTGGAGATAGAACAGCATACAGGCCCTTTCGGATTGCTTGGAGTTTGTGAGCTTCGACCAGTCTCTTGACGTATTTGTGATAGACGTATTTACGGGTTGCACGACCATCGATTAAGTCAGACGACGCTTTCACGATATCATTGAAGGTAACTATCTTGATTGGAAGAAGAGCTGAGTAAAGCGCTTCAGTCTTGTTGGCCAAGGTAATTTCACTTTTTTAAGGCAGTAATCCATTATATGGCATACTGCATTAAAATATTTAAAACTTACCGCATCCCATCTCCATAATACAGAAATTTAATGCAGTTACCCACCGGAGGGCATACACCATTAAATCCCTAAAAAACACTGCGAAAAAGTTTTCTAAAGACAAGCGCGCACGCCTTGAAAACCCTCATGTCCAAGCCTGGGCTGTGCTTGAAGAAAGAATTCTGGGACATCGCCGATAAAGCGCTAAGGAGCGATATGTTTCCGAAGTTCAAATGCAATTTGTTCATCCAATACAAACGCCCTAGCGCGCGCTATAGCCTGGGAGTACCGGTGTGTTGAAAAAACGATGTTGAATGGACCGGTGGGGATTTGAACCCCAGACCTCCTGAGTGCAAGTCAGGCGTTCATACCAACTGAACTACCGGCCCGTCTCCACTTGCTCTAATGAACACGAACGTCAAGAAATTTAGAGCTTTCGGTCTCAGGTTTTCCACGGAAGAAACTCAATCACTCAACCAGAAAACACATGCCGTGTCTCTGGCGCAATTTGGACAGAAAATAAATTAAATCGCGTACACTGGAAAAAGAAAAGAGAGAATAAAGACGTTTTCTATAAAGCTGTCAGCTTGATTTAGAATCTTCTTCTCGTGTTTGTGTTTCTTCTCTTGGACCAACACTCTCGGCAGTATACTGGTCTGCTTGTGTCAGGCTTAAAGGGAACTTCGCATTCCTTTCCACAATCAGCGCAAACTGCCTTGTGCATCTCCTTCTCTGCCATTTTACGATTTCAACTCCTTTGCTTGGTTTGTGCAAAAATTGCTTCTTGCACGACCATTTATCACAAGCCTCAGAGACTTATAAAACTTGTCGTAGAAATCTTGCCGAAGTGGATTCGAGTCTGTAGTGACTATTAAGCACTTTTTCCGAGCGATAAACAATAAAAGAGGGCCAAACTGCGACCCGAAAAACGAGAAGCAAGAACCTATGACAGCCTGACCCTCTCGATTGGAGGAAAGCCCTTAAATATGATATGCTGGTTTCAAGGTTTTTCTGAACGGTGCGGCAAATGGTCGATCCAAGAATCGAGAAACTCGCCCAGCTCTCCATCCACTACAGCGTTAACGTGAAACCACGCGAGAAAGTCCTCATAAACGGAACTGGACAGGCCTTTCCTCTAATCAACGAGCTGTACAAAGAATGCCTCTTGTGCGACGCTTACCCCACTGTGATTGCCGGCCTCAACCTTCAATACACTTTTTACAAATACGCAAAACCTCATCAACTGAAATTCCTCTCACCCTTCGAACGATTCATCTTCCAGAACATGGACGTCAGCATAGGCATATTCTGCGAACCCAACCCAAAAGCACTTTCAAACATAGACCCCGACAAAATAAGGATGGCCTCGGCCTCAAGAAGGGAGCTGTCAGACATCTTCTTCAAACGCGTCGAAGAAAAAAAGCTAAGGTGGACAGGCCTACCCCACCCAATAGACGCCCAAGCACAGGAAGCGGCCATGTCACTAGAAGAATACGAGAACTTCGTCTTCAGCAGCTGCATGATAGACAAAGAAGATCCCGTTAAAGAATGGAAAAAAGTGCACAAGCAACAACAGAGAATCTGCGACTTCCTAAACCAAACAACCTTGATTCGCATAATCGGCGAAGACACGGACCTAACGTTCAACGTGAAAGGAAGAAAATGGATAAACTGCAGCGGAAAAGAAAACATGCCAGACGGAGAAGTCTTCACGGCACCAGTTGAAAACTCCGTGAACGGCACGATAAGGTTCACTTATCCAGGCATAGTCTCAGGCAGAGAAGTTGAAGACATAAAACTCACCTTCAAAAATGGCAAGGTGACAAAGGCCTCGGCTGCCAAGGGAAACGAGCTTCTCAAAAAACTTCTAAAAGTCGAAGGCACAGACCGCCTCGGAGAAACCGCCATCGGAACCAACTATGGAATAAACAAATTCACCAAGAACATGCTCTTCGACGAAAAAATGGGAGGCACAATACACATGGCCCTAGGAAACTCCTACCCAGAATCAGGTGGCAAAAACAGGTCAGCAATACACTGGGACATACTAAAAGACATGAAAAAAGACGCAGAAATACACGCAGACGACAAACCCTTCTACAAAAACGGCAAATTCCTAATCTAACAACACGCCCTATGACTTGTTACCACACAACATTACCACCATTGTTACCAACAGAGACCGGAGGGTCCACAACCAAGAATAACAAGTTTCTCACAACCCAAAATATTGATCAACTGCAATTCATTATGACATGATTCTCTTCCCCCGAAGGCGCAAAGCCAAACTCAATAACGCAGATTAAGAAGCAACAACATTAGAAAGAACAGACTGGGGAGTCCCAAAATTGGAGTACAAGACCGTCAGGGTTGAAGCCCGAGAAGGCTGCAACGTCATTCTGGGCATGGCACACTTCATCAAAACTGTGGAAGACCTGTACGAAGCGCTGATCAACGCCGCTCCAAACATAAAGTTCGGCATAGGCTTCTGCGAAAGCTCAGGCCCCTGCTTGGTAAGGCACGAAGGAACTGATGAAGAACTGAGACAACTCGCAGCAAAAACCGCCCTCGAAATCGGCTGCGGACACAGTTTCATAATATTCCTGAAGAACGCGTACCCAATAAACGTCATGGACAAGGTCAAGAACGTCCCAGAAGTCTGCACAATCTACGCCGCAACAGCAAACCCCCTAGAAATCATCATCGCAGAAACAAATCAAGGAAGAGGAATAATGGGCGTAATAGACGGAACGAAAAGCAAAGGCATCGAAACCGAACAGAACATCAAAGAAAGGAAGAAATTCCTGCGGAAAATCGGATACAAACTCAGCTAAGCCTCGACCGATAACCTGTCTCAAATCATTCTGTAAACCATAAAAGCCGCGAAAAAGACAAGGCAGGGTGAGACGACGGTAGATACAGCCTAGCCAAAACTGAAATGCGCCGGATGATGCCGAGAATATCAGCGCGCCGAGCAAAGCCATGTTCTACTTGTTCAAAGCGAATTCTTGTCGAAGTTCAAAGCTCATTTTCTCTTTCATTCTTTCGGACGTGTAAACAACCAACTGTTTGAATTGACGCTCCGTCAAAACGTGACTGGCCCTTGAAAGGATTTCGAGACAAACTTCCTTGAAAACCAAATCAGCACAACCCTGCTTTGCATCGTCAACCAATTCCATGCAAGCCTGAAGGATTTGTTCGCTCAAAGACTATTCACCCTGCAGAAATCAACTATCCGTCGGAAAGATTAAACGTTTATGAATTCAAAAGCATAATCACAAATTCTATCAAGTGGCCCCTGAGACAAGCCAAAGCCTCCTCTTTACAGAACGTAATATTCCCTCAGAAACAAGACTCTGCCCTACACACGCGATGAAAAGTGCAAAGCTTATAAAATACGGTCTTAACCAGATACTAAGAAGATGAGAGAACCATGGACAACCCAGTTTTGGACGCAATAAAGAAAAGAAGAACAACCCTCAGATTCGAAAGCACCGATCTGGAAAAGGGCCTGATTGAAGATGTCCTTGAGGCCGGACGATGGGCGCCTTCGTGGCTTAACAAGCAACCTTGGAACTTCACAATCATAAAAGACCCGAAAACGAAAGAACAATTGAGCGAGGTGGTTCCCACGGCTTTTATACAGGGACTGAAAGAAGCGCCAGTTTGCATCGCAGTCACCGTTAACACGGAAGAAGACCCCTACCACTTCGCCGAAGCCGGAGCCACAGCCGCACAGAACATGACCCTCGCCGCTCACAGCCTCGGATTGCAAACCGCTTGGATTGGTGTCCTCGATTTGAAAGAACAGAAGAACTCGGCTGAAGCCAAAGTCAAAAAAATTCTGGAAATCCCGAAAAACCACCGCGTGATAGCGCTTCTTCCGATTGGACACGCCAAATTCGACGTCCTGAAAAAAGAACGGAAAGAACTCCGCCAAATAGTCTACGAAGAGAAATTTGGAAAACGCGCATCCACCTAAGCCCAATCTAGCTCCCGAACAGCTCGCCAGCCTCAATTCCTTTATTTTAATGCGACAATTCCTGTATATCAAAACATCTAGGCATAACGGAACAGTGAACTCGTCCATGGGACACCTCGCCGTCTGGAAGGTGCTGGAAGAAATGGTTACCGACTTCAAGAAAAAGCAGGTAGCTGTCCCAGCCGACATAATTGGCGACTTGAAAAGCGCAAAGACGATAATCAAGATTTTAAAAGCTGACCCAGCCTGCGGGGAGAACGTCCAAAAAATTGACGAATACCTCACAAATGTGGAATCATACCTGATTTCTGAGGCACAGAAAAAGTTCGGCCAAGAATACGTCGATGAATGGCTTCAGAGGATAAATGAGGCTGGCCGAAAAACGGTTGATGAACAGGAGGAAACAAACTTCGTTTCCGGCGTGACTGGAGAAAGGGAGTGGATTCGTCTCACCCCCACCGAAGAATTGCCCTTGGAAAAACTGAAAACCCTCGCAAAGGAATCAAACCTTTCATGCAAAGTTCAAGACAATGAACACCTGATTGTTCTGGGACCAGACGCGGTCTTGAAAGATTTTGTCAAGAAAATTGCTGCAAAGCAAAAGTTGAGGACTCGAAAAGAACACTGAAAAGTACGTAAATGTTAAAGCTTGGAGATGCAGTAAACATTTTTATAAAAACATCGGACAAATGTCTACGATGAGAAAGGGGCATGCTCCGGAGAAAGCGAGGGCCTAAACTAAATGCCCTACATTAAGAAGATAGAGCTTAAAGGCTTCAAGTCATTCGGACCGCAGGGCGTTAAAGTATCTCTAGATAAAGGCTTCACCGCCATCACGGGCCCCAACGGGAGCGGAAAAACAAACATTCTAGATGCCTTCTTGTTCTCGCTCGGCGAATTGAGCACGAGAAGACTCCGTGCGGAAACCGCCGCCAAACTACTATTTAATGGGTCCGAAAAGGCTGGCATGGAAAGAGCAAAAATGGCCAAGGTGGTCATTCAATTTGACAATTCAGATGGACGCATGCCCGTTGACACCGTTACCGTCACGATTTCGCGGGAGGTTTACAGAAACGGCCAGAGCGTATACCGACTTAATGGAAGAAGAATCTCCAGAGCACACTCCTTGGAGATTCTCTCCATGGCCGGAATCAGCTCCATGAGTCAGAACATAATCCTACAAGGCACGATAACACGTCTGACCGACATCTCACCCATGGAACGCCGAAAAATAATCGAAGATCTGGTCGGGATAGGCCAATACGACAGCGAAAAAGCTCAAGCAGAAGAGAAGCTGCGAGCAGCAGACATTTCCATCCGCACGGCCATGGGAAGAATAGATGAAGTGCAGAAAAGATTGGATGATCTGGAAAGAGAGCGCAATGAACTATTGAGAGCCAACTTCATTCACGCTGAGATAAACAAGTTTGAAACAATAAAAATCTCGTACGAAATGGGGCAAACGCAGAAAAAGGTAGAGGAAAGTTCTTCAGAAGCAGAAAAAATCGGCGGTAAACTCGAAAAACTGAGACAACTGCGGGATGATCGTAGATCGAAAAGAAGAGCAGTCGAAGGCGAATGGCGAAGACTCAGCTCAGAAATAGTTGAAGAAGGCGGCTCACAAGTCCTGAAAGTGCAGGTGAGAATCGGAGAACTCAAGTCAAAACTGACAGAAATGGCCTCAAGAATCAGCTCTGGAAAAACAAGCTTGGAAGGCCTGAAGCAGATAAGAGAAAACAATGTGGGACAGTACCAGTCGATTCGAAAAGAAATACATGAAAATCGCCTGAGAATCAGACAGTTGAGTAATGAAAAAGAAAGAATTTCTTACCAGACAAGTCAGAAACAAGATGAACACGATGCTCTCGCAAAAGAAACCGTTCAGCTTTGGGAAAACCTCGGCGAAAACAGCAAGAGAATTCGCGAAATCGAGCTTAAACTCGAGGACGACTACAAAAGGCTCGCATTCCTGAGATCTGAGTATCTTAAAAACCAGACGACAATCAGAGTGCGCGCCAGAAGACTTAGAGATCTGCAAGACCGAAAAACGCGATTCTCCGGAACTATGAGTGAACTGGAAAAGTCATTCCTTGAACTGGAAAAAGTCCAGAAAGAACAGAAGACACAACTGAAAAACCTGGAACGAACCCGCGAAAAACGAATGGCACAGAGACAGGCTGCGGAGAGGGAAATAAAAGAGGCTGGAAAAATCGCTGATTCAGCCCGTGAAGCAGTCGTAGAGTTCGTGACACAAAGGGAACTTGCAGAAACCGTTGCGGCAGAAGAAAAAGCGTTAAGGAGCATAGAAGAACTGGGCGACCTCGGCGTAATCCAAGGCGTCTACGGAAGACTGCGTAACGTGATAAAAATCGACAAGAACTTTCAGCGCGCAATAGAAGCAGCTGCCACTGGATGGCTGGACGCACTTGTCGTGAGAGATCTTGATTCAGCCTTCACATGCACAGAGACACTCAGAAAAATGAAGCTAGGACGGATAAAGATTATCCCCCTACAAGAAGCAACGAACGCCAAACCAACAAAAGTTCCTGAAAAAGAAGGAATAACCGGGGCAGCTTCAATCTTCATGAAATTTGAGAAAAGCTTCCAGCCCGCTATCAACTTTGTTTTCGGAGACACGCTAATAGTTTCAGACGACAAGACCGCCCTAGCTCTCTCAGCCCAAGGCTGCCGGGCAGTCACCGTCAACGGGGACGTTTACGAGGTAGGCGGCGCGTTTGAGAGCGGATACTACCGCGCTCCAATAGACTTCTCCACGATAATCCCGAGCGAACTTGCCATCAAGAACCTAGACGAAGCAGTTAACGCGCTGCAACAGCACCTCTCTAGAAGAGGAAGCGACATCACCGGATTTGAAGAGGAAATCGCCAAGACCCGCGTCGAAATCGCCCGCCTGACAGAAAGCATCACCACTCTGGAACGGGAGATAACTAGAGTCAAAAGAAACATGAGAAGAACAAGATCAAACGTCAAACGAATTGATCACCTAGTTACTCGAAGCGACAAAGAGATAGAGAATGAAAAATCGCAGATGTGGGTACACAGGGCTGAGAGGAGCACAATCCAGAAGGAAATGCGGAAGCTCCAAACCGAATTGGCTTCCTTGAGAAAGAAGGCAGATCCAGCACACATTCAGGAAATGGAAGTTGAGAGAGAAAAACTCGCCGAAGAAATAATCACCTTGAGACAGAAGCTCGGCGCCACCGAGACCGAAAGGTCAACGCTCCAATCGCAATTTGACAACGTGTTAAGAGTTGGATATCAAAACTCAAAGATACAAGTCTCTAAAGTCAATCAGCAACAGGGAAGAGTCGAGAAAGAAGTCGAAGAAGCATTGAAAGAAAGAGAATCACTGAAGCAGGAATTGGGAGAACTCGAAAAAAGCCGGATTGAGCTTTCGAAGAGCGTTTTCTCAGCGAGAGAAGAATCGAAGAAATTCACGGCTCAGATTGACGACATAGACAAGGAACTCAAGAAACTCGACAGCGAATATGAACAGGTTGATAGACTGCTGAATCAGCTTCAACTGAGCGTTCAAACTTCTCAGCTGCGGCTTGAACAGAACCGAAACCAACTCAAACTTTTCGGTTACGATCAACCGCTGGTCGTCGCCCCGAAACAGGTTGAAGAGGCCGAAACATCCATAAGAATGATGCAGTTCGAACTGGAAAGAATAGGGGCGGTCAACCAACTTGCACTTTCTCATTACGCAGATCAGATTTCGCGTTACAAAGAACTGTCGATGAGAATGAATGAGCTTGAAAAAGAAAAACAAGCAATAGTGCAGTTCATGGACGAAATCGAAAGCAAAAAACGCAGAGTCTTCACAGAAGCATTTGACAAAATAAACCAGAACTTGAGCAAATACTTCTCAAAGGTCACAGGAGGAGGACACGCTGTTCTGACGCTTGAAAACGCTGAAGACCCGTTCCAAGGCGGAATAGACATGATTGTGACGTTTCCTAACAAGCCCTCGATAGTGGTGGGTGGAGCCAGCGGCGGCGAACGTTCAGTGGCAGCCGTCGCATTCATATTCGCCCTGAGAGAGTTCACACCAGCATCCTTCTACATTCTCGACGAGGTGGACGCTCACCTTGACGCACTGCACGTGTCGAAACTGGCCGATCTGCTCTTGGAAGAGTCGGATAAGACCCAGTTTATAGTCATCACACTGAAGCCGGAAATGGTGAACAAAGCACAGAGAGTGTACGGCGTTTACATGCGCGACGGAAACTCGAACGTCGTCTCGGCAAAATTCCTGGAGGCGCATGGCTGATGTCCACGCCTGCGGTCATAAGAAAACCTTTCTACCTGCTTCCCCCTTGGAACATCCTCTTCGAGTTTAACAAACTCGAGAAGCTTGTACCGTGGAACGTCAACATTGCCTATTTGCTTACATCATTCCTTGAACGCATGGAGAAAACAGGACAAGTCGATTTCAGAGCTTCCGGCGTGGCCCTTGATTCTTCAGCTCTAATATACCTCATGAAGTCTAGACTCTTACTCAAGCTGGAGGAGCCTCCGCCACCGCCAAAGGGACCGCTAGACTTCCTGCCCCCTCCCCTGTTTCTGCCCCTCAGACACGAACTCACCTCAACAACGATAAAAAACCTGCTAGAAGTTCTGGATGACGTGTTGAAGGGCGAAAAATTGATACATTTAGAAAAAACGATTGCACAGAATGTTCTGCCGACACCGTCAGAGATTCTTCCACAACTGGATTTGTACCTGATGGAAATCGAACTCCAGATGGAAAAACTCTACGCATCTCTGTCGGAGAGAGTGAAAGGCGCAGGCTTGATAGAACTCTCAACCCTCGTGAAGGATTTTGGAAGACTGGAGGGCGTCCGTACGTTCATCCTTCTGCTCTTTCTCGCCCAAGAGGGAAGGATAAACCTGTGGCAGAACGAGGAGACAGAGGAGATTTACATCACGGTTGGGGAGTTAAATCTTGCAAGAAGCTGAGAAACGGGCAGTCGAGTCCAACGTGGAAGTTGGACAAGATGAAAAAGAAAGCAAACCAAAGCATGACCTAGTGCTTGTAGAAGCTGCATTATACGTTGCGGGACACCCACTGGACATAAACGAGTTGTGTTCGGTTCTGAAGACCCGGTCAAAAGCCAGAACAAGAAAGATTGTGGAAAAACTGATTCAGGACTACGTGAACAGGAACACGGCCCTCGAAATCTTGGAACTAAAAGATGAGAGATTTGTTATGCAGCTGAAAAGCGATTTCACGCCGAACGTCAGAAGATTCATCAATAGACCGCTGCTCTCCGTCGGTCCATTGAAGACGCTTTCGTACATAGCATACCGGCAACCTGTAGTGCAGAAGAGAGTCGTTGATGTGCGCGGTCACCATGCCTACGGCCACATAAAAGAGCTTAAGGACATGGGTTTGATTGCCAGCGAACGAAACGGACGTTCTATGGTTCTCAGAACAACCGAATATTTCGCGGATTATTTTGGGTTAAGCCAAGACACAGCATCGATGAAGAGAGAGTTAAAACGAGTTTTTGAGAATTTTCCGAAAGTGGAGGAACCTCGAACTGAAAACGGATAGGTTTATATTTAAACAGATGGTGATAGTGAACACCAAATTTAGCATCAAGTGAGAAAATCATGTCTGTTTGGCACGGCGACCAGCACAAGAAAACTCGGTCTGGAGCCAGAAGAAAGGGCTACAGAAAAAAGAGGAAATACGAGCAAGGCACGTTTCCGGCAGAAACCCTCATGGGTGAACAGAAACGGAAGTGGACTCGGGGAAGAGGAGGAAACCTCAAACTCAAGACATTGGCCGAAAAGCAAGTATCTGTGACCGATCCAAAGACTGGAAAGACCGAGAAGACTGAGGTTGTGCGAGTCGTGAAAAACCGCGCAAACATTGATTACGACCGCAGAGGGGTAATAACTAAAGGGGCAGTGGTGGAGACACCTTTGGGCCAAGCGCGCATCACTTCACGGCCTGGACAACACGGAATATTGAACGCTGTCCTAACCGGAGAGGGAAAAACCTAAGCGTCACTTCAAACTGGGAACACTGCGGGTTTTCATAAGCTGTTTAGCAATGAGAGAAACTATCTGGCCTTTTGAACCCTTTTTCTTAACCAGGATCATGCCGGTTTTCAGCCAGGGCGTCTTTGAATAGCCAACATCAGCGACGAGCTCATGCGCCAGACCAAGCTTCTCCGCAGCGTCTTTCACCTCTGCGATTTTAGGGAACGGAACAGCCAGATTTCTTGGCACTCTTCTTCCATTGTCCCTTGTCTTAGTCGAATCGAAGTAAGCCGGCCAAATGATTATCTTGTCTTGCTGTCTCACACGCTTCTCCTCCGTCACTTTTGGGCGTAGTAGGCCGTCAACTTATTGTCATTCTTGTCTATCCTAACGAATCCAAACCGCTCGAACTGCACCACATCGTCCTTCTTCAGCCGTCTGCAGAAACCTTCTGCAACGCCCTCTGCCAAAGTTGCATCGGGCATCACAACTTGGCAGGGCATGTCCTCGCCCACTGGAACCCAGTGAATCAACTGCGCCTTAATATCCCTTGCCTGCTCGTAGGACTCGCTCATGAATGAAGCTTCAGCTGCATTGATGTTTGCTGTCAGAATTTTCACGTTGAACAATTCCATCAGACGAAGCACCGTCCCAACCTTTGAGGCATCTACGTCTTTTCTTGAAACCCAAAAGGCCACGTGGGCATCGTTTCCAGTCGGTGTTATCGTGTATTCCCTGAACCCTCTTTCAGGATGGTCAGGATGCAAGCGAAGTTTGATTAGATAATTTTTGGGAACCTGCTTAACGGTTAGCTCCAGTGGGTCTTGCACAAAGAAGTACCTGTCAGCGACAGGATCTAGTATCTTGCGGTTGTGAGCGTAAAGGTTCTCCCAGCTCAGCACGACGTCGGATGTTTTTGGTCCTATATCGATCATCAGCCTTCTGATCGCCTCAGGGCTTATTCCACGCCTGCGCAGGGCCACGAAAGTGGCTAAGCGCGGATCGTCCCAGTCCTTGTAGAGCCCTTCCCTCATTCCTTGAACAATCTTCGACTTGCTCAGAGAAGCTCCTGTAATCTTCAGCCTCCCGTAATGAATGGTTTCAGGATACTTCCAGCCCAAGTGTTGATACATGTACTCCTGACGAACCTGATTCGTGAGGTGCTCCTTCCCTCGAATGATATGAGTGATTCCCATTAGGTGATCATCGACTCCAGCTGCGAGATTATAAAGTGGCCATACGCGATATTTGCTTCCGACTCTCGGATGAGGGTACTTCTTGGTGTCAAGAATGCGGAGGGCAGGCCAATCGCGCACCGCAGGGTTTGGGTGATTCAAGTCCGTCTTGACGCGGACGACGGCCTCGCCCTCCCTGTAGCCCCCTTCAAGCATACGCTTCCACCTCGCGAGATGCTCTTCCCGCGGACAATCGCGACATTCACAAGGCTCTTGAGCCAGAATTCTCCTCCGAAACTGTTCAGGCTCACACGTGCAGACATAAGCGTTACCATCCTTGAGCAGCTTCTCAGCATACTCATAGTATATTGGGATTCTGTCGCTCTGGATGTACTCCTCATCAGGTCTGCACTCAAGCCAAGCCAAGTCCTCTCTGATGCAATCGTAGAACTCCAGAACCGGCCTTTTCAACTTGGGATCTGTATCTTCGAAGCGAAGTATGAATTTGCCCTTGTACATACGCGCATACTCGTGGCTCAGCACAATGGCCCTAGCAGACCCCAAATGCAGCACGCAATCGGGGTTCGGCGAATATCGCGTAACAATTTGCGAATAGCTCGACGCGTTCGTCAAAGGCGGCAGATGCTTCTCCTCCTGCCCTTTATCCTTCACGAGAGCCTCGGGCCATTCTTCCTGAATAATGTGCAACTGTTCGTCCAGCGAAAGAGCGTTGACCTCTCGAATGACCTGGTCTACGAGGTCTGAGACCTCCTGAACCTTGGACCTGTATTCAGGTTTTTCACCCAGTATTTTTCCGACAACAGGCCCAGCCTGCGCCTTGCCCTCGTGTCTAATCGCGTTCAACAAAGCCGTCTTGCGAATGGATTCCTTGAGCTCATTGTCCATCTCGTCCACCACCAGCTAATGCCCAACCGCCTAGATTTTTCTCTCAGTCAAGAATTCTGCGAAAGCTTTTAGTTTTTCCTTCGCTTCTGAACTGGATAGAAGTTGCTCGGTTTCTTTCCAGCTTGTTCTTACGACTCTTCTGGCAAACCGCTTAGTGTATTCTATTGAGTCGTACTTCTCCATTATGGCGATGGCTTCGTCTCTGAGTCTCTGTTCCGAAGTGCGCATGTTGAGTATTTCGATCAGTCTTTTCCTGTCTGCGTCGTTTGAAACCTTAAGGGTGTGTATCACTGGCAGGCTGCGCTTTCCTTCCGTTACGTCCTGTCCGCGGCCGCCTTTTCCATCTGCGAACTGCGCGCTAGTTAGGTCCAGAACGTCATCCTTCATTTGAAAAGCTATGCCCAGGCTTTCGGCGAAGTAGCCCAGCTTTTCAACCGTCTGTTCATCCGCATCGCACAGGACAGCCGCTATCTTGGCGGCCATTCTCGCCAATGTCCCAGTCTTGTACGCGCACATCTGCAAATAGTCCTTTTCACTTATCCCGTCCGCGTTTGCCAAGCCACGGTGCCACGCTATGTCCATAGCTTGGCCAAGGCTTAGGTTGATCATCTCCTGAGCGTAAACCGCGTATGCCTGAGCGAGTTTTCGGGATGAAATTTTGCTTCTGTTCTCCAACAGTGGAAGAAGCGGCAAATAATACATCGCGTTTCCAGCGTTCACTGCTATGTCCAAGCCGAATAGTTTATAGGTGCACGGTTTGCCCCGTCTCCATTCTGAGCTGTCTTCTAGATCGTCAACCATCAGAGTTCCGTTGTGCACGACCTCGGGAATTATCGCGAAATCGATGAAACGAGCTGATTGCTTGCCGAGCGCTTCACATATTAACAGGAACAGTGCTGGACGCCACCGTTTTCCGCCCCTGTCAAGAAATTCCCATATCGGATCAGCAATTGCCTTGTTCAGAGCCTCCAGGTTGTAGGCGTAACGTGGTTCACTGACGCTGAAGAGAATTGCCTTTTTTGATAGGGTTCTCGGAATGTACCTCTCAATCATCTTGTCCACAATTGAGATATTCTTTTCGAGAAAATCTTCAAAACTCAAAGCTAGGTCCTTCCTCTTCTCGCATAGGACTCGACGTCGAACCCTCTCGTTCTCAGCCAATCAGCTGTCTTACCCATTAAGACAACTGGGACACTTTGAAGAGCTTCGATTGATGCTGCGCCTGTAAGAAACATCGCGTTTCGCAGTTCGTCCAACAGGAGCGACAGCGCATCCCTCGTCTCCAAAGTCCCCTTGACGGCAGCCCGAAGCACGGGCTGAGAAAGGCTTGCCATACTCGAACCCAGGGTCAAGGACTTGGCCACGTCCACTCCGCTTCGTACTCCCCCAGAGGCAATTATAGGAATGCTCACTGTTTGAGAAGCTTCAACAATGCTTACAGCTGTTGGAATGCCCCAGTCCCAGAAGAGACTTCCAAGCCTCTGCCTTTGAGCGTCTCTTAGTTCTCTTGCGCGGTAATACTCAACGGCAGCCCAGCTCGTTCCGCCTGTCCCGCTAACGTCTATGCCCTTGACCCCTGCGGCCTCCAGCTTCTTTGCCTCCTCCGCTGATATCCCGGCGCCAGTTTCTTTTGCAATGACAGGCCTTTCCACTTCTTCGGCGATTCGAGTCACGTTTTCCAGGATTCCTGCAAAGTTCGTCTGTCCCTCAGGCTGGGCCGTCTCCTGCAGAGCGTTCAGGTGTATGGCCAACGCGTCCGCCTCAACCATTTCCATTGCCCTTCTTACCTTATTGAGGCCTATTCCGTTAACCAGTTGCACCCCGCCGATATTCGCGACGAGAAAAGCTGTTGGCGCCTTCTTCCTTGCCACGGCAAAAGATTCTTCAAGCTTCTTGTCTTCCAGCGCGGCGCGTTGACTACCCACTCCCATTCCTAAGCCAAGTTCTTCAACTACTTCGGCTATCGTCGCGTTGATTTTTGTGGCTTCATGCGTTCCGCCGGTTATGGCGCCCACAATCAGAGGTGCCGCAAACTTGTGACCGAAAACTGTTGTTGACAAATCTATCTGTCGTTTGTCGATTTCCGGAAGGGCCCTGTGAACGAGTAGCACGTCTTCAAAGCCCGTTGTCGCTTCTCTAGCCTGTACGTTATGATTCAACGATATGTCTATGTGTTCCGCTTTCCGTCTTTTTGTCCTCTCTGCCAAGATCTATTCCTTCCCTATCACCGTGCCTTCTACTGGTTTTCCTTCAAGAACCTTGCAGACGTTACCTGGCTTCAAGGCATTCACTATGGTCACAGATATTCCCTGCTCGACTGCGGGCATTAGTTCCACGACTTTGCCGAACATGCCACCTGTAACGTCGCGAACCGTCGGCATGCAAAGCTTGTTCTGAAGCTCCTTCAGTTCTTCTCGATTCAAGTGCTTGAACAGCTTTGCGGTTTTCTCAATCTTGGGATCGGCATCATAGAGGCCGTCCACGTCGACCCCAAATATTATGCGTTGTGCGTTGAGTCTAATAGCGAGTTCTGATACGAGCTGATCGCCAGAAAGTATTGTGAAGCCTAGTTTTGAGTCTACGACGGCATCTCCGTAGAGGACGGGAATGAAGCCCATGTTCAGCAGTGCTCTTATGGCTGAGTCTTCAAAGTGTTTTATTCTTCCGCTTTCGGTGATGATACATGATGATGGTGTAACGCTCACCGCCAGAACCTCGTCCCAGATGAGAGAGTCCATGAACAGACCGTTTAGCATGGTCATGACGTAATGAGTCTCTGAGAATCCTATCTTTTGCGAATCCTCTTTCAATCCCTCTTTTATCGCGTATTTCTGGGCTGAGGGGTGACCGAAGCTTCCGCCTCCGTGAACGATTATCAACCTTTTGACGTTGGATTTCCGTATTTCCTCCGTCAAGCGGGCTATTTCTCCAGTTCGAGGACTTAGTTCGCCGTTCTTGTCCGTGATGACGGATCCGCCAATCTTCAGAACTGTCAGCTCAGGGTTGTTCAATTTTGACTCCTTCATCTGTTTTTTTCGCTATGAATGGTCTTCCTCCCGCTCTCAATATCGCGTCCATGACTAGTTCTGTCCTTTCGTTCTTCGCTAATGCGACCATGCATCCGCCGCCTCCGGCTCCAGTTAGTTTTGCGCCTAGGGCTCCTGCCTTGCGTGAGGCGTTTATCAGCCACTCGAGTGACTCGTCGGATACTCCTAGAGCGTAGAGCAAGGCGTGGTTGATGTTCATCAATTCGCCCAGAGTGACTAAATCATTGTCCTTGAGGATGTCGATGGCCCTTAGGACGATTTCTCTGGCAGCTCTTTGTAGAGGCTCGAAGACGTTCGGGTAATTCTCCATCATGCTTCGAACCTTTTCAACTTGAACTCGTGTAGATCTCTGGATGCCCGTGTCTCCTACGACGAGCGGGATGTCCGCCTTGACTTCCAAAGGCTTGAATCCTGTGTCCATTTGAAACAGGAGCGCGCCGCCGAATGTTGAAATGGCAGGGTCCACCCCTGAGGTGGTACCGTGTACGACCTTCTCGGTTTCACACGCGATGCGGAAGACATCTTCCTTTGACATCTTTGCCTTGAGAAGGGAACCTGTTGCTGCTGTTGCAGCGGCTATTACAGCTGCTGAAGAGCCTAAACCCGCCGCGACAGGAACAGTTGAGTTGATTTCAATGTTCAGGCCGATGTCTTCCCCGCAGGTTTTCATGACTTTTTCCGCGGCCAGCTTGATTGCCTCGAACCTCATCCTAGCCTCCTTCGCATCTCCCTTCTCGACCTTGAAATTCCCATCCTCGAAGAAGCCCGCGAAACCCAGGTTTGCCGATTGCAGATGGATACGTTTGTCGTCGCGGCGATCCACCGTTGCATACGCCCGTTTGTCAATGGCCAGAACAATGGAGGGCTCACCGTAGACTACGAAGTGTTCTCCGAAGAGTATAACTTTCGCGGGAGCTGAGGCAACGACTCCCATTCTCACCACTATTTCATGAAACACACGGCGGCGTACCCAACCACGCTTGAGCGGTCGCCAGTCACATCTCCACTGGTCTTATAGCATAATAATCTTGCCTCTGTTCCACCCAAAATCTTCGCTGCGGTGATCAGGGCTGCTATTGGCCCGTGGCCGCATGCAGTGATGTTGTAAGTTTCAATCGTTGATTGAAATCGAACTTCATCCATCGCCACGATTGCTTCAAGAGCCTTCTTGTCCTTCCGTTCTGCACTTTCCTGAGGCTCATAATGAGTCATGTCTGAAGACGCTATGATAATGGCTTTCTTGTCAAGCAAGGCTTTAGCCACAGCCTGTCCAACCTCTCTGGCTGAGGATATGTCCTGCATGAGGAAGCAGATTGGCACAATCTTGAATGTTGAGTGGTAAAGGTACTGGAGAAATGGAAGCTGAACTTCGATTGAATGCTCATCCCTATGAGCTGAGTCGTCAATGTCTATTATGCGTGACTCACGCACGATTTTATTTGCCGTCTCGCGATCTACCTCAACGTCGCCGAGAGGTGTGCGCCAAAGCCCTTCATTCATGACGGCCAGACCGCTACCGACGCCGGTGTGGTTTGGACCGAGAAGGACCACAACATCGGGTTTGCCATCGACAGCAAGCGCGTAGTAAGCGTGTGCAGCTACCGGCCCAGAATACATGTAGCCCGCGTGTGGACAGATGAGGCCTATAACGTTTTTGGGGTAGTTCTTGGCGACCTCAGGAAGCTTTCCTGGTCCTAGCTTGTCCGTGAAACATTTCTCTATTTGTTGTTTGAGCGCATCAGATGTTCCTTCATAGAAGGCTCCGGCTTGTGTCGGACGCCGAACCTTCACCATTGAGTTAGGTTTCCTCCTCCTCCCGCGCGATCCTCGCTTCAAAATCATCTATCGTCATTGGCGGGTCCTTGTCCATCGGCAATTCGCCCCTCTCTCGGAGTATCTGCCTTGACAAGACCCAGTAGATAACAGCTAACGCGCGTCGGCCTTTGTTATTTGTTGGGATTACAAGATCCACCCCGTTGAACTCGTTGTCAGTACTGCACAGAGCCACCACAGGAATCCCGACAGAAGCCGCCTCTTTTACAGCTTGAATGTCCGCTCTCGGGTCGGACACTATAAGCACCTCAGGCTCAATACGATTAGGATACAACGGATTGGACAACAGTCCCGGGATGAACCGCCCAATAACCGGAGTTGCTCCAGTTAGTTGACAGAATTTGGTTACCGGTTCCTGTGCATACAGTCTAGCCCCGGCGGCAGCCACTTTTCCAGGTTCATACCGTGCAAGAAACTTGCCCGCTACTCTTATGCGATCATCCGTTTTCTTAACGTCCAAGACGAACAGGCCATCGGCCCTAACTCGGTATATGAACTGTTCCATGTCCCCGGTCTTCATTCTGGTTCCGATGTGTATTCCAGCAGACAGCAACGTGTCTCGCGGCATGAGTAGTTCTTCTTCCGGAACAGACTCAGCACTTGGCTCTGTTGCCTCCGCTTTGGTTTCTTCCGTCAGTTTTACCTCTTCCTCTATAACCTCTTCATCCTCTGTCTCTTCTTCAGTTTCTTCTGCGGTTTCTTCCTCGATATTCTCTTTGCTATCGTCGTCTTCAGACAAGTTTCTATCCTCCTTGAAGTACGTCAAGACTGGCCATCACGGCCCTGTCCCCAAGAAACTCTTCGATCCTTATTAACTCGTTTATTTTCGCGATGCGAGAGCCTTCAACAACTCCAGTTTTTATTACTGGACACTTGAACGCTACGGCCAAGTGTGCTATGTGCCAGTCGCAGGTGTCACCCGACCGGTGAGACATCACTGGCACGTATCCGTTTCTTTCCGCCATTTCGACAGTTTCCCATGCGTCCGTAAGAGTGCCCACTTGGTTGACTTTTATTATGATAGAGTTGGCCGCGTGCAACTTTATCCCGCGGCTTAGTCTTTCAGTGTTTGTCGTGAAAAGGTCGTCGCCGCATATCAAGCAGTTCTTTGCTTTCTTCGTTAACTCTGCGAAGCCTGCGAAGTCCTCTTCGTGGAAGGGGTCTTCGACATAGGCCAGACGATATTTCTTGATGATTTCAAGGATGAATTCCAGCTGTTCTCCCGAGTTTCTGGTTTTCTTCTCTCTCTGATAGTTGTACGTCTTGGTCTTGCCGTTCCACAATGAAGAAGATGCGACGTCAACCCCCATCCCGCACTCGAGACCCATTTCCGCACCGACATTTTCACAGGCACGCGCCATGACCTCCAAGGCCTCCGAAGTTCCCACGTTGGCAATCCAAGCGCCCTCGTCACTCTTTCCCTGACCGAAGAGCTTATCCTTCTTCCCGAGGGCCTCTCCTACTTTTCTGTGAACCATAATGTTAGCCGTCGCAGCTTCCAAGAAGGACTCGGCTCCGTGGGACAGAACCAGAAACTCCTGTAAGTCAGGAGATTTTCCCTGAGCGTGCTGCCCACCGCTTATCGTGTTGCCAAGCGGATACGGAAGTTCGTGCGCGACATGCCCACCCAAGTACTGAAAGAGCAGCAGTCCAGAAGAGTTGGCAGCAGCTTCCGCACAGGCTAATGAGACGGCGAAAGCTGTGTTGCCGCCGATTGCCCTAAAATCCTTTGAACCATCGATGTCATGCAAAGTCTTATCGATCTCTTCTTGACTATCGGCGCCCAAGCCCACTATTTCTGGCGCTATGAGTTCTTCAACCTTTTTAACCGCTTGTTCAACTCCGCCCGGCGGATAATAAACGACCTCCGCTTTCCCCCTGCTTTTTCCCGCGGGAGCTGCAACCCTACCGAAACCCGAGGTCGTGATGATATCAACTTCGACCGTTTCTTCTCCGCGGTTGTTGAAGACTTTTCTCGCGATTACGTCTTCAATGATTGTTGACATGGTCTTCCCTTTCAATCGGCCTAGTAGTAGCTTCTTGCCTCTTTTCGTTTTTCAGCCTCTTCGTAGAACCGCAGCACCTCATCGAATATTTCCACGTGTGAGAGGAGCATGCGTCTACAACAGTAACGTTTGACGGCCAGACTGTCCAAAACTTCGCCAGCATCCTCTCCAGCCTTCACCCTTCTGGCGAACTCCTCCCATTTATCTCCGATCAGTTTGCCACAAGTGAAACATCTAACAGGTATTATCAACGGATCCAAACCTCTTTATCTGTAGCTCTTCTGATCCCTCGACCTGGCTCCTGGCCCTCCGAACTTCTTGGGTTCCTTCTTCCTGTTGTCTCCGGCAATCATCGTTCTGTCGTACTCGGCGAAAGCCGTTCGCAGGTGCGAACTCTTGGTCCATTTCAGAATGGCGTTTGCAATCGCCATCCTGGCCGCCTCAGCTTGACCCATGTAACCTCCTCCAGACATCGTAACATCTATGTCCAGTTGGTTACGAACTTCATCTCCAGCTTGTATGAGCGGTTCCATAATCTTCTCGCGTGCGATTTCAGGCTCAAAAATCTCTACAGGAGTTCTATTAACGTGTACCTTTCCAATTCCAGCCCTCACGACTGCGCGTGAAGTGGCTGTTTTTCTTTTTCCGCTGACAACTAAACTCTTTTTGGGAGGCATACTTATTCTCCTTGATTCCAACCTATTCCCTTCGCAAGTTCGCCGACCGTGAAGTACGGACAGGTCAACTTTTTGGCTTGAGCGTCTGTCAGTGTGCCAATTTTTTGACCTTTGAGATTATCTGGTACTCCAATGAACACTTGCAGTCTCCTGTAAGCTTCAATACCTTTCGGCTGTCTAATGGGAAGCATGCCTTTGACGGCTTTTCTGACTATTCTGTCGGGTCTTCTGTAGTGATATGGCCCTCTTCCTACTCCTCCAACTTCCAGAAACACCTTGGCCTCGCTCACCTTGCTTCTTCTCTTCCCGGAGATAACAGCCTTTTCAGCGTTCACAATCATCACATTTTCACCCTCTAAAAGTCTCTTTGCGATGCCGCTCGCCATTCTGCCCAAAATAAGACCATCAGCATCTATTACAGTCGCAGTCTTGATCACGGTCTCCATCTTTTCACCCAATAATTTTCACGTTTGAACCTTTCGGGTTCTTCTTAGCAAGATCAGAGAAAGAAACGCATTTTCCCCTTGCAGCTTTTATTTTTTCTTCAGCTTTTCCCGAGAAAGTGAATGCCGCAACGGTTATGGGGTGGGTTATCTCACCCGCCGCCAGTACCTTGCCGGGAACAGCCACCGTCTCGTTTTTGGAGGTGTACCTGTCCAGACGGCTCAGGTTCACGGATATCCGTCCTCTTCTAGACTTGACCAAGCGTTCGGCAATGTCTCGCCAGACTTTAGCCTTGCTCTCCCTGCTCTGCTTCCTGAGAGAATTGGCGAGTTCCAGAAGTTCCGGGTTCGTCGGTTTAGCTTTTTTCACTCTTTCTCACCTTGATTTCACCCTCAAGTTCCTTCAAATGTTTATCCAGAATTTTGCTGGCCTCGGCCATTATCCTTTCCGGAGGAAGCGCACTTGTGGATTCCAGATTGAATATAAACGCGTTTTCTTCTCCTGAGACTCGTATTGCAGGTGGACTCTCTGGACAAGCTTCGGCACAGTCCTGACAGAGCGTACAGGCGATTAGATCATTCACTTCGATGCTGTCGCCTTTTTTCATCAGAACTTTTCGGGGACACATCTCCACGCATTTGCCGCACGCGCTGCAGTTTTTTGAAATCTCTATTTTCGGATAATACTTGTACGTGCACATTGAAACTGGTTCCCATTTCGCGTGGTCTTTGCCCTTTCCAAGCCTCGCGTAAGCCTCCAGCTTTATTTTCTGTTCTTTAGCCAGTTTCAATATGGGAATTTTGTCACTAACGGGCACAACGTTAGGATTCTCTGAAACCATGTCTCCAGAATAGACCGTCCTTCCTTCTCCCTTTGCTTCCACATCCAATGCAAGTGTAACTCGACAGAGGTTGCATCCGAACTCGCTCTTGCAGGGACACTCCTCCGGCAGGTTGTAACTGTCCAAGTCGGTTCTCAGCGGAATAAGCCCAAGTCTGTGGGCGATTGTCTCATCCATGAGTATGGAAGAGTTCTCCACGATCACAATCTCGTCTATAGCCATACTCGGAACTTCAGAGGTCACAATTCTTCTAAGCGCATTCATGAATGGGACATCGGCTCCTCGAACGAGGAAACGCATGTTTGTTTCGTCTTTTTCAAGCACCTTTATTTCCAATCGTATGGACCTCCGTGACAGCGTTCCACCTTGCCGTGCCGCTCAATAGAGCATTGGTGGATTATTTCAATTTTTCTATCAGAAGAAGGATCGCACCTATAGTCTAGACTCTTCTTCCTCTTCTCCCGCCAGGTCTTCTCGTGCCATCATGCGGTACAGGGGTTACTTCCTCGATTCGTTCAATCCTGAACCCTGCTCTTGCCAACGCTCTGATAGCAGCTTGCGCGCCGGGACCGGGTGTTCTTGGCCCCGCTCCCCCAGGAGCCCTGACCTTGATGTGTATCGCGGTTATTCCCTTATCCTTGGCAATGTCCGCTGCCAGCGAGGCCGCCCGCATCGCCGCATAGGGTGAGGACTCCATCCTGCTGGCTTTAACAACCATGCCCCCCGACGTGCGGGCTATCGTTTCGGCGCCCGAAATGTCGGTCATGTGTATTATGGTGTTGTTATAGGAACTGAATATGTGGACGACGGCCCATCTTTCGGTCCTCTTGCTTGAGCTCATTATTCTTCTTCACTCCCCGGTTTGGCCGATCTTGATTCTGCCGCCGGCGCCGCTGCTATTGTCTGACGCAGCGGATGAGCTGGGTTCGCAAGTGAACTCTTGGGCGTGTAGCTTATCTGGGCTTCCTCGGGTCTCGGCACTATATAGCCAGGAGTCGTGACTCTCCGGTTTCCTATCGTCATGTGTCCGTGGCCTATCAGTTGGCGAGACTGTTGCATCGTCTTTGCCAGACCCTTACGAAGAACGATTGTCTGAAACCTCCGCTCCAGGATATCCTCTATAGCCAAGTCTAAAATGTCGTCCAAAACTGCCGTTTCGTCGAGTACGCCGAGTTTTTTCAGGCGTGTTAAAAGCTCATTCTCCATCTTCTTGCGTTCTTCAGGCGTTTCGCCTATGAGCGTGCGAGCTATGCCCCTGAACTTCGACAGAAGCGTTTCATGCCGCCAAAGTTCATGTTTGTTTCGCAGTCCATAGTCGCCGATGAGTTTAAGCTCTCCCTGCATGATGTCTGCCCGCCAAGGAAAACGGGGAGTAGCATACTTCTTTCTCTGTTTCTTCGGGTCGCCCATGGCTACTTACTCTCCGCCGCAGCTGGTCTCTGCATGAGCGTTTTCTTCTTGACACCCAAAGCTTTACCTGCCCTGCCGGTTGTCTTAGTTCTTTGACCCCTCACCTTCAACCCATAAGCGTGACGATATCCACGCCAAGATTTTATTTCCTTCATCTTTTCTATGTCCATTTTCGTCCTGAGAACCAGATCTGAGCTTATCAAGTGATTATCTCTACCAGTCTCCTGCTCTTTCCTCCTGTTAAAAAGCCAACTCGGCAAGCCGCCCTTCGCAGGATCCTTAATTAACTCCTCCAACCGGTCAATCTCGCCTTCCGACAGAAAACCCGCCCTTTTGTCAGAACTTATACCCGCTTTCCTTAGCATTGCCTCGGCCAAGCTGGGGCCGACCCCCTTAATCTTTGCCAGCGCATAGGAGACCTTCAAAGTGCCATCTACATCAGTGTCGATTATTCGAAGTCTATGGCGGAATTCTTCTGACATTTATCGCCATCCATGTTGATGTTTGAGGCTAACTAGAAATGAGGTGTATTTTATTTAAGGATAGCGGTTTCGCAACGAGGCTGCAATTCTCGTATTTTCGCTTTCTAAAGGGTGTGGCCTCGACCATGCGCCATTTTTGAGAGTCTGAGGATGTTCTTCTGTTGACGCAAGATTTGTGTGATCTTTCAATGGATAGTTCGTGTTAAGTTTGTGCAATGCTTTAAAGTCAGATGATGGAAATTGTCTTGTGGTGTAACGATTGGTTCTGCCTGCTAAGGTGTTTGAGATTAAGGAGAAAGTTGATCCTGGATTGATGTTGTGGAAGCTCAAAGATTTCCGGGAGGAAGAATCGTGCAAGACTGAGAGTGGTGAAAGCGTGAGTCTAGTGACGGAAATATTGGACTTGAAGTCCAAGGAGGGCCTCGTTGAAGGAGTCTTCAGCAGAGATTTCATGCGCAGACGATTCTTCCGGCGAAGTTTGGTTGAAGCTCCCGCTACGGAGGAAGCCCCCTTCTGGATAGTGTCTTCCAAGAAGAAGACGTTCCTGGTGGTCTCTTCACCGTCTGTGGCTCGCGGAGTTAAGAAACTTCTGACAAACTACGTTGCTAACAAGCTCAGCCAAGTGCTATTCATCAACCGTCAGGGGATTCTGGAGGCGAGGATAACGCATGAGACCCTGAAGCAGCTTCATGAGTCAAGCCCGCAGGCGACGAAGCTGATATGGTTCGATGAAGTTGACATCCCTGGAGTCGAAAAGCTGTGCTTAGCAGGGTCAGACCTTGTCGACACTAAACTGTACCATGATTATCTTGAGCACGGAAAAATCTGGTACGTCGTCTTCGAAAGTCAGAAGCGCGGAATTATGGTCGGCATTACAAGGAACTGCGTGGTGACACTCTTCAGCAAAAGCACCACTCAAGAATTCATAAACTACATTCAAGAAGACTTCCTAAAACTCCTAGAGTAACATTCTAGCGTGGTTATAAATACAACCAGCGCGCGCCCAGTTTTTTTCATTTGTTCTCTCCGAGTCCCTCGCCAGAGGCGATTCATAAGTGTCCTAGAACGCTAAGGAGCATAATAAGAAGACTTATGAAAACTGCTGGTAATTCGATGCGGATTCGTGCATGCAGAGTGGTTTAGCATTCGTGACTGTGAATGTTGGAGATTCACTTTCTTTATGCATTTGCACTTACTTTGCTATTCGCATTAGATAGTTGGGTAGCTTTCTGGCTAATGTTATCATGCCATTAATTGAGTGAAAGTCGAACTTCAACCCCTCATTGAAAGCTGTGAGAGGATCTCTTTTCATTTTTTCAAAGAAATTGTTTAGCGTTTCGATGCCCGCGTCAAATAGTCTGTTGGCTGCTTTCCTGTAGACGGGGTTTGTTAATCCACTAAGTAGTTGGTCGCGAACCTTTTGGGAAAACCAAAGACTTTGTTGCCAAGAAGTGCCGAACAGCTCCCACACGGCTTTTGGCATTGTCTCCAAGCTTGGAAAATCTTGCTCTTTAAGAGGCGTGTTACCTATGGGTATTGAAAGAAGCGGAAATGTCCACGCCTTTGCATTCATATTTTTTAACTCATTCACGAGCTCTATAGACCTGACTATGTCTTCTTCCTGTTCATCTGGGAAGCCAACTATCATCGTGTAACAAGGATACCAATGATTTTCGTTCATTATTCTAGTAGCTTCAAGGACAGTCTCAGGCCACTCTTGAGGCGTCCAAGGTCTAGGCTTGCCAGGCATGTACTTAGCCACTATTCTGGGGCTCCCGCTCTCTAGCCCTACATCTGGAAATATTGGGTGGTTAAAATCAAAGCCAACTATTTCGGATATCTCTCTGACTAAACTTGGATCTTGTCTGACGGTAGCAACAGAAACGTGAGGAAAAGCCACTGACACATCGTACTTTTCTGTTACAGTTCTAAAGAGTTTGATAACCGCCTTGTGATTTACCCATATTCCATTTGCACCGTATAGCAGCAGGTCGTCACTCGTAAAATCAATGTGTTTTGCGCCATTTTTTACGTTAACTTCGACTTCTGCTAAAATTTTTTCAAGAGGTACACTTCTGAATTTCAGCGTAGTCGGCGAGCAGAACTGGCACCCTCGTGGGCAACCGCGGGTAATCTGGACCATGCCTAGTCTAGACGGATTGACGATAGCTGGAATTTTATCGACTGAGGGTGTTTCGCCGTAAACGATTGGGGGCGTTTTTTTACCATTGATTATGTCGTGGGCTAGTTGCGGAAAAGTTGCTTCGGCTTCGCCAAAGAATAGGGTATCTATGCCTAACGATTTTTGGATTGGTGGCAACTGCCAGACTCCTTGGCCTCCAACTATAAGCTTGAAATTGTATTTTTTCTTGAGCGTTTTGACTTCTTCTATCAGCGTTAGAAACTCGACTTTTGTGCAGGAGTCTCCTCCGCCCAGAAGCGAGGCAAGTGTGTAGGAGACTGGTGCCTTGCCTAAGGGGTCAACGACGCTCAGACCGACAATACGCGTGTCCTTTGTAATTGCTCTATGTATTTTGTTTGGTGTCGTGACAATTACTTGGTTTCTTTCGAATCCTGCATTGAGAAGGGCTGCTTCCACCTTCCTCAGTGGATATGTTGCTATTCTAGCTCTTCCTTGATCATCTGTCTCAAGTGGAGGGCCCAGGACTCTTTTCAAGAATGGCCCTGGCACGAGGCGGTATGGGACGCAATGGCCAAAACCAAAGAAGGAAATGCCACTGAATTCGGTCATAAGAGCTTGGTCAGCCGTTAACACTATGGTACGACCATTGCTCAGTATTCTTTCCCTTTCCCCTGCACCCATTGCGGACAACACCTTGTAGCACCCGAAATAGTCGTACGGGCGCCATCATAGGCTAACCCCAATTGGCACGGACAACGTCAGCATACATCAGGCAAGTTTTCAACGCGCACGTTAATGTTGTTTGGCCAGTTTTTTGTTTGTTGTTTGAAGTTCCTTCTGCAGCATCTTGATTGTGGCTTTTAGATGAGAGCGTTTTCGTTCCAGGATCTTTTTGTTGTTTTCAGATTCTTGGTTTTTCTCATCAAGGAAGGCTGAGAAGGGAGTTGATAAAACTGGCATTGGCAACGTTTTTGGTTCCATGTTCAAAACGTCTCTGGCAAATTCTCGAAACATGGCGTTCATGTTATCCGCGAGTTCGCTTTGCTTAGCAATTGCACGTTTGAGAATGGCTTCGCCTGTTTCTGTGATCTTGTAAACTTTTATTTTTCTGTTTTTTTGGGTCGACCATTCTCCTGTGACGTATTCTGCTTTTTCAAGGTCCCGAAGAATAGGGTAAACTCCGCCGGCGGTCGGTTTCCAAAAACCTTTGGTCTTGTCTTTGATTTCCTTCATGATTTCGTAGCCGTGGGCCGGCCTTTTGTTCAGAATGATGAGCGCTGCAACACGTATGTAGCCCTTTTGGGCTTCTTTCACCCAATTTGCTGTTGTTTTTTCTTCATCGTGGATGTCCATTGTCCGTCGAGGTTAACACTATCGACGGAATATTTATATTTTGCTCAGATGTATTGCAATGAATAATAAGCAATGAATAATAACTGAACGAAAGCGGTTCTTCTTTTGTAGAATGGGGCAAGAATAGAGGTTGCGATTATGACTAAAATGTTCACGAGTGACAGCCAGCGATAGAGGTAGAAGGGTTTTGTCAGGGTCTTACTAAAGTCTGTGTTATGTCAGGAATTTGGGCGTGCAGGCGGTTCTGGAGAAAGCGGTGACTCGCGAGGTGTCGGCCCCCCTCCCTTTTTTTTCTTTACATCAGATGTAATGTTGCCGCGTAATGTTGCAGCGTAAATCGCTATGTTGGTAAGCACACGTTTTCGGAAAAAATGGTAGAAATTTGAATCTTGGCGCGGTCAGATTCGGCGCCGTCTGTGCTTGGCCTGACATTATGCTGGATTAGTGCGCGTTCGTGCCGTGTCACGTTCGAGTTGGTCACTCGATGCCTAATGTGTTGCCGACTCCTACGACTATTGCTGTGTCTCCTTCCTTCGTCTGTTCTTGCAGGACTGTTTTTAGTCTGGCGATTGCTTTGTCAACGGCTTCGCGTAGTGGGTCGCTCATCGGCGCCAACACTTCTTTCAGCGATTCCTTAATGATGATGGCGTATACTGGAATCTTGTGCTTGGTGGCAGCTTCTTCAATCTTATACTTGTCCACGCCGATACCGCCTATCGCGGCGCCTATGCCTTCGGCAACCTCACCGGTGTCCTCGCCCTCCAGCTTGAGTCCAGCATCCACCATCACGACGAGCCCGACTTTTCCAACGTTAGCTTCGATAAGGCTGCTGACAGCATCTCCAACTTTACCAACCGCGCCGCCGGGGCCTTTGGCCTTCGTAGCCAACACCCTTCTGCCGTCGATTATTGTTTCGGCAACAACCATTTCCTTTGCAATTTCGCGCCTCTCCTGACCAGCCATGAGTTTCGATGCGGTCAGCGCTCCTACTCCGTCCCCGATTGGCCTGCTCTGTTTGAAAGCATCTAAGAATGAGAGGTAGGCTTCAGCCTCCTCCATGATCGTGGGCAGTTGCATCTGAACCTGCACCGTCGAATACAGCGTACCGTCCTTTTTCCCCGACAAGTAATAATGCCTCACGACACGATAAAGCGAGTTCAAGGCTTGCGCCGCTTCCAAGAGATTCTGCAAATTCATCAATTGACTATCATTAGCACTGGGAGCGATTGCCTTAATCTCATCCCTAATTCTTGAATCCGCCGTATCGAACAAGTGCTCCAATCGTTGAACAACTCCTGCTGGATCCATGCCCTCAGGCGGAATGGTGAAAAACTGAAGAAGCCTCTCCAACCTCGGCATTGGATCCTTCGCCGGCTTACCGACTTCCATGATTGCAGCAGTAATTGCTTCCTTGGCCTTGTCCCTCATGTCCTTGAGTTTAGTCAAGGCCTGTGACACCTGGCGATTCATCAGCAGAACCTGTATCTTCTGGGAGAAGAACATGAAAACGAGGAAAATTCCGACAGAAACAATACTTAATATGGTACTGATAGGGTCAGAGCCTGAAAATGCTGATATTTAATTCACCAGCCAATGCGCGGCTTCTTGCTGAGAAGAATCGGCAGGCGCGCGCAGCGGGGCAATATGTATATAGCGCTTTTGCGTTTCCTTATGCCAGCGTGTGGCAGTTGTTTCTTCTTGAGACTGCAATTCAAATCCATCTGTCCCGTTTGAACATTATCGGAATATTTATATTTTACTGTGATGTATTGCAGTGAAGAATATTAGCGCCCGTCACTGAACCAATGAGGTTACCAAAATGTCGAATACGTCGGTGATAGAAGTCAACAATAACGTTACCAAAATGTCGGATGCGCCGATAATAGAGGTCAAGAACCTTACAAAAATGTTCAACGACTTCGTAGCGGTTGACAGCATCTCGTTCGACGTCAAAAAGGGCGAGATTTTTGGTCTGCTCGGCCCCAACGGAGCTGGCAAGAGTACAACCCTACGAATGTTATCCACGTTAGCGCGGCCAACTAAGGGAACGGCCACGATTGGCGGTTACGACATAATAAAAGATGATACAGAAGTCAGGAAACTGATAGGTATAGTTTCCGAAAAGATGATAATGTACAACCGTTTGACGGCCAGGGAAAACCTGGTATTTTTCGGAAGTCTCTTCAACCTGCCCAAAGACATCTTAAACAAAAGAATCGATGACTTGCTTGAGCTGGTTCAACTTACCAAGTGGAAGAACGCTCAAGTAGGCACATTTTCGACTGGCATGAGGCAGAGGATGAACGTGATACGGGCGCTGCTGAACATGCCACAGGTGCTCTTTCTCGATGAGCCGACTCTGGGTTTGGACCCTCAGTCTTCCGTTGAGATTCGCGAATTCGTCAAAAAGCTCAACAGGGAAAACGGCACTACCATAATCGTAACGACTCATATGATGGTGGATGCAGATCTGCTGTGCGATCGAATCGGCATAATGGATCACGCCAAGATAGTGGCGCTGGACACTTCGACGAACTTGAAAAAGACAATTTCAGGAGCGGATACAACAATACTGAAACTGGAGATAGGAAATCTATCACCTCAAATTGTTGAGGCAATCCGCGCTTGCAAATGCGTGGACGCCGTTTCTCAAGAAAATTCGACGCAATTGAAAGTCATTAGCCACGGCCAAGAAGCGTTCGACTCTGTAATTGACGGGGTGAGGGCTGCGGACGGAAAGATAAATTCAATGGAAAACCTGCAGCCCACGCTTGAGGATGTATTCTTGCACATAACTGGTCACCAAGTAAGAGACAGCGCAGATCAAAAGATACCGATGGCCACGCATCGACGATTTGGGTCGCAACCGCAAGGGAGAATAAGGTGACATAATATGGGCGCAAAAGATCTATTTTCGCACTCCGTACGGATCGCTTGGAAAGATCTAACAGAACTAGTTAGGAACCGTTTGGGGCTAGTCCTGCTTATCGTGATGCCGTTGTTCATGATGGCCATGATTGGCTTTATCTATCCCTCCAGCACGACAACAATAAGCAATATGCCTGTCGCCTTGGTGAATCAAGATCAGGGCTTCTACAACACAACTTCAGGCACCAACAGTACAATTCCAAGCCAAATCTTCATCGGGTACTTAGAGGGGATCAACGATCAGGCACATATGCTGATTCTTTCCAATGCTTCAACTATTGCTGACGTCAAGAATAAAGTTCAAGGTGGAGAGATAGACGGCGCCATTCTCATACCTAGCGATTTCTCCTCCAGCATCATAAGCGGCGAGCAAGGAAACCTGACTATCATAACTGACCAGTCTAACCCAACAATAGCCGCAACCTTGGAGGCAGCTTTGTCCGCGACATTTGACCAGATTGGCACGGCGATTGCGGAAGGGAACGTTCAAAATCTAAATGCAACAGTACCTGCTAATAATTATCTTGCTTTCGTTAAACCTTACACTATTCAGACGGAAGGCGTTGTCTCTGGAAACCCAAGCTACTTCAACTTCATCGCGCCAGGAATAATGGCTATGACAGTTATGATGAGCGTTATGACAGGGCTTCCTGTGGCTATATCTAAAGAGAAGGAAGATGGCACCATGGACGGCATGATGGTTGCGCCAATCGACCGGCTATCAGTTATCTTGGGAAAAGCATTAGGTCAGACCGCTCGTGGCCTACTCCAAGGCTTCATAATAATGGGGTTGGCTGTGGGGCTGTTCGCCGTCATAATCCACGGAAACATTCTGCTCGTGGTCGGTTTGCTCCTGCTAGGCGTATTCTCATTCGTAGGTTTAGGCATTGTGCTAACGTCTTTCGCTAAGGATCAGGAGACGGCGCAGATGATGATGATGACGTTGATGTTTCCGATGATGTTCCTCAGCGGAGTGATGTTCCCGATATCGCAGATGCCCTGGTACATGCAGGACATAAGCAAATTCCTTCCGTTAACGTATGCTTCGGATGCTCTGCGAAAAGTCATGGTGCTAGGTGCAGGAATACCCGACATTTCCACCGACCTGATAATCCTGATAGCGTTCGGTGTAGTCATGATTGCAATTGCAGTTCCGCTATTTCAAAGAATGATGACAAGATAAGAAAAAAGAGGAGCTGATTACTTGACAGCGCGCGCGCTCTGTAGAAACTGAATCTTTCTAAGCACTACGGCTCGTTTGTTGCGGTGTCGAGTCTGAATTTGAGAATTGAAGGGTCTAAGCGTGTTGGATTCTTGGGCCCGAACGGTGCAGGGAAAACAACTACTCGCGCGCGCAGTCTATCGCCTGAAAATGTAAAAGCTACCGCGTGGGCCATGTGGTGTTGTTATGGAAGTTAGAGTTGGAGATAAAGCGCCGGATTTCACGCTTCCGTCCCAGATGGGCGATAACGTGACACTTTCTGAATTCTTCGGCAAGAAGAACATAGTTTTGTACTTCTATCCCAAGGACGAGTCACGAGGATGTACGAAGGAGGCCTGCAGCTTCAGGGACAGCTATGATGACTTAACGAGTCTAGGCTCAGAAGTGCTGGGCGTGAGCTCGCAAAGCATGGAATCCCATAAGTCTTTTGCCAATCACTATGGATTGCCGTTTATCCTGTTAAGCGATGTGGACCACAAAGTGAGACAGCTGTACGGCGTGCCCTCAACTCTGGGCATTATAGAAGGAAGAGTGACGTACGTAATCGACAAAAAAGGCATCGTCAGACACATATTCTCATCCCAGTCACACCCTGAGCTCCACGTTGAAGAGGCAATAAAGATTCTCAAAGAGATCGACAAGGAGCAAATCAGCTCTACAAACATGTGAAAAATCAAAAGACTACTTGATTGTACACCCGCGTAGGATTTTGAACTATTTTTGCCCGCGTACGAGGCGGATAATTACATAGTTACTCCGACAGAATAGTGAACGACAACGGAGGTATTTTCCATCGCACGAAAAAAGGTTTGAATATAAAAAAACTGGGGGAGAGTTGTTTAGTCTTCGCCTTCAGGCATTCCGCCTGGCGGTTTTCCTCCGGGTCCCTCTCTCGGTTTTGTGGATGCTATGACGTCGTCGATGCGTATAATCATGGTTGCGGATTCTGTTGCTGATTTTATCGCTTGCTCTTTTACGATTACGGGCTCGACTACGCCTTTGTCACGCATGTTCTCGACTTTTCCGGTGAAGAGGTTTACTCCTTTGTTTTGTCCGTCCGCCTTTCCGTGGGCGGCTCTCAGTTCTACGAGTACGTCTATGGGTTCTAATCCTGCGTTTTCCGCCAAGGTTTTCGGTATTATCTCGATTGCGTCTGCGAAGGTTTCTATCGCGAGTTGTTCTCTTCCGCCGACGTCGGTGGCGTAGTTTCGCAGTTCTTTGGCCACTTCGACTTCTACTGCTCCGCCTCCCGCGACTATCTTGTTGTTTTCTATGACGTCTGAGACCACTGACAAGGCATCTGTCATTGCTCTTTCGGCTTCGTCGACCATTCTTTCAAGGCCGGCTCTTATGATGATTGCTACTGAGCGGGGGTCCTTGCATTTTTCTACGAATATCATCTTGTCTTCGCCGAGCTTGCGTTCCTCAACGAGGCCTGCTATGCCCAAGTCTTGCGTTCTTAGATCGGTTAGGTTTGAGACTATCCTTCCGCCTGTTGCTCTTGCCAGCTTCTCCATGTCTGACTGTTTCACTCTTCTGGCTGCGAGTATTCCTTCTTTGGCCAAGAAGTGCTGGGCCATGTCGTCTATGCCTTTCTGGCAGAAAACGACGTTGGCGCCCGAAGCCTTGATTTTTTCAACCATTTCTTGCAGCATCTTGTTCTCTTGATCTAGGAAGGCTTTCATCTGGTTTGGATCGCGTATTCTTATCTCTGCGCTGATCTCGGTCTTTTCGATTTCCAAAGCGTTGTCAATCAGGGCTATTTTCGCTCTTTCGACACTCTTTGGCATTCCCGTGTGGACGACTTCTTTGTCTATAACTAGGCCTTGGACCAATTGCGATTCGAAGAGGCTTTTTCCTGTTTTCTTGATCACTTGGATGTTGTCTATGTCGGCGACCCACTTGTCTCCGCGTTTTTCAGCCACTTTTCTCACGGCTTCAATGGCTATGTCTGCCAGGTGTTCCTTTGCTGTGCCGACGGCTTTGCTTGCCATGGACGTCACTGCAACCTTCTTCAGTGTTGCCCTGTCATCGATGTCCACCTCTGTCGCAATTTTGTCTATGGTTTCCATCGCTTTCTGTGCCGCCTTGCGGTAGCCGCTCACGATTATGGTCGGATGAATGTTCTGATCCAGAAGCTCTTCAGCTCTTTTCAAGAGTTCGCCTGCCAACACTACGGCAGTTGTTGTTCCATCGCCCACCATGTCGTCCTGTGTCTTCGCAATTTCCACCATCATCTTTGCAGCCGGGTGTTCAACTTCGATCTCGTTGAGTATCGCTGCTCCATCGTTTGTTATCGTTATGTCCCCAAGGCTGTCTATGAGCATCTTGTCCATGCCGCGAGGTCCTAAAGTCGTTCTCAACACTTCACCGATGACGCGTGCTGCCATTATGTTGTTTCTCTGAGCTTCTCTTCCTCTATTTCGTGTAGTGCCTTCTTTCAGAACCAGGACTGGTTGTCCCGACGCTGTCGTCGTCAAGTAAGCCATACAAATCCTCCATTCAAACTTAAAATCCTTTAATCGGAACAAGAAAAAATGCCCACAAATATAAATCTTTACCTCAACCCACCCTTTGCCCCACGTATTTCCGCATCTCTGCCAGAACGTTCGCCCTGCCCAACCCCCTGCCTTTATTCCTTGACTTTCGCGCTCTCTACTGTTTTATGTTCGTGTCGAAATGGCTGGCATGCAGAAAGGCGCGCACGGTTCATTGTGTAATTGGCGTATCCGACGCTTCTTTGGAAAGGACTAGAATTGAAGTTGACTTCGCGATTTGCGGTACGCCGGCAAGATCTTCAACCACGAGCAGAACTCTAGAAAGCAAAGCGAATGCCCCTGCGATAGGCGCTGCTACGCCTAAGAGGATGAAAACTCCGACAATCGCTCCTTCCTGAAAGCCTATGCCTGAAGGGGTGAGAGGCACGAACCCCAGCGCCGTCACCAGAGGATGCAACAGGAAGAATCCAAGCCATCCTATCTGAGTGATTCCCAAGGCCAAACCCAAGAAATACCATTCAAAACCTTTCAGGATCCAACACATGCCCGTTATGAACGCGATTTCAGGGATTGCCCGACGCGTTTTTCTGGCGTTTGTCCTGTATTGCTCAAGCTTCACTACTAAGCCGCCTGTGAACCTTGAAAGAAGCTTTGATCCGGCGATGCGGTTGAAAAGACCTATTACCCTTTCCGACCAGGTTAGGGCAGCTAACAAGATTGCTCCAGTTAGCATAAGACTGATGCCCAGAATCGCAACCACGAACACGTCTAGGGACAAATTGACTGTCCGAACCAGAAAAACTACAGCTAGAGATCCTCCCAGTACTTTGATGAGAAACTCCACGGACTGGATGCCGAGAACTCCCGAGAGGCTGATGGACGTTGGAATGTCTTGGTCTCTCAGGTAAATCGGCGTCAAAACGTAGCCCGATCTTCCGGGAGTTACGTCGCTGGTCAACATGCCCGCGTACTGGGCAAGCAACGTTTTGCCGAAGGACGTTTTGATCCCTTCTCTCTTCAAGACCCTTCTGAGTCGAACCGTGAACAGAAGATTGATTCCGAAATAGGCAAGGAAAGAGCCGCAGAGAAAAGTAAGCTTGATTCCCCTGAGTGCGTTGTAGAGCGAGCCAATCCCGACGTACCAGATCAAGGCCCCGAGAATCGCCACCATGCACACTATCTGCAATAGAACACGCAGGCTTCGCCTTGAACTGCCCTTCATTTCAGTCAGCTCGCATTCATCAGCATCAGCTAATTGCGCTCACTCAACGTGAACGTTGTATAAACTTATAAACGATAACCAGCGTTAAAATGAAAAGAGCTCTCATGAAAGCTATCATCGTTCTCGTTATGCATGGTGTGCCGCCGAATGATTTTCCTGAACGCGAGATGGCTGAATTGTTTAGCTTGCAGGCTCGAGTGAAAAAGGTTGTGGGGCCCGAGCGCGCGGCGCTTGAGCGTCGCCTCGTGGAACTCGATGCCAAAATGCGTGCCCGGCCGCGTACGGTCCAAAACGACCCGTTTCATGCTGGATCCCAAGAGCTTGCGGCGCAGCTGAGCAAGGTGACTGGGCGTGAGGTGATCGTGGGATTCAACGAATTCTGTGCTCCAAGTCTGGACGATGCGCTTAGCCGGGCCATAGCGAGGGGAGCCGAGAAAGTCATTGTTGTAACGCCGATGATGACACGCGGGGGTGAGCATGCCGAAGTTGACATACCCGCTGCCGTAAAAGCCGCGCAAGCACAACACCCTGGAATCCCGATAGTGTACGCGTGGCCCTTCAGAGTCTCCGAAACGGCGCATTTTTTGGCGTCACACATAGCCGGTCTCCTTTGATGAGGAAACTTGACCAGCGCGCGTCAATTGTTGCAAATGACCTTTCAGGGGTCAAACAATCATATGATCTGACGGGAGAAATCGGTTTCCCGGCGATACAGTTTAAATTTTAGGTTGCGCCGTTTAGTGTCGGTGGACGGCAGGTGCGTGTTTCGGTTCGATTTTTCACAACTCTGAGAGAGTTAACCGGCAAAAAGGAGGAGAATCTGGAGTTTTCGAGAGGAAAAGCTGTCACGGTTGAGAGTGTACTTGAGCGGTTGAAGGAGCTGCATGGAAAGAGTCTGACCGAATATGTTTACGACCCCAAAAACGGCGAGGTTCGAGGGTTCCTGCAGTTTCTGGTTAATGGCAGGAGCATAGCATCGTTTGAAGGGTTGAAAACGAAACTTTCAGATGGCGATGTTCTGGCGATAATACCACCTGTCGGCGGTGGCTGACCGAGTTGACTTTTTGACTGCGCTTCAAGCGGCGACTTGGATTAGTGTTGAATATGGACTCATCTAATGAGTTCTTGTACCTTTCTCGGTCCGACGTGGAGAGATTGAACGTTCCGATGATAGAGATAGTGGGAATCGTGGAAGAGGCTTTTCGTGAGAAAGCCGCTGGAAGAACTGAAGTTCCTCCGAAGCCGGGGATACATCCCAAAAAAGACGCTTTCATACATGCTATGCCAGCATACCTGCAAAAAATGAATGCGGCAGGAATGAAATGGGTGGCAGGCTTTCCGGAAAATCCCAAAAAAGGTTTGCCATACATCTCGGGCCTGCTCGTGATTAACGATACTGACACTGGGTTTCCGGTCTGCGTAATGGACTGTACGTGGGTGACGGCCAAGCGCACGGGTGCGGCCACTGCAGTCACGGCCAAACGCTTGGCGAGAGAGGACTCTGCAGTATTGGGGGTTCTCGGCTGTGGTGCTCAGGGCAGGAGCAATCTTGAAGCCTTGATGGTTGTGTGCGAGAGTCTGGAACGGGTTAAAGCCTACGACGTGAGCCAAAAGAATCTGCAAGAATACGTAAAAGAAATGACTGCCCTGCACGGAATCAGCGTCGCTCCTGTCGATTCGCCCAAGAAAGCTGTTGAAAGTTGTGACATAGTGGTCACTGCTGGCCCGATTCTGAAAGAACCGCAGCCCGTTATCGAAAAATCGTGGTTCAAAGACGGCGGATTGGCGTGCCCTTTGGATTTTGATTCCTACTGGAAACCGGAAACCATGCATTCGATGCACAAGCTCTGCACTGATGACCGAGAGCAACTGGCCTACTACAAGGCTCAGGGCTACTTCGCTGACCTGCCTGAGGTTTACGCAGAGTTAAGCGAAATCGTGGCAGGTGCCAAACCGGGTCGAGAAAACGCAGAAGAGCGAATCATGGCGATGAACCTGGGCCTCGCCATAGAAGACGTGGCAACCGCTTCTTACATCTTTCAGAAAGCAAAGAAAGCAAAAGTTGGAAAAACACTGCAGCTATGACTCACGGGACTTTTATGCTCCCCAGAACGGGACCTTCTTTCTCATGACGTTGACGTACTCTTCCAACGCTTTTTGCTCTCCTTCTGTTAATTTTTCTGTGAAGGTTGTCATGAGAGCTTTCACCTGCTGTTCGGGTACTTTGACGTATAACACATCTTTTTCGAATATGTGTCTTCCAAACACCGGCTTGTCCATGGAGATGGCGACCTGCATTCCCTGTTCAGCGTTGGGCAATGCCTCTCCCTTGTCCTGAATCTGCTGGATTTCGCCTACCTCTTCACCGTTTTGTCTGACGAGGGCTATTTTTGGTTTGATGCTGCCGGACAGGATTTCAACGCCGAAAATCGCCGGTTTCGCTCTTCGGAAAACGTAGCCCTCCATCACTTGGAGTTTGGCAGGCTTGACTAGGGACTCGAAGTCCTGTGCGAGTCCAGCGTCCCTTTTTCCTTTGTACCAGGCCAGGTAGTTTTCGATGACGTGGTAGATTATTTTTTCGCGGAAAACCTGTACGCCCCTGCTTCCCGCCTCTTCTTCAGCGTCGGGCAGGATTCTGACGTTGAAAGCCAGCACCGCACCGTACAGGGGTTCATGCTCCTTCACGACGGAGGCTTCTATTATGTCCCGTTTTGAAATATCTCCCACGTCGGCCAGTCTGATGGGGATCTCGTTTTGCTTCAAAATCTCCGCGATAGCCTCGAGCGAGCCCAGAGTGTCGGCCTTTAACACGATGCCGTCTATGTCGGTTGCTATTCTTATTTTCTCGATTTCCTCGGAGATTAGCCTCGCGTACTTTTCGGGTTCTTCGCCATGAGGCACTGCGTACAAGGTGGCTCCGGCCAGCACTCCCTCTATGTCTGGTGCGACGATTTTGATGCCTGCGGCAGCGGATGCGGAATCGACGGAGGAGAATTTGTCTCGGGGATCTCTGATTTCATCCAAGGGTTTGGGAACCAGAATCGCCCGTATGCGCGTGACGATGGGTTTCTCTTTTCCGCCGACGACTATCAAGTCATCCTTCTGCAGCACCCCATCGTAGATTATGGTGTTTATGGTTAAGCCGAGTCCGGGTTCTTCTTTAACTTCCAAAACCGTGCCCTTGGCGGGGCCTTCAGTTGTCTGAAGACGCTTCTTCAGGTATTGCTGGGCCAAGCCTATGAGAACCGTTATGAGTTCGGATATGCCTTCACCTGTCTTCGCGCTCGTGGGCACGATGGCCACGGTCTGAGTGAAGTCTTTTATCCTGTCGAAACGGTCCGTTTTGAAACCGAGACGAGAGAAGACGCCGATGATGTCGTACAGTTTGTTGTCCATATCCTCTCTGACGTAAGGATCTTGCTGGGGATACGTCTTCGAAAACGGCGCGTCTGTGTAGGATTTCCATCCGGGCACGCGGTCTATCATGTTCGCAGCGACCAAGAAGGGAGTTTTCCGAGCCTTAAGAATCTCTACGCACTCGTATGTTTGAGTCTCAAAGCCTCTCAGGACGTTGATGACGAGAATAGCGATGTCCGCGACGCTGCCGCCTCTCTTGCGGAGGTTCGCGAAGGCCTCATGCCCCGGCGTGTCGATGATGAGTAAACCAGGAATCTCTATTTCACCCTTGACCCTGGAAAGAGCTGAGCCTACCAGTTGACCTAGCGTCTCAACGGGAAAAAAGCTTGCACCGATGTGCTGAGTGATGCCTCCAACCTCCCTCGCCTGGACGCTGGTCTTCCGGATTCTGTCCAGCAGAGAAGTCTTGCCGCTGTCAACATGACCAAGAACGCACACGATTGGCTGACGAGTCGGCATCCAGTTTTTCCTCAGTCTTTCCGGCAACCTGGCGAGTTGCCATTTCATTGAAACGTTTGAAAATTAATAAGCAATTGCCCTAATAAACACTCATTCAAGAGACGAGCGCTTTTGCCCTACTGCTGGAAATGCGGAGCAAGACTGAACGACGAAGACAGGTTCTGTCCCGCTTGCGGTGCAGCAAAGGCCAAGGTGACCAGAGAGGAATTCACGGTTTCCTCTGACGACCTTATCGAGAAGGTCAAACAGCTGCTTCACGAAGGCAACGTTACAAGAATCATCATCAAGGATGAAAAAGAGAAAGTCCTGCTTGAGATCCCAGCCACTGTGGGAGTCATCGGAGTGCTTCTTGTTCCCTGGCTCGCGGCGTTGGGTGCCATAGCAGCCTTAGCCTCAAAATGTAAGATAGTCGTTGAAAGAAGAGAATAGCCTATTCCACTTTAACAATCAGCAAAACGAAACCTAGAATCATCAGGATGATGCTCAGAAAACTGAAAAGCCCAGTGAAGCCGTCAAGAACGTCAGAACTCGTCACCGTGTAATAGAGAGCAAAAATGCCGACTATGAAGATGATGAGGCCCAAGAACTTTTCAGCCACATTGATTCCGAAGCCGCCTTCTTCACTCATTGCAGTCGAATCCTTCTGACATTCTTTCTACATACAAACGACAAAGGATTATTTATAGCTAATCTTCTGTGTTCGAGCGGTCTCTTAAGAAGGCTCCCGATATTCCTTCATATAAGCTCGCGCAAATTACTGAGTATATTCTCACTCTGCGAAACTGCAGCGTTGTGACGAGTGCTCATGGCTCGATTTGGAATAAAGAAGGGGTATTCTACTCCGGCAGTGGGCCGTCGTATACCTTGCAGGTGTAGCAGAGGTTGTCTCCTGTCGCGACGGCGGTGGCGTGGCCGTGGAATTGGCATATCCATCCGTTTATGTATCCGTCGTGGGGCATCTTGATTTCTTCGAGAAGTTCTCCGAAGAGGCTCCAGATCTTGGCGATTGTGGTTCCCTCTTTGGTGAACTTGAAGTTGTCGACGAGTATTTCGACGAGGCCGCCGTGCTTTGGAAGGATGTTTCCCATTCTGACGAGGGGTTTAGGGATGACAACGACGCCGGTCTGTTTCTCAGGCTTGCCGTCCAGCATGCCGAGCATTTTCATAACGTTCTTCGCGCCTACGATGCCCACTTCAACTCCTCTTGGGAGTATGCGCCTCGCGTCTGTCATCTCTAATCCTAGGCAGGGTATGCCTTTCTGCATGGCGAAATCGGCGAGGCGTTGAGGAGGCATGAGTGTTGTGCCGACCGTGGCAGTCACTTTGCCTATGTCTGAGTCGTTGGGCGAGGGCATCATCATAGTGATGCCGAAGGCCTTTGCCATTCTGTAGGTCATTAACGTGGTCTTTTTGTCTTTTGCGTAGTTTGCTGATTCGTCGATTCCGCCCGTGAATGGAAATCCGTTTTCGCCGAATTGGGGGTTTGCGTGGTAGTTGATCAGGTAGTCCGCGTGTTCCATGCATATTTTTGCGTAAGTGTAAGCAAGCCTCTCCGTTTCTCTCCCATTCGGTCTTCCCCATATTCCATCCGTGGATGACGTGAGGGTAGCGATATTCGTATCGTCCTGATACGTGATGTATGAGCTAAACCTCAATGTGAAGGGATTGCAGCAGGGAACTCCTATTATTGCACCCTTCAGCCTCTTCGGATTTAACTCGCGCATCAGCTTCCCAATCGTTCTGATGCCAGGTAATTCAGTGCCGTGTTCGCCGGCAATGAGCATCAAAGTGGGGCCTTCCTCAGCCCCGTTCAGAATCATCAGGGGCAAATCGACCCTCTGCTGATCTGGAAGCTCAACCACAGGAATCCAACCACAGGCAAGCTTCCCCGGCTCCGCCTTGATTCCCTCGATTTGCAACGCTTTCTTCGGCATAATTATCGCAGCCCTAACTTGATGTCTATTCTATTAAAATTTTTCTGCATCGCGTTAGCGTGAGGAAAAAACTTATCTTAGAATCGGTACAGTATTTTCAAAAGGGTGTCTTGATGTCGGCTAGAAAGATGGTTCTGTACTTCAGCGGTCCTGGCGAGGTCAACTCTGCTGAGACGCTTAAGGCCGCTAAGGAACGGGCTGATGAACTCAATATAAGAGATGTTGTCGTTGCCAGTACGCGGGGAACGACGGGTCTGATGGCGGTCGATCTCTTCAAGGGCTATAACGTTGTGGTCGTGTCTCACGTCGCGGGCATGAAGGAACCGAACATCAACGAGTTGGATGACGGGTTTGCTGAGAAGATTAGGGCGCAGGGAGGAAAGATAGTTACGGCTGCCCACACTTTTTCGGGTGTAAACAGGGCCATCCAAGCCAAATTTAACACTGTTTACCCAGCGGGGATAGTTGCTCAGACCTTGAGACTTTTTGGTCAAGGCATGAAGGTCGTGGTCGAAATCACTGCAATGGCAGCAGATGCGGGAGCAATCCCGACGGGCAAAGACGTTATCGCCATAGCAGGTTCAGGAAAAGGCGCCGATACGGCCGTCGTGATCAAATCAGCTTCATCTCATAATCTTTTTGACAGCGTAGTCAGAGAGATAATTGCCAAACCGAGTTCCACCTAATACTTTCTAAAGAACATTCTAGCCCTGAGAGTCATGAATACTCCAACTCTATTCAACTTCTAAGCAAACCTGTCGAATAACACTAGTCAGCAAACGCCACAAGAGACCTTGCACACGCTAACTACCTATTCCTGACGTCCGCTAACTTAAACATAAAAAAGGAAATTAATTTGGGTTCTTAGGCGGACGTTGGCGTTTGCTGTGGAGGACTCAGTGGTGCCACGGGTTGTTCCGATAGCGGTTTCATTTGGAAAAAGGCAATCGCAATCAAGAGTATAGCAATCCACATCAGAATTAAGCCTATGAGAACTATTGCCAGAACAGCACCTATGATTAGCATTAGACCTGCAGTTGAGAACAAGCCTACGCTTGCCTTTGCCGAAAGCATCTTTAGTGACCGTCTGTTGAAGAAAGCGGAAATTATGAGAAATATCCAGAGAATTACAAGCACCGCGAACACTGCTCCCAGTACAGGAGTGACATCGCTTGCAGTGATGCTCGAAGTGTTGGCCGTTAAGCCTCCAAGTGATGACCAGCTGCCATTCCAGCCTGGAAAGATTTTGTGCAGGAAATCTGTGAGTATCGACGTGTCAAAAATCACGTAAAGCGCCGCTGCCACTGTTGCAACAACACCCACTATTCCGGCTATGAAACCGTAAAGTGCATTACCGAATATTCCAGTTTCTTTGTAATAATTAGCTAAACCGTGCAAAGCAACGAGAAGGAGGATGAAGCCGACGAATGCAATTATTCCTATGTATGCAGCAAACGGTATCGTTCCGATTAACATGAGTACTGCGCCTACGATGCCTAAGGTCTTACTTGATTCAAAAGTCATCTTTTTCTTCTCCAATTTCTGTCATCATCACATTTAAGATAAAAGCTTTTTCATGCTTGCCCTTTGATTGCGCGCGCTTACTTTTAGGTTTGCCCGAAAAGCAAGAAGGGAAATCATCTTTTCCTTAGCATCCGCCTGTCCCTTAGTTCCCATCTGCGCTATCGGAACCTAATTCGCGCTTATTGTGGATGGAAAGGCTAAGAATGAATACCAAAACAGCAAAGGTATTCTTGGAAAGCACCTTTGATCTGAACGCGGTTATTTTGGGTGTTTCGTTTCTTATTTTGTCTCTTCAAGTTTTTGTGGCAGATACTCGTCGACGATGTAGGTTAGGCCGTATCTGCTGAAGGCCTCTTGTTCGGCCTTTCTCTTGATTTTCATGAATGTCTTTATTTCTCTTCGCCATAGCGGGTCTTTGTATCGCGGGTCTTTCTGCAGTTCGTAAAGGCGTTTCATGTCCATCTCGTCGAGAGGATCGGTCGGCAACTTGTAGTTGACGATGTCTGTGGCCCATACTCCGCTCCATTTTGCGTCGGGGGTGTTAAGTTCTCTGAGATGCGCAGCGTTGGCGGAGCCTGAGATTATGACCATGGCTATGTGCATTCCCCAGGGGTCTCCATCCGTGAAGATGTAAACCGGGAGGTTGAGTTCTTCGCTTAGCCTTCTGATGAAGCGTCTAGTCGCTCTGGGGGCTTGCCCAGCAGTCATGACTAGGAGGGAGTTGTATTTTTTGTGGACGTTTTCCTCTATGAACCGTGTGAACAAGCCGCCTTTCTCTATTGCTATGACTTTGTCTGCCGATGTTCGTACAAATTCTGAAGAGGTCAATGCCGGGCCGATTAGCACGCCGTCTGGGTGTGAGGTTAGGTCGAGGGTTTTTCCTTCGTATCCGGGCACGGTGTATTCTATTGTCAGGTCGCCGAAAACGGCTGAGCGTTCTTCGGGGAAGATGTTGAAATCTTCTCTTGAGAAGCCCAGTATGGTTTCTAGGTCTGTTATGATGTTGTTGGATTCCTGTTGATCTTTGAAGGTCATTTCATAGGCCTGGGCGGAATAGTACACGTCCCTGAGGGTTGACGTCTTGCGCTGCGAGGAGAGTTCATTAGAGAACAGGGCGGCCCACACGAGCTGAGTGAACGGTTTCAAATGTCGGATGTTCCGTACGCTTCTTCGAACCCTTCTGTCGCCCAAGATGAATTGTCTAATCTGCTCATCGTAGGTGATGTTGTCCGTCGACCGGCTGGGCATATCTAGTGAAGGAAAATTTCCCTTATCAATTTGATCGTAGATGCTCGCTCCAAGATCTTCTAAGCCCTTCAAAACCTCTTTCTTTCTCTCTAATATGCTGCTCTTATGCTTCTTCGGCCCCATACTTCTGCACACTCGCCAACAATTTCTCTATATCAGGTGGCTTTTCTCTGCCTGCCAGCTGAGTTGAAAACTGAGCTATTTTCGGAAGATACTTGCTGAATATTCCGAGTCTTTTGCGCTCCCTGTCCACGTGCTCTCTTCTTGACAGGAAATGCTGGATTTGACGCGCGACTTCGCGCAGTCCGTTTGCTATTTCCTTTCTGACCTCAGGCCTGTCGGCTATGAACTCTTTTCCGACCGTCTTGTAGGGCACCTTAGTGCTGCAGATGTGCACCAGTATTGCGACGGGCATTTCAGGCATGACTCGGTATCTGCGCCAGTTCATTGCCGTTATGACTCTAAAGGAAACGTCGTTCGCCTCGTCGTACAGCAAGGGTATTCTGTTCGCGAAACGATATACGAGGAAGACTCCTTTCTTGGGAATCTCTCCGCCGTAGGCGATGCCGACTTCTACGATGAAGGGGTGGCCAGAGTAGGTTGAGGGTTTGCGCTGGTGGACGGCAACGAACTCGGGTTTTAGTTCTTTCACTATGCCCGCTTTTAGCAGGTCTTCGCCCAGAGGTGACAGGCAGCTTGCGTCTGGCGGCAGAAACTCCCTGAACCTCTTGAGCATGTGCATAAGCCTGACGATTTCTTCGTGGGAAAGCTTCTTCGGGTTCTTGGAGGGGCTTATGGTGCTGAAATCCAGAAACTTCCGCGCGGTGATGTCGCCGACTCTGTGGAAGTGGAACCTCAAGAACTCGTTCATGGTCTTGTAAGGCGTTATCTGTATGAGCCGCTGAAGAAGCTCCACGTCTACGCCGTACGGATGTGGTAACGTTTCTTTGGGCGGCGGGGGCATCTCTTTTGTGATTCTGGTGAACTTGTAGAGTCTTCCTTTCGGATCGACGAATGTGAGGTTTGCGTAAGGGTTAACCATCGCCGTCTGCTTGAAATAATCCAGGATTTTAGGCATCGCTCTGAAATAGTCGCCTTCAAGAGTGAACTCAACAATCGTGCCCCTCCACATTTCTTTGTTGATGAGGACTCTTCGATCCACAATCAAAGGACGGTTTCTCTGAATGTCAATCATGAGCTTGTACATGTACGTCTTTGAAATTCCCGTGCTAGACACGATAGTAGCAGGCTGATGCGTCGTAATCTGGCCATAAAGAATAGCCATTTTCCCGCCTAAGCCGAACGTGCCCCTCTGCTGCTTCAACTTGTACTTTGAACCGAACAGTATCTGCCCAAAGGCTGAAGGAATGTGTCTCGGAGGAACCCCTATGCCGTTGTCCTCAACCCTCAACTTGTAAATCTGCGTGTCCTGGCTAGCCTCACCCTCATAAGACAAACGAACGTAAATCTCTGGCGGAATCTGGTGGCTCTCAGCTGCGTCCAGAGAGTTCTCAACAAGCTCCCTCACAGCCACAAAGATGGCTCTGGAAGGATTCGTAAACCCTGCGATATCCCTATTCCTGTAGAAAAAATCAGCAGCACTTATCTCTTCAAACGTTTGTTGAGCCACTTAAGCCTTCCCAGCCCTCTCCGTTTCCAGATTGCCTCTATGATATAATCTGCTCATTCTTTAACTTAACTACGTTAAACAGAGAGACTTCATTTCCTGTAAGGGAAAGGAAACAGCTCTTCTAATTTTCTGAGGTTAACGGTCTCCCTGAGAATCTTTCCTTTTTCTGCTTTGGCCATAACGACCTTGATCTGCGGGTTTGCTGAAAAATCAGAGATGTACTGTAGGCATGCGCCGCAGGGTCTAGGCTCGCCTCCTAAATTAGCACTCATGACCACTGCCAGTTCCTTGATCTTTCGATTTCCATGCAGAACAGCGTGGTTGATTGCACATCTCTCAGCGCAGGTGCCCAGTCCTGACACCCAACTTTCAACGTTGCAACCCTCGTAAACCTGTCCATCCTCCGCAAAAACGGCGGCGCCAACCTTGAAACCCCACAGCACATACGCATTGTCCAAGGCTGTCAATGAGGCATCCAACAGTTTTTTCTCCGTCCTCCCGATCTTCAGTACGGTCATCTGCTTCCTCCTATTTTTTATGTCTGCGTACGTAGTAATATTCGCCGATTTGCTTTTGAAACTTGTCGAGTTTTGACCCTTCTTTGTTGACTCTGGGCCGTTTAGTAGCAGGGTCTCTTCTGAACGTGACTTGCATGTCCTTTAGAAAAACGTTCATTCCCTTTCGCAGACTCGTCGGCGGGTTAGCCACACCGCTGACGCCGGGCTTTCCCATGAAGACCATAAGGTGATCGGCTACAAAGTCCTGTGTGACGACGTCGTGTTCAACGACGAAGGCTGTAACGTTACGGTTTTCAACGACTCTTCGGACAGTTTTCGCCATGTTCAGTCTCTCTTCAACGTCCAAGTAGGCGCTCGGCTCGTCCAGCAGGTAAATATCAGCCCTGCGTGAGAGACAAGCCGCGATGGCCACTTTCTGCAGCTCTCCGCCACTGAGCTCCATAACGTTTCTGTCAAACAGGGGGTTCACCTTTAGGGGTTGGAGGATTTCTGTTCTGTACCAGCCTGAACTGAACTCTTCTTTGGCCACGCTCATGAGAAGCTCTTGAACCGTACCCTGATAATCCGCTGAGATGTACTGAGGTTTGTAGCTGACGTTCAGTTTGCCGAATTCTCTCTCGTCATCAGTCTTTTCAATTCCAGCGAGTATTTTTATGAAGGTTGTCTTCCCTATGCCGTTGGCTCCTAGTATCCCGATTATTTCTCCTTTCTTGATTTCGCCAGGTTTGGCTACGAGCTTGAACCCTTCGTAAGTTTTCTCCAGTTGTTCCCAGGTTAGCGTGGTTTCTCCCGCCTCGGCGCTGACCGTTGGGGGCTTTTCATGAAATATTATAGATTCCTTTCTGAAACGAACGTTTTCGTCTGGAATGTAGCCTTGCAGGTAAATGTTTATGCCGGTTCTGACGCCGTGGACGCTTGAGACGACTCCGTAGACGCCCTGTTCACCATAGAAGAGACAAACCTGGTCTGACAAATAATCAATTATCGCCAAGTCATGCTCGGCTATGATTATCATTTTTTGATCGTTCTTCAGGCTTCTTATCGTCTTCGCCACTTCGAGCCTCTGTTTCACGTCCAAATAGCTTGACGGCTCATCAAACATGTACACCTCTGCCTCGCGACAGACCGCAGCGGTCACGGCCACACGTTGCAGTTCACCACCGCTCAGCACTTCCAGAGGGCGATTCCAGACCTGCTTGAGTTCGAGCTGCTCAGCAATCTTGTCCAAGGTGTTCCTTTCATCCACTTTTTCAAGCAGTTCGCCGACCTTTCCAGAGATGGCTTTCGGCAGCTTGTCCACATACTGCGGTTTGTACGAAACGCCCAGCTTTCCCTCTGCCATTTTCTGGAAATACTCTTGCAGGATCGAACCCCTGAAATGCTGGAAAATTTGGTTCCAGTCAGGCGGGTTCTCGTAATTTCCAAGATTTATCTTGAGTTCTCCGGACAGCAGTTTGAGAGCTGTTGTCTTGCCTATTCCGTTCTGCCCCAACAGGCCCAGCACCAAGCCCGGGGAAGGCGTCGGCAACCTGTAAAGCTTGAAGGTGTTTTCTCCGAAACGGAAACTGCAGTCTTTTTCAAGCTCGTCTGGAAGATTAACTATAGACAAGGCTTTGAAGGGGCACTTCTTCACGCATATGCCGCATCCAGTGCACAGGGACTCGACAATCACCGCTCTATCATTCTCAAAGCGCACTGCCTCTATCTTGCTCCGAACGATGGGGCAGAAACGATAGCATACCCTACTGCAACGTTTAGACTTGCACTTATCGGCCTCTAACACGGCAACTCTCGTCATTGCAACCCGACAGTCAATGCTCTTTGCTTGTTGGTTATAAACGTGAACCTCATGAAACCACCATAAACATCCAAGAAAAGCTCCGATAAAAGAAAAAACAAAAAAAAGTCACATTGGCTGAAGCCTTACCACTCTTCTTCCTCAAAATCCTCTTCCTCGTCCCAGTCTTCTTCTTCAGTATCTTCTTCCTCATCTATCACCTTTTTCACCTCCATGCAAATCGAATTGCATAGTGAGAACATACACGCAATCCTTAAGCATTGTCATACGTCAGTTGTCGAGAATAAGAAAGGAGATAAACATACATCGGCGCATTTTACAGATGTTCTTTCACAATCTTCGCCGTCAACGACGCCTCAGGCCCCTTCATATCCGGAGTAATGTAAGCCCAGCACATGTTCGGGGAACTGTGGGCCGCGCCTATTCTTCCATGCGTGTCAATGGCAATCAACCCCATCGCATTATAAACATTCGGCATTCTAGTGTTCACAAGCCTTATCGCGTTCTCAGCGGCTTCCTGGGCCGTTTTTCCGGTTTCCATGCAATCGCAAACTGCCTTTGCCAGAACCAACCTAATCGCAAGCTCGCCTACGCCTGTAGTTGAACAAGCACCTGTCAAATTGTCAGCATACGTTCCACAGCCAATCAGCGGAGAATCTCCGATCCTGCCCGGAAGCTTCAACGGGAACCCCCCAGTCGACGTGGCAGCAGCCACGTTTCCCTCATCGTCAATAGCAACAGCGCCCACGGTGCCCAAAGTGAAAAGTTCTGGATGATCCCTAACCATGTTAGCAAGCTTCGGCAGCTCAGACTTTCCTTCCAGCAGAGCGTTCTTCTGTTGCTCGTAATACTTCAGTCTCAGCTCGGTTACGGGGTTGCGTCTCTCGAGATGCTCAAGATTGGCCAACTTTTCCGCACCTTCGCCCACCACAAAAACATGGTCGGTCTTTTCCATGACCACCTTTGCCAAGCGAACAGGGTTCCTCAGGTCTCGCAGCAACCCCACTGCGCCAGCCTGAAGCGTCTTTCCATCCATTATCGAAGCTTCCATCTCCACCTTTTTCTCCAAGTTCAGGCTGGAACCATGCCCAGCGTTGAACACCCCATCATCCTCCATGCTCGCAACGGCCTCCATCACACCGTCCACGGCACTTCCACCCCTCTTTAAGACGGCGAACCCCACATCAGCAGCCCTCTTCACACCCTCAACGCCAGGCTGACTACGCTCCGGCTGCCACGTCCCCGCTCCACCATGAACAACCATCGTTGGCTTCCGCGCTCTCTTCATCTCAATCACTTTCAATATTGACACGTTGAACACGTCCGATTCGAATTTAAGCCTAACGCCATCAGAACGGTCAAAATGGATAAATCTGCGCATTTGGATACTACATCTGGGATGATGTGAGGCGACGGCTGAGAGCCACTGGCAATGAAGGAGCCATTTACGCACACTGACCCAAAACTCACGGTGAAAGTTCCGCCCCTTTTCGAAACGCTAAATTGCTCTAGAAAATATATTATGGGTGGAGGAGCCTATGCTTAAAGAATTCAACATTTTGGCCACCAGTTCACGTGGTTTCGAAAAGTACGCCCGTTCCGAACTGCGTTTCCTCTTCGAAAAAATAGGAGACGCCTCATCTACAATTGAAAGAACAGACGTTTCTGGCCTCATTGCAGTAAAGACGAACATGGATACTATCGAAGCCATTAGACGACTCCGTGCCTTACTGCAGCAGAGTCCTTACGAATTCCGATTCACACTCAGGATAATACCGATTGAAAAAATCGTCCCCACGGAACTGGAAACGATTCAGCAGGCAGTCACAGAACTCAGCTCCAAAATCGACGAAAACGAAACCTTCCGCGTGACAGTCGAAAAACGTTTCACTACAACACACAGCAGAGAAATAATCGAAAAAGTTGCCGCAAGCATCAAGAGAAAAGTCAACCTAACTAACCCAGACAAGATAGTCCTAATCGAAATAGTCGGCGGTATCACCGGCGTCTCAGTACTTAACCCCCAAGACATCGTGTCAGTCCAGAAAGAAAAACTCCTCTAAAATCAGTGCCGCGTAGCCAACAGCGCCACCCGCTCCACAACAAGATCAACAAGTGCCTTCTCCAAGCCTCGTTCATCCATGACCGTTTCCAGCTCCGCGTCCGAAATGTCAAAAGCTCTCTTGATTCTCTCTATCTTCTTCCTTGAAAGCTCAAGAACCGAATCGTCACGCTGCCCACCAATGCGCCTCGAAACCTTTGCCAACACCTCTTGCACAACGTCAGCCTTACCTCCGACGATCAGAAGTGCAATGTTCCGCGAAGCCGGTTTGATGCCGAGAAGCCGTGTAGCTTTCTCTATTTGCCTTCGGCCAGACGCGTAAAGCATAGCTTCCATCGCGACACTCTTAGAGAGGTTCTCCCCGTTCTTGAAAGCTGTAAGCGCGTTCAACAATGCAAAGTAGAGATGCTGCCATGTTGCAACAAGATCTGCATCAAAAAATTGCAGTCCCACATCCGCGGGCTTGTCCTTACTTGCTGCCTCCAAAAACTCTTCAGTGTCGTTAACTTCAACGTCCCTGAAACCCACTATTTCGCAGCTCTTTCTAAACTCCTTAACATAAGCCCGCACAGTTCTTCCTCAATGAATTGTAAACGACCCTCTAACTCTTCGACCAAATCAACAATATCCCGACTCCCACAGCCTCACATAAAGCTTCTCCGCCATCCCATCGCATTCACGACAGCACGCGCTTCACCTTAGTCTCCAGAAGAGATGCATTATTTAGCTTACTAATTTTAACCCACAAGGAACAGCCTTTCTACAAGAGTTGACTGGCGCCAGCGATCAATTCGTCCAGATCATAATTTTCGGCGCTGTTCATGTAGTTCAGTCTTTCCGTGTTTTGAGCGGTACTTCCGTCGTTTCCTTGATTGTCTCGAAGACCATGCAGGTGAGAGTTTTCTCGATTCCTTTGACAAACCGCAGTTTATCAATAACGAATTGACCTATTGAGGTAACGCTATCTGCCCTGAGTTTTATCAGAAGATCCCAGTCGCCAGTAATTATGTGAACCTCTTGAACCTCTGGAAACCTCGCTATTTCCGCCGCCCTATCTCTCTGCGAAAAAGGCTCTTCCCCATTCCTCACCCCATAGGTCACGGAAGCCAGAATGAAGGCAGCGGTGCCGCTGTTAAGTCTCTTCGGATCCACTATCGCTCTGTACGTTTTTATGACGCCCAGTGCTTCCATTCGTTTTATCTTGGCAAAAACGGTGGTTATTGGCGAGTCAATCCTTCTTGCAATCTCCCTTGCAGTGAGTTTGCAGTCCCTTTGTACAAGGGTCAAGATTGCCATGTCCTTCGCGTCCAGTTTCGTTTCCATGTCTGTAATTATTACATGTTTACATATAAAAAACTAACTTTTTCTGAAATATTTCCAAGTTTTATTATAAAAAGCTTATTTTCCAGTGAACGCACTTGTACAAGTATTATCAGGGGAATTTGGAAGATTTGAAAGACATGTCAAAATCAGAGGGCGATCGAATGGGCGAAGGGCGTTTTGATCCTCAGATAAGTCAGATAGTTGTTGATTTACCCAAACCATTGGAAGAATTGTCTGAATATGAAGTTCAAAGAAAACAATGCATCAGCAAGATAATGACTTACACTCTAAAGTGTCTCACTCAAGAGTTCACCGGCAACGGCTTCGAATGGTTGCTGCCGGTCATATTTTCGCAGTCAACGGACCCCTTGTGGCCAGATTCGTGCGCATCCATTGAAAAACGTGTCGAGGTCGAAATCTATGGAAAAACAGTCAGAACGACGACTAGCATGATAGTTCACAAGATGGTTGCGTGTTCCCTGGCCATTCCCAAATTATTCATACTCTCTCCGAATGTAAGGATAGAAAGAAGCGAAAGAGCAGTCACCGGGATCCACGCCTATGAGTTTACGCAACTTGACTTCGAGATCAGGAACACCACATCAGGAAATGTCAGAAGCTTTGTCGAAAGAACTGTCCGACGATTGATTCATGGCTTGAAAACGAACATGAGGGACGAACTGCTATTTCTCGGAAAATATGATGCCATGACAACGCCAAGAATCCCCTTCAGAGTCTACGATAAAACAGAACTCGAAGAAAACTACGGAAAGGAATGGGAACCGCAAATTCTATCTCAAACCGAGCATCCTTTCTGGGTGATCAACATTCCCCGAGAATTCTACGATTTTGAGGACTTCAAAAGCGGCAAATGGGACAACTACGACCTATACCTGCCAGGATACGGAGAGGCGTTGTCAGGCGCAAGAAGAGAGTTCGAATACAGCAAGATTAAGGCAAAAATGGACAGAGACGGCGTGAGAAAGGAGAACTACAGTCTGCTGCTGAAGCTCGCAAAAGAAGGAAGACTAAAACCCTCAGCTGGAGCAGGGATAGGCATAGAAAGACTCGTCAGCTGGATAGTTGGAGCCAAGCACATTGGGGAGACACAGATTTTTCCAAAAATACCAGGAATAATTCATGACTTATGAAGAACAGAAAACCTATGCAAACCCAACAAACAATTAGAAACGAGCGCGTAGGGCGCTATTCTGTATCGACGGGCTGAAGGAAGAGAACGCGCTGACCTTCAGACAATTCTGTCACGTAAACATTAAATTGGAAATTTGCCAGAAGCAAATTCTGCGCTGTGGGTTGAACAGATGAAAATTTCAAAATGAGAAGCTTCTTCGTTAGAAGAAAAGCAAGATTTAGATTTGTTTTGTGTCTTGTTCGAACACTTTGTAGTGGACAAATATGGCGATGGGAATGACACCTGCTGCCAGCATCAGGAATGGCAGGGGTCTCCAAACATATGAGAAGAGCAGGCCTATGAGTAACTGCGTAAATGCTTGGGCCAGATAGCCAAAGAATTGGCTGCAGCCGACCACTCTTCCTCTAAGCTCTCTCGGCGTTAAATCGCCTATGAGAGCTTGATAGCTGCTTGATTGCAGCACTTGGCCGAGCCCGAAGAAAAAGAACGCGAGAACAAGCAAGTAGAAGTTTCCAAAGACGAAAAGAATCATCGCAGGTGCGTTGCAGAGATAGGATGCGATGAGGTAATTTTTCCGTCCGAATTTGTCCATTCTTAAACCGGCGATTACGCTGGGAACTGCAACAGTCAACGACATCAACGCCATGAGAAGTGCCCACTGAAAGTTCGTGATTTTGAGATTCTCAGTTGCGTAGATTATGAAGTACGTACTGCATCCGACTACTAGGCTGCTGAAGGCAGCGTTGGATATGAACAGGTAATAGACGGATTTCGGGGTTTGACTCCAAATGTTCAGGCTTTGTTTAACTGCTTCTGGATACTCCCTGAAAGCGGCTAAAAGACTTGGACGTGCCTCCCCGTTTCGGTTGAGCGGGGGCAACGTTTCTTTCAGCTTGACTCTTATGAGTGCAGCTGCAAAATAGACGATCATTGCTAAAGAATAAGCAATTCGCATGCCGATGTTCAATTTGAATATCAAGACTAGATATCCAGCGATTAGTGCCGCAGGCAGTCCCACAAGATTTGTTATCACTGCCTGCACGGAAAAACCTGTACCGCGATTTTCAGGGGAAACTGAGTCAAGCATTATTGCAAACAATGCCGGTTGGTACAACAGGCAAAAATTTTGGATAACCGTTCCCACGACTATTAGAGGCCAAGAAGGTGCGAAAATGAAGAAGACATATGCTAAGGCAACTCCAAAAGTCATGATGTACACGAGCCATCGGCGTCCATGCTTGTCTGCGAGATAGCCGCCTGGGAATTGAACCAGTGCGATAGCGATTAGTCCTGAGAAAGCGATTACGCCTAGAAGGAAGTCGTTTGCGCCGAGAATGGTTTTGAAGTATTCGTTTGCATAGGTGCCAGGAATGGGGCCGGCAGCATTCATCAGAATCCAAGTAATGACCATTATTAGAAAATTGCCACTGAGAAACGCGGATCGATTGCGGAAGCGTGCGAACAAACCCATCGGCAACTTTCATGCATTGCCACAATATAAGCAGAGACCCCATGAGCAAATGAATTGCCGAAGAGTAGACCATTTCTGAGCTTTCGAATGCCTTGGAAAATATGAAAGTTCGGTCTTGCTGATAGCCATTGTGTCAAAAGTCTTAAGGCGCGCCTATTTCAACATCGGCATCTTCACATTTTTCTCTTTTGCAATCCTCTGGGCCTTCTCGTAGCCTGCGTCTGCGTGTCGGACTATGGCCATTCCCGGGTCTGTAGTGAGTACTGTCTCTATTCGGCCTTCCATTTCTTCCGTCCCGTCGGCCACCAAGCACATTCCAGCGTGAATGCTGTAGCCTATGCCGACGCCGCCCCCGTGGTGCACGCTCACCCATGTTGCCCCGCCCACAGCGTTTACTAGAGCGTTGAGTATAGGCCAGTCCGCAATCGCGTCGCTTCCGTCTTTCATGCCTTCGGTCTCCCGGTTCGGTGAAGCAACGCTTCCTCCGTCCAAATGATCCCTGCCTATCCACACTGGCCCAGAAAGGTTTCCATCAGCAACCATGCGGTTGATGATCTTTCCGAACCTTGCCCTTTCACCGAAGCCGAGCCAACAGACCCTTGCAGGCAAGCCTTGAAACTTCACCTGCTCCTTGGCCTTCATTATCCAGCGGCACAGCTCCTTGTTGTAAGCGAAATCCTTCAGGAGCACATCGTCCAACTTGTAAATGTCGTCCTCGCTACCCACGAGCGATGTCCAACGGAATGGCCCCTTTCCCTCGCAAAACATCGGTCTGACGTATCGCTGCACGAAGCCTGGGAAAGCATACGCGTCTTTGAAGCCTGCCTTGCTAGCCTGTTCACGCAGGTTGTTTCCGTAATCAAACGTTACAGCGCCTTTCCGCATCATCTTGACCATGGTTTCAACGTGCAATCGCATGCTCTGGCTGGCTCGTCTGAGGTATTCTTTCGGGTCGCTTTTCCTCAGTTCATCCGCCTCCACTTTGCTCAGGCCCGCCGGATAGTAACCGTTCAGGGGGTCGTGCGCGCTCGTCTGATCCGTCAGGACATCTGGGATTATGCCTCTTCTCAGAAGTTCAGGGTGCACCTCCGCAGCGTTACCGAGTAAACCTATGCTCTTCGCGACGCCGTCATGTTTTGCCTCCAGAGCCAAGTTAACGGCTTCTTCCAAGCTGTCGGTCCAAGTTTCCAGATACCTGAACCTAATCCTCCGCTCAATCGCATGCTTGTCAACCTCGACAACCAAAGCGACGCCCTCGTTCATCGTCACGGCCAGAGGTTGGGCCCCTCCCATTTCACCCAGACCCGCGGTCAGCACGAGTCTTCCCTTCAGGTTCCCGCCAAAATGCTCCTTTGCAACGGCGGCCATCGTTTCGTACGTTCCCTGCAGAATCCCCTGCGTTCCGATGTACGCCCAGGATCCAGCCGTCATCTGCCCGTACATGATCAGGCCTTTCTGCTCCAACTCGTAAAAGTAGTCCCAAGTGGCCCATTTCGGCACAAGCATCGAATTAACGATCAAGGCCCTCGGAGCCCATGTGTGCGTCTTGAAAACGGCAACTGGTTTTCCGCTCTGGATCAGCATGGTTTCGTCGGGCTCAAGTTCCGTAAGAGTTTCGACTATCCGGTCAAAACACTCCCAGTTCCGACAAGCCTTTCCAGTACCGCCGTAGATAATGAGTTTTTCAGGATCCTTGGCCACCTCTGGGTCAAGAACGTTGCAGAGCATGCGCAGAATGCCTTCAATCTGCCAATTCCTGCAGTGCAGTTCTTGTCCGATCATGCAGTGGATGGGCTTCTGTAGCTCAACCAATAGGGTTCACCGTAATCCAAGAATGGGTGGCGCACATTAATTCTTTGCCCAAAGTGATCGTGTTAATTCATCGCAGGTGGTTGTGGGCGTTAACAGTCGTCAGATCAATCCTACGTTCTGTAAATTCGGCTCCGTCAAATCTTTTTCGAGCCATCTCTTGCATGAAAGTTCGTTAAACTTATTAGTGAAGCGATACTAAAGATTTTTCCTGATGCCAATTTTTGAAACTCGCATGGTTCAATCTCTCGGTTTTCCATTATGGTTCTGAACCCGTTTGGGTCCAAATCCATAGAAACCCGAGCGCGCGCAACGTTCGCTGCTATTTAAACCCTTCACTTTTTTGGGGCATATTTTGGTCTTTCCTCCACATTTTTCTGAGTTCCTCCTCCTGATCCGATGTCAATTTGAACTTGAGTTTCTCTTCGAGGAAAATGCCTAGTAGGCGGACTGTAAGATAAGCTTCGGCAGAGTTCTTGGTTTTCTTTTGCAGTAGCTCCAGAGTTTTCTTTGAAATCCTTAAGCATTTTTCCATGTCAACTGGAACTTTGGCGGCGGTCTCCTTTTTGTTCATGTATATCCCTCTTTTTTCAGTAAACGCTCTCAGTAAATAGATAGGTGCTTAGAAGGTTTTGCGGTCTGCCGTTTAGTACAGACGTGAATCGATCCCTAGCGCGCGCTGCCGAGTTTTCAGATCAGACGAGGATAGAGGATAGCTCCATACATCTTTATCTTCGTTTGGCCCCTTTGTTATCTAGGGAAGAAGATATCCCGAGCGCGCGCTCTGGGGGAATAGTGTTGGAAGTACAAAATGCGTGCTTCAATGAGTTCCCAGATCAATGCATAGGATGCCCAGAATACAGCGAAACAAGGCAGGATCAGGCAACGCAACTCATGTTGCTGGCAGGGATGGGTATGACTTACCCACCATTCTGGAAAAAAATCGTCAAAGAATGCAAGCTATATCACAAGCGCAAAGTTGAATATCTGAGATAGGAAGAAGCTCAGCGCAACCCTGTAAAAGCAAACATTGCCAAGTCAAAGTTGACCGCTGAAACTAGGATGTCGGGGAAAAGTCATCATTTCTACGTTGCTCCTTGCATTGCACTAGAGGTAGCTACACGCATGCCTAAATGAACTAGTGTGCGCTCGGTGATACAATGACGCGTGCTTGAAACGTGTGGACTTGCACCTGATTAGGTATGAATACATAGAGACTTCAACTACAAGAAGAAACGAATCCGACATGGCTCAGCTCGCTCGAATCTCTTTAATAGCGCGCGTTAGCCAGTTGAAGAGGTGAGATTCTGTTAATTCATCTGCCAAGTTAGGGTTCTGTCGCATCGCTAGCTGGTTGTCCTCGCTTTTCCAGAACTGCGCCTGCGGATGCTCATCTCTTCGGTCAGAATCCAGGTGCTGCCCCCGTCGTGTGTTTCCTCCGAATGCCACCTGAAAGATCCTGGCTTGATTTCTGAAAAGATCCAGCGCTCCGGATAGCCATCCTTTGTAACTCCCTCTAGGACGATATCTCTCCCCACCTGCCGCGCCACGAATGCTTGGACCGAACGGCGTAACACAGATATCCAAGTGCTGTGCCATGCGTCGATCGTAGGATCGTAAACTCTAATTGTGGTACCCACAGGAATGGCTTTCTTGGAGTGCTCGTCATAAGTCATCCACACATCCTGTACAGCCCTGCCGTCGAGGATCCACCCGAAATGGACCTCGCCACCTTTCTTGAAAACGACTCCGCTGGGGCTTGGGCTTTTGACGCCAACGATATCCCAATCACCCACGAACTGGCCGAAGAGCATCAGTTCGACTTTGAACTCAGGATATGGACCATTAGAGAAAAGCCCTTTGATACCTCTCTGTCCGCCCCTTTTGATCTTCAGTCTATCGACCCGCCAATAAGTGTAACCATCGCGCTGGCTATCATGGGCAGATTCTATCTTAACTGCTATAACTTTTGCCCTTCTAAACTGCTCTTAGTACTTGGTCTGCGCGTGCATAATAACAGGTTCACATTTTCTGTTCTTCGAGGAGTTGGAAATCGCCGCGGCTTGCCTCTTTGTCAATCACGATTCTGCCGTTCTTAATCACTTTGTCAACAACGTTCACACCGAATCGGTAGCCGAGAAACTTGTGGTTGGGCACGTCAAGGATAATCACGTCAGCCTTCTTTCCCGCTTCCAAGCTGCCGACCTCGTTTGCCCGGCTCACAGCGTGAGCGGCGTTAATCGTGGTTGCCGTAATAGCTTCGGCAGGCGTCATTTTCATGCAGTGACAAGCAAGCCCGATCACCAGCTGCTGACTCTCAACCCAGCAGTTCGGGTTAAAATCCGTACCCAAAGCCACAGGAACTCCGCAGTCAATCATTCCGCGAGCATCTGCGTATCGGTTAGTCATCAAACTGAAAGCTGCCGCAGGCAGCAGAATGGCTGCGACCCCTTTTTCGGCCATTGCCTTGATGCCCTCCTCAGAGGAGAAGAGCAAGTGATCCGCTGATACCGCTCCGATGTCTGCTGCGAGTTCTGCCCCGCCCAATCGGCTCATCTCGTCCGCGTGAACCTTGGGCTTCAGGCCTGAGCTCTTGCCCGTGCTCAGGATGCGCCTAGTCTGTTCGAGGCCGAACACGCCTTTCTCGCAGAACACGTCGCAGAACTCTGCCAGCCCTTTCTCAGCCACCTTTGGGATCATCTCCTCAGTGACCAGGTTAATGTACCCCTGCAGGTTGGTGCCGAATTCCGGAGGAACAGCGTGGGCGCCGAGAAAGGTTGGAACTATATCCACGCTGTGCAGCTGATTCAAACGGTTAACAACCTCAAGAATCTTCAGCTCATCTTTCGTCGTCAGGCCGTAGCCGCTCTTAGCTTCCACAGTCGTCGTTCCATGCTCCAACATCGCATCCAACGTTTCAGTCCCATGTTCGACGAGTTTCTCGAAACTCGCCCTCCTCGTCTCCCTGACCGTTTTCAGAATGCCGCCACCCGCCTCGAGAATCTCCATGTAAGAGGCGCCTGCCATTCGCATCTGAAACTCGTCTTCCCGCGAACCGGCAAAAACGAGGTGCGTGTGAGGGTCAACGAAGCCTGGGAGAACTGTTTTCCCGTTTGCGCTCACAACGTTTTCAGCCTTGAAAGCCTTCGTGATGTCCGCGGTTTTTCCCACGGCGACGATTCTTCCATCCTTGACTGCTAAGCCTCCATCGCGCACTATTCCAAGCTCTCGCATCTGTTTTCCAGTGCGCGGCCTCTGACTGTCACAAGCGACGGTGACAAGCTCAGCCGCGTTTACAACTAACAGGTCCAGCTTTTCCCGGAGCCGCGTCTTCACTGTTCTTCTACTCAAACGCACCGCCTTTTTCAATGGCCTCTTGCACGGCTATTTCCAGGACACGCTGCTCGGTCAAATTGTCAACCTTCAAGTAGTACCCGGCAGTGTCGATGAGGGCCTTCAGCGGGGCCATGCCGCAGAATTCCGAACCCAATATCGGCACGTTGTAACGCGCACACTCAACCTTGAGAACCTCGAAGACACGGTACAGCGGAGTTCTTTCGAAATCGCTTATGCTCATCCCGATTTGCGTGATGTTCTTCTCCGGAAGGAAGGCGGCCATCGCCTTAACGTTTGAGAACCCCCCCTTACTCGCATGCAAAGCCCGAGCTATCTTCCTAGCAACCTTCAGGTCAGCGGTTCCAATGTCGACGTTGAAGCCTGCCATGACCCTGCGCGCACCCGTTATCGTAGCGCCCGCGGTTGGATGAGGCTTGGCCGGCCCGAAGTCCGGCCTGCGTTCAGGCTTCACAATCATTTCCGCAAGTCTCTCATAGTCCCCCTCACGAATCCAATCCAGATCTCTCCGCTCAGGTTTCAAAGAAGCGATCCCATAAAGGTACACGGGCACGTGGCACTTTTCCGCTAGACTCTGGCCGAACCTCTTCGAGAGTTCGACACAGTCGTCGATCGTGACGTTTTTCAACGGAATAAAGGGGACAACGTCAACCGCGCCGATTCGAGGATGCTGACCCTTGTGCTTTTTCATGTCAATCAGCTTCACAGCTTTGAAGGCCATTTTCAGCGCAGCCCGAAGCACAGACTCCTCGTCTCCAAAGAAAGAAACCACAAGCCTGTTGTAATAATCGTCATAAGAAGAGTCGAGCAAAAATGCGTTCTTAGTTCTTCTAAGCTCCCCAAGAATGCTCTCCACAACTTCAGGATCTGAAGTGCTGAAGTTCGGCACGCACTCCACTAAGGCCGCCATTCTCCTCCCACTCAGCTTCTATCAGCGACGAAAACAAATAAGTGTGTTTCGGGAAAAATCCGCAGCCGAGACAGAGCAACAAAAAAATCGGCTTACGCGCGCCAACCTCTAGTTGGCTTCTTCTGTTGCTGTGCCGATGATTTCTTGACTTTTGGTAAGCTGAACGCGAGCAGTGTTAAGGTTAAAAATAAAGTTAGAATTGGGAATGATGGAAACTCTGGGGCTACGACAACCTGTTGTGTTGAATGGTGATAGGTGAAGTAAAGGTAGCTTTGGGTGCTATCGGACTCAGGTAGAAGAGTGAACGGTGTCTCTGTCCCGTTCACGAAGACAGTGAAGGTCCCGTTGATTAGGGCTGTTGGAATGCTTATTCTGCAAAAGCCCGTTGTGCCGTTCTCGCCAGTGGCGTTGAAGCTTATTGCGGTGCCGTTGAACTGGAAATCGGATATTGTGGAGTTGCAGACGGTTTGAACTTGACTTTGTGGGGTTGCGTTGAAATCGCAAAACATTGCCATCAAAGGATAACGGTCCGTTACGTTTCCTGCACAAGCAACGTATGCTGAATCGCCTATCCCGTCACTACTACTCACATTCTGAAAGGTGCCACTGAACATGTCAGTTCCGTTATAGTCGCTCCAAAAGTTTCCGCCAGAAGGATAACCATCGTCCCAAGCGTTAGGCAAGTTTTCCGCGACGACCTGTCCATTGGAGTTATTGATGAAGTTGTTGTGAATGACCGTGTTGTTCTCCACTCCGACAAGATAGAGGCCATAGCCATTGTTTTCAATCGTATTTCCGATAACTTGATGATAAGTAGGAACAAAACCGTCTTCATGGATCAACAATATCCCATAATCGCAATTCATGATGATATTGTTTTCGACAACATCATACATGGCTACATTGTCATTGGTTATGGAGTGCGCTTGGACGCCACCCGTGCAATTCTGTATGACGTTGTTTGCTACTGTGTTATTACTAGAGTACATCAGTGTGATTGCCACGTAACCAATGCCGCCCTGCCCGCTCGATGAAATCTCGTTGTTGACTATGACGTTCGAACTCGATGAGAGAACATAGATTCCTTCGGCACCAATGTACGATATGATATTATTTGCGATGACGTTCCCGTCTGAGGAATCTTCGATGTGTACTCCTTCGGAACATCCACTTATCGTGTTGTTGACGACAAAGTTGTTTCCCGCGTCGCTTTGAATCATGATCGGATAGGAAGAGGCGTTGGTTATGAGGTTATTAGAGATAGTGTTGTTCTGTGCAAACGCAGCGTAGATCGAGTAACCTTGATTTCTAATGATGCAACCGTCAATTCTGCAGTTTCTCCTCGAAGTCAAGTCAACTCCGAAATCATGCAACCACTGTGAACCACTATTCTGAATCGTAAGCCCCGAAACATTCACTCCATCCACAGCAACGTTCACGATAGTATCCAGACCTCCACCATCGACAATCGTAGTGTTAACGTTCTCGCCAACGAGCGACAACGACTTGTCAACCACCACATTCTCATAGTACGTCCCCTCATCAACAAGGATTGTTTGTCCGTCCAACGTTTCGTTAGCATCTATCGCCGCTTGAATTGACGTGTAGTTCAAGCCTGTGCTAAGATTGTGAACGGGTAGGCCGCTCGATGCTCTCGTCTCAGGCTGGCTAAACCTTGCAAAAACCAAACAGGACATCAGCAAAAGCAGGCAAAGCACAAAAACAAGTTTCCGTTTCATAACGGGTTATCTCTCAACCTTATATTTAGCTCTTTCAATTGGAACAGCAAGCGCACGCGCTTCAAGGCAACATTGCAACGGTATGCAAAAGCAAAACGACTGGGGGCCGACCGCATGAGTCGCAGTCTTCTCCCGAAGAAGCCGAGACGCTGAGAGAAAGACATTTGAAGAGGCGTCAGGTTGCCTTGACAATCTTGTATCCGGAGGCCCGTCTCAGTCTGTTCATAACCGCCAGTCCAAGTCCTTCAAGAGGCACACCCTCAGCCACGATGACGTCAACCCCTTCCGCGTCAAACTCCCTCAGACAAGCAAACAAGCTCCGAGCAACACTGCCCAAGTCACTTCTGCTTCCAACACACTTCACAACGCCAGCCCTGTAAGAATCAGCGGTTTCAGCCGTGCACAAAACCCCCACCCTGCTCCCCCTCCTCGCATAATACGCCGCCAACTCGTTCACCTTCCTCACAATGGCAGGCAACTCGCCCTCAACCACAACCACGCATGCATCGGGCGCGTAATGCTTATGTTTCAACCCAGGCGAACGAACCGTCCCAGCCTCAACAGGCCTCTCAGCCGCCACCGCCGGATTAAGCTCCACACGGTCAAGAACCTCTTTCAACGCCTCAAACGGCGTTCCACCGGGACGCAAAACCTCAGGAGGATCCACCGTCACGTCTAAAACAGTAGACTCAACACCCACAACCGTCGGACCACCATCCAAAACCGCATCAATCCTCCCTTCCAAATCATCCAAAACATGCCTCGCCAAAGTCGGACTCGGCCTCCCCGCCAAGTTAGCGCTCGGCGCAGAAACCGGACAACCACTCTCCCGAATCAACGCCAACGCAACCTCATGCCTAGGCATCCTCACAGCAACCGTATCCAAACCCGCAACAGCCACGTCAGGCAAGACCCTCGACCGCTTCAAAACCAAAGTCAACGGCCCAGGCCAAAACAACCTCATCAACACCTCAGCCTTCGCCGGAACCTCCCTAGCAACCCTGCGAACATCCCCAACACTACACACGTGCACGATAGGCGGGTTATCCAACGGACGCCTCTTCGCCTCAAAAAGCGCCAAAACCGCCTTCGCGTTGAAAGCGTCAGCCCCCAACCCGTACACGGTCTCAGTCGGAAAAGCTACCAAACCGCCACATCTGACCAACCTTGCCGCAACACGAACCTTCTCGACGTCAGGGGCCTCTGGATCGACCTTCAACAACACCGTTTTCTTCATCAAAAGCGGTAGAATCACATCTCAGCTTTTAAACCTCGCCAACGGAAAACGCAAAAAAAAGAGCAAGCCTAGACGACGTATCGATCCATAATCTTCTTTATGCCCTTCGGCGGAGCCTGTTTCGCGGCAAGCTGCTTCAGTATCGAGATGACCTGCGGCTGAAAACGAGCAATATCCGTCAAGCTCACCAGGCCCACGAGACGCTTCCCATCAACCACCGGCAACTTCTTAATTTTCATCTGAAACATCAACTTCACAGCCTCCCCCAAATCCATATTCGGCTCGGCAACAACAAGCGGACTCGTCATCACATCCCTGACCCTCGTCTTCTTAGCATCCTTCGCACCCGCAACAATCCTCTTCAAAACATCCCTCTCAGTCAAAATACCCATAGCCTTCCCCTTCCTCACCGCAATCAAACAGCCAATCTCAAACTTGTTCATCACATCAACAGCCTCCTTAACCATCACGCCATCATCAATCGTTACCACTTCCTTCACCATCACATCCTCAACTTTCAGGGACATCTCGCTTTCCTTCTCTCCGACCTCATCCTTCGGCAACGCAATCACCAAACCCTTATGAAAAGCCGAATTGAGTATATAAAACTCTGCAGTGCCCACCGCGCCTATAGACCATGCAAACCCCGCACAAGCTCCTCCGCATTCTTCGAAACCGGGATTCTCGCTCTCTCAAACTTTTCCCTAGGCTTGGCAAAAGGCCTAGTCGCGTCGACACCCACCTTCGTTGTCGAACCCGTTTCCTGATCTGCGGAACTGTCCAACGTTGAGCCGCGCGCATTGTTGACAACGAATATATCCTTGCCAGCTTGGAACCTAGTCGCAATAGCCCACTCAACACTAGAAGCATCAAACACGTCGATATCCGAATCCACAACCACCGCATGCTTCAAACTCGGATGAGCAGCAAAAGCCGCCAACAAAACGTTCTTACCATCACCATCAAGCTGCTTTTCAACGGAAATCACCGCGTGCAACCATCCGCACCCGCCGGCGGAAAGGTTCACAGCATAGACTTTAGGCACGACCTTCGAAACCGCCTCCCATATGAGCACCTCATGCGGGACTCCCATCAGAAGCCTATGTTCAGCCCCAGAAGGCAGAAGCCCGTGATAGAGATAATCCTCTCGCTGCAGCACCCCGACGACTGTGACGATTGGCTGTTTCCTCTGCACATCATAAGTACCAGTTACGTCCACGAAAGGACCCTCAACAACCTCCTGCGCCGCCGAAATCCTCCCTTCCAGCACAAGCTCCGCATCAGCAGGTGCACATGCCTCAGCGTCTTCACACTCAATCAGACGAAGCCCACCGTCCATCAGAGCATTCGCAACGTCAAACTCGCAAACGCCGAAAGGAAGAGGAGACGAAGCAGCCAACAAGACCGCGGGGTGCACACCAACGGAAATGGCCACGTCAAGATCCTTACCCGCCTCTTTCGCCATCCTCCACAGCCTAAAAAGATGCCGCGGAACCAACCTAATCGCCAGATGGTTTCCATCCAAAACCTGAAGACGATGCACGGAAACGTTCTCGACTCTTCCATCAACGCTTCTCGCATGAACAATACCCGAAGTAATGTAAGGAGCTGCATCCCTTTCAAAGTGCGTCAGAATCGGAACACTCGACAAGTCAACAACCTTAACCTTTTTCGCAGCAGCATTTTCGACCACCTTAGATTTCTCTGGCGAGTGCCAAGCCTTCATCAACTTTTCGCAGAGTCCGTCTTGACCGACGTCAAGCGCCCTGCATATCCTCTTTCGCGTCCCGCAAACGTTAGCCACAACCCTCCTATCGCTGCCCTTCACCTTTTCGAAGAGAAGAATTGGACCATCCTTGTCAAACTCTTTCAAAACATGGGAGATTTCAAAACGAGGAGAAACCGCCTCTTTCACACGCAGGACCTCTCCTTTCCCCTCGGACTTCTTGATGAAGTCTCTGAGGCTCACGCCATCACTCCCTCCCTCTGCGGTTCATCGTGAGCAACCTTGTCCAAAAGTTTCCTAAAAATCGACTGCGCCTGTCTCTCATCCGCCGACTCCAAATATATCGAAACCAAAGCTATCTTACCTTTCCTCTCAGCCAAGTTCTCAGCGAACATTCGAGCTGAAATCGCATTCTTATCCCCCAAAAGAATCGAAGACGAAGGAGTTCCCAACATATCCTTGGGCCGTGGAACAGCAATTGCCAGCGTCCCAAGCTTATCTTCTCTTTCGCTCAACAGAACTAAACAGGAATTCTTGGCCTCCAAATAAACCGCAAGGAAATGCACGTTCTGCTCGACAATCTCATTCTTCACGACCCGCGCACGTTCCATGCCCAAACCTCCAGCACTTATTAGAAGCTTCACACACTCACTATTTATCACTTTCAAGAAACTGAGGCAATGAAATGGCGGACAGCCGTCCGAAGAACATTCTGGAAATACTTCGAAAAACCTTCACCATGCCAAAGTGGGTAACCTCAACAGAAGATCCCTTCAGAACACTGATCGTAACGATAATTTCACAGAACACAGCCGACAGAAACACCGCAAAGGCCTTCGAAAACCTTTCGAAAAGGTTCAAAATCACCCCCGAAGCACTCGCGAAGGCCGAGGAGAAGGAAATTGAACAGTGCCTTAGAGTCGGAGGACTGTACAGAAACAAGGCCAAAACAATAAAACAAGTCTCAAAAACAATTCTGCAAAAATACCACGGAGAACTGAAACCCATTCTCTCACTGCCAAGCGAAAAAGCAAGAAGTGCACTCATGCAATTTCCAGGCGTCGGACCCAAAACGGCCGATGTTGTCCTCCTCTTCAGCGCGAACAAGAACACCATCCCAGTCGACACTCACGTGAACCGCGTTTCAAAACGGTTAGGCCTCGCCCCAGCAAAAGGAAACTACGAAGCAATTCGCAAAGCGCTCCAATCAATCTACGATCCAACCGACTACATGCAAGTTCACGTGTTACTAATCTCACATGGAAGAAAATACTGCAAAGCAAGACTCCCCCTATGCAAACAATGCCCAATAAACAAGCTCTGCCCATCTAGACACCTCTGGGACAAGAACGAATGAAACAGCCAAGAGGCCACAGACGCCCCTTTCCACAGACAGAGCCATCACCACTTCAACAACAAATTCACCAAAAACATCAACACGTCTTTAACCGTTCTCGGAACACGCATCACCGCCAACATCGGTTTACGCTGTAACATTACGCCACAACATTACATCAGACGCAAAGAAAAAAAGACGGGGGCACCCTTCATCGTCGAAATCACATAACGTTAGACGGCAAACTCGAAGAGAAGGGCGACCGCAACTCACCCCAGGACCAAGTTTTGGCCTTTTCGGAACACTGCGCACGCAACATGGAAACACATGTCTGTCCATTACACGGCAACATTACATCTGATGTAAAGAAAAAAAGGGGAGGGGGCCGACCGCACGAGCTGCAGGTTTCTTCCGAATCGCTCCTCGCAACCAACGCGCTCAAACCCGGAGGAAAGCAGCCGCTCAAAGCAACCCCAAGATTTTGGAACAGGAATGAGAGAAAAAGAAACAGTTCAGCCAGAACTTCGTCGTCTTTTCAGAACGATTTCTTCAACAATGAAGGCCCCATCTGACCTTCTTCCTCGGTTATTGGAACCTCTTTCATGTTCTTGTCAAGCTTCACTTTCCCCAGGGCAAGCACGCAGATGTCCCCCGAAACAGGCGTAGAAATCTTCAAGCTCTTCCTCGGATAATCAATCGCCTGCAGCACACCTATGCCGAGAAACTTCCTGTTCGAATCAAACACCCCCGCGAGTAACCCCTCCTCCTCACCCTTCCGAGTCACAACGACCTTCTTCTTCACATAATCCTCAACTTTCCTAACGTTATCAGAGTCAATCCAACGTCTCCTCCCGATGATCACACAGACCCTGTCACTCAGCTCGGAAAGCTGCAGAGGCTTCATCCCCAGAAGCTCGCAAATCTTGTTCGCCTGCCTAGCACTCATACGAGCCTTACAAATATCAAACAGCTCATTTCCCTCAAACTTCAACCAGCTCAACGAAAGCGACTGCACTCTCGAATTCCCCAAATACTTAATGTAACCAAGCTCCCGCAAGCTTCTACGCCTATCAATACCCCTTTGCCTAATAGCAAAAGGAGACTCAACAAGAACTCTCTTAAAATTCTCAATCCCAGCAATGAGAGAAGAAAGTTCATCTTTCTGCTGAACACAGAAGACGATATCCGGCCTAAGCTCCCCTACAAGCCGAATCTTATAGTCCAGAGCGCCTTCTCCCTCAACCCAGCCGTCAGTGTTTATCACCACAAACTCAGGGTTATTGGCCAAGATTTCCCTCTTCAAAGAAGCTAAAGCCAAAATCACCTTATCTCCAACTTTGCTTGCCGACGTCTCCCCGATGAAGAAAGCATTCTTCGCACGCAAACTGAACAAATCTGTAATTGGACGCGCAACAAAAGCGTAAGCGACCGTGGATGGAGGACCTATGTCCGATTGACCCAAATCTCCATCCAGAACCGCCACCTTCTTCTTTTCAGCCAAAGCCTTGTTCACAAGGAACGTGCAGAAGCTTGTCTTTCCAGAATCAACCGTGCCAAGCACCACCGCCGTAACAGGTTTTTTCTCCAAGCCTAAGAACTCTTTAGATCCTTCATTCCAAGAAGTCGGAACTGTGGTTCCTTCGACTTCTTCTGCCGAAGCGGTGTCTCCCAATGCGATTTCGAAGGCGGCTGTTTCTTCCACAACAAAGGGCAGCCTCTTGCCTTCCCGTACGACAACCTTGGCGGTTCCGCTAATGACTGAGCCAAACACTTCGACCTTGCCTGAGGTCACTGTGACCGAGGCTGGCCCATCAACCAGCAGAGTTGTCCCCTTTTTAACCGTTCGATTCATCTGATCTACTCCTCTGAAACCTATAGCCCCTTCTTCCAGCTATTTGTATGGCTGAAACGATATCTCTCAAGCCTCTTCTGTGTTTCGTTTCGTTCAGACCGCGGCTTGTTCCAGTTTCACATACGCTTTCCAGCGAAACGCTCGCTGGCAAGGTTTCGTCCAGGGCGCGCAACAAATTTTGTGTGCACTGCGGAACTCCGTCACCTATTTTCACGGAAATAGATTCGACCACAGTGCCTTCGAAGTCCCTCACGATGCCTGCTATCCTCTCCGTTGTTTCTTCGAAGCCGAAACAGTTTCCTGTTTCTTCGACTTTTCCATCAGCCAGAACTGCCCATCCAAAGACTTCACCAGGATCTACGCCTATTGTGATTTTCTGAAAGAACGCCTTTCCCTGAACGATTTTTGACGCCTCGTTTATCACCGTTTCCGGGCGCATTCCCTCTTGGAAAGCGAGTATCCTTTGATGCTTTACCAAGCGTTTCTCTTTCTCCGTCGTGATTACAACTTCAATTTCTATGGGAACTGAGTCATATGGAGTCAGACTCAGGAAAGGCGTATTCCTCCTCTTTAACTCATTGACAATCAAATAATAATCTTTCCCACAAACGGTTACGACCGCAATTTTCGCTTTCATACCTCAATCCTGTTTGTACAAGGCATTCGAACGCAAAGCAAATTATGGGTTTCGATGTTTATATTCGTTGGCGTGTACAAAAGTGCCGCGAAACATTCCTACAGGTAGCAAGACAATAGATGAGTACCTAGGCGGAGGTCTTATGGCTGAGAACATTAACCTCATCTACGGTGAGGCCGAAACTGGGAAAACTACTCTTGCTATGCAGTGCGCCGTGAACTGTGCGAAGCAAGGCCGCAAAACATTGTTTGTTGACTGCGACGACACTTTCTCAGTTGAGCGACTTGGCCAGATAACGTCAAAAACGTTCGCAGAAACAGCCGAACTCATCTTCCTAACAAAGCCCCACAACTTTCACGAACAAGCAGCAATCATAGACCAGTTGACCGAATATACCAAGAATAACTTCACATTCACGATCTTCGACACGTTCACATCGCTCTACCGCCTAGCAGTTTCAGAGTCCCCATCAAAAACGTTTGAATTGAATCGGGAACTGAACAGACAGCTAGCAGTATTAGCTCAGACAGCCAGAATCAACAAAATCGCACTTCTCATAACAAGTCAAGTCCGCAGCGTTCTTGACCAGGCTCCCATGAGCGCGCGCGTGGAGCCCGTTGCCACAAGGGTTCTAAAATTTTGGGCCACCGCAATAATCGCGTTAACACCAACGGAAAACCCTCAAATAGTGGAAATGACCCTAGAAAAAAACCCTCGAAAACTGCAGACTAGGACTCACCTCCTTAGGATTGAAGAGTCCGGAATGCACGACTATTCGAATCACTGATGGAGCTAAGGAAATGGAGATAACCAATCTGATTGTCAAGGCGTTAATCTTCATACTTCCAGCCTACTGCGCGAATGCAACTCCGGTTATTGCAGGGGGAGGTTTGCCGATAGACTTGAGGAGAAAATTCATTGACGGAAAAGCAATCTTCGGAAAAAACAAGACTTTCCGAGGTTTTTTTGTCGGCTTGTTTGTTGGCACATGCGTCGGCCTTGGAGAAAGCACGATTTTCAAATATCCTTTAACATTCGGTTTGCTGTTATCGTTGGGCGCCCTATTCGGCGACCTTGCCGGGGCTTTTCTGAAAAGGAGACTCGGAATTGCGCCTGGAAATCTCTTGCCTGTTATAGATCAAGTTGATTTCGTCGTGGGCGCACTAATCTTTTCGCTTCTACTCTCTCCGCCGCTGCTCACCTGGGAACTCGCTTTGACAGTTCTTCTAATAACCCCACCGATCCATCTGCTGACAAATTTTGCAGCTTACAAGTTAAGGTTGAAAAGAAACCCTTGGTGAACGATTGTCAACCGCCGCCGCTGAGCTTAACCTGTATTGCGAGTTGCAAGAATATGTAAGCCATAATCGCTAAGGCCAACCCGATTATGAGCATCATGTACGCCTGTCTAGGCTTATAGACGTACCTCGTGCTTTGATACACCGCTATCAATCCGATAACACCCAGGGAATAGATGATTGCTGCAAGAACGCTGTCGCTAATAAACTGCTCAGTAAGATATGGATTGAGAAAGAGGAATGCATTATTGTAGTAAACTGCAGCCAGAGGCTTCTGAATCAAATCGTAAATTCCGCCTGCAAAAAGAAAGACCGCAAAAGCAACCGCCAAGAGTGGGATTAGGAGATTCGACGGCTTGGCATTCGTGATCGTCCGATAAAGCCTGTTAAATGAAAATGAGAGTGATGAGACACGCCTCTTAACTGCTCTTGACATTCTTCCGGTTCTCCTTTTCTATCAAGTGCCAGGCCAGTTCTTTTGTCCACTCGCCTGTAAATGGAATCTTAGCAACCTTACTTAAATACTCTTTCCAAGAGATCCCCATAGCTTCCTCCAACCATTATACTTCTTAATGATGATGTTACAGGCTCTTGCATGCGTCCTGCAACAGCCTATTCATTGACCCTTCTGTCGCATATTGGACATTGCAATTCTTCTCTCTCCTTGTCCTTTTTTCAACGCGCAATCAGGATTGAAACATAATATCCATATTCTTCTTCCTTCCATTCGGACTTGAATGGTGGGCCACCCGCATCCTCTGCAGTTTTTGCCGTTCGCTTTAATTGTGCCCTTTTGCGGGATAGCAAACGAGGCCCTGCACAATCCTCTAAAGTAGTTAGAACAGCCGACGAAGCGTTTTCCAGTTTTCTTCGAGCGCATAGTCACAAGCTTTCCAGTCTTGCAGATTGGGCATGCCCCGATCATGTTTTCTTCCAATCTTGTCCGTTCCAAGGCATTACTCAGGCGCTCACCGATCTGTTCCTCTTCTTGTTTAAGTTCCCTCAGCACCGGTCCGAGAGTTTCAATTGCACCGGTCAAGACGTCCTCCCTTTTTACTAGGTTCTGGCATATCCCATCGATTCTGTCCTCCAGCTCCCTTGTCATCTCAACAGAAACGATTTTCCCACAGTGACTCTTCAGAATTTCTAAAACCTCAAAGCCCAAGTCAGTCACCGCCATTCTCTCGTTTTGAATATATTTTCTTTCATAAAGAGTGTGTATTGCATCGGCTCTAGTCGCCTTTGTCCCAATTCCAACCTCTTCCATTTTTTGAAGCAGGGTACTAGGATTATATCGTGACGGCGGCGTAGTGAATCTGCTTTCTATGGTGACCTTCTTAAAGTTGACAATTTGCCCCTCCTTTACCAGAGGCAACAGCGTTTCCTTCGAGAGTACGTACGGCCGGTAGAATCGTTGCCACCCTTGCTCTAATGTGCATTTTCCTTCGGCAAGGAAGAGATACCCTTTGACCTTGATTTTTGCCCTGACAATCTGCTTTATTGCTGGCTCACCGAAAACCGCCATGAACCTGCGAACCACAAGATCCCAAATACTTCTTTCAGATTTGTTCAGCAGCCGTTCGGGCAAATTTCCAGTCGGAAATATGGCTGGATGAGCTGAGTCTTCTCTGGCTCCTTCATGGGGCTTCAACGTTGGTTTGCCCAAAAGATCCGCTGCAAGCCTCCATTCTCGAATGCTGCTCAAATTCTTAAGAATCAAACGATAGTTTATTGCGGTAGGAAGCTTTTGGCTATCCGTTCGGGGATAAGAGATTAACGCGTCCAAATACAACCGTTGAGCGATGCTCAAGGTTTTTTTTGGGTCGTATCGAAACAGTTTATAGGCTTCAACCTGCAAGCTCCCTATATCAAAAGGAACAGGTGCTTGTTGCTGAAATTGTAGGGTTTCCACCTGTTCAATTTTTCCGCTTCCTTTGCAGGCAATTCTAACAGCGTCTGCTTCTTTCTTAGTCTTTACTACTTTCTTTTCGAATTCTGCTAAGCAAGTTTGTCCATCTATTTCCACCTGAACTTTGATTCGCCAATACGGCATGGGTACGAAACTTCTTATGGAATTTTCCCTGGAAACCAAGAAGTTTAGGAGCGGTCCCTGAACTCGACCCGTGCTCAATATACTGTATCTTCCGCTCCAGTTCTTCACCGCAAAGGTCAGAGCTCTAGAGAGATTGATACCGTAAAGCCAGTCAATTTCATGCCTCGCTGTGCCAGCTTCTACGAGCGCAAAGTCCAAATGCGGTAGAGACTCCTCATAAGATTTTTCCAGTTCTTCTTTAGTCAAGGTGGAGTATTTCATGCGCCGCGACACTTTTTCCTTGTTTTTGCAAGCGTATTTCAAAATGCAGTATCCAATTAGGCTTCCTTCCATATCGTAGTCACAAGCGTCAATGAAAGAATCTGCTTTCCTGGACAGTTTCGAGATGACTTGAAGCCATGTGCGGATATGCTCTGCTCCTCTCTCGGCCTGAAATCGAGGCACCCATTTGAAATTGAAAACAGGATAAGTGCCTCTTCCCTTCGCTCCCGACGAAACCGTGTATAAGTGTCCAAGCGCAGGAACGATTACAATTTCCTTGTCACGCCTAGCCGTGTAATAAGGGACACCGTCCTCATCCATTATTCTTGCTTTCTGGCTCAGGTCAAGCGCCGAAGCTATTCTTCGAGCAGCATCCGGCTTTTCCGTGATTATTAAAGTGTATTTTTCCATGATTGAAACAGACCATGCTGAATTTGCTAAACCCTGCATCTCTGAACTTTGGTGTATTAATCAGAATATTGAACTTTTCCTCCGTTGAATGTTCTTCGGCCCTTTCGCTCCTAAGCCGTTTCTGGCACAGCGAGTTACAAGAGAAATTCCTCAAAAGCCACAACCACATCAATGCCCTTGAAAGAACGCTCTTGCTTATGAGTTGCCGATCGTGATTGTCTTCGGTCTATTGAAAAACGCAAATGAAGGAGTAAGACGCATGCACTCGGATCTTCGTTCTTAACAAGACAGAAGAATGCTTCGCAGAAAAGATATCGTGGCTCGCGCTTTCACGGATTTTGCACCCATTGCTCTAGCAACTGATAAATATGCCGCGAACGTGTAGTTCCATTGTTAACGACGGAGTGCAACGTTTATGCCTCAACGTGTAACCTGTCAAAGCTGTGGCCACGTGTTGTATGAAGGACCTGATCTCAAACCCCCCGATGAAATTTTACACGAACATGAAGGTAAGTGCCCCAGTTGTGGCAAGAAACTCTCATTCATTCCCATAGACGTAAATGTGAAACCTTCGAAATAATCCATTTCTGAGGAAAAAAGACTTGGGCGAAGAGAATCGTAGAACCCAAATTTATGAAATACACCGAAAAACTTCAAGACTAACGGTTTTCGCCGGCTTTGAAATGCCGTTATACTATAAAGATATAACCCCTGAGCATCTAGCCGTACGAAATAGTGTCGGTGTCTTTGATATCAGCCATATGGGAAGAGTGTTAATAACAGGAATTAATGCTGAAAGCTTCCTGAATCATGTGATAACGAATGATGCCTCAGCGTTACAGCCAAACGCTGCACTATACTCAGTTATGTGCAACGAGAACGGCGGCATAATTGACGACTTCGTTGTTTACCGGTTGGGAGACGAGAAATTTCTAGTAGTTTTCAACGCGAGCAACCGCGTTAAAGATTATAACTGGCTAGTTGAAAATGCAAAAGGTTTCAACATTAAAATTGAAGAAATCTCTGACAACGTGGCAATGTTTGCAGTTCAAGGTCCAAGAGCCGAAAAAACACTGCAGAAAATCGCGACGGAGGATTTGAGCAAGATTGGAAGATTCAAGTGCGAGCCTTCCAATTTGGCTGGAGTAGAAGTCTTCCTGTCCAGAACAGGCTATACAGGTGAAGACGGCTTCGAGGTCTTCGTGTGGAATGCTTCAATTGCAAAACCAGACAACGCCGTGAGGCTCTGGGAAGCCATTCTTGAAGCTGGAAAGCCCCTAGGAATAGAACCGTGTGGTTTAGGGGCCAGGGACACTTTAAGACTTGAAGCAGGACTGTGCTTGTACGGAAATGATATAGATGAAACTACAACACCGCTGGAGGCTGCGCTCGGTTTTGTAGTGAAACTGCAGAAGGACCGATTCATAGGAAAAGAGGTCCTGTCTAAACAGAAAGCTGAAGGGGTGAAGCGCAAGCGCGTTGGAATAACCATGACAGATCCGGGGATACCTCGACAAGGCTTCGAAATCCGGGCTGAATCTGGAGAAAGAATAGGCAGAATAACAAGTGGAACGTTTTCCCCGTTGCTAAACCTCGGAATAGGCATGGGCTACGTCCAGACACCTCAGGCCCAAGAAGGAAATATCGTAAGCGTTGTAATACGCGGCAAAACAGCAACAGGCAGAATAGCGGCATTTCCGTTGTACGACATTGAAAAATACGGCTTCAAACGAAAGACCGCTGCTGTTTAAAAACAAAGCCTCTGTTGCTGACTTTTTTCTTTTGGAAAAGTATATAACGACGGCCCATGTCATCTAAACTAACTTCAAACAGGAAGTAACCATAAACAAAATAACAAACTTTAACATAGTCCGTAAGAGGAAGGAAACTAAAGTGAAGCTACCCAACATATCTCGAGAATCCCTAGGAAAACTTCGAGTGAAGGTCAGTCACACTTCGCTGCTGTCTTTCACGGCGTTGATGCTCATACTGTTCGTAGCTTACGTAATACGCATGCTTCCACTGCGTTGGGAAATAGGATCTGGAACAGGCTTCATAAACCTGTCCGAGTTTGATGCATTTTTCGAATTTCGCGTAGGCAATTATATGGTGCAAAACGGGTTGCTTTCGCCTTATTGGCCAAAGCTGTGGGTTGATACCCAGCTCTGGTATCCGACGGGAATTAACATGGGCACAGATTCGCTACCGTCAATACCCCTAACTGGAGCTTTTCTTTATGACATAGTCCATGCTCTGGGTGTCAACATAGATTTTATGAGTTTCTGTGCACTTCTTCCTCCAATATTTGGGACATTGTGTGTTTTAATCATGTATTTCATCGGCAAAGAATATGGAGGAAAGGCCGTCGGATTGCTCGCTGCACTCATCTTGGCTCTAGACGCCTCTTTTATTACAAGAAGCAATTTGGGCTGGTTCGAAACTGAAACTGCTACATTTTCCTTTCTGCTTTTCTTCTTGCTGTTTCCAAAAGCAATCGAGGAAGAAAGACCAATAAGTTCCTCACTGAAGCTATCGCTGGCGTGCGGATTGTGCCTGGCTTACTTCATAATGGGGTGGGGCGCAGCGTATTATTTGGTAGATTTGGCAGTGCTCTTCGTTTTCGTTCTGCTCCTGTTGAAGAGGTACACTAGACGGCTACTGTTTGCATACAGCATAACGTATGGATTAGGGCTTTTGGTAGCTATGACTGCTCCATTTCTGGGAATACTGTACCCAGTGAGCTATGCGGTCTTGCCCGTGGCTGGCGTGTTTCTTTTGCTGTGTCTGAGTGAAGTCCTGCAGATTCTGACCTCCGCAAGAGAGAGATTTGCTCTCGTCGTAGGAACCATAGTAGCCATTATTGGCGCTTTCACGGCTATCTTCGCCTTAGGATTCGCAGGTAACATAGCGGGCAAGTTCATAACAGTCATAGATCCTTTATTGCGAAGTTCTAGTCCACTCACCGAGTCCGTTGCTGAGCACGGTATAACGGCTTGGGGCTCGATGTATTATGATCTGGGCATTTTGATTCTTTTCTTTGTTGTCGGACTGTATTTTATTTCAAGAAATCTAGTCAACAAGAACCTGTTCTTGTTACTCTTCGGGTTGACATCACTGTACTTCGCTGGTTCGATGGTGCGCTTGCTTTATCTTCTAGCACCAGCCTTTGGCCTTATCGCCGCCGTAGGAATAGTAGGCATACTAAGACCATTCATTACAATGCTGAAAGAACCACCGAAGATAACAACGAAAAAGTTTCGTTTGGAACACGTGGGAAAAGAATTTAGCGGAACTGCCGTTTTCCTGATATTCCTAATTCTAGTGACGCAGTTTGCTATCTCCCCTCAGACAGGTGGCATTCCAACTGTGTACACACAAGCTTACAGTCCTTTGACCATTACCGCTGCGAGCCTTCCGATAGTTCCCAACGCACCAGTGACAGAGTGGCTGGATATGCTCACGTGGATAAAAAATAACCTAGCCCCGACTGATGTTGTCGATGCTTGGTGGGATTATGGGTTCTGGTTAACAATTCTAGGAAATTGCACCACGCTAAATGACAACGCCACGATAAATGGAACGCAGATAGAAAACGTGGGTTACACGATGATGGCAGACGAGAATGGCTCGGTAAGGATGCTGAAACTCTACGACGCAAAATACATTCTCGTGTTCACCACGCTGGCCATAGAGACGCAATCAGGCGTAAACTACGCGGTTGAAGCTGGCTACGGAGACGAAGGAAAATGGACGTGGATGGCAAGAATCTCCGCGCAGAGCAGCTATGACACGAATGTGAACGCCAGCTCCACGTGGCCAGATTGGAATTGGAATAATGAGACGGCATTCGGATCATACACAAACGTCACTACTTATTGGCCGAACGATTGGTATTGGAACAACCAAGGAACAAACTCGACGATTTATCAACTGATAACTTGGGCGAGAACCTTGTATTGCAATGCGCAAGGAGTAACCGACCCAGACGCGGGCAACGCCACTGGAGGAATAAACCCCGACACTGGCGTGGCAAACCCCGTGCCACTGTACTTTACACCTGCACACATTTCCGGGTTGAATCTTGCGCCATCTGACGCCACTGATCTATACGGCGGTCTGGTGCCACTCGTCGCGCTTTTCAAGATAACTTATCCTGACGGGTGAAGGAAGACATTTTGTTCCCCAGAGCTCCTGACCAACATAAACCAAACAGACCGCTGGTTCCGAACGGTTTAGGCATCTTCTACGTCATTATCAGCGCTGTCTACATTTTTCTTCTGTATTTCTTCGGCGTGGAGAACATGGCCAACGGCATTTCTGCACCTCTCACTTTAGCTGCGTGCGTCTTGTTCGGCGGTTTCATGGGCCTATTGGACGACTGGATAGACCTCAGGTGGCGATACAAGGCGTTCCTTCCACTTATCGCCGCCATACCTCTTGTAACTTTTGCAAGTAAGGTGGGAGCGCGTACCTCAATAGCCCTCCCGTTTTTGGGAACCATCCACTTCGGACTCGTATACTATTTTATAATCATTCCAGTCCTCGTGACTATAATCACAAACACTGTTAACCAGCTTGGTGGTCTGAACGGTTTAGAAACAATCTGCCCTGCAATAATTATGATAGGGTTAATGGCCATCTCAGGATCTTTCGCAATTCTCCTGCTTTGTCCATTGATAGTTTGGCTGATGCTTGCCTTCTTTAATTTTCGAGGCAGGATTTTCGTCGGTAACACTGGATCTTTTGCCATAGGGATCACTCTAGCTGCTTTTGCAATTATTTCGGACCTGAAGTTCGATCTGGTGATTTCAGTTTTGCCATACATATTCAACTCAGCAGTAATTCTCTTGACATTTTTCTTCTACAAAACCAAGGCCAACGTTTCTTATGATGGCAAGCGACTCGTGTCAGATCACAGGAGGAGCCTGATAACCCTCATCTCGTTTAATCGCCCTCTGACCGAAAGACAGATAGTCATTATAATCTCGCTTTTGGTTGCGGCAACAACTTTCGCAGCTGTACTTGCTCGGCTACTGTTGAACTTCTGACACTTTCGTCTCGCTCAATTGCGTTTTCAACGCAATCGGCCAAGAAGAGTACTTGGCCAATACCAGTCGCAGAAGTGTGTGCCTAGAGGAAACGTTCCAGTTTTGTCAGGCCGATTATTTCTTCAAAATCTAGGCCTAATGCATCTAAAACCTGATCAAACGTTGACTGCAGATAGGCTATATACTTGTCGACATCTATTTCATTCCGTGTTGCAAGTTCAACAGGTTTAACGTGTGGTTCTCTGCTGATTTTGACGAAGCTTATCAGGTCGCCTGCCTTCAAGTCTGCTCCGTTTTCTCTCAAGATTTTGGCGGCCTTGACATGTTGTGGCGTTGTCTTTGTGTAGTGTTCTATGTCCTCCCCCAAGACCACGTTGAAGGCGAGATCGCTCATGCTGTCCCATTCTCGCCTCTTGAGTTGCTGGTAGCAGTCCCGCACGTTTTCTGCTATGTCCTTTTTAGCTTTCTCAAAATCTGCAGGTGTTTTAACGGTCGCCAAATGTATTTTCATTCTTTCAAACGCTCTTTTTATGAAAACTGGTATATGCCGTTTCTTGCCTGTTAGTCCCTTTACGTCAACAGTCCCATCTTCTAGTACGCCTAAGTAGTTCTTTTTTCGAGAACTAAAGACGGCGTACCTGTAGATCTTGTCAACGTCGAGACTCATTTTCAGCTCTTGTTCAGTCCAACCCGCCAACTCTTCGATCTGTTGCTTCGAAGGGTTCTTCAAGAAAAGGCTGTCCGTGTCTCCATAAAGCACTTGGATATTTAGCTTCTCAGCTTTGGTGAGTATTTGTGTTATGGAATGTCTTCCGATCGCAGCGGTGGCTTCGGCCACAGGTGGACAGTAAAGGTCGAAGCTTTCGGCTCCGAAGACCCCGTAGCTTGCGTTTAGAATTACTTTTAATGCTCCTTGAGTTACGTTGTACCAACTTCTGAGGTCAGCGGTCAGAGCCTTGTCTTTGGATTTTGGTTTGTACCATTGCACTCGCAAGTCCCTCAGCGAACCGATAAGAAGACTTTCTAGCGCCCTTTTTTTTCTGCAGACCCAGTGCGGCGTGCCAGGAATAATGTTGCTACGGCATTCCGGGTGTTGACACAGGATGGATTGGTAGCCCAAGTTCCAAACCTTTATTATTGATGGGTACAAGCTTGGAAAGTCCATAACGGCGACGTTAAAGTGAACTCCGGGCACAGGCTCGACGACTATGGCGCCCTTGTATTTTTTGCCCTTAATGATTGCTTTTGTCGCGGTTTTGCCCTTCGTTGCAAGTATATCTTGGGGGGTTGGAATGAGCATGTTTCTGTGACGATGCTCTCGTTGGAGGAAGTCTCTTATCCAGCGCGACACCCCCTGCCTGCTGACATCTTCCATGGGCATGCTGCTGATTCTCGCGAGTACTAGAATCAGCTTCATGACTTGTTCGTCTTCGAAACTTGTGAGTTTGAAAGTTATTTCGGAGTCCCTGAAACAGTACTTGGCTAGTTCAGTGTAAGTTAGCTGTCCCAAGTTTTTGTCGAGGTGGATCTTCTCCAGTTGGATTAGGGCTCTTCCTACGTCATTGAGGGTCACGTCTCGGTAGCGGTTGTTGAAAGCGTATATCTGGATTGAGCGATTAAAGAAGAACTTGTAGAGGTCAATGTGCACTCCATAGCTCAGAAGGCAGGAGCGTTTGCCGATTTCTATTGGAATGTCGCTGTGCCTTATGCCCAGGTTCAAGGCACGGTGGGCTAGATAACGGAGATCGAAATCGTCGCCGTTAAACGTCAGCACGATAGGGTAGTCCCAAAGGGCTTCGAAAACGGCTCTTAAGAGCTTTTCTTCTGTGTCGAAGTATTCGATTGTTATCTCTGCTGGTAAATGTTCTGCTCCTTCGCGTATCCCTTCGCGCTTAAGGACGAGGGTTTTCTCAAGCCCGTCAGAGGCGAACATTGAGACACAGATAACCTGATAGGCTGCTTCTCTGGGGTCGGGAACGCGTGTTGGGATGGGTGCCAACACCTCGATATCGATGGCTACGCGGCGGAACTTGGGAGCTGGATATTCTAGCAGTCTGGCCCATTCTACGATGAACTCGCATTCTTCGTTCGTGGCTTCCTTGAAGACTTCACGTATTTTTTCCACCGTTCTTTCCGGGTCTTGCAAGATCTTCGCGACAAGATTGCCGTCCTTGACCTCGTAAACCATTCCTGGAAACAGGTTTCTGTCGAATATGTAGGATTGATAGTATTTTATCGTTGATTCCCAAACTTTGATTTGTTCCGGATCGATTGGTGTTTCCGAGACCTTGGGGAAATCTTCTGGGATTATGTCTCTAATGCATCCTGTTGGGCGTCCGCCGATGGCCAGAGGGTCTTTGGTCAGGATTTTTGTTATCTTCACGTTCTTGTCCAGAAGGGGATCGAATTTTTCGACGATTTCAAATCGGTCCAGCCCCTGATGTTGGATCAGACGGCTGATTCTTTCAAGCTCGTAACGAGAAAGATTGGTTAAACAGTAGGGCAGATGTCCGGTGTTGTCGTACCAGAAGTAGATTTTACCTGAGACAGGTTCATAGAGTTTCATCACGGCCTTTCCAACTCTTCCATCGTACGTAGCGGATACAATATAAGAAGCGGACAGATTCTGAGGTGCCACGGGTGGAAAAGAAAAACTTTCTTCTTTTCCATAGGCCAACCTTCCAGTGGGGACAGTTACTCTCGGCTCGGTTTCTTCTTCTAACTGCAGAATTCCTTTGTTTGAAAAGTCTTCTAAGCGTCTTTGTCCCATCTCAGTTTTAACCCTTCTACCTTTATGCGATTGAAACCTAAAATCTCTTGTCCCCCCGGGCAGAAAAAAACTGTTCTCGAATTTGACCCTTAAGTGCGCGATAACTAAGAAGGCAACCAAAATAGCGCGCGCTAATATCAGGAAGCTTAGCTGTTCTTATTACTGAAAGAGGCAATCAAAAATGAGTTCTCCATAGATATCAGCAATATGAAGCTACAAAACCAATTGTCCAGATGAGCCCAGAATACAAGAAAAATCATCATAATATAATTCATAAATTCGCTTGGCGCGCGCTAAGAATTGAGATGCGCGCAGAAGAAAAAGAGGCGCGCTTCACAAAGGACGTGCGTGGAGCTATACAGTAAAGTCTATTGTCACAGTATGGTCTGCGTCTAAACCGCTGAAATTGTACGTGTTTCCGTTTATCGTAATGGTGCCAGAATATGTGCCGTAGCTTGGACCGCCAGTCTGTGTAACAGCGAATATAAGGTAGTGCGCTCCAGTCGACAACGTCCACTGAACGGTCATTGTATCACCGCTCCAATGAGCTTCGTCAGCGTCAGAGCCCGCATGGTCGCCCCAAGAGTTAAATGGCGGCATCGCACGATCAAAGACCAAATCCCAAGTCCTAGGATACTGGTCGCTAGGATCACTTGCGGTTATTACTATGTTTGTCGGACCGCTAATCGTAGGGCTCCCAGTGATTTGTATTGTGAATGCGTGAGAACCAAGGTCAGCAGTTTGGTTGATTGTTAGCGATATTGTTATCGGGTACATTTGACCTACACCTAAGTCTCCTGACGCAGGCATATTCCAAGTTATTGTTCCAACAGAGCCTATGTCTGAAGATGCTATTGAAAAGGTATGAAGGTCAACGTTTCCAGTGTTATTAAGGTACCCGCTCCAAGTTCCTGTTTCGCCTTGCGCAACATTTCCAAAAGTTATCGAAGTTACGACGGTGGTATTGTCAAGTGCGATTAGTTCTACTGCTGGATCTGCTTGAACAACCACCACGTTTGATGGAACATTTAGCGTATAGTCTTGAACAGCAGCGTATGTGATGACTGAAAAAACTGCAAACAAGGCCAAAGCGATGAACCAAAACTTCTTGTTCGTTACCTTTCCCTTGAAGTTCAATTTTTAACCCCCTCCTTTTTTCTGATTTCCAAACGGCTTGGCAAACATTCCAGCCGAGCCATGTTGAACCAGATGCTGCAGCTAGCCTTTAAGGTTTGTGGTGAGTCACAATCCCTGCAACTTTCAGATAAACGATACAAGGAGAATTGTCTAGAAGAAGGGTCTTGGCTTCTGAACGACAAAAACGCAAGGAAGATGCGCAATAGATAAAAAGCCTTTCGATTAACCATATCATGCATTGAATTGTTGAAAAAAGAGGTTTGAATATTGAAGCTAGATATTGGATGCGATGAAAACAAAAAGGAAGGTTTCGTGGGTGTTGATATTGTTCAAGGGAAACAGGTTGATTTTGTGATGGACGTGTGCGATTTGAAGTTCGAAGACGATAGCATCGATGAAATCTTCTCACGCAGATGCATTCAGCACGTAAAGGATGAACAGAAAGCATTAAGCGAGATCCTCAGGGTTTTGAAACCTAATAGTCTCTTCACACTCGAAGTTGCATCTTGGTACGGCTGGCTATACTATCGCTTGCATTTGTCAGCTTCATATGGACGTTACAAGACATTTCACTTGTACTGGGATTCAAAAATCAAGAAAACTCTGGAAAATGCAAACTTCACCGTCCAGAGTTTGCGTCACATCCCCAGCCCTAGAGGAAGAGGATACGATATTCAAGTGGTTTGCAAAAAAGAGGCCGTACACGAAGCATCCTCAGCAAAAACAATCCCACCTTAGGACCAAAACCAACTTTCATATTTTTCCGGGGAGCACGTGAATATTTTCAAATCTATAGATCATTAGTTCATTTACGACAGCAGTTATGTGCAAGCGAGTCATGAACGCTTCATAGTGGAACGCTGAGCTCGTTGAAAGGGCACTACAATGTATATTCCTTGGATTCAAACGTGGCGCTACGTCTTAAGAATGAAGTTGATGTGCGATGGTAAACTGACGCGCGACGTTAAAAATAACGCGCGGCAAAGTACCTATTTCTTCTGCTGAACGTGTCGCACGAAAGGGGGGCGCGCTGAATATGGAATGTCTTTAATTCTCAGTCGCTCCATTCTTGATGTTCAAGGAGATGTAGCTAAAGTCGTGCTTAAGGAAGCTTGGACGCTTTCGATTGAGACCCTAAGCTGGATGGAAATGCGAAGGTTAAGCGAGCCGCTAGCTTTGGCGAGAACGGTTAAACAGCTGGGGATTGCTGATCATAATGTTGTGAGGATGGCGCATCTGCTTGTTTCTGAAACCATTAGAAGGAAGAATCTGATAGACAAGTTCATAAACGACGTGTTGAAGCCAGATTCTTTGAGCGACTTCGACTTTGGAACTCAATCATTCCTGAGGCTTTACGTGTATCAGACCCGAATTGCCAAGAACTGGGCCAGAGCAGATTTTGAAGAAGCTGCGAATATTGTGAAACTTGGCCGCTCCATCTTGGGTTGGAAAACGTTGCAGTCTGTCGAACCGATTCTGGGCGTGTTGCTTACGCAAGAGGAGGCATCGGTGTTTGAGGGGGGAAGCGACGAGCAATTAATCGGGCTTCGGACTTTTCATCCATCGTGGTTTGTGAGATACTGCATAGGTCCCTTCGGCAGGGGAGAGACTGTTGACATGCTACTGGCGGACATGAAGCCGCCTCCGGCCTACGTGAGGTTGAACACCCTTGAGGCTGATGAGGTCGAAATCCTGCAGAGGCTTTGCAGAGACGGGGTTAGCGTTGAGAAAGTCGACGGGTTGAGGTATACGTACGAGGTTACAGCCACTTCTCAGCCTGTAGCCAGAACTGCAAGTTTCCAGGAAGGGTTGCTTTTTGTGCAGGATAAGGCAAGCTGTTTCGCCGTGGAAGCAGGAAACGCTACAGGTGACATGATTGTTCTTGATGTCTGTGCGGCGCCTGGAGCGAAGACCTCGTTCCTCGCCCAGCTGATGCAGAATAAGGGTGAAATCATCAGCGTGGACTATTCAAAGCGCAGGATGGCTACATGGAAGAATGAAACCGGTAAGGCCGGCGTTGGAATTGCCGAGCCGATAATTGCTGATGCACGCTTCCATTTGCCCTTGGATACGAGGGCTGACTTGTTGGTTTTGGATCCGCCGTGTACGGGCACGGGCACTTTTGCTAAGAATCCGGCGGCCAAGTGGAGGCTTGCGCCCGGGTCTATTGAGAAGATGGCTGAGATTCAGTGGCAAATGTTGAATAACTGTTCAGAATACGTGAAGACGGGGGGGACGCTGGTTTATTCTACGTGCAGCATAACCGTTGAAGAGAATGAGATGCTGATTGAACGGTTCATGAAGTGGCATCCGGAGTTTTTGCTTGCTGAAATAACGCCGAAGATTGGTTTGCCGGGGCTGAGGGGGCTGGATAAGTGTCAACGGCTTTATCCTCATGTGCACCGTTGCAATGGTTTCTTCATCGCGAAAATGTTGAAGAGCAAGGATATGGAAGGTACTTGAGGCTTCGGCTCTTCCCTGTTAGCGCGGGCAGCGGCTTGATTGTGTGTTATTGTTCTCTTGATTTTTGGATGAAGCAGAGCAATTCGAAGATTACTTTCGCGGCCTGAATGGCTGAAATGCCTTGATCGTAGTTTGGGGCGATTTCGAGGACGTCGAATCCAAGCACGCGTTTGTCGCAAACGCTTTGCAGGATGTCGAGTAGTAGGTTTGTTTCAAGTCCGTCTGCTTCTGGGTTTTGTGCTGCGGGAACGTAGGCGGGGTCGAGAATGTCCATGTCGACTGAGAGGTAGATGTTCTTGTATCCGTCGAGCATTTTTTTGAGCTTGTTGGCGCTTCGTTGGCTTCCCTGTTTTTTTATTTGTTGGGTTGTGAGAGATTCTATTCCTGCCTTTTTTGCGTATGCGAGTTCTTCTTTGCAGACTGCTCTTGTGCCGACTTCTATGATTTTTGCGGGTTTTGTTTCTTCGTTTATTCTGCGCATGAAGGTTGTGTGTGAGAGTTTGAGGCCTAGGTACTCGTTGCGGAGGTCGAGGTGTGCGTCGAAGCTGACTATCGCCGTTTGTGAGGCTTTGTCTCTGAGGCTTCTTGCGATTCCGAGGGTTATGGTGTGTTCTCCGCCGATGGTTACGGGTGTCTTTCGATTTTGAACGATGCTTGTGATGACGTGTTCTAGGGTTTTCAGGGTTTTTTCGGTGCTGGCGGAGACGTGGAGGTCGCCCAAATCGTGCAAGGATAGGTCTTCAACGTCTGTTGCTGTGCGCATGCTGTAGGTTTCGATGTTGAGCGATGCCTGTCTAATCGCGTTGGGACCGAACCGTGCTCCCGTGCGGTAAGTGCTTGTAACGTCGAACGGGACGCCCAAGATTACGTAGTCTGCTTTTTCGAACGGTTTTTGAAGACCGCTGAAGACGTTTGATTGTGAAACGAATAGTTCATGATCGCTCATACGAGTTTTCACGTCCTGCCCCTGTTTATCTTGGCCCTCGGTTCTAAACCTTTCCATGTTCTCCTAAAGTGGCAAGCTTACCGGATTTCTTTCTCTTTTCCAGACGATTGGCTTCCCGCGAGGGTTAGGTTGAATCACAAGATTTCAACAGTCAACGGTGCCCCCCCCTCCCCTTTTTTTCTTTACATCTATTGTAATGTTGCTTTGTAATGTTGCATTGTAAATTTCCATGTTACGTGCAGAGTGTTCCGGAAAAAGGGTTGAAAATGGCACGCGCGTTAAGGTCGGCCGCTTTGTGTGAGTTTAGGTTTGAGTTCATGTTGAGCTGAGAGGTTTCATAAGTGAGCCGCTGACCCCCTCCCTTTTTTTTCTTTACATCCGATGTAATGTTGCCGTGTAAGCCGTCATGTTGCTTTTTGACTTCTTCCGCTGTTCTTCGGTTTTGGTTTCTATCGAGGTTTTTTCTTAGTCTTTCTTGGCTTAGTCTTTGTTCGTGGTTCAGTGTGTGTTGGTAGTGAGGAATTTTTCGTGGTTTCTCATCGTGTTTTGCTGGATGTACTTTAGCGGCGTGGGTGGGAATTCTTTGGGCGCTCTGTAACTTCTTGTCTTCTTTAGATCTATCAGGGCCACCAGTAGAGTGGCTATTGAAAGTGACGCGGCGATTGCGACGAGAAGTGGTGGGGCTAGAGTGGGAGACGGCGTGTTTTCTCCGAGGATGTTTGTTCCGATGATTTCGACGGTGTGGTTGCCTTGGTCGCGTTGGAATGACAATAGAGTGGCGGCGGCGGTTTCTGTTGCGGTGTAGGGGATTGGGGTTCCATCCACTTTAATTGTCCACTGTGACGTCGTGTTGCATGTTAGGAGGTTCTTTGGAACGCTGATTTGGAGGGACCAGTTTTCCATCGAGAGAACGGTAAAGCGTATTTCCTTTTGGGACGCGTTGAAAGCGGCGTTAAAAAGCCCAGAGGGCGCATTCGCTTTCGTGACCTCAGTCACGTTATCCGCAATTTGGACTCCAAAGTTTGTTCCGTTAACTGGAACGGTGAAGCTCTCAATGACCTCGGCGGGGATGTATGGTTCCTCGCTGCTCACCAATCCGCCGCTCATTAAGTAGGTGTCGATCAGTCGGATGTCTGAAACGCCAATCCCAACCGACGTGAACGTAAGGTAAGCCAGCTGTCCGCTTCCACTTACCCCCGCGACGTTGAGATCTGCGAGGAAATCATTCGCAAGAGGCGTGCTTTCCGATTGATTACTGGGGGTTGAGTATGCCATGGTCGTAAATCCTGTGGATTCTGCTGACTTTTTCAGAAAGTCGCCTTCATAGAAGCCAGTGCACTTCAAAATCGATGAGTTAAAATCAATGCCTGCCGACCATTCCCAAAGGTTGTTTACGTTTGATATCTTTATGTTTACGGTAAAGTCTTGGCCGAGGCTCGTCGACTCTACTGCTGATGGGTCCGTGAATAGAGTTGTATTCTGATGCTGCAGTTCATAAGCAGCCTCGTCTGTTACGACGTGGACGATTCCATAGGGGTACACCATACTGTTGTCCGAGGGAGTTGGATCTCCCGGCAGATAAGCCGTTGCGCTGAGGACATAGCTGCCCAATGTCCATCCAGTAGTGTTCCAGACAAAAGTCGAAGATGTTTGTTCTTCTGGACCGAGATTGGTCACTGTCTGATTTGGAGCCGCACTGGTTGAATTGGCAAAGACGCCTACGTCGAAGCTTTCTGTAAAGGCACCTGTGTTCAGAACTGTAACTGATATGTCCACTGAAGAGTCATTTGCCACGCTGGGAGATAGGCCCATATTCACGGGGGCAACATTTGTTACGGCGACATCGTGAACAAGCGTGCTATTTCCAGAGGATGCGCCAGTCGCAGGCATTATGCTTACGAGCATTATCGAAGGGTTCGCTAAAAGAGTTAGTATTAGCAGAAAGAGGACTATTTTCGATGCGATTTTCTCTGTTTTTGACAGGCATGATTTGAGGGTTCCCATTATGTTTCGCACTCTCGGTCGACATACTTCAAGATGATCTTTCGCTGACTTTACTCTATAGGTTCGAACGTTTCTCATGCTTTATCGAACGCTCCTTTTGGATAAGGGTAAACTGGAATAGAGCTTGACTGCATCATACCACAGTATTATTGAGGCTACGATTCCGGGAAGTAAGGCGAGGAAAACTGTCGGTGTAATGGCTTTCCAGAACAGAAATGTAAAGGACAGACACATGAGCGTGGTCGCAGTTGCATAGATGATTTGTTTGGGAAAAACGATGCCATGAACCACAAAGAAGCGATCTATCAGTCGGACCTTTGTTTCTCCGTTGACCTTGTAGTTTCCATAGGAATCTTTGGTCAAGATTCTGTTATGAGCCAGCTTTTCAAGATGGTAGTATGCACTGCTGGGGCTCGAAAACCCCATAGCCCTCTGGATTTCTCTGACGCCGCAGGTCTGTTTCTTCCTCAGGAGGTAGAAGTACACATTCAAAGTGTTCCCTGAAATGTCCGCGGACTGCTCCTTGTCTCCCGAGGGCAACGACACACACCTTTCGGGGCCAACCCTCCCCCAACATTACTGTTGTTACGTCATTCTAATTAAACGATACTATCGAACAGCAAGTGAGGGCATCTTGAACAAGTACCTATGCTAGCGCGTGCCATCAACTATCTATGGCGAAAGCAGTGTTTGAGAGTGTTAGACAGAGCACGTGTCGATTTTTGGTATATTGTCATTTTTGCAATTTTCCTTATACGTTTTGGCGCGGTTTTGACTGTTGCGAGTGATGGGTGGTATGAGCCAAAAACTTTCCAGTAAGAAGTTCTTGGAATTGTTCGATGTCTTATGGCAGGAAGGGCCAAGGACTGAGTACAGGAACCCTGACAATTGGGCCGCCTATTAGCTAAGGAAGACGACTGGGTTAATCAGTGAAACAGTAGCTGTATTGAGTGTTTTGAAGGGCGCCGGGCCTGAAGGTTTTGTTTAACTTTGGCGCGGGCTTTGTTTGGTTGTTTGTGTGTATTTTTGTTCTGCAGGTACACAGTATTATTTATTAAGACTTAGTATATCCTATTCTGTCTCGTGAAAAACAATGGCAATGAATAGAATGGCAATGGGCACAATCGCCCTAGTAGCAGTTATAGGCACGTTCCTAGCCACGTACGCGGCACTCACTTCTGTGAGCACCTTCCACAATACGACGGGCGTGAACTCCGTCGGAGTGAGCGTGTTCTCGGACAGCGGCTGCACGATACCGGTTACCACCATCAACTGGGGAATGCTGAACCCGGGCGTCGCTCCGACCGACCCCATATACGTAAAGAACAACGGCACTGCATCTGTAACTTTAACGATGACGACGGGAAACTGGAACCCGTCGGCGGCGCAGGGGAACTTCACGGTAACCTGGAATCAACAGAACACGATATTGGCAGCCGGCACAGACATTTCAGCCCTCATCACACTGAACGTTTCATCGAGCGCCGTTGGCATCGCAAGCGTCACGTTCGACATAACCATAACGGGAACGCAATAAAACTCCCCGCACCCTTTTCTCCGTTCGTTGATTGATGGCGTGGCTAACGTGTTGTGTTATTCCTGGGTTCCTAGGTAAACGCGGTTTCGGGACGTGGCTTTCGCTGATTATCGAAGAGTTACCGCATGATTCTTGCGGCCGAATGGCTTTCCGATATGGGCTGGAGACGCGTGTAATAGTTGCGTGTTTCGGAAAAGAAGTGCTGCTCGAAAATAAGCGGGGTTTTGTGGCTATGCTTTTTCGGGCTGTTCAGATTCTTTTTCGGCTTCAGTTGTTATTTCTTCTATCGGTTTGGGGGGCGGTGTTGTGGCCATTGTCCAGCCTATCCATCCTCCGATGCCCATTATTGCGACGAAAGCCACGAAAACGGGCACGGCGATGATCCAGAATTGGACGTTTGCCTTGGTTACCTGAACGCCAAGCCTGCTGAGCCATTGCGGATAGAAGAGTGTGACTGTATAGAATATGCCGACGATTGCACACACTAGGACTATCGCTGCGCCGATTGTTTGGTCTCTACTCAATGTTGCTTCACCTCCCAACATAGCTTGGTCTGAAATTGTGACTGAATTTCCGTTATAGCGCGCCGGTATTACACTAGCGCTTTCTGAAGTTGGGCTTCACTAAAGCGCCTGTTTTAGCGCGAGATTTCAAGTGGTTGTGTCTTGAGCTTGAGATTAGTTAAGCAAAATTGAGGGCGCGCATGATGACTGTGATTATGAAGCCGAGTCCCAAGGCTAGGGCTATGAGTCTGAGGCGTTTTTTTTCTATGGCGACGTTTCGGAGGGGGCCTGTTGGGGATGCGAGGAGTTCTGAGGTTACTAGGAGTAGGATGGCCATTACGGCTAGCCAGAGGCTGATGTCTGAGAAGTTTAGGGGTAGGTTCATTTTTGTTCCTCTGCGAGGCTGTAGATGACTTCGAGTTTTCGTGCGTCTGGCGAAGTGGTTAGGTTCTGGATGTAGACCTGTTTGCCTGTGGCTTTTGCTATGGTGCAGGCGACGGCGCTTGCGAGGGGGCATCCGAGGAGTTTGAGGCTTTTCAGCGTTTCGTCTCGGTACAGGCCCGTGTAGATAGAGTCTGTGGTGCTGAGCCGGATTTGGCCGTTTTCTGTGCTCATGTTTATTTCTTTTGCGAGTTGAAAGTTTTCCAGGATGAGCTGAGGCAGGCTGGTGCAGAGGTCGTCCAGGCTCATCTTGGTCAAGTCTGCTCCCACCATTCTGCCGAACTGTCCCATCAAGGCTGCGCCTGGAGGTGTGAGGAGTATGCCTTTGGGGTCTTTGGTTATGAACTTGCCGGTTGCCATCTCCGCCACGGGTGGCAGGGTGGAGTCGGAGCTTTCTGGTATGAACACGACAGTTTCCTTAAGCCCCTTGAGATGATTGGGCAGGTACGCACGTTTCGGAAACGGTGCAATGTACAGTGCTTTGCCCTCGCACTTGAGGTCGCTGATTATTCTGTCGATGGTGGAGTAGAGCGGTGTTGACGCTGTGCCGAGGAGGCTGCCGGGAACGTACAGGACGGGCCTCACGAGAAGGAAGAGGGCGCCCCAGAAGGTGAGGCCCAGCCCTATGAAAGCCAAAACTGTTGATTGCCTCAGGACAGAATAGGCGAGAGACAGGATTCCCGGCACTGCGAAGGCAAGCGCAATCTGGATGGGTGACCTTCTGACTGTTTGGACCTGCCGCTCCAGGATTCTAATCTGAGCCTGCAGCAGCCTGACTGTTTCGACGAGCTCTTTGTTGGGCTCGGGCTGAGCGGGAGCGGGGGCAGCTTCCGGTTTTTTCTTTCTTTCCCTGCTGGACAATTTCTTCATCAAAACCTGCGAGTTTGTTTTTAAGGTTTGTTAAATATCGCTCGTTCTTGCGCATTCGCACCCTTGGCAGCTTTATCGAGGTAGGCGCTATTTTTCGTTGGCTTGGATGGTTATGTCCATGGTGACTTGTTTTATGTTGTTGTTTATTAGAAAATTGATGAAGCTCATGGAGTTGTCTGTTGTCAGTGTGAAGGTTGTTTGGATGGTTTGGTTCGGGTTTAATGTGTCGTTGTTGTAGTTCCAAGTTAGGTTGAGGTATGGTGTGCTGTCTGCTGGGCCGGAGGCGATGGTGTTGTTCGTGTTGATGAAGGTCCAGTTGGTTATTGCCATTTCAAGAATTGCGGGGACGTTGCTGGTGCTCTGCAGGTAGAGTGTGACGTTGTACGATTCGCCCGTGTAGACGGTGCCCCAGTTGATTCCTGTGGTTTGGTTCTTGAGGTTTACGTCCCAGTAGGCTTTGACGCCTACGGTGTGAATGTTGCCTATGCTGGGAAGAGTTATCGAGCTGTTACTGTTCAGTATTATCGAGATGACGGCGCTCAGAAGAAGTGTCACGGCTACCACGACAATTATTAGCAGGACTGTCTTCTTTGAACGGCGAAGACGTGCGCCTATCGACTGTTTTGTTTCTTGTTGAGCCACGGTTATCAGCTCGTTGATAAGGCCAGTTTAAGCTATGCGGGACGCGTTTTATTAAGACTTCTCGCTGGCTGTTTTTGGCAGTTTTGCTTGTGCGGCTTTTTCTGCGGCTTTTAGTGGGAGGTCTATTATTTTTGAGACGAAGCCTAGGTTTGAGAACATGTTTCTGAGGGCGATTATGTCGGATTGGCATACGGCGCCGATTGTTGGGGCTCCGAGGATGTAGACGGTTAGGAAGATGGTCAGGCCGAGGATGAGTTTTAGCCAGTCGACCGTGTGCAGGTAGTACGTGGGCAGGTATGCTAGAACGGCTGAGAGCACGGATGCTGTGAGGATTTTGGCTGAGGATTTGAAATCGGCTCGGGCTTCGTAATGTTTCCATATCCAGTTGAGGCCCCAGAGCATGCTGGGCACTCCGGTGACGATGTTGGCGATTATCAGGCCCGTTATTCCGAGGGCGGGGATGAGGATGAAGCCGACTGGGAGGCCGATGATGAGCGTTATTATGCTCTGTATCATGAGTATCTCTGTTTGTCCGAGGCCTGATAGGAGGTTGCTTGCGCTCATGCTTCCGAGGAGGGCGAAAAGATTGCCTATGACCATTATGGTCAGGAAGAAGGGTCCGTAAACGTATTTTACTCCGTACAGCGTGCCGATGATAGGGCCTGACAGGGCCATCAGGGCTATCGTTGCGGGTATCAGCAGTATGGACGTGTACTTGATTGAGGATGTGAAGACGGTTTTTACCAGTTCATGCTCGTTCTCCTGGTCGAGCTTTGCAAACGCTGGGAACAACACTGTGGCTATGGGGGTTGTGAGAAAAGTTAGGAGGAGCGCGAAATTGCCCGCTGTCGCGTAGTTGCCGTACATTGTGTTGCTGACGAACGAGGGCGCGATGAAAACGTATATCTGTCCAAGGATGCCTCCCAGAATTGCCGATATTGAGAGGGGCACTCCGTAGTCTAGCATCGTGCTGAGCGTTTTCCTAATGTTGCCTGTTCCTTTCTTTCTGAGGGGCCTGTATAAAACGAAGTAGAAGGTTGCGAAACCTATGGTTCCGGCGGCAACGAAGCCGAGAACGTAGCCGACGACGGCTCCGAGAACGCTGTAGCCGAGGAAGACGAGGACGGGCCCTATCGCGGTCTTCACTATGGCTTGGCAAACGAGCGTGAAGCTGTTGAGTTCCATTCTCTCGAAGCCCACGAAGACGGCTTGGGAGGCTGTGAGGAGTGAGCCTGCGAGTATGGATACGGAGACTAGTTCTATGAAGAATATGGAATCTGCCCTGTGAAATATTGTTGTGGCTATGAAGGTTGCCAGGGCGAAGGAGAGGAACGAGAGGGCGATGCCTGATGCGACTTCGAAGAGGAGGCCGGCGGCGATGAAATCGTGGATCTCATCTTCTCTGTGGGAGGCTCTGAGGCTGGCGATGTACTTGGTCATGGCGGAGTTTATGCCCCAGTCCCTGAACAGGTTTATCGTCGTAATCGGGATGAACACGATGCCGTACAGGCCGTACTGGTCAGGCGTCAGAAGCCTGCCCAGGATTATGGCTCCCACGGCCATGATTATGGTTGATGTGGCCACGCCTATGAGCAGCTGGAAGCTTCCTGTAGCCGAGGTCTTGCCCATCTCCAGTGCTTTTTCCATGCCCTCTCCAGCCTTTGCTCTGCGCCGCCCATCCGCTGAACTATGTTTGGTTGGGATATTAATTGACTCGTGCTCGCGTCTAAAACTCGAAGGGTGTGTGACAGATTTTCAAGCAACCGCCGGTGCGCTGTCGTGGCATATGCTGGGCGCCATGTAAGTTATTTTTTTAGCCTAAGGGACTGGTTTGCAGGGTGTTGGAGAGGTGAAAGAAGGGTTATGTGTGTTGTCCGAAGTTTCTGGCTACGAGTGCGATGTCTTTCATGTCGATTGTGCCGTCGTTGTTGAAGTCTGCGTTGGGGTTCCAGTTGCTGGAGCCTGGAGTGGATCCGAAGGCTCTGGCTGCGATGGCTATGTCTCGCATGTTAACTATTCCGTCGGGCCAGCCGTTCGGGCCGATGATGTCGCAGGGAATTGAGACTATGATCCAGCGGCCCGTGAAGTTGTTGTTTGCAGTGTTTGTTTCGCCTGGAACTGGCCAAGCGTAGGCGCTGATGGTGTAGTTGCCGTATGCAAGATTCACAGTGTAGCTGAAAGTGAAGTTTGCGGAGGTTCCTGCTTGGAGGGTTACGTTTTGCGAGGCAACGATGGTCGTGTTGGCGTAGAGTGTGAGGTTGAAGGTTTCAGCTGTGCCTCCCAGGTTAGCGGCAGTCACTGTCACGTTCATGGAGTATCCTCTTCCTACTACAGTCTTTGAAAACGCTATGCCGGTGACTGCGACGTCAGGCGCAGGCGGAGTGATGAAGTTGCCCGTTATGCTTCCCGAGCCTGTGATGGATAATGTGCCGCTTTGCAGGGTTGACAGTCCCGAGGTGGAGGCCCAGGTGTATTGTCTGGACGCGTTCACGACCAGGGGCGATGCGAAGGCGAACGTGTGTGGTGATCCGATGTTCCAGAAGAATGAGGTGGGCAAGTTTGCGAGGCCGTAATTGATTCCGTCGATTGTGACGACTGTACCCGTGAAGTCTGCTCCTACTCCGGTCTGGTTAAAAGTTATTTGGAACTGTGTGTTGTAGTTGGCAGTCACGGTTTCTGTGTAGGCGGGAACGGTGAAAACGTGTGTTTGGCTTCCGCCGTCGCTCCAGTCTGCGAACACGTACTGTGTTCCTGCTGAACCGGCTACGGGTGAAAACGCTTCAAGAGTGTGAGTGTCGCCTACCGTCCACGTGAACGTTTGGGGCGTGGTGTAGTTTGTGCCGTCGACGTTGACTAAGCCCAGCCCCTCTGGGTTAGAGTCGATTGTAATCTGCTCCGTGCTTTCCACGGTGAAGTAGACGGTTTGAGAAGAACCCATGTTTCCAACGGTGTCATTCGCGTAGACAATCACTTGGTGCGATCCGTTCGAAAGCCCAATCAGCGTCACGTTGCCGGTTATCGTGACGTTGCCCTGCCCATCGAGGCTGTAGCCCATCCAAGAGACGGCCTCGTTGATTGTAAAGTTCAGGCTAACGTTGGCAGTCGTGTAAGTTGTGTTTTCCGGGGACACGATTGATATTGTTAGGGGCGCGGTTACGGTGAGGTTGTACTGGTCGCTGCTGCCCCAGTTGTTGCTCGTGTCGTTAGCGTACCACATGTAGCTTACGACGTCGCCCGCCGTGTTGTCCAGGGTTTTGGTGACGTTTGCCCACGCCGCCGTGCTGTTGTAGAAGCTTGAGAAGGAAGCTGCAGTGTCGTTTACCCATGTTCCTGTGTTGTTGGTTGAGAAAATGTACGTTGAAACGTTCGTGTCGTCACTTATTAGACAGTTAAAGCTGCACGGGGTTCCCGCCACTGTGGTACTTGTGTTTACGTTGCCGAAGGTTGGCGGCGTCGTGTCCAGTGGGCCGATGTAACTAGTGTCGATAACTGCGCAATCAAAATAGTTGTTGGTCAACGAGACTTGGCCATAGGTTTCGCCGTCTAACAGAAAATAGTCGCTTTGACCGGTAACGGCATTATCTAATCCAGTAACGTTTAGAGTTTCAGTGCCATCAATGTAAAGCCTCGTTTCACCCAGACTAGAGTCGGCAACTCTTTTGACTTCTACACAGTACCACGTGTTCGTGGACACGGTTTGAGAAGATGTGACGAAGTATTGAGTGCCATTATCATCCATTACCCGCAACGCCCACACGTAGTTTCCATTGTCGTTGTAAACTGATACTTCAGAGGCGTAGGCAAGATACTCCGACATTCCGAACACGAAGAAAATAGCTCGTGTTTGTCTACTTGGATTATAACCAAAAGACAAGTTGTAAAAATTGACGTATACACGAGCGTACGCAGTGTTCATCGAGGCGAAGTTCTTCCACACGTAGGGTGTAGTGTCCACTGCGCCGTTTGAGAGGTGTGCGGAGTAGTTTCCTTGATAAACTGGGCTTGAAACAACCTCAACGATGCCGCCTGGCTCTGTGCTAGTTCCACTCCAGGCTGAAAAATCGCCGCTTTCAAACCCGTCACTGAAGATTGGGGCTGCTTTGACTGTTCCAATTCCGAAATCGAAGCGCAGAACATTTCCTATCATGCTAATCGACAGTAGAATGAACAATACTAAAACAACGATACGACCGACTCTTCCTTTCATTTTGTTCACCTTTAACATTCAGCGGGACTTGTACTAAGCGTCAAACACGTTAGCGCGCGCCCTTGCTCCCCTAGTTACCCTCGTTTCAAGTTGATTTAAGAATTCTGGAAAAGAGTGGTGGAGATTTCTGTAAGAGAGTTCTGGAACTTTCTTCTATAGATGCTTGCGTTCGCTACGTTTTATTTCCAAAATTCTCCAGAAGGTTCCATATCCCATTTTACGTTTTCTCTGATGGTCTTTGCCGGAACGCCAGCAACAAGACAGTTCTCAGGGATATCTCGTGTAACTATCGCTCCTGCTGCAACTACTGCACCATCCGCTATTTTAACGCCCTTCAATATCATGGCTCTGGCTCCAATCCAAACGTGATTGCCAATCTGGATGGGTTTTGACATTACAAATCCCTCTCTACATATTGTGTGGCAATCTGAGTCTCTTATTTCAACGTCCCACGAGATTAGGGAATCATTGCCAATCTTTATGTTTTCGTAGCATAGTAGCTTGGAATTGGAGCTGATGCATACGTTTGTTCCTACTTCTAATGTGGCGTCTTTGGAAACAGAAATGATTACTCCGGAGGCGGTGCTGAAACTGCCGTTTATGATGAATACGCTTTTTCTGAACATTTGCAGGACACATGGTTGCTTTGTCGGTATTATCGATGGAAGCAAGCCCAGACCGATCGTTCCTCTGTTGATTATCTTCGAAGTTTTTTCTAAGTGTATTTGGGAGTTACCGTTTACAAGAAAACATCCGATTCCTCTACCTGGGGAATACTTCTTCTCTTTTGAATAAAGGTGAAGAGTCTTGTACATCGTTCGAATTCCGATTTTTTGGTCATAAATCGTTCTCAATTTGACCATAGAAAGAGTTCACCTTCCGGAAGAATGAATACATTCACAAGGAAATAGTTGGGGCGCACGTGCCGGGTGTGATCTGAAAGTTGGACCCCTAGCGCGCGCTTTTTTGTGTTATTCTTTGGAGTCTCCCAATTCGCTGACCCAGCTCTGTGGGCTTAACTTGTCCGTCAGATATCTTAGGCAGGACTGTGCAATGAGTGCATGTCCGGCAAGTGTTGGATGGACGCCGTCCAATGACCAGAATGATGACTCCTTTTTCTTGGCTGCTCTCGCAAAAATTCCATCTAATGGAACCAAAGACGTTCTGAATTCTCTGGACATTTTTCTCACAATTTCGATTCTCAGATTAAGGTCTTCTCTCAGTTTCAGCTGCTGATTGGCCACAGGCAGCAGAAAAGGTTCCACGAGAAGTACTTGGGCATTCAAAACATCTCTTGTTTGTTCCAATATTCTCCTGAAGTCTGTCTCAAAGGCTTCATTAGATGTTGGGTTATTCCAACCGTGATTTCTCAACGTATCGTTTATCCCAATAAGAATCGAAACTATGTCTGGCCTCAGGTCTATGCAGTCTTTTTGCCAGCGAGCCCTCAGTTCCCTGATCCTATTGCCGCTCTGCCCCCGATTTAGAAATCTCGCGTTCTTTTCAGGGTGCATGGCAGAAAATAGGGCAGCTGTGATCATTACGTAGCCTGTTCCAAGAATTGCTTCGTCGTTCTGGCGCCTTCCTGCGTCAGTTATACTGTCACCTTGAAAAAGAATAGTTGCATTTGGCGGTACCTCGATTGGCATTCTCGATATCCACACTCCTTCATCAATCAGACAGTATGGAACCCATTTTTCATCTTTCCAAAACTCACTTTAAGAAATCAATTATATCTCTGTAAAAGAATGTTTGCGCGCGCTAAGACGAATCACGCCTCCATTTGAGAAATCTGTTCACCCCTATTCAGAAGGTCTTCGTAGATTTTCACTAGTTTCATCACGGCGGATTTCATGCTAAACTCTTGTTCAATCCTTTTCCTAGCGGCTTTTCCACATTTTTCGCGAAGTTCTTTGTCGGTTAATACTTTGCGTAGGGCTTCTGCAAGCTTGATTGGATCGTTTGGAGGAATTATCCACCCGTTAAAGTCATTTATTACTACATGATTTGTAACTCCTATGACCGGTGTGCCGCACGCGAGGGCCTCCAAAGTCGAGCATCCCTCACCGCTGGCTCCAACTAGGTCGGGCCTAGCTAGAACCGTGGCCTTCTGATACCACGGCACCAAACCACGTGGATCCATCTGGCCCAAGTAACTCACGTTATGGACACCTTGCTTATTTATTTCAGCGCGCATTTTTTCAATTTGCATAAAGTACTTAGGATTAGTCGCCGGCCCGATTATCGCAACTTGGGTTTTAAAGTCTAAATAACTCAGGGATTTCAAAAGCACGTGGAGCCCTTTTACAGGATCAATTCTACCCACGAACAAAATGAGATTGGCAAGCTTCTTGCTTTCATCAGGCCGAAAAATCTCGGTATCAACCCCATAATGGAGGGTTAGAACCTTGTTTTCAGGTATTCCCAAATCCAGAAGAACATTTTTCTCTTCAGGTGAGAAAACAAGGTAAAGGTCGGCAACCCTGGGAAAGATCCTCACAAAGAGTTCTCTCATAGTAGTGTGCCGCTTGAACTGTTTCTCCAAGCCCGATATCCCAACACAATGCATTATTTTGGGCTTTCTGACAGAAAGAGAAAAAATGGGGAAGCTCAAGTCTGCTTCACCCAAAAAATGAATTATGTCATAATCTTCGAATTTTTTCTTGAAGCCTGGCTTGGGCATGACATTTATTCTTAGAGGATAATACAGTGGGTTTAATGAGATAAATGGAAAGGGCTTCAACGCGGGAACTTTGAAAACCTTGAAATCACTATTCTTCTCGGTTTTTTCACTCCACACCACCTTCCACTTATCGTCCATATTAAAGGCCATAACATCTGTCTGAACCCCTGCCTCGTTAAGGCCAATCGAAAGAGTGTGAGTCAGTGTTTCCGACCCGCCTAGTATCGGAAGATATGAAGGGGTCACAATCAGTACTTTCAAAAGGACACCAGTTCTTGTTATGCGCGTCGAAGCAGAGAGGCCAAGCTTTCGCAAACGTACCGTTGCTCTTTTTCGCTCAGGCCATTATACATGGGCAGAGCGAGCGTGTTCCTAAATGCTTCATCCGACGCTGACAAATTTTCTCCGTTCTCCAAATAGACCGGTTGCAGATGCAATGCGTACGTTCCAATTTGAGTCTCTATCCCTTTGCCTGCAAGTTCGCCGATCAAACTATCTCTAATGTTTTCCTTTTCGATTTTTACGCAGTAGGTCTGATACGCGTGATTGTTGCCTGAAGCCACTGAAGGCGTTCTAATCTCTTTCAAATCCGCAAGTAAGTCGTCATATTTTTGGGCTAAGCAGCCTCTTTCTTCTATGAAAAACGGGACTTTCTTGAGTTGGACAACTCCTATTGCAGAGGCTACGTCGTTCAGCCTGAAGTTGTACCCTGGCTTGACGAAGCTTGGCCTTCCCGCAGGCGATTTCTTTATCCCATGGTTCTTTAGGACATTAGCTCTCTCTGCCAGATCGTCGTCGTTTGTGACAAGCATGCCTCCTTCTCCCGTTGCCAAGATTTTTCTGGGATGAAAGCTAAAGCAAGATGCATTTCCAAAAGTGCCTGCCTTCTTTCCATGGTGAGTCGCACCTATGCCGCACGCTGCGTCTTCGACGACGTATAAGTCGTGTTCTTTGGCAATTGTCATTATCCTCTCCATTTCTGCGCATTGTCCAAAAAGGTGAACGGGGATTACCGCTTTCGTCTTGCTGGTTATAGCCTCTTCGATTTTCTCAGGACTCACGTTGTATGTATTGGCATCTATATCTACCAGTACAGGTTTGGCACCAACGTGGAAAACAACGTTGCCAGTTGCGGGATAGGTGAAATCGGGCACGATAACTTCGTCGCCTGGTTTTATTTCCAGCGCGAGAAGAGCGAGATCAAGGGCTGAAGTGCAGGAGCTCGTCGCTACTGCGTGTTTGATTCCTAAATATTCTGCAAATGCTCTCTCAAATTCATTTGTGACTTTCCATTCTGTTAGCATTCCAGAACGGAAGACTTTCTCCACTGCCTCAAGCTCTTCTTTGCCCACGCTAGGTCTAGCAAGCGGAATTCTTTCACTCATCTTCTCGCATCCCTTTCCCACTCAACAAACTTCTTCAATCCTTCTTCTATGGAGATCTTAGGCCTGAAATTCAGCAGTTTGCGTGCTTTTGATATGTCTGCAAAATGCCTTCTCACATCGCCAAGTCTCTCTCGTTGGAAAATAGGATCTGCGTCCCCCTTCATCCCCATCAACCTGGTCATAATTTTCGCCAACCTTATTATCGAGACTTCTTCGCCTCTTGCAATGTTCACAGAATCGCCGAGCAACGCATCACATTTCGCAGCTTCAATTATACCGTCAACCGTGTCGCTCACGTAAGTGAAATCGCGTGTCTGTTTCCCATCCCCATGAATAATTGCAGGCTTGCCCTCAACAAGCCTGTTGAAAAACTTGGTTATCACGGCACTGTATTGACCAGTTCTGCACTGCGGGCCATATGTATTAAACGGTCTAACAACCACCGCTGGAATCTTCCAAGTCTGGTAGAAGGAACGAACGTAGACTTCGCTGGCAGCCTTGCTTGCACCGTAAGGTGTAGTTGGGCAAAACGGGTGATTCTCATCCATTGGCACGTATTGTGCTGTCCCGTAAACTTCAGAGGAAGACACGTGAACAAGCCGCTCAGGCGGATTCTTTTTGCACGCCAAGCAGACGTTCAACGTTCCAGTCACGTTTACTTCATGGACGATTCTCGGATTCACGAGAGAAGCAAGAAGCGCCTCCACAGCCAAATGAAACACAAAATCGACTTTCTTCACCTGGGCAGTGACGGTTCGAGCATTTCGAACGTCCCCATGAACGATTTTGAGCATGTGGTTTTTCCGTATGCAATTGAATTTGTCACAAGCTGATGAGAAATTGTCCAAAACAACTACTTCGTTTCCAAGCTCCATCAGTCTGTGTGTTAGGTGAGCACCTATGAAGCCTGCGCCACCAGTAACGAGAATCTTTTTCCCTTCTATAAGAACTCACCTTCTTTTTCCAGGCTAACAACGACAAGTTGCATGTATGCTCTTGGGAACTTGAGTGGTATGAACGAGCGATATTGAGTTCTGCAAAGCTCCGAACTAAAATTAGGTAGCCATTTAGCTTGGGCAAACTTCCTGCGAATGGACTAAACGCATCGCAACTGCCCTTATCCTATATAATAACAATAACACGTGGAGCAGAAAGTCATCAAGCTTTGTATTTCGATCAGTGGATGCCATCCAAATTTTAGGGTGCGTATTGAGTAGAACTCTCTTAGGAGTCAGATTGAGAAGGGTGGATAGGCTTCTTATTGTCCATATACTCTGAGAGTCGCAAACGTAAACGTCTCTTAACCTTGGGTCGTCTGCGTCAACGTAGCCTTTGATGTGCACGAAAGCTTCAGGTCCTTTTGGTGCATGACAACTTATGGCAGTTACCTTCTGGCCGCATATTTGTTCAAGCACATTAGTTTCAAATTCTATTGCTTCAGCAGTTTCTTGTCCACGCAGTTTGTATTGAGAGACGTCATAGTGAAGTCCGATTTCGTGACCCGATGCTGCCATCTTTCTTATTGCGGACGCGTTATTTCCTTCTAGGGAATTGTAATGCATGCTGGAAACTAAGATGAAGTATGTCGCTTTCAAACCCAATCTGTTCTCAATTTCCGCCAGCTTCTGAGCCTGCAGCACAGAGATGTCCACGTCATGACGCAGAATAAGATACGACGAATCATCGGATGCTATGTCTCGAAACGGAACGATCCTGTAGCGATGCCTTAGATACGTCAGAAATCGCACGTATGTTTCAGGAGAGAAATGCATTAGGTCGTTGATTCTTAGATTCGCCATGAGCAAACCACTTGAAAGCATAAGTTCAATCTAAAGCTACTCAAAGACGCTTCGAGCCAGCTTTATTGGATAATTCAATGCGTAGCTACGAACATATTTCTGCAGCAGCTTTCTGGTTCTGAACTCTTTTGTCTGATCTGAAACTTGACCAGCTATCCGCGTCGCATATGTCTGAGGTCTTCCGGAAAACTTAAAGATAATTATCCTGTCAAGGAATACTGGATAATCGAGTAGGTTTAAGGTTTCGTTAAAATCCTGGTCTGTTTCTGTGGGGAAACCGACCATAAAATGGGTTGAAAGCCGGATGTTTGGAAATCTCTTGCTTATTGTTGCCATGTCTTCCTTCCAATCTTTTGCTGAGTGGGGTCGACCCATCATTTTGAGGATCCTTTGGCTTCCGGACTGCACTGGACAGTTGAGCGTTGCAATTTTTCCTGAGGAGAAAACTTTCTCCATATCTGGAAACATTTCCCTCAGATAGAAGGGGTTGACCTGGTTCAGAATGATCTTGTAGTCCTTTCTATCTTCAACGTGAATCATCTTGTCAAGAAGATCCGCAAGTGTGCACCCCATGTCCTTGCCATATGCACCGACGTCTGTAGCAATGAGAGAGAACCGATTATAACCATGTTCTAAGCCTCGCTTGAAATCAGAAAGGATGTTTGCGGTAGGTCGACTCTTGATCCTTCCGAAAACACACAGCTCGCTACAGTACGAGCAATGTCCAGTGCATCCTGAGGCTATTCTTATGAAATAGTTAACGTTTTTTCGTGAACGCGCCCACAACCTGTCCCAATCCTCTTTGAAAAGAGTAAAAGCATCAGTAAAGGCGTCGGCACCTCGACCTTGACTCTGAACACAAGTTTCAGTTGGAGCAAGCCGATTCTGAGCCCCCGCTATGTCCATGACGTCAAAAGGAACGATTATTTTCTCCAACAGGCCCTCAAAAAAGGCCTTATCATCTGCTCCCACTATTGGACCGGCATAAACGGTTGACAGTGCTTTGGGGTTTATTCTCGGCAGACAGCCCCACGCGATCAGCTTTGCGTTGGGCTTCATTCTTCGTTTTATGTCTTTTATGTCCATAACCGAGTCTTTTTCTCTCTTTTCAGTTAACCCGCAACCCCAGAAGAAAACAGTATCCGCTTTCGACAAATCTTTGGTAACCTCTACTCCATTCCTTTTGAAGAACTGTTCAAGATACGTAGTGCTTAGTTGCCCTTCTACGCATCCGTTGGTGGTTACGTATACTTTGGAGATCATTTGTTTTCCCCATGAAAATTGACAGGGTTGGACGACTCTTCATTCGAAACGTTCGATGTTTGGCGCTTTAACACTTCCATGTATACCTTTAGGGTTTTGCTTGCGATGGCATCCCATGAGATTCTAGCGGCATCCATTCTTAATCCGTTGCTCAATTGTTTTCTTAGGGCAGGGTCTCGTTTGAGTTTTGATATGGCGTCAGCCAAGGCATTGACGTCGTTTGGAGGAACTATGACAAGGTTTTGAGAATACTCTGGCAATCCACCGATGTTGGAAGCAATAACTGGCGTCGCGTTTCCCATGGCTCTCGTGAGGATGCTGCTTCCCGAGACAGGCGCCAGATACACTGCAAAAGTGAACATGCTCTTCTGCATTTTATTGTCAAAATCTTCCTCGCTCAGCCTACCACCCCAGAGGATACAGTCACTCACTCCCAGTTCCTTTGCACGCATCATAACTGCCAATTGCTCGGCAGAGTTGTATGTCCCATAGAAATGAACCGGAGTCTTATCACCCCTCTCTTTCAAAACCTTCAAAGTTTCCAGAAGAATAAATGCACCTTTGTCCTTCACAGGTGCTCCAAAGAATGTTATTTCGTTTCTTTCTTCAGACGATAGCACGGGAACTTTGACTCCGTGAGGTATAATCTTTATCTTGGAAGCATTCACGCCCAAAGAGACAAGAGTTCTCCGCATTTCCTCCGAGTGAACGATGACCTTGTCTGCCCGATTATATAATGCAATTAGAACCCTAAGCCCAGCAGTCTTGTCGAGTGTGTGAGCTGTCACCACCTTCTTGTTGGCCGTAGGAACAAGGATGACCGGAATCAATGGTAGGACTCCAAATGAAAAATCGCTTTGTTGATAATGAATTACTTGGCAGTCTTTGCAATTAGACAGGTAGGCAAGCCCGCGCAGAGAATGCAAGAACAATTGAGTAACGTTATAAAATTGCCAACTAATCTTGTTCCGCACGCTCTTGCCTCTAGGACGAATGTTGAGGTAAGGAGGTAAACGGACGAAACAGCTGTCTTCATCGATAAGGTTGTCTTTTGCTTTGGCTAATCTCTCATATTCACAAGAACATCTTGACGAAACGACTTTCACTCTGATAAAAGAATGGTTCTCAAGAGCTACACGAAGATTATAAGAATAATTTGCCATTGAAACGCTATTATACCAGCAAGTCACAAACCCGATATTTAACGTCAAACGAACGCCCCATTGTCCAATGTTTTGTCCACAATAGACTTTGCGTGAGCTAGACAGATGATTTCTTCAGTTTTTCGCGCACGCACTTGTGATCTTCGCCCTTGGAAATCAATAACTGAGAAGCTGTTCGTATATCTTGCAGAGTCTTGCCACCATGTTTTCTAGAGAATATTTTTCCACGACGAGCCTTCGACCAGCGCGACCTAATTTGCTTCGCGTCTCTTCATTTTCAAGCAGGTATTGTATTGCTTCCCCAAGCTTGCTCGGCTTATTTAATGGAACCAGTAAGCCGTTTTGGTAGCTTTTGACGATATCTAGGACTCCTCCGACGGGCGTTGCTATCACGGGCGTTTCGCAAGAGAGGGCTTCCAGAATTGAAACGGCAAATCCTTCAGTGAAGGATGGAAGAATGAAAAGTGATGCCTTCTGATACCATTCAACTATCTTTGTGCGTTCAAGAGGCCCTATGTATGTTATTTTGTGTCTAGCTCTCATGTTCTCTTTTTCGATTAGTTCAAGCACGTTCTGGTAGTAACGGAGATCGTAATCACGTGGGCCAATAATGACCAGATGAACTGGTTTTTTCACGAACTTCAATGACTCTATCAGAACATGAAGCCCTTTACCGGGTGCGATCCGTCCCACGAACAACAGTAGATTGCTTTCCTTATGTCCAGAAGGCAAGAAAAAGTTGGTGTCCACGCCGTTGGGCAGATGCGCAATCATTCTGTCAGGAATGCCTAAGGTTTGCAAGTCTTTCTTCATACGGTCGGATATAGCAATAATCAGGTCAGGGATTCTTTTCAAAAAAGTTTTGGTTATTCCATATCGTTTGAGGAAATTGGTGTCGATCCCGTGCAAGTGGAGTATTTTCTTTTTCCTCTGTAAAGAGGAGAACAGTGGGAAGCTGAATTCCAGTTCGTGGAAATGAATTATGTCGTAGTCTCTTAGTATGTTTGTGAATCTGCCGGGTATGACATTGATTCCCAGCGTGATCCTGTTTGAGTGGGTAATAGGTAGCCAGTTCAACGCAGGGATTTGATAGACTGAAAATCCATGTTCTCTCACAATGGCACCCTGCCATCTGGGATTCCATTTTCTGTCCATGTTGAAGGTCATAACGTCAGTTTGGACGTTCTTATCGTTAAGCATCGTTGGCAGACTATGGACAATAGCCTCGCTGCCGCCTTTTGCATAGTAGCAAGGTATCGTCATCATGACCCGCATTTTCTCACTTCAATGCTTCATGTGTACAAAACTATTGGCAAGCATTCTCGAAAAATTCTTGGAAATGCCTGTTTACGAATCTCGGGTTGAAGCTGAAAAATCTTCTAGGCCATCGCATACTTGTCTCATACAGTTTGCTGATTTCTTCTTTGCTCAAAGAGAGATCTTTTGCATGTGAATTCAAGTTTGAATCCACTTGTATCAATCTGACTTTTCGCAGAAGGCTAATTTGTCTAAGAAGCACTTCAAAATTGTGGAAAAGAGTGGCAACTTCTGGCGCTGCCCTTTCAGGAACCCTCACAAGTGCTTTTGGGTTGCTCTTGTAGTAGATTGAATCCCACATTCGTTGATTCACGCATAGGGTCGGATGTAGATCAAAAACTGCAATTTTGCGTTTCAAGATGGCAGAAAGAAAGGATTGATAGTCTAGTCGCGTTCCTTGCCAATATTGTATGAATGTGTAAGGGAAGAATGTGATTCCTTTATAGTTTGATGGTTCTGATTGTGAAATGCTTGACGAGAAGTCAAATCTTATGCCGAGATCAAATAGAGCTTCTAAGTTTGGCGGGGTCCAACTCATACCTGGAGCCCTGAATGATATTATTTTCTTAGGACGATAAGTATCTTGAAGCGCATATATCCCACCTTCTCCTTCAACATTGCCTGTCAAGGGGTCTATGTGCGATGTTTCTCTCAAACGGGATGTTTCATAGGCTTTCTCGTAGCTTTCAGTGTTCGTGTACTCTGGTATTGTGGGCCTAACTGAATGGGACGAGGAGTGAAAGCCTATCTCGTGTTCTCTTAACAAAGACAGAATTTCTGGGAAATGAGCCAGTTTTTCTGTCATATGACCAGTCACAAAGAATATGGATCTCAACTGATACTTGTTCAACATCGACAGAATTGTGCCAAGCGCGAAAAGCGCATTTTGATTTATGAAGTCTTCTACGTCGAACGTCAGTATTAATTTGTGGATTAGCTCAACTCCTTGATCTAAGATTTCTTTCCTGCAAAAGTCCGCGATCCACATCCCTGCGGCAGCGCAGCGCGCGGATTATCTTGAGTGGATATCATACTTTTAATCTAGCGCGCGCTTGGTCTTCCTGAGCACTTTCACCCCAATATTCCGAATACTAGAAGCAAGTTTCCTGTTGACAAATCTAATTCCCAAGTTTCTTCTATTTTCACTAGTCCAATCAAACTTGTAGGCTTCAGCCCCTTTCATGAAATCATACTCTTCCAATCCTCTGTCGATGCTTCGTTCTATGACCTCTAGGCATAGGAGATTTCCAACACTGTATTTAGCGTAAGAAGAATCAAATCCTCCAAGCGCGTCGTAACTCTTGCGTTCATATTCAAAACCGTATTGAACTGCAATTGGCTCGTCGTTGACAGTCAAGAAGTATAATGCAAGCCAACCCTTATCGGCGAAAAGCATGGCTACGTCAGTGTAGAACTCTCGCACTTCTTGTGTAGCAAACACTCCTGGAAGCCCTCGGCCCTTCCACCTCTCTTGATGCAGTTTGAAGAAAATGTTCATTGCCTCTGCAACTGAGCCGAGTTGATCATACCTCTTTAGTTCGATACGCCCGCAATCTTTCTGCAGTTTTCTCATGTACCACCGAAGGTTGTGTCGGAACTTCCTACCTAGTTTTTGCATCAAAGCATCAAGAGAACTGGGAAGAGTTATGTAGGGACATAATCTGCCTTCAATGAGCTCGAATCTTGGAACGGCCTCGGACATTTTCCTCAGCAGACCTGGGATTATTGAATCCCCTCGAACGTCGTATAATTGTATGAAGTCCCAATCATTATATGTCAACAAATGTTTCAATAATGATTGCATACATTCGGTTTCTCTTTGGGACAATATCAAACCTGTGTAGTCTGCGCCCTCGGGCATCGATGCTCGATATGCAAGAGGTTCTATAGAATCATAGCCAAATGGACGCATGGAACCATAGTGGGACAATCTGAGGGGTGCGATCCCGATGGTATTGCATCCGTCTTCTATGCAAAGAGTTCGCATGCTTCTTCCTTTCCCGAAGTGTTTCCAATAGGTGGACAAATACTCCCATGACAAAAATGGATTGTTGTCCTTACTCTTATTCAGTAGTGTATTCCAATCATCCCCTAGCTCAAAGAATCGTTTAGTTTGACTGATCTCAGTAACTTTCAACAAATCAATTTCTTCTCGCGCACTTATATGATATCGCAATACAGAATATTTATTAGCTTGTTACGGATATGTATTTGTGTGAAACACATAAACGCGAATTCTTATCACTTTGCTGTGTGCATGTATTGAAGTGAAACACATGTGCAACGCAAACAATCAAAAATATTCTTCTCGTGGGTTCAAAGTCATGCTAGGGGCACTGACTTTACTGGCAATAGCTAGCCTCAGCGTTGTCTCCGTTATTGCATTGAATTCCTTCTCCACGTCAATCCAGAATACGGCTAGTATATCAACCTCAATAATCACGGTTCCTACGCCTGTAACTACTTCTGGGATTCAAGTTGCCGTTAATGCTGTTCTAGCTGCTGGCGGAGGGACAGTCTATATTCCTGCTGGAGATTGGATAATAAACCAAACTGCTGTAGCATCTTCTAGTGGAGTGGTGGTTGGTGGCGGAGCAATATTTGTTGATTTGGAAACGTTGCCTGCAAGAGCATGGTTGAATATCATAGGGTCATACACTAACGTGACGACTACTCAGCAGAATGGGCAGAACATAACTTGCCCAGCTACGATTCTACGCTCATATGCAGTGAACAACGGTTATCTTCCTGGCGAAATAAGTACATTTGTTATTGTTGGTTCAATTTGGCATAGCAGTGCTAACAACAACTATATTGACTCTGCCGATAGGCATATTCGGCTTTCTGGACTAACAATATTAGGTGATGTGACGAATGATTCTGGAAACAACAATGACGGCATAGATATTGCATATGTGGATGGGTTTCTGATTGACCATTGCTTCGTAGATAGCTCTGTTGGGAGTGATATTGGGATCGTAGGTTCGAAGGGTGTAATATCAGACTGCAATATCAGTCAAGCGTATCATGTGACACAAGGTGGAATATGGGGATATGGCATTCTAGTGTCTGGAAATGCTCAATTCTATTGGAACGGCCTTGGTACTCCGATTTGGATTGATAATCTTACCTTAGTGGTCGGAGAATACGACTGGCAAGGAATTAATATCACCTACAGCAATCCAGCATCTGGAACCTTCACTGATACAGGATGGACAACTGATATTTCCTACACAGCAGGCCCAGTTTACATTGAAGGCTGTTATTTCTACTACTGCCGTCATGGAGTGACAGCTAACTATTACGGATATTACGTTGTGCGGTACTGTACTTTTTACGCGGAGCCTAGCAACTCTTATATCGATGCTCATGGTGTTGGTTTTCCTTCTGCGCGCGGATACGAAATTTACAATGATACACTCTTAGCTTTCAGTGGAGCGCAAGGTGTAAGTCCTCGTGGCGGAGGAGGCGTAATCTTTAACAATACTTTCATTGGAGTCAGCCCAGCCATTCATCTGGAACAAGACGGTTACAACGTAAATGATCCGAATGATCCTGCGTATATAAATGACCTGTGGATATGGAGCAACACATACTTAAATGGAGCAGCCTTTACAGCAGATAGCAATGTTGGCATCGTTGCAGGAACAAATTATTTCATAGATAATGAAGGTGGGGCAGCAGCTACAAATCCTGCACCGCCAAGACCAGGATACGTGCCATACACTTATCCGCATCCGCTCACGTTAGTTGGATAGTAATTTTCGCGCGGACGAATCTCTCTTGCAGTTTTGAACGTGCGCACGCGCGCGCTAACACGCTTGTTTATTACAACGGTACTATCACTAATGGTGATGAAATGGTTACAAATACCCGTTTCGGTACAGCATATAATGTTACCGAAAACGTGAACTATTTCTTCTTTGCGCCGAATGGAACTTCCATAAACGGATTAACTGGGCCATCCTCCTATACACCATATCCGACACCAGCTCCATTGGATGTTGGATAGGGACAACAAACTCGTCAGTAATTCTTACTTCTGAAGCCTATAATGTCATAGTACCACAGCAAGTTATCAGCGGCGCGCGGCGTCATTACCTCATCGTACCAATTGCAAATACAGCTTTAGATATTCTTTACCCGTTTTCTCCCAACTGTATTTCTCAGCAAGTTTTCTGCAAGCTAGTGAGGCTTCTGAATACCACGCACTATCACTCAATATCGTCTTCATTTTCTCGGCATAATCTTCTGGTTTCCTTTTTTCGATCACATATCCTTCAATTCCATTTCTTATTATTTCTCTCACAGGACATTCCTCAGAAATTATTATTGGCAAGCCGCAGGCCAATGCTTCTAATGCCACTATCCCAAATCCTTCGTGAAGGCTCGGAAATAGGAAAAAGTCCGCTGCATTGTAATGAGCTAGGAGTTGAAAATCCGGAACGTTTCCCCTATAAAGGACATTTCCAAAATCGTCCCCTGAGACTCCGACAACCAAAAGATGTAGGTTCTTGAAACCCTTTACGGCCTTGATTGCGATTGATAAACCTTTCATTGTTGGGTTGCTACTACCTACCCAGATAGCATAGTTACTGTTCTCTGGCAAACCCAAGATCCTTCTCGCAGTTTTCTTGTCCATCGGTCTGAACTTGTGGACGTCAACACCATTGTAGATTACTTTGATTGTTCTATGATCTATCCCATAAAAATGCGTAAGTTCATCGCGTTCTGCTTCTGAAACTGCAACCACCACGTCGCTTCTTTTCGCTGCCATTTCCTCGGGCCAATACATCGGGAAATACCTAGGGCTTTTTAAGATCCTAGAATTAGAACCGAATTCTCGCGTGCGATAGGATCTCTTGACACCATGAATATTGAACACAAAAGGTCTTCGATATCTGAACATGACGGGAAAGAAGCAATTGTCTCCATGCCCGTGGATTATGTCGAAAGAATTCTGGCTTTTGATTTTCTGGTATGCCTTGAGACTGTAAACATATTTATCATAAAAGGCAAACCTTAGCTTACTAGGCAAGAGATCATAAGGACGCAGGAATTCGAACGCGCAGCCATGAGTAAGTTTTACTGCATCCCTATTGCTTTCTTGGAATATTGTTACGTTAACCCCATTTCTGATTAAGAACTTGCTCAATTCGAGAACCACGCTTTCTAATCCACCTACGCTTCCCTCCTTTGAAGAAATCATACATACGTGCACGTTAATCAGCTCGCGAAACGAATCGGATGCGCCAAAGCGCGCGCCGCTGGAAGAAAGCAGTCAATTTCCAGTGTTGTTTCTATAAATTTCAACATTGCCATTTGAGTAAATTTCACTCATACCCGCTAAGAAGGATAGTTTATCTGTAGTGGTGAGATAGGAATCGGTTACGATTGTTTTGTCGACAACATTCAATGAATTAAGGTAAACTGTTCCATTGACTGATACTTCAGTGGCGTTAGACAGTGGTAAAACGTAACTTCCATCAATAGCGCGATAAGACACCAGTTCATATGATGCGGCATCGTCAGCATATACTGGTGTATATTGAACATCAATTTTCTTGCTCATCCATTCAACACCAAACGCCCCGTAATCATTAACATATCCCAATTGGTACAGTGTGTAATCATCCATTCGATAACCGCTGAGGGGCAACGTCCAACCACTCTCGCTCTTTGCCACCTCAAATACAAAGCCTGTTTGAAAGAGAAAATAAGGCACGAGCACAATTAACAATAGGAGGCAAACTGCAAGTTCCTTTTCCTTTCTTGACATTAGTTTAACGATAACATCTGCGCCTATCACGCAAAAGGGTGCCAAGAAAAACAGCAGTATTTGGTAAAACCGTGTCTCGTTAAGCGTATTCGCTAACCCCGGAACTAGTATTGTTGCGACCAAAAGCGTCGCAGCTGCGCAGCTTAGCAGGAAGTATTCAGTCTCATAACGAATCTTTGTTTTCTTTAAAATCAATCCGACGAAGCCGATTACTATGAGGGCCTCCGTAACATATGCAAATGCTCGACTGAAGGAGTTCCAAATGGTTGGAGCCGCTTCGAGGCCCAAACCGGTTAATACGGTCGCCCCTCTTGATGCAGGATTAGAGAAGTCGCCCAATTGATTGATGACATTACTTCCGAATGTTTCGAAACTGTTAAAAACGGCTGAACTTGACGTGTAAATGTACCATGTAAACATAATTGCAAAGAATATAACGACCAAACTTGCCTTGAAGTTTCCAGTGTAGGGTTTTTTCAGTATGCGCGACCGTATGATCAAGACTATCACAGCAAAAGAAATGAAACCCAGAAAAATCGTGGCAAGGGAATAATGCGATGTTATTAGAGCGAAGCTGAAGATGACAAAAAACGTCATTTTGTACAAAGGTTTCATTTTCTTGCTTAAGATGACTAGCAGCAGTAATGCGAAAAACAATTCTGCTATCATTTGTCTTTGTAACCCTAACATTTCAGTGTAGAATGTCAAATAGGCCATAAACAGAAAAGCGGAAATAAAGGCATATTTCTTACCAACATAGGGACTCCACACTCGGTGTAAAACTAAAGGCACCAGAGAAAAAATCAGTGGAAACACGCACTTGAAAATCCAGATGGGATCTATACCTAATAGAGTCGAGTACACTGTAGGAAGAATAGTTACAGCTAGCATAGAGTTTAGTCTGCCAATTACGCTTGGCAACGAGACTGAGGGAGTTGCACTCCAATACATACTGTTTATCGTTGTCTTAAAGACGAAGTATTCGTTTCCGACATCTGACCCCCAGCCTACTATATAATTTGATATGAGCGAAGATTGAAAGAGAAGAGAGATCGCAGTCATGAGCACAGCAAATGGATATAGCTTGGGAGGCACAAGTTTCTTGGAGATAACAGCAATACCGAAAAGCACCGATATCGCTATAATCATGAACATCAGAATCGAATTCTTATCATACATGTTTACCCAAATTGCTCCGATCACACTTAAGATCGGAAGACAGAGGAAGGGTAGGACAAAGGGAGAAAACGCAAGAGATTTGCTGCTCCAAAAGCCGATATCTGTTCCACGGACATAGGCCAGCAAAGCCATTAGCAGAATAAGGCCGTTTGAGGTTATCATTAAAGGCATTAATGAAAGCGGTTGCAAAATGCCGAGTACTGGCCCGACTTCATTCACCAAGAGTCCAACAAACATCAGAAACGCAACACTAAGACCAACTGAAAAAAGGAATGTTTCCAGTCGATCTATCTCCTCCAGTTTCAGTAGTCTAATTATAACAAATCCGGGAACAAAGGTGAGATAGGCAAATCCAATGACTTGTCTAGCAACAGGAACATCAAAAATCACAGTTGCATACACTACAAACTGCAGAAGCAATAGAATTAGCAGAAAATCTCTTCGTCTATGTTTCATTTCCATAGAATCCATCCATTCTTACTTCTTACACTTTGAAGAAGCATCTGCCCGTGATTTTAGCGGGCGCTAAAGGCTTGACGGTTTGCTCAAAAGACTATTAATAGGCACGACAACTCGCAGGGACGATAATATGTTGGAATCATAACCGAGACTGCAGGTGGTAATGCGTTCATCAGAGATTCTGCTCCAAAGCTCTCATCTGGCACACGCTAATGCCGTAAGGGCGCGCGCGAATCATTTTTCATACAAACATTGTTTCCTACAGCGGTATTCGCTTTCTCTCATTTTGGCAACAATAAGAGATGACGTCGCACGCGTTAGGCTTCTGGAGATTTTAGAGCATGTGAATCCAGATGGCTTCTCATTAACCCTACGTACCATGCTGTCATCTTGAACGTGGATTGAAACGCTAAGAGGAAGACAGTTTTTTGTCGCGTCATTTTGAAAAGCGTGAATGAAGTAAGAAGACCAGACAGACAGGCCGCAGGAGGAAACATTCTATAGTGTTTGATTATTCCTCTATTCTTGTGAATGAAATAATGTGTCTGGTATCCCCGAAGCCAATACCTATACCATAATGATTTCCATGTCAACCCGTACCTCTCATAATCACAGAAAGTAACATCCAATGTGTAGAATGACCAGCCAGCCTTTCTTAGCCTCAGCTCAAGATCCCAATCTTCATTGTATCCCCTCAGCCTATTGTCAAACCCGCCAACCTGTTTAACAGCCTTGATTCGATATAATGCGCCACCGGTTCCAACGGCCTTGAATCGGCCTTTTGGCGACTGATAGTCAACCATTCTGCCAGCAGCACGGGAATATGTCTCAAGAGTTGCTAATAGATTACCCGCCGGCAACAATGCTTGTCTCCCCTTCACAATTCCAGCTTCAGAGTTATTTTCCATAAACCCCACAAGTTTTTTCAGAAAATCTCTTGATAGTACCATGTCGCCGTCAACCCAAAGAACATACTCACCTTCAGCGTTTGCGATGACCATGTTCCTTGCATTACCTAAACCCTTCCAAGGGGTGTGAAGAATAATCGTGCTCATGTCCATTTTGTGAGCGTAGTCTTCTATAACCGAGAGAGTCCCATCTTCACTTCCATCATCAACAAAGATAACCTTAATTCTATCATGAGAATAATCTTGGTCCATTATACTATCAATAGCATACTTAACAAAACCTTCACAGTTTCTAACGCAGACGCCAATGCTCACATCAGGCTCCATAGAAATTGCCACACTTCCTAAACATGCCCTTAGCAGCGCGCGCTAAGATGGAAAGCTCTCCGAAAGTCAATTCTTCGCAAATCGTTCAGCGTGCGCTACAGTGCATGAGGTCAATTGCTCAATGCAGAGGCTTCTAGCCGTTCAGCATAACGGGCTTCTTTTCGTCAAGTGATCTTTCTATGCACTCAAGGAGTTTGATAGTTTTCTTGCCTTGTTCAGCTGGAATTGGTGGGGGTTGATTCTCAGCGATGGATGCGATGTATGCGCTGATTAGGTTGAAAGTTGGTAACAGTTTCCTTTTTCTCATGTAACTTAAGCCGAATCTTGCCCATTTCCGGAGAATCCGCTTTTGGTCAATGTAATAGTTTTTAAAAACTGCGCCAACGCTGAACGCTGGTGTTGCAGACTTGTCCAAAACATAATCGAAGTCGCGGAATATTTGAAGACGTTTGCCATTCGAGCCTCGAAGTTCATAAATTATGTCCGTCTCCATTGACAACCATGAGAGCTCAATCAAGCCGAATCTTTGACTCCTCGTCCTTAACAGTACCGCGAAATCATCATAAACAGGGTATTTCGTCTTTCCACCAACTGCGTATATCTCTGTGATGTCAGGGAGGAAGTGCAGCTGGAGATACGCAAGGTGGCAACACACTTCCCAGATTATACCTCGCTGTTCTGGAGCTACGTTCCAAGCTGGTGCCAGGTTGTGAGCTTTGAGAAACTCAAAGCTTTCTTTCTGAGTGGCTATAAAGGAGAGCAAATCGAATTTGCCCGAGTCAACGAGGGATTTTGCCTGCATAATGTTTGGTGAGAATATTTGATTGTGTCCTACGCAGAGTTTTGAGTTATGCTTTTTCAACTCGTCTATCATGTTTTCGCATTCGCTAACCGTAAGCGCCATTGGCTTCTCCACTAGTATGGAAGGGATTTTTTTGGATACGTCGCAGACGATTTTGGCATGGGTTGAGACAGGCGTACATATGTCCACTAGGTCTGGTTTCTCAGTCTCCAGCATATCCCAATAGTTGGCGAAGGTTTTTTGTACGTGGAAATCTGCCGCTAGCTTTTTGGCTCTTTCCAAGTTTAGGTCACAAAGACCTGCGATTTCCACGGTTTTTATATTCTTATAGACGCCCAAGTGTGCTGGAGCAATTCCGCCACACCCGATTATCCCGACTTTCATCGACTTTTCACTCCGATAATTCGGTTAATATCTCAATCAAGTCTCTTGGCAATTACTAGGCTCTGATGAAGCCTAGAACCCAAGCTACTCTCTTGAACGCGTAATGAAGTGGCAACATGAGAACGATTTTCCTGTGTGTCAATTTGTAGGCTGCAGGAACCCGAAACAACTCTGCAACCAACGCAACGGGTGGGATCATCCTGTGCAACCGCAAGAGGTGAGGGTCTTTATTGAAGACTAGACGGCCACCTTTTCCATGCCAGAAGTATTCATTCCACAAGGATCTCCACGTAGTTCTACGCGTCTCGTAGAAAGGGGCATTTGTGACATGGAGCAGCCAACCGTCTCGGCGCACTCTGTTTTCGGCATCCAAGTCTTCACCAACTCCGCTTATTTGAGGATCAAAACCGCCTGCCCTTCTTACAGCTTCGGTTCTGTAAATGCATCCTGAGGTTGCGAGTACATTTGACAACTTCTCACCTGCGTGACTTGTTTCAAGCATAAACTCCACATTTTCTAGTATCGCAGTCGTGCTCACGTCATCACCACAAGGGCATGCTTGGTATTTTCCCTTGGCGATTCCCACCCTTGGGTTCTTTTCCATAAATTCGACTTGTTTCGCTACAAAGCTTTTGGAGAGGATCATGTCGCCGTCGACCCATACGATGTATTTCCCTTGTGCGTTGTCAACAACTAGTTGCCTAGCTTTTCCAAGTCCTTCATTTTCGCTGAGAAACCTTGCGGATATATCTGATGTCGCCAAGCTTTTGCTAATGATTTCTAGCGTGCAATCTGTGCTAGAGCCATCCACAACTACTATTTCCATTGAATCGTGAGGAAAGTCTTGAATTAGTACACTTTGTACAGCTTTTCCTATTGTTAGTTCTGAGTTCTTGACACACATTCCAACGGTTACTTTGATCCAATTTGAACTTGGGTCCATTTCAGAAGCTCCGATTCAAAAAATTTTAGTAGCGCGCGCTTTAGCGCGCCTTCTATGAACTAAACTGATCGGGACGAATGCTCACGTGGCTCAGAGTAGTCGCCCACGCGCTTACATAAACCTACGTACCATGCACTCATCTTGAACAGATATTGAAACGGCAGAAGAAAAACGAGCGCACGCGCTTTGCAAGTTCTGTTACTCAGGTTCTTCCAGCGAAGAGTTCCATTTGCGCAAGATATCCAATGCTTAATTAACGGTATTGACAAAGTGGATGCTTCATGCTTCTTCAAGGCCTGGAGGAATAATATCACCTGACATCTTTCGGTATGCTTTCAAAAGCCAAGACTGGAGACTCCACATCTGGTTCGAGGAGGTTAAGCCTGGTCTTGGAAATATCTTTTTGAATTCAGCTGGACTCTCACCCTTAGTTGTGATGCCTTTAGAACTCCCAACCTTCTCTTTGATAGCAATCTTCAGAAATTCAACTCTTGCCGGATTATAACCCATCGTTTGACAAGCTACCCAGTCAGCTGAAAAAGGGTCAGTGGCAGCCATGATCAAATCCAGCCTCAGGGGATAGCGGCCTAGGGCAATTATTCCGTCAACAATTGTGAGATGCGGATGAAGAATCTTGTTTATGCCCACGATAGCCTCGTTTAAAAACGGGTGATAAACAATTTTCCTAGGCGCCCCTATACAGCCGAAAATGTTTTTCATGGCGCATGTGATCTTCGTAGCTCGCATGACCTTCAGTTTCGGAACGCTGACGAACAAATCAGACTTCACCAGCAACTGCGGGATTTTGAATTGGATTTCACGCCGCCCCACCTTCACAGTTCTTTCTTCAAGAACATCAATTGAAAGGTTAACAAGCTCAACATCCTTGTCTTTAGCCAGCTTCTCGTATCCTAACACTGAGAAGACATGTTTGGTCTTCATCGCTGACGCATCAGCCTCAGCAACCTTTATTTCAACGTTGGCATGACCCTCTCGAACCAGATCGATTACCGCCGCAACAATCCGAGGATCTGTCGTGTTGCCAGTGGAACTGTCCCAGTAATAACACAAATTGGGTTTTATGACCACAGACTTCACGGCGTTATCTAACTTGAAACCTATCAGAGTCAGCGCTTCGGAAATTGAACTCCGTATGTCTTCTGGATTTTTCGTTCTAACCAAACTCACAACCCCGCCCACGCTTCTCAACTCCCCCTTTCGGTTTCTAATACTCTGATTTTGCAGATTTTTCATACGCCGCCTGAATGAGTTCGACTGTTTTCAACCCATCTTCAGCGTTGACTGATGGCTGTGAGTCATGCTTGACGCATTCAAAAAAGTGCACAAGCTCCTTGTAGAATGATTCGTAATGGTAAGTGTAAGAGAGGTACCGGATATCTCTCCCAGTCGCTCTTCTCAGGATGTTCTTTGTCCCTTCTTTCACTGCGTGCCTGTACAGATTATGGGGAATTAAATCGTCGCTCGACAGGTACCCCGCGGTACCGTGAAGAAGTGTGCGGAAATTGTATTTTGGAAACGTTGTCTGCTCGTACCATCCGACGTTTATTATTCCCTTCGCTGAGGATTTAGAAGAGCGCAGAATCACTATCGCTCCGTCTTCGACCGGCAGATTCAACCTGTGATTGAGCAACGAAAAAGTCACCTCAGAGTCGCCTGCAAAATAACGAAAAAGATCAATCATGTGATAGCCCACATCCATCAGAGCCCCACCACCGGATTTTTTGGGATCGAACCACCATTCCGACACAGGGACTGGAACTCTCGGATGTGCAAAAGGACCGTTTATGATCTCCTCGATAGTCGCAACCTCCAAATCTCCAATGGTACCCTTCTCCTTCTTCTCTTTCATCATCTGAAGAGCCTCCACAAACCGCATGACATGGCCGACCATTACTCTCCTCCCACTCTTCTCCGCCAGTTTCACGATTTGGCGACATTCCTCCACAGAGGTTGCCAAAGGCTTCTCCGCAAAAACATCCATCCCAGCTTCCAAGGCTAACTGAATACCATCGAAATGCATGAAATTGGGCAAGGACAAGACAACTGCATCGAAGTCAGCAGGGTGACCAAACAACTCATGATAATCCGTGTACAGCCTCTTCACACCGAGCGCTCCCGCCTTCTCCAAACTTTTCTTCGAAGAATCCGCAGCAGCGACCACATTCACGTCCTTTATCTTCAAACAATTCATCAGATGGAGACTTCCCATTCTTCCCAAACCAACAATACCCACATTTAACACCAAATCACTCCACCTATTGCCTGAAAATGCGACTGATTCGTGAGTGAGCTCCGCACATAGTAAACGCTCTTACCCAATCTGTAACGGATTATTGTAGGCCTTGTAGATTGCCTCCAAATCTTTAAGACCGTCCTTTCCTGACGGGCTTGGACGTGTATCGTTTGCCACGCAGTTAACAAAGTATTCCAGTTCCCAGAAATGGGGCAGGTAGTACTGTGTCGGTCTTCCCATTAGTAGCTGAGCGGCTTGAAGTATTCTGTTGGCTGGTAGTTTTTCAGCAGAAGAATTTGCTGCAGTTCCGAATAGCTCGACTCTTATTCTGTCTCCTAATGAATACCATCCTAGGTTGATGAATGCGGTTTGTCCCGACTCGAATTTGGCAATGCAGTTTGCGTAATCTTCAGGTTCAAGGTTAAACCTGTGACCAAGGTAGCTTCTTATCTCGACAATCTCGCCTAGATACCATCTTAGAAGATTTATCGCATGAGAGCCCAAATCTATCAATGCTCCGCCTCCGGTAAGTTTCTTGTCAAACCACCATTGAGGGACTGGCATTGGAGAGTAGCCTTCGGCTCTATGCATGAAGGGACCACATCCTGTAAACGTGGCCGTTGCAACCTGAACCTCGCCTAGTTTGCCGTTGAGTATTTGTTCCTTTAGACTGCGAAAAGCCGGATTGAATCGATGCGGATACCCCATCATAAGTTTCACGCCATGCTTTTCCGATGAGCTTAAGATTTCCTTACCTTCTTCAGGATTCCTCGCCAACGGTTTTTCCAAGAAAATGTCTTTTCCCCCCTCAGCGAAGCACAACGCACAGTCCTTATGAAGGTGGGTTGGCAAAGCAATTACCACCGCGTCTACCTCAGAGCTTCTTGCAAGCTGCTCATAATCTGAATAGGCGCTCTTCACACCCATTTTCCTGGCCCTTTCCAAGGCCTTTTTTGAAACATCAGCAACGGCGACCACCCTCGCGTTAGAAATAGCAAGGCTATGCTTCAAGTGCACTTTACCGATGTATCCAAGGCCGACTATACCTAGATTGACACGCCTCGTTTAGATCACCACGTCCTTGCCAACTTAGGCCAGTCCAAGCTTCGATCCCAAACGCATCCTCGAAACCATGTCAAAAGCCAGAGTTTTCATCCTAGGCATTGCCCCCTTTCTAGGAAAACAACTTCTGAAATGTTCCCACGGCACGCCTCTTGAAACGAACTCCATTCTACCCAAACCTTCCCTGCTAGCCAACCGGAGATACGCAACGGATTTGGGCTCTATCCAGGCTACCCTTGCTGCAACCGAGTCAAACGCAACAGGATCTTCACTTGCCATCATTAAACCCAGTTTTCGAGTCTGAGCCCCAAAAACGATGTTTCCATCAAGAATAGAAAGGCCAAATTTCATCGCCTTGTTTGCCCCAACTATGGCCTCGCCCAAAACGCCATGGTATATGAACTTTTTCGGATAAGGATTACACCCGAAAATATTCTTCAGCCCACAAGTAAATTTTATCCGGGGCATTGCATACTTGATTTTTGTCACATTCACCCTAAGATCAGCATCCCTAATCAGCTTCGGCACTCCGATATCAAACGAATGACGACCCACACGCACAGTTTCCGTCTCGCACTCCTCTTCAGACAGGTTCACAAGATCCACATCGTATCTCCTGGCCAGATCTTCATAGCCCAACATCCTAAACGCGTATTTGCACTTCATCGCAGAAGCGTCGGATTCGACAATAGAAATCTCTGGATTCGAAGAAAGCTGCTCACGCAGCAACTCTATCAAACCTCCCACGCACTCTGGATCTGTCGTGTATCCTGTCGAGAAATCGTAATAGTAGCACATGTTAGGCTTTATGACAATCCGCTTGACACCGGGCTGGAATTTGTAATCAATGAGCTTCAGAGAATCGAGTATAGCGGCTTTGAACTGATCTCTCTGAATCTTGACGAGACTAACCAAGCTCACTCTTAACACCTTTTCTTGACTCGAACATTCCGGACTTGCACAAACATTGCCAACCGATCTAGGACACGACTATAACCAGTCCAGCCACTCAGATTAGCTGCTTATCCTTGAGAACTCTCTCGTTCAGAAGAAGCCTAGACTCTTGCATAGGTTTCCATGTCCCGAATTTTCTATTCGTGATGGACGACGCCATTGCTGCGAGTAGTATTGAATTGTTCTGCATTGTTTCGATGAAAGATTCTCTACTTTTCGCGATAAGAAGCACAGGAAATAGAACTAGAAAAACAAGGAGAAAATAAGGTTGTTCGATGACGAGCAAGATGGAAAGAGGAATCAAAACGGCGAAGATAATAGGATTAAAGAGATACAGGAATATCTCCGGCAATGCTATTCTTTTGGGAAGAACGATATTTCTTCCCCTCAACAGCGATCTTAAACATTTTGCCCACAAATGCTGCAGCTGGCTTGCCCGCCTGATTTTCAACGTTATCTTGCTCCTCCAATGATCCGGAAAAACGGTATAGAACCTGGCCTCTGGCAGTAGGAGAGTCCTGTTGTTCTTTTGGATAATGTTTAAAGCCGTACCACAGTCGTCGCACTCGACGTCGAATTGGCCAAGAACTTTTCTCTTGTAGGCAGCAAATCCTCCTTGAAGATTGATCGTCGCGTAGGCTTTTGATTCGCCAAGCCTTATCACGTGCACTATGTTGTCAAACAACAGCTCTCCCTTAGTAACCCACGAATCTTGCTCGTTTAGCAACAATTCGAATCCGGCCACCGCCCCCACATCCGAGCTGGAAAGATACGGCATGGCCCGTTCCAAAATATCCGAAGGCCAGAAACAATCTGCATCCGACACAACGATGACGTCAGCCATCGTTTGTTTCAGAGCATAGTTTAGAGCATTCGTTTTCCCGCTACGTTCCGTTCTGTTTATCACTCTCATATTTAGGTCTCGATTGCTAGAAAGAAACTCATTTATCTCGCCCAAACTGTTGTCGGTGGAAGCATCATTTACCAGGAGAACTTCAACCTTATCCCGAGGATATGTTGTCCTCAGCAAATTCCTCAATTTGAGCTGAATAATTTTCTCCTCGTTGTGAACTGGAACCAGGATGCATACAGAAGGCCTATAGTTTTCGTCGATACTCAACCTCCAAGATCTCAACGCATACCTTTTCATATACAAATAATACAAAACCGGCACACCGAAAAAGACGAGACACAAAGAAAACCACAGAGGAAAGGTAACGAACATAGCGAAACCTCGTTCGAATCATTCATTAAGCGACAGCTTCACGCGCTATCCGAACGTGCGTCCCAATCGAACACGCGTGCTCATTGAATTTGCTTTTTAAACAGATTCCTTCGCGGTTCGAAAGCTCTTCTCAAGAAGGGTGAATGTTGTCCGCGCTTGTTGTTCCGTTGACACACCAGCAACTATTCCCTTCAAGTTGGGAAGCTCTGTCAAATATTCAAAGGCTGCCGGCGGTCGCAAGTACCCTGCTGCCAGGATGCTTATCGCAAGAACGGTTGGATTGGCAAGATCAGCCAGGGTTTTCTCGCATTCTAGTTTGGAGGGGTTCATCTGGAAACCGGCTCTGTTGAACGGCGTAGCGATGAGTATGTCACGCGTGTCGATGTTCCACTCTTTGAATTTCTGGACAAAAAACGGGAAATTGCGAGTGTTAAACCCGGGGATGATCTTCCGCCGTGACAGGAATTTCACGTACGATTTGAAAAGCCAATCAAGATTGAGGCCGAGTGCCAGGTCCGTCATCACTTCGTTAAGCACCAGCGAAACAATATTCATCCGCTTGCCCGCGGAAGATTTCACTCTTGAAATCTCGTAGGTCAGATAAGTGCTCAGAAGACTTGAAGGATTCATCGTCAACACCGCCCTCGCTCCAGTCGCAATCGCCCTCGGACCCCCTGAGAGCACTATCTGCTTTGCAAGCTTCCTAGCCAGCCCCGGCGTACCAGTCTGTGTGGCAATCCTCACGTATTCAAAGGCATAAGGAACCATCGGATAAAGATCAAGACTACCGCTATTTTGCTTCCGAATAGACCGAAGAATTGAAAGGGTCAACTCACTGACGGAAAAAGCGAACCCATTCGCACCATTCTGCAGCGAGGCCAGAACCAACTCCGCCGCCTTTTCCGGAGAACCAGCCCCCTCGCCCCTGGCCCTAGCACGCTCCTGCGAAAGATGGCTTATCCCATGAAACGGGTTATCTCCCACCAAAAGCAATTCTTGATCATTCATTCAAACCAGATCCATGCGCCTGTCTAACTTTGTCTATAACCGAATCCACCTTAGCAGCCGTCAGAAAACTAGGTTCAGAATTCCCGTGCCTCAATATTGAATCAATGAAATGCTGGTCTTCACGGAAGTATTCAGTCTCTCCCAGCCAAAAATCAACGTTGTCGTTGAGGTCGTGCCTATACCACGTGGTTGATTTGCCCTTGTCTGACTCTTCGATTCTCACTCTGTCATCGTTAACTTCTATTGTGCCATTTGAACCCCTTATTGCCAACCCTATCTCAGGCATACGATAATCTTTCTTGCATTGAGATACGTCGAATTCGCCTTCAAGCCCGTCAGATCGCTGGACCCTGAACGACGCCGAGTTCTCTGCCAGCGTTCCTGCCACGGCTTCATCTGCGCTCGACACGACATTGAAATCGCCGAAGAACCACAAAGCCAAGTCTATCACGTGACATCCCAAATCCCTAAGCGGGCCCCCTCTGGCCCCGGACGTTCTAGAGGACTTATTGTCACCCATGAAATCCGATGAATAGGCGTAAGCCTTGAAAGAAGACACTTCTCCAAGAGCATGCTGAGCCAGCAGGTCTTTGGCCTTTCCGAAAGTGACCGAGAATCTCTTCATATAACCCACCATATTGACACTTTCCTTCGGAACCAAACTGCACAATTCCTCCGCTTCCGCATAGCTAGGCGCCAGAGTCTTCTCCACGAACAGATGACGGGCCAAATCATTCTTGTAGACGCTTCTTGCAATAAACGAATGAGAAAAGATAGGAGTCGTCACATAAACCGCGTCAAGATCCAAACCAGCAAACTTCTCCAAGTCATTAACGACATTTATTCCTGCCCGCGAAAACACCTTCCTCGCAAGCCTGACCATAAGCCCACTCTTATCACACAACGCCGTAAGCCTCACCGCAGGCATAAAATTCAAAATACCCGCATGCAACAACCCCATCTTGCCCAGCCCAACAACACCAACCCTAATTCTTTCCATTCCCAAAATCCTACGCTCCTTCCTTGAATAAGCAAATCCCAAGCTTGCAACTACTCGGCGCTAAACGAGTTCTCCTTAAGAAATTCAGTGACAATCATTCTCAAAATGGTTAATCCGTCCCTAAACGCGTGAAGATTTGATACCCCGTGCCGCCTCGACCGCTCCAAACTTGGAACCTCATGAACCCTCAGCCCGAGAGTCTTCGCCTTCACACAAATCTCGGTTTCAATTTCGAACCCGTTGCCCGTCAAACAAGAGGATAATCTCCTCAAACCCTCATTACCGAAGGCCATATAGCCGTAGCATAAATCCGTGTACTCAGTGAGAAAAAGCAAGTTTGTGATTGCCGTCAGAATTTTGTTACCTACCCGTCTCATTCCGGTAAAATCCTCCGAATCCCCCGTGGGCAGAAATCGTGAACCCTTGACAATGTCTGCACCAGAAACAATCTTGTCGACAAACGCAGGCAGTTCCTCAGGGTCCATCGAGCCATCTGCATCCATCATCACAACCACATCATCATCAAGACACTGCAGGAAAGCCTCACGCAACGCACCGCCCTTTCCCTTGCCATTCTGAGACAAAACCCTAGCCCCAAGCTTCCTGGCACATTCAGCCGTGCCGTCACGCGAGTGCCCATCCACGACCAAAATATCATCAAAACCCATCCCCTGCAACCGGCGAATCATGCTGCCTATGCTTTCTTCCTCATTCATAGCCGGAATAATCACCTTAGCACGTGCAAGCCTTCTCTCCCCGTTCAAAACAGGCTTAACAAACGAAACGCCTACACCCATTTCCTTCTCGCGGATTAAAGGAGGACCTACTTCAGTCACCACTGGAAAGCTCCGTCCTCCGCGGAGCATGGAAGACAGCACGAACTACAAGGGCAGGATCTCCTTTCTCCCCCGTGTTCGCTTTCATCATTCGACCTCACAAGATACCCTGCCCTAGAGTGCCCACTACCAAATCCAACGACGATGGAAACACATAGAGGGCACACGCTACGACAGGGCATTAAAGTCCTCTCTCCGTCTATTCTCCCAATACTCGTAAACCAAGCTCAGTCGACCGCCAAATAAGGTTGAATGAAAAATTGACCCTCATTCTCTAGAGGAAAGTTTCAGTCATCAATCATCAAAGTTTAGTACGATTAAGACGTCATGTTCAACTTCAAATCGACAAATCGATCATGATAACTCAAAACGGTTGCCTGTGCGTTGTAGATCCAGAGCTCAAAAATCAAGTTGCCAAAAAACACGTTTTCCGTCGCGTTCCAAGCCGTAACCTGACCCTCAAGATTCAGAACCTCACCGTTCAAAGTCAAGCTGTGAAACACAACCTGCGAATTGCCCGTGACGCTGTAATCAAAAGAAAAAGTGATCGGCAACTCCCAATCCTGCTCGTCCGCCACGAAAGCCGTGACGTTGAAAAGCGAGGGCAAACCGCTCGGAGTCCGATTCTCAAGAGGACCAAAACTCGACGGCGCCGACTCAGTCTCATTCCGAAACTTCACCTCAACCACGTAATACGCGCAATAACCCAGCTGATCCCCAACCCCCAGATACACCGTGTAATTCTGACCACTCGAAACGTTGTACGGATAACCCTCAGCCATCTGGTCAGAACCAAGCAGATACATCTCACTGAAAAACGTCGTCCTAGGATACACCACCAACCTGCTCAACGCAGGCGAAGCCACAAGCAACATGACTACAACCGTGACCACAACGAAAGTCAACCTATACTCGCCCAAATCCACCTGAGCGCTCGTCCGCTTGACCACCCTCACAGCCCTCCGTTTCACCCGAGTCCAAAGAGCAACGCTTCCAATCGGAACCGCCACAGTTGCAACCAACGACCCGACAACGTTAACCATCAACCCCACAAAACTCGCATGAGCAGCATCACTCTGCTCGCCAGCCGCCCGAGCTTCAAAACCCTGAAGCATCTGCTGACTCTGCAGGGCAAGAGCGTAAGATGAATTCAAACCTCCATGAGAAAGAGCCAGCTGCGCCTCCGAAAGCAAATCACCCGCCGTGTTCAAGATCTGCAGAAGAGCAGACACGTTCGCGCCTGCACTGCCCGCGTTCGCCACCGCCCCGTAACACACGCCAATCCTCTGAGAGGCTTCGCTGACGGCCGATTGCGCATCCGTCTCGCTGGCCGCCCTGCACTGAACGAGAAAACCCGACAACAACAGAACACAGAAAACCAGAAGAACCATGCTCCTCCTCAACCTTCGCCACCCTCCAGCACGAAACTCAGAAAACCTCAAAAAAGCCACTCTGCCAAACACTATTGCCCTGATGCAGCCCGAAGTCCTGATAAATCTCCTCGCCTCTCTCTCCTCATGAAGTTCTCCTCAAGCATCGCCCGCTCCTTAGCCATGGCCTCCAACTCATCCTCCACTTTGTTACTGCGCAACAGGAATTTCTCATACTTCTCTAGGAACTCATGCCCCTTCGGCGTGGCAAAATAACAACCCTTAGTCTCAGGACAAACCACCAGCTCGGTCTCCAACGCGAAATCCAAATACTTCTTCAACATCATAAAACTCAGATTAGCCTGATACATGATCCTCGTTTTCTTAGCACCAGTCCTGACTATCCTTAGAATATCCGCCAGAATCTGCAAAGAAGTTCTATGCTGCCCCAAAAACCCAACACCTCCAGAGAAAACACTCTCAAATCCCTCCCTGACGGGAGACGATCGGAAAGCTTCGCGCTAACAGGGCTAAACTACGTCACAAGGACAATTCCACTAGCGCGAGCAGCCATTTTAACAAGTAGGATAGCTCAGCCTAGGGCAAAACTCTATAGTTTCATCCAATCTTTTCTATAACTAAATTCTATAACTAAATTCTAGGCTCTCATCCGATAGTTAGTTTTCCACAATTTCTGTGAAAACAACAGGCCACTTCTATTCTACAGCCTTCAAGTTTCTATTCTACCGCTCCAGAATTTCTGAAAAAACGCCCGCCAAAATAGGGGACGCCGTTCCACAAATCGTTTATCCCCAAACACAATAAAGACAGACACATGTCAAACAGGTCAAACAGCACGCCTTCGCCGCCGGTCGATCGCGTCCTAGAATTCCTAGCGACAGACACCGAGTGGCACACCCTGGACGAGATATCCCAAGAGACAGCTCTGCCCGCGGAGGAAGTTGCAGAGATCGTAAACTTCCTCGCAGCCAACAAGTTCATATCGCTTAACAGGGCGAGCGAGAAGGCGAAAATCAGAGAAATCGTAGAAAAGTTCATGACGGAGATTCGGGAAGAAGAAAAGCTTTCAGCGCGCTAGGAACCCTTCCCGCAGCCGACGCTTCAAATCGGCATAAGACTTCAGAAAAGACAAGCCTTCTTCAGTGATCCGATAAACCTCAAAGCTTCCGCTCGTCCCACGCGCAGAGCCAGATAACGCCACGCTGAGAAAACCCTTTTCACCCAAAAGCCTGAGGTAAATCTTGAGCTGCCTCGAAGTGAGATTACACCTGTACATGACCCTAGTCTTCCTCAACCCCTCAGAAGAGGAACTCAGCTCAGTCAAAATGTTAGCAATAATCTCAACACGACTCCTCATAGGAGCCTTCCCAACCTGAGCAAGAATTCCCCTACTATTCTCCATTTCTCCCACCGCAAGCAAGCCGTATACAGAGCATTTCACCATATTTTAGTTTTTCTTCATATGCACTCTGAAGACTATAGAAGCCCAAAAAAACCAAAACCAAACATGAATCAAAAAATACAAGAAAAAACGCCCTCTCACCACAGAGCCTCTCCCCAAAGCCCCATCCCTCACGAAAACCTCAACGAACATGAATAATCTGATACATCTGAGGCAGCCGCGCCTCTCTTCAACTCACGGATAGGCACACACACTGGTGCGCCAGCACAGAATTTACTTCTAGAACCATTCAACGTTACCTTTTAAATATCATCTCCGCCCAAACATTAGAACATGAAAAGGCAAGCGCCAAGCAGCCACAACCAACCGCGACTGCTCCACACGCACTCCGCCTTCCGCCGAAGGAGACTGAAACATTGACCAGCATCGATAACCCCATCCCGACCGTTGAAAACTTCATAGCGGAAGTACGCGGCGAATGGCGAAACATGTGGAAAGAACGCATCGACGATCCCGTCCGAGCAGAAGGCATAGCAGGACACGACTACGACAAACTGTTCGTCGAACGCGGCACCATCGTCCTCGCGACAAGAAACTTCAAATTCCTCACGCTCAGAGGAATTCTGGAACAACACAGAATCGAAAACGCAGAACGCTTCGCCCCCACGACTCCGCACACAATCGGATGGAGAAAATTCGGCCGAGCCCACGCCTACAAACGACTAAACAACGAACCAAAAAAAACCGCCCCAGACAAACAGAGACAACTAAAAAAAGGCGGCAGAGGCTGGCTACACAAATAACCAAGTTCAAAGACACGACACACAAACAGCACGCACACCCGTCCAGAAATCAGCCGCTCACCCGAGCTCAGAAGCTTCTCACCCAACCACCCTCTACACGAGCACACCGCAACCCGAACCGAGAATAGCCCGACGAACAGACAGAGCGACAATCACAGCGCAACCTGCACGGACAAAAACACCGAATATCCAAACCTCACCTCCCCACGATACATGGAAATTTACGCTTACACATTACAAAGCAACATTACAATAGACGTAAAGAAAAAAAAGGGAGGGGGCACCAGTCAATGTCGAAACCGCGTCAGACGGCAAGCTCGAACAACAGGGGCGACCAGCACGCGCACAGCCCGCCAAGAACCAAATTTAATTCTTTTTTCGGAACACTGCACACGCAACATGGAAACATATGTGCGTCCATTACATCACAACATTACATCTGATGTAAAGAAAAAAAAGGGAGGGGCCAACCACACTAGCATTATTAGAAGCGCTGGGATCAAAATCAATATCGCCACCACTGCGCAGTTAATTCAGTTTGTCGAGCGCGCACCAGAAGTAGCGCGCGCCTGAAGGGTTCGTTTGGCTTTAAAGCGCGCTAGAAGAAGAATGGCTCATATGACAGGAATATGATGTAGCTCACGTGTCCAATACTGATTGTGAATCCATTAGGTTAATATGCCGCGTTCTTGACTATAAAAGAGTAGCAAGATTTTTGCCCATAATAACGTGAAACCGGATCATTCCGTTTTTGCTTTTGGCATATCTGCTAGAAAAGAATTCGAGGTGAAAAACATGCAAGACACGAAGGAAATGGAAGAACGAATTAGACGAACCGAAATCTGGGCGTATCGGTCCAAAACGCACGAAATGCAACGATAGTAAATTTCCTATCTTTTTTGTTTCTTTGAAGCGCATCTCTGTGTGACAATCACTGCGATCCGGATCAAGAATTGTGTACTCGCGCGCGCTGCAGCCCAACAGATGACATTCCGACTTTTGTAATAGACCAATTGAATTGGCACGCGCTTTAGGATACTACATCCCGATAAAACGCACAAATCTTAAGGTTTTCAGCGCGCCAGCCAGGTCAGTCTTCGTCGCGCACTGCTAATATACTGGATAGTTGAATATTAGCATGCTAAGGCACATGGGACGTGGAAGGGATGAGCTACGAGAAGGAAATGGAAAAAGGAGTAAAAGAGCGCTCTTTGAGTTTTGAGATGTGGTTGAGGCACGTTAAGAACATGACTGGGCAACAAATCTTTGAAATTAAGAATGAGGTCAATCGAGACCCTGCCAAGAATCGTGAACTCAAGGAAGAATACGAAAAGTGGAAGGCCGGGCGTGTTTAAATAGTCGCCAATTAGTCGTCTACGTCTAATTTTGCAACAAGCACAGAGCAATCGTTTTCACTTTCTCCAAATCAGCGCGCGCTAGAGTCACATATCTTTAAATAAAAGGTCCCAGGTTTAGTGTAAGTGAGGCTTTTGAAAATGGGATTACTCGATTTACTTTTCGTAGTTGCTGCGATACTTGTCGTACTATGGCTCCTTGGCTTTGTCTTCTTCAACCTTGGCACATTCATATGGATACTGCTTATCATCGCCGTCATCATAATAGCTGTCCGACTGGCTTCAGGACGCAAAGTATAGCATAAGTCAAATAGCAATGAAAAGGCGTTAAGCAGCACCAGAGGCTGTTTCCCAACTTTTGTTGAAAGCATCGCACGCGCTCTCTCTTATTTTCCAAATAAAAAGTGTCAGTTTAAATGGGATAGTGGAACATTAAACTTATTAACGATACTGTGAATGCATTATGCTTAAAGAGGGAATGAAAAGGTGTCGATTGCGTCAAAGCTGAAGATTGAAAGCAAGGGTATGTTTGCGACATCCATTTTCTACGCAATTATCGGAATAATCTTCTTTGTTTTGCTGCCGATGGCTGGTTTTACCCCATACTTGGCGATAATCGGCATATTCAGTTTGTTGACCGCTTATGGAGTGTTCATGAGGAGAGTTTGGGCCATATGGTTTGTGATGATTCTGTTTTTTGTTGCAACGACGTTTTCAGCCGTGATGATTTACAATATTCTGCAAATAGACGCTCTTCTCGGGCTAAGCTCGATAGGTTATCTTGTTTTAACATGGGTTTTCACAATATACGCGTTGGCGAAAAGAAAAGTATTCGAAACCTAGATTGAACTGGTTACCGAAGGTCGATAGAGAGATCTCCTTTGGACAGTCTGCTAGCTGTCTAGCAGATTGTTTGATTCTTGAATAACTTCACAGTGACTGGTTCGCCGGCATCAATGAACTGAACGTTCTCAACAATTTCAATGAACCCGTCAGCCCGTGCGAGTGTTGTTATTGCACCAGAAAGCGATGCGGGTAAGGGCTCAGCGATTAGTCCTCTTGGTTTTTTGGGTTTTAGCGTGACCATGATGAAGGTTCTGCGGCCTTTTGCCGGGAACATTCTCATCGATGCAATGGCTTTCACTTCCTGCGGCTTGTCGTGCGTTCTGCCGCTCATGGCCTGAATCAGTGGACGCGCGAATAGCAGGAAAGTCAGCAGGGCCGAGGTTGGATGGCCAGGGAGGGAGAAAACGGGTTTGCCAGCAATAGAAGCCACGGTTGTGGGCTTACCAGGTTTGAGTGCAATCCCACCGACGATTATGCCTGGCTCTCCAAGAGCATTAACCGTCTTGGGCATGATGTCCTTTGGACCCACGGAGACTCCTCCTGATGTCACGACCATGTCTGAGCAAGCAAGTGCGCGAACTAGCGCTCCATGGAGTTCGTCCGGTTTGTCTGGAAAGACCCCTAGGTAAACTGGGTTTCCCCCGCTTTCAAGCACCGCCGCGCAGAGGGTGTAGGCGTTTATGTCGTAAATCTTCCCAGGCGGTAACTCACTGCCAGGTTCGACTATCTCGGGTCCGGTTGAAAGAATAGTGATTCTAGGAAGTCGGTAGACTTTGGTCTTCGCCTTCCCCAAGGCTGCCAAGACACCGATTTCCCTTGAGCCTAACAGTTGACCCTTCCAGAGGATCGTTTCACCTTTCTTGATGTCAGAGCCAGCTTTCATGATGTTCTCGTTCTTTGTCGCGGAGCCAAAAACAGTGACTTGATCACCCTTACGACTTGTGTATTCCATCATGACAACTGCGTCTGCGCCTTCCGGTATTGGTGCCCCCGTCACGATTTCAGCGGCCTCGCCCTTTCTGACCGTCGTTTCAGGAAGTTCTCCAATGTTCACTGTTCCAGAAATGTGAAGTTCAACTGGCCTGTTCTCTTCTGCGCCAAACGTATCTTCTGCTTTGACGGCATATCCGTCAACCGTGGCTCTATCGAAGAGAGGAATGTCTATGCGGGCAGTTATGTTTTCGGCGAGGACACGAAAAGTTGAGTCTAGGAGAGAAATCTCTTCGACACCCAATGGCCTTGTCTTAAACTGACTTTCGATGGCCTTCTTCGCCTCATCAAAAGTCAACAGTTTCCTGAACATTCTCTTCAGCCTTCCACATTGTCGAACAATTGGACAGAGACCTGCTCTTTTTCATCCAAGCCTTCTCGGTTTTCGGGAACGACAACGAAGCCGTTAGCCTTCGTCATCGTTGAAATCATGCCCGAGCCCCGAGCGCTGATAGGCTCCGCCAGCAACTCATCACCACGCAGGGAAACACGCACGCGAACAAAATTTCTTCTCCCAAGAGCTGTGGCAATTCCTCTAGTCATTTTGGCCTCCACTGTGAGCCTAGGTTCAGCTCGTTTCAACCCGAGCATTCTGGAAATCAAGGGTCTTGCAAACACTTCAAAGCCTATCATCGCAGCAACCGGGTTGCCAGGAAGAATCAAAATCGGCTTCCCTTTGGCTACTGCAAGAGCGGTAGGCATAGCCGGACGCATAGCTACGCCATGAACAATCACGCCGGGTTTTGCAACCTTGTTGACGGCGTCTGGTACGAGGTCTGATCCTCCGACACTTGTCCCGCCGGAAGTTATCATTGCATCCGCCCTTTCGAGTCCGACTCGCAGCCTTTCAGAAATCTCATCAACATCGTCCTTTGCAATGCCCATGTCCAAGGGTTCTGCGCCCAAGTCGCTGCAAAGAGCGGAGAGTACAAGCTTGTTTGTTTCGAAAATCTGGCTACCTTTAAGTCTGTTCCCTAACTCTACTAGTTCGTTTCCAGTGGCCAGAACGGCGATTCTTGGCTTATCGTACACTTTGACCCTGCTCATTCCTAAAGCAGCTATTAGCCCCAAGTGCTGTGGCCTTAGTCGAGTCCCCATCTCCGCTGCAACATCTCCTTTTCTGATGTCCTCGCCCTTTTGGGAAGCATTTTCGCCCGGTGTCACTTGACTCCAAACATCGACTCTTTCTTTCGCCAACTTGGTGTCTTCGAGCATGACCACCGCGTCTGCGCCGTCAGGAATCACGTTTCCCGTCCAGATCTGTTTTGCCCCTTCGGCGTCTATTCTACTATTATCGGTGAGATGGAACACTTTGGGTTTGAACTGCGTTGCTCCGACTGTTCGTCTGGCGCTAACAGCATATCCGTCAACTGCTGACCTGCTGAATCTAGGCAAGTCCACTTCTGCGACCACGTTCTCGGCTAGAACACGATTCAAAGCAGAATCCAGTGGAACAGCAACTGTTCTGGGCTGTCTGAACGCGATAGCCGCAAAAAACTTCTGCAAAGCATCATCGACTGACGTCAGTTTCTGGAAACCTTTGAGTCGCACCAAAACAGGTACCCCTAGACAGCACTAGAGGATTCGATAGAAAAACGTATCGCAATAGACTCGTTAATCCGGCCTCAGCTCCAAATCTTCTGAAGCATGTCGCGCATTCGCACGGCATCTATGTCCAGGATTGGACTTTCACTTATTATAACGGGTTTCAACCTGAATTCAGATATGACCTTTGCCAGCATCTCAAATTCAGGCCCATAACACGTCTCTTCCAACGTGTGATGACGTTTTTCGCCCTTTCTTGTGAATTCGATTTTTGTAAAGTGGCAGTGCATGTTCTCAACCGCTTCTGTTCCAAGCCTACTTTCCACTTTTTCCACAACGCGCCGAAAATCATCAACCGTTCGGAACAGGCCTTGGTCTCTTGCATGCAGGTGTGACCAATCAATAACCAACTGTGTTTGCTCAACCGTTTCGCATAATCGCATAACCTCATCTAAACTTCCAAGTTGGAAAAGCCGCCCCATCGTTTCGGGACCGATTTTAACGTCCCGGATTCCAAGCGACTGGAGGGTTTCAACCGTCTCCTGCAGAGCTCTTAGGCATTTATCGAAGGCTTGTTCGGCTGAGTTCTCGCCGTAGAATCCGGGATGAAAAACGACAACATAAGCGTTCATCCACTCGGCCGCCGTGGCGCACGCGACAAGTCGTTGTTTGCTGGCTTCAACAATTCGGCTACTTCCGCAAAAGTTTATGAAATATGAACCGTGCAGGCTGAGCCACACATCGTTTTCTTTGGCCGCAAAGCCAAGCTCCTCCGCGTCCTCTTTCTTTATTTGCGGTTTCTTCCCCCAACGCACGGCCTCATATTCAAAAGCGTCAAGACCCTCTTCCTGCAAAAGTCTCGGAACATCTGCTAAAGCCGCCTTCATAAATCTGAATGATGGAGGGACCCCGGCAGGACCGAACCGGGGGTGATCAGCCATTTGAAGCCCCCTTTTCTCTGCTACTTCTTCCTGTATCGATAGCTTCTGCGTGAATACTGTCCATACAAAAGAACCAGAAAAACTGAAATCCAAGCCGCAAGACTCTGGAAGGCCAAGTATTTACCAGCGGAATCCAGGTTCGCCAACGGCCCAATCAAACTGCCAAAGGCCATTCCAACCGCTCCAACGCCAGGAGACAGGGCTACAAGGACATTGTGTATTCCCGTAGCGATCCAGCCGATGGGCGACACGGCACGGGCGAAGCCGCTCAAAGAATTGGCAACTGACACCACAAAGTTGTACAGCGAAGAGTGGCTTTGGTACGAGCTTGTGATTGTCTGATAGATAGCTCCAGGAAAGGCCAATAGAGACACTATCAGCACCAGAAACGCAAAAGCCAATAAAACAATCAAGGCACTCTTGATGGTCGCTCTTGCAGAGTAGATCTTTTGCCTTATGTAGGGAAAACCGCTGACCCTTGGCGGAGTTGGCTCAGTCTTTTGAACTGAACTCTTGGCAGGCCGACTTTTTTGGGAAGGTGGTTGCCTAATCTCTGCTCTCCCTATCGGCTGTGTCTGCCTAAGTGAAAGCTTCTTCGTCAGGTAGATCCAAGCGAACAAAAGCGTGATGATAACAGCAATAGGAACCAATTCAAACAGGAGGCTGACTTTAATCGTCACTGGCCAGCTCGTTGTCAATTGACCGACATCTTTGACGCCTAAATCCATTGCATACAGAACTACGAGAACCTCGGCTATCACCGCCACAGCTAAGAATATTATGATTGAAAGTGAACCCTTTAACGTATTCCAGTGGATCACAGCATGCCTTGTGGAAGATTGAGACGTCAAGCATTTCACCGTGAGTTCTTGCTGCTATCAAGTTGAATATGTGCTGAAAATATTAAGGTTCTCATTAAAAAGGCTAACGTTGCAGATTTCTCTGCGACCCTGATTGTTTTCGCATGAATCAAGAGAAGCAAGAAGCCAAATGAAACAATCTTGATTGGAAAGCCTGAGGAAATTTGACGAGGGAATGCAGATACGCTCGGCCAGAAATAGGCTGGTTCTCTGGAAATGTTTAAATTCGGTTTGGAGAGGAAGTGTTAAGAGATCTTCGAACGATTGGAACTACGTGGGTCTCGGAGTGAAATGGAAACGGCGGGCAAAGAAGAAAGGCAAGAACTCTACAAGGATCGAAACACTCAAGTCTTCCTGAGCAAATTCTTAGCCGGTGAACTCAGCGAAATCGAGCCCGTCTTCGACTCAAAACGAGGATATCGATACGAAACCGTTGAAACAATCGTCGGAGCCGCTTCAAAGGCTGAAGCGTTCCTGGAGAAACTCTACGAAGCGGGAATACTGGCAAGAGAGCTTCATGACGAAGTCATCTTTTGCCCCAAATGTAATTCGGCTGGCATTTCAACGCGATATTGCTGCCCGTACTGCAAATCATTCAATATCAAAAAAAGTTCCTTGATTGAACACATCAAATGCGGATACATGGACGTGGAAGAAGACTTTCACAAAGGTGACAAGCTCATCTGCCAGAAATGTCACGATGAACTGAGAAAACTCGATGTTGATTACAAACGGGCGGGAACATGGTGCACCTGTAAGGAATGCGGCAAGAGCTTCGACATCCCCGTGGTCAAACTGTTCTGCAGAGACTGCCACAACGAATTCACGTTTGAGGACGCAACCATCAAAGACGTTTACAGATATGCTCTCAAAGAAGATGCTAGGAGAGAAGCTGCTGAGGGTTGTGCTTTGATTCCGCCAATAAGCGAGTTCCTTGCAGAAAACGGCTTTGAAGTTAGAAGCCCCGCCTACCTGAAAGGGAAGTCAGGAGCAAATCACATGTTCGACATAGTTGCCTCAAGAAAAGAAAACGCAGAGAGTGTAACAGTGATTGATTTGGCCACGTCTACCGACAACGTTGTGTCAGAGCAACCTGTAATCGCACTGTTCGCAAAGATATTTGACGTATCCCCGCACGCAGCCTATCTCATTGCAATTCCCAAGCTAAATGACAACGCAAAGAAGATGGCCGAATTGTACAATATTCAGGCAATTGAGGGCAAGAATCAAAAAGAAGCAATGGACAGTTTGAAGGGAAAAATCAAACAAACAAAGTGAAATTCGCAAAGGTCAGACCCGAGTTGAACGGCGCGCATTTTTTCATTACGTATCCTGCAATAATTTCGATGCCGTTGAGGGATACGCTACATTTAGCCCGTAACGCCTTGCCTTCGCCTATGGCGCTGTGAAGTAATCTCCAACGTGGGTTCCTCTCGTCGTAACAATGTCTACGTAGTATATGCTGCCTGAAACCCATGCATCTGAAATGTTGAGCCATTGACCCTGCCCTATCTCGAGCCCTGAAGGTGTTAGAAAATACTGGGAAGTATGGTTCACGTATACATTAGAGATTTGGATAGCAACTTGACCGACATTTCGGAGGTAGACATCGATGTTTCCGGTCGAATTGTTGAACCATAAATCTTCTATGATGACACGCTCACTCATTGTTTCCTTAAGGTTGGTCGTTATGACATAGGTGGCCGTTGTGGCGAGCGCCATGGCGGCCACTGCAACGACAGTCAAGAGGAGGTTGCTGATAACTGCTGTGATAGCCCTCTTATTGTGAACGAATTTTCTGAGCTTTCGGACCACTTTTGTCACCTCAAAGGAATAGTTTTAGAGCAACATAACCGCACACCATCAGGATCAGGCTGTGCTTCAACCCGGCTCCTATCGAACCGTCTCCCATTTTTCCCGCCACGAGGCCGCCGAAGAAAGCCTGGATGTAAGTCATGTGAGAGAATATTCGCTCAAGTGTAGTCGGCGGCATCCCCACTGTTGCAAACATCGACAGACCCTGCATATTTGCGAAAAACGATCGAAAGAGTAGCACTATGGTGAAAAGAAAGACGAAGAATGCCACATAAATTATTGCGATGTAGGGTCTTGATTGAGTTCGGCGTTCCTTGTCAAGGAGGAGCGTCGTCTGTATGAACTTCCCCATTGGGTCAAACACCTTTTCAACTCGTCCTCCCGACCGGCTTGCCTCGATAATCATTGGCACGGTCCTTTGCATCAACACGGTGTTCACTCTTTTCCCCAAGCTCAGGAGACTCTCCTCAAAGCTCATTCCCCAAGAAATCTGTGCCGTCATCTTCTTCAGTTCTGCAGTGAGAGGTCCGTAGTCTCTCTTGGACGCCTGTTCCATGGCTTGAGGCAGAGTCATTCCTGTCTCTTGGGCCTGCACAATGCTTCTGAAGAGATCAGGTAAGTGTTCATCAATGGCTTTTTTCCACTTATAATCTAGATAGTTTAACATTGCCGAGGGAAAAACAGACACTATTACCGCGAAGAACACGAAGTCGTCGACAGTATCTGTGGACCAGAACCTGAGAAGCCCATAAGACAATATAGTCGCTGCTAGCACGATTGAGACTATCCAAGTAGGCTTCTTCAACTTTTCATCAATTCTTGGCATTCCATCACCACTTAGGCGATACCGCATCTAGTATCACTAGGAAGGCTATGGCACCCAAGGGAATCCCCACGTATGTGAGCAATTCTAGCATGAGATCCGGGCTCAGTATACCGAAACCTCCCCCACCGAGCATCGCCATGACGACGAGCATTATTACTAAGAATAGCGGTCCCGTCAACAGCAGGGTCACGTAAACCTCTGATAGCATCGACAGGTTGTCTGAATATTTCTTCAGGTTTATTCTCTTCAACCTCATGTATTCTTTGGATTTTTGCCTGAGATAAGCTGCCAAGTTGCCTCCTGAATGGATCGTGGTGATGAGCCCTTCTATCGTTTCGCGAAATCTCTGAGAAGGAGTTCGCTTTGACGTTTCTTCAAGAGCGGAAATTATGTCTGAACCGAAAAGATTTACGTCCCTTATTACATCCTTTGCCTCAGGGGTCACGGCTAGCGGAACATTGAGATTTGACAGAGAATAGAACATCCTTTCAGGAGAAACGCCGGCGCTCGCCAGGATTGCCATGTAACCTGTTGTGAAGGGCAACTCGTCTTCTAAATCTCTTTTTAATGTGTCTGCCCGATAAATCGGATAAGAGTAGAATGCTAGAGTCGAAAACACATAAGCAAAGAGGCTTCCACCAACACCAAACAAGACCGCGGGTAGCAGGGGTAAATTGAAAACTAGGAATAGCAGGCAGGGTATCACCGCTAAGGTAGCAGCGCAAACCAATAACGTAGCGAAGATTGTCAAACTGACGTACACCTTGAAGTTGACTTTTAGCCCTGACTTGTGCAATTTTACGTCCAAATCTTTGAAGAGAGGAAGAACCCACTCTGTCCTGTTTCCGAGAAGACTATAAGCTATGGACTGTGTGCTTTCTCGCGAAAACCCGAGCTTCTCCTGGGACACGTCGAGTTTGGCCTTGGCTGACTTCCTGGAAGAGAGTTTGAATCTTGCTCTCAGACGGCTATAGAATGCCTTGATTTTTTCGAGAGGTTTGCTGTTTTTCACTTCAGTCCGACCCTGGCTTTTTGGAAAACTCTCTCTGGATTGGCGTAATATTCGCGAATAACGGTTGCAACTTCTGTGTATCGGCGTATGCCTTTGCTTGTCATCCAGTCCAAAACAGTCTGTCTTCGGTTAAGCTCACGTCTTACCGCTTCCTCATCGATTTCCAGTTTCCTCATCTGCTTCTCCAAGAGGACGCTCTTGTTTGAGGCGGAGAATTTGTCGAATTTTTGGTTCCAATGGAAAACCTCGCCCATTGTTATGTCTCTTGATTTTGGATCAAACCCAAGGACCTCTGTTGCGTTGTTTACCCTTCTCGCGGGTTTGCCGTCAATTTCCGTTCGTGCCATGACCATTATCACGTTTGTCATCGCTATGAGTGGCTTCGGAATATTCATCGGCTCGGATTCCAATCGATTCACAACAGCTTCAACCGATTCAGCGTGCATAGTGCACATTCCCAAGTGGCCTGTTGCCATTGCCTGGAAAAGCGTGTAGGCTTCTTCACCGCGGACCTCACCAACGATGATGTAGTCAGGCCTCTGTCTGACTGCAGCTTTCAACAGATCGAAGAGAGTTATCGTCCCCTCCTTCTTGCCCTCATGTCCGAAGCCCAGCCGCACGACTGAAGGTATCCAGTTTTCATGGGGCAGGTTAAGCTCTTGAGTGTCTTCTACGCTGACTACCTTCATCTCGGGCTTTATGAACATCGACAGACAGTTTAGCATAGTCGTTTTTCCAGAGGCTACACCTCCTGCTACTAAGACCGACGCCCGGTTCTCCACGACATACCACAGGTAAGCGGCTAATTCCGAGGAAATGGTTTTGAACGCTATCAAATCGGAGATAGTCAAGGGGTCAACCCTGAAGCGTCGAATAGTGAACGTTGATCCTCTGCGAGTGATTTCATTGCCATAAGTGAGTTGAACACGGCTTCCATCTGGAAGCGATGCGTCGAGCATTGGAGATGCTATTGAAATGTTTTTTCCTGCAAGGTATGCCATGCGGATTGTGAAGGAGTCGAGTTCCGCCTCGTCTCTGAATATGATGTTCGTGGGCATGGATTCGTACATTCTGTGCCAGATGTAGATTGGAATGTTCACTCCATCGGCGGATATGTCTTCGATGAGGTGGTCTTTCATCAGCGGATCTATTTTTCCGTAGCCTATGAAGTCTCTTGTTACGTAGTATGTCAGTTTGTCAACGGCTTCCGGCGGCACCTTTATTCGGTGTTTTATGATCGTTTTCTTCGTCTGTTCCTTCAAGTAGCTTTCTGCTTTTTCTTTGGTCTCTATGTCCTTGAAGTTTACGTCGACTTCTTCAATCAGAAAACTCTTCACCTCTCTTAATTGTTCCTCTTCCTCCCTGTGAAGAGTCGGTTCTATTGCCTCATAGCGGATTTTCTGAGTGTCTGGGTCTTTGATTATAGCCGCGTAAACGTAGGGTTCTTGTATAGGGTAGGCTTCTCTGAAAGCAGTTGGTCTCTTTGTCTCTTCCTTCAGCGTGATTTCTGCGATCGTTTTCTCTTTAGCAGAGGCTTTTTGCTCTGATTCTTTGGGCATTAGAACTACCCTTTGGGTCCATCCAACATTGGTGGCTTTAACATATATTGTGTAGTTAGTCTTAATAAGCCATATGCAATACCAATCATTAGCACACTTAACGCGAGCCAAACCAAAAGGCCAAGTCTAGGCATAAACGCATGTTATGTCCTTCACTAGATATCTTTCTAAGACCATTTGGATAACGCCCCCCGCGAAGCTCTGCACTGCCTTTTGCCATACGCGGGCGTCGAAGAGGTTTTTCAATTTCTTCAATTGAAAGAAAATAAGGGTTCATCACGTTTGCATGTCTTGTTTTTGGTGTTTTCGGACCGAAATTTTTCTGCTTTTCAATTGTGTCAACGGAAAAAAGAACCAAGTGTTTCAAGAAGCTAGTCATTATTAGGTGAGTGAGGGTGGATGGCGGATCTCCCTTCTCCTATCTTTCTACCATTCTCCTCACTAAAAACGTCTTTTCTAATGTTGCAACGCTAGAAGTTAGCGTTGGCTGTTGGGTTTATTCTTTCAACCATCGTTGGATGAATCAGTTGGCGACAGTGAGGGCAGTGTACCAATGCTTTGGTTCCAGTTGACCTCCATTCTTTTTTGCAAAACGGGCATCGATACCAAACAACCTTTCCTGGCAGATAGACCCGTTGTACACTCAAGACGTACACTGCGATTCCTGCTATGAGCATTGCGTCGCCCAAGATGAACAGATATGAGAGTTTGAATTCGATGCCTGGCACAAGAGTTAGGTTCTTGGTCCAGAGGAGGGTTAGAAAAGTTGAGAAAGGATCTCTTGCGGATGAAACCTGCGGCCAACACATCCAAAACATGGTGAGAAGCGAGGTTATTCCAATCAAACATAGTAGTATACTGAGGGCGTATCCGGACTTTTGTCTGCGGAGAACTTTCATTCTTGTTTCTCCGTTTGAAATCTGCTAATTTTGTTTTAATAGATTTATGAAGTCTGGGTACAAACAGTCAGTTCACATTTTACAATCTTCTCAGAGTGCAAGCGCAACTGCGTTGTCATGAGAATGGCGTGGAATGGTGTTGATTCTCGTTTTCTTGTCTTGAGGCAGATTTGAGGCACCGATTTAAGCTTCGTGGAATCGTTCAGTGATTGTTGTGGCGCCGGGAGTGGGACTCGAACCCGCGCGGCCCCGAAGGGCCACAGGCTCTCAAGCGCGTTTGCGCCTCAAGGCCTGCGCATTAATCCACTCTGCCATCGGGATGGTGAGACACGTGTCTGGCCATTATCCCGGCGTATTGTTCCGGCACCAAGTGTGGCCAGCTCATCTAATTCGCTCCGTCTTAAAATGTTTACCCCAAGAGTCTTCGTTAACTTGGGCGCTTGGATGAGGTCTGTTAATCGCTGCGGGCGCTGGTTTTCTTGTGGATTCTGGCGTTTTGATGTTTGTGATCCGTTGGCTGGGTGCAATAACCTTATGTAGTTTGACGGTTTGAGTGTTGAAAACGGGGTCTGCGCTCTACTATGCGGAGGAGGACGGTATCATGATTAAGGATTTGACTGCGTTTTATTCGAAGAATGCCAGGAGCATGAAGCGTTCTGAGATTAGGGAGCTGCTTAAGGTGAGCCGTGTTCCGGGGATGATTTCTTTTGCGGGTGGGCTTCCTGCTACGGAGACTTTTCCGGTTAAGGAGCTGGAGGATATTTGCTGTGAGACGCTGCGGCAGAAGGGTGCGACGGCTCTTCAGTATGGTACGACTGAGGGGGAGGCTCCGCTGCGTGAGGAGATCAGCAAGTGGATTATGCGTGAGAAGTCAACGGTGAAGCCTGAGAACATTCTTGTCACGGCGGGTTCGCAGCAGGGTTTGGATATTGTTTCGAAGGTGTTTCTGGATCCGAGGGACATCGTGGTGTTGGAGTTGCCGAGTTACATAGGCGGGTTGCAGGCCTTTGCCTCTTACATGGCTAGGATGATCGGGGTGCCGCAGGACGACGATGGGATGAGGATGGATCTGCTTGAAAAGGTGCTGGCGAGGCTTGCGGCAAAGAGGAAGAAGCCGAAGTTCATCTACGTGGTTCCCGACTTTCAGAACCCGTCGGGGGTTACTCTTCCGCTGGAGAGGCGTAAGAGGCTTCTGGAGCTGGCTTATCAGTATGAGGTTCCGATTCTGGAAGACAGTCCGTACCGGGACCTGCGGTTCAGGGGAGAGAGCGTTCCTGCCGTTTACAGCTTGGACAAGGATAAGCAGGTCATAGCGCTGGGGACGTTTTCGAAGATTCTGTGTCCGGGCTTGAGGTTGGCGTGGATTATGGCGCCGTCCGAGTGGATGGATAGGATGGTTGTTGCCAAGCAGAGCATGGATTTGTGCTGTCCGACTTACAATCAGTTGATAGTGGCGGAGTTCATGAGGCGCGGGCTGATGCAGAAGCAGGTTGAGAAGATTCGGGAACTTTACAGCAAGAAGGCCCAAGCTATGCTGGGAGCCTTGGAACGTTATATGCCCAAGGGTGTGTCGTGGACGCATCCGGAGGGCGGCCTGTTTCTCTGGGTGAAACTGCCCAAGAAGATGAGCGCGAACGAGCTGCTGCCTAAAGCCATAGAGAACAAGGTGGCCTACGTTATCGGATCAGCGTTCCACTGTGACGGCAAGGGGCAGAACACGATGCGTCTCAACTTCAGCTATCCTTCGGAGCAGCAGATAGACGAGGGAATCCGACGCTTGGCCAAGATGATCCGAGAGAACATGTAGACCTTTGGGTTTGGCCCCTCCCTTTTTTTTCTTTACATCAGATGTAATGTTGCCGTGTAATGGACACACGTGTGTTTCCATGTTGGGCGGTGACGGTTTTTTCAGAAAATGGCTGAAAATGTCGTTGGCGCGCGTGTCGGTGTCTGCCCTCTTTCTTTGCGTTTGGGTTGGGCGTTATGTTGGAGTGTAAGATTTCAGTGTTGAATGGTGCCCCCCTCCCTTTTTTTCTTTACGTCTATTGTAATGTTGCTTTGTAATGTGTAAGCGTAAATTTCCATGTATCGTGCGGGTGAGTTCGGAAATCGGTGTTTCTGTCTGTGCAAATCAGGTTATGCATGTGACTCTGGTTTATCGTGACGCTGTTTTAGCGCGCGCTGCCTTGTCCCAAAATTAAGTGTTGAAGTAAGTCGGTGACACCGCTTTGTCTTTTCGCCAGGTGTTTTGAGCGCGAGTTTTAAATGCATCGTCACTGATTGGGAGCTAATAGCTGGCAGTTCTTGGTGATCGATACAGAAAACTTGACAAAAAAATTCGGGGACCTTACAGCCGTTGACAGCCTTACGCTGCATGTTAACGATGGCGAAGTTTTCGGTTTTCTCGGTCCGAATGGCGCAGGGAAAACAACAACTGTCAGAATGCTTTGTTGCCTAATCTCAAAAACCAGCGGAAACGCTACTGTGGGTGGATACAAAATAGGTAACAAGGAAGATTCACTCAAGATACGCAAAATCATCGGATTGGTTCCTGATAATGTGGGGTTATCCGAAAATTTGACCGCTTACGATAACCTCGACTTCTACGGAAAAATATACGATTGCTCTACCGCTCAAAGGAAAGAAAACATCCAACGTTTCCTAGATATGTTGGGGCTTTGGGATAAGCGAAACGTGTTAGCAGGAACTTTTTCTAAAGGAATGAAGCAAAAACTAGCAATCGCGCGTGCTCTCATTCATGAGCCAGAAATCCTTTTTATGGATGAACCAACCGCAAACCTTGACCCAGAATCGGCGAAGACAGTCAGGGAGTTTATTCTTGAGTTGAAAAAGCAGAAGAAAACCATTTTCTTAAACACCCACAACCTCGATGAGGCCCAGAGGATATGTGATAAAATAGCTATTCTGAATACGAAGCTTCGGGCAATAGGCACTCCTGATGAGCTTGAACGATCTGTTAGTGGCAGAATCACAGTTATCACATTGGAGCAAGTCAACGATGCCGTTTTAAACTCTTTAAAGAAGTTGTCGCTTAGAAACCTCACTGTTGACGGCAACAAGGTAACGTTTGATGTGGTGGATCCTGATAAAGAGAATTCGCCAGTTGTAGAATCCCTCGTTCTGGCTGGCGGTCACGTGCGGGCCATTAACGTTGTGGGTTCGACTTTGGAAGATACCTATTTGAAGCTTGTGAGGGAGTCCGCATGAGATTGCCAAAAGCATGGCTTGTTGCCTCAAGAGATTTTAAAATATTTAGGCGTCAGAAAAATATTTTGTACCCGATCATCGTTTTTCCCATTATGATTTCAGTTCTCTTTCCAGCCATACTGGAGTTTGCTGGACGACGAAACGCCGGGCTCCTGACAACTGCAAATCTTCCAAACCTATTAAATTCATTTTCATTCTTTATTGTCATTGGAGCGGCGTACATTCCATTAGGAATTGCTTCTTATAGCATAGTTGGCGAAAAAATTGAGAAGAGTTTAGAACCGCTCCTCGCTACTCCTCTTACTGACGGGGAGATTTTGCTTGGAAAAGCAATTGCTGCAGTGTTGCCAACTTTAGCTGCAATGTATGCTGGAGCGACAGTTTTTATGGTTGGCGTTGATGCAGTGACTTTCGGGAAGCTTGGCTATAATTATTTTCCAAATTGGACTTTTGGTGTTTTGCTGCTGATCCTAGTTCCCGTCGCTGTTGTTATGAGCGTGCTATACAGCGTTATTGTCTCATCGAGAGTTAATGACGTACGCAGCGCTAATGGTTCTGGGATACTAATTTTTTTGCCATTGTTAGCAATTTATTTGGCTAGCGAAATACGCATAATAAGTCTAGACATAAGCGGGATTCTCATAATCTCAGGTATCCTTTTCGCGATTGATATCGCTCTTTATTTCGTAGGTACAGCAGCTTTTCAACGAGAGGAAATACTAACAAAGTGGAAGTAGCAAGATTGGAAGCGACGAGGGAGGAGGTGGGAAAAGTGGTGGACTGGAAAGATTATTATCAAACAAACAAAGGGCGACTCCTTGGAATTGGGGGAATATTAATTGTTGTGGGCCTTGTCCTCTATTTTGCAAGAGGTCAAGAAGTTGCACTCGTATTACCCATCGTTGGGATTGTATTGTTCATTGCAGGTGTTATTTATAAGCCGCGCAAGAAGAAGACCGAAAACGTCACCAGCGACGTACCGTAGGCAGAATTTCTCGAGCGCTTTATATCTGTCCATTCGGTCCATCTTTTTCTTTTTTGAGTTGAAGCAATAGCGCGCGCCGATATTAAGTGTTGAAGAATGTCGGTGAAACTGCCTTGTCTGCTCTTCCAATGTTTTGAGCTGCTTCTCTGTTAAGAACCAAGCAGAGAATACTGAACAGTGCGTAAGACGCAAGCTGGCCTAAGCCTCTGACTTTGTTCATCGCCATGCCGTACTGAGTCTTCAAAAAACTGTTGACCGCTTCTATCGTAGGCCTCTTGCGATATTCTTTCCTATCCTCTTCAGGTCCAAAGCTTCTGAATTTCTTGTCCACTCGCAAAACCTCCTTAAACCCGCGCTTCTGATTCGCAGGATACGGAATCACTGTTTTATCAACTGCCATTCTGATTTTTCCATCACTGTACTGGCTGTCGGCTATCAAACTGCGTATCTTAGCTCCTGAACCTTTCAAAACCTGCTTTGCCTTCCCAAGAATCGTCAATGAATGCTTTTTCTCGTTCTGGTTTGCTGAAGCAAACACGCTTGACAGCGGAAGCATCAGCTTATGATCTATTGACAAATGAAGTTTGTAACCTAAAGCGTAGCTTCTGCCTGCTCTTCCAACTCTTGCGTCCTTGTCAGAATAGCCAGTTTGGTTATCGATAGGATCTCTTATGCTCCAGGCTTTGATGAAGGACACATCCAAAACGACGTCAACTTCTTTTACTTGGCTGTTTTTCAGAAGGTTGACGACTTTTTCGTCTATTATTTTGTTGAGGTTGTCTTCTCCGACTTTTCGGGTGAACCTGCTGAGTACGCTTCTAGAATAAGCTGCTTCGCTTGTCTTTAGCAGGCATATTCTCTTCAATCGTTGGTCAACGTCAAGGAGTCGCGTCATTTCTCTTAGACTGCGAACGCCTTTCATGCGCATAACGATGAACTTTCTGAAAACGCCCAGAGGGTTTCTTGGAGGTCTTCCAGGGTCGTCTGTGTGGAAACAACTGCACACAATGTTCTTGGCAAAGCTTAAGTCCACGTTTCGAAAGAGGACTTCTAGGGTCTCGTGTTCATCTTGTCCCGCTTGGGGTCACCTCCTAAGCTTGGACGTTTCTCAAAAATACGAGACCCCAACTCAAAAATAAACATTAATTAATTTTGGGACAAGCCAGCGCGCGCTATTTGTCAAGGCATAAAACACTTAGCCCCAGCACCACAAATAACTTGACAGTATCTTCGCGATGTAAGGTTTAAGTACTTATTGATAGAGTTCATATGGCGAGGAAGTCGAGGATGGATCTCCACTCTATATGGACTAGGTGGAAGGTTCAGACGCTCATCATAGTGGTTTTTGTTGCAGCTTTCGTTGGATTGGTGGTCACATTCCATCCTGGTACCGCACAGATTTTAGAGGAAGTCAACGTGGAGCCTACGGTTGCTGGCAATGTGAACTCTCTAACTATGACGTGTAACGCAACTCCTACGGCTGGAAACGTTATTTTTGCAAGCATAATTTCCTCGTCAACTTCTGGATTTCCGTATGTTAGCAGCGTTGTTCAGACTAATGTGGCTTGGACCCAGATAATAAATGGATCATACCAGGTAAGCTCGGTTCAATATATTGGAAATTGTATATGGGAAGGCATAGTCAACTCCGGTGCAGGCACTTCCATTTCCATATCATTTGGTAATACCAATGGAGTGTGTGTTGCTGATGCGGCAGAGTTCTCCGGAGTTTGGACTAATACAACAGCAGACAATATCGCCAGTTCTTGCGGATTATCTGCTTCTGTTACTACTGGTACAACTTCCACACTCTCACAGGACAATGAGCTATGTATTGGATCTATAATGTGTCAGTCAAATGTTACAAGTCCAACAAATGGATATAATCTAATAGACGGATCATTGAACCAAGGCTCATGGTCTGATTCATTACTTTGGTTAGCAAGCAGTGACACAGTCGGTCAATCTACCGGCATAACAGTATCTTCTTCTGACTATTATTCAGGACTGATTGCTACATTCTTTGCAAACTGAGAAAATGCAAGCAATACTGCCTAAGCGAACACACAGTTTGAAGTTTTCACTCAACCCCGATTCCCCCGCGCGCGCTAAAAGAGCCAAAGTTGGGAAAACAAAGGGTATCAGGGTAACTAGTAGTAGCAGTTGGCAATATACCCTTTATTTTTCCATTTCCCTTTTGTCCTGTGTGTCTCCTCTCCTCCCCCTTAATCGTGTGTGTCTCCCGTCCCTCTTTTTGTTCTAGTATGATGATGAGGGAGTGTACGTGTGGGAACTGGAGTGACCTTGATTGCGTAAGAGAGTAAGTGTCCCGGGGTGTGCGTGGCGTTGCGTTGCGTCTTGAGGATAAAACTTTACCCCAAAACCAAACCAAACCAAACTTGACGGACGATGCCCTGTTGTGGAAAAAGGCAGCTACTGGAAGGGCAGTATACACGATTCAGAGCATAGTAGCTTGATCTCTGAAAAAGAGGCCATATAACGAAATTCAAGGCATAATAGAGGTAGGATATAGGTAGTATCGGAATCGAGTATACGCTAGCGGATCGTAAGAAGGCTTTTCAGATACTTGTTCTTAACCTTCTAATGGTTTATTGTTATCAGAGGCGTCATGTGTGGAGGAGATTCTGCATCAGGCAGAACAGCTAGAGAAGGAGTATGACTGGCTTGGAGCTACCGCACTATATGAGAAAGCACTGAATCTGCTGCCCCAAGATGATTTTTCGAAGAGGGGAGAGATTCACGAGAGGTTGGGATATGCTTTTTACCGTTTTGCGTTTCAGGCTGAAAGCAAGGACGAGTTTAGAGAAAGGCTGCGTCAATCTACTGTTGCTTATGAAAAGGCTGCTGGATGTTATGGAAAACTGAATGAGCCCCTGAAAACGGCGAGGAAATCACGTTGCAACGCAATGATTACCTACATAGGCTATTGGCTTGCGTCTGAAGCGCCTGAGAAGAAGAGACTGCTGGACGAGTGTTGGCAACGAACAAAGGAGGCTTTGGATGCTTTCAAAGACGCTGGGAATGCTCTGGAGTATGGGAAAACGTACAACCAACTCTCAAGCAGTATTGCTCTTGGATTCTGTCTTGAATGGAATTGTCAGGCCCGAGAGAAATTGATTAGAGAAGCGGTGGAATATGGAGAGCAAGCAATAAAGTTTCTTTCTTCAACTGAAGATCCAGTTGAACTTAGGAGGGCGTATGCAAGAACAGCCTTCTATCTGGCAGTGCTCGCTTACAGTTTCTTGGACGCTGCCGAGAAGGAAACGGGATGTCAGAAAGCTCGTGACTACTGGACGAGAGCCAAGGAAACATCTGAAAATGTGGCCATGAGTGAATTGACTTGGCCTATTTTTGGGCCTGATATGGTCTATTTGGGGGGGACGGCTACCGAAGAAGCCCTGAAGAATCTTGGAGAAGCCCTGGAGTATGGCAAGAAAACAAGGGACAAATTCAACATCGGCTGTGCACTGGATTGGTTAGCGTACCATACTAGTTGGAAGACAATGACGACCGAAGATCCTGATGAAATTCTGCGCCTTACTGAGACAGCCTTGCAGTACGCTGAAGATGCGAAGCGACATTATCTCCCAATCTCTTTCATCAGTCCACGGGCGGACTCTTGGTGGGTCGAGGCCGTTGAAGCCGATTATCTCCGTTTCTTGGCCTGGAGCGAAACAGATGTAAAGAAAAGGCAAGCCTTGCTCGAAAAGGCAATCGCAGCTGCAAGAGATGGACTAAAGCGAGCAGAGTCTTCAGGATACATCGAGGCCATAATTTACGGGCATCACGTATCCAGCCTTACGTTAGTGCTCTTGGCTGATCTTGAAAAGAGGACACATGAGAAGAAGGCAATTCTGCAGGAGGCAATGAAACACAGGGAAGAAGCCGTCAGAATGACGGAACAAATCCAGCCCTTCGACTACTGGAATCGCGGCATCATGCAAGTGAGACTGGCTGAAATCAAGTATAGACTTGCAGAGTTGGCAAAAGACACGCCGGAGGAAAAGAACATGATCCAAGAAGTAGTCCTCGACTTAGAAAATGGGTTGAGACTTTGCACCATGGAAGCATCGTGGTACGTCACAACTGACGTACCCGCGTTGCACAGTAACTTGGGTGGAAATCAATATACAGTAGGCGTTTGGCTGGGCCGTCTTTACGAGATTACGAAGGATAGAGAGTGTTTGAGGAGAGCTGTGAAAGTTTTCGGTGAGGCGGTTGAATCGTATGAGAAAAGCAATTTGAGAAGTCGCGTTGCGGAGTGCTTTTGGAAAGCTGCTACAGCCTTCGACGTGTCGGGTGAGCATCTGGAAGCTGCTGAAAGCTTTGTTCTTGCCTCAAACAATTTCAAGGATGCGGTGGAAAAGATTCCGCAGCTCAAAAGCCTCTACCAGGATCATTCATCTTACATGTTGGCTTGGAGCGGAATTGAGAAGGCAAGGCATCATCACTTAAGACAGGAGTATGGTTTGGCAAAGGAACATTTCGAGAAGGCTGCTGACCTGCACAGAATGCTGAAAAAATGGAGTTATCTGGCTCCAAACTATTGCGCTTGGGCCAGCGTCGAATACGCGGAAGACTTGAGCAGAAAGGAACAGTGTGAAGAAGCCATCCAAGCCTTCAAGGAAGCCGTTAAACTTTTTGACGAAACCAAGAAGTCCATCCAAAACGAGCTTAGTAAAATTGAAGGCGTAGACGAAAAACGAATGGCAAACAGTATGATCAAAGCAACAGACATGAGGCATGAATACTGCGTAGCCAGAATCGCAATCGAAGAGGCAAAAATTCTCGATAAGAAAGGCGATCATTACTCCAGCTCTGAAAAGTACGGTTCAGCAGCGGAACAATTCGAGAAAATGGGTCAAGCATCTGAATCGGAGCAAGAACAGAGAGAGATGAAGTTCATCACGACGCTTTCTCGGGCTTGGCAGAAAATGACCATGGCAGAAGCAAAGTCATCTCCAACACTGTACATGGATGCATCTCAACTCTTCGAGCAAGCCGAGGAGTTTAGCCCAAACGAGAAAACAAAAATGTTAGTCTTAGGCCACAGCCGATTCTGCAAAGCACTTGAAGCAGGAACAAGATTTTCCGACACGACAAACGCAACGTTGCACACGACCGCAATTGAGCAACTGGAAAGCGCCGCCAAATACTACATGAAAGCAGAATTCCCAAACGCTTCGGAATACGCCAGAGCCACCAAACTGCTCTTCGACGCCTATCTCTACATGGACAACGCCGAAAAAGAAAAAGATCCTGACAAGAAGGCCAAGCTGTACGTTATGATTGAAAGAGTACTTCAAAGTTCAGCTGGCTCCTATACAAAGGCGGAGCACCCTGAGAAGAGAGAACAAATGCTGAAACTGTTGGAGAAGGCAAAGGAAGAACAAGAACTGGCCGTTTCTATGACAGAAGCGTTACATGCTCCTTCAATCGTTTCTGCGACCACGGCTTTTGCCAGTCCCGCACCAACCCAGGAAGAAGCAGTCGGCTCAGAAAGGTTTGAGCATGCTGACATACAGGCAAACCTGATAATCCGGCAGAAGGAATTGAGAATTGGCGAAAACCTCAGCATAGAATTGGAACTGGTGAATGCTGGGAAGGGCTCTGCCCTCTTGACCAAAGTCACGGAAATCATTCCAAAAGGGTTTGAACTGGCTGAACAACCCGACAATGGTCGAGTGGAGGACAGCTATCTTAACTTGAAAGGAAGACGACTTGCCCCACTGAAGACAGCGGAGCTCAAACTCGTCCTCAGGCCAACCGTTCAAGGCACGTTTTCATTGAAGCCGACCGTGCTTTATCTTGACGAAAACGGCAAGTACAAGTCACACGAGCCTGAACCCGTAATCATAACGGTGAAGGAACTTGGGATTAAGGGCTGGCTAAAAGGAGAAAGATGATGGCAAAACTAGTTTTAGCGCGCACACGAGCAGATACTTCAAAATGGAATAGGCTGTATAATATGAACTCCTCGGAAGACAAGGATCTTGGTATCAAAGGCTGGCTCTCGGGAAAGGGGCCTAAAGCCAAGCCGCAAGAATCGAAGACTGGGCAGCTGTTCTCGATAAACATCGGATTGCCGTGCTGCCCTTTGTCAACATGAGCCCAGACCCAGCTGACGAGTACTTCGCAGACGGCATGACAGAGGAAGTCATCTCAACCGTGTCGGGGATTAGCGGACTCAGCGTCATCTCCAGGACGTCGGTGATGTGCTACAAGGGGGCAGGAAAGAAGGTGAAGGAAATTGGGAGAGAACTCGAAGTTGGATCGATCCTCGAGGGAAGCTTCAGAAAAGCGGGAGACAAGATTCGGGTTACCACCCAGCTCATCGACGTAGCCGGCGACACGCACCTGTGGGCTAAGAACTACGACAGGAAGCTAAATGACATCTTCGAGGTCCAGAGCGACATAGCGGAACAGGTGGCTGACGCGCTGAGGGTCAGGATTCTCTTTTCCGAGAAAGAACGAATCGAGAAGAAACCCACCGAGAGTGTCGAGGCTCACACCCTGTATCTCAAGGGCGTCTATCAACGCAACAAATGGACAGCTAGTGGATGGGACAGGGCAATAGAATACTTTAAGCTGGCCTGCGAGCAGGACCCTGCATTCGCACTGGCGTATGCGAGGGTTGCCGAGTGCTACGTCCTCACTGCAGACGTGGGAATGCCTTCTGGCGAGGCCATCCCCAAGGCGAAGGAATATGTTTCCAGGGCCCTCTCGTTGGACGACAGCCTGGCGGAAGCCCACTACGCGCAAGCGCAGGTCGCGAACCAGTCCGACTGGGACTGGGCTAAGGCAGAGGAGAGCTTCAAGAAGGCACTGTCGCTCAACCCGAGCCTGGCCGATGCCCACAACGGTTACGCGTGGTTCTTGGGGATGATGGGGCGCTTCAAAGAGGCGGCCTCTGAGGCTGCCAAGGCCTGCGAGCTGGACCCGATGTCTCCCGCGACTCTTGCGTTTTGCGGGTGGAACAACATAGAAGTGGGGGAGTATAGCAGGGCGCGAGCCCAGGCCGTGAGAACAGTGGAGCTCGCACCGGACTTCGCGGGCGCGCACTTTAACCTTGCGCTGCTGAACGCTGCTGAGGGGAAGTTCGAGGAGGCTGTGAGGGAGATCGACGAGGATGTGAGGCTCTCAGATTATACGTGGGAGCGCGAGTGCCAGGCTCAGGTCTATGCTATGGCCGGCTTGAAGGAGAAGGCCAAGGAGATGTTGGGCAGCGTCCTGTCGAGGAAGTACCCAGGGTTCCCTTCCCCCGCGGAGATTGGGACGATCTATTACCTACTCGGAGAAAGAGCCAGGGTTGGGAGTGGATGCAGAAGGCCTACAAGGCCAGGGACACTCTCTTGGTCGTGCTCAATAGGGACCCTGCGAGGAAGGCAGCGAGGGAAGACCCGAGGTACCTAAACCTCCTGAAGAGACTCGGCCTGGGTTAATACGCGCTAAGCTGTTCTAGCGCGCGCTTAGTGTGTGATATATGCTGTGCAGCTAGGTCTTCAACGTCAGAAAACAAGGTATGTTAGGTCAATTAATAGTAGTAGTCGACTGCTACTAGTAGTTCCTCCTAAATAGCCTTAGATTTTTCTCCATTTGTTTTTCCCCCGCGTGGATCCCGGGAATCATGGGGATTCTGTGTGCTCGCGCGTGCGCGAGCGTGTTCGCGCGTGAATGTGATATAATGTGTGTGTAGGTATAGGTAGGTGGTGGGGTGTGTCGCGTCTTTAGGATAAAACTTTACCCCCAAACCCAAACTTACACTAACCCGTACTCTCGCTCACTCTCTTGCACGCTCACTCCTACTCACATACACACACAGCGCGCGCATTTGCGAAGTTCATTGTATGGGATTGGAAAGCAACTGCGGTCTAGTGCGCGCGACAAAGCTAATAATTGGTTCAGACTTAACATATGTTGTTAACCCTTCACACGGGTTTGGTAGGTTGGCCAAAATCATGAGGCGACGGTTGGCAGTTTTCTTAAGATGGGTGTTGATCATTGCACTTGTAATCCTCGTTCTTTTCCTCGATAATTCAGCTGCATTTTTCCCAACCATCGATTATGCGCCAACTGCGGCGACTGGCGTGGCGCTTTTGATAACAGTTATTCTCTGCCTTTCTGTCAGTTTTTGGGCAGTATTCGTAGATAAGGAAGCGGAGCGTTGGGAGGGAGTTTTGGTTCTTGTCGGATTGATTTTGGGTTCGTTGTTGTTTTGGTTTTCATATCTTGTTTCGAAAGATAATTTGGACTGGATGAATCGAATCCAAGCGACTGCTGCAACTATCAATAACGAATCCATAGTAATAGATTGCCTGTCAGCAATAACCGTAATTCTTGGGCTTGCAGCCATTGCAGCTTTCGGTTTAATTCTCAGGCGCTTCCGCGCTTTTCCAGGTCTTCAGGATAGGATCTAGACGCGCGCAGTGCGCGCTATAATCAGAGGAGAAGCGCGCGCTAATTTAGATTGACTATTCTAGGAAGCCATGTTTGTTTTTCATTCCTCAAATACTCAGCAAACAGCATAGCCTCTTCATTGATAAGTGTCTAGCGCGCGCGCTACCTTCTAACTAACCTCACTTACTTCTACACTCTCTCTACACACACAAGACACAGATAGACACAGACACACAGCCAAACTGAAAACTCGTTCAAGATGCTGGTAGAGGTCGCAGTTTTGCAATTGGGCAGTAGTGTGTTATCAGTTTTTTCATATTGCAGATTCTGAAATAACTGCTTTAGTTCTCCATAACGACGTGTTCTGATAGAGAAAGGCCATAGAAGGTGCTTTGTCTGCCTCTCGACGACTTCGGCGCGCGCTGAAGGTGTGCTATTTGAAGCAAGACCTTAGACTATCAATAATAGGACTAGTCACAGTCATATCGCTCAACTATGCAGATGCACTGACCACAGTCTTCGCAGTAAGAACAGGAATAGGCATAGAGCTGAATCCATTAGTAGCAAATGCAATGCTTCCAATGCTACTACTGAAAGTGACCATAGTTCCAGCACTGGTGTATGTATTCTACTTCACCTTGAAAAGACTAAAGAAGCAACATCATGAGACAACATTCAAGATGGGCTTTGCAGCAACCATTGTAATGATAGCAATGTATGCCTTTGTCGTTACCAACAATATCGTGGCAATCCTTAGAGTCATCTAATATGGCGCGCGCTAGCGACCTGTCTTTTTCAAGATTTTCTTCAGTCGCTTATTTGGAGGTTTAGCTTTCCTATGTCTTCCCATTTGTGCCAAATCTATTCCCATGTCTTCATCGTTTTCGCGTCTTTTAAGGTTGGTGCATATTACCAATTCTTAGCGCGCGCGAAACAGTCATGCGTGGGTCTCTAAGAAAAGTCAATATTAGTTTTCGAGTTTCAAGGAAATTCTTAATCTGCTTATCTTGAAGGCCATCACGAAAAACCACTTTCGGAAAAAGCTTCTTGCCTTCAGCTGAAATCCTCAAGGTTGAACTTTCCTTAATATCTTGCATAATAGAGTATCTTTGAAGATTCTCGTTTCCGCTTTCCAAAGCAATCCAAGCCCGGGGTCGGGGTGGGGCAAAAGGCAAATATGACTGGTGTGTTCTCGTATGATTGATTGATGAATTATGTCTGCTCCTGATGATTTGAAGGGCCTGCTTGGGCCGGATGAAAAGGTGGAAGTGTATATTCAACAGAAGATCTATCACCCTAAGATCAACATCGACTCTGTGGTCATTACGAATGAGAGAGTGATTCTGCGGCACCCGCATGCGCTTGGGTTGAAGAAGGATTACACCGATTATAGTTACAGGGATGTCGCGAACGTGGTGTTAGACAAGGGGATAATGCGGTCCACAATCAAGCTGACGTTGAGGTTCGGGGGAGAACCGCTAGCTTTAAACGATTTGCCCAACGCAGAGGCGGAGAAAGCATACGGCATCATCAGAGAGAACATAGGCAGGTCCCAAGCGTCAATTTCAACGCCGCCAGGACGCTAGATGGCCGTGGCAAGCACGCGCTACAAACGGCGACAAGCGCGCGTGCTTCCGCTTGAACTACTATAGAATGTGCTTTTTTCGATTCTCACCCTTTGTAACCGTCCTCTCTATTTTGAGTTTATATTCACCTTTCTTGCATTCTTCAGAAAATATATAGGTATAATGAGGTATTCCCACCACTTTATTCACCTTCTTTTCTTGCTCACTTTCTTCTCCTCTCCGCCAACGCCAAGGTTGACATCTCATCGTATCCATCGTCGCCAACTCACGACTGTCTGCCTAACCTGTTCCTCTCCTCGCAAGGGCCCAGAGGCTTAAGGGAGAAAGGAGGGAAAAATTGACTTTCAACTTTCTCTGGACCGTTGCGAGTCCATTCGAGGAATAGGTGTTGCAGACTTGTTCTCAACTCCGAATTGATTCAAGTGAAGTTTAATTATTAAGGGGTTTTTCAGAATTGTACCCTATTCTGTTCCGAATCTTACCATATTCTCCAGTTGAGCTCGCGCGCTTTCAATTGAGGATTCTTCCAACAATCGTATAAATTGGTTTAACCTCTATACTATGTCTGGAAGTGACGAAGGATGAACAGAGTTGTTTTTGTTTCGCTTACAATTCTGTTTTTGCTTTCCTTATCGTCAATAACAGGCTTGATTCAAGTAGCAAAGGCTGATGGTGGAACAGTTACCATTAATGCTGACGGAAGCATAAGCCCGTCAACTGCTCCTATCTACACTGCAGATAATAACTAGCGGTCATGGTTTACAAAAAGAAAGGCATGAAAAGAAGCCAAAGTTAGACAGAACTTAGTGAAAACGCAACAGCCAACCATCCTTCCAGAACACAGAAATCTTTAATCAGAACAGCAACAGAAGACAAACCGCGCGTGCTAAAAGAAAAATCGGGGACCACCAAAAAGTTCCTTTGAAAGGAGATGAGGGAAGATGGTGGCTTTCTCCACTAGGGGAGAAAGGAGAGAAGGGAAAGAAACTTACCACCATTTCCCTCATTCAATTTCGATTATGCACGCTAGTGTCACTTTTAAGTTTGTCTCCGATTTTTGAATCAAATTTACAAAAAACTGGGTTCATCCCACGATAGTTACCAAGGGGTTTAAACTCCATGAGAAGTTAACAGAACCTACGTGCAAATAGCTTATATCCGACCTTCCTTAATTCTCACTTTGAGGAGTGTTGGTATGCCAATATTTCTGATAATTTCCAGACATTCCGCAGAAAATTGTCCGCTTAACAATGAAAAGATGAAGGCCATGACTTTAGCATTGCCAGTCAAATTGGGCGGATTGGAAAAGAAACATGGAGTCAAGAGGATTGGAGCATGGACCGTGGTTCCGGAGCATCTGTTGATATGGGTGTATGAAGCCCCAAGCTCAGATGCACTGCAAGAATTCTCAATGGAACCAGAAATGGTAAAATGGATGGCTTGGAACACGAGCGAAATCAAATTGGCAATGACTCTCGAAGAAAGCATGAAACTGCTGAAATAAGCCGACAACGACTATTTTTTTTATTCCCAAAATTAGCGCGCGCGCTTATTTATGAAATGTTCTGCCACCTAAAGTGCGTCTACGCTCGACGACAACTTTTTGCATTTCAATATTCTTGCAATTTGGGCATTGATAAAAGGTTGTTACGAAGTCTGGTTGCCTAGAGTCGTTGGCCAGCTCCCCTTTAGCTTCCATCTCAGTTCCACATTTTGGACAGTTTGTCATACGTATCACTTACCCAGAGTATCGGACTATAGGTTAGCAGTCTAGCATATTTGACTGTGCCAACTTAAGAATTTCTATTTGAATAACGCGAAAATACGAGCTATCACCCGACTGTTAACAGTCCATCACCGATTTTTGACAGAGAGATGAATCAACCGCGGACTTGACGGAACCTTTTGGACAAACTTTTAAAAGATGTGGTCAGTTTTGCGTTGTTATGCAGGGTTCTGACCTAAAATCTGAAGGCCTTTCGACTGCCGAAGCTGAGAAAAGGCTCCGGGAAGTCGGGCCGAACCAGCTTGCCAAACCTTACACGGTGAGTTTCTTGAGCATCGCCAAAGAAGAAGTGGTCGAACCAATGATTCTGCTTTTGCTCGTTGTGGGCGTGCTCTATACGATATTCGAGTGGCCAAACGTGGAAGACGGCGTTACGATCTTCAGCGTCATCTTCGTCTTGGTTTTCGTGGAGATCTGGAATGAATTCAGGGCCAAGAAGTCTATATCGGCGCTTTCTGTGCTTGCGGCTCCCAAGACAAGGGTTGTGCGAGATGGCGGAATAGTCGAGGTTGAAACCGAAAAGGTGGTTCCCGGAGACCTGCTGGTTTTCGTCGAAGGAACAAGAATTGCGGCCGACTGTAAGCTCGACGTGTCATACGACATTCAAGTGGACGAGTCAGTCTTGACCGGCGAGTCTCTTCCGCAGGAGAAGAAGGTCGGAGACGAAGTTTACGCGGGAACCCTCGTGCTTTCAGGAGAAGGCAAAGGAGAAGCATACGCGACGGGCAAGAACAGCAGGTTCGGAAAGATATCCGCTATGGCTCAGGCTATCAAGCCTCCGAAAACGCCCTTGCAGTTGTCCATGAAAGCGCTTTCCGTGACGCTTGCGTACGTTGCCATATTCTTCAGCGTAGCCATCCCTGTTTTAGGCATCGTCCGCTACGGATACCGAGACTTGGCTAAGGACTCACAGCTGATCTTGACAGGGTTGGCACTGGCGTTTGCTGCTATTCCTGAAGAACTGCCAATCATAATCACCATGATACTGGGCTTAGGATCATACAGACTCTCTCGAGAAGGCTTTCTAGTCAAGAAGCTTAAGGCGGCAGAAACCCTGGGCGATGCAACCGTCATCCTTACGGACAAGACGGGCACAATCACTGAGAATAAGATGCGGGTCGTTCAGGTCTACCCGGACCAGGAAGAGGCTAGAACGCTGAGTGCAGCCGCGGCAGCATTGACGGAGGTGTCACTGTTCCCGACTGATAGGGCAATTCTGGAAAAAGCCCAGTCGCTAAAGGTGCAAACGGACTTTGGCAGAGTCGTGCGCGAGCGGGGCTTCCAGATGGGCAAGCGTACGAAAGCCGTACTGCGCGAGAAGAACGGGGTCTTCATGCTCGCAGCCACGGGGGCGCCTGAGGAAATCTTGGGCGCGGACGGTCATGGTGATGTTTTCAGAGATGAACTCAAGAGTGAAGCTGAAAAAGGAAGAAGAGTAATCGGCGTCGCAGAAAAAGCAGTCTCTGCTGATCAGGCAGAATTGCCGCTTTCGGAATTGGAAGGAAACTGGGACTTCATCGGGCTCGTCTCAATCGAGGATCCTCCACGCGCTGGCGTCAAAGAAACGATTGAAGCTATCGGCAATGCTGGAATCAGAACCATCATGGTCACGGGTGATCACCCGCAGACCGCGGCTTACATCGCGAAAAGCGTTGGAATCCCATCGGAAAAAGTGTCCACGGGCGAACAGCTTCGAGGTGTTTCCGACAAAGAAGTTCAAGACATCGTTAAAACGGTCTCTGTGTTTGCCAGAACGACGCCTGAGGATAAATACAGGCTCGTGAAGGCGTTGCATGCGAATGGTGAGGTGGTCGCCGTCACGGGCGACGGGGTTAACGACACGTTGGCTTTGAAGGGAGCGGACGTTGGAATCGCCATCGGAACTAGGGGCACGGATGCGGCCAAAGAGGCTGCGGACGTCGTTTTGACTGATGACAACTTTGTGACAATTGGTCGGGGCGTGTTCGAGGGCCGCACTTTCTTCGACAACCTTAGAAAGGGTCTCAAGTACTATTTGGCAATCAAAGCTGCACTCATCTCACTGTTCGTTTTTGCGCTGGGCATCGAATATTTCTATCCGGCTATGCCCTTGCCCTTTGCTCCGATACAGATTATCGTGCTTGAACTGTTCATGGACATCGCCGCTTCCGCAGGATTCGTCACCGAACCGGCCGAAAAAACAATCTACGACAGAAAACCCCGAGATCCAAAAGCAAAGTTTCCCGACTCGAAAATGGTAACGGACATGGCCATCTCAGCCACAAGCCTATTCACCGCCGTGATGCTCGCATACTTCTACGCGTGGTCACAAGGGCTACCTGCTGTAACCGTGCAGGCATACGCTTTCTCAGCGTGGATAATGGGCCACATCATCTTGGCTTTTGTTATGCGATCCGAAAAAGAACCACTATACGCAATAGGCCCACTGTCGAACAGGATAATGGATCTGTGGGCAGTTCTCGCCTTTGCGTTCTTAATCGTCGCAGAAACGGTTCCACCAGTTACAAGACAACTCAAACTCGCCCCCATCGCACCAGAACAATTCGCCATAATACTAGGCTTCGCCCTAGTAGCCATCATCTGGCGAGAAATCGCAAAAACAATACTCTACAGCGCGCGCTAAGCCGCCGATTACAAACAAGCAAAACAGTATCTCATCAAGAACGGTTGCAGGATAATCAAAGAATGGCCCGAATATAGAGCATTGTACTTCGAAGACCCCTTCGGCATCGTAATTGACATAGTCGAAAAACAGCCGTGGACTAGACGGACGACTAACACACACTCCGTGTGCCCGCGCATCACCAGTTAGAACTTGCTACACTAGCAAACGCCAAATCCTATGTAGTTCTGGATTGTCCAAAAATCTTATTTGAACCTCTACTCCAATAAGAAAAGGGATAAAGATGCAGAAAAGTACAATGACTACTCCTCCTCCACCACCTCCCCCAGCCTCACCGCCAACCTCAGCTCCAAAAAAAATTAGTCGGAAAACCATGATTGCGTTAGGGGTCATACTCATCATCGTTGTTGCGATAGTAGTAGGAGTTATCTTGGCCACGCGTGGCGGCGGTACAGGTGGAAACGTTGCAGGAGCAAGTAGTCTACAGTTTAGCGCAGACATCACTACCAGTGGAACCTTAACGACGTACACGTACAGTGCGAAAAACATTGGAACATCCAATGCTATGTTGCGCATAGAAGGAACAGATGCTCAAGGCAATTTTATTTACATCGTAAATGGAGCACAAAAACAGGCATGGATATACGAAAATGGTCAATGGACTGATCTTACGGGTTATTTCACGGAATACTGGACTCAATGGAACTCAACATTTACTGGATTAAGAAGTGATCTTAGTCATTGGTCTGGCTCTGGAGACTACACATACACTGATCCAAGCAGCGGAGACACCATCAGAATCTATAACATCAAGGTGAATCCTTCACTCGCAGACTCGCTGTTCCAGCACAGTTAAACAGTGACGACACAGAGCTCAAGCAAAAACTCCCGTTTTTTTCTTTTCAGATTTTCCCAAGCGCGCGCTAGGCAATATTGCTATGAGAAAAAAGAAGGGGCAGATATTCTTGTTCTATTTCAGGAAGAGTTTCGCGGTTTCTTCAAGAGTCATTACTGGAAAAACTTCATTGTTGTGGAACGCTCCCCAAGCCATCATTTCAGGTTCCATCGAAAGTTTCATCAATGCATCGAAGCTTGCATCCCACAAAAATACAAAGCGGTGATTCGCCCCATCATGCCATGCCCCGACTATCTTAACACCGTGCTTCTTTGTTAGTTTATCCATTTTTGCGTTGAGGTTGCTACTTGCCTTCATTGCTTTCTCATTGTTCATCGGACAGCTTTCAGGAGAATGTCTTGAAATCTGCATAAAGAGCATAATATAACCCTCTTAGCACAACTGTTTGCTTGTATAAGTATATATAATGTTCGCATCGCGTCTTTGTGGGTTTGGCGCGCGCTAGTGAGGCTTGCGGGATCAAAGTAGAACGAAAAAAAACGGATTACCCTAATTCAGAAGGCTAGTATACCAAGGCGTGTATGGACTCGTTTGGAATTGTATGGTGCGTCATGCAAAAAACTCGCGAGTTTATTAGCGAGCGCAAATTAATTGGGGAAAGGAAAGAGGATGCATGACGCACCTTACCCTTATTAGATGATACAAGCCGTTATAAGATTTCCTTACAGGACAGCTTTCTTAAAGTATTAACTGAAACCTTTTATGAATTTGAGTTTGTATTAGACTCGTTTTATGAGTACAGGTGTATTTTTTGTTAGTACATTTGTTAGTATATTTGTTAGTACATTTATTAGCACTTTTGTTATACATGGGTTTGGGATAAAACTTTACCCTTTTCTTCTTCTTCTTCTCTTACTCTCACACTCTCTCTCTATCTACAGACCTTCAAACAAAAACAAACAAACACAGACAAACAAAAACAGTCTAGTATAGTTTTACGGAAAAGTTATAGCCGAACAGGAATAATCATTGGAATTGGTGTTCGGATTGCTTGAAGGCAAGACTGTGAACCTGAGGGTTGTGGAGAAAGAGGATTTGCCTTTGCTTCTTGACTGGCTCAATAATCCAGAAATCGCTGGTAGGTATGAACCGCTTGACCCGCAACAGTCCAAGAAAGAGTTTGAAAACAGATATGACAAGCGGGTCCAGATGAGAAATTCTTCTTCATAGAGAAAAAGGACGGAAGCAAAATCGGCTCAATAGGTCACTATCCGAAAGGCAATCTGCTTGAAATAGGATATTGCGTCCTCCCAGACGAAAGAGGCAAAGGCTACTGCACCGAAGCCGTCCAGACTTTGGTTGATTATCTTTTCCTCTCCAAAGACATAGTTCGAGTTCAGGCCCACACTCACGTTGGAAACACAGCTTCTCAGAGGGTCCTAGAAAAATCAGGATTCACGAGAGAGAGGATAGTCAGGAAAGACACATTTACCAGAGGAGAATGGAGAGACAGTTGTCTTTATGGCATTCTCAGAGAAGAATGGAAAGAACCAAGAATACTCACAAAAACCTATCAATGAAAGCCAGTTCTTGGTTTTGTGGAAAAGTTATAGCTGAACCGAGATTCCCTTTCGACCTCTTTCACCTTTTTTAATCACCTGATTAATTCGATTCACTCGGTATATCAGTAATGTTGCAAAAACCCGCTATTTGGCTGGAATTTCTCCCGAAGACCCTACTTTTGGTAGGATTCGTATTGACATATCATATCGCCAAAAGAACAAAGTGAAGACCGACTCTTAAAAATAATGTGTCGAAACCGTTCAACGTGAAAACATGTAGGGAAATGATAAATTCTCTAAGATCTTATGAGAAGTGTATTGTTTGAAAGGCTACTCTTTCAATGATTAAGATAACATGGACAAGAGGTTGAAAAAGTGAGTGAGTTGAAGATGCCTGAAAGGATCAAATTCTTGGCTTTTGAGGCCAGTGAGATTGGTGGAATGATTGTCAAAAACAGGTTAGTTAGATCTGCTACCTATGAGCATATGGCTTCTGAAGGTGGTAGCGTTACAGACGAACTCGTAAAATTGTATAGGACTCTGGCTGAAGGTGGAGTTGGATTAATAATCACAGGTGCTGCTTATGTGCAACTTAGTGGTAAGTCTGTTCCTTGCCTGACGGGGATATACAGAGACGATCTAATTCCAGGATTGAGAAAAATCGCAGAAACTGTCCATGAACATGGTGATGGTTGCAAAGTTGCGGTACAGCTGCTTCATTGTGGTCGTCAATCCTTTGTGTTAGAAAACACCATAGGCCCTTCTGCCGTTTTTGAACCTGTGGTTAAAAAAATGCCACGAGAAATGACGATTGAAGAAATAGAGGAGACAATAGAAGCTTTTGCAAAAGCAGCGAGGAGGGCAAAGGAGGCAGGGTTCGACGCCGTTCAACTCCACGCTGCCCATGGATACCTCTTGAGTGAGTTCTTGTCTCCTTACACCAACAGAAGGACAGATGAATACGGGGGCAGCACAGGAAACAGGACCAAAATCGTTGAAGATATTTACAAAAGGATCGTGGAAAATGTTGGAACGGATTTTCCCATTTTGATAAAGATTAACGTAGATGATTTCTTGGAAGGGGGAATAAACCTCAACGAGTCCAAAAAAATTGCAGAAAGGCTTTCAAAAACGGGGTTTGCAGCCATTGAAACCAGCGGATGCATGTGGGAAGTCACGACACGTAGTAAAGAAGAACTTGGTTGGGTACCGGCTATGTTACCTGAAAGCCGAATAAATATCAGCTCTAAAGATAAGGAAGCCTACTATTTACCTTACGCCAGAGAAATCAGGAAAGTGATCGCTGCACCATTAATTCTGGTCGGTGGAATCAGATCCCTCGACGTGATTGAAAACATACTGGCTGAAGGAAGCGTGGATTTCGTTGCCCTATGCCGACCCTTGATTCGACAACCAGACCTTCCAAATAAATGGCTAAAGGAAAGCGGAGGATTAACCGCTGACTGTATTTCATGTAACGGCTGTGTTCGCAGCACAATGGTGGGTGGCATCAGGTGTATCCCAGAGGAAAGAAGAAATAGAATACGGATCAAAGGTTCTTGAAAACCTTAACAGAGAGTGGCTTGAACTATGCAGATTGAGAATTAGTGAAAAGAAATTCGTTGTTAAGCACATAGATGCTTGAAAGCAAACCCTTGTCCTGATATCTGTTCATTTCGGCTATAACTTTTCCACAAAACCAAAAACTGTTTCTGTTCATGCAGTTTTTATTAGTATTTTTGGTTCTCTCCATTCTTCTCTCAGGATGCTGTATAAAATTATGTCTGTCCATTCTCCTCGAATAAAGCTACGTTTCCGTATTATGCCCTCTCTTCTGAAGCCTACTTTTTCTAGGACTCTCTGTGACGCTGTGTTCTTGATATGAGTTGTTGCTTGAATACAGGGAGCCTCTTTGCTGAGAAACAGGTAGTCAATCATTATTTGTGCGGCCTCGGTGCCGTAGCCTTTTCTCCTCTCGCTTGGAATTAGGGCAGAGCCTATTTCCAACGTTTTGCCCATCGGGTGTAATACGTGGAAGTGAGTAATCAACCCAATCTTCGTTCCGTCTTTCTTCTCTATTACGAAGTCCTTGAACTCGTAGGGACTAGGTTCTGACAATGCCTTTTCCATTTCTGCCTTAGACCTTTGACTCGGCAAGAAATATTCCGAATCCACATTGTTAGCCCATTTATGCCAGAACGACACGTCTTCCCTCTCCATAGCCCTCAGATTCACGGTCTTACCTTCAAGCAACTCGATTCACCAACCGACGCTGTTGCTCTGGGGTCAGCTATAACGTTTCCCATTGACCGACCGCTACGCAGCCTACGCCACAACTCCCGATGGTCGGTCGGTAAAGTTTTATCCAATTCAAACTTGCGGCGTGGCTTGCTGTGGAAAAAGAGAGCTACTGCGGGTGCAGTATACTGGATTCAGAATACACGGCATTCCCATTGTAAAAAGAGCTATTGCTGGAAATGGTCATAATAGGGTAGGGATGGGTAGTACCGGAATCGAGTATAGGCCCTATCTCTACGTTGCGGGATAGTTGTAGCTGAACCGAAAATCAGTCAGAGCAGATAGTGGAGGAATTGTATTATTAAATAGGTGTTCAGAAGTAGTTCTAGCGCGCGCGTTGCCATGTCTATTTGATTTCTGTCTTTTACTGTACTGCATGGCTTAAGCTAAAAGTTCGCCGTAAAAGCAGTGACGTTGGAGGGAACATACAATGAAAATTCATAACCATAACCTGTTTCACCTGTACCGATAAGCACAGTATACGAATATCCACCCGAGAGCAAAATGCTATACTTGCCACCTGCAATTTGAACATAATGATTGTTACGAGTGCTAGCTGTTTCATTCCCATTGATGAATTGTATCGTGCCTCTTAGCGTCTCGTTCACGGTACCAGACACCTGAACTGGATTAATTGCAAAGGACACCTTTTGTACCATACTCGGAAAAATGAGTCCTGCACTAACGATAATGCCTAATCCCAAACCGATAACTAGACCGACCGCAAGTGCGACAATCCACATGTTTCTATTTCTACGAGAACTTTCAGAGCGCGCTACCTGAACCAAACCAGACTCATTTCCTGCAAGTCGACCATCCACAGCAAACCACCACAACAAACTGTAACGAATAGCCTAATTAACTCCTATGTTCTTGACCACCAAGTCGACGATCATTGACTTGTTTGATGCTTGAGAGCAAAGAGCGATCGACTATTGGGTCAACTGCCCCGCGCGCGGTAAGCGTTAGTTCAACGCGCGCGCGCTTGCGCGTAAAAGAAATTAAAAAAAGGACGGCAAAGGCCTCTTTTCGCAAGTTGCTTGCGACAAGGGCGACGGGCAAGGGCTTCACGGATCTTTGTTTCCGAAATGTCTTGCGATGAGTGCGATGTCCTTCATGTTGATTGTGCCGTCGTTATTGAAATCTAGGTTTGGGTTCCAGTTGCCTGAACCTGCTGTGGATCCGAACGCTCTGGCAACGAGCGCCATGTCTCTCATGTTGACTGCGCCGTCTGGCCAGCTAGGGGTGCCAGGGGTGCCTGTGATGTCGCAGGCAATCGCGGTTATAATAAAATTATCTGTGAAATTGTTGTTCGATGTGTTTGTTTCATCTGGAACTGGCCAGGCGTATGCACTGAGGGTGTAGTTGCCCTTGGCAAAGCCAGTTGCGTCCCAGACAAGCGTTGCGTTGGTTGTGGCTCCGCTGGCCACAGTAACGTTCTGTGATGCGATAGAGGTCGTGTTGGCATATGCTGTCACGTTGACGGTTTCGGTGTAATTGCCCAGATTTTGGATTGTCGCCGTCAGGTTTGCCGTGAAACCTTGTCCTAGAATGGTCTTTGCCGAGGTGAGGTTTGTGACCGCGACGTCGTCAATTCCTGTTGGAGACGTTGAAATCGCTCCCCTTATGAAGGTATGCCAATTTGGATCTGCAGTGAAACCATTGATCTGTAGGTAGTTCTGCAATTCGAAAACGACCGCAGGATATCCTGGTGGTGGTGGCAGCATGTATGGCACCACATTGTAAGCATCTTGCGATACCAATGAAGCGTTGTTGTGGACCGTAGTGTCGGTGTCTGTATGCGCAACGGGTGAACGCCCCGGAACCAAGCCTGCCTCGAAAGCGTTGTAAAATGGATCGCTAACAAGCACTTGGTTTGTGGTTGAGTTGGCACCAGCGCAAGCCACGCAGTGACCCTGTTCAAATTCGGGATTTGTCATCGGTTGCCAAACGCCGCCGTTAAAGTACCAGAATTGGAGACAGAGGACGACACCGGAGGATCCCTCGACTTGCTGATCGATTATATTGAACGTGGGAAAGTCTGACTGTAGGACGTTGAACAGCCCAGCTACTCCGTGTTCTGCCAGATAGGCGTTGATTCCAGGTTGAATGTCCGCGTACATCGTTCCAACGTAACCAAGGCCTACTCCTAAGCCATCTGCGTGCATCAAAGTTGCTAGGTCAGGGACAAGTCCGTAGATGTTCTGTGGATCGTGGTCGTCCCACGGGCCGTAGGCAGTTACTAAGCTGAAGTGATCGCTAATCGTTGGAGGAGGCACTGGATTCGAGTAGTTCTTTGATTCGAATTTCGAGTCAAGCCACCAAAGCGAGTCTGCAACAGCGACCGGAACACACCAAGAATACTGCACGTGCCCAGCATCGGTGGTAAATTGGGGTTGTTTTTCATCGAAGTCTGGCACACCGCTCTGGGCATAATCTGTGTATCCCGGTTTCACGTAACCTTGAAACGCGGCTCCTGCTGGAGCATATGCACGGAAAACCAAGAATGTGCTCGAAACAATTATCAAGCCCAAAATCAAAGATAGATACGATAACCTATTAGTCATTTTCCCTTTCTCCTTATATCAAATACAACATTTATCAACTTAGCTTTTGGTTAAAAAGGTTGTGGTAAGGTTAGGCTGCGAGGGAGCGGGCGTATGAAACCTTGGATATAAGGGTGGTTGCGTGGGAGATCTCTACTTCCGTCCGAAATCCAAGTCCTTGGCGCGCTTGCTGTGCATTAGACCGGTCGGCTAGACTGAATCTTCATTTTTCAATTCCATTGTAAGCGCGCGCGGGCGGGTATCGCTGTCGAGACTGTAATCACGAGCGTGGTGCGCGCGCTAATAGTTAGCGAATGACACTAACTTTGGGTTAGGTTGGGATAAAACTTTACCCCAAACCCACAAGAAACACTTTTCTATTTCGAACGATTAATGAATAGTCCATCAGAGAGCGCGCTTTTCTATTCAGAGGAAAGTGTGAAATAGCGAGCCTGCTCAGCCAGAAAACGACTACTACGCCCGCACACGACAGTCATAATCTAGTTGCTGACTTGCCTGCCCTATACAAGAAGGCCTCTATCTGCTCCCTCGTCATAACGCCTTCCACGATTTCGCCGGAATCAGTCACCAAAGCCGGAAGAGTCTTGATTTTGTTGGAGTGCTCTATCCTCCACCTTGAGAAAGCACTATCCTTCGCCAGGTCAACCACCGTCAAAACTAAACCGTATCTTGCGGCAAGCTCTTTGACATCTTCGACCATTCTCTGCTGATCTTCCGAAAGCACATAATCATATTCAACAACCGTTTTCACGTCATAGTACGGAATCGGCATCGGCGCAGGGCCATATTTCGTTTGAACCCCTGCTGTCACGCTCTCCCTGTAACCACCAACTTGCTCCTCTCCCGTTGCGGTCTTAGTGCTTCTCACGTAGAGAATGACTTCAGAACTCATGCTCATCCCTTCCACTAATCTTTCCAACACACCCCGAAAAAAGGCTTCCGCAGGTACACGATGTCTGTCTGTTAGCCTGTGCACGGCATCGTCGTATTTAAGGAAGAAAGCGCGCGCTGGTTCTGGTGCGTCTTAGGGTGATGGTTCTTCATGGTGCATATCGGGTGATAGCCTTGCCTTGGGCCATCGGCCACTCATACTTGCAAGAAAGATACTCAAAAACCCTAACATACCCACTACTAGAGCAAGCCCCACTTCAAAAGATGACCCGAATGCGTGGTTCTCTACAATGCTAACTATCCCGAAGATGGCCAATCCTAATGCGACTATCCAAATCGACTTAGCTATCACAGAAAGTAGCTCACGTCTGGGCATTGTTGATTTCCTTAGTTTATCTTCTGTTGCTATGCCGATTAAAGATTTCTATTAGCCCTCTTTCAGCTCGACCAGAGCCCTCTGTATGGCATGGCTTAAACTGGAAAAAGAGGTGGCGCGCGCCATCGCTGTTCTCACGCGCATCAGTCTAGAACCACTCGGTTGCGGCTGCTTCGAGAGCAAGATCGTTCAACGTGGCAGCGCCTACGATCTTGACGCCTTTTATCAGATTCACTTTTTCCCATCCCAGCATTTGTTTTGAGGCTTCGCACACATCGATCTCAATACCTGCTTGCATTGTTTTCTGAAGCATCTCAGCGACTGTTGGGAATGTTCCGAGTTTGATCTTCTCAGCTGCACCTGGAAGCAGAATCCTAAGTCCCTGACCCAAATAGTACAGTTTAGGTCTCAATCCCATAGCTTTCGCAGTCTGTGCAAGAACCAGAGGAGAGTACTGCCTTTCTGGATTGTCGCTCGTTTGGACGAACAGGATAAATTTATCATCTTTCAATTTTTCACCTCCATTGTCACTCATGAGTCACAAGAAGTTGGCCCGAAGCTTCCTTCTTCCTCATCTGTCGAAGGCCTTTCTCCGTGAGACATGTTCCTCGAGGAGGACAGTATTTCTGGGCATGATAGTCAAACAGTTTGAACAGAGGTTCCGCGGTTTCTTTGTTAAGCGAGTAGATTCGCTGTTTTTCTTTTCTTTCTGAGAAAACGAATCCACACTTTTCCAGAGGTTCTAGATTGTGAGATATCATGCTCTGTTCCTGCTTCAGCGTCTTTGCGATTGCAGTGACGCTTCTCGGCTCTGTGCGCAACGCTTCCAGAATGGCCAATCTTGTAGGATTTGCCAGAACTTTGAAAAATGTGTAGCATCTCTCCGATAACCCTCGCTTCACTTGAACCAACTCGCATGACACATTACACATATGACAACTTATTCATATATATGAAGGTTTCTGAGAGCGTGCGCGGTTTCGGTTTGGGATAAAACTTTACCCTTTTTCTCTTTTTTCAGTTGCTCTGCAAGCTCATTGTGAGCCTGCTTTAGAAGATGGTGTTGTGGCGCCTCAGAATCGATTTAATGTCAAATCATCCTGGGAAAAAGAACCGAACTTAAATCCCTTCATACTGACGTGATGTCATCACAGGCGCCATGATATTTTCGACTTTCACCAGCTAAGTCTTATTGGAAACCGTTGAGTTAAAGCTCGCTACCCAAGGACGGACTGCCTTATGCTGCTATAGGCAATTATGGCTATTTCTTCCAAAAAGAACACTGAAAAAAAACTTTACCCCCAAAAACCCTAACCGTTGAGCCGCGTCCTTGAAATTGAAGAATTTTCGATAAGCGTAAATACGCAGACACCTGATATGATGTGAGGAGTTAATTATGGTCAAATGCGCGAAATGCGGTAACGAAATTCCTGCAGGACAAGAAGTGACGAAAGGTTTCTTCACAAAGAAAAGCTACCATAAGGATTGTGCACCCAAGTAGAGTCAATACTCATCCGTATTGCACAGGCACCTCCTTAACCTTTTTACCCCAAAACACCACATAATTAGCACGAGGGATAATTTTTTAAAAAAGACTTCTAACCGGTTAAACTACTACACCCCTTATGCCCTGCCCGTCTCACTCATCGTCTTTTTCGGCAGGGCAACCTACCGCTGCTCCCTTATGCGCGCTACGCATAACCAGAGTTCGCCAAGCATTAAATACGACTAGAAGTAATCATAGGTTATGCTACAATACAAAGTAATTTACAAACCCCATGATTTCTCTCGCCTTACTGGACAGCGCGCGCGTGATAAGGGTGGCTCATACGGAGAACAAGAAGCAGGTGATTGGACCGAGGCTCTTAACAAGTACGCTGGAGACGGATGGACCGTAAAACATAGCGGAACTGTCAACTCAGGAAGAGACATCATATTCTGGGCTTTGTTAGAGCGAGAAGTTTCTGAGCCTCATGTGCATATGAGAAGCGATTCATCAACCCAAAGGTAACAACCCCGCAGAAAAGCATAGTCAACAGCAGACTTCACAGAACGCCAACAGACAACATCAAGAAAAAACACACGCGCTCTCCAACTCATTTTGAACCCCTAGTTTGTCTTCTCTTGCCGTACCGATTAAAGATTTCTGTCTTCTTGAAAAATGGTCTAGGTTGAACTAGGTTGCTGTCGGTTAGTACGCGATGGTCGTATCTTTTGTAGCGCGCGCGAGTAAAGTAACCCCAATACCACACACACGCTTCCAGCCAAAGCCAGAAATATGCCTACACTTTTGTATGGAGCGACCGTGTGATAGAATGAAACGACCACGCCTATTATCAAAAGAATTATTCCGAAAATTATCAATACTTTCTTTCTTCCTTCCATATTCTTGACTCATTATTCCTTTCGTTTGGCTTTGACTATAAGTCTTTTTGAACCCCTAGTTTGTCTTCTGTCGGCCGTGCCGATCAAAAGTTCTGCCGTATGATTCTCTGAGTTTCACAAAGGAATAGGCACTTAAACTAATATTGCACCCACGACTATCAACACAATTCCAGCCGCACCTGCCAAGGCAAAAGCGAAATCTCCTCTCCCACGTGTTCGAATTTTTGCAGTTCCACCGATGCCAGAAATTGCGAATAAGATTCCTATGATGATAAGCAACCATCCAGTCATCATTTATTGGTCAAGTCACCTATTGCAAACTGTTACTAATGGCTTTAGGAAAAAGAAAAAGCGCGCTCAGCAACGCAGGGCGGTTACCGCAGCGCGTAAAGCAGAGAGAGGGGGGATAAGACTTTACCGCAAACGCGCGCGCAGAAGCAAGAGAGTTAGAGCGTGCGTTTCCTATAGGATATGTGTAATTTCAGCTATTTGGCTGATTTGGAAATCTGGTATGAAGTTTACGTCCTGTGCATCCTGAAATGTACTTGACCCTTGCCGAACCAGTATGGTCGCCAATCCAATTTCTCTTGCGCCTTCAAGGTCGCTTATTTCGTCTGCGACAAAAGCGCATTCCCGAGCATCGAGTTTAAGACACTTGAGGGCTTCAAGGTACATGCGTTTGTTTGGTTTCCTAACTCCTAGTTGATATGACAGAATCATACATATGAAGAAATCATCTAGGCCTAATGAGTGAAATAGCATGTCTGCCCCCACTGCACAGTTTGAGACCAGAGCCAACTTGTACTTCTCCTTTAGAACACCAAGCGTTTCAAGAACCCCATCATATAGTTTATACATTTTATCCGAATAGTCATCTCTGGCTTTTTGCAACTCGTAAAATAATTCTGGGCGTTCAGGTATTCCGAGCTTCTCGAGCATCAAACTCCAAAATTCTTGGAGACTTTTCAGTTCTCCTGTTGTGCTTTCCAAAGACATACTTCCCAATACAGAAGAAAGGCTCTTCCGCGATCCTTCGTACCCAAACTTCTTTAGAACCGATAAGAGCGCCGCTTCATATTCTCTGTTCTTCATCTTATCAACAAAAGCCAATGTATTGCCGAAATCAATGAGAACTCCTTTCAAAATCAATACTTCACAACATCTCCTATAAACCATTGAACTTTTGTAACTAATCTTCTATTTGCCACAAATTAAGTATTTTCAGCGCGCGCTCGAAAATGTATTCGTTGTCTATGGTCGGGCTGCGATGGCTAGAGCGTACGCACGCTTGATAATAATCGACAGATTTAGACTGAAAGAAAGAATATGGAAGTGTTGGGGTTGGCACCGCAATTCTTTGTGCAGAGTAGTCCGCTTGCAGTAGAATTGTGCTGGCTTTTGTCGGTCTTTCTTCATCTTAACTGTGGTCACGGCAGAAGTTAAGGCCCTCGAAGTTGCAGCCTGGGCACCAGTTGGCTGTGTAGAACTCGAGTTGGCACTGTGTAAAGTGGAAATCTCCACAGCCGCAGTTGTCATGGTCTCCGCAGCAGTAGTTGCCATTTTGGTCGCAGTGCCAGTGGCAACACCAGCGGCATTGGCAGAGTTCTATGATGGTTATTTGCGTGTTCGTGAGATTTTGTGGGAGGCAGATTATTGCCAGAATTGCGCCTTTAGCTGGGTTAAAGTTTGGATGTGCGAGTGCAGCGTTGACCATTGCTTGAGCAGTTGCGCTGATAGGTGAAAACTGGTCAGTGAAGTACCATATTGCTTGTTGAATGTCCATCATGCTTCCGGTTTCATGGTTTAAGATGTAGTTGATTGCAACCCAATTGAGCTTAGCTAGGTAATCTGACGGTGGATTCAGACTGGAGTATAGAATCACGTCATGGTTGACGTTTCGAGCCATTATTCTTGAAGTGTCAACGCACCAGCCTGCGTAAACTCCGTCATGGACAGAATATCCTTTTGGGATTCCAGAAAGAGTGGATATGAAGTAAGTTGATGTTCCATTGACGACGCTGAGCTGGACTGGTGTGCTAGGCAGACTGGGCAAAGGACTAGCATTGGCGGTTGACAGTGACATAGCGACTGAAAGCATCAGCAATACTACTATGGTTATTACCAAATATTTTATCTTCATCTTTCTCTACCTCGATTTTAGTTAACTATGGAACTACCCTTGCGGATAAATAAAAAGTCACATGGAAAGCAACTATAGAACAGTGTTCTAGAAAAAACTATGATCGCCTATTCTTAGGGCCGCGAGCTAAACCCATGCCATATTCTGCCAGCTCAAAAAAGAATGTTCGTAAAGACGCGCGCGAGCGAATGTCATTAATATTTATAGCGCTGGCGCGCGTAGCGTGCGCGCTAAGTCAAGGCCACGGAAGAGAGCAAAGATTCGCAGTGTTGAGAGGTAAGTTTTCGAATCTTTTTTACCCCTCGTACTATTCGTCCCACCTAAAGATTCTATTTTTCGTCTGAGCAAAACGTTGTATTGCAGAAGATACTCTATATCATTGCTAGGCATGAGCAACAATGTGCATCACCAGATAAAAGCGTAACCTAGGACAACCATTGCGGCGCGCGCCAAGTAGCTAGAATAGTTTAGCGCGCGTGAATTACAGTTTCTTTTTCACTTTTTCTTCCAAAGCTTTCAATCGAGCGTCTAAATCCTCAAGTCTTTTTCTGTCGACATGCGCCGCTTCGGCGATGTGTTTCTTAATGTCAGCATCAAGACCCTCTAGTTTTTTCTTAATTTTTTCAATTTCACTGGACATGTTTTTCGCCTTAACTTTTTAAGTTATTGAAATGGAATATAAAGTTATGTGACTACGCACGCGGTATGTTTTCGTCTGTCTGTTTGTCTGTCTGACAGAAGATAGTAGTAAGTAGGTAGAAAGAAGAAGAAAAAGATAAAACTTTACCCCAAACCCCCAAACTATTACTCTCTAACCCTTACTCACTATCACTCGGATACTCATACACTCACACACTCATTCAGCGCGCGCACATGTTATCGCACATCATAAGATGCTGTCAGGTGTAGATTTGAGGAAATGGGCGACTTGCAAGCCTTTTAAGTCGAAACGAATGCCTTGAGCAGCGGATGAACAACTTTGAAGGCAATCGAGACTGAACGCCTCTTACTGCGGGACCTAGTGGCGAGCGATCAGCATGCAGTTCATGAATACGCTTCCGACCCCGAAGTAGTTCGGTTCATGGATTGGGGTCCCAACACGGAAGATGAAACCATTGAATTCATCAAAAGATCTGTCTCGACCCAAAATGAAAAGCCTAGACGCAACTTCAATCTTGCTGTCATACTGAAGGACACAGGGAAATTGATTGGAGGTTGCGGAATCCACGTTTCAAATCCTGAAAACCGTGAAGGATGGCTGGGCTACTGTCTGAACCGAAACTTTTGGGGCAAAGGATACGCAACCGAGACTGCGCGAGGACTCGTCAAGTTCGGTTTCGAAAAACTCGATCTGCACAGATTGTTCGCCACTTGTGATCCTGAAAATTTGGCCTCTGCACATGTTCTGGAGAAATCAGAAATGAAAAGGGAAGGTCATCTTCGAGAGCATAAATGGTCGAAGGGAAAGTGGCGTGACTCTTACCTCTACGCCATTTTGGAACAAAAATAGCACGCGTGAAGTAGCTGAAAAAGTAAACTGAACATACGCGCGTTGTACCTTAAATCAAAGGAGCGATTCTTAGTTTCCATGATTGTCTTTCATTTCTCAAGAACATTGCAAACAATGAAGCTTCTTCATTTATCAGAGTTTCAATCTCTTGTTGTTCGCCCATTCTCACTCGGGGTATGCTGATTTTGCTTTGAAAGTACAGATTTAAAGCCTTGACAAAACGTTCGCGCGCGCTAAACCCAAACCCGCTTGTGTGCTTGGAGTCAGTCACTCTGTCAGTCAGCTGTGCACACGACACAACATGTATAAGAAAAAGAGAAAATGGACGAGTCTGTAAAAGAAGACTCATTATGCGCGCTTATAATAAAATCTTAATAGAGCAATGATCAGTAGCACGACACCCACCACGATACAGAGGGTGCCTAGACCTGAACCGCGTAGATGGCTATGGATAGTTGCTATTGCTACTCCAGCGATCAGTAGGATTATTCCTAGCACACCCAAAATTATGGCGTGCATGTTGCGGTGGTCAGTAGTTTTTGGCTTTTCTCCCATTTCAAAGTCCTCCTTTATTTCACATCGTTTCTTTTCATATATAAGCTTATAAGCGCACGCGAGCTTTGCTTTCGAAACTTTTATCTTCGGTTTTGCTGATACTGAAATTGGATCAGACAATGGTGTTGTGTCCTAGGTGTGGAAACGAAGCATCAGATTCATCGACGGAGTGGGAATTTGCTGATTTCCACGTCAAGCTTTTTGTTTGCTCCAAATGCAAGAAGACATTCAAGGCATATTATCGAAAAGGAAGGTTGAGTCATACTATACCCAAACATTCTGGACAAGCGTTCCATCAAGGGACAGCGCAAAAGCGCTAGTCAAGAAACAAAGAGCGGATTAATTGACAAAAGAAGGGTGCTCTCTTTGTCGAGCCAGGCTGGCTCCGGCAAGAGACCAAAAGTGAACAATAGGATTCGAAAGAGGTGAAAGAATGGAAAAAAGGAAGTTGGAACTTGCATTCATCGACAAGAATGGAAAAGTGTATCAGATAGACGAGGTTACCCGTGCAGAACTTGCTGAAGGTCTCGAAAAGATCTCCAAAGAGATCGCAAAGAGACTGCTATTGACGAAAGAACAAAGGTAAAACCCGCAACGTTCTCTTTTTTCAGTTCTCGGAAGCTACCCTGCGTTTCCGTCCAGTGCTCCCAGTGCCCGCGCGCTAGCTTAAATACGGCTTGATCGGTACATGACCATAGTGAAAAGGCAAAATGGCTGAGTTAGCAATATCTCTACCCGAAAAGTGGACACAGTTCCTGAAGCATCTGGCCGACGACCACGAAGTTGATGTCAACACTGTCGTCAGCGAACTGTGTGAGTGGGTCTTTTCCGATTTTGAAAGCAAACTGCAGTTTGATGCTTGGCTAAACAGGGCTCACCCCCCAAAAGGACAAGCTGAAGAAGAAGCAAGAGACACAGGAGAAGAAGCTAGCGAGGAAGAAGAAGAAACGGAAGAAGAATCTGAAGAGGAATCCCACGAACACAGAGATTAGCCACAAAAACACGCCAGATGAATAAGCAGTGCGAGATCAAAGTAACGCGCGCTAATCATACAGAGCTTGCCCGGTAGTGCAAAGAACAGTGAATCAGCCGGTGGTTGAGGCGAAAGGAAGCCGAAAAAGAGTCTTTCGCCGATAAATCCTTTCTCCCAGGAAAGTTGCTTGTTGGTGGGGGTGAAGACAAACTCGAAGCGTGAGGCTTCTGTTGAGGGGCCGGTCATGATGTATGGCTTGTTCGCGCGTCTATTTGTCTAAGGCAACCCATGTTCTTACAGATTCTTCGACAGCTCTTGAGAGGTCGCCTTTCTTGCCGCCAAATCTCTCGATAGTCTTAAACCTGAGCTTCTTTTCCAGCTCATCTGGAAGCTCCACGCAAATTCGCCCCATTTGAATCACCAACCTTTTTTGTATATCTATCAGTTTTGTGCACGATTCCACGTGTCAGAAGTTCTTCCAATAAGCAAATTGCCAAATACCAAGCATCGTTCCTATTTCTGTTATCAATGTACATCCATCCTTTTCGCTTATCCTTGTAAGATATAATGTGCATACTCACTTATAAGTATATCTGGTTAAGCGTTTCAGCGCGTACGCGCACACTTACCGCGCGTGAAACGCTTTTACACTCGTTATGTGCTAAAGCGCGTGCCATTACAAGGTTGATCGCGCGAGGCAAATACTCTTAAGTATTTCTAATTAGACATAGACTCACGATAAAATATGACAGAGGTTCAGCAACTACTAGTCACTTTTGATAAAGATCAAATAGCAATAATTCGGTCGCTGAAAGGTTTTGGAACAGAAGACGCCGAGATTGTCCGGTCGATAGTCGTGGCCTATCTGAGCGAACACAACTATATCAAGCAAGCATCGATCGATCGCGATCGAAAGGTCGAGGAGTCAGATAGAAAATACAAACTTGCTCGCGCTCTTGGCAACTACTGAAAAACGTGCTCTCTCTTCACTTGATAATACTTGATAATTGCTGACAAAACTTGACGAGCATGCGTTTTCAAACAGAGAAAAAGACCCAAAGATTTCCGAATTCGAGCCTTAAATGAAATTCAACACACCGATGCCAATCAAGCGCATCTTTCTAGATCTGGAAGCCGACGTATAACAGTTTCTTCTTCTTAAACATCTGCCAGTATGGTATTCGCCTGCCACGTCTCAGCGCACGCTAGAAACTCGAGGCGTTTCCTATAAGGTATGCTTTTGAGCGCGCGCTGTATCTTTTTTGAGACGTCTTTATTTTTTCTTATTTGCTTTTTTAGCGCATTGGGCACTGCAATATTTGGTCTTGTTATCTAACGTCGTAAAGACTTTTCCGCAAACTGAACATTTCTTTTGAATGACTCCCATTCAGTAGACCTCATCACTACAGTTACGATTCAACAAATATAAGATTGCGTTGGGTGGAGTAAAGTTTTATCTTTTTCTCTCTCCTATCACGCACATACAAACAAACAAAAACAAACAAAAAAGCGCGCAACCGAACGGCTCATCAGAGTTCTTTTCTCCTCGCGTCTCGTCTCTCCTTTTCCTCTTCCTCCGTTCTCTTCTCTTCTTTCTCAGCTTCTGTTCCTTCTTTTTTTCTTGCGTCCCACCTCTGCTTTTCCTTCTTCTCTTCGTCTTTGTCTTCTTTCTCGGCTCCTCTTCTCTCTCCTCTTCCCATCTCTTTTCTTTCTTCTCCTCTTTCCTCTCGCCTCTTGCTTGCTTCCTTATCCTCTATTTGCTCTCTAACATCAGCGTCTCTTCTCTCTTGTCTTCTAGCTTCTCTCCTTCCCATTGCTCCCAACTCTTCTAATCTCTCGTTGTAAAAAAGAGAAGCTACTCTTATAACATCCTCACTCCTATTGCTCAAAAATCCAAATCGTCTAATGCTTCCTTCGAGGAGAGAACCCGCGCCAGAGGCATAGTCAGCGGATCCTTCCTTCTCTGCTGTCTCTTTCACTTTCTCCGTCGCCTTTACAGTCTTCGACGCGAGATCCCGGACAACTGTGCTGTATCTACCCTTTTCCCCTAAATTTTGAGAGGCCTCCAGAATCGCCTTATCCACTGCCCGCATATATTTCTGCCTCGCTTCTCGATAATCTCCATCCTCGAAACTTTTCTCTGCCTCCTCGATGAGGATAGTGAGATCCTGTTTTGATATAGCCCCTACAGGGTCCTCATACAAGTAAATTCCCAGAACATCATACAATTCTGCATCATCGCCGCATAACTGCTTCAACAAATACACCTCTTTCTCTTCTTTCTTCGTTTCTTTCTTCGTTTCTTTCTTCGTTTCTTTCTTCGTTTCCTTCTTTCTCCACATAAACTCGTCCCTCCACTTTATTGTACTGAATCAGTTTGAATTAAAGCCTTGCGCGGACCACTATTTTTCGACCAAAGCCAGATTCACACCTTAGTGCAATTTCCCCTATTTCGCCTTGCGCGCGCCAAGAAGAAAACTTATAATTCGACATTTTCGTTAATGTATTATTTGCTGGTCATTGCATGAGAACCCAGCTGTTGAAGGAAGAATTGATTCTGAAACAAACGGAAGGGTCTTTGTACGTTGATGACAAATGTTCGAAAGGTGAATGTTACTTAACTGATCGCAGACTAATCTTTGAGGAATCTGACAGTAGGACTCATCAAAAAAGAATTCCAGACGAGGAGAAGTTCGTAAAAGATGCGGCTGTAGGATATATTCTCATGGGCGGCTTCGGAGCATTATATGGAGCTGTTAAGAATACAGAAAGTAATAAGGGGGAAGTGATTCCTGGAAGTGATGTCAGTGCATGGTTTGAGGAAGTGACTGACCTAAAAGTGACAGATAGTGCTGTAGAGATGACAATTCAAAAAGGCACGAGCATGCCTGAATTGGTCAGGTTCGAGGCAGCGCCGCACGCAGGAAAATTCACGGTGAGCGAACAGGAAAAGTTGAAAGAACTGCTGAAGAGCAGCAAACTGAATACAAGAAATCCTGAGAAGCAATCACTTGATCTGGAAGCAAAACTTTCGCTTCTCATAGAGTTCAACGCAAAGAAAGGTTTTCTGAGGCCCGAGCAAAAAGTTGAATACGACATTTCCAGAAAAATGAATTCGGGCAAGACGAGGGAAGAGGCAATCAAAGAACTCTACGATGAAACAAGCTGAAATAATCACGCACGCGTGCACATGACTACTATCTCTTTCCAACCCCTTTGTTACTATATCATCATTCAACCATTAATCTGTTTGTGAAATCAAGGCAACGCAGCTTTATAAAATGACTTATCAGTACCGCGCGCGACGAAGTGGCTATATACAGGAAACGAAAGTAGTAGACTAGCTCAGGGGCCGGTAGTCTAGCTCGGTTAGGACATCTGCTTGACGTGCAGAAGGTCGCCGGTTCGAGTCCGGTCCGGCCCACCAAAACATGACCCGAGACTTTTCAACTGAGGTTTTGAACAGAATTTGCAGCTTGCAGTTGAAGAGAGATGGTTAAGCGGTTCTAAGCTAAAGCCGTGCTGATTTTATGCTCCGTCAGCTTGTAATACACGGCCAGACTATTGCAGTCGTGTAAGTTGAACGTTGTTTCTTGCGCTATTGATAATTTCATGTCATGGAATGATGAATTGAACAATTCAGAATACACTTTGGATTTAGGGAAAAGGTATAAACGTTCCGTATCGTTTGATAGATGTGATGCTGACGCGCAGCGTTTTCCCTCCCTGGAGAGTCGATGGTGCCCGCAGTCGCAGAGACCCGTTTGTCATAATCTCGGATATTTTGTTCCTCGCCGCGAGTGGCGTCAAGAAGACGGAACTGATGTGCAAAGTCGGGTTGAGTTCTGAACAGGCGCAAAAGTACCTGCCGTTGCTTTCCAAATCAGAACTGTTGGAAGAATCCAGAGGGAAGAAAGGAATCGTTTACAGAACGACTAAGAAAGGAAAGAGTTTTTTGCAAGTTTTCCAAGAGGTCGCCAACATGCTGGGCTAGCAGCGCGTTTGGGACATCGATGTTCAGAAAGCACGCGCCAGAATTGAAACAAGGTTTCTAGACGTGATGCTTTACTCCCCGGTAAGCCTTAGCGCGCGCTCTTTCCAAACCCTGAACACGTGAGCGCTCAAGTCATTGCAAAAGTTATTGCGTAGGCTAAGTAGGTGGACGTGTTTGGCGTAAGGATTTCCAAGTTAACGTACAGATATGACGTTCCGGTCGCGTTTGCCAAGAGGTTGCTGACGCTCACGTATACAGTGGTCCCTGAGCCTCCAAGAAGGTTGTACAATGCTCCTTGCGACTGAACTATGCTCCCGCCGTTAACGACTATTTGTTGGCTCGAAGTGCCGTCGTGGAAACTTATGGTCCCGCTAGTTAGGCGGGCAATGCTTGAGCTACCGTAGACTTGCAAGCTCACATTCCAAGCATTTGTCACTTGGTTGACAACATTGAGAACAGGGTCATAAGTTGAAGCTGTCCAAAGGTGTAAAAGTGCACAATCTACTTGCCACCAACTCTGAGTCCCTCCGCTCGTAGTGTTCACGAACTGTATAGTGAACGTTGAAGACGTGAGATAATTGACCACGGTAACATTGTTCCAGGCGCTTGCATTTAGAGAACTGATTATCGTGAGCCAAGAACTGCCAGTGGCGTTATACCATTGAACCGACAAGATAGATGCTGGAGCGCTGAAGGCTCCCATGTAAATGTCAAGCTCCTCATTCGTGGCCGTGCTTACGTTTGTCCATTGCTCTTCAATGTCAAGCCTGTAGTTTGGCAAAGTTAAGCTGCCAAAAGAGGCTGAGGGGTTAACGTTGTTTGGTGGGTAGGCCCTGAGCCTGAACCAGTAAGTTGTCTGAGTGTCCGAGGGATTATAGGCCACTTGGACAAGACCGGGGTAATTCGTGAGAGAAATCGTTCCTGAAGCCGTTACCGGATTAGCGTAATTCTGGTATTCAGTGGCTGCTGTGGAATTTACTGCAAGCGTAACAACTTGGAGGTTCGTGCTGGGAGGGTTGGGGGTAAAGGCTGTGCTTCCTGAGGCGATGGACAGGCCGTTGATGCCATCGGCGCCCTCAGGGGGGTAAACCCATTGAGCCGCGCCGCTCGTTACAGTGTATGACCCTGATGTTGTTTGGAGGTTGCTGAAGGATGCGCCTATCCAATCTCCCGTGGTGCCGACCTGATAGGCGTCGACGATCAGCGGACCAGTGTATTGATTATTGAGTGAGAACGAATAGCCTGGAAACGGGTTCGAGTTTACTGTAAGACCGTTGTTGACAGAGTATGTCCCTGCAGCTCCCGCGGTGTTCCAAGCGCTGCTGATGGTGTTGCCCGCGAAGTTGTCGTAGAAGGAGAATACGTTGACTCCGTTATCATACTGGCCATACGTAGGTGATAGGTTGGGCGCGTCCCCCCAATAATTACCGTCAAAATCAGTGCTTGCTGATAGGAAAGCCATGTATATTGTGAGTGTGCCTCCGTTCGCAGCTATAGGGGTGGTAAGCTTGACCCATGCTGTGACAGAAGTGGCGGTATTGTTGAGTGAAGGAGTGCAGGATTCAAGCCACGCGTACAGGGGTGTTGTGAGGGCGTTGTCTGAGTAGAATCGTATGTTGCCCAGGTCTGATGCTTCGTAACTCGTGTAGCTGGAGGGGTTCCAGGTTATCTGCTCTTGGAACGGGTTCGGAGTGGCTGATGACTGGGTGTTAGTGAATGTGATGGAGATATAAGGGGTTCCATTTGTGTTGGCTTCGGTTAGTGTGTCGTAAATATTGTCTGGACCATATTGTTGAGCGGTGAAGTTCGAGTGAGTGCCTACGTCTGCTACGCCGTCGACGTTGCTTTGCTGAGTGACATACTGATATTCTGGAGCCGCAACGTTGACCATTGCGCTCGTACTGTTCGCGTAAATGCTGGTGGCGCCAGCTGTGCCAGCCTGCAGAAGAACAGGAGGTGCAGCAATTGTTGTGCTGGGCTGGTTTAGGAGAGAGTCGTGAGCTGTAGCAAAAACATCCGAGCTAAAAAGACCTGTGATAAGAAACAAAGTTAGCACTATGCAAACGACAAATGAGAAACGCTTCCGAATGCTACGCGTTTCCATATTGAATCTTCCGTGTCAGACAAAAGGAAAGGTGGAAGGTGTACTACTGCACGTCAACCGATATCACTAGGTTTGCTGCGACGGTGCTACTAGCACCCGGGGCCGCCGTCGTCTGCACACTGATTATCCATGTGGTGCTTGCAGGTAACGTCATGTAACCCGTTGTGGTTGGAGTGTTCCAAGTGGTGCCTGTGGTGTTGTAGTAGAAGTTAGCTTGTACGGTTCCAGCTGTGTTTTCGACTATGAAGTTTATGGCCGTGAAGTTACTGACTGAAGCGGTTCCTGAAGCGGGTGTGATAGAAATGTTACGTAGTCTGAAAAGGTGGGATGCAGTATCCGTATTGGTGATGTTGAGTGGTTGATCGTACGTTAGAGTCGCGTTAGGATATGCCTTCAGGGCCAGGCTGACCCATGTTGAGTTGGTTCCCAGGGTCGATCCGCTAGGAAAGTCGTTTCCTGAAACAAACACTACTGTCGCGCCAGTTATTGTCACGCTTGGTTGCATTAACACTGAGTAATAGACAGCAGCACTTGCAGTGCCAATGAGTGCAGCCATTGCAATAAGTATAATGAACTTGACGTACTTCTTAGATAATGCTTTTCTCAGATTCACTTTGTCACCTCCCCTACGTACACGTTATGAAATAGTGTGTGTGAAATTCGCTTGAAAACAAGAATGCCTCCACACGTTGCTATCGCAACACAGGAAACCAACACGGTTATTTGCTCAAGTGAAGACACCAACGAAGTCTGCATAAGGCCATACTCGGCAACAAAATATGTGCTGATCAGAATTGAAGGGAAAGTGACGATTGCTGACCAATTTCTCGAAGTTTTATACTGTCGCTTGGGCACTGTGAGGTAGACATTTGTACCTATAACATTCGCCAATACGGCGATAAGGTAACCATAGCAATACCAAAGCCGCGTGGATTCCTCGAGCTCTGGAAGAACAAACCTGCTCACCACAAGGATAAGAAGACCAAAGAAGGCCGCCACCTGATATATGTAAGGAAGCTTCTTGGGGAATCTATCTTCGCCGAAGTAGGTCAACAGGCTGAGCGCTAAGAATAGGAAAACCCCTACGAGAGCAAAGAGTTGTGGTTGTATCTGTGCAGGATATGTCATCTATCATGACCCGCAGAGTTCAGTTCGGAATCAGACTCGGATATCTAATGATAGATGACAGGACGTTTGTTTAAACTGTATGAATTCCTACTAATGAGCAGCAATTAATGCGCATACTTCCAAGAAAGCGCGCGCGTTATTTGGAGATTACCATCTGATTTCTGTTTTCTCCACTATGAAGTATTTAAACTCATCATTCAGTATCAGTGCGAAGGCTGCGGAGCTGGACAATACGAAGAGAGTCTCGCCGATAGGTATTGGCACGAGCCCAGGAAGCCCAATTGTTGTCACTATGGTTGCGGCGATCATGCTCAGTATTATTGCAATGAACAGAGTTCTGCTAGGTCTGGAGTTCCAGAAGTGTCCTCTTTCTCTAACGTTGAATATTAGGAACATCGCGGAGTAGAACAGTATCTCGAAGGTGAACGTGTAAAGAGTTTGATCAGCGACGGTCAGATGGAAAATGTTCAGTCCGGCATAGAGCAGAGCAAATGATTCGCCGATGACGAGCAAGCTGAGTATTGCGGAAACCTTCACTAAACTGGTCACATTCCAAGCATCGGGTTTTTTGGACCATTTCTGGTTGTCTGTGGACAGTGCTATCTTCACGAAGTCGGTCATGAAGAAATAGAGTATTATCACAAAGGCCGAGACGACGTAGTCTCCTGTCAAGAGGAAGGCTATGACTACGAACATGGCTATTTGCAGGGTTCTGACTATTTTGCTGAGTATCCATGCGGTTATTCTCTCGTATATGATTCTTCCATGCTTGATAAGGTCCACGATACCCGTTAACCCTTCATTCGTTAGCACGACGCTGGCCGCACCTTTCGCCACGTCTATTGCGTTGCTCACGGCTATACCCACTTCTGCCTGTCTAAGCGCCGGCGCATCGTTCACGCCGTCCCCCGTCATGCCTACCACATGTCCTGTGGCTTGAAAGCTCTTGACAATCGTGTATTTGTCTTCAGGATAGACTTCGGCGAACCCGTCACTCTTGTCAGCTGCCAGCGTGGCTTCTATGGGATTTTCTCTTATGAATTCTTTCAGATCTGCTGCTTTGATGATTTTATCCCCGAGTCCAACGTCGACTGCGATTTCTTTTGCGATTGGAAGAGCGTCGCCTGTCAGCATTTTGACTGAGATGTTCAATTGTCTGAGTTCTCCTATCAGTCGTTTTGAATCCGGCCTGGGCATGTCTCGAAGCGCTACTAAACCTACGAGTTCAGGCCTCTTCTCATCGTCGGTCTTGGCGACGGCGAGGGTTCTGTAGCCCTTTTCCGCAAATTCACTCATGCTCGTCTCGAGCTGAGCTGTAACACTCTTCTCAAGTCCGCAAGCTGCGGCAATTACCTCCACGGCTCCCTTCATTACCCGCAGTTCACGACCGTTTTCCTGCACGGAGGCTTCTGTTCTACGTGTCTTCGGATCAAAGGGAGTGAAACTTTTCTGTTTAAATGACGGGTCCAAGAGATTTTGCTGTTTTGCCATGTTTATGAACGCCATGTCTATAGGGTCTTGATTTGCCTCCTGAGAGGCCATGGCTCCGTAGAGGATGACCTGTTGCTCAGTAAATTTGTTCACCGGAATTATTTTCGCGACCGACAGCCTATTCATGGTTATCGTGCCAGTCTTGTCTGCGCAGAGAACGTTCATAGTCGCCGCATCCTCCGAAGCGCTCAGGCGAGTCACCAAAACGCCCTTCCTGGCGAGTTCCATGGAGCCCAAGGCCATGCTGACCGTGAACATCGCAGGCAAAGCGACAGGTATCGCGGACAACAAGAGAACCAAGACTATGGGCAACAATTTCGCCAGATCTTTTGCCTCTGCCAAAGAAAAAACAACAAGTACGGCTATCAACGTGATGACTATCACCAGTAACCACTTGACAACGTTCGAGATGACCTCTTCCAGATGCAGTTTTGGCCGGGCAAGCTGAACGAGTTGAGCGGTTCTCCCAAAATAGGTTTTAACTCCCGTTGAGAGTACAATTCCGTTGGCCTCGCCCCTCTTCACAACCGAGCCCGAATAGAGAACGCCATCTGGCCTCTTTTCGGCAACGAGCGATTCTCCCGTCAAAGCTGATTGGTCAACTTCAAGCTCGCCCTCTATTATCTTCACGTCAGCTGGCACGAAGTCGCCGGAACGCGTCCGAAGTATGTCGCCGGGGACCAATTCTCTAGCCGGCAAGTTTCTCCACGTGCCATCTCTAAGAACTCTAGCGGTGACTTGCAGTTTCTGCTTCAATGCTTCCACTACGCCAGATGCTCTCTGCTCCTCCACAAAACCCAAAATCGAATTGAAGACCAAGAGCCCTGTCACAATGTACAGGTCCGCGTAGTTGCCTAAGATCCACGAAAAGATCATTATGGCCTCAAGCATCCAAGCAGTAAGACCCCAGAACTTCTTTGCAAACCTCACCCCAGGGTTAATCTTCTTCTCAGGAACTTCATTTGGCCCAAATTCTTTCAGACGCTTTTCAGCTTCAGCTGTAGACAGGCCGGATCTGTCTCGGGGCGATTGTTCCAAAATATGCGTACCTTCTGGTCTAGACAGAGCGTCCTGCTTCTTAAGGAAAGCGGGAAAAACTGAAATCGTTCGCTTGTAGGCCGAGAGGCGCGGCATCAAATGCTCCTATCTCGTAACAGGCATGCGCTTTGACGGTAACATATTTACCGTCCGAGCTTACATGTTGAAAAGCGACTGTTGCTGGTGGGAAAGTTTGGCGGATCGTAGGGAATCGTTTGAGTTTCTCACGGAAAGAATAGGTGAAGCCCTCAGAGGCGAGGAAGACAGGGATGGAAAATTAAGAACAGTCTGCAGACTGCTCAAAGACAATGTTCCCTATTACAATTGGGTGGGTTTCTACATCGTGGATGAAAAGAGGAGGAATGAACTCGTTCTCGGCCCCTTTGAGGGGAAGCGCACGGAGCACACCAGAATAGCTTTCGGAACGGGCATATGCGGTCAGGCCGCCCAGATTGGACGAACGTTTCTCGTGCAGGACGTTTCAAAAGAGAAGACCTATCTATCATGCAGCACAAACGTGAAGTCTGAAATCGTCGTGCCCATCTTCAAAAACAAGAAAGTAATCGGCGAACTCGACATAGACTCTCATGCTCTCTCACCGTTCACTAACAAAGACGAAGCCTTCCTCAAGAGGGTAAGCGAAATGGTGCCCAGAATTCTCTAGCACAAGAGCGTCAAGGAGAAAATCACGCGTTTTTGACATGAAAATTCTTAACCTGCAAAGAAGTGCAGTCTAATCGAGCTTTTTCTGAAGCCTCAACTCATCCCTCACTGGCAGTCCGTCTATTCCGCGCAGGATCTTTGCATGTTTCTCGGCGATGGCGTTGGGTTTTACTTGGTAAATCTGGAAGCCAAGCGACTGGTAGAAGCCTAAAGCCGGCATATCGTCGTTTGAAGTTGAAACAAGCATTTTGATTTTTCCGAGCTTTCTCGCTTCATCCTCAACCTTCTTAATCAATCTGCTCCCGATTCCGCAGCATTGGTATCTCGGCAGGACGCCTAAAGCGACGACTAAGAGGACATCGCTTGTAAGTGAAAATGAAATAAACCCGATTACCGCGTCTTGCACTTTGGCAACAATGGCTGGCAGTTCTGCAACTGTGAATTTTCTGTCAAAAGTCAACTGTTCCTCTTCTCCCCAAAACCTCCTCACGAATTTTCGAACAGCAGATCTATCCCCTCGACTCACAATCTTGTGCACCGTGAACTCCAGTTCCGACTCCTTCAAGTGAGAAGCGCATACAGTTGCCAACCTCGCATGTTTCGCACAGAGCAGCCTACCACAAACCCCGCACCTATAAACTGCGTCTTTCCCACATTGCTCGCAGCCCATCTCATCACTCCGTCCCTTTTCAGGAATGAAAAGCAAGTGGTATTCAACGTATAAAATACTAGCTCACCCCAAAGCATCCGAGACAAGCCCTTGCGAATCGAATCCTGCACCAGCAGAAAACATCCGGTTCCGCAAACTGCTATCTCTTTAGCTACGCGTAAAAAACTATATAACTTCAAAGGTTTAGTACTGCTAGAAAACAGCGAGGTTTTCCGTACATGTGTGTCCTAGGCAAAGACAAGTTGAAAGAACTTATTGACAATTACAAGTGCGTTTACCCGTACGATTACAACCTGCTCGACGGAGACGGGTACATCTTAACAGTGAGAGAGGAAACAACTCTCAACTACATGGAACACAAGAACCTCATCACCCATGAAATCGTTTTCACGCTGCCCACAAACGTAGCCCACTTGACCGCCAAAAGCAAGTACGGCAGAATGGGACTCTCGTTCCTGAACGCCGCAAAAGTTCACAGCGGATTCATCGGAAGACTCGCCTTGGAGCTTGTGAACCTCAGCAACGACCGCCGCCCCATCACAATCAAACGTGGAGACCCGTTCATGCACGTAGAATTTGTAACCAGAGAAGGAGAACCCGCCCCGTACATGGGAGAATTCCAGTTCCAATACCTTTCAGAAGAAGAAATGCAAATGTACATCCCGATTCTCAAGCGGGTCTTTCCAAACTACGAAGAACTAGCAAAGACGTGGCTAAAGAACAAGCGTCTACTCGCCTAGAACCCAAACCATGCATGCCCGTTTGACTGGACAAGAGTGCCAAGCGCGCGCATGCCTATGCGACGTTTGCTACCCTATTATCCTCGGAAGTTCTGCTGAAACATTTGACGCGCACTTTCGATGTTGTTTCTATTTCTGGAAAATGTGAATTTCCCGCCCTATCTTATGTCTTTCTTCTTCGTCAACGAGGGACGTCGTTTCCCTCAAATTCTCATATGCAGTGTCATCTTTGGCACTAACTTCTTTCGGAAATGGGGCGACTTTCTTGAAGCCAACATTCGCTGCTTTTTCTTCAATGTGCATTGTGACCGGTTTTCCTGAACGAGTTTTTATGTGAGGAGTTATCAGCGCCAGCCGCCCATCTTTTTTGAGGCTCTGGTGTGCGCTTTCCAAGAAATCGTAGTATAACGGTGTCAGCTTCCCGATTATCTTTGTCGCGTATGTTGTGGTGGCAACGTGCCTTAGCGGCGGGCCCAGATCGGGTTCTGTTGCTATGCAATCTATCTCTTGTTGAATTTTCTCCGTCAATCTGCGTGAGTCTCCCTGCAGAACCGCGTATTCTGCATCTTTCAACGAGTACTGTTTCTTGAGCCACTCAAGATTTTCCTTTGAAGCCTGAACGCACCATGGGTTCGCGTCCAGTCCGACTACTCTTGCCTTGGCCAGAAGCGCTTCCTGGAGGATTGTGCCGACGCCGCAGAACGGATCGAGCAGGGATTTTCCGGCCGTGCAGAAAGCCAAGTTTATCATGATTCTTGCCAGTCGCGGCGGCATAGCAAATATTTTACGTTGAACCGGTCTGCCTATGTCGCGTTTCTGAAATTCGAACGGATCATGAACGGCGACAGTTGTGGACACAAACGTCTGTTCCTTGCCAACGCAAAACAGCACTTCCGCTTTCCTCTCAACCAAGCCTTTCTTCAATACTTCAACGTGGCTAAGCTGAGGCTGTGGTCTGCTCTTGGGAAAGCCAATGAACCCAGATTTTCTACCGTGAGCCGCCAACTCATGCTTCAGAGAGCTTCCGACAAACCGTTGCATCGTTCTTGAAACTGGACGAAAAGACCTCTCTAGATAGTATACGCTTACGCCGAAAACAGATTTTCCAGAATCAGCATCAACCATTTCATCAACTATGCCGCTTGCGGAAAAGCTCATCCTAATTTGTGCCTGAGCCTGCTTGCTCTCTCGAAGAAAAGCTTCTTTCAACGTCCAAGTGGCAAGGTTCGTGACAACCTTCCCTATCTTTATGATTCCACCCAGATCAGCGGCAGCTGAGGCACTCAGAGCCCTGTCTACCTTAACGGTGAAGAAAGCTGGTGCAAGTTCGAAAAATTCAAACTCGTAGTTTCTCCCTCTAAAATACGCCACAAGCTCCGCTAGGGACAGCTTCCAATTCTTTCCTGGAACAAACACGTAGGTGTTCTGATTATCTAGGACCATGTCCGTACATGTGAGTACTGTTGCCTGACGCATAAGAGAGTAATGGTTTTACACCGAAAAAATTCAAAGATGGGACTTTCTTTCAGTCGGGTTTTCTCAGCATCTTTAGTTTATCAAAGGGCCATCAATATGCAAAGCGCAAGAGAGAAAAGATGGTAGCTCTTGTTTCTCAGTAGAAAAGGCGGTCGCTTGGGTTATCCTCGAAGAAAGAAAAGGGAGGAACTGAAAAAACCTAAGCCTGAGAAAAAAAGAGAAAGAAAAGAGAAGCGGAAGAAGAGAAAGCTTGCCCGACTCGAAAGGCAGCAATACGGATGAACATTGAGCAGGGGATAACACACGGGCAGGCAAACAAACAGACAAAACGGCTTAATAGAAGCAATTCCTGAGCTTTCGTGTTGGTAACGTGTTTTTGGGCATATTCAAGAAGATTTTAATCTGTGGCATTCCATACATTGATTAAAGGCAAAGGGTATTGAAAGAAGAAAAACAGAATCACTTGCAAAGATTCAACCGTTTGCTTGCGATACCGACTTTGGTTTTGTTCGCAGTTCTAGCCATCTCGGGTTACGGTATCGTAAACCCGGTCGTTATCAGCGAATTAACCGGAGGTCTTTTTGCCGATCGTTATATTTCACTGCAAGTTCACACGACGGTGGTTCTTCCTGCTTTGGCATTGCTGATGATTCACATTCTGATTGCATTCAGATCAGCCCTGATTCGCTGGGGTGTAAAAGATGGCAATCTTTTGAACGCGTTCTTGATTCTTTTGGGAGCTTTCACCGTGGCATTGCTCGTTCTAATGCAGTACCTAACGCCATGAGGAGCTGAAGAAGATGCGAAAGCGGCTTGGAATGGCATACATGGCCGTAATAGTGGCTCTCGCGCTGGTTAGCGTCCTACCTGTGCAGAGTGGGGCTGGCGCACTTCAAACCTCCGGAGTTATAAGGATTTACGGTGATGTGAATAGGCCTCTGAACTTGACCTATGGTGAACTGCTTTCTTTTCCGATGGTTTCGGAAGTGGCAGAATTGAAGTGTGTGGATGGTTTCCCAGACGTGACCGGCAACTGGACCGGAATACCGCTTTTCTACCTCTTGACCTTGGCCCAGATTAACTCCAGTGCATACAAGGTCGTCACGTTCGGCTCGGATGGGTATTCATCAGACCTTTTGGTCGAAGACGCCTTGAGGCCTACAACCATCCTTGCAGTGGCAGACAATGGAACAACGAGCGCTAGCGAGATTGAACCGTTGCCACGCCTCATCGTTCCAAACAATTGGGGTTACAAATGGGTCGCTGAAGTGGATGCGATTGAAGTAGTGGATTATGATTACAAAGGAACGTGGGAGAGCAGCGGATATTCCGACGACGCAGTCAGACCCGGCCTGACTGTTCTGCCATCGATAATGCCTCCTATGCAAGAGTTGGACTTTGCACTTGGAAACCTAACGTTTAACTCGGAAGCGTTCACAAACGCCTCAATCACAGGGTACGAGCTCAACTATTCACAGAAGCAGATAAGCCTGACCATAACCGTGCCTCCTGGAACGACAAGCTTTGCAGATTTCAGGCTGCCCCAAAATTTCCTCAAAAGCCCATACAATGTCACCATAGACAACCAAGGAGTCGACATCGTTGAAGCCGACCTGACCAACCAATCATTTGTTTACGCCTCTATCCCAGAAGGCTTTCACACCGTGAACATAGTTGGCACTGACATCTTCGGGTTTGCTCCTGAAATCAACCTGAATCTGCCCCAGAACATCTACACTGGAGAAAACGCCATTCTCGATGCAAGCAAATCGTTCGACTATGGAACAATAGTGTCATATGAATGGAACTTCGGCGACGGCACCAATGGAACAGGAGCTGTTGTATCACACTCCTACAACAAACAAGGAACGTATCAACTGACGCTCGAAGTTACCGACAGCAATGACCTCAGCAGTTCTGAAACGTTAACCGTAACAGTTGGAAGCCCGCCACAGTACGTCCCTCTTGCTGTGAAAGTGGTTCTCGCGACAGTTTTGGCTTTGCTAATCTTGATGTTCGCAGCTCTTGTGAGGAGCAGAAGAAAAGATGGATCGCCCAAGGGCGCGCTAGAACACCAAAACCAAGCTCAATGACCCCAAAGACTTACTATTCGCGCGCGTTATCGACTTCGCAAATGCAGTTGAAGCTTGCTCTATAATGTTCTAAGCTTCGCCGACGGTGTTTGCTTTCGCCGAATAAAATTCGTCTTTGGCGCAGTCAATTCAAAGCTCTAATCAGCTTCACCCGAATCGATTGAGAGCATCCTCCACTTCTGAAGTCAAAGAATAAGTTTAGAATGTTCTCGAAAATCTGAAATTCTACGAGTATTCTCTGAAAGTGTAGCTGCATTTTGTGCAACGTAGCTTTCAGCCTCTTTCTGAGTTTCTGTCATTTTTCAGGCCTCTACAGTGCAACCATGGCTACTGCGAGGCTTAAAAGCCTTTGCGTCGCAGAAATCTCGCTATGGAGCGTCTTGCCGAAGATATTTGTTCCCCAAATCGTAGCAGGTTGTGAGAAGACAAGCTAGCGCACGCAAGGGTGAAATTTCCTACAGATTCTCTATGATTTTCTCTCTTTCATATTGAATCAGGTCAGAACTCTCAAACAGCTTCTTGCTCCTTATTTCATCTATAACCCTGTCTTCATCCAAGTCCTTGGGCAGTTTAGGCGATAGCTTATCAATTGCGGATTTAGGTATTCCGTACTCAACTAATATCGATAGGTTTTCTCTCACAAAATCATTTTCAATCTGATTAGAGTAGGAGGTGTAGTTCCCTGGTTCCAACGAATTCTTTTCACAGACGTATTTCTGCAGACTGTTCATGACGTTGAGCCATTTAGGGACCTTATAGAGAAACCAATGACGAAAGGTCTTAAATGCATCCATCACGGCTTCATCAAAAATCTCCTCATCGGTTTTTCCGTTCAATTTTTGGTGCGTCTTAAAATAGTTGTAATTGCTCTTCACGAATTGAGATATGCTCTTCCCCTTTCCATAATCCGAGGTTACTTTGACTAGCTTGCGCAAAGTCATCGGTCTTATTGATTCGCCTTTTTTTATCAGATTTTTCCAGGCAAGACACAAGACATATGTAAGTTGGCCATAATTTGGAAAGTATGTCCAATGTACCAGAGGATATTTCTCATGAATATCCCTTTTCAGCTCTTCCAAGATGTTTTTTTGACCTCTTACCAGCACGCCATTCTTCTTGAACAACTCTCTTTCCTCTTGCGGTATCCTCTCAAGGTTCTTATACTGTTCACTTTCCTTATTTTTAACATCCTTTTCATCTATGTGGATGAGAACTTCATCTGACACTTCGTCTTGTTCAAAAAAAGGTATATCAATTACGATGGCCTTCTTTTCCGGAGGTTCGTTGAAGTTGAATATTCTACCAACATAATGAACCATCATTCTTCCTGACCTGCCCCTTATGTTGTTGTAGTCGAAGAAGTCTATCGGTTTTCTAATCCCCTTGGTCTTATCGAAGAATACAACATTTTTGGCGCTTGTGTTTACTCCTTCGATTATTGTAGTTGTGCAAAATAGGTAGTTCAGTTTCTTGTCATTGAAATATTGTATCACTGATGAAGTAATGTGTTTTTGCAGGGCACCATCGTGGATTCCAATTCCATGATTCAAGCAATTAATCAAACTCCATTTTTCGCCGATGTTTATCCTTATCCATTCACAAAGACTCAGTTCGCCGTTTCTATTTTTGACATTGCGTTTCTCGAGAAAATCGCAGAATTTCCTTGCCATGTAACGTACTCTCATAGGAGAGGAGCAATAGATGATTGTTTGCTCATTTTTCAAATTCAAGAGAAGGTCGAAAAGAGTATCTTCCTTTTTCAATTTCTTGGATCCTCTTTTTCCAAATTCCTCTGAAAACAAGTCGATTGTTCGATTATCCACTAAGGAATAAGAAGTTTGTTTGAACTCTGCATTGTACCTTTCTGCAAAACCCTTAGATATGGCATCTATACTTGGTCCCAGCAGGTAAAACTTGCATTTATGTTCATTCACCAACAGATTGAAGGCATTGTTTAGAACATCAGACCTTTCTTCGTCCCTTTTAGCGCTCAGTTTATAGAATTCATCCATTACAAAAAAGTCCAATTTAGGGAATTCCGGATATTCCATTACTCTTTCAGCGGTTAGGAGAAACAAGTTGCCCTTCTCAACAGAAGGCTTTTGCGAGGTTCGCACGATTATTTTGTAGTCATTGTTGTACTTTTTCAATTTCTTTCTGGTTTCGTCAATGAGAGCTAAGGATGGTTGCGTAATTACTATGTTTCTGTATTTTTTACTAGCCACTATTTCCTGTATTAGTAGGCTTTTCCCGAAACTCGTTGGAGCACTGACAATTAGGTTTTTGTCTCCTTTTTCCAAAATATCCTTGAGATTTCTTTGTTCCTCATGGAAATACGCATCTAAATTGCTTGATTTGTGGAATTCTTTCCTGATTTCACCCGATGTGTTTCTGAAAGCGAGCCTATACTTCTCTTTTTCCAAATATGGATAAAACCCTGCAGACTCGATTAGGTCAGTCCACATTTCGCGGGTCGATGGATCTATCTTGTCCCAATTGTCAAGTATGTTTATGACAATCTTTCGACCATCTTCTTGGGAGTCTTGGCTTCTCAAGCACTTAGAGCATATCCTGGCATACTCGAAACTTGTACCAGCGTCTATGGAATCGCGCTTTTCAAGTTCTTCAATTATCTCATCTATGGCAGCCATCTCAAATCTCCTGCATAAGCCACAGTTTTTGATGCATTCTTCTTACCAATTCATTCTTGCACCGTACTGGAAAAAGCATTAGAACTATGTTTAGGTTAGTTTTTAGGGGATGATGACAATTTTCATCAAAATATTGTTGCAGGCCCCGAACCTCCTTCTCATAATCATTGACGAAAGCTTGTTTCGCTTCATCATCGTATTTTTTGAAATTGTCACTTGAGTAAGTGCAAAGAAGAGGTATTGTTACAGAACTGAGTACGTCGGACAGTTTAGTATGCTCATCCATGATTTCTAACCAATGGTCTTTCTCTGAAATCTTGTCTAATATTCTCAGTTTTTTGGAAATTATTGCGAATTCTTCATTGAGGTAATCTCTTTGAAAATGGTCTTTGACGTCTTTTGTTAATGCATGCACTCCTTTCTTTCCATCAACGTATAGTTTCGCTTCGCCAAGCCACAGGGTTTTTTCATCTGGATGTACATGAACTGCGTCAAAACCATGTACAGTTACGCTGTAGGCATCCTTGAAATAAATCTTCGATAAAAGAGGAATCGTGGCATGGAAATCCCGCAACAATAAATGCAGTATTAATTCTCCGAATTCGCCCCTTTCAAGATATTTCTTTTGCACGACGTTGTCATCCGCTATGCAACCACCGTTTTCGTATATCTTTCGCGCTTCTTGAAACTGTTTTATTCTGTATATCGAGCGAGCAGCTTCACGTAATATATCTACCAATTCCGGCACGGGGACTTTTGGTCCAATTGTGTTGCCAAAAGCAAATTCTGGAATTGCTCTCTCAAGAAAATAAATCAAATCGTCAAGTCGATAATACCTTTGGCCTTTACAGTCTATATCGAATCCGACAAAGTACGTTTTCAGTTTTGCTTCTGAGATATGTTGCGTTATCACCTTTTCTGAGCCAAAGGGTGTTCCCATAATCTTACCTAGGAATCAACCATATATTAATACCATGCGTTATTTGTGTAACATGCAGGCATTCTGGATAAGCGCGGGCGCTCTACGCGCCGACTGATTTTCTGTAATATAATATGAGGAAGGGCAGAAGCCTTTTCTGTTTTTGAGTTCTAAACAACAAGCTTTGAAGAGGCATCTCTAAAACAGGTTAGCGAGCATGTCTGACAGAATCGAAGGTAAATGGAAAACTTGGAACCCTGTCATCGGCTGTTTACACAATTGTAGCTACTGCTGGGCGAGAAGATTCGCTCTTGAGAGACTCAGCCGCACTGAAAAGTACAAAGATGGGTTTGCGCCGAAACTCGTAGAAGGT